>BNJV01001308.1_pt1 | contig 559534 bp, 669 predicted proteins | sample 8540591 | NCBI WGS metagenome assembly BNJV01 (sample SAMD00202457, study PRJDB9452) | human saliva metagenome | host: Homo sapiens | reverse complement strand
GCCACATTCAATAATATTCCTAGTCATGCTTTTTTTAGTTAATACTCAATGAAAATCAAAGAGCAAACTAGAAAGCTAGCCGCAGGCTGTACTTGAGTACGGCAAGGTGAAGCTGACGTGGTTTGAAGAGATTTTCGAAGAGTATAAAGCCTAGTGACAGGATTCAGAAAAAGACCTTACCAGACGCTTTTTTTGGTTCTGGTAGGGTCTTTTTCTTTATTTTGTGATGAAGTAAGTGTAGGGGGATAGGGCTTCAGATACCTAGAATGACTTATTTTATGTTTTTGAATGAGAATCGATTGAAATTTATAAATCTGTATAAGGAATTAGTGACAAAAATGATAGCAAATAGGGTAAATTTCTATATATTTTTAATTAAAAGTAAAAAAATTAGGCTAAAAAGTGGACGGGGGGATTTAGTGCTATAATGTATGTATATTCTTATTGTCTAAAGTTAATATATCGTGATAAGATATCATTGTATTGTATTAGCTTTTTGAATAAGAAGAAATAAAAATAAAAAATGGAGATCAAAGAATGAAATACAAGAGAACTCAGAAACGCTCTAAGCAGATGTGGCAGCGTGTGGAAAAATTTTCGATTAGAAAGTTTAGCTTTGGAGCAGCATCGTGTTTGATTGGGGCTATTACTGTACTTGGCTCATCATATCAAATAGCTAAAGCGGACGGGATAACATCCTATGAAGCTAATGGTAATAAAGTGACCGCTTATGCTCATGGAGAAAGTGTGTATAAACTTAGAGGTACTTCAACAAGTATTTATAATGCTTTTCGTATGAACGTTGATACTTCCAAGTATACAAAAGAAAATCCAGTAGTTACTGTTACATTAACGTATAATGCTAAAGATAACTCGCATGAAGAAGCTCCGATATTTTGGAGTGGTCGACCATTTCATTGGTTCACTGTGCCAGAAGGAACAGAAGAATTAGGGAACGGCAACAAACTTACACTAACAAATGGTAGTGGAGTTACTAATGAGTATACAAATTGGAGTGGTTGGGAAAGTAATTCACGTTTTATCCACAGTAAATATAAAGACAATCCAGATGCGTGGGAAAGACACAATACAACTACTGGAGAAACGTTAAGAAAAACACCTTTTGCAAGTTTAAATAGTGAATTTAATAAGTTTTTAGGAGATTATAATAATCGTTGGTATGATAATAGCAATATGCCTACTCAAGAAATCATGCATGACCTTCGTGCTAAGAGCCGAAGTATTTACGCTGATTGGGAAAAAAGAGCAGCTGGTACTGTAACGGTTACTTATATTACAAAAGTGAAAGATCCTGTAAACACTAAAGAGTTAACAATTGGTATGGGGGTCTATCAAGAATTAAATAGGCAACAATACGCTCGTGTTGAAACTGTTAAGCTTCCGGTATTGTATAAATTAAATGAAGTTTTTGAACCGAAGCTACCAGAACGTACAGGAGTAGTAGATAAAACAAAACTTACAGATGCTGAAGTAAATGATATTAAAGAAAAAATTTGGACAGCCAATGGCAATAATGAAAGTGAGCTTTTATCTACAAATAAATCGTTTAAAGATAATTTAAAAAACAGTAAAGATTCAATTACTATTGACAAAGCTACTGGTAATGCAACGATTACTTATAAGGACGGTAGTACTGATACAATTGAAGGTTCTAAGTTGATTTATGAAAAAACAAAAGCATCAAAAACTGAGACTCTAAAAAAAGTTACGCATGGACTGCTTACGTACTACATTAATCCTGTAGAAGTGGAAAGTTATAATCGTATTACTTCAGAAGACCGAGATAAAGCCTTAGATAGCTTTGTAAGTGCCAATTTAACGGAAGCTGGTCTGAAATACTACAATAGTCATAAAGAAGTACGTCCGGAAGATCTTAAATCTGGGGTTAGCTTTAACTTGTGGAGGTATGGTGCTAAACTTGTCTTCACTGGGAAAGATGAATTAGACATTAGACGAACAGGACGTGAACGTAGCTTAGGTATTGTAGCTAAAGACCACCTATTTAAGCAAAAACAAGAACCTGCATTTGATGTTAACGCTGCACGTACTGAAGCTAAAAAGGTAATAGGTTCGTTGGATAATTTATATCCAAGCGAAAAAACTGATTTTGAAACTAAAATAAATCAAGCAACAAGCCGTGAAGGTATTGAAAAAGTACTAAAAGATGCCCAATCAAAAGCAACTGAAAATGCTGTAGAATTAGCTAAAATGAAAAAGGCTGCTAATGATAAAATCAATGCGCTAGGTTATCTAACAAAAGATGAAAAAGAAGCAGCAATTGCTAAAATTAATACCGCAACGATAAAACAAAGTGATACTACTGTTGATAAAGCAGTCGGGACTAATAATCCGGATACTGATACTAATCGTGAAGCTACAAAAACTCGTTTAAATAAAATTGTAGCTGAACTTGAAGAGAAAAATTTAGCAAAAGCCAAAGAAGAAGCGATTAAGAATATTAACAACATTTCAGATGAAAACTTACCAAAAGCTGAAAAAGATAAGTATATTCAACAAATCAATGCCGCCACTGAAGTAGGACCTGTAACTAAAGACAGAACTGTTCTTAATTTAGTAAAACAAGCTCAAGAAGCAGCATCTGCTAAAGAAGCTGAACGTAAAAAGCAGAAGCAGATAAAGTTCGTCAGCAATATAAGGATATGATTAACCAAATTCCTGGGTTAACTGATGAGGAGAAAAAACAATATAATGCTGCAATCGATAAAGCAACTAGTACCGATGAAATGGACGCTATCGTTGACTTTGCTAAATTAGCAGGTGAACGCAAAAAAACGCTGTAGCTGAAATAGAAAAACTAGAGCACTTAAATAATAATCAAAAACAATCGTTTAAAGATTTAGTGGAAAACAGCGCTAATAAAGAAGAAATAGAAAATTATGTTTCACAAGCTAAACAATTAAATAGCAAAATGAAACAACTTAAGGAGTTAGCTGGAAAAGCGAACGAATTAAAAGCAACGGATAAATATACATCGGCTGCAACCGACAAGAAAACTGCATTTGATAAAGCGTTAACAGCTGCTGAAAGTGTGTTAGATAAAGCGAATGGTGCTGATAAATCCATCTCAACTGTAGAAAACTTATTCAAAACATTAGAAACCGCAATCAACGAATTAAAACCTGGTAGTGAAAAAGTAAAAGTTGATGTAGACAAATCTCTTTTACAAGAAGAATATGCTAAAGGTGAAACAGTCAAAAAATCACCAGCTTATACTAAAGAAAAAGATGAAACTAAGAAAAAAGCTTACGATGATGCATTAAGAAAAGCAAAAGAAATATTAGATAAGTCGGATGCTTCACAAGACGAAGTAGATAAAGCGTTAGAAGCTTTAGAATCAGCCAAAGCAGGCTTAAATGGTAAACAAGAAGAATTTGCTTTAAGTAAAAAAGATGAGAAACCAGTACCTATTTCTGTTGAACCAGTTGTAGGAGATATTAATTTATCTTCAGAAGATAAAAAAAGTTAGTTCAAGATAAGATAAACGGAATACCAACTGGAGCAATAGTAGTCTACAAGCCAATAGTAGAAAAAGACAATAAAAAATATGTGCCAGTAAAAGTGACACACGAAAATGTTTCAAAAGAAATTGAAATTGAAGTGGTTCAATCTGAAGCGGCGAAAATAACACCGACAGTAAGTACAGCGAAATTAAGTGAAGTGCCAACAGAAAACGGGACAATCACAAAAGCAGAAGATGTACAAAAAGTTACAGAAGCAGTATCAGTTCCAGTTCCAGAAGGTCAGGCTCAACCAAGAAAAGACTTAGTTGACAATGGGAAAGTAGTACAAGGTACAGACCAACGTGCGAACGGTGGAGCGAATAATACAGGTAAATTGGTTTGTCAAAGTTGAGGTAACTTATCAGGATGGCTCAAAAGAAACTGTTGAAGTTCCAGTAGAAGGAACTGATGCTGCGAAATCACCATTAACTCCTCCAACAAAAGTAAAAGTTAATAATCCAAATAGTCTAACTGAAGAAGAAAAAACAGCAGTAAAAGAAGCAGTTAAGAAAACAAATCCAACATTAAACGACAAAGATATTTCAGTAGATGAAAAAGGAAAAGTGACAGTAACATATCCAGATACATCAACAAACACGTTGGAAGCAGACAAAACTGTAGAAGCTAAAACAGAGTTAGACAAAGCTAAAGAGAAAGCGAAATCAGACTTAACAGACGCAGCTAATAAAGAAAAATCAGAAATCGACGCAGATACTAAGCTAAGCAAAGATGAAAAAGACAAAGCCAAAGCTAAAGTCGACGAAGTTAAGAAAGCAGCGGAAGACAAAATCGGTAAAGCGACAACGCCAGAAGATGTCACAAAAGCAACAGACGAAGGTAAGAAAGCAATCGATGAAGTGCACCAAACAGAGTTAGACAAAGCTAAAGAGAAAGCGAAATCAGACTTAACAGACGCAGCTAATAAAGAAAAAAATCAGAAATCGACGCAGATACTAAGCTAAGCAAAGATGAAAAAGACAAAAGCCAAAGCTAAAGTCGACGAAGTTAAGAAAGCAGCGGAAGACAAAATCGGTAAAGCGACAACGCCAGAAGATGTCACAAAAGCAACAGACGAAGGTAAGAAAGCAATCGATGAAGTGCACCAAACAGAGTTAGACAAAGCTAAAGAGAAAGCGAAATCAGACTTAACAGACGCAGCTAACAAAGAAAAAAATCAGAAATCGACGCAGATACTAAGCTAAGCAAAGATGAAAAAAGACAAAGCCAAAGCTAAAGTCGACGAAGTTAAGAAAGCAGCGGAAGACAAAAATCGGTAAAAGCGACAACGCCAGAAGATGTCACAAAAGCAACAGACGAAGGTAAGAAAGCAATCGATGAAGTGCACCAAACAGAGTTAGACAAAGCTAAAGAGAAAGCGAAATCAGACTTAACAGACGCAGCTAATAAAGAAAAATCAGAAATCGACGCAGATACTAAGCTAAGCAAAGATGAAAAAGACAAAGCCAAAGCTAAAGTCGACGAAGTTAAGAAAGCAGCGGAAGACAAAATCGGTAAAGCGACAACGCCAGAAGATGTCACAAAAGCAACAGACGAAGGTAAGAAAGCAATCGATGAAGTGCACCAAACAGAGTTAGACAAAGCTAAAGAGAAAGCGAAATCAGACTTAACAGACGCAGCTAACAAAGAAAAAAATCAGAAATCGACGCAGATACTAAGCTAAGCAAAGATGAAAAAAAGACAAAGCCAAAGCTAAAGTCGACGAAGTTAAGAAAGCAGCGGAAGACAAAATCGGTAAAGCGACAACGCCAGAAGATGTCACAAAAGCAACAGACGAAGGTAAGAAAGCAATCGATGAAGTGCACCAAACAGAGTTAGACAAAGCTAAAGAGAAAGCGAAATCAGACTTAACAGACGCAGCTAATAAAGAAAAAAATCAGAAATCGACGCAGATACTAAGCTAAGCAAAGATGAAAAAGACAAAACCAAAGCTAAAGTCGACGAAGTTAAGAAAGCAGCGGAAGACAAAAATCGGTAAAAGCGACAACGCCAGAAGATGTCACAAAAGCAACAGACGAAGGTAAGAAAGCAATCGATGAAGTGCACCAAACAGAGTTAGACAAAGCTAAAGAGAAAGCGAAATCAGACTTAACAGACGCAGCTAATAAAGAAAAAAATCAGAAATCGACGCAGATACTAAGCTAAGCAAAGATGAAAAAAAGACAAAGCCAAAGCTAAAGTCGATGAAGCTAAGAAAGCAGCGGAAGACAAAATCGGTAAAGCGACAACGCCAGAAGATGTCACAAAAAGCAACAGACGAAGGTAAGAAAGCAATCGATGAAGTGCACCAAACAGAGTTAGACAAAGCTCAAGAGAAAGCGAAATCAGACTTAACAGACGCAGCTAATAAAGAAAAAAATCAGAAATCGACGCAGATACTAAGCTAAGCAAAGATGAAAAAGACAAAGCCAAAGCTAAAGTCGACGAAGTTAAGAAAGCAGCGGAAGACAAAATCGGTAAAAGCGACAACGCCAGAAGATGTCACAAAAGCAACAGACGAAGGTAAGAAAGCAATCGATGAAGTGCACCAAACAGAGTTAGACAAAGCTAAAGAGAAAGCGAAATCAGACTTAACAGACGCAGCTAACAAAGAAAAAAATCAGAAATCGACGCAGATACTAAGCTAAGCAAAGATGAAAAAAAGACAAAGCCAAAGCTAAAGTCGACGAAGTTAAGAAAGCAGCGGAAGACAAAATCGGTAAAGCGACAACGCCAGAAGATGTCACAAAAGCAACAGACGAAGGTAAGAAAGCAATCGATGAAGTGCACCAAACAGAGTTAGACAAAGCTAAAGAGAAAGCGAAATCAGACTTAACAGACGCAGCTAATAAAGAAAAATCAGAAATCGACGCAGATACTAAGCTAAGCAAAGATGAAAAAGACAAAGCCAAAGCTAAAGTCGACGAAGTTAAGAAAGCAGCGGAAGACAAAATCGGTAAAGCGACAACGCCAGAAGATGTCACAAAAGCAACAGACGAAGGTAAGAAAGCAATCGATGAAGTGCACCAAACAGAGTTAGACAAAGCTCAAGAGAAAGCGAAATCAGACTTAACAGACGCAGCTAACAAAGAAAAATCAGAAATCGACGCAGATACTAAGCTAAGCAAAGATGAAAAAGACAAAGCCAAAGCTAAAGTCGACGAAGTTAAGAAAGCAGCGGAAGACAAAATCGGTAAAGCGACAACGCCAGAAGATGTCACAAAAGCAATAGACGAAGGTAAGAAAGCAATCGATGAAGTGCACCAAACAGAGTTAGACAAAGCTAAAGAGAAAGCGAAATCAGACTTAACAGACGCAGCTAATAAAGAAAAATCAGAAATCGACGCAGATACTAAGCTAAGCAAAGATGAAAAAGACAAAGCCAAAGCTAAAGTCGACGAAGTTAAGAAAGCAGCGGAAGACAAAATCGGTAAAGCGACAACGCCAGAAGATGTCACAAAAAGCAACAGACGAAGGTAAGAAAGCAATCGATGAAGTGCACCAAACAGAGTTAGACAAAGCTAAAGAGAAAGCGAAATCAGACTTAACAGACGCAGCTAATAAAGAAAAAAATCAGAAATCGACGCAGATACTAAGCTAAGCAAAGATGAAAAAGACAAAGCCAAAGCTAAAGTCGACGAAGTTAAGAAAGCAGCGGAAGACAAAAATCGGTAAAGCGACAACGCCAGAAGATGTCACAAAAGCAACAGACGAAGGTAAGAAAGCAATCGATGAAGTGCACCAAACAGAGTTAGACAAAGCTAAAGAGAAAGCGAAATCAGACTTAACAGACGCAGCTAACAAAGAAAAAAATCAGAAATCGACGCAGATACTAAGCTAAGCAAAGATGAAAAAAAGACAAAGCCAAAGCTAAAGTCGACGAAGTTAAGAAAGCAGCGGAAGACAAAATCGGTAAAGCGACAACGCCAGAAGATGTCACAAAAGCAACAGACGAAGGTAAGAAAGCAATCGATGAAGTGCACCAAACAGAGTTAGACAAAGCTAAAGAGAAAGCGAAATCAGACTTAACAGACGCAGCTAACAAAGAAAAATCAGAAATCGACGCAGATACTAAGCTAAGCAAAGATGAAAAAGACAAAACCAAAGCTAAAGTCGACGAAGTTAAGAAAGCAGCGGAAGACAAAATCGGTAAAGCGACAACGCCAGAAGATGTCACAAAAGCAACAGACGAAGGTAAGAAAGCAATCGATGAAGTGCACCAAACAGAGTTAGACAAAGCTAAAGAGAAAGCGAAATCAGACTTAACAGACGCAGCTAATAAAGAAAAAAATCAGAAATCGACGCAGATACTAAGCTAAGCAAAGATGAAAAAGACAAAAGCCAAAGCTAAAGTCGATGAAGCTAAGAAAGCAGCGGAAGACAAAATCGGTAAAGCGACAACGCCAGAAGATGTCACAAAAAGCAACAGACGAAGGTAAGAAAGCAATCGATGAAGTGCACCAAACAGAGTTAGACAAAGCTCAAGAGAAAGCGAAATCAGACTTAACAGACGCAGCTAATAAAGAAAAAAATCAGAAATCGACGCAGATACTAAGCTAAGCAAAGATGAAAAAGACAAAAGCCAAAGCTAAAGTCGACGAAGTTAAGAAAGCAGCGGAAGACAAAATCGGTAAAGCGACAACGCCAGAAGATGTCACAAAAAGCAACAGACGAAGGTAAGAAAGCAATCGATGAAGTGCACCAAACAGAGTTAGACAAAGCTAAAGAGAAAGCGAAATCAGACTTAACAGACGCAGCTAACAAAGAAAAAAATCAGAAATCGACGCAGATACTAAGCTAAGCAAAGATGAAAAAAAGACAAAGCCAAAGCTAAAGTCGACGAAGTTAAGAAAGCAGCGGAAGACAAAATCGGTAAAGCGACAACGCCAGAAGATGTCACAAAAGCAACAGACGAAGGTAAGAAAGCAATCGATGAAGTGCACCAAACAGAGTTAGACAAAGCTAAAGAGAAAGCGAAATCAGACTTAACAGACGCAGCTAATAAAGAAAAAAATCAGAAATCGACGCAGATACTAAGCTAAGCAAAGATGAAAAAGACAAAGCCAAAGCTAAAGTCGACGAAGTTAAGAAAGCAGCGGAAGACAAAATCGGTAAAGCGACAACGCCAGAAGATGTCACAAAAAGCAACAGACGAAGGTAAGAAAGCAATCGATGAAGTGCACCAAACAGAGTTAGACAAAGCTCAAGAGAAAGCGAAATCAGACTTAACAGACGCAGCTAACAAAGAAAAAAATCAGAAATCGACGCAGATACTAAGCTAAGCAAAGATGAAAAAGACAAAGCCAAAGCTAAAGTCGACGAAGTTAAGAAAGCAGCGGAAGACAAAATCGGTAAAGCGACAACGCCAGAAGATGTCACAAAAAGCAATAGACGAAGGTAAGAAAGCAATCGATGAAGTGCACCAAACAGAGTTAGACAAAGCTAAAGAGAAAGCGAAATCAGACTTAACAGACGCAGCTAATAAAGAAAAAAATCAGAAATCGACGCAGATACTAAGCTAAGCAAAGATGAAAAAAAGACAAAGCCAAAGCTAAAGTCGACGAAGTTAAGAAAGCAGCGGAAGACAAAAATCGGTAAAGCGACAACGCCAGAAGATGTCACAAAAGCAACAGACGAAGGTAAGAAAGCAATCGATGAAGTGCACCAAACAGAGTTAGACAAAGCTAAAGAGAAAGCGAAATCAGACTTAACAGACGCAGCTAACAAAGAAAAAAATCAGAAATCGACGCAGATACTAAGCTAAGCAAAGATGAAAAAGACAAAGCCAAAGCTAAAGTCGACGAAGTTAAGAAAGCAGCGGAAGACAAAATCGGTAAAGCGACAACGCCAGAAGATGTCACAAAAAGCAACAGACGAAGGTAAGAAAGCAATCGATGAAGTGCACCAAACAGAGTTAGACAAAGCTAAAGAGAAAGCGAAATCAGACTTAACAGACGCAGCTAATAAAGAAAAAAATCAGAAATCGACGCAGATACTAAGCTAAGCAAAGATGAAAAAAAGACAAAACCAAAGCTAAAGTCGACGAAGTTAAGAAAGCAGCGGAAGACAAAATCGGTAAAGCGACAACGCCAGAAGATGTCACAAAAAGCAACAGACGAAGGTAAGAAAGCAATCGATGAAGTGCACCAAACAGAGTTAGACAAAGCTAAAGAGAAAGCGAAATCAGACTTAACAGACGCAGCTAATAAAGAAAAAAATCAGAAATCGACGCAGATACTAAGCTAAGCAAAGATGAAAAAGACAAAGCCAAAGCTAAAGTCGATGAAGCTAAGAAAGCAGCGGAAGACAAAATCGGTAAAGCGACAACGCCAGAAGATGTCACAAAAAGCAACAGACGAAGGTAATAAAGCAATCGATGAAGTGCACCAAACAGAGTTAGACAAAGCTCAAGAGAAAGCGAAATCAGACTTAACAGACGCAGCTAATAAAGAAAAATCAGAAATCGACGCAGATACTAAGCTAAGCAAAGATGAAAAAGACAAAGCCAAAGCTAAAGTCGACGAAGTTAAGAAAGCAGCGGAAGACAAAATCGGTAAAGCGACAACGCCAGAAGATGTCACAAAAGCAACAGACGAAGGTAAGAAAGCAATCGATGAAGTGCACCAAACAGAGTTAGACAAAGCTAAAGAGAAAGCGAAATCAGACTTAACAGACGCAGCTAACAAAGAAAAAAATCAGAAATCGACGCAGATACTAAGCTAAGCAAAGATGAAAAAGACAAAACCAAAGCTAAAGTCGACGAAGTTAAGAAAGCAGCGGAAGACAAAATCGGTAAAAGCGACAACGCCAGAAGATGTCACAAAAGCAACAGACGAAGGTAAGAAAGCAATCGATGAAGTGCACCAAACAGAGTTAGACAAAGCTCAAGAGAAAGCGAAATCAGACTTAACAGACGCAGCTAACAAAGAAAAAAATCAGAAATCGACGCAGATACTAAGCTAAGCAAAGATGAAAAAAAGACAAAACCAAAGCTAAAGTCGACGAAGTTAAGAAAGCAGCGGAAGACAAAATCGGTAAAGCGACAACGCCAGAAGATGTCACAAAAGCAACAGACGAAGGTAAGAAAGCAATCGATGAAGTGCACCAAACAGAGTTAGACAAAGCTCAAGAGAAAGCGAAATCAGACTTAACAGACGCAGCTAATAAAGAAAAATCAGAAATCGACGCAGATACTAAGCTAAGCAAAGATGAAAAAGACAAAGCCAAAGCTAAAGTCGACGAAGTTAAGAAAGCAGCGGAAGACAAAATCGGTAAAGCGACAACGCCAGAAGATGTCACAAAAGCAACAGACGAAGGTAAGAAAGCAATCGATGAAGTGCACCAAACAGAGTTAGACAAAGCTCAAGAGAAAGCAAAATCAGACTTAACAGACGCAGCTAATAAAGAAAAATCAGAAATCGACGCAGATACTAAGCTAAGCAAAGATGAAAAAGACAAAGCCAAAGCTAAAGTCGACGAAGTTAAGAAAGCAGCGGAAGACAAAATCGGTAAAGCGACAACGCCAGAAGATGTCACAAAAGCAACAGACGAAGGTAAGAAAGCAATCGCAGATGTCTATAAACCACAAACTGCTAAAGGTCAATCAACAAATGTCTTTAAACCAGGGTTAGACTTACAGACTGCTTTAGTATCAGGAAAAGCAACTGTTGAAAAAGGTAAAGACTTAACTGATGAAGAAATCCTAAAACAATTAGCACTAGCTGATGGAGTAACAGCGAAAATCACTTCTAAACCAACTACAACAGAAACAGGAACTAAAGAAGCAGAAGTGGAAGTAACCCTAGCTGATGGTACTAAAGTAACTGTAAAAGTACCGGTTGAAGTAGTTGATTCCTTAGGCACAGCTGATAAAGATAATGATCTTGCTAAGGCGAAAGAAGATGCTAAAAAACAAGTAGAAGAAGCTGCTAAAGCTAAAATCACTGAAATCAAGAAGGATACAGGTCTAACTGAAGAGCAAAAGCAAAAATCTGAAGAAGCAATCAATAAAGCCAAAGAAGATGCTAACAAAGCTATTGACCAAGCATCATCAGCAGGAACAGCTAAACAAATCGCAGATCAAGCAAAAGAAAATATTGAAAAATATGATCCAAAAGCAGATACAGAAGTTAAGAAACCAGATGTAACAAACCTTGATGAAGAAAAAGCGAAAGCAAAAGCTGAGATACTAGAAGAAGCTCAAAAACGCATTGACGAAATCAAGAACAATAAAGATTTATCAGACGAAGCGAAACAAAAAGCTATCGAAGAAATCAATAAGGCCAAAGATAAAGCGATTGAAGACATCAACAAAGGTCAATCTAAAGATGAAATCAACGCGGCGAAAGAAGCTGGTATTCATAAGATAAATGAAGTTCAACCAGATGGCTCTATTGCATCTAAATTCGAACCGAAAGTTCCTGAAAACAAAGTGGAAGTGGGAAATCCAGCAAAACTTTCAGATGAAGAAAGAGAACAAGTTCGTCAAAACATCGAAGGAGCTAACACATTCCCAGATGGAACAACAGTAGTAGTAAAACCAGATGGAACAGCGGTAATCACATACAAAGACGGTTCAACTGACACTATCTCTAAAGATAAATTGGTAGCGCCAGCTAACAAAGAGACAGGAACAATCGCGTCAAGAACCGAGCCAGTTATCCCAGGAAAAACACAAGTAGGAAATACTACGAAATTAACACCTGAAGAACAAGCTACGGTTAAAAAAGCGGTAGAAGATGCGAACAACTTCCCAGCAGGAACTACAGTAGAAGTAAGACCTGATGGAACAGTAGTCATCACCTATCCAGATAAATCTGTAGATACAATAACAGGGGATAAACTTGTTGAAAAAGGAAGTAAACAAGAAACTCTAAAAGTTCAGACAGATGCAGAGAAGAACCCAGCGCAAGTTCCAGGAAACTTTGTACCTGTTGAAAATACTCACAACTTGACACAGGCGGAGCAAGATACTGTAGCAGCTAAGGTTAAAGAAGCAAATCCAGCGGCGACAGATGTTAAGGTATCTAAAGATGGAACAGCAACGCTAATATATGGAGATGGTTCAGTAAACACAATTTCAGGAACCAGTCTAGTAGTAGCTAAAGATACTGACAATGAAGCTTCAACACAAGCTGCGCAAAATCCAGCTGTGGTGCCAGCAACTACAGAAGTTGGAAATGCTCATGGCTTAACACCTGAGGAACAAGCTGCAGTAGCTACGAAAGTGAAACAAGCAAATCCAGTGGCGACAGATGTTAAGGTATCTAAAGACGGAACAGCGACATTGACATACTCAGCTGGTTCAGTCAATACAATTCCAGGAACTAGTCTAGTAGTTCAAAAAGAAGAAACTTCAACACAAGAGCAACCAACAATCGCAGAGAAGACAAAAGTAATCATCCCAGCTAACCCTACAAAAGTAGCAGAAGCTACAAGATTGACAGATGCAGAAAAAGAAGCTGTTAAAAAGCTGTAGTAGATGCAAATGGATTCGGAAGCGATGTTAAAGTTGAAGTAGCTGGAGATGGCACAGCGACAATCGTCTTTAAAGATGGTTCAGCTATTACAATTCCAGGAAATCAATTGGTAGCACAAGATCCAAAAGCACAAGATAGCACTAAACCGACTGCTGAAAAATCAACTGTTAAAGCGCCTGCTCAAAGAGTAGATGTAAAAGATATAACTCATTTAACAGATGAAGAAAAAGAAAAAGTTAAGGTTGCTATTTTACAAGCAAATGGTTCAGCATTAGACGGAGCGACAATCAATGTAGCTGGAGATGGTACAGCAACAATCACATTCCCAGATGGTTCAGTAGTGACGATTCTAGGGAAAGATACAGTTCAACAATCTGCCAAAGGTGAATCTGTAACTCAAGAAGCTACACCAGAGTATAAGCCAGAAACTACACCAGGTGGAGATAATGGAGGCAATACTGGAAGCTCAGATGCTAATGCGAATGCAGGCGGTGGTAGCCAGGCAGGCGGACAAGCTAACACAGGTTCACAAAACCCAGCTCAATCACAAGCTTCTAAGCAATTAGCTACTGAAAAAGAATCAGCTAAAAATGCCATTGAAAAAGCTGCCAAGGACAAGCAGGATGAAATCAAAGGCGCACCGCTTTCTGATAAAGAAAAAGCAGAACTTTTAGCAAGAGTGGAAGCAGAAAAACAAGCAGCTCTCAAAGAAATTGAAAATGCGAAAACTGTGGAAGATGTGAAGGAAGCAGAAACGATTGGAGTGCAAGCCATTGCCATGGTTACAATTCCTAAGAGACCAGTGGCTCCTAATGCTGCTCCTCAGGCAACAAGTGCACCGCAAGCAACTGCAGGAACAATGCAAGATGTTACCTACCAGTCACCTGCTGGTAAACAATTACCTAACACAGGTTCAGCATCAAGTGCAGCACTTGCTAGTCTTGGTCTAGTGGCGGCAACCAGTGGTTTTGCTTTGCTAGGAAGAAAGGCTAGACGTAGAAAATAGGACAGCTAGAAAATTCTATTCTCTACTTAAAGTTAGATTATAAGGGGGATTTTGAGAAGTCATCAATCTAGTGATGGGTGAGAGAAGTGAGAACCCAAGATAATCACACACTTTAGCTGAAAAGGGATATTCTATCAATATAACCAGTCTCTTCTGTCTCTAACTGTGGAATAGAAGATGGGTAATATCGGATAGAAAAGCTAGCAGAATAGCTCTCTATGGAAGAGAGGAGGGAAACCGAAAAATTGGGTGCCCCTCCTCTTTTTTGGTATAATAGAAGATAGAAAACGAGGTTAGAAGAGATGATTTTTGATACACATACACACTTGAATGTAGAAGAATTTGCTGGTCGTGAGGCAGAAGAAATTGCCTTGGCTGCTGAGATGGGTGTGACACAGATGAATATTGTTGGTTTTGATGAACCGACGATTGAGCGTGCTTTGGAGTTGGTGGATGAGTATGACCAACTTTACGCAACTATTGGTTGGCATCCGACAGAAGCTGGGACTTACACAGAGGAGATTGAAGCTTACTTGCTTGACAAGCTCAAACATCCCAAGGTTGTGGCTTTAGGCGAGATTGGCTTAGACTATCATTGGATGACAGCGCCAAAAGAGGTGCAGGAGAAGGTTTTTCGCCGTCAGATTCAGCTATCTAAGGACTTGAATTTGCCTTTTGTTGTCCATACCCGTGATGCGCTGGAAGATACCTATGAGATTATCAAGAGCGAGGGTGTTGGCCCTCGAGGTGGCATTATGCATTCTTTCTCAGGAACTCTTGAATGGGCAGAGAAGTTTGTCGCGCTTGGCATGACCATTTCCTTCTCAGGAGTGGTGACTTTCAAGAAGGCAACTGATATCCAAGAAGCGGCTAAAGAGTTACCTTTGGACAAGATTTTGGTGGAAACAGATGCGCCTTACTTAGCACCTGTACCCAAGCGTGGTCGTGAAAATAAAACAGCCTACACTCGCTATGTAGTGGACTTTATCGCAGACTTGCGTGGTATGACGACAGAAGAGCTAGCGGCAGCAACGACTGCAAATGCAGAGCGAATTTTTGGATTGGACAGCAAGTAATGAAAGAAAAAATTTCCCAAGTCATCGTGGTTGAAGGTCGTGATGATACGGCCAATATCAAACGTTACTTCGATGTAGAGACCTATGAGACACGAGGTTCTGCTATCAATGACCAGGATCTAGAGCGGATTCAGCGCCTGCACCAACGTCATGGAGTCATTGTCTTTACAGACCCAGATTTTAATGGGGAGCGGATTCGGCGCATGATTATGACGGCCATTCCAACAGTTCAGCATGCCTTTCTCAAGCGAGATGAAGCTGTTCCTAAGTCCAAGACCAAGGGCCGTTCTCTGGGAATTGAGCATGCCAGCTATGAAGACCTGAAAACGGCTCTAGCTCAGGTGACAGAACAATTTGAACATGAGAGTCAGTTTGATATCAGTCGTAGTGACTTGATTCGACTTAGTTTTCTAGCAGGGGCAGACAGCCGTAAGCGACGAGAATATCTGGGAGAGGCTCTCCGAATCGGCTATTCCAACGGCAAGCAACTCCTCAAGCGCTTAGAGTTGTTTGGGGTTACTTTGGCAGAAGTGGAAGAAGCTATGAAATCTTATGAGAACAGCTAAGCAGACTCCAAATGTAAGGGGAATGTGTTACAATAGAAGTAACAGATAATAGAAAAGAGAATAGATGAGAATTGCAGATTACAGCGTGACCAAGGCAGTGCTGGAGCGTCACGGTTTTACCTTTAAAAAGTCCTTCGGGCAAAATTTCTTGACGGATACCAATATCCTTCAAAAGATTGTGGATACGGCTGAGATTGATGACCAGGTTAATGTCATTGAAATCGGGCCAGGGATTGGTGCCTTGACGGAGTTTTTGGCTGAGCGTGCAGCAGAAGTTATGGCCTTTGAGATCGACCACCGTTTGGTACCGATTTTGGCAGATACCCTACGTGATTTTGACAATGTGACAGTGGTTAACGAGGACATTCTCAAGGTCGATTTGGCGCAACATATCCAGAATTTTAAAAATCCTGACCTGCCAATTAAGGTAGTAGCCAACTTGCCTTACTACATCACGACACCTATTCTCATGCACTTAATCGAGAGTGGGATTCCTTTTAGTGAGTTTGTCGTTATGATGCAGAAAGAAGTGGCGGACCGCATTTCAGCCCAGCCTAACACCAAGGCTTATGGTAGCTTGTCGATTGCGGTTCAGTACTACATGACTGCCAAGGTTGCCTTCATCGTGCCTCGTACGGTCTTTGTGCCAGCGCCAAACGTGGACTCTGCTATTTTGAAAATGGTGCGTCGTCCAGAACCAGCCGTAGCAGTAGAAGATGAGAACTTCTTCTTTAAGATTTCCAAGGCTAGTTTTACCCATCGCCGCAAGACCTTGTGGAATAACTTGACAGGTTACTTTGGCAAGACTGAGGAAGTCAAGGACAAGCTGACCAAGGCCTTGGATCAAGCAGGTTTGTCACCAAGTGTACGTGGGGAAGCTCTCAGCTTGGCAGAATTTGCCAGCCTAGCAGATGCACTTAAAGGGCAAGGACTTTAAAATGCAGGGACAAATCATTAAAGCCTTGGCGGGGTTCTACTATGTAGAAAGTGATGGTCAGGTTTATCAAACACGCGCGCGTGGGAATTTTCGTAAAAAAGGCCATACCCCTTACGTTGGGGATTGGGTAGATTTCTCTGCCGAGGAAAATTCAGAGGGCTATATCCTCAAGATTCACGAACGCAAAAATAGCCTAGTCCGTCCGCCTATTGTCAATATTGACCAAGCTGTAGTAATCATGTCCGTCAAGGAACCTGATTTTAACAGCAATTTGCTGGATCGGTTCTTGGTTCTTTTGGAGAACAAGGGCATCCATCCCATCGTCTATATTTCTAAAATGGATTTGTTGGAAGATAGGGGACAACTGGATTTTTATGAACAGACTTATGGTGACATCGGCTATGACTTTGTGACCAGTAAAGAGGAACTCCTGCCCTTGTTAACAGGCAAGGTGACAGTCTTTATGGGGCAGACGGGCGTTGGGAAATCAACTCTTCTCAATAAAATCGCACCAGACCTCAATCTTGAAACAGGAGAAATCTCAGACAGTCTAGGTCGCGGGCGCCATACCACTCGAGCTGTTAGTTTTTACAACCTTAATGGGGGTAAAATCGCAGACACACCGGGCTTTTCATCCTTGGACTATGAAGTATCAACGGCGGAAGACCTCAATCAGACCTTTCCAGAGATTGTTAGTGTTAGCCGAGACTGCAAATTCCGCACTTGTACCCATACCCATGAGCCAGCTTGCGCGGTTAAGCCTGCTGTAGAAGAGGGTGCCATTGCGTCCTTCCGTTTTGACAACTACCTGCAATTCCTCAGTGAGATTGAAAATCGCAGAGAAACTTATAAAAAAGTCAGCAAAAAAATTCCAAAATAAGGAGAAACCTATGTCTCAATACAAGATTGCTCCGTCAATTCTGGCAGCAGATTATGCCAACTTTGAACGTGAAATCAAACGCCTAGAAGCAACTGGGGCAGAATATGCCCATATCGATATCATGGATGGTCATTTTGTACCTCAAATCAGTTTTGGTGCGGGTGTGGTCGAATCTCTTCGCCCTCATAGTAAGATGGTTTTCGATTGCCACTTGATGGTGTCAAACCCTGAGCATCATTTAGAAGACTTTGCTCGTGCAGGTGCCGATATCATCAGCATCCATGTGGAAGCAACGCCTCATATTCATGGCGCCCTCCAAAAAATTCGTTCACTCGGTGTCAAACCATCAGTTGTTATCAATCCTGGTACGCCTGTTGAAGCGATTAAGCATGTGCTTCATCTAGTTGACCAAGTTTTGGTCATGACAGTGAACCCTGGCTTCGGTGGTCAAGCATTTCTGCCAGAAACCATGGATAAGGTTCGTGAGTTGGTTGCTCTTCGTCAGGAAAAAGGCTTGAACTTTGAAATCGAAGTGGATGGTGGGATTGATGATAAAACGATTGCTCAAGCCAAAGAAGCTGGTGCGACCGTTTTTGTAGCAGGTTCCTATGTCTTTAAGGGAGATGTCAATGAGCGAGTACAAACTCTCAGAAAACAGTTGGACTAGGGTTGCCGTTTTTGCTGGCGGGGACCGCGGTCATTATCGGACAAATTTTGATTGTTTTGTCGGTGTAGATCGAGGCTCGCTCTGGCTCTTGGAAGAAAACCTTCCTCTTACTCTAGCGGTTGGAGATTTTGATTCTGTGACGGAAGAAGAGCAACAGGTGATTCAAAAACGTGCCCAGCATTTTGTCCAAGCCCGACCAGAAAAAGATGATACAGATTTGGAATTGGCTCTCTTGACCATCTTTGAACAAAATCCTCAGGCTCAGGTCACTATTTTCGGTGCTTTGGGTGGCCGTATTGACCATATGCTGGCCAATGTTTTTCTGCCTAGCAATCCCAAGTTAGCTCCCTATATGCGTCAGATAGCGATTGAGGATGGGCAAAACTTGATTGCCTATTGTCCAGAAGGGATTAGTCAGCTTCAACCCCGCTCAGACTACGACTATCTTGCCTTTATGCCGGTTCGGGATAGCCAGCTGACCATTCTCGGAGCCAAGTATGAGTTGACAGAGGAAAATTTTTTCTTTAAAAAAGTGTACGCTTCTAACGAATATATAGATAGGGAAGTTTCGGTGACTTGCCCAGATGGCTATGTAGTCGTACTGCATAGCAAGGACAGGAGGTAGGATGGAAAGTTTACTTGTTCTATTATTGATTGCCAACCTAGCTGTACTCTTTCTGATTTGGCAAAGGCAGGATAAACAGGAAAAACATCTCAGTAAGAGCTTGGAGGATCAGGCAGATCACTTGTCAGACCAGTTGGATTACCGCTTTGAACAAGCCAGACAAGCCAGCCAGCTAGATCAAAAAGATTTGGAAGTGGCTGTCAGCGACCGTTTGCAAGAAGTGCGAATAGAATTGCACCAAGGTCTGACTCAGATCCGTCAAGAAATGACAGATAATCTCCTCCAAACCAGAGACAAGACCGACCAACGCCTTCAAGCCTTGCAGCAATCCAATGAGCAACGGTTGGAACAAATACGCCAGACGGTCGAGGAAAAGTTAGAAAAGACCTTGCAGACACGCTTGCAGGCTTCCTTTGAGACAGTTTCCAAACAACTGGAGTCTGTCAATCGTGGTCTTGGAGAAATGCAGATAGTTGCCCGTGATGTCGGAGCTCTCAACAAGGTTCTCTCTGGAACCAAAACGCGAGGGATTCTGGGTGAATTGCAACTGGGGCAAATCATCGAAGACATCATGACTCCTGCCCAGTATGAACGAGAATATGCAACGGTTGAAAACTCCAGTGAACGAGTGGAGTATGCCATTAAGTTGCCTGGACAGGGTGACCAGGAATATGTCTACCTACCGATTGACTCTAAGTTTCCACTGGCTGATTATTATCGCCTAGAAGAAGCATATGAAGCAGGGGACAAGGATGAGATTGAACGCTGTCGCAAGTCGCTCCTAGCAAGCGTCAAGCGCTTTGCCAAGGATATCAGGAGCAAGTACATAGCACCGCCTCGGACGACCAATTTTGGAGTTTTGTTTGTTCCAACAGAAGGTCTCTACTCAGAAATCGTCCGCAATCCTGTCTTCTTTGATGATTTGAGACGGGAGGAGCAGATTATTGTCGCAGGTCCAAGTACCCTGTCAGCTCTCCTCAATTCTCTATCAGTTGGTTTCAAAACTCTCAATATCCAAAAGAGTGCTGACCATATTAGCAAAACGCTTGCCAGCGTCAAGACTGAGTTTGGCAAGTTCGGAGGAATTTTGGTTAAGGCACAAAAACATCTCCAACATGCCTCTGGCAATATTGATGAATTATTAAATCGTCGTACCACAGCTATCGAGCGGACGCTCCGTCACATTGAATTATCAGAAGGTGAGCCTGCGCTTGATCTACTCCATTTCCAAGAAAATGAGGAAGAATATGAAGATTAGTCACATGAAAAAAGATGAGCTGTTTGAAGGTTTTTACCTAATCAAATCAGCTGACCTGAGGCAAACTAGAGCTGGGAAAAACTACCTAGCCTTTACCTTCCAAGATGATAGTGGCGAGATTGATGGGAAGCTCTGGGATGCCCAACCTCATAACATTGAGGCCTTTACCGCAGGTAAGGTTGTCCACATGAAAGGACGCCGAGAAGTTTATAACAACACCCCTCAAGTCAATCAAATTACTCTTCGCCTGCCTCAACCGGGCGAACCCAATGATCCAGCTGACTTCAAGGTCAAATCTCCAGTTGATGTCAAGGAGATTCGTGACTACATGTCGCAAATGATTTTCAAGATTGAAAATCCTGTATGGCAACGGATTGTCCGAAAGCTCTACACCAAGTATGATAAGGAATTTTACTCCTATCCAGCAGCCAAGACCAACCACCATGCCTTTGAAACGGGTTTGGCCTATCATACGGCGACCATGGTGCGCTTGGCAGATGCTATTAGCGAAGTTTATCCTCAGCTCAATAAGAGCCTGCTCTATGCGGGGATTATGCTGCATGACTTGGCTAAGGTCATCGAGTTGACGGGACCAGACCAGACCGAGTACACAGTGCGAGGTAATCTCCTTGGGCATATTGCTTTGATTGATAGTGAAATTACCAAGACAGTGATGGAACTCGGCATTGATGATACCAAGGAAGAAGTCGTTTTGCTTCGTCACGTCATCCTCAGTCACCACGGCTTACTTGAGTATGGAAGTCCAGTCCGTCCACGTATCATGGAGGCAGAGATTATTCATATGATTGACAATCTGGATGCTAGCATGATGATGATGTCAACAGCTCTGGCTTTGGTGGATAAGGGAGAGATGACCAATAAAATCTTCGCTATGGACAATCGTTCCTTCTATAAACCAGATTTAGATTAATAATTTAAGAAAAATGAGCATTTTTTAGGATAAGAATGTTCGTTTTTTTATGTGAATATGGTATAATAAGTAAAAGACAAAAATGAATACTCTTCGAAAATCTCTTCAAACTAGGGTAGCATCGCCTTGTCGTATGTATATATGTAGGTATATTACGGACTTTGTCAGTTCTATCGACAATCTCAAAACAGTGTTTTGAATTACCAGCGACCAGCTTTCTAGTTTGCTTTTTGATTTTTTGAATAAAAATGGAATAGGAAATAGAAATGAAATTAAGAAGAAGTGATCGGATGGTTGTCATTTCCAACTATTTGATTAATAATCCTTATAAACTAACTAGTCTCAATACTTTTGCTGAAAAGTATGAATCTGCTAAATCATCTATCTCAGAAGATATCGTGATTATCAAACGAGCCTTTGAGGAAATCGAAATTGGTCACATCCAGACTGTAACTGGGGCTGGCGGAGGTGTTATCTTTACACCGTCTATTTCGAGTCAGGATGCTAAGGAAATGGTTGAAGACTTGCGTGCCAAGTTGTCAGAAAGTGACCGTATCTTGCCAGGTGGTTATATCTACCTGTCTGATTTGCTTAGCACACCAGCTATTTTGAAAAATATTGGTCGCATTATTGCCAAGAGCTTTATGGACCAAAAAATTGATGCGGTTATGACAGTAGCGACTAAGGGTGTTCCACTTGCAAATGCAGTTGCCAATGTCCTCAATGTTCCTTTTGTTATTGTGCGCCGTGACCTGAAAATTACCGAAGGTTCAACTGTTAGCGTCAACTATGTTTCAGGTTCAAGTGGTGACCGTATCGAGAAAATGTTCCTTTCAAAACGTAGCCTCAAGGCAGGAAGCCGTGTCTTGATTGTGGACGACTTCTTGAAAGGTGGCGGAACGGTCAACGGGATGATTAGTCTCTTGCGCGAGTTCGATTCAGAACTGGCAGGTGTAGCCGTCTTTGCGGATAATGCCCAAGAAGAACGTGAAAAGCAGTTTGACTACAAGTCACTCTTGAAGGTAACCAATATTGATGTCAAGAATCAAGCCATCGATGTTGAGGTTGGTAATATCTTTGACGAAGATAAATAAGAAATATAACTAGAGGTTGGAACGATTGTCCCAGCCTTTCTTTGCAAATAGAATAGAAGGAAACTTATGAAAACACCATTTATCAATAAAGAAGACTTAGAAACGATTGTTGCCGAGTTCCCAACTCCCTTTCACTTGTATGATGAGAAGGGAATTCGTGAAAAAGCAAGAGCCGTCAACCAAGCCTTTTCGTGGAACAAGGGCTTTAAGGAATATTTTGCAGTTAAGGCTACTCCAACACCAGCTATTTTGAAAATTCTCCAAGAGGAAGGCTGCGGTGTGGATTGCTCTAGTTATGTAGAACTTTTGATGAGTCATAAACTGAATTTCCCTGGTTCTGAGATTATGTTCTCTTCAAACAACACGCCAGACAAGGAATACGCCTATGCGCGTGAATTGGGTGCGACCATTAACTTGGATGCTTTTGAAGATATTGAACATCTAGAGCGTGCAGCAGGCATTCCAGAAATCATCTCTTGTCGTTATAATCCTGGAGGCGTTTTTGAACTGGGGACAGACATCATGGACAATCCTGGCGAGGCTAAGTTCGGCATGACCAAGGACCAGCTCTTTGAAGCCTTTGCCATCTTGAAGCAAAAAGGAGCTAAGACCTTTGGGATTCACTCCTTCCTAGCATCCAATACCGTCACCCATCTCTATTATCCAGAGTTGGCGCGTCAGCTTTTTGAATTGGCTGTTGAAATCAAGGAAAAGTTGGGCATTTCGCTAGACTTTATCAATCTTTCTGGCGGTATTGGTGTCAACTATCGTCCAGACCAGGAGCCAAATGATATCGCCTTGATTGGTGAGGGAGTTCGTAAGGTGTATGAAGAGGTCCTTACGCCAGCAGGTCTTGGTCAGGTTAAGATTTTCACCGAATTGGGTCGTTTTATGTTGGCACCTCACGGTGCTTTGGTCACAAGAGTCACTCATAAGAAGGAAACCTACCGTACCTATCTAGGCGTGGATGCATCAGCAGTCAACCTCATGCGTCCAGCTATGTACGGAGCTTACCATCATATTACTAACGTGACCCATCCAGATGGACCAGCTGAAGTGGTAGATGTGGTTGGTTCACTCTGTGAAAACAATGATAAATTTGCAGTGAATCGCGAACTGCCTCATACAGAAATCGGTGATTTGCTGATAATTCATGATACAGGTGCCCACGGTTTTTCCATGGGCTACCAGTACAATGCCAAACTTCGTTCTGCGGAAATCCTTTATACCGAAGAAGGTAAAGCCCGTCAAATCCGCCGTGCAGAGCGCCCTGAGGACTACTTTGCAACCTTGTATGGCTTTGATTTTGAAGAATAAAATGATAATTAATTGAAAATGAAATTGAAAAACAGATTGCTTTCTAAAAAATAGGCAAAAATCTTGTTTTTCCTTCAAGTCGTGATATAATAAAACTATAAAACGTTTTCAAGGAAGGTAACGATATGTCTGAAGAAACAATTGATTATGGACAAGTGACAGGAATGGTGCATTCGACAGAAAGCTTTGGATCAGTAGATGGGCCTGGTATTCGCTTTATTGTCTTTTTGCAGGGCTGTCACATGCGTTGCCAGTACTGCCACAACCCAGACACTTGGGCTATGGAGTCCAATAAGTCACGTGAACGGACGGTAGATGATGTCTTGACAGAGGCCTTGCGCTATCGCGGTTTCTGGGGGAATAAGGGTGGGATTACAGTCAGTGGGGGAGAAGCCCTCTTGCAGATTGATTTCTTGATTGCCCTCTTTACCAAGGCCAAAGAACACGGAATCCACTGTACCTTGGATACCTGTGCCCTGCCTTTCCGTAATAAACCACGTTACCTTGAGAAGTTTGACAAACTCATGGCTGTCACTGACTTGGTTCTCTTGGATATCAAGGAAATCAACGAAGAACAGCACAAGATTGTTACTAGCCAAAACCAATAAAAAAATATCTTGGCCTGTGCCCAGTATTTATCAGATATTGGGAAAACCTGTCTGGATTCGCCACGTGCTAGTTCCAGGATTGACAGACAGAGATGATGACTTGATTGAACTTGGTAAGTTCGTCAAGACCCTCAAAAAAATGTTGATAAGTTTGAAATTCTACCTTATCACACCATGGGTGAGTTCAAATGGCGTGAATTGGGAATTCCATATTCCCTCGAAGGAGTCAAACCACCAACAGCAGATCGCGTCAAGAACGCTAAAAAAACTCATGGATACCGAAAGTTACCAAGACTATATGAAACGTGTACATGGATAAAAAAAGAAGCCTGATGGAAACATCGGGCTTTTTGACTTTGCAAAAAAAGACTTAGCAAACCAGCTAAGCCTTTTTTTCTTCTTATCTCGAACGTTGTTTTCCAGCGTTGCGATTTTTGTGTGTTTTTTTCTTGCTTGTGATAGCAGTTGGTTGTTCAGGAGTAACGTCTTTTTCGTCCATTTGGTGTTGAGAAAGCACGTGCTTTTGGTGGGTTCTTGGCTAGTTCTTCACGGACTTTTTTTGCGAAGTTTTGGACGGACGATATAGTTGACGATAAATTGTTGGAGAATCATCATGAAACCACCGACAACCCAGTAAAGTGTGACACTAGCTGGTGAGATGAGGGAGAAGCCGGCAATCATGACTGGGCTCACGTAAGCCATTTTCTTGATTTGTTCTCTTTGCGTTTCATCCTCTACTCCGTGAAGTGAAAGGAGTGATTGAAGATAGTAAAGGACACCAGCGCAGGCAGCTAAAATCATACTTGGAGAGCCTAGAGGAATTCCTAGGTAACTTGCTTGAGCAACCCCTTCAGTATGTTGGGCAGCGAAGTAAATTGCAGAGAAGAAAGGCATTTGAAGGAGGATAGGGAAGCATCCTACACCACCAAACATGCTGATGCCGTGTTCTTTTTGAGCGGCAAAGAGAGCTTGTTGGGCTTCGAGTTTTTCTTCTTGAGTAGTCGCTTCCTTGAGACGAGTTTGATGTGGCTCAAGGACGTGTTTGAGGGCGTTCATCTTTTCAGAGTGAAGCGTTGCCTTCCATGATTGGTAGATACCAAGTGGCAAGATAATCAAGCGCACGATAATGGTTACGATGATGATAGCGACACCGAAGCCTAGACCTTTATCAGTAGCGAAGTACTTGATAGCTTCAGCCATAGGCGCTCCGATCGTATTCCAAATAAATCCTATTGGCTTTCCTGTGGCTTTATCGACGCTAACACAGCCGGTCAAAACAAGCAACATAGCCACTCCCATAGCCGAGAGTGCAAAACGTTTAATAGATTTCACTGTTTTTATTCCTTCTTTAAAAATTATACCTTTCTATTCTACTGTTTTTTTACAAAATATACAATAGTTCTAGAGACCTAATTTGCGATTTTAAAGTCAGGGTAGGGAGGAAAGTTGCTCAGTTGGACATCTAAGTAGCTGACTTTTGAAAAAGGTGTGGGTCCTTTTCGTATTTCTTGGATAAATTTTGCCATGATAGCAGATGAGTCTGCTTGGGCTAATATTTCCACTGTGCCATCGTCATTATTCCATACCCGACCTGTGATGCCACCAATTTCAAGTGCCAAGCTGTAAACACCCCAACGAAAGCCGACTCCTTGCACCCTACCTTGGGCAATCATTCTAACCTTTTGCATACCAAACCCCTTTGATTGTGTTATAATATTTCTATGACTATTATAACCTCAAAAGCCAATTCTGTGGTAAAAAATGCCAAGAAATTACACCAAAAAAAATACCGCAAGTCTGCCTATTTGATTGAAGGCTGGCACTTGTTTGAAGAAGCTGTCCAAGCTGGAGTGACGATTGAGAAAATCTTTGCTCTAGAAAGTTACCGAGATCAGTTAGCTACTTTTCCGCAAACTGTCTGGGTTTCAGAGGATATTCTGCTAGATTTGGCAGATTCTCAGACTCCACAGGGAATTGTTGCCGTGGTTCAAAAAGAAGAAGTAGGACAAGCTGACTTTAGTCAGGGCAAGTTCTTATTTTTGGAAGATGTGCAAGATCCTGGTAATGTGGGAACTATCATTCGGACTGCGGATGCAGCAGGTTTTACTGGAGTGATTGTTTCAGATAAATCGGCAGATATCTACAGTCTTAAGACCTTACGTTCCATGCAAGGCAGTCATTTCCATCTGCCCATTTACCGAATGTCTAGTCAAAGGCTTCTCGAGGAAGCTAAAAAGGCTGCTATCCCTGTGCTAGCAACAACCCTATCTAAAGATTCTGTTGATTACAGAGAACTGCCTCCTATAGAAATTCTGTACTAGTCATGGGGAATGAGGGTCAAGGAATTAGTCCCCTCATGGCTGAAAGTGCAGATCAATTGGTCCACATTAGTATGAAGGGGCAGGCGGAGAGTTTGAATGTTGCCGTTGCAGCCGGTATCTTGATTTTCCATTTAAGCTAATTTTAACTTTCTTTGTTATAATCAAGGAAAGATGTTCATAGAAAAGGAGAAAAGATGAATCACACTATTATTCACGACCGCGCAGGTCTTAATCAATTTTACGCTAAGGTTTATGCCTTTGTTGGTCTGGGGATCGGACTATCTGCTTTGGTATCAGGCCTTATGTTGACGGTCTTTCAGTCTCAGTTGGTTTACTTTTTGATGCAGGGACGTCTCTGGTTGACCATTGCTACTTTTGCGGAGTTGGCCTTGGTTTTCGTTGCCAGCAGTATGGCTTCAAAGAATAGTCCAGCGGCTCTTCCAGTATTTTTGCTTTACTCTGTTTTAAACGGTTTTACACTCAGTTTTGTGGTAGCCTTCTATACTCCGGGTACAGTTTTATCTGCCTTTGTATCGAGCGCCCTTCTCTTCTTTGTCATGGCGGCAGTTGGCATGTTCACCAAGAAAGATTTGAGTGGCCTTGGTCGGGCTATGATGGCGGCTCTTATCGGTTTGCTGATTGCTATGGTAGTCAATATTTTCTTGGCTAGCGGTTTCTTTGATTATATGATTAGCGTAGCCATGGTTTTGGTTTTCTCAGGGTTGATTGCTTGGGACAACCAAAGGATTCGCCTTGCTTATGAGCAATCACAAGGTCGTGTAGCGACAGGTTGGGTTGTGTCAATGGCTCTCAGTATCTATCTTGATTTTATCAATCTTTTCCTAAGTATTCTACGTATCTTTGGTCGTAATGACTAAAAGGTCTATGAAATCAGTGTTTTGAGTGACACTGATTTTTTTTAAAATTTCTCTTTCCTTTTCTTGAAAATAGGTGTATAATGCTTTTAATTAATTTTTTGAGGAGTAGTTTATGAAGAAAAGTTTTATTCATCAACAAGAAGAGATTTCCTTTGTCAAAAACACTTTTACCCAGTATTTGAAAGATAAGTTAGAAGTTGTCGAAGTTCAAGGTCCTATCTTGAGTAGGGTCGGCGATGGTATGCAGGACAACTTATCAGGTGTGGAGAATGCCGTATCGGTCAAGGTTCTTCAAATTCCTGATGCTACTTATGAAGTTGTGCACTCACTTGCCAAATGGAAACGCCATACCTTGGCTCGCTTTGGTTTTGGTGAAGGTGAAGGTCTTTTCGTCCACATGAAAGCCCTTCGTCCAGACGAAGACTCGTTGGATGCGACCCACTCTGTTTATGTTGACCAGTGGGACTGGGAGAAAGTTATCCCAAATGGTAAGCGTAACATCGCTTATCTAAAAGAAACAGTTGAGAAGATTTACAAGGCTATTCGCCTTACTGAGCTAGCTGTTGAAGCCCGCTATGACATCGAATCAATCTTACCAAAACAAATCACCTTTATCCACACAGAAGAGTTGGTAGAACGCTACCCAGACTTGACCCCAAAAGAACGTGAAAATGCTATCTGTAAAGAATTTGGTGCTGTCTTCTTGATTGGTATTGGTGGTGAATTACCAGACGGTAAACCGCACGATGGACGTGCACCAGACTATGATGACTGGACAAGCGAGTCTGAAAATGGCTACAAGGGTCTAAATGGTGATATTCTTGTCTGGAATGAGTCTTTAGGTGGAGCCTTTGAGCTATCTTCTATGGGAATCCGTGTGGATGAAGAAACTCTTCGCCGTCAGGTAGAAATCACCGGTGATGAGGACCGCTTGGAATTGGAATGGCACAAGGCTTGTTGAATGGCCTATTCCCATTGACAATCGGTGGAGGAATCGGACAATCTCGGATGGCCATGTTCCTACTTCGCAAGAAACACATCGGAGAAGTGCAAACAAGTGTTTGGCCTCAAGAAGTTCGCGATACTTACGAAAATATTTTGTAGAGAATCGAACCGCAAGGTTCGGTTTTCTTTCTCTTTTCGCCCATAATTTGGTATAATAAACGGTATGAAAATCGTATCAGGAATCTATGGGGGACGTCCCCTCAAGACACTAGAAGGAAAGACGACAAGACCTACTTCGGATAAGGTCAGGGGAGCCATTTTTAACATGATTGGTCCCTACTTTGAAGGGGGACGCGTCTTGGACCTTTATGCAGGTAGTGGTGGTTTATCTATCGAGGCAGTATCGCGTGGTATGTCCAGCGCTGTTTTGGTGGAGAGAGACCGTAAGGCTCAGGCTATCGTGGCTGAAAAATATTCAGATGACCAAGGAAGTTGGAAAAATTTCAACTCCTCAAGATGGATGCAGAAAGAGCATTAGAACAGGTATCTGGGGAATTCGATCTCATTTTCTTAGACCCTCCTTATGCCAAGGAACAAATCGTAGCAGATATTGAAAAAATGGCTGAGAGAGCACTTTTTTCTGAAGATATTATGGTCGTATGTGAGACGGATAAGGCCGTTGAACTTCCAGAAGAAATTGCCTGCCTGGGCATCTGGAAGGAAAAGATTTATGGAATTAGTAAGGTGACAGTCTATGTCAGATAAGATTGGCTTATTCACAGGCTCATTTGATCCGATGACAAATGGGCATCTGGATATCATTGAGCGAGCTAGCAAACTCTTTGACAAGCTCTATGTCGGTATTTTTTTTAACCCCCACAAACAAGGATTTCTTCCTATCGAAAATCGTAAAAGGGGGCTAGAAAAGGCTTTGAAACATTTGGGAAATGTTGAAGTCGTGTCTTCTCATGATGAATTGGTGGTTGATGTTGCAAAAAGACTGGGGGCTACTTTCCTAGTGCGAGGCTTGAGAAATGCGTCGGATTTGCAATATGAAGCCAGTTTTGATTACTACAACCATCAGCTGTCTCCTGATATAGAGACCATTTATTTACATAGCCGACCTGAACATCTCTATCTCAGTTCATCAGGTGTTAGAGAACTTTTGAAGTTTGGTCAGGATATTACCTGCTATGTTCCTGAGAGTATTTTGGAGGAAATAAAAAATGAAAAAAAAGATTAGATGGCCCTTATATGTCATTGCGGCCTTAATTGTGACTTTCTTGGCATTTGTAGTGCCCTTGCCCTACTATATAGAAGTTCCAGGTGGTTCGGAAGATATTCGCCAAGTCCTTAAAGTCAATGACACAGAAGATAAGGAAGCTGGTGCCTATCAATTCGTTACGGTTGGTGTCCAACATGCCACTTTAGCCCATATGATTTATGCATGGTTGACGCCTTTTACAGATATTCGTAGTGCCCAGGAGACTACAGGTGGTTCTTCTGATGTTGAATTTATGCGGATCAATCAATTCTACATGCAAACATCGCAAAATATGGCCAAATATCAAGGGCTAAAAACAGCTGGTAAAGATATCGAACTAAAATATCTTGGGGTTTATGTTTTGACTGTGACAGATAATTCGACCTTTAAAGGGATTCTCAACATCTCTGATACGGTCACAGCAGTCAATGATCAAACCTTTGACAGTTCCAAAGACTTGATTGATTACGTTAATTCTCAAAAACTAGGGGACTCCGTCAAGGTAACTTATGAAGAGGATGGGCAAACCAAGTCTGCGGAAGGTAAGATTATCACCTTGGAAAATGGCAAAAATGGAATTGGAATCGGCTTGATTGACCGTACAGAAGTAACCAGTGATGTCCCAATTCGCTTTTCAACAGCTGGTATCGGTGGTCCAAGTGCAGGTCTCATGTTTAGTCTGGCAATCTATACCCAAATAGCTGACCCTGGTCTTAGAAATGGCCGTATCGTTGCCGGTACAGGAACCATTGACCGAGATGGTAATGTGGGAGACATTGGAGGTATTGATAAGAAAGTTGTTGCTTCGGCTAGAGAAGGTGCCGCTATTTTCTTTGCTCCTGATAACCCTGTTAGCGAAGAAGAAAAGAAAGCACATCCTGATGCTAAAAACAACTACCAAACAGCTCTAGAAGCAGCTAAAACAATCAAGACAGATATGAAAATCATGCCTGTTAAAACCCTACAAGATGCAATTGATTACTTGAAAAACAATCCCTAGTTTTTAAGGGAAGTTTCCAAACTAGCGCACAAACAGAGAAGATGGTATAATAGTCAAATGGTTCAATTATTATTCACTCTAAGCAGTCACATGCTCTTTATTTATGTGAGTTTTTACCTTTTAAAGAATCTTGTTAGATGGGAAAAAGTCTTAAAAGTAACAGCTGAGAACACAGGAAAAGTTCGTTTATTAGTAGCCTTTTTCAGCATTGTAATGGGCTATATCATGAGTTCTTTCTTTATCAGCCTGTATCAGTTGTGGCAAGAAGCGCTTAGAGGATTATTATAAAATCAAATGTAAAGGAAATAAGTATGGAAAAAATTGTGGTTCAAGGTGGCGATAATCGTCTGGTGGGAAGTGTTACGATCGAAGGAGCAAAGAATGCAGTCTTGCCCTTGTTGGCAGCGACTATTCTAGCAAGTGAAGGGAAGACCGTCTTGCAGAATGTTCCTATCTTGTCAGATGTTTTCACTATGAATCAGGTGGTTCACGGTTTAAATGCCAAGGTGGATTTTGATGAGGAAGCTCATCTTGTCGAGGTGGATGCGACTGGCGATATCACAGAGGAAGCTCCTTACAAGTATGTCAGCAAGATGCGTGCATCTATCGTTGTCTTGGGACCAATTCTTGCCCGTGTAGGTCATGCCAAGGTATCCATGCCAGGTGGTTGTACGATTGGTAGCCGCCCTATTGATCTTCATTTAAAAGGTCTGGAAGCTATGGGGGCTAAGATTAGTCAGACAGCTGGTTACATCGAAGCCAAGGCTGATCGCTTACATGGAGCTCATATCTATATGGATTTCCCAAGTGTTGGTGCTACTCAGAACTTGATGATGGCAGCGACTCTAGCTGATGGGGTCACAGTGATTGAAAATGCTGCGCGTGAGCCTGAGATTGTGGACCTAGCCATTCTCCTCAATGAAATGGGAGCCAAGGTTAAGGGTGCTGGTACAGAGACCATTACCATTACCGGTGTTGAGAAACTTCATGGTACGACTCACAATGTAGTCCAAGACCGTATCGAAGCAGGAACCTTTATGGTAGCTGCTGCCATGACTGGTGGTGATGTCTTGATTCGAGACGCTGTCTGGGAGCACAACCGTCCCTTGATTGCCAAGTTGCTTGAAATGGGAGTGGAAGTGACAGAGGAGACTGAAGGGATTCGAGTTCGCTCTCAACTAGAAAATCTAAAAGCTGTTCATGTGAAAACCTTGCCCCACCCAGGATTTCCAACAGATATGCAGGCTCAATTTACAGCCTTGATGACCGTCGCAAAAGGGGAATCAACTATGGTGGAGACAGTTTTCGAAAATCGTTTCCAACATCTAGAAGAAATGCGTCGCATGGGCTTGCACTCTGAGATTATCCGTGATACAGCTCGTATTGTTGGTGGACAGGCTTTGCAGGGAGCGGAAGTTCTTTCAACTGACCTTCGTGCCAGTGCAGCCTTGATTTTGACAGGTTTGGTAGCACAAGGAGAAACTGTAGTTGGTAAATTGGTTCACTTGGATAGAGGTTACTACCGTTTCCATGAGAAGTTGGCGCAGCTAGGTGCTAAGATTCAGCGGATTGAGGCAAGTGATGAAGATGAATAAGAAATCAAGCTACGTAATCAAGCGTTTACTTTTAGTCATCATAGTACTGATTTTAGGTGTTTTAGCCCTAGGAATCGGTCTAATGGTAGGCTATGGAATCTTGGGCAAGGGTCAAGACCCATGGGCTATCCTGTCTCCAGCAAAATGGCAGGAATTGATTCATAAATTTACAGGAAATTAGGCTGGGAGACCAGCCTTTTTATAAAGAATAAGGAGAAATATGAACAAAAAAACAAGACAGACACTAATCGGACTGCTAGTGTTATTGCTTTTGTCTGCAGGGAGCTATTATATCAAGCAGATACAGTCGACAGCTAATAGTCCCAAAACCAAGCTTAGTCAGAAAAAACAAGCGCCTGAAGCTCCTAGTCAAGCATTGGCAGAGAGTGTCTTAACAGATGTGGTCAAAAGCCAAATAAAAGGGAGTCTTGAGTGGAATGGCTCAGGTGCTTTTATCGTCAATGGTAATAAAACAAATCTAGATGCCAAGGTTTCAAGTAAGCCCTACGCTGATAATAAAACAAAGACAGTGGGCAAGGAAACAGTGCCAACCGTAGCAAATGCCCTCTTGTCTAAGGCTACTCGCCAGTACAAGAATCGTGAAGAAACTGGGAATGGTTCGACTTCTTGGACTCCTCCAGGCTGGCATCAGGTTAAGAATCTAAAGGGTACTTATACCCATGCGGTCGATAGAGGTCACTTGTTAGGCTATGCCTTAATCGGTGGCTTGGATGGTTTTGATGCCTCGACTAGCAATCCTAAAAACATTGCTGTTCAAACAGCCTGGGCAAATCAGGCGCAAGCCGAGGATTCGACTGGTCAAAACTACTATGAAAGCATGGTGCGTAAAGCCCTAGACCAAAACAAGCGTGTCCGTTACCGTGTAACCCTTTACTACGCTTCGAACGAGGATTTAGTTCCTTCAGCTTCACAGATTGAAGCCAAGTCTTCAGACGGAGAATTGGAATTTAATGTTCTAGTTCCCAATGTTCAAAAAGGGACTTCAACTGGATTACCGAACTGGAGAAGTGACTGTTACTCAGTAAAATACAAAAATAAACTCCTATGTCACTTGTAGATGTAGGAGTTCTTCTTTTACTAGTTGCAGCAGGGCTACAATAGACACTGAGAAAAAAATAATATGTAATGGATTAGATTTTTGTGATATAATAAAAGATAAGATACTATTTTAGGAGAAGAACTATGGAAGACCCAAGTAGTCAGAATTTGTTGCTACAATTTGTTTTATTGTTTATCTTGACGGTGTTAAATGCCTTTTTTTCTCAGCCACAGAAATGGCCATGGTGTCACTAAACCGTGCGCGGGTGGAACAAAAAGGCAGAAGAAGGAGATAGACGCTATATTCGTCTGTTGAAGGTATTAGAAAACCCTAACCACTTTTTTTATCAACCATTCAAGTAGGGATTACCCTGATTACGATCTTATCTGGGGCAAGTTTGGCAGAAACTCTGGGACGAGAAATTGCATCTTGGCTTGGAAATGGCGAAACAGCTTATGCCGTTGCAAGTTTTCTATCTTTAGCATTTTTTTGACTTATATTTCCATCGTTTTTTTGGGGAATTGTATCCTAAGAGAATCGCTCTTAATCTAAAGGATGCCTTGGCCATTCGTACAGCGCCAGTTATTATTGGATTGGGGAAACTAGTTAGTCCCTTTGTTTGGCTCTTATCTGCATCTACCAATCTCTTGAGTCGCTTGACTCCGATGACCTTTGACGATGCTGATGAAAAAAATGACCCGTGATGAAATTGAGTACATGCTGACCAAATAGTGAAGAAACACTAGATGCTGACGAAATTGAAATGTTACAAGGAATCTTTTTCACTGGACGAATTAATGGCCAGAGAAGTCATGGTTCCTCGAACGGATGCCTTTATGGTCGATATTCAGGATGATAGTCAAACCATCATCCAAAGTATTTTAAAACAAAATTATTCTCGTATCCCTGTCTATGATGGGGATAAGGACAATGTGATTGGGATTATTCACACCAAGAGTCTCCTTAAGGCGGGCTTTGAAGACGGTTTTGATAATATTGTATGGAAGAGAATTTTACAAGATCCACTTTTTGTTCCTGAAACTATTTTTGTGGATGACTTGCTAAAAGAATTGCGCAAATACTCAAAGACAAATGGCAATCTTGCTAGATGAATACGGTGGGATGGCTGGTTTGGTGACCCTGGAAGACCTCTTAGAGGAAATCGTTGGGGAAATCGATGACGAAACAGATAAGGCTGAAATCGAAGTTCATCAAATCGGAGAAGATACTTATATTGTTCAAGGTACCATGAATCTCAATGATTTTAATGACTACTTTGATGTCGAACTGGCAAGTGATGACGTTGATACCATCGCTGGTTATTATTTGACAGGAGTTGGGACCATTCCAACGACTGAGAAGATTAGCTATGAATTGGTCAGCCAAAACAAACAGCTTATCCTAACCAATGATAAGGTGAAAAATGGACGTGTTACCAAGGTAAAAGTCCAAATTACCGAAGTTGAAATAGAAGAAGAAACAGAGTAAACTAGAGGCTTTTGTCACCAGGCGTGACAAAGCTTTTTTCAGTTGTTTTAAAAGGGAATAGTATCCTCGAAAAACTCAGCCCCAACCTTGCCCCAAAAGTTTTTTTAAAAGTTATACGTATTTATTCGAGGAAAAAGAAAAAAGCCCTTTAAATTGGGCTTTCTGTCTTGATAAATTCCGATAAATTCGGTATTGAAAGGCGGTAGACGGATTTGAACCGACGATCAAGCTTTTGCAGAGCCGTGCCTTACCACTTGGCTATACCGCCTTAACGTTTATTATTATACCTTGAAAATGGTTTTCAGTCAATAGCTTTTTCAGATTTTTTGTGTCAATAGGTAACTTCTAAAACTAACTTCCAGTTTCCCCCAACCTAGCTTTTAGTATGAGAAAAACGCGTGAAATTAGTGGAAATCCGTATTAGACTAACTTCCGCTGGTTTTCTTTTTCTTGATATATAAGGGTTCAAAAGCGAAAAGACACAGAAAAAAGTGCACGACAAATAGCCCTAAAACAGAGTCGTCTTAGAGTAACTTCCAGTTGCTAGCGTTTAGTTTGAGACTTTTCGATGGTGATAAGATGTGTAGTTAGAGTGGAAAATTCCCTTTATTTCAATAAATCAGGTGATAAGTGTGTGTCTTCTGGTTTGACAAATTGGCAACCCAGAAGAGCGGCGATGTCCTCGCCAAAGGTGAAGGTGAAGACGTCGTAAGCAGATTTTCCTTGAAACTCTTCTCGTTTCAAGGAATTGACATGGGAAATGACTAGATTGACGTCTTTCTGAGTCAGCTGGTCAAAGGAAGTGCCCTTGGGCAGAATGGCTCGCAAAACCGTATGGTTCTTCTCAATCCGCCCCTTCTGGTCAGGACGGCTAGGGTCGCAGAAGTAGAGGTGAGACTTCCCATCAATGTCTCTCTCAAGCTCCTCCACATAGGAGAACTCAGAGCCGTTGTCCGTTAGAATGACAGGGAACAGCTGATGGAACGCAACCCCTCCGTCCATGACTCTTTCTTTCAAAGCTGCGAATTTAGTGGCGACCTCCAGAGCAGTCTTGTTGTCCAAAAGCAAGGCGAAGAGGAAATTGCAGAAGGAAACGTTGAAGGTGAGCAGTAGCTTTCCACCAGGTCTGCTGATGACCGTGTCCATTTCCAACCATTTGAAGAAATCATCTGTTTCTCGTAACTCTTGGAAATCTTGGTAGGTTCGCCCAATTTTTAGCTCTTTGGGAATAGCTACTTTTCTGGATTTTCTGCGTTCCTTGAACGTGACCATCCGAGGAAAATCAATGGGCTTGGCTGTCAGATATCCCAGCTTGGCATGCCGATACACCGTAGCTTTCGACACAGGTAGGTTATGTGTCTGAATGATATGGTAGATGCTTTGTTTCTTCTGGATGCCTAGGGTTAAGACCTTGTCCATCTGATAAAAAAACTTTCCTTGTTTAGGGGAATGCCTCTCTGGACTCCCTCAACATAGTCTCGTACTGTTCCTGTGCCTTTTTTTCGCGTAGTAAAGATAGCGGTTAAACCCACAATCCGTCCTCTTTTTTTGGACAGTTGTTACAGACATAAGGAGCTTTTTTGAGAAGAGGGCAATCCGTGCAATCAGATTTGACGGATGTTGGATGAATGATGCGATTGCGCTTGATTTCCTTTGAAATCGTTGACGGGTCTTTTCCCATCTTCTCAGCGATGGAACGGAAAGTCTCCTGTTGGCTGATTCCAGTTTGGATGTCAATACGGTCTTCTAGAGTGAGATGTTTTTGTTTTTTCGTCATGAGGTGCCTCCTCACGAAAAGTCTCAGGCTTAATTCTAGCATAATTCGTCGTCTGAGACTAACTTCCAGTTTTGGGAGAGAGCTGGAAGTTACTTTGAGAAGTTACGGTTTTGTGTCAATAAGCCTAAATATTCTGAAAATTCGTTTACTTTTCTTGAAATCTATGATATAATTGATGATAACCTATACTTTATTTATAAGAGGAGTAAATAAATGAAAAAAAGTCAAGTGCTTGCTGTAGCGGGAGCTACCTTATTAGCGTCAGGAGTTCTAGCTGCGTGTTCAAACACTAGTTCAAATAATGCTAAACTAGCAAAAGATTACCAATATGTTTATCAAACAGATCCAGAAACCTTGGATTATATCGTTAGCAATATTGATTCAACATCTTTCGTCACAACAAATGCTGTAGATGGTTTGTTGGCTAACGATAAATATGGTAATCTGGTTCCTTCTATTGCTGAATCATGGACAGTTTCAAAAGATGGTTTGACTTATACCTATAAAATCCGTAAGGATGCTAAATGGGTAACTGCAGAGGGAGAAGAGTACGCTCCTGTCACTGCTAAAGACTTCGTTACTGGTTTGAAACATGCTGTAGATGGAAAATCAAAAGGACTTTCAATCGTTAGCTCTTCTATTAAAGGATTAGAAGCCTATATCAAGGGTGAAACAAGCGATTTTTCAACCGTTGGAGTAAAAGCACTTGATGATCAAACACTAGAATATACTTTGAACCAGCCAGAAACTTTCTGGAATGACAAGACAACTAGTGGTGTTTTGATGCCGGTTAATGAAGAATTCTTAACTTCAAAAGGGGAAGGTTTTGGTGCCCCAACCGATGCTAACTCTATTCTTTATAACGGTCCATTTGTCTTAAAATCTGTAACTCCAAAATCATCTATCGAGATGGCTAAAAATGATGCTTACTGGGACAAAGAAAATGTAAAAATTGAGAACGTTAAGTTCACTTTCTGGGATGGTAAGGACCAAGATGTGATTGCTAAAGGTTTTGCTGATGGTCAATATAGCAAGGCTCGTATCTTCCCTACAAGTTCTACATATGAAAAATATGCAGCTGACTTTAAAGATAACATTTACTTTAATGAACCAGGTGCGGGTGTTGCAACTGTCAGCTTGAACTATGGCCGTACAACCTATAACAACACTGCCAAAACAAGTGATGCCCAAAAGACATCTACTCAGAAAGCATTGCTAAATAAGGAATTCCGTCAAGCCTTGAACTTTGCAGTGGACCGTGCTTCTTATTCAGCTCAAACAAATGGTACTGATGGAGCTGCAGTAGCCATCCGTAATACATTTGCACCATATAATCTTCAAGTTGGTAAGAAAACATTTGGTGAATTGGTACAAGATAGCTTGGCTAAGACAAATTCTTCTACTTGGTCAAACGTGTCTCTAGCAGATTCTCAAAATGGACTTTACAATGAAGAAAAAGCTAAAGAAGTCTTTGCTAAAGCTAAATCAAGCCTACAAGCTGAAGGTGTTGAATTCCCAATCCACTTGGATGCCTTGGTTATCCAAGAATCAACAGCGGTTGTAAACCGTGTTCAATCATTGAAACAATCAATTGAAAAAGTATTGGGTTCAGATAATGTTGTTGTAGACTTACAACAAATGACTCAAGCAGAAGCTTTACCAATTTCATTTAGCGCTCCAACAGCTAAAGAACAAGACTGGGATATCCATACCTTGCTAGGATGGAACCCTGACTATCAAGATCCTTCTACTTTCTTGGATCAATTCGTCCTTAAGGGAGGAAGCACTCGCCTTTACCTTGGTATTGACCAAAACACAGATGCATCAGTAGTAAGCAAACTTGGTTTAGCTGACTATGGAAAATTACTTGATGACGCAAACAGCGAAAACCAAGATGTTCAAAAACGTTATGAAAAATACGCAGTAGCACAAGCTTGGTTGACTGACAATGCTTTGACAATTCCAGTAATGGCTTCTCCTAAAGAAACAGCCGTTTCATATGTTTCAAAAGTTCTACCATTTAGCTCTTCATATTCTGTAGCCGGCCTTAAAGGTGAAAATTCAGGATACTTGAAGTACACTGAAGTTGGCGAAAAAGCAATTACCAAAGAAGAGTATGAAAAAGCTCGTGAAAAATGGTTGAAAGAAAAGACTGAGTCAAACGAGAAAGCTCAAAAAGAATTGGCAAGTCATGTGAAGTAAATAATTTTCAATAGAACTTTCTCTCCATGAGGAGAAGGTTCTTTTGGGATTTTTAAAGGAAATGATATGAAAAAATATATTTTTATGCGTGTTTTGCGGTCATTGGTTTCTATCTTCTTAGTAACAACTTTGACTTACACGATTATCTATACAATGGTTCCTCGAAAATTGATTTTCAAACAGGATACCAACTACAACAAGATTGCGACAACGGCTGATAAACGTGATAACTATGAGAATACTGTTTATGAGCGTATGGGCTATATCGAGTACTACGATACCAAAGAGTTGCAAGAAAAAGCTAGCCAGATGGATGCTTCTGTAACCGTTGAAGCTAATGACACCAACAAGGCTATCTATGAAAAATACATCAAACAAATCGGTCATGGTTGGACCTTGGGAGAATTTACTGAAAGTGGCCAATTCTACGCTACTCGTGAAATCCCAATTTTTGAACGTGTTTTTCACTTCTATGCTAACTTGATTGATATTGACCATACTAATAAAATTCAAGACCCTGAAAATCCAGACTTGAAACGTTACCTTCGTTTTGAAAATGATCCAGCTATCGGATGGTCCTTGGTCGGTTCAGGTACCAAACACAAATATCTTTTGTACTTCAACAGTCAGTTCCCATTTGTTCATCAAAACTTTGTGAACATTAATTTAGGTGACTCTTATCCAACCTATGCTAATAGCCCTGTTTTACAGGTTATTACTCAAGGACAAGGGCAAACAAAAACATCTCAAGTTCAGTTCCCAACAGGTAAGAAAACTTCTTCTGTAAATATTTACTCAAGAACCTACAAATCACCTAGTCAGGCTGACTCTCGTGAAGTAGCTAACTATGGGAAAGATGACCCATATACTGCAACTGAAAGTAACTACCAATATCCTTCTATGATTGCTAGCTCTGCTGTCGTTGGATTGATTGGTTTGGTAATTTCTTATGCGATTGCTGTGCCGCTTGGTTCAGCTATGGCTCGCTTCAAGAACACTTGGATTGATAGCTTCTCAACAGGGGCTTTGACCTTCTTGATGGCTCTTCCAACAATTGCCTTGGTTTATATCGTTCGTTTGGCTGGTTCTTCAATCGGCTTGCCAGATTCATTCCCTATCTTGGGTGCTGGAGATTGGCGTTCGTATGTTTTACCAGCAGTTATCCTTGGTTTGTTGGGTGCTCCTGGTACAGCCATTTGGATTCGTCGTTATATGATTGACTTGCAATCACAGGACTTTGTACGTTTTGCTCGTGCAAAAGGTTTGTCTGAAAAAGAAATTTCAAACAAACACATCTTTAAAAATGCCATGGTTCCGCTGGTTTCAGGAATTCCTGGTGCTGTTATCGGGGTTATCGGTGGTGCAACCCTTACTGAAACAGTCTTCGCCTTCCCAGGTATGGGTAAAATGTTGATTGACTCTGTAAAAGCATCTAATAACTCTATGGTCGTTGGTCTTGTCTTCATCTTTACATGTATTTCTATCTTCTCACTTCTTTTGGGAGATATTTGGATGACGATTATTGACCCACGTATTAAATTGACTGAGAAAGGAGGCAAATAATGTCTACAATCGATAAAGAAAAATTTCAGTTTGTAAAACGTGACGATTTTGCCTCTGAAGCCATTGATGCGCCAGCTTATTCATACTGGGGTTCAGTGTTTAGACAATTTATGAAGAAAAAATCAACGGTAGTTATGTTGGGAATCTTGGTAGCTATCATTTTGATGAGTTTCATCTACCCAATGTTTTCTAAGTTTGATTTCAATGATGTCAGCAAGGTAAATGACTTTAGTGCTCGTTATATCAAGCCAAATGCTGAGCATTGGTTCGGTACAGATAGTAACGGTAAATCTCTCTTTGACGGTGTCTGGTTCGGAGCTCGTAACTCCATCCTCATTTCTGTGATTGCGACAGTGATTAACTTGGTTATCGGTGTTTTTGTCGGTGGTATTTGGGGGATTTCAAAATCAGTTGACCGTGTGATGATGGAAGTTTATAACGTCATCTCAAACATTCCATCTCTTTTGATTGTCATTGTCTTGACTTACTCAATCGGAGCTGGATTCTGGAATCTGATTTTTGCTATGAGTGTGACAACATGGATTGGAATTGCCTTCATGATCCGTGTGCAAATCTTGCGTTACCGTGATTTGGAATACAACTTGGCGTCACGTACTTTGGGAACACCAACCTTGAAGATTGTTGCCAAAAATATCATGCCTCAATTGGTATCTGTTATTGTGACAACCATGACTCAAATGCTTCCAAGTTTTATCTCATACGAAGCCTTCTTGTCATTCTTCGGTCTTGGACTACCGATTACTGTGCCAAGTTTGGGTCGTTTGATTTCAGATTATTCACAAAACGTAACAACCAATGCTTACTTGTTCTGGATTCCATTGACAACTCTTGTCTTGGTATCCTTGTCCCTTTTCGTAGTTGGTCAAAACTTAGCGGATGCTAGTGATCCACGTACACATAGATAGGAGTAGAAATGACAAAAGAAAAAAATGTAATTTTGACTGCTCGCGATATTGTCGTGGAATTTGACGTTCGTGACAAAGTATTGACAGCCATTCGTGGCGTTTCCCTTGAACTAGTTGAAGGAGAAGTATTAGCCCTGGTAGGTGAGTCAGGATCAGGAAAATCTGTTTTGACAAAGACTTTCACAGGTATGCTTGAAGAAAATGGTCGCATTGCCCAAGGAAGTATTGACTACCGTGGTCAGGACTTGACAGCTTTATCTTCTCACAAGGATTGGGAACAAATTCGTGGTGCTAAGATTGCGACTATCTTCCAAGATCCAATGACTAGTTTGGACCCAATTAAAACAATTGGTAGTCAGATTACAGAAGTTATTGTAAAACACCAAGGAAAAACAGCTAAAGAAGCGAAAGAATTGGCCATTGACTACATGAATAAGGTTGGGATTCCAGATGCAGATAGACGTTTTGATGAATACCCATTCCAATATTCTGGAGGAATGCGTCAACGTATCGTTATTGCTATTGCCCTTGCCTGCCGACCTGATGTCTTGATCTGTGATGAGCCAACGACAGCCTTGGATGTGACCATCCAAGCTCAGATTATTGATTTGCTGAAATCCTTGCAAAATGAGTACCATTTCACAACAATCTTTATCACTCACGATCTTGGTGTGGTAGCAAGTATTGCGGATAAGGTAGCGGTTATGTATGCAGGAGAAATCGTTGAGTATGGAACTGTTGAGGAAGTCTTCTATGACCCTCGCCATCCATATACATGGAGTCTCTTGTCTAGCTTGCCTCAGCTTGCTGATGATAAAGGGGAACTTTACTCAATCCCAGGAACACCTCCGTCACTTTATACTGACCTGAAAGGGGATGCCTTTGCCTTGCGTTCTGACTATGCAATGCAGATTGACTTCGAACAAAAAGCTCCTCAATTCTCAGTATCAGAGACACATTGGGCTAAAACTTGGCTTCTTCATGAGGATGCTCCAAAAGTAGAAAAACCAGCTGTGATTGCAAATCTCCATGATAAGATCCGTGAAAAAATGGGATTTGCCCATCTGGCTGACTAGGAGGAAGGAAATGTCTGAAAAATTAGTAGAAATCAAAGATTTAGAAATTTCCTTCGGTGAAGGAAGTAAGAAGTTTGTCGCGGTTAAAAATGCTAACTTCTTTATCAACAAGGGAGAAACTTTCTCGCTTGTAGGTGAGTCAGGTAGTGGGAAAACAACTATTGGTCGTGCGATAATCGGTCTAAATGATACAAGTAATGGGGATATCATTTTTGATGGTCAAAAGATTAATGGTAAGAAATCGCGTGAACAAGCTGCGGAATTGATTCGTCGTATACAGATGATTTTCCAAGACCCTGCAGCAAGTTTGAATGAACGTGCCACTGTTGATTATATTATTTCTGAAGGTCTTTACAATCACCGTCTGTTTAAGGATGAGGAAGAACGTAAAGAGAAGGTTCAAAATATTATCCGTGAAGTGGGGCTTCTTGCTGAGCACTTGACTCGTTACCCTCATGAATTCTCAGGTGGTCAACGTCAACGTATCGGTATTGCTCGTGCCTTGGTCATGCAACCAGACTTTGTTATTGCGGATGAGCCAATTTCAGCCTTGGACGTTTCTGTTCGTGCCCAAGTCTTGAACTTGCTCAAAAAATTCCAAAAGAACTTGGTTTGACCTATCTCTTTATCGCCCATGACTTGTCGGTTGTTCGTTTTATTTCAGATCGTATCGCAGTTATTTACAAGGGTGTTATTGTAGAGGTTGCAGAAACAGAAGAATTGTTTAACAATCCAATTCATCCATATACTCAAGCCTTGCTTTCAGCGGTACCAATCCCAGATCCAATCTTGGAACGTAAGAAGGTCTTGAAGGTTTACGACCCGAGTCAACATGACTATGAGACTGATAAGCCATCTATGGTTGAAATCCGTCCAGGTCACTATGTTTGGGCGAACCAAGCTGAATTGGCACGTTATCAACAAGGATTAAACTAATAATGGTTTTATAATTTCCATGTCAACTTTTATGGAAATTATAAACCTTTTTTTGTTGGACTGATTTGAAAAACTTTGAAAGTATCCTGAAAGAATTTTCGAAAGAAATAGAATTCTTAGAAAATCATTGAATTATAGTGAGATGAAATAAAATCTGAACAACTTTATTAGGAAAGTCAAATCAATTTCTAAAAAAAGGTTTAGAAGTCGCGGCGTATTACTCTAGCTTCAATCTACTATAGTCTAATACTCTTCGAAAATCTCTTTAAACCACATCAGCTCTATCTGCCACCTTAAAATAGTGTTTTGAGCAGCCTGCGGCTAGTTTCCTAGTTTGCTTTTTGATTTTCATTGAGTATAATATCTACAATGTAAAAAACTCTAGCTATCAGTTCATTGATAGTTAGAGTTTTTTCTATTCATATGATTTAAGGAGATTAAATAAGGCTTCTACTTCTAATGACGGTGTAGCTGATTTAAGGTAAGCGTAATAAACTGTAAAAGTTATCTTGTCCTTCGGTATAAGAGGAATTTTTATTAAATCATCATCTTCATCAGAAAGTGCGATATCAGCCAGTAAACTAAGGCCAATCCCTTTCTTTAAAAGTTCTTTAAGGATGGCAATGTCATCAGTCTTAAAGAATATTTCTGCCTTGTTTTGATACTTTTGATTAAGCGTTTCAAAAGCTTTCAGGTGAACAAAGTGTTCGTCTAAGAGTATAAAGGATTGATCTGCTAATTCTTCAAAAGCGAGGGAAGGAGCAGTGGCAAAAGGATGGTTCTTAGATAAAACGACATACAGTTCTTTATGAAATAGCTCGTGTGTCTCTATTGAAGGATAGTTGAGAGGCTCAATCAAACCGAGTAGGCTTGCATTAAGGTCTCCCTTAAGGAGAAGGTTTAATAACTCTACGGAGCCACCGCGGATAGGGCGTATCTTTTTTAAAAAATCGAATTTATCTTTTTCGTTTAAGGCAGCAAAGAGATATTGAATGATAATAGGAGGGAATCCTACAGTAGAGTATTGTGCCAAGGAGCGATTAATTTCTTTGCGAGTAGAAATGACCTCAGGTAAAATCAGTTCTGTATGCTTTAGAAGGATTTGTCCTTGAGGAGTTAGCTTGAAGGAACGATGCGAGGGGTCATGGTGAATCAATTTACAGTTAAAGGATTCCTCTAAGCGCTTGATAGCATAAGAAATAGATGGTTGGCTGACTTTATGTTGTTTTGCTACTTCCGTATAGGATTGAAGCTGGCAGAGGTCATAAAAATATTGTAGATCTTTTAAATTCATATGGGCTCACTTTCATTAGTTGGAGAAGGAAAATAAGTGGAAAACAGCAGATAAATAATTTTTATCCGTATCCTACAATTTGACTATACGAGTATTCACCAGTTAAAATGTAAGTGAGTCAGGGATCTCAAAGATTATCTAAGATACTCTCAAAAATGACCAACATCTTTTCTCGTTTATCAATAGGGAGCTGTTTAATCTTCATGTTGATTCTTTTGAGTGAAAGATTGTTACTCTTATCAGAGGTTGATTCAAGGCTATCAAAATTGAAAAATTCCTCTGGGGTCATTTCTAGTGCGTCAATCACTTTTTCAAGACTGTGAATGGTCAGATTCACATTTTGGTTTTCAAGTTGATTGATATACTTAAGCCCGAGTTCTGCTTGTTCCGAAAGTTCTTCCTGGCTCATTTTATTCTGTGTTCGAAAATATTTCACTTTTTGGGAAATATATTGTTGTAAATAGTTTTTAGTTGTCATATAAATAGAATACAAGTTTTATATGACAAAAAAACACCTTAAAAAAATACAAAGTACTACATAACAAACTTATATGATATTTATTTTTAATGAGGATTGTCAATTTGTATGATTGGTTTCTTTTACTCGAAACTTTTTAGTAAAGAGTGATCATCGAGAGTTTGATGAGTTCAGAAATTTATAAAATATAACAACTTAAAGTATTATCAATAATAGTGTTTTTAAGTATAAAAAGAGCCTATTAGAAATTGTTCTCGTAGACTCATTATAACATATGCGTATACAATTGTATTGTTTAAACAACAACGTTTCATGAACAATTCGTTTCATGTGGTATAATATAAATAAAAAGGAGGTTGCACTATGACTGCACATGATATTTTAAACAATCCTTTCCTCAATAAAGGTACTGCCTTTACCTTAGAGGAGCGAAAGGAACTAGGCCTTATTGGTTTACTGCCACCGTATGTTCAAACGATTGAAGAACAAGCGGCGCAAACTTATGCACAAATGCAAACAAAAGACAATGATTTGGAAAAACGTCTTTTCCTAATGGAAATTTTTAATACCAACAGGACTCTTTTCTATTACCTCTTTTCTCAACATTTGGAAGAATTCAATCCAATTGTATATGATCCAACCATTGCAGATACAATTGAAGGCTATAGTGATCTTTTTGTAGATCCCCAATATGCGGGATATCTTGATATCAATCATCCTGAAAATATTGAAGCTACTTTGAAAAACGCTGCCGGGGGTCGCGAGATTCGTCTCATTGTTGTAACAGATGCAGAAGGAATCCTTGGAATCGGTGACTGGGGAACAAATGGTGTCGATATTTCTGTTGGGAAATTGATGGTCTACACGGGTGCTGCTGGAATCGATCCTTCTATGGTCCTTCCTTTAGTCATTGATGCAGGGACTAACCGTGAAGAACTTCGTAACAATCCTAATTACTTAGGAAATCGTCACGAACGGGTCCGCGGAGATCGTTACTACGACTTCATTGACCAATTTGTTCAAACAGCAGAACGTCTCTTTCCTAAACTCTACCTTCACTGGGAAGACTTCGGCCGCTTGAATGCTGCCAATATTCTTGAAAAATACCGGAAACAAATTCCGACCTTTAATGATGATATTCAAGGTACAGGAATCGTTACCTTGGGTGGTATCTTTGGTTCTCTGGATATTAGTGGTGAAAAATTAACAGATCAAGTTTATCTCTGCTATGGTGGTGGTACTGCGGGTGCAGGAATTGCCTCTCGTGTTCTTCGTGAAATGGTAAGTGAAGGTCTTTCTGAAGAAGAAGCCTATAAACGTTTCTTTATGGTTGATAAACAAGGTCTTCTCTTTGATGACATGGATGACTTGACACCAGAGCAAAAACCATTTGCTAAGAAACGTGCTGACTTTAGTAACGCAGATAAGTTGACTGATCTGCTTGAAGTAGTGAAGACTGTGAAGCCAACCATTCTTGTAGGAACTTCAACTCAGCCTAATACCTTCACTAAAGAAATAGTAGAAGCTATGTGTGAAACACAGAACGTCCAATGATCTTCCCTTTGTCAAATCCAACTAAATTGGCAGAAGCTAGCGCCAAAGATTTGATTGAATGGTCAGATGGCAAAGCTTTTGTTGCAACAGGAATTCCTGCTGATACGGTTTCTTATAAAGGTGTAGACTATGTGATTGGTCAAGCAAATAATGCCCTGATTTACCCAGGTCTTGGTCTAGGTATGCTGGCTTCTGAAGCAAGTATTTTGACTGATGAAATGATTGGAGCAGCGGCGCATTCATTGAGTGGTATTGTCAATCCAGGCCAACCAGGAGCTCCTGTCTTGCCACCATTCAAGTATGTAGCAGATGTTTCTATTAAAAGTAGCAGAAGCAGTCGCTAAAAAAGCACAAGAGCAAGGTCTTGCACGCGCTAAGGAAACAGATATGGCCAAAGCAGTTCGTGTTTTGAAGTGGTATCCAGAGTATAAATAATTCATTTCTGTTGCCTATCCTCGGGATACTTGGCTTATTTTGGATATGTTAGCAATCTACAGAGTTGATAACCGAAAAGTAAAGAGATTGTCGTATTGACTATTGGTTTTAAACAGTATAAAAATAACTGTCGATTTTTTTGTCCGACTGCCAAGAGTCAGTTTAATACTATACTAAAATCAAAACGCATTATATAATAGTGATATGAAATCAACCAAAAAAGAAATACAAGCCATCAAAAACACTTTTAAAAAAACTCTAGTACAACTGAATACCATAAAAGTCTTCAAATCGTTCTATTTTATCTAATGGGCAAATCTTTGAAATTATCCTAAAAAGAATTGAAAGAATTATGAAAGAATTTTCGAAAAAAATTTTAAAAAATTCTGAAATATTCTTGACAGCTGATAAAAAAGGTGGTAAGATAGGAAACATCAAAAAAGAAAGCAGAAAAAGAAATGAATAAGAGACAAGCTGTAACGATGAATCAAAACTTTTACTTTAGCTACTTTAGATAGTGTTTGTAGACATGTCACCATGGATGCAAACAGTTCAAGCAATTTGTTTGTATCTATGTGGCTAAGATTTTTGATTGTGGTCCATATAGATGAATATCTAAATGGACTAGCTAAGTTGTAACTTGTTAGATTATTTCAAGCATCCGTTTAGATAGTATCTAGGCGGTTTTTTGTTTTATCTTTTCTGAGAAGGAGTTTCATTATGAAAGTTGTTCGAAAATTACTAGCACCCCTCTTAGTAGTGGGGATCCTCTTGACCTCTCTGATTAGTTTGCATCAGTTGAAGGCAGATAAGAAAAAAGATGTTTTTCGTATCGGTATTTCGCAGTTTATTACTCATCAATCTTTAGATGCTACTAGAGAAGGGTTTGTGGATGAGCTGGCCAAGCAAGGCTATATTGAAGGGGAAAATATCGAGATTGATTTGCAAAATGCACAGGGTGAGCAAAGAAATCTAAAAACCATTTCCCAGCAACTAGCAGAATCTAGTGATGTCGTTCTAGCCATCGCAACGCCTTCTGCTCAGAGCTTGGCTAATACAACACAAACGACACCGGTTATCTTTTCAGCGGTAACAGACCCTGTCAGTGCCAAGTTAGTTGAGTCAAGAGAGCATCCTGGGGGCAATGTAACTGGGACAAGCGATCAGTCATCAGATGCCATTTCAACCCAAATCAATTTGATAAAGAAAGTGTTGCCAAAAGCTAAAACGATTGGAATTCTCTATACTCAGAGCGAGCCAAACTCAGTTGTCCAAAAGGATGAAGCTAAGCGACTTCTGGAAGAAAAAGGATTTACCGTTGTTGAAAAAACAATCTTGGACAGCAACAACGTCAAGGCGGCAGCAGAGAGCTTGATGGCAGAGGTGGATATGGTTTTTGTACCAACGGATAATATCATTTCGTCAACCATGGAAACAGTCAAGCAGGTTTCTATTAAACACAAGGTTCCAGTATTCGGTGGTTCAACAGAAATGATTGCTGTTGGTGGCTTGTATAACTACGGAACCAATTATGAAGAATTGGGAAGACAGACAGCAAGAATGCTGGTTCGTGTCTTAAAAGGTGAGAAGCCAGAAAATATAGCAGTTGAGTTGCCTGAAAAGCTGGAATTGCATACAAATAAAGAAATGGCAGATGCACTAGGAATTGATATTAGTAAGTTAGAAGGCAAGGAATAAGGAGGTTTGAGATGAATTTTGTATTATCTAGTTTATCAGAAGGTTTGCTATGGTCGATTATGGCTATTGGGGTCTACTTGACTTTCCGTATTTTGGATATTGCGGATATGACTGCTGAAGGAGCCTTTCCACTGGGGGCGGCTGTCGTCGTATCTCAGATACAGGCAGGGACAAATCCTTGGATTGCGACTTTACTTGCTTTGCTGGCAGGTATGGTAGCAGGTCTAGTATCAGGAATGCTCCACACCAAGATGAAAATTCCAGCTCTCTTGACAGGGATTGTGACCTTGACAGGGCTCTATTCCATCAATATTAAAATCATGGGAAGCGTGCCCAATCTTTCCTTGGGAGATTCTTCGACTGTCTTTAAACAGTTGGCTAGCTTGGGGTTGTCAAATGAAGAAGCTGTTTTCTCATTCAGTTTAGCCTGTCTCTTACTTGTTTGTTTGGTCTTGACTCTTTTGATGAAACAGAGATTGGCTTGGTCTTGCGTTCGACTGGGGACAATATTCCGATGAGTGAGGCAAATGGGGTCAATGTAGATACCATGAAGATTGTTGGTTACATGATTTCAAACGGCTTGATTGCCCTATGTGGTTCCTTGTTTGCCCAAAATGATGGATTTTCGGATGTAACTTCTGGGACAGGAACTATCGTTGTTGGTTTGAGTGCAGTCATTATTGCGGAAGTCTTGATTCACGACTTGACCATTGGAGGTCGCCTGTTATCTATCGGAATCGGTGCTATTGTATACCGTTTGATTATTTTAAATATCTATGAAATTCCAAATCTAGATCAAAACTTGGTACGTCTCTTTAATGCAATCTTGCTCGCCTTAGTTTTATTTGCACCAGAATTGCAAAAGAGATTAAAGATTCGTGGTCTGAAATTGAGAAATGAATAGGAGGAGAAAGTTATGGCAAGTTTGTTAACACTTGAAAATATTCACAAAACATTTGAAGCTGGGACGGTCAATGAGAACCATGTCCTCAAAGGATTAGATTTAGAGGTTGAAGAGGGAGATTTTATCTCTGTGATTGGTGGAAATGGAGCAGGGAAATCCACTTTGATGAATATCTTGGCTGGCAATCTATCGGTGGACGAAGGGGATCTTTTATTGGCAGGTAAATCCATTAAAAATCTGAGTGTCAGAAAGAGAGCCAAGGATATCGCCCGTGTTTTTCAAGATCCTAAGATGGGAACAGCTTCTCGTTTGACGATTGAGGAGAATATGGCTATTGCCTTGAGACGCGGGCAGAAGAGAGGGCTTGGTTGGGCGTGAAGGAGAAGGATAGAATCCAGTTCCAAGAGGCCTTGAAGGAGTTGAATATTGGTCTTGAAAACCGCTTGAAAGTGGATACCCAATACCTCTCAGGAGGACAAAGACAGGCTTTGACCCTAGTCATGGCAGCTCTGGTGAAACCCAAACTTTTGCTTTTGGATGAACATACTGCGGCACTTGACCCGAAAACTAGTCAAATGGTGATGGATTTGACGCAAAAGATTGTGGAACACCATCAGTTGACGACTTTGATGATTACCCACGATATGAACCATGCGATTGAGTACGGAAATCGTCTCATTATGCTCTATCAGGGTAAGATAGTGGTGGATGTCAAGGGAGAGGAGAAAAAGCATCTGACAGTTGAAGACCTTATGCATCTTTTCCAGAAAAATAGTGGCCAAAGTCTAGTTAGTGATGAATTGGTTTTGGGATAAAGAAAAAGGCTGAGATGTGGTGTCTCAGTCTTTTATTAGTACAAATGGATAGGTAGAAATATGAAATTAATACTCTTCGAAGATCTCTTCAAACCGTGTCAGCTCTATCTGTAACCTCAAAACAGTGTTTTGAGTAACCTGCGGCTAGCTTCCTAGTTTGCTCTTTGATTTTCATTGAGTATAAACTCAGTAAGGAGCTCTCTTTTGCAGAAAAGCAGGGTTCTTTTTGCTGTTTATTCCCTCCCTGAAAGCGTAAAACAAACTAGTCAGGGTGGCTAGTTTATGGTATAATGAAAGGGACTCAAAAAGAAACAGGAGAAAAATGATGGATTTACTTTTAGCAATTGTATTGATTGTGCTAGCTTTTCTAGGAGGAGCTCTTGGAGGAATGTACTTGGTTCGTAAGCAAATCGAAAAAGAATTCGCTGACAACCCACGTTTGAATGCTGAAGCAGTTCGTACTCTTTTGAGTGCAAATGGTCAAAAACCAAGCGAAGCTAAGGTACAACAAGTTTACCACCAAATCATCCGCCAACAAAAGGCAGCCCTTGCTAACAATAAAAAGAAAAAATAAATAAGGAAAAGTCTGGGATGAAAGTTCCAGACTTCTCACTATGTTGGCTAAGGGTTTAGGGATGAGACTTTTTCCTTGCATTCTATTGATATTTGATTATGATTAAGAGAGATAGTTGTTGCTTAGGCTGTCATTTTTTAGTTCATGAGGAGCGGTAATTATAATGAACTATCAATCAGAAAAAAGACTAGAAAGAAGACTGTATGGATAATCGACCGATTGGTTTTTGGATTCGGGTGTCGGGGGCTTGACCGTTGTGCGCGAGCTCATGCGCCAGCTTCCCCATGAAGAAATCGTCTATATTGGAGATTCGGCGCGGGCGCCCTATGGTCCCCGTCCAGCTGAGCAAATTCGTGAATATACTTGGCAGTTGGTAAACTTTCTCTTGACCAAGGATGTCAAAATGATTGTCATTGCTTGTAATACTGCGACTGCGGTCGTCTGGGAAGAAATCAAGGCTCAACTAGACATTCCCGTCCTAGGTGTGATTTTGCCAGGAGCTTCGGCAGCCATCAAGTCCAGCCAAGGTGGGAAAATCGGAGTGATTGGAACACCCATGACGGTACAATCAGACATCTACCGTCAGAAAATCCATGATTTGGATCCGGACTTACAGGTGGAGAGTTTGGCCTGTCCCAAGTTTGCTCCCTTGGTTGAGTCTGGTGCTCTGTCAACCAGTGTCACCAAGAAAGTGGTCTATGAAACCCTGCGTCCCTTGGTTGGAAAGGTGGATAGCCTGATTTTGGGTTGTACCCATTATCCACTCCTAAGACCTATTATTCAAAATGTCATGGGGCCCAAGGTTCAGCTCATCGATAGTGGAGCAGAGTGCGTACGGGATATCTCAGTCTTACTTAATTATTTTGAAATCAATCGTGGTCGCGATGCTGGACCACTTCATCACCGTTTTTACACAACAGCCAGCAGCCAAAGTTTTGCACAAATTGGTGAAGAATGGCTGGAAAAAGAGATTTATGTGGAGCATGTAGAATTATGACAAATAAAATTTATGAATACAAGGATGAACAGGACTGGTATGTCGGGTCCTATGGTATTTTTGGTGGCGTCCGGACGTTGACTGATGAAGACTTGGATTTCCCTCTGGTTGGATTGGCCAAAATCTTTCGAGACGAGGAACGAGGTTTCCCGATTTCAGTTACTGTTTTACGCTATGGTTCTCGCTACCGTTTATTGTCTTTTGTGGTAGATATACTAAACCAAGAGATGGGACGAAACATGGAAGTCATTCAACGACAAGGGGCTCTGCTCTTGGTTGAAAATGGCCAACTTTTGTATGTGGAATTGCCCAAAGAAGGGGTCAATGTTCATGATTTCTTTGAGACAAACAAGGTCAGAGAAACCTTGTTGATTGCGACTCGTAACGAAGGCAAGACCAAGGAATTTCGAGCAATCTTTGACAAGCTAGGCTACGATGTGGAAAATCTCAATGACTATCCTGACCTGCCTGAAGTAGCAGAAACAGGCATGACCTTTGAAGAAAATGCCCGTCTCAAGGCAGAAACTATTTCTCAATTAACGGGCAAGATGGTTCTGGCAGATGATTCTGGGCTCAAAGTCGATGTTCTAGGTGGCTTGCCAGGTGTCTGGTCAGCTCGTTTTGCAGGTGTGGGAGCAACTGATCGTGAAACAATGCTAAACTCTTGCACGAATTGGCCATGGTCTTTGAACTCAAGGACCGCTCGGCTCAATTCCATACAACCCTAGTCGTAGCCAGCCCAAACAAGGAAAGCTTGGTTGTTGAAGCAGACTGGCCAGGCTACATTAACTTTGAACCTAAGGGTGAAAATGGCTTTGGCTATGACCCTCTCTTCCTTGTAGGAGAGACAGGCAAATCCTCAGCTGAATTAACCCTTGAAGAAAAAAATAGCCAATCTCACCGTGCCTTAGCCGTTAAAAAACTTTTGGAGGTATTTCCATCATGGCAAAGCAAACCATCATTGTAATGAGCGATTCCCATGGCGATAGCTTGATTGTGGAAGAAATCCGTAATCGCTATGTAGGCAAAGTTGATGCCGTTTTTCATAACGGCGATTCTGAACTGCGTCCTGATTCTCCCCTTTGGGAAGGCATCCGTGTTGTTAAAGGGAATATGGACTTCTATGCAGGCTACCCAGAACGTTTGGTGACTGAGCTTGGTTCGACCAAGATTATCCAAACTCATGGTCACTTGTTTGACATTAATTTCAATTTTCAAAAGTTGGACTACTGGGCTCAGGAGGAAGAGGCCGATATCTGCCTCTATGGTCACTTGCATGTGCCAAATGCTTGGATGGAAGGCAAGACCCTCTTTCTAAATCCAGGTTCTATCAGTCAACCACGTGGGGCCATCAGAGAATGTCTCTATGCTCGTGTGGAGATTGATGATAGTTATTTTAAAGTGGACTTTTTGACACGAGACCATGAGGTGTATCCGGGCTTGTCCAAGGAGTTTAGCCGATGATTGCCAAGGAGTTTGAGACTTTCTTGTTGGGGCAAGAAGAAACTTTTTTGACTCCTGCTAAAAATCTAGCTGTGTTGATTGATACCCACAATGCGGATCATGCGACCCTCTTGCTTAGTCAAATGACCTATACCCGTGTTCCTGTTGTAACAGATGAAAAACAGTTTGTTGGGACGATTGGGCTCAGAGATATTATGGCTTATCAGATGGAGCATGACTTGAGTCAAGAAATTATGGCGGATACGGATATTGTTCATATGACCAAACGGACGTAGCGGTTGTTTCGCCTGATTTCACCATCACGGAGGTCTTGCACAAGCTGGTAGATGAGTCCTTCTTGCCGGTTGTGGATGCGTCAGGCATTTTCCAAGGGATTATCACGCGCAAGTCTATCCTCAAGGCAGTGAATGCTCTCTTGCATGACTTTAGTAAGGAATATGAGATTCGATGCAAATGAGAGACAGGATTTCAGCCTTTTTAGAAGAAAAGCAGGGCTTGTCTGCCAATTCCAAGCAGTCCTATAAGTATGATTTGGAGCAATTTTTAGACATTGTAGGCGAGCGGATTTCTGAGACCAGTCTCAAGATTTACCAAGCCCAGCTAGCCAATCTAAAAATCAGCGCCCAGAAGCGAAAGATTTCGGCCTGTAACCAATTTCTCTACTTTCTCTATCAAAAAGGAGAAGTGGACAGCTTTTACCGCTTGGAATTAGCTAAACAAGCTGAAAAGAAGACCGAAAAGCCAGAACTGTTAGACCTAGACTCTTTTTGGCAGGGAAGTGACTATCCAGAGGGTCGCTTGCTAGCGATCTTAATCCTAGAAATGGGGCTCTTGCCGAGTGAGATTTTAGCTCTAAAGGTTGCGGATATCAATCTGGACTTTCAAGTGTTGCGAATTAAGAAGGTTTCCCAACAGAGGATTGTCACCATTCCCACAACCTTGCTTTCAGAATTGGAAGCCTTGATGGGCCAGACCTATCTCTTTGAAAGGGCAGGGAAAGCCTATTCTCGTCAGTGGGCCTTCCGTCAGTTAGAAGCTTTTGTCAAGGAGAAAGGTTTTCCAACCTTATCAGCCCAAGCCTTGCGGGAACAGTTCATTCTAAGACAGATAGAAAAGAAGGTCGATTTGTACGAAATTGCAAAAAAATTAGGATTAAAAACAGTCCTGACCTTAGAAAAATATAGATAATGGATATTAAATTAAAAGATTTTGAAGGGCCCTTGGACTTGCTTTTGCACCTGGTTTCTAAGTACCAGATGGATATCTACGATGTGCCTATTACGGAAGTTATCGAACAGTATCTAGCCTATGTCTCAACCCTTCAGGCCATGCGTCTGGAAGTGGCGGGCGAGTACATGGTCATGGCCAGTCAGCTCATGCTGATCAAGAGCCGCAAGCTCTTGCCAAAGGTAGCGGAAGTGACAGATTTGGAGGATGACCTGGAGCAGGATCTTCTCTCCCAAATCGAAGAATACCGCAAATTCAAGCTCTTGGGTGAGCATTTGGAAGCCAAGCACCAAGATCGGGCCCAGTACTATTCCAAAGCACCAACAGAGTTGATTTACGAAGATGCGGAGCTTGTGCATGACAAGACAACCATTGATCTCTTTTTGGCTTTTTCCAATATCCTAGCCAAGAAAAAAGAGGAGTTTGCACAGAATCACACGACTATCCTGCGGGATGAGTATAAGATTGAGGACATGATGGTTATCGTGAAAGAGTCCTTGACTGGACGAGATCAATTGCGCTTGCAGGATTTGTTCAAGGAAGCCCAGAATCTCCAAGAGGTCATCACCCTCTTTTTGGCAACCCTAGAGTTAATCAAAACCCAGGAGCTGATCCTCGTGCAAGAGGAAAGTTTCGGAGATATTTATCTCATGGAAAAGAAGGAAGAAAGTCAAGTGGCCCAAAGCTAGACTTGATAGAGAGGAAAGATGAGTACTTTAGCAAAAATAGAAGCGCTCTTGTTTGTAGCGGGTGAAGATGGGATTAGAGTCCGCCAGTTAGCTGAACTCCTCTCTCTGCCACCGACAGGCATCCAACAGAGTTTAGAAAAATTAGCCCAGAAGTATGAAAAGGACCCAGATTCCAGTTTGGCTCTGATTGAGACAGGTGGTGCTTATAGATTGGTGACCAAGCCTCAATTTGCAGAGATTTTGAAAGAATACTCTAAGGCACCTATCAACCAGAGTTTATCTCGGGCTGCCCTTGAGACCTTGTCCATCATTGCCTACAAACAGCCCATCACACGGATAGAAATTGATGCTATCCGTGGGGTCAACTCGAGTGGAGCCTTGGCAAAGTTGCAGGCCTTTGACCTGATAAAGGAAGATGGGAAAAAAGAAGTGTTGGGGCGCCCCAACCTCTATGTGACTACGGATTATTTCCTAGACTACATGGGAATCAACCATTTGGAAGAATTACCAGTGATTGATGAGCTTGAGATTCAAGCCCAAGAAAGCCAATTATTTGGTGAAAGGATAGAAGAAGATGAGAATCAATAAGTATATTGCCCACGCAGGTGTGGCCAGTAGGAGAAAAAGCAGAAGAGCTGATCAAGCAAGGTTTGGTGACGGTTAACGGCCAAGTGGTGCGTGAACTAGCAACGACTATCAAGTCAGGCGACAAGGTCGAAGTTGAAGGCCAACCTATTTACAACGAAGAAAAGGTCTACTATCTGCTTAACAAACCACGCGGTGTCATTTCCAGTGTGACAGATGACAAGGGCCGCAAGACGGTTGTCGACCTCTTGCCCAATGTCAAAGAGCGCATCTACCCTGTAGGTCGTTTGGACTGGGATACATCAGGAGTCTTGATTTTGACCAATGACGGGGATTTTACGGATGAGATGATTCACCCTCGTAATGAGATTGACAAGGTTTATGTCGCGCGTGTTAAAGGTGTGGCCAATAAGGCCAATCTCCGCCCCTTGACCCGTGGACTGGAGATTGATGGCAAGAAAACTAAGCCGGCTGTCTATGAGATTCTCAAAGTGGACCCAGTCAAAAATCGCTCTGTGGTGCAGTTGACTATCCATGAAGGGCGTAACCACCAGGTTAAAAAGATGTTTGAAGCTGTTGGTCTCCAAGTAGATAAGTTGTCTCGGACTCGTTTCGGACACCTAGACTTGACAGGACTCCGTCCAGGAGAATCCCGTCGTCTTAATAAAAAAGAAATCAGCCAATTACATACCATGGCTGTAACCAAGAAATAATGAAACGAATTTTAATAGCGCCTGTGCGCTTTTACCAACGTTTTATCTCGCCAGCCTTTCCCCCCTCTTGTCGCTTTGAGCCTACTTGTTCCAATTACATGATTGAGGCTATTGAAAAACATGGCTTCAAGGGTGTTTTGATGGGCTTGGCTCGGATTTTACGTTGCCATCCCTGGTCGAAAACAGGTAAGGACCCCGTCCCAGACCACTTTTCACTCAAACGGAACCAAGAAGAAAAATGAGGCTAGGTAAAAATATTTTAGTGAAATGATAAAAACGCATCCTATCAGGTTTGAGTGTACTGATAGGATGCGTTTTATCATGTAAAGATGTTAGTTGATACTCAATGAAAATCAAAGAGCAAACTAGGAAACTAGCCGCAGGCTGTACTTGAGTACGGCAAGGCGACGTTGACGTGGTTTGAATTTGATTTTCGAAGAGTATGAGTTTGAAGTTGCTTATTTCAAGGCTTTTTGTGCGTCTTCAATCATGAGTTTTGTTGATTCAAGTCCGCCTCCGCTTAGATACCAGAGATCTGGTGTTAGTTGGATAATCTTACCGTTTTTAGCGGCAGGAGTTTCAGCGATGAGGGCATTTTCTAGGACGCCGTCGTTGCTTGAGTTGTCCCCACCGATGGCAAGGGTACGGTTGATGACAAAAAGGATGTCAGGATTGATTTCTTTGACACTTTCAAAGCTGACTTCTTGTCCGTGGCGAGAGTCTGCAAATTGAGTATCTGTTGGCTTGAATTTCAAGGTTTGGTACAAGAAAGAGAAACGAGATTGGGCACCAAAGGCAGCCATTTTCCCTTCGTTGAGGAGGATAGCAAGGGCTTTCTTGTCAGAACTTTCGTTTTTAGTTGCGACTTCTTGGATGCTCTTGTCTAGCTTGGCCAATTCTTCCTTGGCTTTCTGTGTACCAGTTTCGCCGAAGGCACTTGCTAAGTACTCAATGTTGGTCTTAGTTGAAGTCCAGTAGTCGTCCTTGCTTGCTTGGAAGAGAACAGTCGGAGCGATTTCGTTGAACTTATCTACGAATTTTTGGGTACGTGGTGAAGCGATAATTAGGTCTGGTTCAAGAGCAGCAAGGGCTTCTAGGTCTGGCTCAACCATAGAACCAACATTTTTAACTTTTCCAGCTAGGTCTTTAAGATAAGTCGGAACAGTTTTTGTAGGCATTCCCACGATATTCTTTTCAAAACCTAAAGCGCGAACAGTATCGGCAGCACCGAGGTCAAAGGTCACAATCTTTTCAGGGACTTTTGAAAGTGTGACTACACCTAGTGAACTTTTAATGGTTACCTCTGTTGGAGCAGAGCTACTTGACTCCGTCTTACTAGTGCTTGAGTTTGTACTACATGCACCAAGTAGGAGCAAGAAGCTGGCCGCTAGGGCAGTGAGATAAAATTTAAGGGATGTTTTCATAATTTCTCCTTTTTAAAATGTGATAACGATTTAAGGAGTCTCTTGGTCTTATTGACTAAGAGACTGAAGGTTCTCTAACTTGAACTTCTATGTTATTAGCTATAGATACAGATCTTTTTGCCATTGATGTCAGCCAGCGTGATGGGAATCTCATAAAGTTGACTGAGCAGGTCAGCCTGCATGATTTGATTGGTTGTTCCCTTGCTAAAGACTTGACCGTCCTTGAAGGCGACAATTTCATCCGCATACTGGCTGGCCATGTTGATATCGTGGAGAACGATGATAATGGTCTTGCCGAGCTCTGACACCAGTCGCTTGAGAATCTGCATCATGCTGACGCTTTGCTTGATGTCGAGATTGTTGAGTGGTTCGTCCAGCAAGATAAAGTCCGTATCCTGAGCCAGTACCATAGCGATAAAGGCCCGCTGGAGCTGGCCTCCAGACAGGCTATCTATGTAGCGGTCTTTTAAGTTGGTCAGTTCTAAATAGTCCAGAGTTTCTCGGATTTTTTCCCAGTCTTCTGCTCTCAGTCGACCTTGGCTGTAGGGAAAACGTCCAAAACTGACCAGTTCTTCAACCGTCAATTTGGCTTGGTAATTGATTTTCTGCTTTAGGATGGTCAGTTCTTGGGCTAGTTCTTGCGAATTCCAACTCTCGATTTCACGACCTTTGATACTGAGAATTCCCTGATCCTTCTTGGTAAGTCTGCTCATGATGGAGAGGAGAGTCGATTTTCCAGCACCATTTGGACCAATGAAGGCTGTCAGTTTCTGAGGACTGACCTCAAGCGAAATGCCTTGCAAAATATCCTGTTTTTGAATGGATTTGTCAATGTTTTCCAGTTTCACTGACGCGCCCTCCTGTATAGTAAGATAAAGAATAAGAGACCACCTACGCTCTCGATGATCATGCTGATGCGAATTTCCAGTGCAAAGACTCGTTCAATCAGGGCCTGCCCCAAGGTCAAGCTAATAAATCCAACCAGAATGGCTACGATAAAGAGTAACTTGTGCCGATAGTCTTTGACAATCAGGTAGGTGAGGTTAGTCAGCATAAAGCCGAAGAAGGCCATAGGCCCTACCAAGGCAGTGGCCGTTGAGGTCAAAAGCACGATGCCCCAGAGGAGTTCTTCTGTTCTTTTTCAACATCGAGTCCCAATATCTGAGCCGTTTCTCTTTGTAGGTGCAAGACATCCAGAATGACTGCTTTTCGAAAGAAAAAGATGGTCAAAGCAAGGATAATCAGAGAACCGATGGCTAGGATGGAAGTGTTGAGATGTTGAAAGGAGGCAAAGAGACTGTTCTGCAATTTATCGTATTCATTTGGATCCATCAAGACCTGAAGGAAGGTACTGATATTTCGAAAGAGACTTCCGAGGGCTAGACAGATTAGCAGGATGAAGACCAGATCTTGCTTCATCAGTGTCTTCAAGTAGCCTTCTAAGGCGAGAAAGAAGAGGGATTGAAGCAGAAGCAAGATTAGGAATTCTAAGATAGGAGACTTCCCAAGTTGAAGAAACTTGCTTTCAAAAACCAGTAGCAGAGTTTGTAGTAGGACGTAGAAGGATTCGATTCCCAAAATACTTGGCGTCAGAAAACGATTTTCCGTCAGGGTTTGAAAACTAATAGTCGAAATCCCTGTCGCGATGGCTACCAAGAGATAAACAACTATCTTTTGGGAACGCAACTTCCAAGCAAAGGCAGACAGCTGGGTGATAGGCCAAAAGTAGAGGAGGCAAGCTCCGATGGCGAGGATAATGAGAAGGCAGAAGAGTTTGGTATGTTTGCTTTTAAACTGCATCTTTTCGTCCCCCTCTCCAGAGAAGTAGGATAAAGACGAGGCTACCAATGATTCCTAGTAGAAGACTGACAGACAACTCATAGGGTCGAATCAAGACTCGAGAGAGGATATCGCAGGCCAGAACTAGATTGGCCCCAACCAGTGCGACCATGAGTTTGGTTTGACTCAAATTATCTCCATAGTGCTTACGAACAAGATTGGGAACAATAACTCCGAGAAATGGTAAGCCACCCACGGTAATCATGGTGACACTTGTCGTTAGCGCCACCAGAAAGAGGGCCAGTTTTTCAAGTAGGGAGTAGGAAATCCCCAAACTTTCGCTAGTTTCTTTTCCTAGATTCATGATGGTGAAGGTTTGGGATAATTTCCAAACGGCTATCAGGATGATGAGGCCTAAGAAGAGCCACTCATACTGATGGGTCTGAATCATGGAGAAGGAGCCCTGGGTCCAAGCTGTCATACTCTGAACCAGATTGAAACGGTAGGCGATAACTTCTGTCACAGAACCGATAATTCCACTATAGATGATCCCAATCAGAGGCAACATCCACCTTTCCTTTATAGTAAAAATGGTCATAAAGGCTAGGAAGAAGAGGGTGAATACGATGGATGAAACAAAAGCGAAGAGCATCTTTTGGGTCAGGCTAGCCGACGGAAAGACAAAGAGGCTCAATACCATTCCTAGTTTGGCAGCTTCAGTGGTTCCAACTGTACTCGGAGCAGCAAACTGATTTTGAGTGATAGTCTGCATGAGAAGTCCTGCCATACTCATACTAGAGGCCGTCAGGAGAATACTGATGGTTCTTGGGAGACGGGACTCTTGAAAGAGAAGCCAAGTTTCATGATCCAGAGAAAAGAGTTTTCCCCATGAAATCACTGGTCCCAATGCTAATAGAGAGAAAGACTAGGAGTAGAAGTAAGCCAATTAAATAATGAGAAAGTTTCATACCCCATCCTTTTATGTAGATTTGGTATCGAAAGATACCTGCGGATATTACTGTAACACGATTTCTTTAATCTGTCAATAAATTTTCTGACAATTTAATGAATAAAACAAGGAGAGAGCGCCAAGGCTTTCTCCTTTGTTATCCTATTCCAAAATGTTTTTGCCTTCTTTAACACGCCAATGATAATCTGATAAAATAATATCTTCGAGGGAGTAGCTAGCCTTCCAATCAAGATATTTTTTAGCTTTTGATGCGTCTGCTAGGACGCTAGCTGGGTCACCAGCACGGCGAGCAACAATTTCGTGTGGTATTTTTTGATTCAGTAATTCTTCAGCAGTTTTAAAGATTTCTTTGACGGTATAGCCTTTTTCAGTTCCTAAGTTAAAGATTTGAGAAGAACTGTCTTCTTGAAAGAGGTAGTTCATTCCTTTAACATGAGCCTGTGCAAGATCCAAGACATGAATGTAATCTCGAATACATGAACCATCACGTGTATCGTAGTCATCTCCAAATATTTTCAGGCTATCATTTTGTCCCAATGCGGCCTTGTTGATATTGGGAATGATGTGAGTTGGATTTTTCACACGCAGGCCGTTTGAAGCATCCATTTCAGCCCCAGCTACATTAAAGTAACGGAAAATGACATATTTCCAATCGTAGCGATTGGCCATCCAGTAAATCATTCGTTCACCCATCAGTTTTGTTTCTGCATAAGGGTTGACAGGGTCGAGCAGGGTATCTTCAGTTGCTGGCTTGTCAATACAGTTATTACCATAGAGGGAAGCAGTCGAAGAGAACATGATTTTTTGAATGCCAACTTCAGATAAGACTTTGAGAACTTGGTTCATACCAGCAACATTGGCAGTGAAGTATTTGCTTGGATTTTCAATACTTTCGCTCACAACAATCTCACCCGCACAATGAAGAACAGCATCAATCTGATTTTCTTCTAAGTAAGCCTTTAAGGCGCTAGCATCATAAACATCCAGTTGTTTAAAGCTAGCACGACTATCTACAGCTGAACGATTTCCTGTAGAGAGATTATCTAGAACATGTACCTGATAGCCAGCATTTAAAAGAGCTTTAACGGTATGGGAGCCAATGTAGCCAGCTCCACCTGTAACAAGAATTGTTTTGGTCATGATTTTTTCCTTTTCCTAGTTTTGTACTATTTTAAAGAAATAAGAAGACAAAGTCAACTATTTTCTGCAAATTTCATGAAAAACTGAACAAATATAGCATTGAATTGTTTTGTGTTTGGGAATTAATAGTTTGGTTGGTCTTGGAATAGTTCTTAGATTTCACCTCACATGCAAGAAAATACAAGCTTTTCTAAGATACAGTAAGACTAAGATACTAATTTAGAAATCCACCTTCCCGCTATCCTTCTCCTATAAAAAGTGGTAAAATGGATGAAAGAAAGAAGGAACTGAAATGACAACATTATTTTCAAAAATCAAAGAAGTAACAGAACTTGCTGCGATCTCAGGTCATGAAGCACCTGTCCGTGCTTATCTTCGTGAAAAGTTGACACCGCACGTGGATGAAGTGGTGACAGATGGCTTGGGTGGTATTTTTGGTATCAAGCATTCAGAAGCTACGGATGCGCCTCGCGTCTTGGTCGCTTCTCACATGGATGAAGTTGGTTTTATGGTCAGCGAGATTAAGCCAGATGGCACCTTCCGTGTGGTTGAAATTGGTGGTTGGAATCCTATGGTAGTCAGCAGCCAACGTTTCAAACTCCTGACTCGTGACGGTCGTGAAATTCCTGTGATTTCGGGTTCTGTCCCTCCACATTTGACTCGTGGAAAGGGTGGACCAACCATGCCAGCCATTGCAGATATCGTCTTTGATGGTGGCTTTGTGGATCAAGCTGAGGCAGAAAGCTTTGGCATCCGTCCTGGCGACACCATCGTACCAGATAGCTCTGCAATCTTGACAGCCAATGAAAAAAATATCATCTCAAAAGCTTGGGATAACCGCTACGGTGTTCTTATGGTAAGTGAGCTAGCTGAAGCCTTGTCAGGTCAAAAACTTGGCAATGAACTCTATCTTGGCTCGAACGTCCAAGAAGAAGTTGGTCTCCGTGGTGCTCATACATCTACAACCAAGTTTGATCCAGAAGTCTTCCTAGCAGTTGATTGCTCCCCAGCAGGTGATGTTTATGGAGGTCAAGGCAAGATTGGAGATGGAACCCTGATTCGTTTCTACGACCCAGGTCACTTGCTTCTCCCAGGTATGAAGGATTTCCTTTTGACAACGGCTGAAGAAGCTGGAATCAAGTACCAATACTACTGTGGTAAAGGCGGAACAGACGCTGGCGCAGCTCATTTGAAATGGTGGTGTCCCATCAACAACAATCGGTGTTTGCGCTCGTTATATCCATTCTCACCAAACCCTTTACGCTATGGATGACTTCCTAGAAGCGCAAGCTTTCTTACAAGCCTTGGTGAAAAAATTGGATCGTTCAACGGTTGATTTGATTAAACATTATTAAACCATAAGGGAGGTGGTAGGGATGGTAGAACCAAACCTAGAAAGCCTTGTAAAAGATCTTTACAATCATGCTCGACATGATTTGAGTGAAGATTTAGTTGTTGCTCTCCTAGAGACTGCTAAAAAACTGCCTACTACAAATGAGCAATTGCTGGCAGTCCGTCTCTCAGGCCTGGTCAATCGTGAATTGCTCAAGAATCCTAGACATCCGGCACCTGAGTTGCTCAACTTGGCTCGCTTTATCAAAAGAGAAGAAGCTAAGTACAGAGGAACTGCGGCTTCTGCGCTTATGTACGGGGAGTTCTTTAAAATGCTTTGATTCCATTGTGAATCAAAGCATTTTTCTATATGGTAGAAAAGCGATTCTTGATTAGGAAAAGAAAAAAGCCATCCCATTTAGGATAGCTTCTTGGTTCTTAGATTTGTTCAGCGATGACCTTTTCAGCCAGATTCATAGCATGGTCTGATACACGAGTGTAGTGGGAAACAATATCGATAAAGTTGACCCCAGCTTGCGTTGAACACTCGCCCTTGTTGAGGCGTTTGATGTGAGTCTTTCTGAGAACACGTTCCATATTGTTGATTTCTTTATGGCGTTCAATCAGACTTTGAGCTTTTTCAATATCATTGTTTTCCACGCTGTCAAGGGCATCCTTGATAAAGCCAGTGGTTTTTTGATAGATATCAGCCAATTCCTGCAAAGCAGCTTCAGAGAACTCAACATTTTTACGTTGAAGATAGTCGGTCAGATTGATTAGGGCTTCTGCGTGGTCCCCAATCCGTTCCAAATCACGGGATGAATCCAGGATGTTGGTGAGCACTTCACTTTCTTTCTGGCTAAGAGCTTCGCTTGAAAGAGTAATAAGATAACGAGTCAATTTTTCATCAATGGTATTGATGGCTTCTTCTGTCTTGTGTCCTTTTTCAGCAACCTTTTCATTGAGGTCAATGATGTAGTTGTATGAAAGGTCAAAGGCTTTAGAAGCATAATTTCCCAAGTGAAGGAGTTCTTTCTTCGCATTTCCGAGAGCGATTGATGGAGCTTGTTTAATCAAATGCTCATCAAGATAAAGTGGCTCGTACTTGACAACTTCATCTTCACCAGGGATGAGCTTGGTTACAAGTAGGCCAAGGCTCCGATGAATGGAAATTGTACAATGGTGTTACTTACGTTAAAGGCACCGTGAGAGAAGGCGATAGTCATCTCAGGTGAGAGGTGAAGGAGTGCTTGGAAGTACTCAATCATAGACGTAAATGGGCCTAATAAGATTAAGCAAAGAATAGTCCCTAAAACGTTAAAGGTAACGTGGGTTGCAGCAACGCGTTTCGCAGAGACATTGGCTCCAGCTGCCGCGATGATAACTGTTAGGGTTGTCCCGATATTATCCCCGAAGAGAACCGGTAGAGAACCTTTAAGATCAAGGAATCCACCTGCATAGAGACCTTGCAAAATCCCGATTGTCGCAGAAGAAGCTTGGATGAGGACGGTAATCACTGCACCGGCAAAAACTCCCAACACAGGATTTTGTCCCAAGGTTACCATGTATTCCTTGAATTGTGGTAAATCTTTAAGAGGACTCATACCGGCACTGATGAGGTTGAGGGCGTAGAAGATTCCCCCTACACCAAACATGATGCGCCCGATATTGTTTGCTGTTCTGTTTTTTGTAAAGAAGAGGAACATGGTTCCAAGGAAAATCAGGGGTAAAGCATACTCACCAAGCTTGAAACCGATGATAAAGGAAGTAACTGTGGTTCCGATGTTGGCTCCCATGATAATTCCGATAGCCTGTCTAAGAGTGAGAAGGCTAGCGCTGACAAGTCCAACCGTGATGACTGTAACCCCTGTACTTGACTGAATCAGGGCAGTCACGACAATTCCGACTAGAACACCTAAAAAGGGATTGCTGGTGTACTTGTCAATGTAAAAACGAAGGCGATCTCCAGCAGCTTGTTGCAAACCGTCTCCCATGGTCTTGATACTATATAAGAATAGTCCCAGACCACCTAAAAAGTGAAATAAAAATTTCCTGCCAATTAATGGACATTTCTTTTTCCTCCGAAAAATAATAACGGAATTTCTCCTATTCTATTTTAAAGGATAAAAGTAAATCTAACAAGTGTTAAGCTAAGATTTTAGAAAGAAAATTCGTGAGAAAAAGTAAAAATAATACACTCTAGGATGTCACAAAGATTAAATATCGAAAAATCTTGTGAAATCTTTCCTTATATTTCCAAAGTGTGATATAATAGTTTCGAATAAAAATAAATAAAGGGGTTTTTGTAACATGGCAAAACTTACTGTTAAAGACGTTGACTTGAAAGGTAAAAAAGTCCTCGTTCGTGTTGACTTCAACGTACCATTGAAAGATGGCGTAATCACTAACGACAACCGTATCACAGCAGCTCTTCCAACTATTAAGTACATTATCGAACAAGGTGGACGTGCTATCCTCTTCTCTCACCTTGGACGTGTGAAAGAAGAAGCTGATAAAGCTGGTAAATCACTTGCTCCTGTAGCTGCTGACTTAGCTGCTAAATTGGGCCAAGACGTTGTTTTCCCAGGTGTAACTCGTGGTGCTGAATTGGAAGCAGCTATCAACGCTCTTGAAGATGGACAAGTTCTTTTGGTTGAAAACACTCGTTACGAAGATGTTGACGGCAAAAAAGAATCTAAAAACGATCCTGAACTTGGTAAATACTGGGCATCACTTGGAGATGGTATCTTCGTAAACGATGCATTCGGTACAGCTCACCGTGCACACGCATCTAACGTTGGTATCTCAGCAAACGTTGAAAAAGCAGTTGCTGGATTCCTTCTTGAAAACGAAATTGCCTACATCCAAGAAGCAGTTGAAACTCCAGAACGTCCATTTGTGGCTATCCTTGGTGGTTCAAAAGTTTCAGACAAGATCGGTGTTATCGAAAACTTGCTTGAAAAAGCTGATAAAGTCCTTATCGGTGGTGGTATGACTTACACATTCTACAAAGCACAAGGTATCGAAATCGGTAACTCACTTGTAGAAGAAGACAAATTGGATGTTGCGAAAGCTCTTCTTGAAAAAAAGCAAACGGTAAATTGATCTTGCCAGTTGACTCAAAAAGAAGCTAACGCATTTGCTGGCTACACTGAAGTGCGTGACACTGAAGGTGAAGCAGTTTCTGAAGGCTTCCTTGGTCTTGACATCGGTCCAAAATCTATCGCTAAATTTGACGAAGCTTTGACTGGTGCGAAAACAGTTGTATGGAACGGACCTATGGGTGTATTTGAAAACCCAGACTTCCAAGCAGGTACAATCGGTGTGATGGACGCTATCGTGAAACAACCAGGCGTTAAATCAATCATCGGTGGTGGTGACTCAGCTGCTGCAGCGATTAACCTTGGCCGTGCAGATAAATTCTCATGGATTAGTACGGGCGGAGGTGCTTCAATGGAACTTCTCGAAGGTAAAGTATTGCCAGGTTTGGCTGCACTTACAGAAAAATAATTTCAGCCCGTTAGTCTCTACAAAATCCTGATTTTGTAGAAAAAGGAACAAAACTGAAACGTTAACAAAAAGGTGACTATGTCACCTTTTTGTGTTAGTGTAGGTATTTGTGACGCGGTGGTGGAGCATCAATGGAACTTCTTGAAGGTAAAGTTCTTCCAGGACTTGCAGCCTTGACAGAAAAATAAGATTTTCTAAATGAATTAAAGAAGAGAGGGATGACAGTTCCTCTTTTCTTTTTGCTTAAAAATAAAAAACGCTTCCTCTTAACTATTGCTCATAAAAATCACCGATTTATGATAAAATGGAAATAGAAAGTTGAGATTATGAGTTATTTTAAAAAATATAAATTCGATAAATCCCAGTTCAAACTTGGTATGCGAACCTTTAAAACAGGTATTGCTGTTTTTCTAGTTCTCTTGATTTTTGGCTTTTTTGGCTGGAAAGGTCTTCAAATCGGTGCTTTGACAGCCGTTTTTAGCTTGAGGGAGAGTTTTGATAAGAGTGTTCATTTTGGGGCTTCGCGTATTCTAGGAAATAGTATCGGTGGCCTCTATGCCCTGGTTTTCTTCTTATTAAATACCTTTTTCCACGAAGCCTTTTGGGTGACCTTGGTTGTTGTTCCAATTTGCACCATGTTAACCATTATGACAAATGTAGCCATGAATAATAAAGCAGGTGTAATTGGTGGTGTAGCGGCTATGTTAATCATTACCCTATCGATTCCGAGTGGAGAAACGATTTTGTACGTATTTGCGCGTGTATCAGAAACGTTCATGGGAGTTTTTGTCGCAATTATCGTAAATTACGATATCGACCGCATTCGACTCTTTTTAGAGAAAAAAGAAAAATAATGTTACATTTTATAACATTATCAATTGACGTTTGTCTTTTTTTAGACTATAATAGACAGAAAGAAGGAAATTGTAAATGAAGGAAAAAGAATTTCGCCGAAACATGGCTGTTTTTCCTATTGGCAGTGTTATGAAGTTGACCGATCTATCGGCGCGTCAGATTCGTTATTATGAAGATCAAGAGTTGATTAAACCTGATCGAAACGAAGGGAATCGTCGCATGTATTCCTTGAATGACATGGATCGTCTGCTTGAAATCAAAGATTATATCTCAGAAGGTTATAATATCGCTGCTATTAAGAAAAAATATGCTGAACGTGAAGCGAAGTCCAAGAAAGTGGTGAGTCAGACTGAGGTGCGTCGTGCACTTCACAATGAACTTCTCCAACAGGGGCGTTTTGCTTCAGTACGATCACCTTTTGGTCGCGGTTAGGCAACCGCAAGTAGTCATAGATTAAGGAGAAAACTCATGCCAATCACAGCTGCAGATATTCGTCGTGAAGTCAAGGAAAAAAATGTTACCTTTATCCGTCTCATGTTCTCAGATATTTTGGGAACCATGAAAAACGTCGAAATTCCTGCTACAGATGAACAGTTAGATAAGGTCTTGTCAAATAAGGCCATGTTTGATGGATCTTCTATTGAAGGTTTTGTACGTATCAATGAGTCAGATATGTACTTGTACCCAGACTTGGATACATGGACAGTCTTCCCGTGGGGAGATGAAAATGGAAGTGTTGCAGGTTTGATCTGTGATGTCTACACAACAGAAGGTGAACCATTTGCAGGTGACCCTCGTGGCAATTTGAAACGTGCTCTTCGTCATATGGAAGAAGTAGGATTCAAATCCTTCAACCTTGGTCCAGAGCCAGAATTCTTCCTATTTAAACTAGATGAAAATGGTGACCCAACACTTGAAGTAAATGACAAGGGTGGCTACTTTGATTTGGCGCCTACTGACCTTGCGGACAATACACGTCGTGAGATTGTGAATGTCTTGACCAAAATGGGATTTGAAGTAGAAGCGAGTCACCACGAGGTTGCGGTTGGACAACACGAGATTGATTTCAAGTACGATGAAGTGCTCCGTGCCTGTGATAAGATTCAAATCTTTAAACTTGTTGTTAAAACTATTGCTCGCAAACATGGTCTTTATGCAACCTTTATGGCCAAACCAAAATTTGGTATTGCTGGATCAGGTATGCACTGTAATATGTCCTTGTTTGATGCAGAAGGAAACAATGCCTTCTTTGATCCAAATGATCCAAAAGGAATGCAGTTGTCAGAAACGGCCTACCATTTCCTTGGCGGTTTGATTAAGCATGCCTACAACTACACTGCCATCATGAACCCAACAGTTAACTCATACAAACGTTTGGTTCCTGGTTATGAAGCACCTGTTTACATTGCTTGGGCTGGTCGTAACCGTTCGCCACTTGTGCGCGTTCCTGCTTCACGTGGTATGGGAACTCGTCTTGAGTTGCGTTCAGTGGATCCAATGGCGAACCCTTACATCGCTATGGCTGTTCTTTTGGAAGTTGGTTTGCATGGTATTGAAAATAAAATCGAAGCACCAGCTCCTATCGAAGAAAATATCTACATCATGACAGCAGAAGAGCGTAAGGAAGCTGGTATTACAGACCTTCCATCAACTCTTCACAATGCTTTGAAAGCTTTGACAGAAGATGAAGTTGTCAGAGCAGCTCTTGGAGAACATATCTATACTAGTTTCCTTGAAGCCAAACGAATCGAATGGGCAAGTTATGCAACCTTCGTTTCACAATGGGAAATTGATAATTATTTAGATTTATACTAATTTTATAGAAAAGGTTGTCCGTTTGGGCAGCCTTTTCATTATGTGAAAATTGCTCTATATCGTTTTGGTTAACTAGACAAAGTCTTGTTTTTTTGATGTATCATATATAGATATAACGAGCGTTTATCGTAAATTTATTTACAGAATTTGATGTTTTATACTAATTTTTTTCCAAAAATTAACTTTGATAATTTTTTTCATAAAGGTAATCTCTATTTTTTTGCAAAAAAATAATATACTAATATTTTTTTGTATCGGAGATAAGATTAGTAAATATACAGATTTATAGATATGAGTCAGCTTTTATTTGCTTTTTATATAGTTGGATACAACTTGTTTTTATAGAGAAAAAAATTGATATTTTTAAAGCTTTTTTTCACCATATAGCAATTGTTATTTTTTTCAAGTAAAAACTTATTAAAAAAATACTATATAGTTGTTAAAAAAATTCATTACATAAACCACTTTACTATATTAATTTATTGTGGCAAACTATAGGTAATTATATTGCTTTTTAAAAATAGAAAGGAAAAAAATTTATGTTTGGACATAAAAAGTAATAGGAATGGTGAAAAAGTTTTTTTCGTTATTCCATTAGAAAGTACCATTTTGGTGCTGCCAGTGTAGCTATTGCTGCGCTCTTGTTTTTTGCAAATGGAGTAGCTAGGGCGGATAGCCTATCTGTATCTCCTGATACAGCAGCGACTGAGAAGACGCTCGATGATCAGGGTAGGAGTAGGGATAAGGAAGAACCCTTGCTAGATAGTCAAGAGATTGCTGGAAAGGATTTGAAAGAAAAAGCTGCAAAAGTAATTGATAAATCAGCTCTTATTCAAGTGATGGATGAGCTTAAAGATACTATAGTTAAGGTAAAAGAAAGCAGCCTTGCTCTATTTTCTAATCAGCTTCTTCAGCTTACGGACGAAAGCAAACGTTTGCTTTCTGATGAGAATGCTAGAGCAGAGAATATTGATCAGCATGCTCTAAAGATTAGAAAGTTGATAGAGGCATTAAAAGATCAAGAAGCCAGTACTAGTCAGCCTGAGCGGAAAGAAGAGAATAAGGAAACTTCAGATGAAGCGATAGACGAGACTGCTAATCATGCCAAAAGTAGTAATGCTAAGAATGCCTTACTAGAAGGTAAGAGTAAGGATGAGGATGCTACTGAAGCTCGTAAAGAAGAAGTTTCTAAAGATGGTTCAAAACCTACTGTGACAGCTCAAGATAGAAGCCTAAACAAGGTGGATAAAGAAGCTAATAGTCTGGAACTGCCAAAAGAGGATAATAAACTTTTGCCTATAGATACGAAAAGCAATCTTGTAGATGAGGCAACAGAGGATGTTCTTGATAAGAAGAAAAAGGTCATTCTGGGTTTAGAATAGCTCATTATGCAGCTCGATCTATTGATCGTTCTGTAGATGGAACTTTATCTCAGGGGGGAGATTACAGGGGTAGGTGTCAAGCAGTTTAGAAATTTGACATACAGTATCGATGGAGATAAAACGGTTTGGCGAGCTACTGTAGAACCGGCTCACACTCAACACCAAACCGCGGGTATAGTAGCCGCTTCAAGTGATAGTATAGAGAGTATCTCAGTTGTTCATCGAGGTGCAAATGGTGGAGGTGTAACTGAATCTGGATATGTTAATAAATCTAGACGCGCAGATCTTCCATCAAATATGCAAAACTCTAGAATATTTGCTGAATCTTATCAAACTGGTAGTGCTGTACCGGATACATTAGTGTATGAGATTGTCACTAGAGGTAAAAACCATAATCTATTTTTACGGTTTGGTACAGCTATCGTAAGAACTACCTTAGAAGATAGAGTTTTAAATGGTGTTAATCATACTTTAGTTGATGATAGGACTTCAGATTTCCCGGCGGTGGGGATAAAAGTTAATGCTGCAGAACCACCTAAGATTTATAATCCATATAACCAAACTAACAGTACGATTCGTATGCAGACTGTACCATCTACAGATGATCAATTATCAGGAACAGGTAAACCAGGAGCTGTTATTACTGTTAAGAAAAATGGAAATACTATAAAAACAACAACGGTTAATTCAAGTGGTGGTTGGCTTGTAAACTAGATGCAGGTTTAAATAGTAATATTGCTGATACTGGAGCTCAATTAGTAGCGAAAGATAGAATAACAGTTACTCAAACGGTTGGAGGGAATGAAAGTGAACCGACTAACGTCGATGTTTCATTGGGACGTTCATGGATTTCTTCTTCACCAGGACATGATAATGAATTAGTTTCAAACCAACGCGATCTTAAACTATTTGTACCACATGATGCAGGGATGGCGTATTTGAAATATAGAGATACGAATAATCAAGAGCATCAAGTTGCGATTAGACGTACTGCGATTAATCAGCAATGGCAATCTCTTCAAAGTAATCTAGCAACTGTTACTTCAGTAGATAATACAAGTAATAAGTTCTATTCTATCATCAATTTACGATTGAATAGTGATATGAGAGTAGGATCACAAACGTCTGTTATTTCAAACATGAAAGAAGGCGGTTATGGAAGTCTTGAAGGATGGAAATCTGTAAATGTAGTAGAGGCTCCATTAACATCTGGAGCACGTATTGAAAGTAATTTGACAGGGCAAGCGAGTATACCGGCAGACGTAAGAGTAAAAGCGCCCGTAGGCTCAACAGTAAAACTGTATGATAATAATGATGTGCTAATAGGTGAGGCAGTAGCAGGAAATGATGGCTATGCAACGGTACATCCTCGAAATAGTTTACCTGAAGGGCAAATTAGAGCGACTTCAACACCTGTTGGAGGAAAAGAATCAGCCAAAAGTGATCCTGTAAATGTGACAAGAACGCAAGTAGGTCATGGAGGACCGAAACAAGTTTCTTCCGAAGGTAAAGCAAGAGCTACTATCGGAGTGGATAAAGAATGGGTTACAGCATATCGTGGGGATCATGTCGAAATTAATGTTTCTACTTATGCAAAATATCTAGAAAAATTTTTGCCAAATCCAAGTACTAGAGGTCATGTCAAAGGATTAGAAGAATCAGGCGGTTTCTTAGTAACAGCTCAATCCACCCCTGAAACGGCTCGTACGGGAAAAACTAGTGGAACGATTGCAATGGATCAGCCCCTAGGATCAACGGTTCTTAATTATTATGTTGTAAGCAAGACAACAACGGCTAATTATGGACGCCATAATGCTGGTTCAAGTACAAATGTTAGCACAACCATTAACGTCCTTGAAGTAGCGAAAAAATATGATATTTCTATTGATAAAAAGATTACTGTAGAAAATCCAAATGTTGTGAGTGGTCCAGAAAAAGAGAAAATCATTGCAGCGATTAAAGAGAAAAATAATAGAACATATACAGATGCAGCATATAGAGCATTATTAGATCAGGCTAGATATTCAGTAGATGAAAAAGGGAATGTTACCATCACTTATCCTGATAATTCAGTAGATAAAGTAGCTTCATCATATACAATTCAAAAACGTCCAGTAATAGAAACGTCATTAATAGATAAGGCGGATACTCAAACCCCTATAACTGTAGCAGCAGATCCAGGATCTAAGGTGAAACTTTATGATCACTCAAATCACGAACTAGGAGAAGGTACGGCAAATGAAAGTGGTAGGGTCACTATTAATCCTACAAGACCGATTCCAAATGGAAATGTAACAGCAAAAGCAACTGATAATCGTAATCATACAACAGATGCAAGTGCTCCAAACAAGCGACAGTGCCTGCACCGCAAGCTTTGACTATTCAGCAACCTAGTCATGGGTCAACAAGAGTAACTATTATTCCACAAGGCAGAACAGATATTATCTCTGCGGTTATTCAAGGGAAAAAAGTTAAAATTGAAAAAGAAGGTGTAGGACGCTATAAGACTTTAGAAAATACTGCGAATGTGCGAGTTTTACCAAATACCAATGGAAGTGTAACGTTTGAATTGCCTTCAGGGACTAGATTTGAAACCCTAGATAGAATCCAAGCTACTGCAGAAAATAAAGACATTACTGTAACTTCAGGAATAAGATCATCTGGTGAAGTTAGTCAATATGTACTGGCAAATAGAGTAGAAAAAGTACCTGTAAAAAATATTAATCACTTAACTCCGACAGATAAAGAAAGAGTTAAAACAGCCTTTGAAAAAGCCAATCCAGGTATCAATAAGTCAGAAGTAACTGTTGAAAATAACGGAAATATTACTTACAATCACCAAGGAAGAGGTTCTATTCAAAAAGGTAATGCAAACTTAACTGGTAATGTTGTTTTAGATAATACAGCACCGGAAAAACCAACGATTCCAACTAACTTGACGGATAAAGCTGGAACTCGAACTCAAATTGAAGTAGATACAGAACCAGGTGCTTCAGTTGTTGTTTATGATCACGGAGGTCAAGAACTAGGACGCGGTGTAGCTAACGCAAGCGGTAAAGCGTTTATCGATCCGACTAAGGAAATTCCGAAAGGTAATGTTACAGCAAAAGCAACAGATGAAGCAGGAAATATCTCAAAATCAAGTGATGCTAAAGTTGCTACTTTCCAAGATTTCACGCCAAAAGTTCCTGCTAAGACACCTGTTACAAAAGTAACTTCTTTAACACCGAATGAGGTTAATCAGGTTAAGAAAAAAGTTTCAGATGCTAACCCTGGTAAAGAAGTGCAAGTATCAACTAATGGTACTGCCACTGTAACTGATCCTAAATCAAGAATATCTCATGAAATATCTGGAGATAAGCTAGTTGAATCAAATGATAAGATTAAACCAACTGTAGAAATTCCTTATGACAATGCAGACAAACAAGAAGTATATGTATATTCCGGGGAAACAAATAACATTACAATCAAAGTAAAAGACAACTCTGGAAAAATATCTAAATCATATCTTGCGTTTGCGGCTAATGATAGAAGAGGTTTAGGAACAGAGGATAACAGTTACTTGGGTGGTGGAAGTAGTAACGGACTGTATCTAACAGCGACTAAAATACATTCAGATACACCAACTTCAGAAAAGCAACCAGCAACAATTACAGTAAGTGGAAATCTTAATAATCAGCCATTTACAGGTGAAAAATCAATTACTCGTTATGTATTTGCTGAAGATCCAAGTGGAAATACAAACTATGATCACGTAGGTCACGCGGATGATACAGGAGCATTAGGACGCGTTAAATTTGTGTGGAAATCACAGACATCGAAATATGATGCACAAGCTCCAGGAACACCATTATTATTAGATAGTGCAGATGCGACTCAAATTGAGAATGCTGTAAAACAAGCTAATCCAACCTTTAGCGATAAAATTAAGTCTGTGACAGTTGATGGTAATAATGTGATTGTGACCTATAAAGACGATAGTACAGATAGATTAGATGCTTCTAAGTCTTCAAAGTACGTGATTCTAAGCCAACACCACCAACAGCAACTGCACCAAAAGATGGAACAGTAACAGTGACACCAACAGGGGATGATGATAAAGTTACGGTTAACTATATAGACGAGAATAATGCTCAAAAAACAGTAACCGTAGTTAAGGCTAAAAATGGAACATGGTCATCATCAGATAAGCCAGCAGGTGTAACAGTAGATTCAGGTACTGGAACATTATTAATTCCAGCTGAGGGTGTTAAAGATAGAAGTCGGGTAGCAGCAACAGCAACAAAAGGTGATAGTAGACCATCAGAACCAACAATAGTTACAGCGCAACCGAAAGACTTCGAACCAGTGAAACCGACTGAGAAAGTCCCAGCGAAAAACGCTCACGGATTAACGCCAGACGAAAAAGAAAAAGTCAAAGCGAAAGTCCAAGATAAAAACCCAGATAAGGAAGTCACTGTAGGCGAAGACGGCACAGCAACGTTGAAAGATCCAACGACCGGAATTACGCACACCATTCCAGGAAGCGATTTAGTGAACCAAGACTTCGGTGTAAACGGTATTCCAGAAGTAACTCCAAGTCAACCAGCCTACACAGATCCAGTAGGAACAAGCAGTACGGATGGAGAAGGTAATCTAATTACACCGCCAACAGCAGAGGCCCCAGCCTACACAGATCCAGTAGGAACAAGCAGTACGGATGGAGAAGGTAATCTAATTACACCGCCAACAGCAGAGGCCCCAGCCTACACAGATCCAGTAGGAACAAGCAGTACGGATGGAGAAGGTAATCTAATTACACCGCCAACAGCAGAGGTCCCAGCCTACACAGATCCAGTAGGAACAAGCAGTACGGATGGAGAAGGTAACCTAATTACACCGCCAACAGCAGAGATTCCAGCCTACACAGATCCAGTAGGAACAAGCAGTACGGATGGAGAAGGTAACCTAATTACCCCACCAAGTGTCGAAGTGCCAGAGTATACAGATCCAGTGGGCACAAGTAGTACGGATGGCGACGGCAATGTCATTACGCCACCAACTGTAGATATTCCAGCCTATACCGATCCAGTGGGCACAAGTAGTACGGATGGTGAAGGTAACTTGATTACACCACCAACAGCAGAGGTGCCAGCGTACACCGATCCAGTAGGTACAAGTAGTACAGATGGCGAAGGCAACGTAATCACACCACCGACTGTCGAAGTGCCAGCGTATACAGATCCAGTAGGCACAAGTAGTACGGATGGTGAAGGTAACTTGATTACACCACCGACTGTAGAAGTCCCAGCCTATACCGATCCAGTGGGTACAAGTAGTACGGATGGCGAAGGCAACTTGATTACACCACCAACTGTAGAAATTCCAGCCTACACAGGCAGTGTTAACGGCATTCCAGAAGTTACCCCAGCTCAACCAGACTATGAAGGTAGTGTAAATAGTATTCCAGAAGAAATGCCAGCTCAGCCAGATTACGACGGTAGTGCTAATGAAATGTCAGAGGGAACGCCAACATCTGAAACTACAATAAATAAAGATCGACAACTTCCAAATACAGGAACAGAGAAATCAAATACATCACTTGTTGTAGCTCTCTTAGCAGCTATGACTGGTGGGCTTCTCATTTCACGAAAACGGAAGGAAGAAGAGTGACGATTTATAGATTGTACAGTCAATAACAAGTGATTTGTATAAAATCAGTAAAATGAGTTGATATACAAATAACTGTGTTTAAATCAGAAAGCAACGTGTTTAGCGTTGCTTTTTGATTCTTTGTCATGAAGCTAGAATAGTGCAATGCTAATTCTAAAGCATTGCTAGAAATTGATCTACAGTAAATTGAAACAAGAATAAGACAAAAGAGTCTCAAAAAAGTATTGCAACTTTGTAATATCTTTTTGAGGTGCTTTTTGATATGGGCTCATGTTTTCTCAATAGGATTGTACTCAGGTGAGTAGGGAGGAAGTGGTAAAAGTTTATGCCCAAATTCTTCACATAAGAGCTCTAGCTTATCCATTTTTTCTTGCGTTTTATATCGAACTGTGATATATTTTATATAACGAAGTGCGATATATCGAACTAAATAGGAGGTGGCTGTAAATGGAATTAACGGATAAGATTCGTCGAGTTTATCTTCCGATGACGGAAACGGGTTTTTATATCTTGTTCTGTCTGCAAAAGGAAGGTCATGGTTATAGTATTACGCAAAAGGTCAAGGAGATGACAGATTCTCAAGTTTCGATTAGTCCTGGGACTATGTATGGAACCTTGTCAAAAATGGAAAAGGATGGTTTGATTTCCTTTGTCCGCGAAGAGGAAAAACGGAAAATCTATCAGATTACAGACTTGGGACGCAAAGTCTTAGATATTGAATTAAAACGTATTGAACGACTCTATAGAAACAGTCTGGAGGAAAGATGATGGAAAAGAAGGTTGTTTATAGAATTGCTACCATTGCGGATTATGATAGAGAGGCTTTATATCTTAGAAAAATGCATGCTGAGGGCTGGAAACTTAGGAAAGTAAGTTATTCTATCTTATTGTTTGCAGTTAAGTATACCTTTGAAAAGTGTCGCCCTGAGCAAGTGTCTTATCAGTTGGACTTTTATCCCATGAAAAAATCAGAGAGAGCCTCCTATTTACAACTATTTAAAGACTGTGGTTGGGAGCATATTACAGACTTTAATGGTTTTTCCTACTTTAGAAAGCACATTCTGAAATTGAGTCGGATGCGGAGTTTGAAATTTATAATGATGTGGCTGGCAAGTTAGATATGGTTAAACGTATTTTAATAATGCGGATGCTTCCTATTTTGCTTCTCTTTTTAGCTCTACTACCGGTTTTCTCAAAGTTTGTCAGTGGAGCTAGTTCTTTCAGTTGGGAAGTATTTTTGATTTTCATAATAGATTGGGTTTTATTGATAGTCCATGCGATTCAGATTTCTTATATTTTTTGGAGATTGAGTCAAAAGTGGAAAGAATTATCTAATAAATAACACCAGGTATGTTTTCTAATTTTGGGGTAAGACAATGAATAGCAGACTAGAATTTCGGATTTTCACCATTGTTGATTTGGACAAGGAAGAAGAATATTTGCATGAGATGCACTTGAAAGGTTGGAGATATAGAACGAGTCGTTTTGGTTTGTTCTATTTTGACCAATGTCAACCAGACGATGTCATCTACTGTATCTATGATTCTAGATTTCTTAAAAAAATATAAGCATGAACTGCAAGATTTTTAGAAATAGAGGTTGGGAATTGATGGGAGCAGGTTCTTGTTCGATTCTTCGTAAATCGTCTTCTGATTTACTTCCGGAGGATCAAGTCTATATGAGTAAGGGGCTCAGATGGGAAGTTATGCGAAATAGACTTCGTTCATGTGCAGCTACTTTCTTAGGAGGTTTTGTTGTTTGTATGAGTTTGTTTCGAGAAGAACTGTCGCAATCTTTCTTTGTCATTTTTGCTCTATATGCCTTTATGATTTCTTATCTAATCCATGGTTTTTTCAGACTTAAAAGGAAATACCAAGTAGATGGAAGGTAGGGTTCTAGGTCTTTAGACTGATTTTTAGCACTCTTGATAAAAGAGTGCTAATTTTTTGAGTTTTTGTCTTGACATTCTCTTTTAAGGGTGTATAATAGAATCATAAGTTAGCACTTGAGTGTATCGAGTGCTAATCGATCAGACAGAGAGGGGTGATGAGATGGTTACAGAGCGTCAGCAGGATATTTTAAATCTGATTATTGACATCTTTACCAAAACGCACGAACCTGTCGGATCCAAAGCCTTGCAAGAGTCTATTAACTCTAGCAGTGCAACCATTCGTAATGACATGGCGGCTCTAGAAAAGCAAGGCTTGCTTGAAAAGGCTCATACTTCAAGTGGTCGGATGCCAAGTGTTGCTGGTTTTCAGTACTATGTGAAACACTCACTGGATTTTGACCGACTGGCTGAAAATGAGGTTTATGAGATTGTCAAAGCCTTTGATCAGGAATTTTTCAAATTGGAGGATATTCTGCAAGAGGCTGCTAATCTACTAACAGACTTGAGTGGCTGTACGGTAGTAGCACTGGATGTTGAGCCGAGCAGGCAACGTTTGACAGCCTTGATATCGTTGTTTTGGGGCAACATACAGCCTTGGCAGTATTTACTCTAGACGAGTCTCGAACGGTTACTAGTCAGTTTCTGATTCCAAGGAACTTCTTGCAGGAGGATTTGCTGAAACTGAAGAGCATCATTCAGGAACGTTTCCTCGGTCACACCGTTCTAGATATTCACTACAAGATTCGGACGGAGATTCCGCAGATTATCCAGCGTTACTTTACAACGACGGATAATGTTATCGATCTCTTTGAACATATCTTTAAGGAAATGTTCAACGAAAACATTGTGGTGGCGGGCAAGGTTAATCTCTTGAATTTTGCCAATCTGGCAGCTTATCAGTTCTTTGACCAACCGCAAAAGGTGGCCTTGGAGATTCGTGAGGGGTTGCGTGAAGATCAGATACAAAACGTCCGTGTTGCAGACAGTCAAGAGTCCTGTCTAGCTGACCTAGCGGTGATTAGTAGTAAGTTCCTCATTCCTTATCGGGGAGTTGGAATTCTAGCGATTATCGGTCCAGTCAATCTGGATTATCAGCAACTAATCAACCAAGTCAATGTGGTCAACCGTGTTTTGACCATGAAGTTGACAGATTTTTACCGCTACCTCAGCAGTAATCATTACGAAGTACATTAAGATTGAAATCATTAAAGGAGGCGAAAATGGCCCAAGATATAAAAAATGAAGAAGTAGAAGAAGTAGAAGAAGTTCAAGAAGAGGAAGTTGTGGAAACAGCTGAAGAAACAACTCCTGAAAAATCTGAGTTGGACTTGGCAAATGAACGTGTAGATGAGTTCGAAAACAAATACCTTCGCGCTCATGCAGAAATGCAAAATATCCAACGCCGTGCCAATGAAGAGCGTCAAAACTTGCAACGTTATCGTAGCCAGGACTTGGCAAAAGCAATTCTCCCTTCTTTGGATAACCTAGAGCGTGCACTCGCAGTTGAAGGTTTGACAGACGATGTCAAAAAAGGATTGGAGATGGTGCAAGAGAGCTTGATTCACGCTTTGAAAGAAGAAGGAATCGAAGAAATCGCAGCTGAAGGTGAATTTGACCATAACTACCATATGGCCATCCAAACTCTCCCAGCAGACGATGAACACCCAGCAGATACCATCGCCCAAGTTTTCCAAAAAGGCTACAAACTCCATGACCGAATCTTACGCCCAGCCATGGTAGTAGTTTATAGCTAAGCTAGAAATCTTAAAAACTTGTCCGAAACGACAATAAACTATGAAAGAAAGATAAAAAGCAAGCCGGAGGCTTGCAAGGAAGATATTGCCCGCAGTGGTGAAAGTTTCAGTAGCTTTTGCTACTGAAACAGGGGATTTTTGAGACAATAGGCTCAAAAATAAGTGATGAAATCCCGTAGGGAGTTGCTCACGTCCCCACCACTTAAGGGGAATATCAAAAAAATCAAAATTCGAATTAAAATTTAAGGAGAAAAAACACATGTCTAAAAATTATCGGTATTGACTTAGGGTACAACAAACTCAGCAGTTGCAGTTCTTGAAGGAACTGAATCAAAAAAATCATCGCAAACCCAGAAGGAAACCGCACAACTCCATCTGTAGTATCATTTAAAAACGGCGAAATCATCGTTGGTGATGCTGCAAAACGTCAAGCAGTTACAAATCCAGATACAGTTATCTCTATCAAATCTAAGATGGGAACTTCTGAAAAAGTTTCTGCAAACGGAAAAGAATACACCCCACAAGAAATCTCAGCTATGATTCTTCAATACTTGAAAGGTTATGCTGAAGACTACCTTGGTGAAAAAGTAACTAAAGCAGTTATCACAGTTCCAGCTTACTTCAACGACGCTCAACGTCAAGCTACAAAAGACGCTGGTAAAATCGCTGGTCTTGAAGTAGAACGTATTGTCAACGAACCAACTGCAGCAGCCCTTGCTTACGGTTTGGACAAGACTGATAAAGAAGAAAAAATCTTGGTATTTGACCTTGGTGGTGGTACATTCGACGTTTCTATCCTTGAATTGGGTGACGGTGTCTTCGACGTATTGTCAACTGCAGGGGACAACAAACTTGGTGGTGACGACTTTGACCAAAAAATCATTGACCACTTGGTAGCAGAATTCAAGAAAGAAAACGGTATTGACTTGTCTACTGACAAGATGGCAATGCAACGTTTGAAAGATGCAGCTGAAAGCGAAGAAAGACCTTTCTGGTGTGACTTCAACTCAAATCAGCTTGCCATTTATCACTGCAGGTGAAGCTGGACCTCTTCACTTGGAAATGACCTTGACTCGTGCGAAATTTGACGATTTGACTCGTGATCTTGTAGAACGTACAAAAGTTCCAGTTCGCCAAGCCCTTTCAGATGCTGGTTTAAGCTTGTCAGAAATCGACGAAGTTATCCTTGTTGGTGGTTCAACTCGTATCCCTGCCGTTGTTGAAGCTGTTAAAGCTGAAACTGGTAAAGAACCAAACAAATCAGTAAACCCTGATGAAGTAGTTGCTATGGGTGCGGCTATCCAAGGTGGTGTGATTACTGGTGATGTCAAAGACGTTGTCCTTCTTGATGTAACACCATTGTCACTTGGTATCGAAACAATGGGTGGTGTCTTCACAAAACTCATCGACCGCAACACTACTATTCCAACATCTAAATCACAAGTCTTCTCAACTGCAGCAGACAACCAACCAGCCGTTGATATCCATGTTCTTCAAGGTGAACGCCCAATGGCAGCAGATAACAAGACTCTTGGACGTTTCCAATTGACAGATATCCCAGCTGCACCTCGTGGAATTCCTCAAATCGAAGTAACATTTGATATCGACAAGAACGGTATCGTGTCTGTTAAGGCCAAAGACCTTGGAACTCAAAAAGAACAAACAATTGTTATCCAATCTAACTCAGGTTTGACTGACGAAGAAATCGACCGCATGATGAAAGATGCAGAAGCTAACGCTGAAGCAGATAAGAAACGTAAAGAAGAAGTAGACCTTCGTAACGAAGTTGACCAAGCAATCTTTGCGACTGAAAAGACAATCAAGGAAACTGAAGGCAAAGGCTTTGACGCAGAACGTGACGCTGCCCAAGCTGCCCTTGATGATCTTAAGAAAGCTCAAGAAGACAACAACTTGGACGAAATGAAAGCAAAACTTGAAGCATTGAACGAAAAAGCTCAAGGACTTGCTGTTAAACTCTACGAACAAGCCGCAGCAACCCAACAAGCTCAAGCAGGAGCAGAAGGCGCACAAGCAACGGGAAACGCAGGCGATGACGTCGTAGACGGAGAATTTACTGAAAAATAAGATGCAAAGCCCGTTAAAACCTCACAGTGAAAATAGGAAATCTGACGCAGAAACTTTAGTTTCTAGGAAGATTTGTCTTTTTCACCAAGAGGTTAGGGAGTGCTCGATTCGGTAAGATGTTGAGGAATTAATATGAATGATAGAGTTGAATTGGAACTCATCTCTGATGAAACACATGAAAATGGTACATATGATGAGAGAGTGAGGACTTATAAATGCCCTTGTGGTCAAGGAACTGTCGTCTGGTCTAAAGAACGTCCGAATGGTAGTGGTTACGGCTATCAAGCAACTTTTTCAGATGCATTTTGCTATTGTGACAATTGTAAAGATAAATATGATGTTAGCGAATGGAAAGGCTATGCGATTCCACTATAAATCATAAAGTATGGAAATCCAGAGGTTGCAACCCAGCCTCTGTTTTTCGATAAAAAGGGACTAAACCTGATTTATTTGGGTTTTGTCTCAAATATAACAGAAAGGAATTGAACCCGACCTAAATTCGCGGAAAAAAGATAAATCTGCCTGGGAGCATCGCTCCAGCGTCAGATTTCCTATTTTTCAGTCGAATTTTACGGTCTTGGTATCTTGTATGAACAATACTGAATTTTATGATCGTCTGGGGGTGTCCAAAAACGCTTCGGCAGACGAAATCAAAAAGGCTTATCGTAAGCTTTCCAAAAAATATCACCCAGATATCAACAAGGAGCCTGGTGCTGAGGAAAAGTACAAGGAAGTTCAGGAAGCCTATGAGACTTTGAGTGACGACCAAACGTGCTGCCTATGACCAATACGGTGCTGCTGGAGCCAACGGTGGTTTTGGTGGAGCTGGTGGTTTCGGCGGTTTCGATGGGGCAGGAGGCTTCGGTGGTTTTGAAGATATCTTCTCAAGTTTCTTCGGCGGAGGCGGTGCTTCGCGCAATCCAAATGCTCCTCGTCAAGGGGATGATCTCCAGTATCGTGTGAATTTGACCTTTGAAGAAGCTATTTTTGGAGCTGAAAAAGAGGTTAAGTACAATCGTGAAGCAAGCTGTAGTACATGTAATGGCTCAGGTGCTAAGCCAGGAACAAGTCCAGTCACTTGTGGACGCTGTCATGGCGCTGGTGTCATTAACGTCGATACACAGACTCCGCTTGGTATGATGCGTCGCCAAGTAACCTGTGATGTCTGTCATGGTCGCGGAAAAGAAATCAAAGATCCATGTACAACTTGTCACGGAACAGGTCATGAAAAACAAGCGCATAGCGTACATGTAAAAATCCCTGCTGGTGTGGAAACTGGTCAACAAATTCGCCTAGCTGGTCAAGGTGAAGCAGGATTTAACGGTGGACCATACGGTGACTTGTATGTAGTAGTTTCTGTGGAAGCCAGCGACAAGTTTGAACGTGAAGGAACGACAATCTTCTATAATCTCAACCTCAACTTTGTCCAAGCGGCTCTTGGTGATACAGTAGATATCCCAACTGTTCATGGTGATGTTGAATTGGTTATTCCAGAGGGAACTCAGACTGGTAAGAAATTCCGCCTACGTGGCAAAGGAGCTCCGAGCCTTCGTGGTGGTGCAGTTGGTGACCAATACGTTACCGTTAATGTCGTAACACCGACAGGCTTGAACGAACGCCAAAAAGCAGCGCTTAAAGAATTCGCAGCTGCAGGTGATTTAAAAGTCAATCCAAAGAAAAAGGGATTCTTTGACCATATTAAAGATGCCTTTGAAGGAGAATAAACAAAAAGAGCCGAGTGGCTCTTTTTACTTATAGATTTTTTAAGACTTTTCTTAAGTGATGACGTACGGTAGCGACCTTCTTCGAAGTTCCATACCTAAACTTTGAACTTAGGTCTCAAAGTTTCAGGTTTTTCATTACGGCGGAAAGTCTTCGATTTAGTTGTGAAATGGTGAATGAGTTGCCTAAATTATGATGTATAGTTGATGGGATATAACTTGTTTACCTTTTAAAAAAGAGTCGTCGGGCTCTTTTACTTATCTTCAGTTTCCTGTGTTTCTTTAATCACAGCTAGTCTAGTCTGGATATCCTTTTCCAAGACCTTAAACTTGTAAGTGAGGTCTTCTTGATATTCCTTGATGAGTTCTTTTTGCTGGTCGATGATTTGCAGGCTGTTTTGGATAATATCCACATCATCCTTGATAGCTTGAACGCGGTTAGTGGTATTCAAGACTTCATCTGTGATGGTTTGGCGATTTTTTGTGACTAGATAACTTCCGGCTGCAGCTCCTGCAAATAGCAGTAGGTTGGATAATTTCATGGCAACTCCTTAGGCGTTTTTGATAGTTTCAGCGACTTGAGCGAGTTTGTCAAAGTCTGGTTCGTGGGCGATAAAATCAATCTTGAGGTCATCGTCCGCACTGTAGCGAGGCACGAGATGAACGTGGGTATGAAAGACTGTTTGACCAGCGATTTCTTCACAGTTGGCAATGATATTCATACCAGCAGCCTTGGTAGCTTTCATGACTTTTTGAGCTACTTTTGGCACTTGGGCAAAGAGTTGGCTAGCACTTGTCGCATCCATTTCTAAAAGATTGCGATAGTGTTCCTTTGGAACGACCAAGGTGTGTCCGGGTGTCACTTGAGAGATATCAAGAAAGGCAAGAACCTGCTCATCTTCATATACTTTTGAAGCAGGAATTTCCCCTGCGATGATTTTACAAAAAATGCAATCTGACATAAAATCTACCTCTACTGTATTGAATTTTGATATAATATAGCTACATTATACCAGATTTGGAGAAAATATGTTAGAAATTAAAAACCTGACAGGTGGTTATGTTCATGTCCCTGTCTTGAAAGATGTGTCCTTTACCGTTGAAAGTGGGCAGTTGGTCGGTTTGATTGGTCTCAATGGTGCTGGGAAATCGACGACTATTAATGAGATTATTGGTCTATTGACACCTTATAGCGGTTCTATCAATATCAATGGCTTGACCCTGCAAGAAGATGCGACAAGTTACCGCAAGCAGATTGGCTACATTCCTGAGACACCTAGTCTGTATGAGGAACTGACCCTCAGAGAGCATATCGAAACGGTTGCCATGGCTTATGGTATTGAGCAGAAATTGGCTTTTGATCGAGTAGAGCCCTTGTTAAAAATGTTCCGTTTGGACCAGAAATTGGACTGGTTTCCTGTTCATTTTTCAAAAGGGATGAAGCAGAAGGTCATGATTATCTGTGCTTTTGTGGTGGATCCAAGTCTTTTCATCGTGGATGAGCCTTTCCTTGGTCTAGATCCGTTGGCTATTGCAGACTTGATTCAGCTTTTGGAAGTGGAAAGCAAAAGGGCAAGTCCATTCTCATGAGTACCCACGTGCTGGATTCGGCGGAGAAGATGTGTGATGCCTTTGTCATTCTCCACAAGGGAGAGGTGCGTGCCAAGGGAAATCTCCTGCAACTGCGCGAAGCATTTGATATGCCTGAGGCTAGTTTGAATGATATTTACTTGGCTCTGACCAAAGAGGAGGAGCTATGAAAGACTTGTTTTTAAAGAGAAAGCAGGCTTTTCGTAAGGAGTGTCTTGGTTATCTGCGCTATGTTCTCAATGACCACTTTGTCTTGTTCCTGCTTGTTCTGCTGGGCTTTCTAGCCTACCAGTACAGTCAACTCTTACAACATTTTCCTGAAAATCATTGGCCTATCCTTTTGTTTGTAGGAATTACGTCTGTTTTACTTTTGCTTTGGGGAGGAATTGCCACCTATATGGAGGCTCCAGACAAGCTCTTTCTCTTAGTCGGAGAAGAGGAAATCAAACTCCATCTCAAGCATCAAACTGGCATTTCCCTAGCCTTTTGGCTCTTTGTCCAGACCCTTTTCTTGCTGTTATTTGCGCCCTTATTTTTAGCCATGGGTTATGGCTTGCCTGTTTTTCTGGTCTATGTGCTTTTATTGGGAGTAGGTAAATATTTCCTCTTTCGTCAAAAGGCCAGCAAATTCTTCACTGAAACTGGACTGGACTGGGACTATGTCATTTCTCAAGAAAGCAAGCGTAAGCAAGTCTTGCTTCGTTTCTTTGCCCTCTTTACGCAGGTAAAGGGAATTTCAAACAGCGTTAAGCGTCGTGCCTATCTGGACTTTATCCTAAAGGCTGTTCAGAAGGTGCCTGGAAAGATTTGGCAAATCTCTATCTGCGTTCTTATCTGCGAAATGGAGACCTCTTTGCCCTCAGTCTCCGTCTGCTCTTGCTTTCCATACTGGCGCAGGTCTTTATCGAGCAAGCTTGGATTGCGACAGCAGTGGTAGTTCTCTTTAACTACCTCTTGCTCTTCCAGTTGCTGGCCCTCTATCATGCCTTTGATTACCAGTATTTGACCCAACTCTTTCCGCTGGACAAGGGGCAAAAAGAAAAAGGCTTGCAGGCGGTAGTCCGAGGATTGACCAGTTTTGTTTTACTTGTGGAATTAGTTGTTGGGTTGATTACCTTCCAAGAAAAACTAGCCCTTCTAGCCTTGCTGGGTGCAGGTTTGGTTTTACTAGTCTTGTACTTACCTTATCAAGTAAAACGTCAGATGCTGGATTAATCTTGCCTATATGACACTAAAAAAGAAGTTGAGTTCAGTTTGTCTCAGCTTCTTTTATTTTCTACAGGATAATGGTTGGTCCGTAGAGACTCAACTTGGTCTTGACTTGGTCAAAGTGGAAGCGGTCATAGGCCCGCCAAGCGGCGCGAGTTGGAGCATCTGGATTGAGGGCGCTGAGTCCCATGAGAAGACTGGAAGTCTGGTAGAATTTTTCCAGTTCAATCAAGACTCGATTATCCACTGTCTCAGCCTTGGCTAGAAAACCAAGAATAGAGTTTAATTGCTCCTGAAAGCGGACGTCGTCAGCGCTTGCCTGTTTGCATGCTTGGTAGGTTTTGTTTAAGTCAGTAATCAAGGTTTGAGCTCTTTTGATAGGGTCTGTATCTGTCATGAGAATTCCTCCTCTAATCTGGGTGCTAGTCTTGTTTCTAGCAACTGTGTTTTGATACTGTCAGTCTATCACTTTTATCTCCTTTTCAACCATAAAATCTTTAATTGTCCTTGAAATTTCCTGAATGGTACTGTTAAGATTTTATGATAAAATAGTGGTAAGATTATCATGCTTATTTGAGGAACAAGCTACCCTTCAGGAGCATTAAAGGCCTGTTTAGGATTTGGTTGGCTTGTATCATAGTATTTTTGCTATTCTCTTTTTAGGAAGAAATCGAAACAAGGAGAGTAAGAAGATGAGAATATTTGTTTTAGAAGATGATTTTTCCCAACAGACTAGGATTGAAACGACGATTGAGAAACTCTTGAAGGAACATCATATCACTCCCAGTTCTTTTGAAGTCTTTGGTAAGCCAGACCAACTGCTGGCAGAGGTGCATGAGAAGGGAGCCCATCAGCTATTCTTTTTGGATATTGAGATTCGAAATGAGGAGATGAAGGGTCTGGAAGTGGCTAGAAAGATTCGGGATAGGGATCCTTATGCTCTCATCGTCTTTGTGACGACTCACTCGGAGTTTATGCCCCTGTCCTTTCGCTACCAGGTGTCAGCTTTGGACTACATTGATAAGGCCCTTTCGGCAGAGGAGTTTGAATCTCGGATCGAGACAGCCCTCCTCTATGCCAATAGTCAGGATAGTAAAAGTCTGGCGGAAGATTGCTTTTACTTTAAATCAAAATTTGCTCAATTCCAGTATCCTTTTAAAGAAGTCTACTATCTCGAAACGTCGCCCAGAGCCCATCGTGTTATTCTCTATACCAAGACAGACAGGTTGGAATTTACAGCGAGTTTAGAGGAGGTTTTCAAGCAGGAGCCCCGTCTCTTGCAGTGCCATCGCTCTTTTCTCATTAATCCTGCCAATGTAGTTCGTTTGGATAAGAAAGAGAAACTCCTTTTCTTTCCCAATGGAGGAAGCTGTATGATTGCGCGTTATAAGGTCAGAGAAGTGTCTGAGGCCATCAATAACTTACATTGAGTGAGGTGCTGGAATGGAATTAGTTTGGAAGATAGTATATGTGTTTTTGATATCTGGATTGGAATTGTTTATATTTTTTAAGGTGGATGGAATTGTTCTAACTCTGGAGAGAGTTTTTAAGTCCTTTCTTTTTAAGCTACTTTTAGCAGTTGTTTTTGTAACGATTAGCTATATAGTAGGAAATACTTACCTAACTTATTTTATGGAACCCTTGTACGGCATTGGTTTATCTTTCTTATTGTTAAGAGGGCTTCCTAAAAAACTACTCTTCTTTTATGGTCTCTTCCCAATGATGTTGGTGAATCTTTTTTTCAGGGTAGTCTCCTATTTTGTGATTCCATTTTTGGGGCAAGGGCATGTGTATGATGACCGCTCTTTTATTTGGTTATGTATAAAAATTTTCATTTGCTTTATTTCTCTAGCCTTTTTGAAATGGTTAGACTATGATTTTACTAGTTTGAGAAGGGAGACTCTCGATAAAGGTTTTCAAAAGTCCCTGACTACGATTAACTGGATAATGGGGGCTTACTATCTAGTGATGCAAAGTCTGTCTTTCTTTGAATATGAACAAGGTATTCAATCAACGACTGTTCGCCATCTCATCCTAGTCTTTTACCTACTCTTTTTTATGGGTATTATCAAGAAGCTAGATACCTATTTGAAGGACAAACTCCATGAGAGATTGGACCAAGAACAGGCCTTGCGCTACAGAGATATGGAACGCTATAGTCGGCATATAGAGGAACTTTACAAGGAAGTCCGGAGTTTTCGCCATGACTACACCAACCTCTTGACCAGTTTACGTCTGGGCATTGAAGAGGAGGATATGGAGCAGATAAAAGAGGTCTACGACTCGGTCTTAAAGGATTCTAGTCAGAAATTGCAGGACAACAAATATGACCTTGGCAGATTGGTAAATATTCGGGACCGTGCCCTCAAAAGTCTTCTAGCAGGGAAATTTCTAAAAGCTAGAGATAAGAAGATTGTCTTTAATGTCGAAGTTCCTGAGGAGATTCAGGTCGAGGGGATGAGTCTACTTGATTTTCTAACCATTGTGTCCATCCTTTGTGACAATGCTATTGAAGCCAGTGCAGAGGCCAGTCAACCTCATGTTTCAATCGCCTTTTTAAAAAATGGAGCACAGGAGACCTTTATCATTGAAAATTCCATCAAAGAAGAGGGCATAGATATTTCTGAGATTTTCTCCTTTGGAGCCAGTTCTAAAGGGGAAGAGAGAGGAGTTGGTCTCTATACTGTTATGAAAATTGTGGAAAGCCATCCTAATACCAGTCTAAATACCACCTGTCAAAATCAAGTCTTTCGTCAGGTTTTAACAGTTCACTCGATGTCAGTTGATGATTAGAAGATCTGTGGAAAGAAGTACCGCCTGTAGTCATCAATTAAAATGCCATAGTATATGAGGTACCCTATATGAATAAGAAATCCTTTTTATCATCTGTTCTACGTTGATTATAGCATCGAATCTTCTCATGATTTCCGTGGTGAATAAGGGAGAAGGAACAGGGAGCAACCTGTTTGTGATTGCTATAGCCTGTGTTATGTTACCAGTCTTTTTATATGCAGTTGAAAACCAACTGACTTCATTGATAAGAGTAGAATCAATACTCCTGATTCAGTTGGCAGTTATATCTCTACTCCGTCTTGTCAACAGAATAGGGAGTACGCCTGAAATTCTCAACATTATCATTACCCTTATCGCTTTGGCAAGTGGAACAGCTGCTATCCTTGTTGCGATCATGAGAATATATGAGAACATACGGAAGTGAGGGTGAGTAGTTTTCTATTTTGTATTTTCACATTGTCAAGTTCCCCAGGGCAAGTATGTTTTTCATGCTTGCTTTTTTTATTTTTAACAATTCAAGATGTTTTGATGACCGTTTGTGATTTGGATGGAAAATTTTAAAAAATAGTAGTATACTAGCCTTATTAAGGTTGTAATAGGACGAAAGTAAAAAGAGGTATTCCTCGTGAATGCAAAAACAACGTTACAATTGGCTATTATGGTTGCTTAAAGGCTTGAGCTTGTATGTAGAGGAGCTGTACTTGGAGGTAATTATGGATTTCAAAAAGTTTTCTTATTGTTTTTTTGTTGTTGGTATGTTTGTTTCTTTTTATTACTTCTTTAATTAGGGAAAAAAATTTTTAAAATCTCCAAAGAAGAATAAAGATAGATCTAATTAGATAAAGAGATTTTTTTATCGCTAGTTTAATCTACAGGGGAGTTTCTTTAATATTGTTTCGCCTGTTAAAATGATATGTGATAGCAGGATAAAAAATCTACAAATTAAGTTGGTATCAATATGGTGTAAATGGCAAGTATGTTTTCCATGCTTGCTTTTTTAATTTTTTACAATTCAAGATGTTTTGATGACCATTTATGATGTGAGTGTTCCAAGGATAAAATGAGTGCTATACTAGCAGTGTAAAGGTTGTAGCTAAACTAAGATAAAGCATACATTTAGGAGGAAATTTTATGAAGAAAAAAATACTGATTATTTTCGTTCTATATCTGATCATGTCTACCCTTCTTTATCCGCTTAGGGAGAGTATTTGGTATCATCTATTTTATACCATAGCCTATATGATTGCGGTTGTGATCTATTTTGCTTTAACTAAAAAGAAAGGAGCAAAGAAATGAAAACTTTTCTTGCTAAAAAACGGAACATCTTCCTTGCGAGATTGTTCTTAGGTCAGTTGCCTTTACTTGTCTCTACTTATCTATTTCTATCTCGTCAGTTTTTAAATTTTTCCTTGGTTTTCCAATTTCTTTTAGTGGTTATTAACTTGGCTTCTATTTTGGTCACTGTTTATCTCACTAGAGAAATGAGGATAAGAAAGTTTGAAGATGATGATTTGGTTAGTCCTAGAACCAATCAACTCATGTTCATCGGCTTGACAGGTTTTATGTCTATTATTTGTTTGTATAGAGGTGTCACAGCAGGAGAATCTTACCAACAACTAATTGCCTATATTGGTGCGGTTCTCTGCTTGCTTATCATGCTTTTGCTCATTTGGGGCTTGAAGTATTATAAAAAGTAGCTTTCTTTCCTCTTTTATCAGGATATTTGAGTAGAAGGCTCTATTAAAAAGTTCGTGAAATAAATGAATGGAGGTATTTAATATGAAATACAGATTATTTCTTGTTATTTTCTTGAGTAGTATGTTGAATATTCTTTTAGGGACATTTTTACAAATCTCTAATGTATCGATTGGGTGGCTTGTTCTCTACAGTAGCTTGTTTGAAGCAGGCGTTTTCCTTCTTGCTAATAAAGGGGTGGCGGTAAAAATCAAGGAAGTAGATATTCGAAATCGCTTTAAATTTATTTTTGGAAAAACCTTATGGTTTCAAATTTTTTTGCTCATCTTTTTGATGGTCAAACTTTATCTTGGTTTGGATGCGAGGTTGATTTTATTTTATGGACATATTTTCATTGTCTTTAATGCCTTAATGTATCTATTATCTAGTAGTCAGGTTAGCCTTAAAAAGAACAAGCTGTCTTCTTAATCTTGCAGTAATAGAGCCTGACAAGACGAGCCATCCTGTCTTGTAGATAGTAGGAGGAGTTATATGAAAAAACATCCTATTCTTTTCAAAACGAGTGCAATTCTTTCTTATTTATTTTTGTTTTTCGGATTGTTTTGGACGACCCAATTTTGGAGCAATTATTGGGAGTTCTCGTCTTGGGTAGGAAATATTATCTGGATTCGAAACATCATCAGTCTTCTCTTTATCGGCTTGATGGTTTGGATTTTGGTTAGGTCGGGCCATGCTTATCTCTTTCGTATCCCTAGAAAAAAGTGGTTGAGCTATTCCGTCCTGACGGTGTTAGCAGCTGTTGTGCTTATCTGTTTTAACTATCTGACAGCTAAACACGTTCAGGGGACGAACGAAGGTTGGAATTTGTTTATTGCTTATAGTGAGGCAAATTTTGCGGAGTTTGGTGTTTACCTAACCTTAATCGTACTAGGACCTCTGATGGAAGAATTGGTGTGTAGGGGATTGCTTCAACATGCCTTCTTTAAGAATTCGAGGTGGGGGCTGGATCTTCTCTTTCCGTCATTCTTATTTGCCTTGCCCCACTTTTCTAGCTTACCAAGTCTTGCAGATATTTTTGTCTATACGGCAGTGGGCTGTCTATTTGCCTGTCTAACACGTTATACGAAGAGTATCTATCCTTCTTATTTGATCCATATTGTTAATAATATCATCGCAAACTTACCATTTTTGCTCACTTTTCTACATAGAGTCTTGGGGTAAAAAAACAAAAGACTTGCTTTTCAGCCATAGAGGAGGTCATCATGTATAAACGCTTATTTTTCCTAGATTCCAAAACTTTAGACCGGTTGACGCCCTATATTCTGGTCTTGGCTTCTGACACCATTGCCTTTAATGTTTTTGTGCTAACCTTTGTATCTGCGGTGGTCTTTAATTCCCTAAATTCCATGCTAGCTTTAATGGCTATATTCTTAGGGGCTGGCTATGTGGTCGGATTTTGGTTACTAAAATGGTTTGTTTTGGAAAGGCTAGAACTAAAGAATGACGTGTAGGAAGTCTGTTTGGTGAGGAGGATATCTTTATGGAGTTTTTTGATAAATTTCATGCCTTGTGCTTTGGATTTTTAGTACTGCTAATCGTCATTACAGTTCCTTATACGATTAACCATGGGGATTTTTTTCAAAATGAATCTGAATTGATTATTGTAAGTCTTCTAGTAACTTCGCTGAGTGTTGCTTATGCTAGAAAGTTTGAAATGATTTCTTTTGGGATGTTAAGCAAGAAACAACTTTTGCTTTTCATTGCAATCTTTCTTCTAAATGTACTTGAGACGCTAGTTTATATTCATTTCTTCGCTGTTTCTTCTGGCGCAGGAGTTCAACACTTGGCGGAAGTCAGCAGAGGAATTTCCCTGTCTTTGATTTTGACTACCTCAGTTTGGACCCATCCAGGAGGAACTCATTTTCAGAGGACTTCTTCAAGGTGCGGTTTTTGACAATTCTTGGTTAGGGCTTGTGCTAACTTCCTCTATCTTTTCTTTTATGCATGGACCTTCTAATGTCCCTTCGTTTATTTTTTATCTACTTGGGGGGCTTGTTGCTGGGCTTTGCTTATAAAAAGAGCCAAAACTTATGGGTTTCTACTCTAGTCCACATGTTTTACAATGCTTGGCCACTCTTATATTATTTATAAAAATTATGAAAAGGTAGGCAGAAGACGGTGCTTGCCTTTTTCTTTCTATAATGATAACCCAAACCAATTGAGATGCTTTTCTTTGAGAATCGGGTGTGGAGCGGTTGACGAATAGGGCAAAAACTAGTAGAATAGTAAGGAAACTTTATACGGAGGAAAGAAATGGATTTGGGTGATAATGAGCTAACACTGACTCCCATACCTGGGAAAAGTGGCAAGGCTTATATGGGTAGCTATCCTGATGGAAAGCGCATCTTTGTAAAAATGAACACCTCTCCAATCCTACCTGGTCTAGCTAGAGAACAAATTGCTCCACAATTATTATGGAGTCGCCGTTTGGCAGATGGGCGTGATATGTGTGCTCAAGAATGGTTGACAGGTAAAATATTGACCCCCTATGATATGAATCGTAAACAAATCGTCAATATTTTAACCCGCCTTCATCGCTCACGTCCTTTGATGACGCAGTTGAGTCGTTTGGGCTATGCCATGGAAACACCTGTAGATTTACTGCAGTCTTGGCAAGAAACGGCTCCAGATGCTTTGCGTAAAAATCATTTTATCAGTGAAGTGATGGCTGATTTACGTCAGACTATTCCAGGATTTAGAGAGGACCATGCGACCATTGTCCATGGAGATGTACGACATAGTAATTGGATTGAGACAGACAGTGGCTTGATTTATTTGGTAGATTGGGATTCGGTTCGCTTGACCGACCGCATGTTTGATGTAGCTCATATGCTCTGCCATTATATTCCAGAACATCAGTGGAAGGAATGGTTGACCTACTACGGCTATAAGTATAATCAAACGGTATTAAATAAATTGTATTGGTACGGTCAATTATCTTACTTGAGCCAGATTTCCAAGTATTATATGAACCAAGATTTAGAAAATGTCAATCGGGAGATCCATGGCTTGCGTCACTTCCGAGACAAGTATGGAAAGAGAAGATGAGAGTTAGAAATCGTAAAGGGGCGACAGAATTACTAGAGGCAAATCCCCAGTATGTGGTCCTCAATCCCTTGGAAGCCAAGGGAAAATGGCGGGACTTGTTTGGCAATGATAATCCCATTCATGTGGAAGTTGGAAGTGGAAAGGGTGCCTTTGTTTCAGGTATGGCTAAGCAAAACCCTGACATCAACTATATCGGGATTGATATTCAAAAGTCTGTTTTGAGCTACGCTTTGGACAAGGTGCTTGAAGTTGGAGTGCCTAACATTAAGCTCTTGTGGGTAGATGGTTCTGACTTGACTGACTACTTTGAAGACGGTGAGATTGATCGCTTGTATCTGAACTTTTCAGATCCTTGGCCGAAAAAACGCCATGAAAAGCGTCGTTTGACCTACAAGACCTTCTTGGATACCTTCAAGCGTATCTTGCCTGAAAATGGAGAAATTCATTTCAAGACGGATAACCGTGGCTTGTTTGAGTACAGTTTAGTGAGCTTTTCTCAGTATGGCATGAAGCTCAATGGTGTCTGGCTTGATTTACATGCCAGTGATTTTGAAGGCAATGTCATGACAGAATACGAGCAAAAATTCTCCAACAAGGGGCAAGTTATCTACCGAGTTGAGGCAGAATTTTAAAAAATAGCCTGAAATCAGGCTGTATAAGTGCTTTTGCTTTACATAAGTTGGCAAACGTGCTATACTAAGAGTAAGAATATGAAAGTGAGGCGGGGAAATATCTTCGCCTCTTGCTTATGAGGAGGTGGACGCAATCGCAACAATCGTAGAATTAGTCAGAGAAGTTGTAGAACCTGTCATCCAAGCACCTTTCGAACTCGTGGATATCGAGTATGGAAAGATTGGCAGTGACATGATTCTCAGTATTTTTGTAGATAAACCTGAAGGAATTACCTTGAACGACACGGCAGACTTGACAGAAATTATCAGTCCTGTTCTAGACACCATCAAGCCAGATCCCTTCCCAGAACAATATTTCCTAGAAATCACCAGTCCAGGTTTGGAACGTCCTTTGAAAACAAAGGATGCCGTTGCTGGAGCGGTTGGGAAATACATCCATGTCGGGCTCTACCAAGCCATCGATAAGCAAAAGGTCTTTGAAGGAACCTTGTTGGCCTTCGAAGAGGACGAGTTGAGCATGGAATATATGGACAAGACACGTAAGAAAACTGTCCAAATTCCATACAGTTTAGTATCAAAAGCACGTTTAGCAGTTAAATTATAGAAAAAGAAAGGATAGCTTTTGAGGATTCAAAAGTGAAGAAAACATGAGTAAAGAAATGCTAGAGGCCTTCCGCATTTTGGAAGAAGACAAGGGAATCAAAAAAGAAGATATCATCGACGCAGTAGTTGAGTCGCTTCGTTCCGCTTATCGCAGACGCTATGGTCAGTCAGACAGTGTAGCTATTGATTTCAACGAAAAAACAGGTGACTTTACCGTTTATACTGTCCGTGAAGTGGTTGATGAAGTATTTGATAGCCGTTTGGAAATCAGCTTGAAAGATGCTCTTGCCATTAATTCAGCCTATGAACTTGGTGACAAAATCAAGTTTGAAGAAGCACCTGCTGAGTTTGGTCGTGTAGCAGCTCAATCTGCCAAACAAACCATCATGGAAAAAATGCGCAAGCAAACACGTGCCATCACTTACAATACTTACAAAGAACATGAACAAGAAATCATGTCTGGTACAGTAGAACGTTTTGACAACCGCTTTATCTATGTCAACCTCGGCAGCATTGAAGCCCAATTGTCAAAACAAGACCAAATTCCTGGAGAAGTTTTTGCTTCTCATGATCGTATCGAAGTTTATGTCTACAAGGTTGAAGACAACCCTCGTGGTGTCAACGTCTTTGTTAGCCGTAGCCATCCAGAAATGATCAAACGCTTGATGGAGCAAGAAATTCCAGAAGTTTATGATGGAACTGTTGAAATCATGAGCGTAGCTCGCGAAGCTGGTGACCGTACTAAGGTTGCAGTTCGTAGCCATAATCCAAACGTGGACGCTATCGGAACAATCGTTGGACGTGGTGGTGCTAATATCAAGAAGATTACTAGCAAGTTCCACCCAGCTCGCTACGATGCCAAAAGTGACCGTATGGTGCCAATCGAAGAAAATATCGACGTTATCGAGTGGGTAGCAGATCCAGCTGAATTTATCTACAATGCCATCGCTCCTGCAGAGGTTGACCAAGTTATCTTTGACGAAAACGACAGCAAACGTGCCTTGGTGGTTGTTCCTGATAACAAGCTTTCTCTTGCTATCGGTCGTCGTGGACAAAACGTTCGCTTGGCGGCTCACTTGACTGGTTACCGTATCGATATCAAGTCTGCTAGCGAATTTGAAGCTATGGAAGAAGCTGATTCAGTAGAGTTGGAAGCAGAAAACGATACTGTAGAAGAATAAAAGTTGCTAGAGGAGGGAAAGATGAAAACGAGAAAAATCCCTTTGCGCAAGTCTGTTGTGTCCAATGAAGTGATTGATAAGCGGGATTTGCTCCGCATTGTCAAGAACAAAGAAGGGCAAGTCTTTATCGATCCGACAGGCAAGGCTAATGGCCGTGGCGCTTATATCAAGCTAGACAATGCAGAAGCCCTAGAGGCTAAAAAGAAGAAGGTCTTTAACCGTAGCTTTAGCATGGAAGTGGAAGAAAGCTTTTATGATGAGTTGATCGCTTATGTGGATCACAAAGTGAAAAGAAGAGAGTTAGGACTTGAATAAGCAAAAGATAAGCAATCTCTTGGGACTTGCTCAGCGAGCAGGGCGGATCATATCGGGTGAAGAATTGGTGGTCAAGGCCATTCAAGACGGCAAGGCCAAGTTGGTCTTTCTAGCCCATGATGCTGGACCCAATCTGACCAAGAAGATTCAAGATAAAAGTCATTATTATCAAGTAGAAATTGTAACCGTGTTTTCAACACTGGAATTAAGCATAGCAGTCGGAAAATCGAGAAAGGTTTTGGCTGTGACAGATGCTGGATTTACAAAGAAAATGAGGTCTCTTATGGAATAGAAGAGGAGGACATGATTTGTCTAAGAAAAGATTGTACGAAATCGCAAAAGAACTTGGAAAAGAAAGTAAAGAAGTTGTAGCGCGTGCAAAAGAGTTGGGCTTGGATGTGAAAAGCCACTCATCAAGTGTGGAAGAAGCTGTCGCTGCAAAAATCGCTGCCAGCTTTAAGCCTGCAGCTGCTCCGAAAGCAGAAGCAAAACCTGCAGCACCAAAAGCAAGTGCAGAAAAGAAAGCCGAAAAATCTGAGCCAGCTAAACCAGCTGTAGCTAAGGAAGAGGCAAAACCGGCTGAGCCAGTTGCTCCGAAGGCAGAAAAAGTAGCAGCTAAACCGCAAAGCCGTAATTTTAAGGCTGAGCGTGAAGCTCGTGCCAAAGAGCAGGCAGAACGACGCAAGCAAAATAAGGGCAATAACCGTGACCAGCAACAAAACGGAAACCGTCAGAAAAATGACGGCCGTAATGGCGGAAAACAAGGTCAAGGCAACCGCGACAATCGTCGCTTTAATGACCAAGCTAAGAAACAGCAAGGTCAGCAAAATCGTGGTAATGAGCGTCGTCAACAAGAGGACAAACGTCCAAATCAAGCGGCTCCACGTATTGACTTTAAAGCCCGTGCAGCAGCCCTAAAAGCAGAGCAAAATGCAGAGTATGCCCGTTCAAGTGAGGAACGTTTCAAGCAGACTCAGGCTGCCAAAGAAGCCTTGGCCCAAGCTAACAAACGCAAGGAACCAGAGGAAATCTTTGAAGAAGTGGCTAAGTTAGCTGAACAAGCGCAACAAGAACAGCAAGTTCAAGCAGTGGTTGAAGTCGTCCCTGAGAAAAAAGAACCTGCAGTGGATACACGTCGTAAAAAACAAGCTCGACCAGACAAAAATCGTGACGATTATGATCACGAAGAAGATGGTCCTAGAAAACAACAAAAGAATCGAAGTAGTCAAAATCAAGTGAGAAATCAAAAGAATAGTAACTGGAATAACAACAAAAAGAACAAAAAAGGCAATAACAAGAACAACCGTAATCAGACTCCAAAACCTGTTACAGAGCGTAAATTCCATGAATTGCCAACAGAATTTGAATATACAGATGGTATGACCGTTGCGGAAATCGCAAAACGTATCAAACGTGAACCAGCTGAAATCGTTAAGAAACTCTTTATGATGGGTGTCATGGCCACACAAAACCAATCCTTGGATGGGGAAACAATTGAACTCCTCATGGTGGATTACGGTATCGAAGCCAAACAAAAGGTTGAAGTGGATAATGCCGATATCGAACGTTTCTTTGTTGAAGATGGTTATCTCAATGAAGATGAATTGGTTGAGCGTCCACCAGTTGTAACTATCATGGGACACGTTGACCACGGTAAAACAACACTCCTAGATACCCTCCGTAACTCTCGTGTTGCGACAGGTGAAGCAGGTGGTATCACTCAGCATATCGGTGCCTACCAAATCGTGGAAAATGGCAAGAAGATTACCTTCCTTGATACACCAGGACACGCGGCCTTTACCTCTATGCGTGCGCGTGGTGCATCTGTTACCGATATTACTATCCTGGTCGTAGCGGCAGATGACGGGGTTATGCCTCAGACTATCGAAGCCATTAACCACTCGAAAGCGGCCAACGTTCCAATCATCGTAGCCATTAACAAGATTGATAAACCTGGTGCCAACCCAGAACGTGTTATCGGTGAATTGGCAGAGCATGGAGTTATGTCAACTGCTTGGGGTGGAGATTCTGAATTTGTTGAAATCTCAGCTAAATTCAACCAAAATATCGAAGAATTGTTGGAAACAGTCCTTCTTGTAGCTGAAATCCAAGAACTCAAGGCAGATCCAACAGTGCGTGCGATCGGTACAGTCATCGAAGCTCGTTTGGATAAAGGAAAAGGTGCGGTCGCAACCCTTCTTGTTCAACAAGGTACCTTGAATGTTCAAGACCCAATCGTTGTCGGAAACACCTTCGGTCGTGTCCGTGCTATGACTAATGACCTTGGACGTCGTGTTAAGGTAGCAGGTCCATCAACACCAGTTTCAATCACAGGTTTGAATGAAGCACCGATGGCGGGTGACCACTTTGCCGTTTACGAAGATGAAATCTGCGCGTGCAGCAGGTGAAGAGCGTGCCAAACGTGCCCTTATGAAACAACGTCAAGCTACCCAACGTGTTAGCCTTGAAAACCTCTTTGATACCCTTAAAGCTGGTGAACTCAAATCAGTTAACGTTATCATCAAGGCTGATGTACAAGGTTCTGTTGAAGCTCTTTCTGCCTCACTTCAAAAGATTGATGTGGAAGGTGTCAAAGTTACCATCGTTCACTCTGCGGTTGGTGCGATCAACGAATCAGACGTGACACTTGCCGAAGCTTCAAATGCCTTTATCGTTGGTTTCAACGTACGCCTACACCACAAGCTCGTCAACAAGCAGAAGCTGACGATGTTGAAATCCGTCTCCACAGCATTATCTACAAGGTTATCGAAGAGATGGAAGAAGCTATGAAAGGGATGCTTGATCCAGAATTCGAAGAAAAAGTTATCGGTGAAGCAGTTATTCGTGAAACCTTCAAGGTGTCTAAAGTGGGAACTATCGGTGGATTCATGGTTATCAATGGTAAGGTTACCCGTGACTCTAAAGTCCGTGTTATCCGCGACGGTGTCGTTATCTATGATGGCGAACTCGCAAGCTTGAAACACTACAAAGACGACGTCAAAGAAGTCACAAACGGCCGTGAAGGTGGATTGATGATTGATGGCTACAATGATATCAAGATGGATGATGTGATTGAGGCCTATGTCATGGAAGAAATCAAGAGATAAGATTTTTTGCTCCTTTCTTAGGTGGTGAGGGACGCAAGCAAACCGATGGTTTCATTGCTTATTTTTGAGCCCAGGGTCTCAAAAATCCCCTGTGATGGGACTGATAAATCAGTTCCATCACTTTCACCACGGCGAAAGAAGCAGATGATTTCAAATTGAACTTCGTTTCAATTTGAAATGAAAATCAAGAAGTTTAAAAATAGCTAGGTCTGCTGGCCTAGCTTTTGGTTCAAAGTAGAGAAAGGAATATCATGGCAAATCATTTCCGTACGGATCGTGTGGGCATGGAAATCAAGCGTGAAGTCAATGAGATTTTGCAAAAGAAAGTCCGTGATCCGCGTGTCCAAGGCGTAACCATCACAGATGTTCAGATGCTGGGTGACTTGTCTGTTGCCAAGGTTTACTACACCATTTTGAGTAACCTTGCTTCAGATAATCAAAAAGCCCAAATCGGGCTTGAAAAAGCAACTGGTACCATCAAACGTGAACTTGGTCGCAATTTGAAATTGTACAAAATCCCAGATTTGACATTCGTCAAAGACGAGTCCATCGAGTATGGAAACAAGATTGACGAAATGCTACGCAATCTGGATAAGAACTAAAAAGGAGGGGTAACCCTCTTTTTTGGTGGGGGAAAATAGGTGGAATTTGAAATGGGAAAATATTCTTTTATAGTGGATTGAAAATCAAATTAATTTCTAAAAATGTTTTAGCAATCGTTTCCTACTATTCTAGATTCAATATACTATAACTAGAATTCTGTATTTTTTTAAAGGTTAGCTAATTAGAAAAATGCTAGCAAATATGATATGATGATTTCATAAATAAAAAGGAGATTCTATTAATGAATAATGTAAAAAAAGTTTGTCGTTTAGCTTTGCTATGTCTTTCCGTCTCTACCCTAGTTGCTTGTAGTTCTCTATCTGAAAAAAACAAGTAGCTCTTCTAGTGAGAATCAAACAGAAGCTTCATCTAGTAGTTCTGAGAAGAAAGGGTTGTTTGCTAAAGCAAAAGAAAAAAACTCAGTTCAAGCGATTTTTAACCCACAAGATGTTAGCGATACGACAATTGAGTCTATAAAAACCTATGAAGATTACTTAATTATGAATGAGAAAATAATCGATAATTACTATACAGAAGCAGACGAGGCCTTTAAAGGGACTGTTTTAGAAGATAGTGCTGCTATCCAAGAACTGAAAGATAGCACTAAAAAAGAAATGGAAGATTTGAAAAAACAATATGGTCCACTAAAGAAAGCACCGATTCAAGGGAAAGAAGAAGTGATTAAGACTCTAAAAGATTATCGTGATAATCTACATGAACAAGTGGAGCAGTGGAAAGCTAGTCTTTAATAGGAAGAGTGGAGTTCAATATGGATTATCAATTATTGCCACATGAATACATGGTTATGAATAGTGACCATGTGAGTTTTGGGAAAAATGGTTTGGCTACAGATGAATTAATTTTAACGAATCTACACTTAGTACATATCAAAAAAGGTTTTTGGGGAGGGAAAAAAGACCAGGTTACCATTCCTATTAACCAGATTAAAATTTTTGAAGGGAAACCTCAAGTTTCAGTAACCAAAACCAATGGTGTGAAACGGTTGGAAATTTATTATAATGGCGGGCAAGCTATCTTTTCATTTAATAATACTAAGGATACTGACAAGTGGGCTAGAAACATTATTAAATTGATTTCAGGTGATACAAGTAATTTTGAAACCTTGGGAGATAGTAGCTTGTTTGGAGCAGATGTTTTGGCAGAAACATTTAAGGATACATTTGACACTTTTAAAGCAGGGCTTGGGATTAAGGATGCAGAGCCAGAAAAGATTTCAACCAAGTGTAGCTTTTGTGGAGCACCTTTGTCAGGTCAAGTGAAGCAAACAGTAAGATGTGCCTATTGTGATATGGAGCAAAGTTTATAAGGGGGCAATTAAATGGGGTTGATAAAAGCAATCACAGATTCTATTGGTGGGACATTTGCAGATCAGTGGAAAGAAATTATCACAGTTCAAACTTTTGATGAACATACAGCTGTAAGTCCAGGTATTGTTCAAGAAAGTAATAATGGTAGGGGTGTCAATACGAAGGGATCTGTAGGTGTTATTTCCAACGGATCCAAGATTTTTATTCCAGAAAATACTGCAGCCTTTATCTTTAGTCAGTCGGGTATCGAGGAAATTATTACAGAACCAGGTGGATATGAATACCAAAATGGTGAGAGCAGTGTTTTTAACGGTGATGGATTGAAAAAGTCACTGTTTGACAATGTTGTTAATCGTGTTGGATTCGGTGGTCAAAGTGATCAGCAAAAACAGATTTGCTTTGTTAATTTGAGAGAAATTCGTGATATTAAATTTGGGACTCGCGGTCCAGTCATGTATAATGATTTGTTTTATGGGACAGATTTAGAAGTACGTGCTTTTGGAACATTTTCTATCCAAATTACAGATGCTAAGCAATTTATCAGAAACTTTCTTCCTGCTAATGTGACTTATTATACCTTTGATAGCGCTCAAGCTAGATCACAAATAGTAACAGAATTTCTTCAATCTTTTATTGTTGCACTTAATTCTTTGTCCACAACTTATCGTATTTCACAATTACCCTCACAAGCTGCAGTTCTTGCGGAACAAGTATCAAATGATGGACAGTATGCAGGAACTTGGAAAGAACGTTTTGGATTTGAGATTGTAAAAGTTGCCATCGCTAATATTGAGTTCTCACCAGAATCTAAGGAATTGGTTAAACAATTTTCATCAAATAAGATGAATTTAAAAGCTTATGATGATGTATCGCAGAAATCTTCTAATATTGCAGCACAACAAAAAATTGCATCAGGAGTGGAGCAACATGGTCTAGGTGATAGTGCTGGAATGATATTTGGAATGAATATGGCTCAAAGTTTAGATGAAAAAGCCATGAAACCAAGTCTATCATTAGATGAGCAAATCGAAGCACTTACCAAACTAAAATCTCTTTTAGATGCAGGTATATTATCTCAGGAAGAATTTGATCGAAAGAAAAAAGAAATTATGGATTTATAAGATGAAGCTCGAAAGTTCATAGTTAGTGTGTATTCAAGGAACATTTTAGGTGAGACAATAATAGACTATCGTTCATAGATAGAATATCATGTTGTAAAGGTAGGGGTGGAATATTCGAGCTGTTTCTACAAAGACTATTAAAGTTCTTTAACAAATAAGTTGCTAAGGATTTTTTGAAAATTTTTGAGGGGAATTTGAAACATACTTTAAAAGAGTATGCTATCATAGAATATAACTTACAGAAGTAAAAGGAGTTTGTATATGGCTGAACAAGACTTAGCTATGCAAGTATTGCAACAAGTGGTGAAACTACCTGTTGTTAAGGTTGATCGTTCGAAATTTTTAGTGGATAAGTTTTCCAAAGAATTGGATCCACAGGACATTCCTACTTTATTAGAACAAGGCCCAACGTCTCTCTTATCTCAAGAAATCTTAGATCGAGTGGCTAATGCCTGCATTAGGGATAATGTTTTATTGGCGAGTGGAACCTCTGTTTTGGCAGGATTACCTGGAGGGATTGCTATGGCAATTACCATTCCAGCTGATGTGGCTCAATTTTATGGTTTCTCTCTGAAATTGGCTCAAGAATTAGGTTATATTTATGGTTATGAGGATCTTTGGGCTTCACGCGAGGAGTTGAGTGAAGATGCTCAAAATACCCTCTTGCTTTATCTAGGTGTCATGTTGGGGGTGAATGGAACCGCTGCTTTGCTACGTGCAGGTGGTATAACAATTGCCAAACAGGTAATGAAAACAGTACCTAATAAAGCTTTAACAAAGACGCTTTGGTACCCTATTTTGAAAAAAGTCTTAAAAATATTTGGTGTGAATCTGACCAAGGGAGGGCTGGCCAAAGGAATGGGGAAATTCATTCCTATCTTAGGTGGTATCATTTCAGGTGGTTTAACCTTTGCAACTATGAAACCGATGGGTGAAAGCTTGCAGAAAGAATTGTCTAAACTAGTCAACTATAGTGAAGTTCAATATCAAGAAGATGTTGAAACAATCCGAAAAGAGGCTGAAATAATCGAGGGTGAGTGAGATGAATCCTATCAAAGCTTTTGCTAAAATTTATGGGAATTACTTTTTGACCATGCAAGGTGTAAAAGTCATGAAAACGATAAAGAAAGATGACCACGCCGTTGTCGGTCTGGAAAACTTTTTATTGCAGACAAGCTAATGGATACGGCTCGGTGGCTCATCAAGCCAGAGGAGAGAGAATGAAATTTTTCTGGGGACTTCTTGCCATTATTTTTATCAAACCGATTATTGGAATTGTGAAATTCTTTTGGATGCTCATCTCTTTTGCAGTTCAATTATTGTTTTACAAGCTATTATTTAAAATATTGGATTGGCTCTTTAAGCTTATTTAGATGCTAATCCAAGTCGCAGAGAACTAGCAGGAGCTACACTGCTAGTTTTTTAATCTCTTTCCATATGGTATAATATAAGCAGTAAAATCATTTTAGAACATTCAATGGAGGTCGTCATGGACAATATCATCGATGTGTCAATTCCTGTTGCAGAAGTGGTGGATAAGCATCCAGAAGTCTTGGAGATTTTAGTCGAACTTGGTTTTAAACCCCTTGCTAATCCCCTGATGCGTAATACTATCGGTCGCAAAGTATCGCTCAAACAGGGTTCTAAGTTGGAAGGAACTCCTATGGACAAGATTGTCCGCACACTGGAAGCGAATGGCTACGAAGTGATTGGATTAGACTAATGGCAGATGAACGGATTCATGTCCTACGGGATATTTTGTTAGAATTGCATAATGGCGCCTCTCCTGAATCGGTTCAGGAGCGCTTTGATGCGACCTTTACAGGTGTTTCAGCCATCGAGATTTCCCTCATGGAGCACGAGCTGATGAACTCAGACTCAGGTGTCACCTTTGAAGATGTCATGGAACTCTGTGATGTTCATGCTAATCTTTTTAAAAATGCTGTTAAGGATGTCGAAGTTGCAGATACTGAGCATCCAGGTCACCCAGTTCGTGTCTTTAAGGAAGAAAATCTAGCTCTCCGTGCGGCCTTGATTCGCATTCGGAGATTGTTGGATACCTATGAGTCTATGGAAGATGAAGAAATGCTGGCGGAGATGCGTAAGGGTTTGGTGCGTCAGATGGGACTTGTGGGTCAATTTGACATTCACTACCAACGTAAAGAAGAACTCTTCTTTCCTATCATGGAGCGCTATGGACACGATTCACCTCCAAAAGTTATGTGGGGAGTGGATGATCAGATCAGGGAACTCTTTCAAACAGCTTTAGCGACAGCCAAGTCACTACCAGAAGTGTCAATTAGCAGCGTAAAAGAATCTTTTGAAGCCTTTGCGACAGAGTTTGAAAGTATGATTTTCAAGGAAGAGTCCATCCTCCTTATGATTCTCCTTGAGTCCTTTACTCAGGATGACTGGCTTCAGATTGCGGAGGAGAGCGATGCCTATGGTTATGCCATCATCCGTCCATCTGAGAAATGGGTGCCAGAATGCCAGAGTTTTGTCGAGGAAAAGAGTGCAGAGGAGCCCGTACAACTAGATACGACAGAAGGCCAAGTTCACCAAGTTATCGATACGCCAGAGGGTCAGTTTACTATCACCTTTACACCTAAGGAAAAGGAAGCAGTGCTGGATCGTCATAGTCAACAGGCTTTTGGGAATGGCTATCTATCGGTCGAGCAGGCAAATCTCATCCTCAATCACCTCCCCATGGAGATTACCTTTGTCAATAAAGACGATATTTTCCAGTATTACAATGACAATACGCCAGCTGATGAGATGATTTTCAAACGGACACCGTCTCAAGTTGGGCGCAATGTCGAACTCTGCCATCCGCCTAAGTACTTGGACAAGGTCAAGACTATCATGAAGGGACTTCGTGAGGGGACCAAGGATAAGTATGAAATGTGGTTCAAGTCTGAGTCGCGAGGTAAGTTTGTCCACATCACCTACGCAGCAGTGCACGATGAAGAGGGAGAATTCCAAGGTGTGTTGGAGTATGTTCAGGATATTCAGCCCTACCGTGAGATTGATACGGACTATTTCCGTGGATTAGAATAAGGAGAAAAAATGAGTTACGAACAAGAATTTATGAAGGAATTTGAAGCTTGGGTCAATACCCAAATCATGATTAACGACATGGCGCACAAGGAAAGTCAAAAAGTTTACGAAGAAGACCAGGACGAGCGTGCCAAAGATGCCATGATTCGTTATGAGAGCCGCTTGGATGCTTATCAGTTCTTGCTTGGTAAGTTTGAAAACTTCAAAGCAGGCAAGGGATTTCATGATTTGCCAGAAGGCTTGTTTGGTGAGAGAAATTATTAAACGAGATAGATTCTTGATTTTTTTACTAAAAATCTTGATAGAATATTTATATTAAATCCTTGTCAGAGCAGGGATTTTTTATTGAAAGGATTTTATCATGTCAAAGAAACTCAATCGTAAAAAACAATTACGAAATAGCCTCCGTCGTGCCGGTGCCTTTTCAAGTACTGTGACGAAGGTTGTAGAAGAGACAAAAAAAGTCGTGAAACGTGCAGAACAGTCAGCAAGCCAAGCTGGTAAGGCTGTTTCTAAAAAAGTTGAGCAAGCAGTAGAAGCTACTAAAGAGCAAGCTCAAAAAGTAGCCAATTCTGTGGAAGATTTTGCAGCAAACTTGGGTGGGCTTCCACTTGACCGTGCCAAAACTTTCTATGATGAAGGAATCAAGTCTGCGTCAGATTTCAAAAACTGGACTGAAAAAGAACTCCTTGCCTTGAAAGGAATAGGCCCAGCTACCATCAAGAAATTGAAAGAAAACGGCATCAAGTTCAAGTAATCTTTCTTGTCCCTTGCAATTCCAAGAAAAACTTGCTACAATAAAGCCATCAGAGGTGTTTTGAATCCCACATTTTACAGAAAGTGGCGGTGCTGAGAAGTCCACAAATGTGTCAAAACTGGTTGCTGATGGATGAAAAATGAAATATTACTGTCTTTTGCTTTTAAAGACGAGAGTTGCGGGCCTTGCCCGAAATTGGGTGGTACCGCGGATAAACACATTCGTCCCTGTCATATAGATGGCAGGGCTTTTCTTTTGCGTTTTGATCAAAGGAGGTTGTGATGAAGCAATCATTTAAAACTAATAAACTATACTATGGCTTTCCTGTTTTTATTCTAGGATATCAAGATCAGAATTTTGGATATAACATCACGACCTGTAGTTCCTCTTATAGTCTAGGAGATTGGATTGTGGTTGGAGTCGTTGCGAGAGAGAATGTCGCAGAGCAAATTAAACATTATCAAAAATTTACTGTGAATATCCCTGATGAAAATCTCATGCTCGAGATGGAGCAGGCTGGTTTTATCAGTCATCAGGAGAAATTGGAACGTTTAGGAGTGCATTATGAAATTTCTGAACGAACTCAGGCACCGATTTTAGAGGGTTGTCCAGTCGTTTTGGATTGTCAGGTAGATCGGATTATCGAGGAAGATGGAATCTGTCATATCTTTGCCAAGATTATCGAACGACTAGCTAATCCAGAACTTTTGGATGACAAGGGGCATTTTAAAAATGACCGCTTTGCGCCGATTTACTTTATGGGGGATAGCCACCAGCGCGTCTATCGTTATCTGGACAAGCGTGTAGATATTAAGGGGAGCTTCATCAAAAAAGCGAGGAAGAAGGATGACAAGAGCTGAGTTACCAGAACGGTTGGAAACAGAGCGACTTATCCTACGAGTCCGCACAGTGGCTGATGCCGAGGATATCCATGCCTACGCTAGTCTCCCAGAGGTCTCCTATCCAGCAGGCTTTCCTCCAGTCAAGACCTTGGAAGATGAGATTTATTATCTGGATCATATCCTTCCTAAACGTAATCAAAAGGAGAATCTCCCAGCTGGCTATGGAATTGTCGTTAAAGGGACTGATAAAATCATTGGCTCTGTTGACTTCAACCACCGCCATGCGGATGATGTGCTAGAGCTTGGCTATACCTTGCACCCAGACTACTGGGGCCGTGGCTATGTTCCAGAAGCAGCGCGGGCCTTGATCGACTTAGGCTTTAAAGATTTGGGTCTTCACAAGATTGAACTAACTTGTTTTGGCTCCAATGTCCAAAGTCAACGAGTCGCGGAAAAACTTGGATTTACCCTCGAAGCTCGAATCCGAGACAGCAAAGATGCCCAAGGCAACCGCTATGACAGTCTGATATATGGCTTGCTGAGGAGTGAGTGGGAGGTGATTTGATGCATCTTTTCATCATTGGTGCTCCAGCATCAGGAAAAATGACGATTGGTCAAGAACTGTCTCGACTGACAGATGCTACCCTCTTTTATAACCATCAAGCCATCGATTTTGCACTAGAAATCTATCAGGATTACACAGAGGAAATGTGGGAATTTGTTCGTGGAATCACCTTTTCTTTCCTTGGAGCAAGTGCAAGAAATCAGCGATCAGTAATTTTAACTGACGTAATTGATTTTTCAAATCAGTACCAGCTGATGTATTTGAAGCAAATTCAGGATTTGTTGAATGACTATCATCAAGAGATTATTTTTGTTGAATTGGAAACAAGCCTTGAAGAGCGTTTACGTCGAAATCGAACAGAGAATCGGTTGAAGCACAAGCCCTTGAAACGACATATTGAGGTGTCTGAAAGAGAAATTTTAGAGACCATTGAAACCCTTCAATTAAATTCTAAAATCCAACCGAATGAGCTACACCACTACTTTAAAATAAATAATACGAATTTGTCTGCAGAAGAAGCTGCTAAACAAATTCAAAATAAAATGAACAAAATAGAGAAAGGACAAACACATGTCTAAACAACTTCATGAAGACGTTCTCAAGACTCAAGAAGTTCAAAAGTCTCAATCTTTTTCGTTTGTGATTCCCACCACCAAATGTAACTGGAAAACTCTACCTTAATCGCTCTTGGAGTACAACATTCAAAGTAAACGAATCACAAAGAAACTGGGATTTCCCATTCAAGCCTGTATCCGAGGCTATAAGAATATCCAATACAGCAGAGGTAGAGTTTGAACTATTGAAGAATGAGTTAGAGGAGAGAATAGATGGCTAAAAAACCAACTTTTGTAGAACGTCGGACCATTCAAAATTTCGATGAATTACATACAGCAGTGATGCAATATGCTGATAAACACGGAGAGTATCCAGATGTTCAGCTAATCAATTACCAACTGAAAAATAGGATTTTTGATTAGAATCAGGACCATGCTTTATTTAGAGAAGCTATGCATACTCCAAATACACAGAAGCGAAATGAACTGTTAAAACAAGTTTTAAAGATCAATCCAGATTATTTTGCTACTGATTTTCACCCATTCTTATCAGAGGTTGAAGATTTTGATTTACCAACCTTTAGATTAGATTTAGGAGGCAAAGATTGAAATTAATGTATTATTTTAATACTGACAATAGATTGAGGAATCTTTTTGCTCAAACTTGGAAAATACTTATGTATGCGCTAACGTATTTTCCAATAATATCTCTAATTATATTCTGTCTTACCGATTTTAAATTAGTTATAATTTTACAATTTGCCTTGATACTAATATATGTGTTTAACTATAAAAAAATCGATTTAATAAGTTTAGAGTTTTTCTTACTAAAAAGTACTAAATCTTTAGCTTTTTATGAACGCATGGGATGGAATATTTTTGCGGAATCTTGACTTACATTCTTTATAACCTAAATCTAGTTGAATCAACTTTAATCAACGTATCTCAATATTTTTTTACTAATTATGGCATAAGTAAAAATCACATAAATAACTGGCTTATCATTGTAATACTTTTTAATATTACCATTGGTATTATCTGTTATAAAAACTATAATATCAATCAAGATATTTAAAAAAAGTTAATAAAATAGATATCTCCAAAGGGAAAGACACTATGGAATGTATATGCCACGATGCTTATTAATTCGTTTTTTTATGGTATTATATCTATATTTATTACTTTATTTCTAAAGCTATTGATTTTCATTCCGATTTAATAACTGACATTTTTTTATATTTAATTCATTTATTGCGCTTTATTTAATATTCTGGTGGATAATTCATAATCTAATTAGACATGGTGCAAAAGATACCAAAGAAGTAATAGCATCATGGCTAACTGGAACAATCTGTATATTGTTGTTAGCAATATTTAATCAAGTTGAAAATGAATTAATAAATGCTTTAACCTGGTTTTTGCCAATATTAATTCCTAGTCTAATTGGAGAAATAAATTCTCAATTTGATACAAAAAAATATAAGAAAAAACCAATAAGAACTGAGAAAAATGGATAGACACCTCTATCGAACTCAACTATATAGTTTTCTTACTCTATTAATGTTGAGTATTATTCCAAAGTTAATCGAAATTATTTGGGGTTTAAAGATTAAGATGAAATTGGTCGAATTTATAACTCCCGCAGCTGATTGGATGTCTGAATTATTTGCCTCAACTATAATTATTTTCGTTTGTTTCATATTATCATTAGTTATTGGGAAGGCTATAATTTGGTTATTACAGTATTTCTATTTAAACACCCATAATGGATATTACGTGTATCGTGACAACATGCACAGTGTATTAATAAATCGTAGATATAAAAGAAATATTCATAAAAGGAGAAAAAATAATGTCCAATCAACTTTCACCTAAATACAATCCAGCCGAGATTGAAGCTGCTCGTTAACAAAACAACTTCATGAAGACGTTCTCAAGACTCAAGAAGTTCAAAAGTCTCAATCTTTTTCGTTCGTGATTCCCACCACCAAACGTTACTGCTAAACTCTACCTTGGTTACGCTTGGGGTACAACCTTCAAAGCAAACGAATCACAAAGAAGCTGAGATTTCCTGTTCAAGCCTGTAGCTGAGTCCCGAAGGATATCTAAGTCGGTTGAGTCGAATCTATTGAAGAATGAGTTAGAGGAGAAAATAGATGGCTAAAAAGAAAAATAGAAAAAAAGAATTAAAACGCCAGCAAAAGTTGGATATCAAAGTTATTTCTGAAGAAGAGGCTGTTTGGACAGAAATCATGGCCAAAAATCCAACTTTTGTAGAACGTCGGACCATTCAAAATTTCGATGAACTGCATACAGCAGTGATGCAATATGCTGATGAACACGGAGAGTATCCAGATGTTCAGCTAATTAATTACCAACTGAAAAACAGGACATTTGATTGGAATCAGGATCATGCTTTATTTAGAGAAGCTATGCATACTCCGAATACACAGAAGCGAAATAAACTGTTAAAGCAAGTTTTAAAAATCAATCCAGATTATTTTGCTGCTGATTTTCATTTATTCTTATCAGAAGTTGAAGATTTTGATTTGTCAACTTTTAAAAAAGTATTGGATTTTGAAATTCTAGTTTTAGAAAAATGGAAAATGAATGGATACAATAGTTGGAATTATTTTGAAGCACGCCCTATCCTGTCTGCTATGATGTTTCTGATTGAGTATTATATGATGGAGAACTTCAATTCTAAGGCTATAGAATTGATTGACCTATATTTGAGTAAGCGACCAGAACGGTTTCCTCCTAATTTTGTCTTCTGTATGCTTTCCTTGTATCATATTACTGGTCAGGAACTAAAGGTTGAACGTTTCTATCGTGAAGAATTAAATAAAGGGAAACGGGACGATACCATTCTTATTCATGCCATCATCTCTGCTTTTTCTCAAGGAAAAATTGAGGAAGCCAGTCAGCTATTTGCAAAATTAGTGGAAATCAATGATGAAGCTGTTGAATTCTTTATAGAGGAAGATTGGCAATTCAAAGTTATAGATATCGAAGACCAAGAATGCTATTGTCCAAATTCAGTTGAATCGCTACAAGCTAGTTTGTATCCTCTATTTGATTATTTATTAGAAAATATTATTTTAACGAAATTTTTAACAAACGAAGCCAAAAAGTTCCGCCGTAAACCAGTATTTTCGAATCATTCTAGTATAATAAGAAATTTATCCGAGGTCACTGACTGGCATTCCTTTATGAACGAGGAAACAATGAAGGGAATTCGGATGGATTTTGTTCACATCTTTGTTGAAAATGGGATTCGTACGTCTTCAGATTTCAAAAAATGGACTGAAAAAGAAGTTCTCGCTTTGAAGGGAATTGGTCCCGTAACCGTTAAAAAGCTGAAAGAAAACGGCATAAAGTTTAAGAAAGAGAAGTAATTGTTTATGGAAGGGGGGGAGGTGAAATTGTCTTGAATGAAATTTCTAATTTCATCCTGTATACTACACCAAATGGCGACGTTCAGCTAGATATCCTTTTACAAGATGAAGATCTTTGGTTGACTCAAAAAGGTCTTGCAGAGCTCTTTGGAGTTGAACGAAGTGTCATTACAAAGCACTTAAAAAACATTTATGATAGTGGTGAGTTGGATAAGGTGTCAACTTGTGCAAAATTTGCACAGGTTCAACAAGAGGGCAATAGAACTGTCCGGCGTGAACTTGAATATTACAATCTTGATGCTATCATTTCAGTAGGCTATCGTGTAAATTCCAGCAAGGCTACTCAATTTAGAATATGGGCAACCAAGACCTTGAAAGAATTTATCATCAAAGGTTTTGTTTTAGATGATGAACGCTTGAAACAAGGACAGACAGTTTTCGGACAAGATTATTTCCGTGAACTTTTAGAACGAATTCGCTCTATTCGTGCTAGCGAACGCCGGATTTATCAGCAAATCACGGATATCTTTGCTGAATGTGCCATAGATTATGATCGAAACTCAGATATTACTAAAAATTTCTATGCTATGGTGCAAAATAAATTTCATTATGCAATTACTGGAAGTACGGCTGCAGAAATTATCTATCAACAAGCCGATGCTAGTAAAGAAAAAATGGGATTAACTTCTTGGAAGAATGCACCTGATGGACGAGTGCTCAAATCAGATGTAACGGTAGCCAAAAATTATTTGCAAGAAAAAGAAATTCGACAACTAGAGCGAACTGTTACAGCCTATTTTGATTATATCGAGGGTTTGGTTGAGCGCCGTAATACGTTTACAATGCGAGGATTGGCAGATAGTATTGATCGTTTTCTATCTTTTAATGAGTACGAAATTTTAGAAGGAAAAGGAAGTATTTCCAAGAAACAAGCAGACTCAAAAGCCATTCAGGAGTATGAAAAATTTAACCGAACTCAAAAAATTATATCAGACTTTGATAAACATATTATGAAGATAATGAGAGAAAGTTAATGTAAAATTTTCACCGTTTCTTTGCTTATAGAAGATAATGAGAAAAACAAGATGAGTTGAATCAAGGCCTATCTTCTACATACTAATTTTATTTAAAGATATTAACTAGAAAGGACAAACACATGTCTAAAGAACTTTCACCTAAATACAATCCAGCCGAGGTTGAGGCTGGTCGTTACCAAAAATGGCTTGATGCGGATGTTTTCAAGCCTTCAGGAGATCAAAAGGCTAAGCCTTATTCAATCGTCATTCCACCACCAAACGTAACTGGGAAACTTCACCTTGGTCACGCTTGGGATACGACTTTGCAAGATATCATCATCCGTCAAAAACGTATGCAAGGTTTTGATACCCTTTGGCTTCCAGGGATGGACCACGCGGGGATTGCGACTCAAGCTAAGGTTGAGGAGCGCTTGCGTGGAGAGGGCATTACACGTTATGACCTAGGTCGTGAAATTCCTCGACAAGGTCTGGGAATGGAAAGACGAGTATGCCACTACTATCAAGGAACAATGGGGCAAGATGGGCCTCTCTGTCGATTACTCTCGCGAGCGTTTCACTCTTGATGAAGGTTTGTCAAAAGCTGTTCGCAAGGTCTTTGTGGACCTCTACAAGAAAGGTTGGATCTACCGTGGTGAGTTTATCATCAACTGGGACCCAGCAGCTCGCACAGCCCTTTCTGATATCGAGGTGATTCATAAGGATGTCGAAGGTGCCTTCTACCACATGAACTACATGCTGGAAGACGGTTCACGCGCCCTTGAAGTTGCCACAACTCGTCCTGAGACCATGTTTGGGGACGTTGCCGTTGCGGTCAACCCAGAAGACCCACGCTACAAGGATTTGATTGGTCAAAACGTTATTCTGCCAATCGCTAATAAACTTATCCCGATCGTTGGAGACGAGCACGCAGATCCTGAATTTGGTACTGGTGTCGTGAAAATCACGCCTGCCCACGATCCAAACGACTTCTTGGTTGGTCAACGCCACAACTTGCCACAAGTCAACGTCATGAACGACGACGGAACTATGAACGAGCTTGCCTTCGAATTTGCAGGCATGGACCGTTTTGAAGCTCGTAAGGCAGTCGTTGTTAAACTGGAAGAAATCGGTGCCCTTGTTAAAATCGAAAAACGTGTCCACAGTGTTGGCCACTCAGAGCGTACAGGTGTTGTGGTTGAGCCACGCTTGTCTACTCAATGGTTTGTCAAGATGAACCAATTGGCGAAAAATGCTATTGCCAACCAAGACACAGAGGACAAAGTTGAATTCTACCCACCTCGTTTCAACGATACCTTCCTCCAATGGATGGAAATGTCCATGACTGGGTAATCTCTCGTCAGCTCTGGTGGGGTCACCAAATCCCTGCTTGGTACAATGCTGAGGGTGAAATGTACGTCGGTGAAGAAGCTCCAGAAGGTGACGGATGGACACAAGATGAAGACGTCTTGGATACTTGGTTTAGTTCTGCCCTTTGGCCATTCTCAACCATGGGCTGGCCTGATGTCGACTCAGAAGATTTCAAACGTTACTTCCCAACTTCAACCTTGGTAACAGGTTACGACATTATCTTCTTTTGGGTATCTCGTATGATCTTCCAATCCTTGGAATTCACTGGTCGTCAGCCATTCCAAAACGTGCTTATCCACGGTCTCATCCGTGACGAGCAAGGACGCAAGATGTCCAAATCTCTCGGTAACGGGATTGACCCGATGGATGTCATCGAAAAATACGGTGCCGATGCCCTTCGTTGGTTCCTTTCAAACGGTTCTGCACCAGGTCAAGACGTGCGTTTCTCTTACGAGAAAATGGATGCTTCATGGAACTTCATTAACAAGATCTGGAACATCTCTCGCTACATCCTCATGAATAATGAAGGCTTGACCCTTGAGCAAGCAACTGCCAATGTGGAAAGTTGTTAACAAGGAAGCTGGGAATGTCACAGACCGCTGGATTCTTCACAACCTCAATGAAACCATCGGCAAAGCTACTGCCAACTTTGACAAGTTTGAGTTTGGTGTCGCTGGACATATCCTTTACAACTTCATCTGGGACGAGTTTGCGGACTGGTATGTTGAATTGACCAAGGAAGTCCTTTATAGCGACAATGAAGAAGAGAAAGTCATCACACGTTCTGTTCTCCTTTACACTTTGGACAAGATTCTTCGTCTCCTTCACCCAATCATGCCATTCGTGACAGAGGAAATCTTTGGGCAAATCTCAGAAGGTTCTATCGTTACGGCGGAATACCCGACTGTTAACCCAGCCTTTGAAGACCTTGTTGCCCACACTGGTGTGGAAAGCCTCAAAGACTTGATCCGTGCTGTTCGGAATGCGCGTGCGGAAGTAAACGTTGCTCCAAGCAAGCCTATCACCATCCTTGTTAAGACAAGTGATAGCGACTTGGAAGCCTTCTTTAACAGCAATGTCAACTACATCAAACGCTTCACAAATCCAGAACACTTGGAAATCGCATCTACCATCCCTGCACCTGAACTGGCTATGTCAAGCGTCATCACAGGAGCAGAAATCTACCTGCCACTGGCAGACCTCCTCAACGTCGAAGAAGAACTGGCTCGTCTCGATAAGGAATTGGCTAAATGGCAAAAAGAACTGGACATGGTTGGTAAGAAGCTCTCTAACGAATGCTTCGTAGCCAATGCCAAACCAGAAGTTGTCCAAAAAGAACGCGACAAACAAGCCGACTACCAAGTCAAGTACGATGCGACCGTAGCACGTATTGATGAGATGAAGAAGTTGGTAAAATAAACATAGAAACACGGCGGAATGCCGTGTTTTTATGGTATACTGGTTATAGTAATTATAATTAGGAGTAAAATTAGTGGAATTAAAGGTAGCTACTATTTATACGATTGATAGAGAAAAATAATACTACAACAAAGAATATACCAGATGATGGCATAAAATTTGATGAGTATCTTCATACAGTTCTTATTACAATAGCAAATAATAAAATTGTAAAGAATTATAAATCAAAAAGCAGAAACAACACAAGTTATAAATTGTATAAAAAAATATAATAGATAATCAAAAGCGAACCAACTGTTTGTGAAGAATTTTTTTGAATCAGTTTCTATGAGATTGTTGGAGAAAGAAATATCTGCACAGAGTAAAAATAGAAAAAAATGAAAAAAATCTGTTCAAGTTGGGTCACTGATTCAAGCATTGTTTTATGATAGAGATAATCAAAGATATATGTTTTTTTACTTGCAAAAAGTAGCTCATGTTGTTTTTTTGTAAATCAAGTAGGTTTATCAGATACACAAGGTTTTCCAAAAGATATTAAAGTTTATAAATCAGCAACTTTTTATATTGATGCAACTAGTAGCGAAGAGATTGGAGTTCAACTACATCAAGATACAATTACTAAGTATTGGTATGATGAATTTCTGGAGCTAATTGAATTGACTAATGATGAGGAAAAATACAAAAAAACGCTTTCAATGCTATTGATGGTTTTTGAATAGAAAGATTAAGCAAGAATATCCAAAAGATCGAGCATTTTTTTAATGATTATTCTTCTATTGATGAATCATTTCCAAGAGAACGATTTAAAAATGAATTACTTGAATTACCAGAAAAGAAAAAAATTTGAGAGGAATTTTCAAGTAGTTGCCGATATTGTAAAGGCTAGAATCCGTACAAATTATGAAGTATACCCGGGCATAAGATTAACAGTTTCAGAAAAATAGAGAGTTATTGAAACTTATACAGAACAAGGGAAAAAGTATTTAAAAATACAAGTTACCGATGAAACGACTTATTTAGAATTTACGTATGGAAATGACAATATATGATATTCTATTAGAAAAAAATTTAAAAACTGATGATGATCGACTTTACTTTGAAGCCAAACAATCATTTTCTCTGGAAGCACTACCTGGAATTTCATTCTTTAAGACTCTTATAAAGGCAGTACCAGAACGAGATAAAATAATAATTAATTTAACTAATGATGCCGGGAGAGAGTTACGAATTGATAATTTAACACTGAATGATGTTTATATAGATTTTATATCTTACTCTGATCAAATCGACGTAACTATCTCTATAAATAAAAAAACATTTTTAAATAATACTCTATCAATCTTTAATTACAATAAGTTTATTGATAATCTAAGCAAGCTTGATAACGTTGTTTTTTTCTGAATTTTTTTGAGTTCGATAATAACTAGCAAAAGCAGAGTATATTTTTTTGAAGTTTATGATAACGATATGCTTGGTAAAGCATATCGAACAGAAAACTATATTTTTTTTAAATATTATAAAGATAAGTGTTTTGAATATTCGAAAACAAATAGATTAGAATTGTTTTCGAAAGTATTGTTTACTAATAATTTTTTTAATTTAAATGAGTTTCCCTTACTTCCAAAACGATTTTTCATATAGTCAGTAGTGAGTTCGATTCTAGAATAAAAGAACTATTTCAAAAAAATGGGAGATACTATTTTTCATTTATTTATCTATCTTCTTTTTCATTTCTTCACAAAGAGAAATTAAATTTATCTAAAGATGCAACAAAGAACATAACAGATGTTATAAATATAAATCAATTTTTCTTTTTTTATACTCCAAGGAAATATATGATATTTTTTTAATTGGATTTACCATGATGATATTTATCTGGATAAACTTACAATAGCAAGGGAAGTAATAGAATCGTCAATATTTGATTTTAGTGATTTAAAAATTAAGTGTAAGAGATATTTCAAGGGTTTATAATTTATATATAAAAAAATAATGTGTCGGAATATCTAAGTGCTAAAAAAAGGATATAGGTGATTTTTATAGTACATACACTGTATGAAATGGATCAGTATAGTAATGTTATAATTGGTAGTTTTAGCAATAACTTTGTTGCGTTAGTAGCATTTATTACGACTACTATGATAGCTAATATTGTATCTGATTCTCCTCTAGATAATATTTTTTTAGTAAAGATATTCTATGGTTGTTGCTGTTTGCGCTTTTTTTGGTTCTTTAATTTATTGTTATTTATCTAATAAAAAAATTTAATAAAGATGTGACAGATTTCAATAAAGTTTTTTTGAGAGATTAAAAAAATAATTATAAAGATATTTTGATAGGGGAAAAATATTGGTAGTTTATTTTCTGAATCTGAATTTAAACAGCAAGTTGAAAAATATATCAGAGATTAGACTGAATATAAATATTATTTGGATTGTATCTTCTATTTTATTAATTTTTTTCTTACCATTGTTGCATTATATAATAAATCTATTTAATCTATTTTTAGAAAGCAACTCACTACACGACAAACCCTCTAAGTTCGAACAGCTCTGAGAAGTACAAGATTGTAGCTTTCTTCTCAAGTGTTAGGGGGAATTGAGTTGGGATTTGAATAGACCAACGAGTTCAGAGTGGTGTATGCCAATGATGGTTTTTTATAATTTACGCCAATTCCATGCCCATTTCACCATTTACCTATGACACAGAAAAACAATTGAAAGGATCTTTCTATGCAACCAACTTACAACATTGACAATCCAAACTTGTCTTATGAAGCTAAACGTGATTTATGGCGGATAGGTTTTGGTCTGCAGAAAGTTGACAATCTAGTGCCATCAGCTTATATGGAATCTTTGGCTGAGAAACAGGCTCGGGGTGAACTGACTTATGAGCAGGTTTATGAGGATGCAACGGCTTATCATCATACCATTGATGCGAGTACGGAGGAGGCAGACTTGGTTTCTCTTCGTATCGTGGAACTATTATCTCGAAGAGGCTTTAGCTTCAGTCCTGCAACCTTACTTGCTATTCATAAGGAGTTGTTTCAAGATATATTTGAAACCTCTATTCCGGTGGGGCAATTTCGTCAGACCAATATCACAAAGAATGAACCTGTTTTGAATGGTGAAAGTGTTGTGTACTCTGATTACTCCATGATTCAAATGACATTGGATTATGATTTTAATCAGGAAAAACAAGTTGCATATGCGACACTAACCCAAGCGGATATGGTTAAAAAAATCCAGCATTTTATTTCAGGAATCTGGCAGATTCATCCATTTCGCGAAGGAAACACTCGGACGGTAACGGTCTTTTTGATTCAGTATCTTCGTGAGTTTGGTTTTGATATTGATAATACACCATTTCAGCAACATTCCAAGTATTTTCGTGATGCCTTAGTATTAGATAATGCAAAGATTTTACAGCGACGTCCTGAGTTTTTAACAGCTTTTTTTGAAAATCTCTTGCTCGGTGGTCAAAATGATTTGTCTTCAGAAAAAATGTATCTAGATTTAGACCTCGATTTTTCATAATCCTAATACTGAGTAAACATTGAATTTTAGGCAAAAATGAAGTAAATATTCTCATAAGAAAACGTATATCATCAAAGTTTTAGTCGCTTGATGATATGCGTTTTTTTAATTTTATAGACTGCTCGTTTAAACTCTAATTACCTAGTGCCTTCCGGAGCGAGACGGAATATTAGTCACATACAAAATGAGTACTATTAGGATTTTATTTTCGTGTACAATTTCAGCTATTCTTGTTATAATCAGCCTATAGGAATCAAGGAGGTGATTGTTATGGCTGTTTTTGTGTCTTTGGATGGAATTGTGGTAGAAGTACTTGATGTCTTTTCTTCTTTTAATGGGGATAGTGAGTTTTTCTTGTGTAAACATCTTAAAGACAAGAGTCAGTTTGTGATGGAACGCTCTCAGTTCGAGGAGATGTTCCAACTTCAAAGTAGTCGCTTGACGACGCAAGAAAAATTACAATTGTTTACCTCCGTGTTTGCTGGCCGTTATGATGTTTATGCTAAGAGTTTCATCAATGATCAAGGGAAAATTCAGTATTTTCCATCCTATGATTATGGTTGGAAGCAGTTGCCACCTGAAAAACGGAGTTTCCAGACATTGACGGATTCCGTTTTGAAATCTCATTTTCGTGGGGAGACAGCTATCGGTATCTTTCCTATGCACTTAGATGATAGCTGTTATTTTTTGGTACTGGATTTGGATGAAAGAGATTGGAAAGAAGCCGGTTTAGCCATTCGAAGAATAGCCAGGGAACGCCAGATGGAAGCCCATCTAGAGATTTCTCGTTCGGGTCACGGACTCCATATTTGGTTCTTCTTTGAGGAAGCGATTCCGAGTCGAGAGGCTCGCTTGTTTGGAAAGAAACTGTTAGAACTGGCAATGCAGGAAAGTATGCAACTGTCCTTTGATTCTTTTGATCGCATGTTTCCAAATCAGGATGTTCTTCCTAAAGGTGGATTTGGTAATTTGATTGCCCTTCCTTTTCAAGGAGAAGCTTATCATCAAGGGCGAACGGTCTTTGTGGATGAATATTTTCAGCCTTATGAAGACCAATGGAGGTATCTACAAGAAATTCAGAGGGTTTCAACTGCTAAAGTGGCACTGTTAATCCAAGAGGAGTTAGGCAAGCAAGAATTGGATAAGGAGTTGAAGGTCGTCTTATCCAATATGATCCAACTTGAAAAATCGTCTGTGACACCCAAGACACTTTTTTTCTTGAAAAATATGGCTTCATTTTCTAATCCCGAATTTTATTTAAAGCAGGCTATGCGACAGCCAACCTATCAAATTCCTGAGCGAATGTATTTATTTGGAGAATCCGATCATTATTTATGGCTGCCAAGAGGCTTGCTGTATCCATTGCAAGATAAATTTAAGCAGGTATCTGTGGAAGATAGGAGAAAGGTACAAAGGTCTATTAGAGTGGAATTTAAGGGAGCACTCACTTTTGAGCAAGAGTTAGCCCTGTCAGATATGATTTCCAAAGAAAATGGTTTACTCCATGCGGAGACTGGTTTTGGGAAGACCGTTTTAGGTGCTGCTCTCATCTCTGAACGGAAACCAAAACAATTATACTAGTTCATAATAGGCAACTCTTAGATCAATGGCTGGATCGTTTAAACCATTTTTTGACTTTCGAAGAGGAAGAAGCTACCCGTTATACAGCATCAGGTCGTGAAAAGGTAATAGGCTATGTTGGGCAGTACGGTGGGACTAAGAAATGGCTGAGTAAACTGGTTGATGTTGTTATGATCCAATCTCTATTTAAGTTGGAAAATAGCCAAAGTCTTTTGGATAAGTATGAGATGATGATTGTGGATGAGTGTCATCACGTGTCTGCCTTGATGTTTGAAAAAGTTGTGGCTCAGTTTAGAGGTAAGTATCTTTACGGTTTGACGGCTACGCCTGAGCGTAAGAATGGTCATGAGCCTATTGTTTTTCAGAGAATTGGTGAGATACTCCATACTGCTGATAAGAGGGAAACGGATTTTAAACGGCAATTGCAATTAAGATTCACTTCTTTTGGTCATTTGGAGATTGAAAAGACCAAAGCAAGTAATTTTATACGGCTTAGTGATTGGATTGCTACTGACTCAGTGAGGAATCAGTTGATTCTCAAGGATATTCTAGCCCAAGTGGCAGAAGGGCGGAATATCTTGGTTCTAGTCAATCGAATTCAACAGATAGATGTCTTTGAAAAATTATTGAAAGAGAAAGAGGTTGATGACTGTTATATTATTAACGGAAAAACTAAAGTCCGAGAGAGAACAAGTTTACTGGAGACGTTAGAACAGTTAGATAAAGGGTTTGTTTTGTTGTCTACTGGAAAATACATTGGCGAAGGTTTTGACTTGCCTCAGTTGGACACGCTTATCTTGGCAGCACCCTTTTCTTGGAAAAATAATTTGATTCAGTATGCAGGTCGGATTCATAGAAACTACAAAGATAAGTCTTTGGTACGTATTTTCGATTATGTGGATATTCATGTTCCTTATTTAGAAAAGATGTTTCAGAAACGACAAGTAGCTTATCGAAAGATGGATTATCGTGTCATCGAGGGTGAGGAGAAACAATTCGTTTATGTTGATAGTAGATATGAGAAGGTGTTGAGAGAGGACTTAGCAGGGGAAAGACAGGGGGATATGCTTATTTTACCTTATGTGCACCAGACAAAACTGATGAATTTTCTAAAAGAATTTAGGATTAGTCAAATTGAGATATGTATACCAGAGACGGTTGCAAATAAATCCGGGCTAGACCAGTTGAAGAGCAAGAAGATTAAAGTATCTTTTACTCAATCAAAAATAGTCACGCCTATTCTATTGGTGAACAAGACCATTGTTTGGTATGGTGCAATGCCATTATTAGGGAAGGTAGATGAAATGACTATACTACGTTTGGAATCAGCTAGTATAGCTTCTGAAATAGTGGCAGGTTTACGATAGAGAAAATTTTTAAAAATTTCTATGTATGATTTTCATTTTGCAGGAACGCGAAGTCTTGACGGGTCAACGACTCAATGAACTGGAAATCAACGGTATTCGTTTAACCAAGTTTAAAAATGGGGAAATAGGTATTGAATTTATCTGGATTGATACTGAAAATCCACCTCACGATGCCATCGGATGGGTAGCAAAGAAATAATTCTCCCCCTTAACCTTTGACTATTCTGCAAAATTATCGTAAAATAAAGAGTAAATGATAAAATGAGGTCAGAGTCTGTTCGCTCTGGCGATAGTAGTATAAATGAGGAGAAACGCTTTGGAATTAGAAGTATTTGCTGGGCAAGAAAAAAGTGAACTATCTATGATTGAGGTAGCGCGTGCTATCTTGGAACTTCGTGGTCGCGATCATGAGATGCATTTTAGCGATCTTGTAAACGAAATTCAAAACTACCTTGGAACATCAAACAGCGATATCCGTGAAGCTTTGCCTTTGTTCTACACAGAGTTGAACTTTGACGGTAGCTTCATCTCACTTGGAGACAACAAATGGGGGTCTTCGTTCATGGTATGGTGTGGACGAAATCGATGAAGAAATCATCGCTCTTGAAGAAAAATGACGACGATGAAGTAGCACCAAAAAGCTAAGAAAAAAACGTGTCAATGCCTTCATGGATGGCGATTCAGATGCCATTGACTACAATGCGGATGATCCCAGAAGACGAAGATGCATACGAAGCAGATCCAGCTCTTTCATATGATGATGAAAAATCCAGATGATGAGAAAAATGAAGTGGAAGCTTATGATGCAGAAATCAACGAAATCGCCCCAGATGACTTGGGTGAAGACGTGGATCTCAATGAAGAAGATGACGAGTTTTCAGACGATGATTCTGAAAACATCGAGGAATAAAAGTTAGCTATTGACAATTATCCTATTTTTAGGTATCATATTGTTCGGGCACCTCTTTTAGAGGTCGGGGCTCCCCTAGTTCTTAGGGGAGCTATTTTTTTGTTTTTTTCAAGTTATCTTCTTTATTTTGGTTTGAATCTGTGCAGTGTCCTTGATTATTCTTATTAGTAGGGTCTTGTTTTCTATGTCCCCTCGTAGTTAACAAGACCTTGAGCATTTTAGAAAGAGGAATCTATGTCTACGAAATATATTTTTGTAACTGGTGGTGTGGTATCGTCTATTGGGAAAGGGATTGTGGCAGCAAGTCTAGGGCGTCTCTTGAAAAATCGTGGTCTCAAAGTAACCATTCAAAAATTTGACCCTTATATCAATATCGATCCGGGAACCATGAGTCCTTACCAGCACGGGAGAAGTTTTTGTGACAGATGATGGAGCTGAGACAGATTTGGACTTGGGTCACTATGAACGTTTCATCGATATCAATCTCAACAAATATTCCAACGTGACAACTGGGAAAATTTACAGTGAAGTTCTTCGTAAAGGAACGCCGTGGAGAATACCTTGGGGCAACTGTTCAGGTTATTCCTCATATCACAGATGCTTTGAAAGAAAAAATCAAGCGTGCCGCTCTAACGACTGACTCTGATGTCATTATCACAGAGGTCGGTGGAACTGTTGGGGATATCGAGTCCTTGCCATTCCTAGAGGCCCTTCGTCAGATGAAGGCAGATGTGGGTGCGGATAATGTTATGTACATCCATACAACCCTGCTTCCATACCTCAAGGCAGCTGGTGAAATGAAGACCAAACCAACTCAACACTCTGTCAAAGAATTGCGTGGATTGGGAATCCAACCAAATATGTTGGTTATTCGTACAGAAGAGCCAGCTGGTCAAGGAATTAAAAACAAACTGGCTCAGTTCTGTGATGTGGCACCAGAAGCCGTTATCGAATCGTTGGATGTTGAACATCTTTACCAAATTCCATTGAACTTGCAGGCACAAGGTATGGACCAAATTGTCTGTGACCATTTGAAATTAGACGCACCAGTAGCGGATATGACAGAATGGTCAGCCATGGTGGACAAGGTCATGAACCTCAAGAAACAAGTTAAAATTTCCCTTGTCGGTAAGTATGTTGAGTTGCAAGATGCCTACATTTCAGTGGTTGAAGCTTTGAAAACACTCTGGTTATGCCAACGACGCAGAAGTTAAAATTCAATTGGATCAATGCCAATGATGTGACAGCAGAGAATGTGGCAGAACTCTTGTCTGATGCGGATGGAATCATCGTACCAGGTGGTTTTGGTCAACGTGGTACTGAAGGGAAAATCCAAGCCATCCGCTATGCGCGTGAAAATGATGTTCCAATGTTGGGTGTCTGCTTGGGAATGCAGTTGACTTGTATCGAGTTTGCTCGTCACGTTTTGGGTCTTGAAGGTGCCAATTCTGCAGAGCTTGCACCAGAAACAAAATACCCTATCATTGATATCATGCGTGATCAGATTGATGTTGAGGATATGGGGGGAACCCTTCGCTTGGGACTTTATCCTTCTAAACTAAAACGTGGCTCTAAGGCTGCGGCTGCTTATCACAATCAAGAAGTGGTGCAACGCCGTCACCGTCACCGTTATGAGTTTAACAATGCCTTCCGTGAGCAGTTTGAGGCAGCAGGCTTTGTCTTCTCAGGAGTTTCTCCAGATAATCGTTTGGTCGAAATCGTGGAAATTCCTGAAAATAAATTCTTTGTAGCGTGTCAGTATCACCCTGAACTTTCAAGTCGTCCAAATCGTCCAGAAGAACTCTACACTGCCTTTATTACTGCAGCGGTTGAGAACAGCAATTAGCAAAATCAGAACCTTTGAGAAGAATCTCAGAGGTTTTTTACTTGCATATTTAGGATATGAGTTGCAAAATAAAAACATAGTGATATAATTAACATAAAAAATCCTAAGGAGGATCTACGATGAAAAAAATCACATTATTTGGTTTGTCTCTAGCTGGTCTAGCTTTACTGGCTTTTCCACATTCAGGGCAGGCATTTGAGCTTAAAGAAGAATGGGTTGTTAAGTGTGGAGTACAGTATCAAGATGGCAAGATTCTTCGATTTAATAATGGCCATGAAGTGGATATTAAAGTCTTGGATTTGCCAAAAACAGAGAAAATCGAGTGGACAGTTAGTCTCAATGGTCAAGATCAAACTGTCAATTTCCTAGGTCAAGAAAAGGACAAGTCTATGATGGGTGTAGAGGGACGTTATCTGAATTTCTATGTTCCATATGGCTATAGAGGAGATATCAAGGTAGAGGCCAAGAGCGGAAACGAAGTAAAGACCTGGTCAACGAAAGTTGTGGATGATATTCATAATGATAGTGGAAAGAGAGGCTACTACCGTATTAAAGAATCAAATGATCAATACACCTACCTTGATACAAAATGGGACTATCAAACCAAGACTTACACTGCTACCTTACCAGAGACTGTCAATGGTCAAAAAGTCTTTGCTTGGGCAGACTATGGCAATGGCGAGTTGAAACTTGAAAAACTAAAATCTATCAGTCATAAATATGATGGAGGATCTTTCAAAGAACTTTATCCGATTGTAAAAGCAGAAAGCTGGCTAAAATCAAACCAAAACTGGTACTATCAAAAACAAGGTCAATTAGTGCAGAAGGATTGGGTTTATGACAAGGGAACTTGGTACTTTATGAATGATAAAGGAGTCATGTTCAATCAAACTTGGCTTTATCAAGGTAGCAACTGGTATGCCTTTAAATCATCAGGAGCCATGATTGCTAGTGATTGGCTTTACGACCAAGGCAAGTGGTACTATTTATCAACTTCAGGAGCTATGAAAGCAAGCACTTGGGTTTATGACAAGGGAGACTGGTATTATGTAAGTTCTTCTGGTGCCATGCTAGCGAATGATTGGGTCAAAGATAATGGCAAGTGGTATTATCTAGCTTCATCAGGTAAGATGCTTCGTAATACCTACACACCTGATGGTTACTACGTTGGCAACTCAGGCGCCTGGCAATAAGAATAATACTCTTCGAAAATCTCTTCAAACCACGTCAGCTTCATCCACAACCTCAAAACAGTGTTTTGAGCTGACTTCGTCAGTTCTATCTACAACCTCAAAGCAGTGCTTTGAGCAACCTGTAGCTAGCTTCCTAGTTTGCTCTTTGATTTTCATTGAGTATAAGAAGTCCTTTTCCTTAAAGGAAGAGGCTTTTTACTTGCTTTTCTGCTGCTTCCTCATTTGTCCTAAAGCCTTTTTTGTGTTAAAATGAATGGTATGAAAGCTAAAAAAATGTGGATGGCAGGTCTGGCTTTGCTTGGTATTGGGAGCCTTGCCCTTGCTACGAAAAAAGTTGCAGATGACCATAAGCTCAGGAAGACTCAGGAAGAGTTGACAGCGATTGTACGAGACCATTTTTCAGACATGGGGGAAATTGCGACCCTCTATGTTCAAGTCTATGAAAGCAGTCTAGAGAGCTTGGTTGGTGGCGTCATTTTTGAGGATGGCCGTCATTATACCTTTGTCTATGAAAATGAAGACCTAGTCTATGAGGAGGAAGTCTTATGATACAACCAGCAAGTTTAGAAGAATTGGCATCTTTAGTAGAAAAAGATGGCAAGAAAGTCTTCCTTTTTGTGGCAGACTGGTGTGGCGATTGTCGTTATATCTATCCTGCCTTGCCAGAAATTGAGGAGACCAATCCAGAGTTCACCTTTATTCGAGTGGACCGAGACCAGTATATAGATTTAGCCAAACTCTGGGATGTTTATGGAATCCCTAGCCTTGTTGTTCTAGAAAAAGACAAGGAAATTGGTCGTTTTGTTAATCGCGATCGTAAAAGCAAGCAACAAATTAATGACTTTTTAGCAGGACTGAAATAGGAGAAAAGGAAACAATGATTTTTACATATAATAAAGAACATGTCGGTGATGTCCTTATGGTCATCGTGAAAAACAGCGGAGATGCCAAACTAGATGTGGAACGCAAAGGCAAGGTAGCTCGTGTTTTCCTCAAAGATAATGGGGAAACAGTGGCGTGGAATATTTTTGAAGTTTCAAGTTTGTTTGAAATTGCAGAGCGAGGTCAAGTCTTTTTATCAGATGAGCAAGTCGCTCGTTTGAACCAAGAATTACAAACGGAAGGTTTTAAAGAAGAAATTATCAATGATAAAGAGCCTAAGTTTGTTGTTGGTGAAATCGTTGAGATGGTAGCCCATCCTGATAGTGACCACCTCAACATCTGCCAAGTTGCAGTCGCAAGTGATAAGACAGTGCAAATCGTTGCAGGAGCTCCCAATGCGCGTGTGGGGTTGAAAACCATTGTCGCTCTTCCTGGAGCTATGATGCCAAAAGGCAATCTCATTTTCCCAGGTGAACTTCGTGGTGAAAAGAGTTTTGGCATGATGTGTAGTCCTCGTGAATTGCATCTGCCAAATGCTCCGCAAAAACGTGGTATTATTGAATTATCAGAAGACCAAGTTGTCGGAACACAATTCGACCCAGCTAAGCACTGGACTGCCTAGGAAGTTGTCAGTATCTGATAGACCAGCTAGAAGGAAATAAGATGGCAAAAAATGTTGTGATTACAGGAGCGACATCAGGTATTGGTGAAGCAATTGCGCGTGCTTATCTGGAGCAGGGTGAAAATGTCGTTCTAACAGGACGACGGATAGACAGACTTGAAGCCTTAAAAATTGAGTTTGCAGGAGCATTCCCAAATCAAACTGTCTGGACTTTTCCGCTAGATGTCACGGATATGAACATGGTAAAGGATGTCTGCTCTGATATTATAGAAACGATAGGTCAGATTGATATTCTGGTCAACAATGCCGGACTGGCTCTAGGTTTAGCACCTTATCAGGACTATGAAGAGTTGGATATGCTGACCATGCTGGATACCAATGTCAAAGGTTTGATGGCAGTCACTCGCTGTTTCTTGCCAGCAATGGTAAAAGCCAATCAAGGACATATCATCAATATGGGGTCAACCGCAGGAATCTACGCCTATGCTGGTGCAGCAGTTTATTCAGCTACCAAGGCAGCAGTTAAGACCTTTTCAGATGGTCTGCGAATTGATACCATCGCAACGGATATCAAGGTGACGACCATTCAGCCTGGAATTGTCGAAACAGATTTTTCGACGGTACGTTTTCGCGGTGATAAAGAGCGGGCTGCGTCCGTTTACCAAGGAATCGAAGCCTTGCAAGCTCAGGATATTGCAGACACAGTAGTCTATGTGACCAGTCAACCTCGTCGTGTGCAGATTACAGATATGACCATTATGGCCAATCAACAGGCGACAGGATTTATGGTTCATAAAAAGTAAAAAATTTCCTCGAAAGTTACAAATTTCTGTAACTTTTTTTGATTTCCTACGAATAGATAAGTAGGAGGAAGAAAATATGTATAATAAAGTTATCATGATTGGGCGTTTAACGTCTACACCAGAATTGCACAAAACCAACAATGACAAGTCGGTAGCGCGAGCAACTATCGCTGTGAACCGTCGTTACAAAGACCAAAACGGGGAACGCGAAGCCGATTTTGTTAATATGGTCCTATGGGGCAGACTAGCAGAAAGCTTGGCAAGCTACGCAACTAAAGGTAGTCTCATTTCAGTGGATGGAGAATTACGTAACCGTCGCTTTGAGAAAAATGGTCAAATGAACTATGTGACCGAAGTTCTTGTGACAGGATTCCAACTTTTGGAAAGTCGCGCCCAACGTGCCATGCGTGAAAATAATGCAGGCCAAGATTTGGCGGATTTGGTCTTAGAAGAGGAAGAATTGACATTTTAAGCATTAAAAAGTCTGAGTTGCTCTCAGGCTTTTTATCTTGAGAAAGTCAGACTTTTTTCTTGACTATTTCTGACCAAGTGATACAATAGAACTATGGATTAGCACTCAAGTACAAAGAGTGCTAATACTATCTATCTCATTATGGAGGAAATGCAGATGTTGAAACCATTAGGGGACCGTGTGGTCTTAAAAGTAGAAGAAAAAGAACAAACTGTTGGAGGCTTTGTCCTTGCAGGCTCAGCCCAAGAAAAAACCAAAACAGCTCAAGTTATGGCTACTGGACAAGGTGTTCGTACCTTGAACGGTGACTTGGTTGCTCCAAGTGTTAAGGCTGGAGACCGTGTCTTAGTTGAAGCTCACGCAGGTCTTGATGTCAAAGATGGCGATGAAAAGTACATCATCGTAGGCGAAGCTAACATCTTGGCAATCATTGAAGAATAGAAGGAGAAAGTAAGTATGTCAAAAGAAATTAAATTTTCATCAGATGCCCGTTCAGCTATGGTTCGTGGTGTCGATATCCTTGCAGATACTGTTAAAGTAACCTTGGGACCAAAAGGTCGTAACGTTGTGTTGGAAAAATCATTTGGCTCACCCTTGATTACCAATGATGGTGTGACCATTGCCAAAGAAATTGAATTAGAAGACCATTTTGAAAATATGGGTGCCAAATTGGTATCAGAAGTAGCTTCAAAAACCAATGATATTGCAGGTGATGGGACTACAACTGCAACTGTTTTGACCCAAGCTATCGTCCGTGAAGGAATCAAAAACGTCACTGCAGGTGCCAATCCAATCGGCATTCGTCGCGGGATTGAAACAGCAGTTGCTGCAGCAGTAGAAGCCTTGAAAAATAATGCCATCCCTGTCGCTAATAAAGAAGCTATCGCTCAAGTTGCAGCCGTATCTTCTCGTTCTGAAAAAGTAGGCGAATACATCTCTGAAGCTATGGAAAAAGTTGGCAAAGATGGAGTCATCACTATCGAAGAGTCACGTGGTATGGAAACAGAGCTTGAAGTTGTTGAAGGAATGCAGTTCGACCGTGGTTACCTTTCACAGTACATGGTGACAGATAGCGAAAAAATGGTGGCTGATCTTGAAAATCCATACATTTTGATTACTGATAAGAAGATTTCAAATATCCAAGAAATCTTGCCACTTCTAGAAAGCATTCTCCAAAGCAATCGTCCACTCTTGATTATTGCGGATGATGTTGATGGCGAAGCTCTTCCAACTCTTGTTTTGAACAAGATTCGTGGAACCTTCAACGTAGTAGCAGTTAAGGCACCTGGTTTTGGTGACCGTCGCAAAGCCATGCTTGAAGATATCGCCATCTTAACAGGAGGAACAGTTATCACAGAAGACCTAGGTCTTGAATTGAAAGATGCTACAATTGAAGCTCTTGGTCAAGCAGCGAGAGTAACTGTGGACAAAGATAGCACTGTTATCGTAGAAGGTGCTGGAAATCCTGAAGCGATTTCTCACCGTGTTTCAGTTATCAAGTCTCAAATCGAAACCACAACTTCTGAGTTTGACCGTGAAAAATTGCAAGAACGCTTGGCGAAATTGTCAGGTGGTGTAGCAGTCATCAAGGTCGGAGCTGCAACTGAAACTGAGTTGAAAGAAATGAAACTCCGCATTGAAGATGCCCTCAACGCTACTCGTGCAGCTGTTGAAGAAGGAATCGTTGCAGGTGGTGGAACAGCCCTTGTAAATGTTATCCCAGCCGTAGCTGATTTGGAATTGACAGGTGATGAAGCAACAGGACGCAATATCGTTCTCCGTGCCTTGGAAGAACCTGTTCGTCAAATCGCTCACAATGCAGGATTTGAAGGATCTATCGTTATCGATCGTTTGAAAAATGCTGAAGTTGGTACAGGCTTCAACGCAGCAACTGGCGAGTGGGTCAACATGATTGAAGAGGGAATCATCGACCCAGTTAAAGTGAGCCGTTCAGCTCTTCAAAATGCAGCATCTGTAGCCAGCTTGATTTTGACAACAGAAGCAGTCGTAGCCAATAAACCAGAACCAGTGGCCCCAGCTCCAGCAATGGATCCAAGCATGATGGGTGGTATGATGTAAGCTTTCTATAGAAAACACAAAAGGAGGGAATGCCTATCCCTCCTTTTTATGATGTTCATTTCTAAATTGATTTGAGCTCTCCTAACTTATATGATAAAATAAGACTAGAAAAAGGAGAAGAACATGATCGATGTAGAAGAAATTCTGAGCAAGATGAACCCCAATCAGAAGATTAATTATGACCGTGTCATGCAGAAGATGGTACAAGTATGGGAGAAAAATGAGCAACGGCCAACCATTCTCATGCATGTTTGCTGTGCCCCTTGCAGTACCTATACCCTAGAATATTTGACCAAGTATGCAGATGTGACCATCTATTTTGCCAATTCCAATATCCATCCCAAGGCAGAATACCATAAGCGGGCTTATGTTACCAAGAAATTTGTCAGTGATTTCAATGAGAGGACAGGAAATACGGTCCAGTATCTAGAAGCTCCCTACGAACCAAATGAATACCGTAAGTTAGTCAGAGGGACTAGAGGAAGAGCCAGAAGGTGGCGACCGTTGCAAGGTTTGCTTTGACTACCGACTGGATAAGACAGCGCAAGTGGCTATGGATTTGGGCTTTGACTACTTTCGGTTCAGCCTTGACCATCAGTCCTCATAAGAATTCTCAAACCATCAACAGCATCGGAATCGATGTGCAAAAAATTTATACAACCCACTATCTTCCAAGTGATTTCAAGAAAAATCAAGGCTACAAACGTTCAGTAGAGATGTGTGAAGAGTATGACATCTACCGTCAATGTTATTGTGGATGCGTCTATGCAGCCCAGGCCCAGAATATTGACCTGGTTCAAGTTAAGAAGGACGCCACAGCATTCTTGCTGGATAAGGATGTTGAAAAAGACTATTCCCACATCAAATTTACTGTTACGAAATTAGATATATAAAGATCAACTCAGCTGAAAAGCTGGGTTTTTAAAATAAAAAAACCAGGGCTTGAACCCCAGTTTGACAACTTTACCGATTCTTTAGTTCTACATAGCGCTTGTACCAAATGTTTACATAGGCTTCTGAGAAAGGACCTCGTCCATTGTTAATCCAATCAACAAGAATTTTGACATGTTCTTTTAAAATATAGTCCAAGTCATCAGAATAATTCATTTTGCGTTTGTGACGCTCATACTCCTCAACGTCCAAGAGACGTTTTTCCCCATCTGTAAAAATTTTAACATCCAAATCGTAATCAATATACTTCAGTGCTTCTTCATCCAGATAGTAGGGGCTAGCCATATTGCAATAGTAGGAAATTCCATTATCACGAATCATGGCAATGATATTAAACCAATATTTCTTGTGAAAGTAAACAATAGCCGGTTCTCGAGTGACCCAACGACGACCATCACTTTCGGTAACAAGTGTATGATCGTTGACACCAATAATGGCGTTTTCTGTTGTTTTTAGTACCATGGTGTCCCGCCAAGTTCGGTGGAGACTCCCATCATGCTTATAACTTTGAATTGTAATAAAGTCGCCTTCTTTTGGAAGCTTCATAACTAACCAACTTTCTACAATTTATAAGTTTATCGTTTACTATTGTACCATAAAATTACCTAAAATCTGTGAATTTTACATGAAAATATTAAAGATATTCTCTGAGAGCGCTTGCTATATCCGAAAAATCGTAGCCTTTTCGTGCTAAAACTTGAGTTAAACGCTGTTTAAGTTCGTATCCTTCATATTTTCGGGCATACTTAGCATATTGCTTATCAAGTTCCTTGAAGATGAGTTCCTGAGTCGTTTCTTGGTCAACTTGACTATCCAACTCGTCAAAGGCAACTTTAGCATCAGGATAAGAGAAGCCCTTGTTGGTCAGATTTTGGATAATCTTATCTTGCAAGGCACGAGCTGGAAGTTTTCCCTCATATTTTTTCAATAGTTTATTAGCTACACGTTGAGCAACTTCCGAAAAATCAAATTCTTTCAAGTTCTCTTCTATACTAGATTTTGAAATCCCTTTTTGAGCTAGTTTCTGAGTCAGTACATAAGGTCCCTTGTCTCCTGAAAGTTGATTGGCATTGATGATAGCATAAGCGTACTGGTCATCATTAATCCACTTATCTTCTTTAAGATTAGCAATGACTTGAGAAACGATGTTTTCATCAATATCGTATTTTTTCAGATATCCTCTTACTTCTTTTTCAGTGCGTGCTTTAAAGGATAGGTGGTAGAGGGCCAGATTCTTACCATAAGAAAATTGAGCAAAGTCCTGTATCTCTTTCAATTCCTCTTCGCTTATCACCTTATCTCTCGATAGCATAAAACGAACAATTGTATCTTCGGTGATATAACATTTATCGTTATTATCAAGCTCCATCAGATAGAGTCTTTTTTTCTTTTCAAGTTTTGTGATTTTCATAGTTCTATTATAACTCAAAATGTGATAAGATAGGGGTATGAATCTGAAAGTGAAACAAAAAATACCATTAAAAATCAAGCGCATGGGAATTAATGGTGAGGGAATCGGCTTTTTACCAAAAAACGTTAGTCTTTTGTACCTGGAGCACTCAAAAGGAGAAGATATCTATTGTCAGATTACTTCTATTAAACGCAACTTTGTTGAAGCAAAGCTACTAAAGGTCAACAAGAAGTCTAAATTTCGAGTTGTGCCAGCTTGTACTATTTACAATGAGTGCGGAGGCTGTCAAATCATGCACCTGCATTATGATAAGCAACTGGAGTTCAAGACGGACTTACTTCATCAAGCACTGAAAAAATTTGCTCCTGCAGGATATGAAAACTATGAAATTCGTCCAACTATTGGAATGCAGGAACCCAAGTACTACCGTGCTAAGTTACAATTTCAGACTCGAAAATTTAAAAATCAGGTCAAGGCTGGCTTATATGCACAAAACTCTCACTATTTAGTAGAGTTGAAAGACTGCCTGGTACAAGACAAGGAAACTCAAGTGATTGCTAATCGCCTAGCGGAATTACTTACTTTTCACCAAATTCCGATAACGGATGAGAGAAAAGTTCTAGGTGTTAGAACTATAATGGTCCGACGAGCAAGAAAGACTGGACAGGTTCAGATTATTATTGTTACAAACTGCCAGCTTAATTTCACAAAACTGGTAAAAGATTTAGTTAAAGATTTTCCAGAAGTTGTGACAGTAGCTGTAAATACAAATACAGCTAAAACAAGTGAAATATATGGTGAAAAGACAGAGATTATCTGGGGACAAGAGAGTATTCAAGAAGGTGTACTCGATTATGAATTTTCACTATCTCCTCGAGCTTTCTATCAACTAAATCCTGAACAAACAGAAGTTCTTTATAACGAGGCGGTAAAAGCCTTGGATGTTAATAAAGAAGACCATTTGATTGACGCTTATTGTGGAGTGGGAACGATTGGATTTGCCTTTGCAAAGAAAGTAAAGACACTTAGAGGAATGGATATTATCCCAGAAGCTATTGAAGATGCCAAGCGAAATGCGAAAAGAATGGGATTTGACAATACTCATTATGAAGCTGGAACGGCAGAAGAGATTATTCCTCGTTGGTACAAGGAAGGCTACCTAGCAGATGCTCTGATTGTGGACCCACCACGTACAGGTCTGGATGATAAGTTATTAGATACTATTCTTACTTATATACCAGAAAAAATGGTTTATATTTCTTGTAATGTTTCGACCTTGGCTCGTGATTTGGTACGCTTAGTAGAAGTCTATGATCTTCATTATATCCAGTCGGTCGATATGTTCCCACATACAGCTCGAACTGAAGCTGTTGTAAAATTAATAAAAAAAGTTTAAAAAAGGTGTTGACAAAGTTTAAAAAGTCGGTATAATAGTAAGAGTTGAAAATAACAACTCAGGTCCGTTGGTCAAGGGGTTAAGACACCGCCTTTTCACGGCGGTAACACGGGTTCGAATCCCGTACGGACTATGGTATGTTGCGGTTGAAACACTTGATGAAAAAAAGTTTTAAAAAAAGTTTCAAAAAAAGTGTTGACAAGCGAAAGCGACTGTGATATACTAATATAGTTGTCACTTGAGAGAAGTGAGTGACAAAGACCTTTGAAAAACTGAACAAGACGAACCAATGTGCAGGGCACTACAACAACGGTTGTAGTACTGAACAATGAAAAAAACAATAAATCTGTCAGTGACAGAAATGAGTGAGAACTCAAACTTTTTAATGAGAGTTTGATCCTGGCTCAGGACGAACGCTGGCGGCGTGCCTAATACATGCAAGTAGAACGCTGAAGGAGGAGCTTGCTTCTCTGGATGAGTTGCGAACGGGTGAGTAACGCGTAGGTAACCTGCCTGGTAGCGGGGGATAACTATTGGAAACGATAGCTAATACCGCATAAGAGTAGATGTTGCATGACATTTGCTTAAAAGGTGCAATTGCATCACTACCAGATGGACCTGCGTTGTATTAGCTAGTTGGTGGGGTAACGGCTCACCAAGGCGACGATACATAGCCGACCTGAGAGGGTGATCGGCCACACTGGGACTGAGACACGGCCCAGACTCCTACGGGAGGCAGCAGTAGGGAATCTTCGGCAATGGACGGAAGTCTGACCGAGCAACGCCGCGTGAGTGAAGAAGGTTTTCGGATCGTAAAGCTCTGTTGTAAGAGAAGAACGAGTGTGAGAGTGGAAAGTTCACACTGTGACGGTATCTTACCAGAAAGGGACGGCTAACTACGTGCCAGCAGCCGCGGTAATACGTAGGTCCCGAGCGTTGTCCGGATTTATTGGGCGTAAAGCGAGCGCAGGCGGTTAGATAAGTCTGAAGTTAAAGGCTGTGGCTTAACCATAGTACGCTTTGGAAACTGTTTAACTTGAGTGCAAGAGGGAGAGTGGAATTCCATGTGTAGCGGTGAAATGCGTAGATATATGGAGGAACACCGGTGGCGAAAGCGGCTCTCTGGCTTGTAACTGACGCTGAGGCTCGAAAGCGTGGGGAGCAAACAGGATTAGATACCCTGGTAGTCCACGCCGTAAACGATGAGTGCTAGGTGTTAGACCCTTTCCGGGGTTTAGTGCCGCAGCTAACGCATTAAGCACTCCGCCTGGGGAGTACGACCGCAAGGTTGAAACTCAAAGGAATTGACGGGGGCCCGCACAAGCGGTGGAGCATGTGGTTTAATTCGAAGCAACGCGAAGAACCTTACCAGGTCTTGACATCCCTCTGACCGCTCTAGAGATAGAGTTTTCCTTCGGGACAGAGGTGACAGGTGGTGCATGGTTGTCGTCAGCTCGTGTCGTGAGATGTTGGGTTAAGTCCCGCAACGAGCGCAACCCCTATTGTTAGTTGCCATCATTTCAGTTGGGCACTCTAGCGAGACTGCCGGTAATAAACCGGAGGAAGGTGGGGATGACGTCAAATCATCATGCCCCTTATGACCTGGGCTACACACGTGCTACAATGGCTGGTACAACGAGTCGCAAGCCGGTGACGGCAAGCTAATCTCTTAAAAGCCAGTCTCAGTTCGGATTGTAGGCTGCAACTCGCCTACATGAAGTCGGAATCGCTAGTAATCGCGGATCAGCACGCCGCGGTGAATACGTTCCCGGGCCTTGTACACACCGCCCGTCACACCACGAGAGTTTGTAACACCCGAAGTCGGTGAGGTAACCGTAAGGAGCCAGCCGCCTAAGGTGGGATAGATGATTGGGGTGAAGTCGTAACAAGGTAGCCGTATCGGAAGGTGCGGCTGGATCACCTCCTTTCTAAGGATAAGGAACTGCGCATTGGTCTTGTTTAGTCTTGAGAGGTCTTGTGGGGCCTTAGCTCAGCTGGGAGAGCGCCTGCTTTGCACGCAGGAGGTCAGCGGTTCGATCCCGCTAGGCTCCATTGGTGAGAGATCACCAAGTAATGCACATTGAAAATTGAATATCTATATCAAATAGTAACAAGAAAATAAACCGAAAACGCTGTAGTATTAATAAGAGTTTATGACTGAAAGGTCAAAAAATAAGGTTAAGTTAATAAGGGCGCACGGTGGATGCCTTGGCACTAGGAGCCGAAGAAGGACGTGACAAACGACGATATGCCTTGGGTAGCTGTAAGTAAGCGATGATCCAGGGATTTTCGAATGGGGGAACCCAACAGGTACTACCTGTTACCCGCATCTGTTAAGGATGTGAGGAGGAAGACGCAGTGAACTGAAACATCTAAGTAGCTGCAGGAAGAGAAAGCAAAAGCGATTGCCTTAGTAGCGGCGAGCGAAACGGCAGGAGGGCAAACCGAAGAGTTTACTCTTCGGGGTTGTAGGACTGCAATGTGGACTCAAAGATTATAGAAGAATGATTTGGGAAGATCAGCCAAAGAGAGTAATAGCCTCGTATTTAAAAATAGTCTTTGTACCTAGCAGTATCCTGAGTACGGCGGGACACGAGAAATCCCTGTCGGAATCTGGGAGGACCATCTCCCAACCCTAAATACTCCCTAGTGACCGATAGTGAACCAGTACCGTGAGGGAAAGGTGAAAAAGCACCCCGGGAGGGGAGTGAAATAGAACCTGAAACCGTGTGCCTACAACAAGTTCGAGCCCGTTAATGGGTGAGAGCGTGCCTTTTGTAGAATGAACCGGCGAGTTACGTTATGATGCGAGGTTAAGTTGAAGAGACGGAGCCGTAGGGAAACCGAGTCTGAATAGGGCGAATTAGTATCATGACGTAGACCCGAAACCATGTGACCTACCCATGAGCAGGTTGAAGGTGCGGTAAGACGCACTGGAGGACCGAACCAGGGCACGTTGAAAAGTGCTTGGATGACTTGTGGGTAGCGGAGAAATTCCAAACGAACTTGGAGATAGCTGGTTCTCTCCGAAATAGCTTTAGGGCTAGCGTCGACATTAAGATTCTTGGAGGTAGAGCACTGTTTGGGTGAGGGGTCCATCCCGGATTACCAATCTCAGATAAACTCCGAATGCCAATGAATTATGGTCGGCAGTCAGACTGCGAGTGCTAAGATCCGTAGTCGAAAGGGAAACAGCCCAGACCACCAGCTAAGGTCCCAAAATAATTGTTAAGTGGAAAAAGGATGTGGGGTTGCACAGACAACTAGGATGTTAGCTTAGAAGCAGCTATTCATTCAAAGAGTGCGTAATAGCTCACTAGTCGAGTGACCCTGCGCCGAAAAATGTACCGGGGCTAAAACAATTTACTGAAGCTGTGGATACCTTTATAGGTATGGTAGGAGAGCGTTCTATGTGTGAAGAAGGTGTACCGTGAGGAGTGCTGGAACGCATAGAAGTGAGAATGCCGGTATGAGTAGCGAAAGACAGGTGAGAATCCTGTCCACCGTAAGACTAAGGTTTCCAGGGGAAGGCTCGTCCGCCCTGGGTTAGTCGGGACCTAAGGAGAGACCGAAAGGTGTATCCGATGGACAACAGGTTGATATTCCTGTACTAGAGTATGTAGTGATGGAGGGACGCAGTAGGCTAACTAAAAGCAGACGATTGGAAGAGTCTGTCTAAGCAGTGAGGTGTGATATGAGTCAAATGCTTATATCTATAACATTGAGCTGTGATGGGGAGCGAAGTTTAGTAGCGAAGTTAGTGACGTCACACTGCCAAGAAAAGCTTCTAGCGTTTAAACATACTCTACCCGTACCGCAAACCGACACAGGTAGTCGAGGCGAGTAGCCTCAGGTGAGCGAGAGAACTCTCGTTAAGGAACTCGGCAAAAATGACCCCGTAACTTCGGGAGAAGGGGTGCTGACTTTAAGTCAGCCGCAGTGAATAGGCCCAAGCAACTGTTTATCAAAAAAACACAGCTCTCTGCTAAATCGTAAGATGATGTATAGGGGGTGACGCCTGCCCGGTGCTGGAAGGTTAAGAGGAGTGCTTAGCGCAAGCGAAGGTATGAATTGAAGCCCCAGTAAACGGCGGCCGTAACTATAACGGTCCTAAGGTAGCGAAATTCCTTGTCGGGTAAGTTCCGACCCGCACGAAAGGCGTAATGATTTGGGCACTGTCTCAACGAGAGACTCGGTGAAATTTTAGTACCTGTGAAGATGCAGGTTACCCGCGACAGGACGGAAAGACCCCATGGAGCTTTACTGCAGTTTGATATTGAGTGTCTGTACCACATGTACAGGATAGGTAGGAGTCTAAGAGATCGGGACGCCAGTTTCGAAGGAGACGTTGTTGGGATACTACCCTTGTGTTATGGCCACTCTAACCCGGATAGGTGATCCCTATCGGAGACAGTGTCTGACGGGCAGTTTGACTGGGGCGGTCGCCTCCTAAAAGGTAACGGAGGCGCCCAAAGGTTCCCTCAGAATGGTTGGAAATCATTCGCAGAGTGTAAAGGTATAAGGGAGCTTGACTGCGAGAGCTACAACTCGAGCAGGGACGAAAGTCGGGCTTAGTGATCCGGTGGTTCCGTATGGAAGGGCCATCGCTCAACGGATAAAAAGCTACCCTGGGGATAACAGGCTTATCTCCCCAAGAGTTCACATCGACGGGGAGGTTTGGCACCTCGATGTCGGCTCGTCGCATCCTGGGGCTGTAGTCGGTCCCAAGGGTTGGGCTGTTCGCCCATTAAAGCGGCACGCGAGCTGGGTTCAGAACGTCGTGAGACAGTTCGGTCCCTATCCGTCGCGGGCGTAGGAAATTTGAGAGGATCTGCTCCTAGTACGAGAGGACCAGAGTGGACTTACCGCTGGTGTACCAGTTGTCTTGCCAAAGGCATCGCTGGGTAGCTATGTAGGGAAGGGATAAACGCTGAAAGCATCTAAGTGTGAAACCCACCTCAAGATGAGATTTCCCATGATTTTATATCAGTAAGAGCCCTGAGAGATGATCAGGTAGATAGGTTAGAAGTGGAAGTGTGGCGACACATGTAGCGGACTAATACTAATAGCTCGAGGACTTATCCAAAGTAACTGAGAATATGAAAGCGTAGTGTTTTCTTGATTTGAATAGATATTCAATTTTGAGTAGGTATTACTCAGAGTTAAGTGACGATAGCCTAGGAGATACACCTGTACCCATGCCGAACACAGAAGTTAAGCCCTAGAACGCCGGAAGTAGTTGGGGGTTGCCCCCTGTGAGATATGGAAGTCGCTTAGCTCTAGGGAGTTTAGCTCAGCTGGGAGAGCATCTGCCTTACAAGCAGAGGGTCAGCGGTTCGATCCCGTTAACTCCCAAAGGTCCCGTAGTGTAGCGGTTATCACGTCGCCCTGTCACGGCGAAGATCGCGGGTTCGATTCCCGTCGGGACCGTTTAAAGATAACGCAAGTTATTTTAGACTCGTTAGCTCAGTTGGTAGAGCAATTGACTTTTAATCAATGGGTCACTGGTTCGAGCCCAGTACGGGTCATATCTGCGGGTTTGGCGGAATTGGCAGACGCACCAGATTTAGGATCTGGCGCTTAACGGCGTGGGGGTTCAAGTCCCTTAACCCGCATTAAGATATAATAAATGAGCCGGCTTAGCTCAGTTGGTAGAGCATCTGATTTGTAATCAGAGGGTCGCGTGTTCAAGTCATGTAGCCGGCATTTTTTTAGATAGAAGAAAACAGTGCGAACGTAGTTCAGTGGTAGAACACCACCTTGCCAAGGTGGGGGTCGCGGGTTCGAATCCCGTCGTTCGCTTAGAGAGGCCGGGGTGGCGGAACTGGCAGACGCACAGGACTTAAAATCCTGCGATTGGTAACGATCGTACCGGTTCGATTCCGGTCCTCGGCATAATATAGAGCACCCTTAGCTCAACTGGATAGAGTACCTGACTACGAATCAGGCGGTTAGAGGTTCGACTCCTCTAGGGTGCATTTTTCTATTTAACTCGGGAAGTAGCTCAGCTTGGTAGAGTACTTGGTTTGGGACCAAGGTGTCGCAGGTTCGAATCCTGTCTTCCCGATATCATGGCGGTGTAGCTCAGCTGGCTAGAGCGTCCGGTTCATACCCGGGAGGTCGGGGGTTCGATCCCCTTCGCCGCTATAATGATCTTGTTGGACCTTTAGCTCAGCTGGTTAGAGCTCTCGGCTCATAACCGAGTGGTCGTAGGTTCAAGTCCTACAAGGTCCATTTGAATAGTATGGAGGATTACCCAAGTCCGGCTGAAGGGAACGGTCTTGAAAACCGTCAGGCGTGTAAAAGCGTGCGTGGGTTCGAATCCCACATCCTCCTTTTGTATTAACGCGGGATGGAGCAGCTCGGTAGCTCGTCGGGCTCATAACCCGAAGGTCGTAGGTTCAAATCCTGCTCCCGCAATAAGGCTCGGTAGCTCAGTTGGTAGAGCAATGGATTGAAGCTCCATGTGTCGGCGGTTCGATTCCGTCTCGCGCCATTTTTACTTATAGTATGTATGCGGGTGTAGTTTAGTGGTAAAACTACAGCCTTCCAAGCTGTTGTCGCGAGTTCGATTCTCGTCACCCGCTTTGAACTTTGTTCAAATTACCAAGTTTTTAACTTGGGCGCGTAGCTCAGGTGGTTAGAGCGCACGCCTGATAAGCGTGAGGTCGGTGGTTCGAGTCCACTCGTGCCCATTAATTGGAGAATTACTCAAGAGGCTGAAGAGGACGGTTTGCTAAATCGTTAGGTCGGGTAACTGGCGCAAGGGTTCGAATCCCTTATTCTCCGTTTTAATGAGGGTTTATAACTCTTTTTTTTTATATTTTTAAGAATAGTAGAATAAAAACTTCAGATTTGTAAAACTTAATTGGATTACTTATCTGAAGTTTTTTTGCGCTCTTTGTCAACTGTAGTGGGTTGATATAATAGTCTTAGACCTTGATTTTTTTCAAGGTCTTTTTTTGAATTTGGTCAATTTTTTTGGTCAACTTTTTGTTAGAAAAAAATTATTGACTTAAAAAAACTCCCTAACACGTTTGTTTTCTGATTCTTCTTTTTCCTTGATTAAATGACCATATGTTTGAGTTATTTGTATAATATCTTTATGTCCCATATTTGAAGCTATAACCCAGATATCGATTCCATAACCTAACATAATACTTGCGTATGTGTGCCTAATACCTGTAGCTGATAAATCGAGTGGTTTGAGTTTCAACTTCTTGAGATGTTCTCTTAAACGCTTATTCACTTCGTGATTACTTGGAACGATAGTATACAAATCGAAAAAGATATGATTTTCTTTATTTTTTTAATATTTGTTTGTTTAATATCTCTACTTTTGAATCTCTTTTAATTGATTCAAAACATTCAATGTTTCTGAATCGACTGGAATAGTTCGAACAGAAGTAGCTGTTTTTGCTGGTCGCCATTCTTTCTTTCTAGGGTCATAGCGCCTGTATGTTTTTGATTTCTTGAGTTTCATTCAAAAACACAATCCCATGTTAAGCCTAGCACCTCACCGAAACGCAAGCCAGTTTTTAGTTGAATAAAAAGAAGATAGTCAATAATATTAAACTTCAGTTCAATATTATGTTTTACCTCTTTCAATAATTTATGATAATCAGCTGAACTCTTGATAGCTTTTTTTCTTTTTTTAATCTTTCGGCTTGCTTGTCCTGTAATAACAACACCATCTGTAAAAATCAATGATTGATAACTTATCTTTTTTTCGCAAATTGAATGACTTTTTCTAACTTCCGCATTTAAACGCCGAACCGTATCTTTTTCCAACTCTTTTTGCGTATTCGTTGATAAATTCTTGATACTCACTATAAGTGATGTTAGTAGCTGATTTATCTTTGAAATAATCTAAAAATAAGTTTACCTCTATGTTTATGATGTGCAATTGTTCCTTGACTTTTATTTAAAGGAACAATTTGCAGATTATACCATTTCTGCCATAATTGATAGAGAGAAATATTTGAATCAATTACATTACCGTTTAACAACTCTAATTCAATTTTGCTTGCTTCCAGCATCGCTTCTTTTTTTGTTTTGAAGCCTGAGTTTGAAGCTACTACCTTTTTATTTTTTTATCAAATATTCTATAATCCCAATTTTTTTCTTTTTTTCCTCGTTGTCTGTATGAAATTGCCATACGATTATCCTTTCTTTTAAAACAGATAACCAAGACATCGTCTTGGCTATTATATCATTTCTCTTTTAATAATTCTGAAAAATGCTGTTCAAAAAAATCTCTGGTCTTAGAGGCAAGAAAGATATATTTACCACCCTGATTCTGAGGATATTTTACAAAACCATCTTTGTTTTTATCAATATCGATTTTTGAGCGAATATCAGACCGATAGAGAACATTTTCCAAAAGCCAAGGTCGGGAGACGGAAACCATCTCTAAAAACATCGTTTAGATTAATATATTGACCAGCAGACGCTTTCTTCTTCAGATTGAGATACTCTTCCTTTTCTACAATGATATGTGTGTTGGGAAGATTTACTTCTAAATTGTCTATTTTAATTAAAATTTTATCTGTCATATCAATTTTTCTCTTTCTGTGATAAAATAAGGTATAGAAATAGTATTTATTATTTCTACTAGTTTTAGTTATCATTGCACTCGCTTTGGTCGGTTGAGTCTGTAGTGATAACTTTTCTTTTACTATCAATATTTTTTTCTTTCTTAATTCTTTTCTAATATATCCGAAGCGATTTTTCGAAATTCTTCTTCCTTTTCTACACTATTTAGCGTATACGTCTCTAATTTTTTAAATGCTTGTTTCGCTTTTTCTTTTAAATCTCGTGTAGCTGTGTAATTCCATAATTCAATTTTGATAACCTTATTCTTTTCATCATGTACCATTTTGATTACAAATCTAATTCTTCGCATTAGCTGATGATATTCTCTATTTTTCTTACCAAACCACGAATCACACCAATCCCAATAAGTATCTGAATTTGTGATAATTGTTAAATCATTGATGATATACGCATCTTTAAACCGTGAACTTAACTGTGTCGCTGAATCTGGTTCTAATACTTGAAACAGTTCTCTAAAGGTCATGCCACAACTTGAATCTAATTCATTAATTACAATAGTTTTTTCCCCTTTATAACCTGAACCCAAATCGAATCGTTTCTTGTTGATGGATGGGGTATGTGCGCCTAACCTATCATGTTCTTCTGCGAGTAAACGTGCTAGATAGGATTTTCCTGTTCCCCCTTCAGCTTGAATATAGATACCTGTATGATTTCGTTCTCCCTTACTCATACGAATAAACTCTTTTTGAATAAATTCTTGTCTGTTTTCTTCAAATTGCCTTTTATTTGAATTCCACGCTTTTTGTGCTATTCGTTGAGTGAATTGCTCAAATAATTGTTGTTTCGCTTCCATTATAAGTAGTCCTTCCTCTGAGATTTGATAACTTAATTCTAAACAATATTCATCGATTTCTAAACCATTATCAGCCTTTTCTTTGCTATGATTTTTGATTTTTCCCATGATATCATCGATATAGTTTCCATTATTTGATGAAATAACTTCCGAAACTTCGTAAGGAAATTTGTGTTCTTCCATGTTACGTTCGTTTCGATGCGTCAAATATCGACATGCTTTTATCGAACTACGAACAAATTCTAAATTTTGTTCTCTTGAAATTGATAAACCCTTATAAACAGATGAATAAGTATGAGCATGTTTGAAATCAATATAAAAATGTGCATGCAGTGGTTTTGAACTACCGTCGTCTTTCAAATCTTTATCATGAAAAAAATAATATGATACCTATCATCTTCATTTTTACAATAGTCTTTTAATCCGTTGAATAACTGATTCACGAAAAATCCTCTTCAGTTAATTCTTGATTTGCTTTATGTTCATATTCAAATGAAATTTGACCAAAAAAATTTTTCTTTTTCTGTCATTTTGATTAATTTTCATAAAAATCCTTCCTGATTTTGACACAAAAATAGAGAGTGTGTGTTGATTTTGAGTAGATGTGATATGTTGTTGATGTGGATGCACAGACGGAGAAAACTGTGCATCCACAGAAAAATAAACATCATATCTGATTGACACATCACAACAAAAAATTCTTATTCATTGGACATGGATTGTGTAAATATTTTGGTGCTGGTGTACTTGCTTACCTTCAGTAGCAGTACACCGCACCTTTATTTTTTTCTAACTGCTGTTGAGCTGAATGTTCTACTATTTTCTAATCTAATAAAATCATTAAATAAATATCTACTGTCTAACTGATTTAATTCTCTTTTAGCCTGTGCCAATAATTCTTCCATAATATTATAACTTTCACAATTCGCTGGAAAAGTCCATGTTGCCACAGCTCTGTGTTCATAGTAAACAACAGTTAATGTTAACAGTGAACGATTCGCTTTTTCTGATAATTTCTTGTTTTGAATTGCTGTAGCGAGAAGATTCTTCCAAAGTTGGCTCTACATTTATCTGCCTACAAAATCGTCTCATTTGCCACGTCGCAACATATGACTTAATGCTATTTCTGAAATAATCAAATTCAGCATTTCTAAATACAAAAATCGATATTAATTATAAATAGTAATAATATAAATGATACACTCGAAATTAAACGTAGTACTGATATAAAAAAACAATAAAAATAAAAAATGTTTCTATATGTATTTGAAAAAAATGATAAATGTAGCCAAACGCTCTAAAAATAAAAAAATATAATAGAAACAAAAAAATTGTAAAATTAACTACATTGTATTTATTAAAGTATTTTTGTCATGTGATTTCTTCCTTCCTGATGTTATAAGAGGGGGTTAGAAGTGGCATAATATGCGTTCGATGTTCACTATCTATAAACTTGACTATACCTGTACCAATACCAGGTGGGACTACAATATTATCAACATTGATGTTGGGCAATAAAAACTGACAAGTATTCGCATTTATCTCACCTAAAATAAAGATACAGTTAATTTGTTCACGTACTGCTGTATTACCGCTAAATGCAGTTGCATCAAAGCGTTGGCTACATAAAATGAGTGAGATGGAGGTCTGACGGCCGAGAAGAGCAATCGTCCCAAGTAATTGCCCAAATGATTCACGAGACTGCTTAGAGCTCCCCTGAACAAGTGCCAACAGTTCATCAATAACAATATAAATGCGTTCAAACTGAGTTTTTGGATTTGTTAATAATATTTTTTGCCGTTCATATATCTTATTAATGATTCGACCCAACAATTCATTGACCTCTGTAATAAAACTGTTTAAGTTTGAACCATGTGTTGGTGCTAATACTTCTAAACCTAATTCCTTACTTAGTAAGTAAACATCAGCGATTTTAGGGTCGACGCAAATAATTTGATTTGTGAAAGATTTTAGACAACTAATCAAATAACGTAAGAAATGAGTCTTTCCTGTACCAGATGCTCCACTCACCGCCAAACTTGTCACCGCTTTCATTGGGATATTACAAATATTGTTAGCCATAATTGGGAGAGTATTTTCTGACACGTTCTTTTTAATAAAGATGAAAGATTATCAATCTTTAACCGAGTTGGAATCCCATCAACCCAAGGAAAGAAAAATGCACGTGCTTGATTTTCATTTTTTGTATCATAAGGAACAAAAAAAGCATTATTCTGTGGTAAGAGAGTCTTGAATGGGTAGAGTATGCCAGCGCAAATTGCAAAAATATCAAAGTATAGTTTTTTGCTTAAAGAATAGCTTACAGGGAGATTTGGGACGTAAAAAACGCCGGAATCATTGCTTGCAACCTTAATATCAAATGAATTTAAATAAGATGATTCATCATTAATATTGAGAGCGTTATTCAAATTTCTCAAAAATAAATTGTTCTAATTCGAATTTGTTTTTACCAAATTCAGTAGTGTCAGAAACAACTGCTTCTGACACTTTTCTGATTTTTGGCTTTTATTCATTAAAAAAGCCATGCATTATTTTCCTTTCTTCTTAATATCTTTTGCCCTGAAATAAAGTTGTCCGTACTGGTTTTCAAAAGCTTCTAAATCTTCAAATTCAACAATATCTCCGATTTCGAATTTTGATAAATTTGGCTTATTTTCTGGTAAAAACTTGACCTTAAAAGGATTGTGATTATCACTTGCAACGTAAACTTGATAGCCTTGAATGTTATCTGTACGTTTCATTTTTTCTTTACCGTTGACAATTTCGCCCGATTTTTCAAATTCATATTGAATCTCAAGTTGTTTACCAACCAATTTTACAACTTCATCTGAAAGAGCTTGTTCTGCTAGGCTAGCACTGTAGCCATTTGTGCGTTTAAAAAATGCCATAATTGGCCCCCTTTGTTAAAAAGTATTTTAAAGTTTTGCTACGAGAGCAGTAACTTTATGAGTCTATTCTAGCAATAATTTTTTTCGAAAAATCTACAAAATGTGTATTTCAAATTTGACAAATCAATATTTACGATATATAATTTATGTGTACGATATACATTAGAAAGTGTTAAGGAATAAAAAATGACTAATTTAAAACTAAAACGATTATCTGATTTTTATGGATGACATGATACAAAAGTATCAAATTGAGGAAACAAAAGATATTCAAAAAAAATTACGTATAAAATTTGTTAGAGAACTGGAAGCTATGGGCGAGTGGGAAAAAAAGCTAATTCTAAAAACTTTTTGGTAGAAATAGAACAAAGGTATTCAATTATGAAATTCTTGATAGATTAGAGAAACGGTGTGAACGATATTTAGTTAAGAAGAGCGGATTTGATTTTGATAAGTTCAAAGATTATAAAAGCAACATAGACAGTGAAAACTATTTTGAAGAACCAACAGAAGATGAACTAAAGGATATGCATGAAAAAGCTGTTTTTAGGTCATGGGCTGGGTCTATCTCAAAAGAAGAGATTCGAGATGTTATGCTAACAGCTTTATTTGAAAAATTTTTTACTCCCATTGATGTTGAACAATGGCAAAAAGATAGCGATATTTTAACCATTGTTGGTGTTAATGATGATAGAGAATCTAGTTTTGAATATTACAGGGCGAAGGAGCGTTATTTGTCTCACAATAAATCTGCATATTATAAGGAAAGAAAATAAATGAATAAAAAATAACCGCTAGGATTCTTTCTTAGCGGTTTGGTTTTTCTTTCACAGTTTTTATTAGTAATTGGAAGGCTTCTAAAAGCTGTTCTTGACTCGTTTGTGGAAGTTGAGTTAATTGGTCAGCTAATAACTCTAGATGTGGGTTTTTGGGGGTTATACGGCTTTCAAATAGCTCTGATGGTGTGATATTAAGAGCTGTGATAATCTTTTCTAGTGTATCAATCTTTATATTTGACCCCTTGGTTTCAAGGTTGGAAATATAATCTATGCCCACACCAGCTTTTTCGCTGAGATTTTGCTGACTTAAATTTTTTTCTTTACGTATGATTCGTATTCGTTGTCCGATATACTTTTGTAAGTGAATTGATTTCATAAGCTACCTCGTTTCAATACCATGATACAAGGAAGACAACTGTAAAATAACCCATATACAAACAAATTTTTGTCAAAATATTGTCTACAAACTAAAAATGTGTTAAAATAGTGCTATAAAATATATAAAATTGCATGATATACTACATATATCATGGTTTGACTTAACAGTCAAACCAATCCTATTAGCTCTTACAAGGAGAAAATGATGAAGAAACTGAAAACCCTCACAACTTCAACAGCTATTGCGCTTGCGTCTGTTGGTGTGCCTGCATTTGCTCAGGAAGCAACTACTACAACAGCAGTTGATACAACTGCTGTCAACGAACCAGCTCTTGTTTCAAAACCTGTAGCTGATGCAAAACCAGAAGTGAAGAAATCTTCTGACGTCAAACCTGCTCTTGATGCTCAAGAGTCTACTGTTAAGCAAGTTGAAGCTGAAAGCCAAACAGCAAAAGCTGAAGCTACTTCTGCTAACCAAGCTGTTACAACTACCGAAACTGCTTTGACAAGCGCTAAAGAGGACTTGAAGTCAGCGGAAGCTGTTAAAGCCAATGCTACAGAAGAAAATATCACTGCTACAAAAGCTAAACAAGACACAAATGTAAAAGCTCAAGAAGCCAATCAAAAAGCAACTGAAGCGTCTACTGAAGCGATTAAAGCTCAAACTGAAACTGTAGCAACTGAAACAGCTAACGTTGCCAGCGCAACAAGTAAGAAAGCTGAAGCGGATAAAACAGTAACCGCTAAAGAAGCAAATGTAAAATCAGCTGAAGACGCGCTAAATGGTTCAGGACTTGGCGAAGCTAAAGCCTCTCTTGCCCAAGCTGAAAAAGATATTGAACAAGCCAATGCCAATATCTCAAGCGCAACAACAGCTGTAGAAACTGCTAAGAAAGCAGATAACAACCGCGCAGATGCCATCAAACAAGCTACAAACAATGTGAATGTCAAAAATGACGCATTGAAATTAGCTAAAGAAATGATGGACGCAGATAAAACAAAAGTTGAATCCATCCAAGAAAAAGCAGATGCTACAGCGTCTAAAGAAAAAGAAGCGCAAACTGCTTTGGATGCACAGAAAGCTCGCTCTGATGAAGCTGTCATTCATATGGGAAATCCAGTTCACCATTTGACAGATGAAGAAAAAGCTTACTATGGTCTTGATAAAAATGATATCACATTTAAAGATGCTTCAAGCTACTATATCCGCAATAGTTGGAAAGAAGACGGTAAAGCCGACGAACTAATGTTGACAATGGGAGCAAAGATGTATAACGCTCTCACAGTTGACTTCAATAAAAACGATGCGAATCGCAAAGTTGATATTGACCATTTAACAGATGCTGAAATTATTGAAATTAGTGATTTTTATGCTAAATTGATCCATGCTTTACAAGATAACATGGGATACCCAGAAACATATAAATCTGCAACATACGTTGCTCAAGATACTCTTGACTACAGTAAACAAAGAGCTAAAGGTTATGAAGCCCGTGGAATTGACCCTGCTGTGGCTGGTCACCTTAAAGATAACATTGGGAATGAAAATCTAGCCACTGTTCGTGGTAATAGTGCAATAACAATGCTTGATTTGAAATATGCTGTGTTAGATGCTTTTAAACGATATTCATTCCTTGATGACAAATCAAATTGGGGACACGCAGCTAACAACCTAACCGGTGGTGGTATTGCTATGACAGTGGCAAACATCAACGGCAGACGTTGGTTTGTCAACTCATTTGGTAGCAAAGATACCAAAGGTACATACAAAATCAACCTCAACCAAGACCTTGCCCAACTTGAAGCAAAACTAGCTGAAGCACAAAAACAAAACAGTCAAGCTCAGACTGCACTTACAAATGCTCAAGCAGAATTAGCAGAAGCTTCAAGCAAATATGCTTCTGCACTTGAAGCTAAAACAGAAGCTGAAAAAGAATTGACAAGCAAAACAGCTAGTCCACTTCAAACAGAAGTTGCTGAAAAGAACTTGCAATTGGCAAACCTTGCTTTGAAAAATGCACAAGAACGTAAAGCAACTGCTGAAAAAGCTGTTGAAAACTTCTCAAGAAGCCAAGCAGAAAGAAACTGCTCTTGAAACAGCTAAAGCTGAACTAGCTACAGCTAAAACGGCTCAAAAAGATGCTGAAACTGCTCTTACAAATGCACAAGCAAAATTACAAGCAGAAGAAAACAAGTTGACTGCACTTCAAGATGAACAAGCGAAGCTCCATGCAGAAAAAGACAAATTGGTGTCAGATGCTAAAGCAATTGCAAAAGAATTGAGTGCTTATCTAAACGCAGATAAGAATCTTGCAGATGCGCAAGCAAAAGTAGCTGATTTAGAAGCAAAACTAACTCAAGCAAAATCTTCTGCAAAATTGGCACAAGATAAATTGGATGCCATTACAGCTAAATTGAAAGCTGAACAAGCTAAATTAGCTGAAATCCAAGAAGAGTTTGATAAGTTAGTCAAGGCTGAAAGAAAGGACTACTACAATTTATCAGGTTGGTATCTGGAGTATCTTGAAGGGAAACAAGCGGATAAGAAAACAGATACAGAACTCAAGAAAGTAGAAGACTCACAAGCTGGTAACTGGATTGAGTCAGCTGGTCGCTGGTGGTACAAACATGCTGATGGTTCGTACACAACCAACGGTTGGGAACAAATCAAGGGTACATGGTACTACTTTGACCACGCAGGTTGGATGCAAACTGGCTGGGTCAAAACTGATGGCACATGGTATTACTTGAATGAAACAGGTTCACTGGCTACAGGCTGGGTCAAAGACAACGGCACATGGTATTACTTGAACAAGTCAGGTTCAATGGATACAGGTTGGGTTAAAGATAATGGCTCATGGTATTATCTTGACCAGTCAGGTGCTATGACAACAGGCTGGTTTACAGTTTCTGGTAAATGGTACTATGCCTATAGTTCAGGAGCTCTAGCAGTAAACACCACTACACCAGATGGCTATATGGTCAATGCCAACGGTGAGTGGGTAGGATAAGGATGAGAAAAGGAATTTGAAATCATGAAAAATAAAAAAATATTAGTTAGTTCTTTATTAGCAGGTTCGTTGTTATCAGTGGGTCTTATGGCTTCTAAACCAATGGAGGTTCATGCCTTAACAGATATGAGTGTCAAGGATACTCAAAATCCCTTGAAAATCACCTTAATACCGACAGCGGGAGGTTCTACATCTGCTACTCTTTTAGTCGACCTACAAAGAAGTTCCAACGTTAATGATAGCACTTCTCTCTATTTTGATATAGTTAATGAGAGTACTGGAACTTTGACTGAATCGCATTATTTTGGTAAATTTGATGGCAAGAATAGATTACAGTCGGGTATTAATTTACTTCTAGTAGAGGATGGCAATTATTATTTAGATATATATAGTGTAGATGATTTTGGAAAACGTTATTTTGGACGTTCAGAAATTTAGAATATCAGATAAGGAATACTATCCTATTAAGAAAGTAGAAGCACCCAAAGCTACTGAAACTCCAAAACCAGCTACTAGCTCTAACTCAGGTCAGACTGGTTGGTCAGGTTCTTCTTACTATAAAGCTGGTGTTAAAGTAGTCAATCAATGGATTTTTGATGTTCAGTACAATTCTTACTTCTACCTAAATGCTTCAGGTAACTTTGTTCAAAATGCTTGGTCAGGAAGTTATTACCTCAAATCAGGTGGCTACATGGCTAAGAGCGAGTGGATTTATGACAATAACTATAAATCATACTATTACTTGACAGCAGAGGGTAGCTATGCACGTAATACCTGGGCTGGAAGTTACTACCTTAAATCAGATGGTAAAATGGCCAAGAGTGAGTGGATTTATGATAGTAGCTACCAATCTTACTATTACCTAACGTCAGAAGGAAGCTATGCTCGTAACACATGGGTAGGTGACTACTATCTCAAGTCAAATGGTAAGATGGCAGTCAACGAACGTACCCCAGATGGCTACAAAGTAGATGGCTCAGGTAAGTGGGTAAAATAAGGAAAAAAGAAAAGGAAAATGAAAAAATGGGATTATTTACAGACTCACTAAAAGTTAGTTCTGGTTTAACACTAGGACACGCAGCAACAAAAATAGGTATCCAAAAAACATTGTCAGCAGCTGAGGAGAGAGCAGCTACAAAGTTTAAAAATTATCAAGCTAGATTTTTTGACCCTATTGTACGTGAAGATTTGTGCCATTTGGAAGTTGATGGACATTTAAGAGCTAAGCACTACCCTTTCCCTGAAAAAGCTAGTGGGATAAATATTTCCGTACTACAAAAGGATGTTCAACATTTAACAAAGGAATTTAATGGTGAGAAACTAGTGAACTTTATTAAAAGACATCCATTATTTACAGCTTTTATCGTCTTGTTATTAAGTGTTCCAATCGGTTTATCAGATATTGGTTCGGTATTAGGATTTTCAGCGTTTGTTTTTGTAGTTAGGTTGATATTTGCACGACCTAAAAAATTTCAAAGATTATTGATAGAAGACGCTAAACAATACTGGAAAATTAGGGAGTATATAAGACATGCTTTAGAAGTGGGAGAATTGACACCACAAGCAAGTTTGAAAAAATTATTAAAAGCTAGATTGGTGCAACGTTTCCCCGATACAATCGAAGAAATTGAAGCACATGCATTTAATTATAGGCACGGATTGTAAAACCTAAAAAAATCTTCTTACGTTTGTAGGAAGATTTTTTGGATTCACAAAACTAGTTTAAAAGACTACGCTATTTAAACCATTTTTGAGAATGAATATATAAGGATATCCAGAAATCTAGTTGGTCAACCTTTGGTCAACTTTTGTATTTTGAATATACCTTAGATGGTGACGATGTCTTGGTATATCTGATACTCACTTACATATTCTAACTTATTTTAACTAAGATAAAACTGTAGTGGGCTGCATTAAAGCTAAAATCTTTATATATTGTCGTTTTTATGGTTGTGCTTATTTATTACTACTTCCAACTCTTGAGTGAAATTTCTCCGCTATTGAGCCAGATTTCTTTTCCGTTATCACATTGTACTAAAAGTTTTCCATTTTCAGAGATATCTTTAGCAAGTCCCTTGTAGTCTTTTTTGTCCAGTGTGAAAGCAACTTCTTTTCCAAGCACGAATGACTGTTTTTTATATAGGTATAATAACTCATCTGCTGGTGTTTCGAAGAAAGCATGCCAGATTTCTATGATTAATTCATTCCTTGTTATTGGAGCTGTAGTTTTAAATAAGCTAGCAGCTTTTTCTTTTAATTCTTGTGGGAAATCATTAATAGTAAAGTTGATTCCTACTCCAATAATGATATCTGTGACTAAGCCTGTTTCTACAGAGGTCATTGCTTCAGTGAGAATTCCTCCAATTTTATGATTGTTTAGGTAGATATCATTGACCCATTTTATGTCGACATCTATTAAAGTTAGGTTCTTAATGGCTTTGTAGACAGCTCCGGCTACAAGTAGTGTGTAGGACGGTAATTTGTCGTAGGGGAGATTGGGTTTAAGATGGAGTGTCATATAAATGCCACCTTGGGGTGAGTAGAAAGAACGTTGAAAACGGCCTCGGCCAGCTGTTTGATAGGAAGCTAGATAGAGGGTGTTTGCTTCATTTCCTAAATCAATTGCTTCTTTTGCATCGAGTTGTGTTGATCTTGTTTCGGGTTTAAAACTGATTTTAATTGGAAGATTTTGTTCTAGAAGTTCCGGGAGAATAAGATCTCCATTCACCAGTTTATAGCCTTTATTTTTGATACTATCAATTTTAATTCCTTCTTGTTCGAGGCGCTTGATAGCTTTCCAAATTGATGTTCGGGTCAGTGATAGTTCTTCTGCAATCTTTTCTCCGCTGATATAATCGCTTTCTTTTGCTAGAATTTGGTAGACGGCTTGGTAGGATTTCATAGTGTTTCCTTTCTTTAGGAATTGTAAATGATTTAAATATAGTTTGGATAGTTGCTTCTAATCTTTATTTTATTACTACTATTTTAACATATGCCTAGTACTTTCGGCACGATTTTTTGGAGTGAATCTAGTCATTAAGCTTGAGTTGTGAAATCTCAGTATTTTTGCTCGCTTTTTTACCTAGGGAAGCGTTTCCTTTGTTTTCAAATTGCTAAAAAAGTGGTACAATAAAGGGTAGCTTACTATTATCTGAATCAATTGATTTGGAGAGAAAGGATTCATTTTGAAATCAATAGGCTTTATTGAAAAGCTGAAAGGGTTGTCTAGTAAAGAGCTGATTTTATTGGGAATTATCCTGAGTATCTTTTTACCCTTTTATCTTTTTGTAGTTGTATTCTGTTTATATATTATCAGTTTAATTTTTACAGGAGACATGAAAAGTATTCTTCAGAAAATGGGGGAGCATCCGATGCTGCTTCTTTTTCTGGGCTATAGTACTGTAATATCCATTTTTGCACAAAATTGGATGGGAGTCGTAGCTTCAGTAGGAATTTTTCTATTTACTGTTTTCTTTTTGCACTATCAGTCGATTTTATCACATAAATTCTTTCGATTGATTTTGCAGCTCGTCCTGTTTGGTAGCGTCTTGTCAGCTGCTTTTGCGAGTTTAGAGCATTTCCAAATTGTGAAGAAATTCAACTATGCTTTTCTGTCACCCAATATGCAGGTATGGCATCAGAATCGTGCAGAAGTGACCTTCTTTAATCCTAATTATTATGGAATTATTTGTTGCTTCTGTATTATGATTGCTTTCTATCTGTTTACAACGACTAAGTTGAATTGGTTGAAAGTATTCTGTGTGATTGCAGGCTTTGTGAATCTCTTTGGTTTGAACTTTACGCAAAATCGAACTGCCTTTCCTGCTATTATCGCTGGAGCCATTATTTATCTCTTTACGACCATTAAAAACTGGAAGGCCTTTTGGCTTAGTATTGGGGTCTTTGCGATTGGCTTGAGCTTCCTCTTTTCTAGTGATTTGGGAGTTCGGATGGGAACTTTAGACTCTTCTATGGAAGAACGCATTTCTATCTGGGATGCTGGGATGGCCTTATTTAAGCAAAATCCTTTCTGGGGTGAAGGGCCATTGACCTACATGCACTCGTATCCTCGGATAAATGCTCCTTATCATGAACATGCTCACAGTCTTTATATTGATACGATTCTGAGTTACGGAATTGTGGGGACTATTTTACTAGTTTTGTCTTCTGTTGCTCCTGTTCGCTTGATGATGGATATGAGTCAGGAGTCGGGGAAACGTCCGATTATCGGTCTTTATCTGTCTTTCCTTACAGTGGTTGCTGTACACGGAATCTTTGACTTGGCCCTCTTCTGGATTCAGTCAGGTTTCATTTTCTTGCTAGTTATGTGCAGTATTCCATTGGAGCATCGAACGTTGGTATCGGACATGACGGATTAAGTTTATAAGATTAGAATCTTCTACCTTGGGTAGGAGATTTTTTACTATGAAAAATTATTTCTAAATCGAAATAGTTGACAGTTAGAATAATGAGTGTTACAATTACTTTATTCATTTCGATATAGAAATAAATTGGAGGTGCCATGAAAGATAGTCATTTGCTAGCCCATCATATTCGTTTGTTGAATGGACGGATTTTTCAAAAGTTACTGAGCCAAGATCCTGAAGCTCTTTATCGGAGTGAACAGGGAAAGATTTTAGCGGTTTTATGGAATAGTGAAACTGGCTGCGCAACTGCGACAGATATTGCTCTGGAAACTGGGCTTGCTAATAATACTCTGACGACGATGATTAAAAAACTAGAGGAACAAAATCTTGTAACTATTAGTCCATGTGGAGAAGATAAGCGTAAGAAGTATTTGGTTTTAACAGAGTTGGGGCAGTCTCAGAAAGAAGTGGGGCATCGTGTCAGTCAGAAATTGGATACGATCTTTTACAAAGGATTTTCAGAGGAAGAAATTCGTCAGTTTGAAGCCTTTCAAGAAAGAATTTTGGTTAATCTGAAAGAGGAGGAAAATGAGGTTTAAGATAGATCAAATTAGCTGTTTATAAGCAAAGGTCACTTTTGACTTTGTTTTCCAACTCTTAGGACAAGGAAACTACGTGGTTAGCTCTGGTCAGACTCAGATTGATGGTGATGCCTATGCCCAGTACGATATCTTCCGTCTAGAAAGCGGGAAAATTTTGGAGTATTGGGATAATAAGGAAGTTATGCCTAAGATAGAAGCCTTGATCAATAGAGATAAGTTTTAAAAGAGGAAGAACATGATTGAATACAAAAATGTAGCGCTACGCTATACAGAAAAAGATGTCTTGAGAGATGTCAATTTACAGATTGAGAATGGGGAGTTCATGGTTTTAGTTGGACCTTCTGGGTCCGGTAAAACGACCATGATCAAGATGATTAACCGTCTCTTGGAACCAACTGATGGAAATATTTATATGGATGGCAAGCGCATCAAAGACTATGATGAGCGTGAACTTCGTCTTTCTACTGGTTATGTTTTACAGGCCATTGCTCTGTTTCCCAATCTAACAGTTGCGGAAAAATATTTCCCTAATTCCTGAGATGAAGGGCTGGACTAAGGAAGAAATTGCTCAGAAAAACAGAAGAGCTTTTGGCTAAAGTTGGCTTGCCAGTAGCTGAGTATGGGCATCGACTTCCAAGCGAATTATCTGGTGGAGAACAGCAACGGGTCGGCATTGTCCGTGCCATGATTGGTCAGCCTAAGATTTTGCTTATGGATGAGCCCTTTTCGGCTTTGGATGCTATTTCGAGAAAACAGTTGCAGGTTCTGACGAAAGAATTGCATAAAGAGTTTGGAATGACAACGATTTTTGTGACCCATGATACGGATGAAGCTTTGAAATTAGGTGATCGTATTGCTGTTTTGCAGGATGGCGAGATTCGTCAGGTAGCGAATCCCGAGACCATTTTAAAAGCTCCTGCCACGGACTTTGTAGCAGACTTGTTTGGAGGTAGCCTTCATGACTAATTTAATTGCAACTTTTCAGGATCGTTTTAGTGATTGGTTGACAGCCCTATCTCAACATTTGCAGTTGTCACTTTTGACCTTGTTACTAGCTATTTTGCTTGCGATTCCCTTGGCTGTTTATCTTCGCTATCATGAGAAGTTGGCGGATTGGGTCTTACAGATTGCAGGGATTTTCCAGACCATCCCGTCTCTGGCCTTGTTGGGGCTCTTTATTCCTTTGATGGGAATTGGAACCTTGCCGGCCTTGACAGCTCTAGTGATCTATGCGATCTTTCCGATTTTACAAAATACCATCACTGGACTCAAGGGAATTGATCCGAGTCTGCAAGAGGCTGGGATTGCCTTTGGAATGACTAGGTGGGAGCGACTCAAGAAGTTTGAAATTCCACTTGCTATGCCTGTTATGATGTCTGGAATTCGGACGGCAGCGGTCTTGATTATCGGTACGGCAACCTTGGCTGCCTTGATTGGGGCAGGGGGACTGGGTTCCTTTATCCTTTTGGGAATTGACCGTAATAATGCCAGTCTGATTTTGATTGGGGCACTTTCTTCAGCAGTGCTGGCTATTGCCTTTAACTTCCTACTAAAAGTGATGGAAAAAGCAAAATTGCGGACGATTTTCTCTGGTTTTGCCTTGGTGACTATATTGCTTGGTTTGTCTTATAGTCCAGCTCTTTTGGCCCAAAAAGAGAAAGAAAACTTGGTTATTGCTGGGAAATTGGGTCCAGAACCAGAAATTTTGGCCAATATGTATAAGTTGCTAATTGAAGAAAATACCAGTATGACTGCTACTGTTAAACCTAATTTTGGGAAAACAAGCTTTCTTTATGAAGCTCTGAAAAAAGGCGATATTGACATTTATCCTGAATTTACTGGTACGGTGACTGAAAGTTTGCTTCAACCATCACCCAAGGTGAGTCATGAACCAGAGCAGGTTTATCAGGTGGCGCGTGATGGCATTGCCAAACAGGATCATCTAGCCTATCTCAAACCCATGTCTTATCAGAATACCTATGCTGTAGCTGTTCCGAAAAAGATTGCTCAAGAATATGGCTTGAAGACCATTTCGGACTTGAAAAAAGTGGAAGGTCAGTTGAAGGCAGGCTTTACACTTGAGTTTAATGACCGTGAAGATGGAAATAAGGGCTTGCAGTCAATGTATGGTCTCAATCTCAATGTGGCGACCATGGAACCAGCCCTTCGCTATCAGGCAATTCAGTCAGGTGATATTCAAATCACGGATGCCTATTCAACCGATGCGGAATTGGAGCGTTATGATTTACAGGTCTTGGAAGATGACAAACAACTCTTCCCGCCTTATCAGGGGGCACCACTTATGAAAGAAGCTCTTCTCAAGAAACATCCAGAGTTGGAAAGAGTTCTTAATAAATTGGCTGGTAAGATTACAGAAAGTCAGATGAGCCAACTTAACTATCAAGTGGGTGTCGAAGGCAAGTCAGCAGAACAAGTAGCCAAGGAATTTCTACAAGAACAAGGTTTGTTGAAGAAATAGTTTGAAAATGTCAAACTCAACTTTGTTAAACGACCATATAGAAAACTGCTCAGACAATGTTGTCTGGGCTTTTTTGGTGTCAGAATTAATGATTTTCATTTTTAAATGGAAAATAAGAGGAAATTTTCAGGATTTTCTAAAATTTTACTGTAAATACACTTGACTATTCACAAAATAGGTGTATAATGTGTTGTGAACTACTTAACAAATAAAGATTTCCAGCTCATGTCGACTAAGGATGGAAATCTTGTGTATAGACAGTTCAGTAGATATATTATAGAGCGTTGCGTCCGAAAAGTCTATCCAGACACGGCTCTTTAAAAACACAAAAAGGAGAAGATTATGAAAACAGAACCGATTCATCGTACCAGTATGTGGAAATTTAAGTTAAGTGCTGCCACCATGACTTTGATTCCCGCTGCCGTGGGGATTAACTATGTTGCCAAAGCCTTGGCGGAGGTGTTAAAGTTGCCCGTTTGGCTGGGGTCTTTGGGAACCTTTCTTACCAGCATGTTGGCTGGGCCGGTTGCCGGTGCCATTAGTGGTTTCATCAACAACGTGATCTATGGGCTGACCTTATCGCCAATTTCAACCGTGTATGCGATTACCAGCATCGGAATTGGGATTGCTGTCGGAGTTTTTGCACGCCAATGGGTGGTTCTCGTCAGCGCGACGAGTATTTGTTTCTGCTATTATTATTGCCATCGTTTCAGCTGTCATTTCAACGCCGCTCAACGTCATCTTTTGGGGTGGTCAGACCGGTATCGCTTGGGGTGACTCATTGTTTGCGGTAATGGTCGCCAATCATGTACCAGTGTGGCTGGCCTCATTTACCGATGAGTTTATCTTGGATATTTTGGATAAAGTCTGCGTGGCCTACCTGGCATTCTTCATCTATCGTCAGCTGCCGAAGCGGATGGTGCACTTCTTTAGCGATGATAAATGATGACTGATAAAACATTGATTTCTGGAGCGCCACGGGTCAAGCTCAAGTGGTACCAGGTGATCGATCCGATTACTAAGCTCTTGTTCATCTTGGACATGACGTTGTTGAGCTTTGCCAGTATGAATTTATTGCTTCAGGCCGGATTAATTCTTGTCGCAACACTGCTATTGTTATTTTCCAAATTGAGTTCTACCACCTTTAAGGCGCTGGGATTCAGCCTGTTTCTGATTTGCACCATGCTGATCATCCAAGGGTTATTTTACAGTCAGAATCAAACTGTGCTGTTTTCTGTGCTTGGGGTGTCGTTCTACAAAGAAGGCCTGATTTACGCCACCACTCTGGGTTGTCGAGTATTGGTGATTATTTTGACCAGTGGCTTTTTTATGGTGACCACGAGTATTTCAGAAAACGCGGCCTATTTGGAACTGTCCGGATTGTCTTATAAAACCGTCTACGTTCTGATGTCGGTGTGTTATATTTTTGCCGGAAATGATGCGCAATATGCGGAAAAATCCAGCAGGCACAAAAAAGTTCGCGGAACCAATCCGCAAAAAAACGTTGATTCAGAAATTAAAGTCAGTCCTGCCGGTTCTAATTCCATTGGTGATTAAGACCTTGGATCAATCGATGACGCGGTCGATTTCTCTCCAACTGAGAGGTTTTGATAATCTCAACCGGACTGTCAGAACCTCCCAGCGCGTGTATCGCCTGTCGCGGACGCTGCACATTGGTCTGACTGGATTGGCAATTTTATTGATTGGGTGGAAGATATGTACGAAGATAAACGGATTGTAATTGAAAATTTAACCACCCGTTATCCGGGAACTGAGCAACCACAACTGCGTCAAATTAACGCGGAGGTTCATACCGGCCAGGTGGTTGGGATTATCGGGAATAGCCACTCCGGCAAATCGACTTTGTGCCGTGTGCTGGCAGGGGTCATTCCAAAAAAATTGTGTCTGCTGAGATTGAGGGCGATTGGCACATGTTTGGCCAGCGAGTGTCCGACAATTGGCCCGTTTATAATGCCATGAATGGAGTTGTACTGCAAAATCCAGCTGGCCAACTAAGCGGGTTGGCAGACACGGTTGCCGATGAAATCGCCTTTGACTTGATTAATCAGGGAATGGCTGAAGGACTGATTCAAAAACGGGTTGAAGAAGTTGCAACGCAAATGGGGTTGATTGAACAGCTGAATTTGCGTCCCGAGAGCCTTTCCGGTGGTCAGATCCAGCGGTTGGCAATTGCCACGGCGATTGTGGCTAATCCGGTTGTTTTGATTATGGATGATCCGACCAGTGAGATGGATCCCCTTGGCCGCCGGCAATTTTTCCAATGGCTGGCCCAAGTCAAAGAGACGACTGTCTTCATTGTCACCAGTGAAATTGACGATTTGTGCGAAGTCGCCGACGTTGTGTGGGTGCTGCACGAGGGTCAAATGGTAGCCCAGGGCAGGCCGGGTGAGGTGTTTAATCATTTGGCAGCTGACTGGCAGATTCCAGCCCCGACAATCCAGCAACTTGCTCAAAAAATGGATTGGCACTTGGCTGATGGCCGGTATCCGGTGAATTACGCTGATCTGAAGGAGGTCCGTTATGTCCACAATTGAACTGAGCCACCTGACGTTCACTTATCCGGAACGGTCCTTTAGCTTGGATGTTGAAGACAAACACTTCGCCGATCCGATGGTGGCGATTGTCGGCCAAAAATGGTGCCGGCAAATCAACGCTCTTCAAATTGTTGACGGGCTTGCTGACACCACAAACCGGTGTGATTAAGATCGATGGAGAAAATTTTAATGATCTTAAACCAGTCGAAAAGTTACTGAAGGTTGGGATTACTTTTCAGAATCCTGACGATCAGCTTTTCAACCCGACCGTTCAACGAGAGGTGGAGTGGAATGTCGCGCAGGTCATGGATGACCACGACACGATTACGAGACGGGCTTTAGCGGCTCTAAAAAGAGTTGGCTTGGATGATAAAACAGCTGAAAGTCCATATGACCTGTCATTGTCGGAACGCAAGCTGTTGAGCGTTGCCACAGTTTTGGCAGTGGATCCGGCGATTTATTTATTTGATGAGCCGATGATGTCGCTTGATTGGGAAAGCCGGCGCAAGTTGACCGCAATTTTCCATCAGTTGGCTGATTCGGGCCACCAAGTTGTAACCATCACCCATGACATGGATTGGGTCGCCGCCGAGTTTGAGTCGGTGTATGTTATGGAACACGGGAAGTTTGGCTTCGCCGGCAGTCCACAGGGAATTGTTCAGCAATCACGAACTTGTCCAGCGAGTGGGATTACTACCACCGCGGATTATGGACATAGCGGAGTCGCTGGGTGATTCACAGACATATTTATCGGTTAATGATTATTGCCAGAAAAATCGAGATGTATAGAAAAAGTCACCTCTGCGGGTTTTCCAGGTTGAAGGATTAACTTCAGCTTCTGGCAAGAACTCACATGGGTGACTTTTGTGTTTAATAACGTTTCATGATCATCGGGTGCTTCCTCCGATCACTCGGTTTGATTTTACTTTGTTTCATGGTTATAATCATATACCATTTCTTTTGGATTTTTTGTGTGACTAATACAAAATAGGTCTTCATAGGTCTTCGCATTTTTAGCGCCCATTAGGATCATCAGTATAATTTTCTGAATTAGGAGACTGTCCCATCACTATTCGAACTTCGTCTCCCAACTTACGCTGTTCCCATTCAATGGGGTAGGGCAAATCCTCATGACAGCAGTTTACCGTGAACAGTGGATATTCTGGGCAGCTACCAATGTCTTTTCAATCTATCTCTTGTGGGGAGAAAGCCTGCAAATTCAAGGGAAATATCTAATTTATCTCATTAACAGTCTAGTTGGTTGGTATCAATGGGGCAAGGCTGCTAAGCAGAATACGGATTTACCTAACAAAGATAAAAAAATCAGTAGCCTAGAAATAAGGTAACTGAGCTCTAATCTATATTCAATTTTTAGGAATGAGAAGGTCTAGATAAAATTGGACAACTTCCTGGTCTGTGAAGTCTTGTCCTTTTTTGAGCCACCAGGTCAATGTCTCGATAAAGTTGGACACGACTAAGTGTTGGAGGTAAGAAGTAGGCAAACTCGGGTGAGCTTCTCTTAAATCATCAGCCATCACGGAATAGACATGGTGTTCTAACTCTCTCTGGAGTTGACGGAGGAAGTAGTCATTTTTGGAAAATAGCAGACTGGTGATATGGTCTTGGTTTTTCTGAAAATGGAGAAAGAGGTGGGCGAGGTAGTCCTCGGTTGAAATGGATTGCTCTCTTTCAAAGAGGTGATGGAAGAGGTAGCGACAAAGTTCGTCCAGAAGTAGTTCCTTACTCTCATAGTGACAGTAAAAGGTGGAACGTCCCACATCTGCGAGGTCAATGATATCCTGAACTGTAGTGGATTCGTAGCCCTTCTCGTTCAAGAGTTGTAGAAAAGCTTGATAGATGGCTTTTTTTGTTTTGCTGATACGGCGGTCAATGTTCGTCATGTGGACACTTGAGGCAAATTGTTCAGAACTGAATAAAGTTGACGTTTTGCTTCTATCCTTTCTTTGAGTTTTAGCGGATAATGATAATGAACAAGATGTTCATAAATCTATTATAACAAAGGAATGAGAAAGATGAAGGCAAAATATACTGTTTGGGTAGCTTTTTTCTTAAATTTAAGCTATGCTATTGTTGAGTTTATCGCAGGAGGAATCTTTGGTTCGAGTGCTGTTCTTGCTGATTCTGTCCATGACTTGGGAGATGCTATAGCTATTGGCATATCGGCCTTTTTAGAAACAATCTCAAATAGAGAAGAAGATAGGCAGTACACCTTGGGTTACAAGCGATTTAGTCTTTTAGGAGCACTAGTGACTGCTGTGATTCTTATCACAGGATCCATCCTAGTGATTTTGGAAAATATAACTAAACTTTTTAATCCACAGCCCGTCAATGATGAAGGTATCCTATGGCTAGGAATTATTGCAGTCAGTATCAATGTGCTAGCTAGTCTAGTAGTTCGTAAGGGAAAGACAAAGAACGAGTCAATTCTCAGCCTGCACTTTTTTGAAGATACACTTGGTTGGTTGGCTGTCATTCTAGTGGCGATTATCCTCCGATTTACAGATTGGTATATCCTTGATCCGCTCTTATCTCTTGTCATTTCCATCTTCATTCTAACAAAAGCCATTCCTCGCTTTTGGAGCGCGCTCAAGATTTTCTTGGACGCTGTGCCAGAAGGAGTAGAGACTGGTGATTTGGAGAAGAATTTGGATGCTTTGACTAATGTCAAAAGTGTCAATCAACTTAGCATTTGGTCCATGGATGGTCTGGAAAATAATGCCATTATCCATCTTTGTTTAGAGGATTGGGGGCAGATGACGGAAACAAAGAATCAAGTACGTCAGCTCTTAGAAGAAAGAGGAATTCAGAATATTACCATCGAAGTGGACACCAGTCAAAGTAATCATGTGCAACATAAGCGAAAGGTAACAGCCTTAGAGCAACCTCATGGGCATCAACATTAGAAAAGAGGTTGGGGGAAAGTCTTTAAAAGTAAAAAGCGCATAGTATCAGGCATTGAAAATATGATACTATGCGTTTTATTGTGAGGATTTTTACTTCATTTTATCTTGAAATTTAGTTTTTGCCTAGATTCTAATATCTTAATCATTCTTTGTACTTTCTCTCAGAGTCAGTCTGGTTCCCAGCATAGTCAGGCTAGGAATTTTCCAACCATGGAGAACTTCCTTGTTAAGAATATCCATACCTGCTCGGCCCATTTCCTCGGTATAGACGGTGATGCTGGAGAGGGGAGGATAGACCTGTTTGGTCAGGCTAGTGTCATTAAAAGAAATAAGGCTGACGCGGTCTGGTAGGCTGATTCCAGCTTCTTGAAGAGCACGGAGAGCACCGATGGCTAAACTATCGCTAGCTGCAAAAAATGCTGGAGGGAGTTGGTCTCCTAAGCTCTGAATTGCTTCCTTCATCAAGTCATAGCCAGACTGGGCAGTAAAGCTTCCTTGAAAGACTAGTTCATTATGATAGATTCCTTTTGTTTGACTGTAGTTTCTGAAATTTTCCAGCCGCTTATCCTCAATGATTTCTTCTTGGTCTGTTGTTTCCTCAAGACCTGTTAAAATCCCGATACGGTCCATTCCTTGGCTGAGGAAATAATCGACAACCTGTTTCATAGCAGTGTAAAAGTCCGTAATAATGCAGGTATGTCCCATGGAAAGTGTATCACTGTCTAGAAAGACCAGGGGTTTTTGATATTCTTCAAAGGCAGAAATCTGAGCTCGGCTAAATTTTCCGATGCAGAGAATCCCAATCACTTCCTCGCTTAATGTAAAAGGATGGTCATTAAAATAGCGCAAGATATCATAGTCCAACTCTTGGGCTCTTTTTTCTATGCCTAGGCGCATCTGGTAGTAGTAGAGGTCGTCCAGCTCCCCTTGTTCGCTGACCCATTGGATAATGGCAATCTTTTGCTTGGGTTTATGGGACTCGCCTGTCTTGAGGTGCTTGGTGTACCCCAACTCTTCAGCAACGGTTAAAATACGGTGTCTGGTTTCTTCTGTAACAGATAGGCTCTGGTCGCGATTGAGGACGCGGGATACGGTCGCGATAGAGACAGAGGCTAGCTGTGCAATGTCTTTTAAGGTAGCCATAAATTCTCCTTGATTAGATTAGTATATCATATTTTTCTGTATTTTACTGATAGTTTAGTAAAATTTTAGTAAAAAGGATTGACCTTGGGAAATCCCTTGGATACAATAGAAGAAAACGATTACACGTTAAGGTGACTTAACGGACAGTCAAAGGAGAATTTATATGACACAACATCTTACTGCTGAAGCTCTTCGTAAAGACTTTCTTGCCGTTTTCGGTCAAGAAGCAGACCAAACCTTCTTTTCACCAGGTCGTATCAATTTGATTGGTGAACACACGGACTACAACGGTGGACATGTTTTCCCAGCAGCTATTTCCTTGGGAACTTATGGGGCGGCTCGCAAGCGTGACGACCAAGTCTTGCGTTTCTACTCAGCTAATTTTGAGGACAAGGGCATTATCGAAGTGCCTCTCGCTGACCTCAAGTTTGAAAAAGAGCACAATTGGACCAATTATCCAAAAGGAGTTCTTCATTTCTTGCAAGAAGCTGGGCATGTGATTGACAAAGGTTTTGATTTTTATGTTTATGGAAATATCCCAAATGGTGCTGGTTTGTCTTCTTCTGCATCCTTGGAACTCTTGACAGGAGTCGTGGCAGAGCATCTCTTTGATTTAAAATTAGACCGTTTGGATTTGGTTAAAATCGGAAAACAAACAGAAAACAACTTTATCGGAGTCAACTCTGGTATCATGGACCAGTTTGCTATCGGTATGGGAGCTGACCAACGTGCTATTTACCTAGATACCAATACTCTAGAATACGACTTGGTGCCACTTGATTTGAAAGACAATGTTGTTGTTATCATGAATACCAACAAACGCCGTGAATTGGCGGATTCTAAATATAATGAACGCCGTGCTGAGTGTGAAAAAGCAGTGGAAGAGTTGCAAGTTGCCTTGGATATTCAGACCTTGGGTGAATTGGATGAGTGGGCCTTTGACCAATACAGCTATCTGATTAAAGATGAAAATCGTTTGAAACGTGCTCGCCATGCTGTGCTTGAAAACCAACGTACCCTTAAAGCTCAAGCAGCCCTTCAAGCAGGAGATTTGGAAACATTTGGTCGTTTGATGAATGCGTCACACGTTTCTCTTGAGCATGACTATGAAGTAACTGGCGTGGAATTAGATACCCTTGTTCACACAGCTTGGGCACAAGAAGGAGTTCTCGGTGCCCGTATGACAGGGGCTGGTTTTGGTGGCTGTGCCATTGCCTTGGTTCAAAAAGATACTGTTGAGGTCTTTAAGGAAGTTGTAGGCAAACACTACGAAGAAGTAGTTGGATATGCTCCAAGCTTCTATATCGCTGAAGTTGCAGGTGGTACTCGCGTTCTTGACTAGTCAAAAGGAGGCTTTATGGTGACCTTAGTAGATAAATTTGTAACGCATATCATTTCTGAAAGTTCATTTGAGGAAATGGATCGAATCTACCTGACCAATCGTGTCTTGGCACGAGTGGGAGACGGTGTTTTGGAAGTTGAGACGGATCTGGATAAATTGATTGACCTCAAGGACCAGCTTGTCGAGGAGGCGGTTCGATTAGAGACGATTGAGGATAGTCAGACTGCGCGTGAAATCCTTGGTACTGAACTGATGGACTTGGTGACTCCTTGTCCCAGTCAGGTTAATCGTAATTTTTGGACAACCTATGCCCACTCTCCTGAGCAAGCGATAGCGGATTTTTACCAACTCAGTCAGAAGAATGACTATATCAAACTCAAGGCTATTGCTAAAAATATCGCTTATCGTGTTCCATCTGACTACGGTGAACTTGAAATTACCATCAATCTCTCTAAGCCTGAAAAGGATCCCAAAGAGATTGCGGCAGCCAAGTTGGTGCAAGCTAGCAATTATCCACAGTGTCAGCTTTGTTTAGAGAATGAGGGCTACCATGGTCGAGTCAACCACCCAGCCCGCAGCAATCACCGGATTATTCGTTTTGAAATGGCGGGTCAGGAGTGGGGCTTCCAGTATTCGCCCTATGCTTACTTAATGAGCACTGTATTTTCTTAGATGGTCAGCATCGTCCCATGGCCATTAGTCGTCAGAGTTTTGAGCGTCTGCTGGCCATCGTAGAGCAGTTTCCAGGCTATTTTGCAGGCTCTAATGCCGATCTGCCGATTGTAGGGGGCTCTATTCTAACTCATGACCACTATCAGGGGGGACGACATGTTTTTCCTATGGAATTGGCTCCCTTGCAAATGACTTTCTCTTTTACTGGTTTTGAGCAGGTCAAGGCTGGGATTGTCAAGTGGCCTATGTCTGTCCTACGTTTGACTTCGGATTCTAAAGAGGATTTGATCAACTTGGCTGACAAGATTTTGCAGGAATGGCGCCAGTATTCAGATTTTGAAGTGCAAATTTTAGCAGAGACAGACGGGACACCACATCATACTATCACCCCAATTGCACGTAAACGCGATGGACAGTTTGAGTTGGACTTAGTCTTGAGAGACAATCAGACTTCTGCAGAACATCCTGATGGCATCTATCATCCTCACAAGGATGTTCAACATATCAAGAAGGAAAATATCGGCTTGATTGAGGTCATGGGCTTGGCAATCTTGCCACCACGTCTGAAAGCAGAAGTGGAGCAAGTCGCTAGCTATCTTGTAGGAGAAGGGGCTACAGTTGCCGACTATCATCAGGAATGGGCAGACCAACTCAAAGGCCAACATCCAGACCTAACAGATAAAGAAAAAGCCCTTGCAATCGTCAAGGCCTCTGTGGGTGCTATCTTTGCACGTGTGCTTGAGGATGCAGGAGTCTACAAGCAGACGGAACAAGGACAGACAGCCTTTATGCGCTTTGTAGAGCAGGTCGGAATTTTGCCAGACTAGGAGCTTTATCCTTGCACAGTCCTATAAAAAGTAGTATCATAGTGTCGTTTGAAATATCAGGAGGAAACGATGAAAGATTTTCATTTTGACGCTATATCTGCCTTTGAAAATTACGAAATTGAACAAATGAGAGATGGTCACGTTGTGGTGACGACAAAAGTAGTGGACTCGTCGCTCAACTACTATGGCAATGCCCATGGTGGCTATCTATTCACACTATGTGATCAAATCAGTGGTTTGGTGGTTATCTCGCTGGGGCTTGATGGAGTGACACTCCAATCTTCTATCAACTACCTCAAAGCAGGAAAACTCGACGATGTATTGACCATTAAAGGAGAATGTGTCCATCAAGGTCGCACAACCTGTGTCGTGGATGTCGATATCACCAATCAAGAAGGCAGAAATGTCTGCAAGGCAACCTTTACCATGTTTGTCACAGGCCAACGGTCAGAAGACAGACAGGTAAGGATATAGAGAAACAAAAAGAGGCTCACACCTCTTTTTCTTATTTCTTTTTATGATTTAATACTGCATTGAGGACAATGGCGAGTAGGCTGGCTACGACGATTCCGTTTGAGAAGAACATTTGGAAGGCTGTTGGCATGCTGACAAAGAGATTACTGTTATTGAGTCCGACACCTGCAGCGATTGATACAGCTGCGATAAGGAAGTTGTGTTCATTGTTAGCAAAGTCCACACGAGCGAGGATTTGCATCCCTTGAATAGATACAAAACCAAACATCACCAGCATGGCACCACCGAGGACAGGACTCGGAATGATTTGGGCAAGGGCACCAAACTTAGGAAGGAGTCCAAGGAGAACCAGGAAACCAGCTGCGTAGTAGATTGGCAGGCGAGTCTTGATACCTGATAATTTAACCAAACCAACGTTTTGTGAAAATCCTGTGTAAGGGAAGGTGTTAAAGATTCCTCCGAGAAGTACGGCCAAACCTTCTGCGCGGTAACCGTTGCGAAGGCGTGTGCTGTCGATTGGGTCTTTCGTGATATCAGACAAGGCTAGGTAAACACCAGTCGACTCAACCATAGACACCGTTGCGATGATACACATCATGACAATCGATGAGATTTCAAAGGTTGGCATCCCAAAGTAGAGTGGAGTTGGGACATGGACAAGTGGTGCTGCTGCAACAGGAGAGAAATCAACCAAGCCCATGCTAGCAGCAATGGCAGTTCCAACAACCAGACCAATCAAAATAGAGATAGACTTGATAAATCCTTTGGTAAAGATGTTAATCAAGAGGATAATCAGAACAGTGATAGCTGCAAGCAAGAGACTTTGACCAGTTGGCTCTGGGACGTTATTTCCCATATTTCCAATAGCGACAGGAATCAAGGTTAAACCAATCGTGGTGATAACAGATCCTGTTACGATAGATGGGAAGAGATTGGCTACTTTTGAGAAGATGCCTGAAACAAGAACCACGTAAATCCCTGATGCGATAAGGGCACCAAACATAGCGCCGCTACCATGGCTTTGCCCAATCATAATCAAGGGAGCGACCGATTGGAAGGCAACTCCAAGAACGACTGGGAGTCCAATCCCAAAGTATTTGTTGAGTTGGAGTTGGAGGAATGTTGCCACCCCACACATGAAGATATCAGTAGAAATCAGGTAGGTCAACTGCTCAGCCGAATAGCCAAGGGCTGTCGCAATCATGATAGGAACCAGGATAGATCCTGAGTACATGGCTAGTAAGTGCTGCAAGCCAAGAACGGCTGCTTGCGAGTGTTTTTCTTGAGTTTGCATTAGAGATCTGCCTCCTTAAATATGACTTGACCATTTTCAAAACGATCCAAACGAGCGAGTGATAGAACAGGATAGCCTGCTTTTTCAAGCAAATCACGGCCATCTTGGAAGGATTTTTCAATCACAATACCGATAGCTTCGACTGTGGCTCCAACCTGTTCGATGATTTGAATCAAGCCTTTAGCAGCTTGGCCATTAGCAAGGAAATCGTCGATAATCAAGACCTTGTCCTCTGGTGAGAGGAATTTGCCAGCGATAGAAACGGTGCTGGTAACCTGTTTGGTAAAGGAGTAAACTTCGGCAGTTAAGATTCCTTCGTTCATAGTGATGTTTTTAGCTTTTTTAGCGAAAATCATGGGAACGTTTAAGGCTTCAGCTGTAAAAACGGCTGGGGCAATGCCTGACGCTTCAATGGTCACGACTTTGGTAATACCAGCAGAAGCAAATTTTTCTGCAAAAACCTTACCAATTTCTCGCATCAAGCCAAAGTCAACTTGGTGGGTTAAAAAGGAATCCACCTTGAGGATGTTATCACCCAAGATATGCCCATCCTTGAGGATGCGCTCTTCTAATAATTTCATAAGACCTCCTAAAGTCTAAAAGCTAATCCATTTGCTTGTTTCAGATTTCTATCTAGTAAAACTGATAGAAAAAGGACCTACTTAATCTCTAAGTAAGTCCCCAAAATAGGCATGGCAAAAAAGACCATCCCCTCAAGCTAACTTACTTATTGTTAGGTGTTCCGGCACCTTGTAGAAACGTCGTGCCAATTCACGACATAAACAAGTAAAATGATATTCAATTTTAAATAGGCTTGAGCCAATGTTTTTATTTTACACCAAAAAACTTTAGAAATCAAATATTTTGTTAGTGTTTTGGTTTAAAAAACGAACAAATATAATAAAAATGGGCGAAAAATAACTTATTGGCTAACATTTAGAATATTTTTCCATCATAAAAGGCATATTATCAAGATTTTTCAAGACTTGACAATATGCCTTTTTCTAACTTTAAAGACTTTTTCCCAATCTTTATTATTCTACTCGCTAAATCTTAAAAAATAGCCATCTGGATCCAAAATCGCAAATTCATGGGGATATATAAAGCTATCTCCTACTCGAAATTCTCTTTTTGTCAGGGGACGATGGATAGGATAGTCAGCTTCCAGCAGTTTTTGGTGGAGCTGAGGAACGTCTGCAATGCCAAAGGAAATATTGACACCGCGCCCGAAAGGATAGGTCAGCTGAGCTAATTCTTCTGCGCTGCCTTCTTCTAGCATAAGTTGGCAGTCTTCAAGCGAGAGGAAGAGAAATTTCTCCTCTGGACGCTCGTATTCGACAGAAAATCCCAGCAAGTCGCAGTAGAAGTGGCGTGACTTTCGAGGTCAGATACTACAAATTCAGGAATGACAGCTTGATAGTCCATTAGCTTTCTCCTTAGAGTTCAATTTCCAATACAATCGGCGTATGGTCTTGACGCGCACCCGAGTCAATCATGTCAGACTTGGTCACCTTGTCAGCCACGCGGTTGCTGGTCAGCCAGTAGTCGATTCTCCAGCCTGTATTGTTGATTTTAGAAGTCTTGCTGCGTTGTGCCCACCAAGTGTAGCGTTCTGGAACATCGCCATGAATATGGCGGAAGGTGTCGGTAAATCCAGTTGCCAAAAGGTTGGTAAATCCAGCACGTTCCTCGTCGGTAAATCCTGGTGAACGGCGGTTGCTAGCAGGGTTTGCAAGGTCGATTTCATTGTGGGCTACGTTGTAGTCACCGGTCGCAAGGACTGGTTTTTCTTTGTCTAGTTCAGCCAAGTACTCCGCATATTTGACATCCCAGACCTGGCGTTCTTCCAAGCGTTTGAGACCGTCGCCAGCGTTTGGAGTGTAAACTTGGGTCACGAAAAATTCATCAAATTCTAAGGTGATGATGCGACCTTCCAAGTCCATGGTAGAAGGGGCACCGATTTCTGGGAAAGTGACAGTGGGTGTGAGTTCTTTCTTATAGAGGAACATAGTACCAGCATAGCCTTTACGGGCAGGCTCTTGGGAAGAGCGCCACGTGTTTTCGTAGCCTGGGAAGAGTTCTTCTAAAATTTCCAAGTGTTTCTTTGTAGGGCCTTTGGCAGAAAGCTTGGTTTCTTGGATAGCGATGATATCAGCATTTTCAGCGACCAAAGTTTCTAGTACTTCTTGGGACAATTTGGCACGAGCTGAGTCGCTAGTTAGGGCTGCGTTGAGGGAATCAATATTCCATGAGATAAGTTTCATAAAGTTACCTTTTTCATTCAGATTATAGATTTTATTATACCAAAAAAAGGTTTATTTCCCCAACGTATGGTTTGAAAAAACTCACCCTCTTTCGTTTATAATGAAGAATGATTTTTATGAAAGGGAGTGAAAATAAATGAAATTTTACTCATATGACTATGTGCTTAGCCAAATCAGTCAGCAAAATGGAATTATGATTGGCTTTGGAATTGTGCTCCTAGCTATCACAGGATTTTTTGCTTTTAAAGCCTATCGAGATAAAAAGGGAACTAAGTTTCGGGAATTGGTCATGATTTTAGCCTTGACCTTAGTGGCCATGCTTTTGGTGACAATTTCAAAATACCAGACCAATCAAGCCTCTAACAACCAATTTCAAACTTCACTTCATTTTATAGAGGTCGTTTCCAAAGACTTGGGAGTGGATAAATCAGAAGTTTACGTCAATACTTCAGCTGCCACTGATGGAGCGCTTGTCAAGGTAGGTTCAAATGTCTATCGTGCTATGAACGGGAGCCAACCAGACAAGTATCTTTTAGAGAAAATAGAATTGCATCAAACAGACGCTATTGAATTGGTGGAGGTAAACAAATGACACTCAACTATATGGAAATTTTAATCAAACTGGCTTTGGGTCTCTTCTCGCTTGTTTTTGTTATCAATGTGACAGGAAAGGGGAACCTAGCACCTAACTCTGCGACAGACCAAATTCAGAACTATGTTCTTGGTGGTATCATCGGTGGGGTGATTTACAATAGTTCAATCAGTATTCTGCAATACGCAGTGATTTTGATGATGTGGACGATTTTGGTCTTGACCCTCAAATGGCTCAACAATAATGTTCGTTTTGTCAAACGCTTGATTGATGGGAAACCAACTCTCCTCATCAAAAATGGGAAGATTGACCCAGAAGCCTGTCGTTCAGTTGGTTTGTCTGCGGCAGATGTTGCTCTCAAACTTCGTAGCCAAGGAATTTTCCAGATGAAGCAAGTTAAACGAGCTGTGCAGGAGCAAAATGGCCAACTCATCGTGGTCCAAATGGGAGATGAAAATCCTAAGTATCCAGTTGTGACTGACGGTGTGATCCAAGTCGATGTTTTAGAATCGATTGGTCGTAGCGAAGAGTGGTTGCTTGATAATCTCAGCAAACAAGGATATGAAAATGTTGCCAATATCTTTATCGCTGAGTATGACAAGGGTGCGGTCACAGTCGTAACCTATGAATAAGAAAAACCTGGGGTCTTGTACTCTTCAAAAATCAAATTCAAACTGCGTCAACGTCGCCTTGCCGTATGTAGGTTACTGACTTCGTCAGTTCTATCTACAACCTCAAAGCAGTGCTTTAAGCAGCCTGCGGCTAGTTTCCTAGTTTGCTCTTTGATTTTCATTGAGTCTTGGCCTCAGGTTTCCATTTGCAATCAGAAAGGGATTTTATGTCCATTATTCAAAAACTTTGGTGGTTTTTCAAGTTAGAAAAACGCCGTTATCTAGTCGGGATTGTGGCCCTGGTCTTGGTTTCCGTCCTCAATCTCATTCCACCTATGGTTATGGGGCGGGTTATTGATGCCATCACTTCGGGGCAATTAACCCAACAGGACCTCCTTCTTGACCTGTTTTATTTGCTTCTTGCGGCCTTTGGTATGTACTATCTGCGCTATGTGTGGCGTATGTATATCCTTGGGACTTCCTACCGTTTGGGACAGATTATGCGCTCTCGCTTATTTGAGCATTTCACAAAAATGTCTCCAGCTTTTTATCAGACCTATCGGACGGGGGACCTGATGGCGCATGCCACCAACGATATCAATGCCTTAACCCGTCTCGCAGGGGGAGGGGTTATGTCAGCGGTGGATGCCTCAATCACAGCTCTAGTGACCTTGCTGACCATGCTCTTTAGCATTTCATGGCAGATGACCTTGGTTGCCATTCTTCCCCTGCCTTTCATGGCTTATGCGACCAGTCGTCTAGGGAGAAAGACCCACAAGTCTTTTGGCGAATCACAGGCTGCCTTTTCTGAACTCAATAACAAGGTGCAGGAGTCTGTATCAGGTATTAAAGTGACCAAGTCTTTTGGGTATCAGGCGGACGAGTTGAAGTCTTTCCAGGCAGTCAATGAATTGACCTTCCAAAAGAACCTGCAAACCATGAAATACGATAGTCTCTTTGACCCTATGGTTCTCTTATTTGTTGGTTCCTCCTATGTTTTAACCCTCTTGGTCGGCTCCTTGATGGTTCAGAAGGGACAGATTACGGTTGGGAATCTGGTCACCTTTATCAGCTACTTGGATATGCTAGTTTGGCCTCTTATGGCTATCGGCTTCCTCTTTAATATTACTCAGCGAGGGAAGGTTTCTTACCAACGGATTGAAAATCTTTTGTCTCAGGAATCACCTGTACAAGACCCGGAGTTTCCTTTAGATGGTGTTGAAAATGGGTGTTTGGAGTACGCTATTGACAGCTTTGCCTTTGAAAATGAGGAGACACTGACGGATATTCACTTTAGTCTGGAAAAAGGGCAAACTCTGGGCTTGGTCGGGCAGACAGGCTCTGGAAAAACGTCCTTGATTAAACTTCTCTTGCGTGAATACGATGTGGATAAGGGTGCCATTTATCTAAACGGTCACGATATTCGGGACTACCGTCTGACAGATCTTCGCAGTCTTATGGGCTATGTTCCTCAGGACCAGTTCCTCTTTGCGACTTCGATTTTTAGACAATATTCGCTTTGGCAATCCCTAATTTGCCCCTTTCAGCGGTCGAGGAAGCGACCAAGCTAGCCCAAGTTTACCAAGATATTGTAGTCATGCCTCAGGGATTTGATACGTTGATTGGTGAAAAGGGAGTCAGTCTTTCTGGAGGTCAAAAAGCAGCGTCTGGGCATGAGTCGGGCTATGATTTTAGACCCTGATATCTTGATTTTGGATGATTCTTTGTCAGCTGTGGATGCCAAGACGGAGTATGCGATTATCGACAACCTAAAGGAGACGCGAAAGGACAAAACAACCATTATCACTGCCCATCGCCTCAGTGCGGTTGTCCATGCAGATTTGATTTTAGTTCTGCAAAATGGTCAAATCATCGAACGAGGCAGGCACGAAGACCTACTAGCCATGGATGGCTGGTATGCCCAAACCTACCAGTCTCAGCAGCTGGAAATGAAGGGAGAAGAAGATGCAGAATAAGAAAGAACAATGGGCTGTATTGAAGCGCTTGATGTCTTATCTCAAGCCTTATGGCCTCCTTACCTTTTTGGCACTCAGTTTTCTCCTAGCGACGACGGTCATCAAAAGTGTCATTCCCCTTGTCGCTTCCCAGTTTATCGACCAGTATCTCAGCAATCTCAACCAACTCGCTGTGACCGTTTTGTTGGCCTACTATGGCCTTTATATCCTACAAACGCTGGTCCAGTATGTCGGCAATCTTCTCTTTGCGCGGGTATCCTACAGCATCGTTAGAGATATTCGTCGAGATGCCTTTGCCAATATGGAGAAACTAGGCATGTCTTATTTTGATAAGACGCCAGCAGGCTCTATCGTCTCTCGTTTGACCAATGATACTGAGACCATCAGCGATATGTTTTCAGGGATTTTATCTAGCTTTATCTCAGCAGTTTTCATCTTTCTGACAACCCTTTATACCATGTTGGTGCTGGATTTTCGTTTGACAGCATTAGTCTTGCTCTTTCTCCCCTTGATTTTCCTTTTGGTCAATCTCTATCGGAAAAAATCAGTGAAAATCATTGAGAAACCAGGAGTCTCTTGTCAGATATCAATAGTAAGCTGGCTGAAAACATCGAGGGAATCAGAATAATCCAGGCCTTTAATCAAGAGAAGCGCCTACAGTCAGAGTTTGATGAAATCAACCAAGAACACTTGGTCTTTGCCAACCGTTCTGTAGCCTTGGATGCCCTCTTTTTGCGCCCTGCCATGAGTTTGCTGAAACTTTTAGGTTATGCTGTCTTGATGGCCTATTTTGGCTATCGTGGACTTTATCTGGGAATAACGGCCGGGACCATGTATGCCTTTATCCAGTACATCAACCGCCTCTTTGATTCCTTGATTGAGGTGACGCAAAACTTTTCAACCCTTCAAACGTCCATGATTTCTGCAGGCCGTGTCTTTGCCTTAATCGATGAGAGGACCTATGAGCCTCATCAAAAAGATGGGCAAGCCAAAGTCCAAGAGGGCAATATCCGTTTTGAACATGTGTGCTTCTCATATGATGGCAAACATCCGATTCTGGATGACATTTCTTTCTCCGTTAATAAGGGTGAAACCATTGCCTTTGTGGGGCATACAGGTTCAGGGAAATCTTCGATTATCAATGTCCTCATGCGTTTTTATGAATTTCAGTCAGGCCGAGTTCTCTTGGATGGTGTGGATATTAGGGACTACAGTCAGGAAGAGCTGAGAAAGAACATCGGTCTGGTCTTGCAGGATCCCTTCCTCTATCATGGGACCATTAAGTCCAATATCGCCATGTACCAAGAAATCAGTGATGAGCAGGTAAAGGACGCAGCTAGCTTCGTGGATGCAGATTCCTTTATTCAAGAACTTCCTCAGGGATATGACGCCCCTGTTTCTGAGCGTGGCTCCAGTTTTTCAACAGGTCAGCGTCAGCTTCTTGCCTTTGCTAGAACAGTCGCCAGTCAGCCTAAAATTCTGATTTGGATGAAGCGACAGCCAATATTGACTCTGAAACAGAAAGTTTGGTTCAAGCTTCACTGGCTAAGATGAGACAGGGACGAACAACCATTGCCATCGCCCATCGTCTTTCGACCATACAAGATGCCAACTGTATCTATGTTTTGGACAAGGGGCGCATTATCGAGAGCGGATCCCATGAGGAACTTTTGGCCTTGGGAGGAACCTATCACAAGATGTATAGCTTGCAGGCAGGGGCCATGGCCTAATACTCTTTGATTTTCATTGAGTGTAAGAAGGAAATCCTTCAAATTGCAGATTTCTTTCACCGCCTTTTCCATTTTGTGGTATAATGAAAAATGTTGACAAATAGTACAATAAAAACAAAGGAGAAACAGCATGCTGAAATGGGAAGACTTGCCCGTGGAAATGAAATCAAGCGAGGTTGAGTCTTACTACCAGCTTGTTTCTAAAAGGAAGGGTTCGCTGATTTTCAAGCGTTGTTTGGACTGGGTTCTAGCCTTGGTCTTACTGGTTCTGGCCTCTCCCATCTTTCTCATCTTGAGCATTTGGATCAAGTTGGATAGCAAGGGGCCAGTGATTTACAAACAAGAGCGCGTGACCCAGTACAATCGACCTTTCAAGATTTGGAAGTTCCGTACCATGGTGACGAATGCAGACAAAAAAGGAAGTTTGGTGACTTCTGCTAACGATAGCCGCATTACCAAGGTTGGCAATTTCATCCGCCGTGTGCGTTTGGACGAACTGCCTCAGTTGGTCAATGTCCTTAAAGGCGAAATGTCCTTTGTTGGTACACGACCTGAAGTGCCACGCTACACAGAGCAGTATAGCCCTGAAATGATGGCGACCTTGCTTTTGCCAGCAGGGATTACCTCTCCAGCCAGCATCAACTACAAGGATGAGGACACTATCATCAGTCAAATGACCGAAAAAGGCCTGTCAGTTGACCAAGCCTATGTCGAACACGTCCTTCCTGAAAAGATGCGCTATAACCTCGATTATCTCCGAGAATTTAGTTTCCTTGGAGACATCAAAATCATGTTTCAAACCGTGTTTGAAGTGCTAAAATAAAGTAGCCATGAGAAAATGAGTACAGATAAAAGGAGCAAATCAATGCCAAATTACAATATTCCATTTTCACCTCCCGATATTACAGAAGCAGAAATTGCTGAAGTAGCGGATACCCTTCGTTCTGGTTGGATTACAACAGGTCCTAAGACAAAAGAACTAGAGCGTCGCTTGTCTCAATATACACAGACGCCTAAGACTGTCTGTCTTAACTCTGCAACTGCCGCTCTTGAGTTGATTTTACGTGTGCTTGAAGTGGGACCTGGTGATGAGGTTATCGTTCCAGCCATGACCTATACAGCTTCATGTAGTGTCATCACTCACGTAGGAGCGACCCCTGTCATGGTGGATATTCAAGCAGATACGTTTGAAATGGACTATGACCTGCTTGAGCAAGCTATCACTGAGAAAACTAAGGTGATCATCCCAGTAGAGCTCGCAGGGATTGTTTGCGACTACGACCGTTTGTTCCAAGTAGTGGAAAAGAAACGTGACTTGTTTGTAGCTTCTAGCAAGTGGCAAAAAGCCTTTAACCGTATTGTGATTGTTTCTGATAGTGCCCATGCTTTGGGATCAACTTATAAAGGACAACCTGCTGGTTCTATCGCTGATTTTACTTCTTTCTCATTCCATGCTGTTAAGAACTTTACAACAGCTGAGGGAGGAAGTGCGACTTGGAAGGCCAATCCAGCGATTGATGACGAAGAGATGTACAAGGAATTTCAAATCCTTTCCCTTCACGGGCAAACTAAGGATGCTCTTGCCAAGATGCAACTGGGCTCATGGGAATACGATATCGTCACACCAGCCTACAAGTGCAATATGACCGATATCATGGCTTCTCTTGGTTTGGTACAATTGGACCGTTACCCTGGTTTGCTAGAACGTCGTAAGGACATCGTGGACCGTTATGATCGTGGTTTTGTAGATTCTCGCATCCATCCTTTGGCACACAAGACTGATACTGTCGAATCTTCACGCCATCTCTACATCACCCATGTAGAAGGAGCAAGTTTAGAAGAGCGCAACCTCATCATCCAAGAATTAGCTAAAGCAGGAATTGCAAGTAACGTCCACTACAAACCGCTTCCGCTCTTGACAGCCTATAAGAATCTTGGCTTTGATATGACGAACTATCCTAAGGCTTATGCCTTCTTTGAAAATGAAATTACGCTCCCTCTTCACACTAAATTAAGCGATGAAGAAGTGGACTATATCATTGAGACTTTCAAAACAGTTTCTGAAAAAGTGCTAACTTTATCAAAAAAATGACAAACTACAGTCAAGTGAAAAGTGTTCCTGTCCCTAAAAAGTCTAATTGAGTGTAAAAACTGTTGTTTTCAATTGAAAATAGTTTACACTTGTGGCTGAAGCCCCTTTCTCCTCAGAGAGAATTTTTATAGGATTTTCCTTTCTTGTAGAAGTCCCGTGGTTTGAAATGAGATGTGAGCAATTTGGTGTAGCATTTAGAATTTTTATTAGGCATCATTTAGAAAAATGTAGTGTCTTGTTCTAGTTTTCAATTCACCCTTATTTTTTTGAAAGACGCGAGTTTCCACGAATGAGGTTGTGGAAACTCGCGTCTTTCTTTTTGTTTTCAGAATATTGTTCAAAGTTTTGAGACTATTTTTTTCATGTTCTAGTCATTCTTTTGAAATAATCTATAAAAACACGTGTCTGCAATGATTTATATGTCCTATTCCAGTATTTTTAGAAGAACTGCGTCTATTTTTTTATAGAGCTTGAATCTAGCTTTTTATAGAAAATCTATTTAAGAAATATATTGTATTGTTTTGATTTCAATCCGCTATATGAACGATATTCATGTAAATATACCTGGCGAATGCTTGCATGACAAGATATTTGTTCTTGTATTTATAAATTAGTATTTTACGAGATGTCAACATGCTTTTAAATACAGTGAATAGGATATTTTTTTATGTTCAAGCTAAGAAAGATAGTAATCACTTTTTGAATGGAAGGTTAAAGAATTATTAGAAGTATGGTTAGATATATAAATGGTCACGCTTTCACAATTTTGATATTTTATTGTGTTATTCCTTGACAATTTTTGATTTAAAAAAATATTATAAAGAAAAATGACAGCGGTGTCATTTTCTGGTATGGAATTTATATGAATATTAAATTAGGACATAATATTTTTAATTGGAGGCTAATATGAAATCTTTTCAACAAAATGAGGTTTTCTCTATTCGTAAGTCTAAGGTGGGAGTTTGCTCAGTTCTCTTAGCGGTTTTATTTATTGGAACACAAAGTGTTTTAGCTAATGAAGTAGTTGGTGAAACTTCTTCGTCTAAAGATAATATGCAAATGAACTCTTTGTTGAGTAGCACATCTACATCATTATCTGCGGAACCCCATTCTGATACTCTCAGTCTTGATAACAATTCAAGTTTAAGTACTGATAATAATGGAGGAGTGAGTATTAATCAAAATAAACCTGATATAACAAATGATACTATGATGGGTAACATCTCTGGGATGGAAGTGAATACTATTTTAAGTACTAATCTGAACGAAGACGTAGCTTTGAATGTTAAAGATTATGGAGCAATAGGTGACGGAGTTAATGATGATCGACAAGCAATTCAAGATGCAATAGATGCTGCAGCTAAAGGACTAGGTGGAGGAAATGTATATTTTCCTGCAGGAACTTATTTAGTTAAAGAAATTGTTTTTATAAAAAATCATACACACTTAGAATTGAATGAGAAAGCTACAATTTTAAATGGTATCAATATTAAGAATCATCCTTCTATTGTTTTTATGACTGGCTTATTTACAGATGATGGTGCGCAGGTAGAATGGGCTCCAACAGAAGATATCAGTTATTCTGGTGGTACGATTGATATGAACGGTGCTTTGAATGAAGAGGGAACTAAAGCAAAAAATCTACCACTTATAAATTCTTCAGGTGCCTTTGCTATTGGAAATTCAACTAATGTAACTATAAAAAAATGTAACATTTAAGGACAGTTATCAAGGGCATGCTATTCAAATTGCAGGTTCGAAAAATGTATTAGTTGATAATTCTCGTTTTCTTGGGCAAGCCTTACCCAAAACGATGAAGGATGGGCAAATCATAAGTAAGGAGAGCATTCAGATTGAACCATTAACTAGAAAAGGTTTTCCTTATGCCTTGAATGATGATGGGAAAAAATCTGAAAATGTGACTATTCAAAATTCCTATTTTGGCAAAAGTGATAAATCTGGGGAATTAGTAACAGCAATTGGCACACACTATCAAACATTGTCGACACAGAACCCCTCTAATATTAAAATTTTAAATAATCATTTTGATAACATGATGTATGCAGGTGTACGTTTTACTGGATTCACTGATGTATTAATCAAAGGAAATCGCTTTGATAAGAAAGTTAAAGGAGAGAGTGTACATTATCGAGAAAGCGGAGCAGCTTTTAGTAAATGCTTATAGCTATAAAAAAACACTAAAGACCTATTAGATTTAAATAAACAGGTGGTTATCGCCGAAAAATATATTTAATATTGCCGATCCTAAAACAAAAAGCGATACGAGTTGCAAAAGATAGTGCAGAATATTTAGGAAAAAGTATCAGATATTACTGTAACAAAAAAATGTAATTAATAATAATTCTAAGGAAACAGAACAACCAAATATTGAATTATTACGAGTTAGTGATAATTTAGTAGTCTCAGAGAATAGTATATTCGGTGGTAAAGAAGGAATTGTTATTGAGGATTCAAAGGGTAAAATAACCGTTTTAAATAACCAATTTTATAATTTATCCGGTAAGTATATATCATTCATCAAATCTAATGCAAATGAGAAAGAACCTGTTATACGTGATAGCGATGGTAATTTCAATATTGTAACGGAGAATGGGCTTTACAAAAATTGTAACAAATAATTTAAGTGATAAAAAAACGAAAAAAAGAAAAAAACAAAGAGGAAAAAAACAATCTAATTCAAATAATGTAATTGATAGTAACCAGAAGAACGGAGAGTTTAACTCAAGTAAAGATAATAGACAAATGAATGACAAGATCGACAATAAACAAGATAATAAGACAGAAGAAGTAAACTATAAAATAGTTGGAGATGGCAGAGAAACTGAAAAATCATATTAATAAATCTAAAGAAATAGTAGATGTAAAACAAAAAAATTACCAAAGACTGGTTCGAACAAGATTATGGAACTATTCTTAACAGTGACAGGAATTGGTTTACTTTTTGACACTAAAAAGGGTTGAAGTATTATGGTAAAGATAAATAAAATTTGTTCGATACAAGGAAGTTCTGTAGAAAAATGAGGATACTGTAGGGTTCACAAAATCAGTATTTTTTTGGATTATCGATGGAGCTACAGATTTATATAATTCTAAAGAGGAGATAGGTTATTCAGTCTCAGAAGTTGTACATATTTTATCAGAAAGTTTGTCGGTTAATTGTAAAGAATCAAAAAAACTCTTAAACAAATATTTGAAACTGCTTTTACTAGAGGTTAAAGATGAAATCGGTTTAAACTCATATGAATTAACAGAGTATTATCGCTTACCAACATTTGCTTTTTATATTTGCTAAACTTTCAGAAAAAAAGTTGGAGTATATGATGCTAGGTGACTGCGTCATGTTAGTAAACGAAATGGAAATAACTGATCATAGAGTAGATAACTTATTTGAAAAAAAGGAAAAAAATGAGATAAAAAGATTCAATTGGTACAAATAGTGTTTTAAATAAAAAAATTATTTTACAAAAAAATCAGAAAATTATCTAATCAACCGAGTGGGTACTGGATAGGTTCGTTGGATGAGAGATTTTTTTAGACCATGCTATTATTAATCAAATAGATGTTACTAGTGAACAAATTGTTTTTAATGAGCGATGGCTTTTTATGAATTCTATCAAAAATAATCAAAATAATACTTTTGAAGAGTTAATTAAGATGAGATTAAATTCTTCTGCTATTGATCCAATCTATGGAAAGAAGGATGATGCAAGTATTCTAGTTATTGATGTTTGATATATTGTTTAAAAATATTAATTGTTACTATTGAACTTTGTTAAGAAGAGGTACCTAAATGTTAAGGTTATATTTAGAAAATGAAATTATAGAATTATCAAATAATTTAGAGACCATTTGGGTATCTGTGCTTGATAAATATGAGAAGTTATTTGAATATTTATCAAATGAAGAACGAGTAGAATTGATTAAAGAAGATTTAATCATAAATGAGTCAGTTCTAAATATTGATAAAAAAAGGATATGAGTTAATTTGTTTACAACATCCTGTTTCATATGACTTAAGAAGAATTATTAGTGTAATAAAAAAATATCAACTGACATTGAACGTATTGGGGATAGAATTGTTGAAATTTTAAAAAAATCTACAGATTCTTCAAAAATAATGAAATTTTGAAGAAAAATTATTTCAGAAATAAAAAAATACTTCATGAAGTTATCGGACTGCATATGAATAGGGCTATATCTTGTTATAGAGAGGAACAATCTGGATGTTTAGATATGGTTGTTATACAAAAAAACAGAATGAAATAGAAGAGCTTAGTATAAATATTGAAAAAGAAAAATAATGAATTACATATTTGAAGATGATGGGAACGTTTCTGAAGTAATTGGTGCTTTAGATATTATTCATCACCTTGATAAAATTGCTCATACTACGCAATCAATTTATAAATGGATAATATATAGAAAATGTGGGAACATAAATTAGAAAGAAAATTATATGAAAACAATTATTGATAATTTTGTTGATAGAGTAATTGAATACGGAATGTATAATGAAATTGACAAAAATATATGTGAAAAAAATAGAGTACTAGCGTTAATAGGTGAGGAGGGAACTGATCGTATTTCCGATGAAAATGACCTGAAACAAATAAAAAGATTGCTTAGTGGAAATCGCCTTAAAAAAACGGTAAAATTAAAAGATTTAATTGAGGAAAAGGAATGTTTAGGAGCAGAGTTAATGAATTTCATAGTTCCTTTACCTAGTCGATTAAATGATATTTTTTGGAGTTCATATGATATATCACCTCAAGAAGCAGTTGAAGAGTTTTATAAGTTAAGTAAAGATAGTGATTATATTAAAACTTCTGCTATTGCTAAGAATATTGAGTTTCGAGCATCAACTAAATACGGAGAGCTAGAGATTACGATAAATTTGTCAAAAACCCGAAAAAGATCCAAAAAAACAATTGCTGCTGAAAAAAATTAGTAAAAGCAACTAATTATCCTAAATGTTTACTATGTATGGAAAATGAAGGATATCAGGGGCGAATAAATTATCCAGCACGTTCGAATCATAGAATTATTCGGTTGAAACTTGGTGACGAAGTATGGGGATTCCAGTATTCTCCCTACTCATACTTTAATGAGCATGCGATATTTTTAAATAGTCAACATGTACCAATGGCTATTACCTCTAAAACATTTGAACAATTATTGGAGATTGTTGATATTTTGCCAGGATATTTTGCTGGTTCAAATTCTGATCTTCCTATCTCAGGAGGCTCCATTCTTAGTCATAACCACTACCAGGGAGGGAAACATATTTTCCCAATGGAAAAAGCAAAATTTGAGAGTGAATTTCGTTTTAAAGACTTTGAGGATGTTAATGCTGGTATTGTAAAATGGCCAATGTCAGTAATTAGGTTACAAAGTGAAAATAAAAATCGCTTGTTAGATTTAGCTACTAAAATTCTAAATAAGTGGAGAGAATATTCAGATTTAGAAGTAGACATCATTGCTATGACTGAAGATGTCCCACACCATACGGTGACTCCTATTGCTCGTAAAGTGGACGGGAGATATGAATTAGATATTGTTCTAAGAGATAATCATACTACTGAACAATACCCAGATGGTGTTTTCCATCCTCATCAAGATGTACAACATATTAAAAAGGAAAATATCGGGTTAATCGAAGTGATGGGACTTGCGATATTACCACCTCGTTTGAAACCAGAGTTAGAAGAAGTTGGAAAATATCTTTTAGGAGAGGATAACGCAATTGCGGATTATCATTTAGAATGGGCCGACCAATTGAAAGAAAAATATCCTCGCATTAATAAAGAAGAGGTTAATAGCGTAGTTCAACACGAAGTAGGACAAGTGTTTGCGAGAGTTCTGGAAGATGCAGGAGTTTATAAGAATACACCGTCTGGGCATGAAGCGTTTATGAGATTTGTTAAGTCGGTTGGAATTAATTAGGAGGAAACCCAAATGGCAATATTGGTAACAGGCGGAGCTGGTTATATTGGTAGCCATACCGTAGTAGAATTACTAAATTTAGGAAAGGAAGTTATCATTGTCGACAACCTTTCGAACTCTAGCATCTTGGTGCTAGACCGTATTGAAGCAATTACAGGAATACGTCCCGTGTTTTACGAATTAGATGTTTGTGATAAACAAGCATTGAGAAAGGTATTTGAACAAGAATCGATTGATGCTGCAATTCATTTTGCAGGTTATAAAGCTGTCGGAGAATCCGTGCAAAAGCCTGTGATGTACTACAAAAATAATATTATGAGTACATTGGCACTTGTTGAAGTGATGTCAGAATTTAATGTTAAAAAGATTGTCTTTTCTTCAAGTGCGACTGTATATGGAATTAACAATCAGTCACCTCTAATTGAGACGATGCAAACAAGTGCTACAAATCCTTATGGGTATACGAAAGTGATGCTTGAGCAAATTTTAAAAGATGTTCATGTGGCAGACTCAGAATGGAGTATTGCGTTGCTTCGTTATTTCAATCCAATTGGTGCTCATGAGTCTGGTTTGATTGGGGAAGATCCCTCAGGAATTCCTAACAACTTGATGCCTTATATTGCACAAGTAGCGGTAGGTAAGCTGTCAGAGCTAAGTGTGTTCGGAAATGATTATGATACGCTTGATGGTACTGGTGTGCGTGATTATATCCATGTAGTAGATTTAGCAATAGGACATATAAAAGCTTTAGAAAAAGTATCTGAAAAACAGATGTTTATATCTATAACCTAGGCTCGGGAGAAGGCACTAGTGTATTACAACTTGTAAATACATTTGAAAGTGTTAATAAGATCCCTATTCCTTATAAAATAGTTCCAAGACGTTCAGGAGACGTTGCAACTTGTTATGCAAATGCAGACAAAGCATATAAGGAATTAAATTGGAGGACAACAAAATCGATTGAAGACATGTGTAGAGATACATGGAATTGGCAATCAAAAAATCCCAATGGCTATAATTGATGATACTGTCTATATGAGTGCTGTATTTTGGAAAAATTACTTAAACTTTTAATGAAATGCATATTTAATGAAAGATAATTTTTTTTAAAAAATGTTTGAAAGCGCTTGACAAAGTAAACGGTTTCGTTATATAATATAAGCATAGATGACACCGGTGTCAAATATAAAAAAGAGGGTCTTTATATGAAAAACCTAACAAAAATTAAGTTCAAAGAAAATGGAGAATTTAATCATTTTCCAGGAAATACTGTTGTAGCAAATCTTTATACTAAACAAGATTTGATGGAAGTTGTTGATATTATTCAATCACGTTATAGAGAATTACCATTTATCGATAAGTTTACTTTAACTCCAAGGAATTCTATTCACATGACTGTAATTGAATTGTTGTGCCATGAAAATCGTGAAACGGAGTTTTGGAGCAGTAATCTTCCTCTTGATACACCTTTACAGGAAATACATGATTACTTTGCTAAACAACTTGAAATTTTTCCATTGTTGGATGAAGAAATTCATATGCGTGTGACTGAAATGGGAAAACAAAACATACTAGTTGAACCTGCAGATGAAGCTTCTGCAAAGAGATTAGAAGAAATTCGTACTTATGTTTCAGAAAAAGCAGGTGTTCGTTTCCCTAATCATGATAGATATCAATTCCATATTTCAATTGGATATCTTCGGATTCCTCTAACCGAAGAGGAGGAAGAAGAGTTTACTAAAGTCAGAGCAGAATTAACTGAAATCTTATTAGAGAAGATTCCAACTATTACTGTAAACCGTATTGACTATACTGTATTTGAAGATATGAGACAATTTGTTCCATATCATGAAAAAAATTTAAATAAAATAATAAAAAAAGGAGAACTTATCATGAAAAAAATGAAAGTTTGGTCTACTGTACTTGCAACGGGAGTTGCTCTTACTACACTTGCTGCTTGCTCTGGAGGTTCAAATTCTACGACTGCTTCTTCATCTGAAGAAAAAGCTGATAAAAGTCAAGAATTAGTAATCTATTCGAACTCAGTCTCAAATGGTCGTGGTGATTGGTTAACTGCTAAAGCAAAAGAAGCTGGTTTTAATATAAAAATGGTTGATATTCCTGGCGCTCAATTAGCAGACCGTGTTATTGCCGAAAAGAATAATGCAGTTGCAGATATGGTATTTGGAATTGGTGCTGTTGATTCAAATAAAATTAGAGATCAAAAATTACTAGTACAGTACAAGCCTAAATGGCTAGATAAAATTGATCAATCTTTATCAGATAAAGATAATTATTATAATCCTGTGATTGTTCAACCATTAGTTTTAATTGGGGCGCCTGATGTAAAAGAAATGCCTAAAGATTGGACTGAATTAGGTAGTAAGTATAAAGGTAAATATTCAATTTCTGGGCTCTCAGGTGGAACAGGACGGGCAATTCTAGCAAGTATCTTAGTTCGATACCTTGATGATAAAGGTGAATTAGGTGTTTCCGAAAAAGGTTGGGAAGCAGCAAAAGAATATTTGAAAAATGCATACACTCTTCAAAAGGGAGAAAGTTCAATTGTTAAGATGTTAGACAAAGAAGATCCAATACAATATGGAATGATGTGGGGTTCTGGTGCATTAGTTGGACAAAAAGAACAAAATGTTGTTTTCAAAGTTATGACTCCTGAGATTGGTGTACCATTTGTAACTGAACAAACTATGGTTTTAAGCACTAGTAAAAAACAAGCGTTAGCTAAAGAATTTATTGATTGGTTTGGTCAATCAGAAATTCAAGTAGAATATAGTAAGAACTTTGGATCTATTCCTGCAAATAAAGATGCCCTAACAGAGTTACCTGAAGATACGAAAAAATTTGTTGATCAAGTGAAACCACAAAATATTGACTGGGAAGCTGTTGGAAAACATTTGGATGAATGGGTAGAAAAAGCTGAATTAGAATACGTACAATAAGAAATAAGAGTTAATTTTTATGTCCAAGTCTCTCTATTATTTCTAAATTTAAGGAAGAAATAAAGAGAGGCTTTTGGTTTAGTAATAGAGGGAGTTAGTGAGATGATTAAATTTGATAATATTCAAATTAAATATGGTGATTTTGTTGCAATTGATAATCTGAATTTAGATATACATGAAGGGGAATTCTTTACTTTTCTTGGACCTTCAGGATGTGGTAAATCAACTACTTTGAGAGCATTGGTAGGTTTTTTAGATCCATCATCAGGAAGTATTGAAGTTAATGGAACAGATGTCACTCATTTGGAACCTGAAAAGCGTGGAATTGGTATTGTATTTCAATCTTATGCGCTATTTCCAACTATGACTGTTTTTGATAATATTGCATTTGGTTTAAAAGTTAAGAAGGTAGCTCCAGATGTTATTAAAGCTAAAGTATCAGCAGTAGCAGCAAAAATTAAGATCTCTGATCAACAGTTACAGCGTAATGTATCAGAATTATCTGGGGGTCAACAACAAAGGGTAGCATTGGCTCGTGCTCTGGTTCTTGAACCTAAAATTCTTTGTCTAGATGAACCATTGTCAAACCTTGACGCAAAATTACGTGTAGATTTGAGAAAAGAGTTGAAAAGACTTCAAAAAGAGTTAGGTATTACTACTTTATATGTTACTCATGATCAAGAGGAAGCCTTGACTTTATCTGATAGAATTGCAGTCTTTAACAATGGATTCATCGAACAGGTCGGTACACCAGTAGAAATTTATCATAATTCTCAAACTGAATTTGTATGTGATTTTATTGGAGATATTAATGTTTTGACCGATGAAACAGTCCACGAAGTATTACTGAAAAATGCAAGCGTTTTCTTAGAAGATAAAAAAGGATACATTCGATTAGAGAAAGTTCGATTCAATCGTGAAACTGAACAAGATTTCACTCTAAAAGGGACAATTATTGATGTTGAGTTTTCTGGAGTTACAATTCACTATACAATAAAAGTTTCTGAAAGTCAGATTCTTAATGTAACAAGTATTGATAGTCAGGCTGCTATTAGATCTGTCGGAGAAAGTGTGGAATTATTTATCACACCATCAGACGTTCTGCAATTTTAAGGAGGTGCAGTATGCGTCATAAATTAAATTTAAAAGATTGGCTTATTCGTTTAGGGTTAATCTGGTTCTTAGTAACATTTATTATTTATCCAAACTTTGATCTAGTAGTGAATGTATTTGTAAAAGGAGGAGAATTTTCCCTTGATGCTGTACATCGTGTTCTAAAATCTCAGAGGGCACTTCAGAGTATTATGAACAGTTTTAAGTTGGCATTTTCACTCATTATTACAGTTAATGTCGTAGGTATTCTTTGTGTTCTATTTACAGAATACTTTGATATTAAGGGTGCTAAAATTTTAAAATTAGGTTATATGACCTCTTTAATTTATGGAGGAGTGGTTTTAGCGACTGGATATAAATTTGTCTATGGTCCTTATGGATTGATTACAAAATTTTTACAAAAATATTATCCCTTCTTTAGACCCTAACTGGTTTATTGGGTATGGTGCAGTCTTATTCATTATGACATTTTCAGGAACTGCTAATCATACATTGTTTTTAACAAATACAATTCGAAGCGTTGACTATCACACTATTGAGGCTGCTCGAAATATGGGAGCAAAACCATTTACTGTTTTCCGAAAAGTAGTGTTACCAACCTTAATTCCAACTCTATTTGCACTTACTATCATGGTTTTTCTTAGTGGTTTATCTGCAGTAGCAGCACCCATGATTGTTGGTGGTAAAGAATTTCAAACCATAAATCCAATGATTATTACATTTGCAGGGATGGGGAATTCTCGTGATTTAGCTGCCTTACTTGCAATTATTTTAGGTATTGCAACTACAATTTTGCTTACTATCATGAATAAGATAGAAAAAGGTGGAAATTATATTTCTATCTCTAAGACTAAAGCGCCTCTTAAAAAACAAAAAATTGCGTCTAAGCCTTGGAATATCATTGCTCACATTGTTGCATATGGATTGTTCACAGTTTTCATGCTTCCACTAATTTTTATAGTATTATACTCATTTACAGATCCAGTTGCAATTCAAACAGGTAACTTAACATTATCAAACTTTACTTTAGAAAATTATCGCTTATTCTTTAGTAATAGTGCGGCATTCTCTCCATTCTTGGTCAGCTTTATTTACTCTATTATTGCTGCTACAACAGCAACAATTCTTGCAGTTGTATTTGCTCGTGTTGTTCGAAAAACATAAAAGCTCGTTTTGATTTCTTATTTGAATACGGTGCTCTACTTCCTTGGTTACTACCAAGTACACTTTTAGCGGTAAGTTTATTATTTACTTTTAATCAGCCTCAATTTCTTGTTTTGAATCAGATTTTGGTAGGTAGTTTGGTAATTCTACTTATTGCATATATAGTTGTAAAAATCCCATTTTCTTATAGAATGGTACGTGCTATACTATTTAGTGTTGATGATGAGATGGAAGATGCAGCAAGAAGTATGGGTGCTTCACCTTTCTATACTATGATGAAGGTTATCATTCCATTTATTTTACCGGTTGTTCTCTCTGTTATTGCATTAAACTTTAACTCTTTATTAACTGACTTCGACTTATCTGTATTTCTTTACCATCCATTAGCTCAACCACTGGGTATAACTATTCGTTCAGCTGGTGATGAAACAGCAACTTCAAATGCTCAAGCACTTGTATTCGTTTATACTATTGTATTAATGATAATTTCTGGTTCTGTTTTATACTTTACTCAGAGACCAGTTAGTAGAAAAAGGAAATAATAATGCAAGCAACAAGCTTAGGACTATCATATATCGAAATTGTATTAAGAATTGTACTTTCATTAGTTATTGGTGGTGTAATTGGTTTAGAGAGAGGAAGTAAATCTCAACCAGCAGGTATTCGTACACATAGTATTGTTTGTCTGGCTGCATGTTTAATTATGATGACTAATGAGTATGTATCTTATAAATTTGGTACAGGAGATCCTACACGCTTAGGTGCGCAGGTTATATCAGGTGTTGGTTTTCTTGGGGCTGGAACAATACTTATTACAGATAAAAAGAAAATAACTGGTTTAACAACTGCAGCCGGAATATGGGCTTCAGCTGGAATCGGTCTAGCTATTGGTGTTGGTTTTTATGAAGGAGCCATACTAGGAGCAATGTCTGTTTGGAGTGTTATAACTATGTTCCAACCTTTAAAAAAATATCTTCAAAGTCGTTCAAAGATAATCGAATTGTATATCGTTGTTAGATCTACAGAGGCATATAATCGGGTACTAGTATACTGTGCTGAGAATGGCATTAGAATGACTGATTCTAGAACTGCATTTGGAGATGTTAATTCAGAAAGAATTGAATATTTGATGTTCCAGACAAAAAAATCGCGTCATTTATTACTCTGGAATTATCAGGTAGATTTGAACATCTTCGACTGATGGAAGAAATTGCTAATATTGTTGGTGTGATTTATGTTGAGGAAATCAGCTAATCTAGGGATAAACAAAGGGACGGATTATTCTAGTCCTTTTGTTTTCTTTAAATAATAAGAAATATAAGGGCACATCTAAAAACTCAATTTCAATACTTTTAAACATTGATGTATCAACGTTTTCTGAGCAATAAAAATAGAAAATCGGTAGTTTTTAGAGGTGTCCATAATAATTTTTGAAGAAAAGGATCTAACTAATTTGAGAGTATATAAAGTGGATTTTTGATGCAGGAAAAAAATAACTTATTTTGATGACTATAATCTCATACAGGTATACCACTTCCATTCATTTTATGATGTTTGTGAGATGGTGTTCGCTTGTCATTTACCATTTGAAGAAATGCTTAGAAATGTTATTGTTAAGGAGAAAGCTGTTCCCATATTAGAGTGTTATATTGAACAGATAATGAATACATTTCTAAATACAGAAGGATTTACTGAAAATGATTCCTTGGAATTTTCAGGTAGTGTATTTTTCTTATCCGGTGATTTGTAATGCAGTTTACAAAAATAGTACAAAAACAGTGAATTGAATTGTAAAATTTATGTTACTAGTACTGAAAGTTAATGTAGATTTGGTGAAGTATTTCCTCCAGATGTAAACTAGATTAAAAAGATTAGAATGTAATTTTTCTTGTTAAAATAATTTAAATATTGTATAGTTATAGTGAAGGTTTATGACAGGAGTATTTTAATGGAAAAAAAGGGAAAAAAAGGTAACGATATATGATATTGCACGTTTATCAGGTTTTTTTCTCCAAAAAAACAGTTTCACGAGTTATTAATGGTGGAGTAAATGTTAAAGAAGAAACTTATCAAGCGATTCAAAAAAAGTTATAGAAGAATTGTCGTATATTCCAAATGCGTATGCAAGAAATTTAACTAAAAAAAGAAGCTATAAATATATTGATTTCTGTAAAAAAATCGACTCTTTTCCTTTAATTTGGTTCCAAACTTTATTAGATAAAGTTTTACAAACTTGTAAAAGAGTATGGTGTTAACGCTATTGTTGAATATTTTTAGTGAAGAGGATACAATTAGTAATTCAATAATCTCGAGTACAGGAAGTTTGATAGATGGTGTAATAGTATTTTATGAAAGTAAAGAAGATATTCGGATTAATTACTTACAAAAGAATAAAAATTCCATTCATAGTTTTTGGAGAATCTAGAACACCTAATGTTGTGTATGTTTCTAACAACAATTTTCAGGCCACTTATGACATGATGAAATTAGTATCAAAAGAAAAACATTAATAGTATGTGGTTACTTATGGGAGGAGAATCCCTTGTTAATATGGATCGAGAGAGAGGGGTTCGTGCTTTTTTAAATGATAAAAACTATGAAATGGATTTGAAAGTTGTATATGGTCTAACTACAATAGATTCGGTTTATTCATATGCTACAAGACATCTATCTAATCAAAATTATCCTGATTTGGTTTTTGTATCCGGGGATGAGAAAGTACAGGGATTGATTCGTGCTTGCTATGAGAAGGAAATTACTATTCCTGAGGATATTTCAATAATCGGATTTGACAATATTCCAATTTCTCAATATTACACTCCAGCTTTATCTACAATTTCTCCTAATTATGTTAAATTAGCTCAAGAAATGATTGAAGGGGTATTAGCAATTATAAAGGGGGAAAGTGTCACATCTGTTGAAGTTTCTACTAAACTTGTTAGGAGACAGAGTTTCTAGTATTGTTTAATTCTTGAAAATCCTAATGGAAAAGATGGAGTGTTCTAAAGTAAGTTCTGTTTAGCATCTATTCAGTTTCTATTGAGTTGGATCCAATTTCTAACAAGTGGGACATTTTCACGTTCGATTTACTAAAGACATTATCACATTCGAATCACACATCTTTCAAAAAAATTGTAAAAAAGTCTTGACAAAGAAAAAACAAAGTATTAAAATAAGTTCAACAAATCAGAAAAGTAACTATTTTTGATCTTCAGGGAGCCTGTGGTCATTGTGAACAGGTGGTTGGAAGTAGTGAAAGTGGGCTGATTTTAAAAATGAATTTGAAACAATGAAAATTCGGTGCGCACACCTTACAGTGCAACTTGTTGTTAGACAAGGCAGAGATGTAGAGGGGGAATAGTCCCTTTATAATTGAGGTGGCACCGCGTTACTAACGCCCTCACATGGAATTTAATTCTGTGTGTGGGCTTTTTTCTATCCGTCGTTTTGTTTATCTTTTATTAGGGCGTTAAGTCGCTTTGATGAACTTGAGTTCTATCTACAGCTCCTTGCCTACTACTAAAAGCAAACAAAAAGTCGAATAAATACAGAAAGAGGAAATTTTTATGACAACTAAAGGTTATTTTGGACAATTTGGTGGTAGTTTTGTACCGGAGCCGATTCAGGCTTTGTTGGATGAGTTGGAAGTGACATTTGACAAGTACAAAGATGATCCAGAGTTTTTGGCAGAATTTCGTCATTACTTAAAGGACTATTCCGGTCGCGAAACACCACTCTATTTTGCGGAAAGTTTGACAGACCACCTAGGTGGCGCTAAGATTTATCTCAAGCGCGAAGACCTTAACCACCTTGGTTCTCACAAGCTCAACAATGTTTTAGGACAAATCCTTCTTGCCAAACGTATGGGCAAAAACGAGTAATCGCAGAAACAGGAGCTGGTCAGCACGGTGTTGCGACAGCAGCGGCTGCAGCCAAGTTTGGGATGGCCTGTGATGTCTACATGGGAGCAGAGGATGTGGAACGTCAACGTCTCAATGTTTTCCGTATGGAGATGATGGGAGCAACTGTTCACGCAGTTGAAACAGGGACTCGTACCCTCAAAGATGCTGTTGATGCAGCCTTTGGAGCATGGATGAATGACCTTGAAGCCTTCTATGTTCTGGGATCTGCTGTAGGTCCTCACCCTTATCCTACAATTGTCCACGAGTTCCAAAAGGTCATCAGTGAAGAATCTCGCCGTCAAATCTTAGAAAAAGAAGGTCGTTTACCAGACTACGTTATTGCCTGTGTAGGTGGTGGTTCCAATGCCATCGGTGCTTTTTCTCAGTATGTAGCTGATGAAGAAGTTAAATTGGTTGGGGTTGAAGCTGCTGGTCATGGACTTGACACAGACAAACACGCAGCTACTATGACAAAAGGTAGTGTCGGAATTGTTGATGGCATGAAGACTTATGCAGTCTTTAAGGAAGATGGAGAGTTAGCTCCAGTTTACTCTATCTCAGCTGGATTGGACTATCCAGGGGTTGGCCCAGAACACGCCTACTTTAAAGATTCAGGTCGCGTGGAATATGTTGCAGCAACGGATGAAGAAGCGGTTCAAGCCTTGCTCCTCCTCAGCAAGACAGAAGGGATTATCCCAGCGATTGAAAGTTCGCACGCTATCGCAGAAGCAGTTAAACGTGCACCGAAACTAAGTAAAGACGATATTATCATCATCAATGTCTCTGGTCGTGGAGACAAGGACGTAGCTGCAATTGCAGACTACCTAGAAGCTAAGAAATAATAGATGGAAAAATTACAGTCCTTTCTCTCACAGAGAGCTTGTGGTTGCTGGAAACAAGCAGAGAAAGCTGTAAGGTTGGGTCCATCTGAAACGAGAGAAGAAAACATAATTCTCAAGGGAGTGCCCTTTATCGCACAACCTGTTACAGGAGCTTTCTGAGACAGGAATGAGAGATAGGAGAAATCCTATAATTGAGGTGGCACCGCGAATTTCGTCCTCACGCAAGTTGTTTTGCGTGGGGATTTTTATATATTTACCGCAGATATTGCGATTAATTTTTTAAATATTTTCAATAAATAGGTCGTTATAGAATATTTACGAACGAAGTGAGTTTCTAAAAGATGTTTCCCGCCATAGTGGTATCCTAGAGAAGCAAAGATGCTTCTCTAGGACGGAATTTTTGAGAGTAAAATAGTTCGGGGAACTATTTTAGCCTGAGCCCAGAAATGAATGAGCGAGGAGCTCAAAAATTAGGTCTTTCATTTCATGGATTGCTAAAATCATCCACTGGATAATTTTACCTCCCGTCCGCACTATTTAAGGGAAATAGAAAAAAGATAAAAAATTAAAAATAAGGAACTGAAAGGGAAATACAATGGAACGAATCATTCATGGAGATGTCTTATCACCAATCTTGGCTTATATGCGCCTAAAGGGGCAACACAAGGTTATTTTAGAGAGTATTCCGAGAGACAAGGAAACAGCTCGTTTTTCTATCTTAGCCTATAATCCAGTTTTTGAGATTAAGTTTGAAAATGGAGTTCTCTATCAAAATGGTCAAGTGATTGATCGGGATCCCTTGGATTTCCTTTATGAAGTGACTCATAAGAGACAGCACCATTCAGACCTCCCTTTTGGTGGTGGGGCAATTGGTTTTGTTGGCTACGATATGATTTCGCTTTATGAAGAAATTGGTCAAATTCCTGAAGATACAATTGGGACGCCAGACATGCATTTCTTTGTTTATGAGAGCTACATGGTCTTTGACCACAAGAAGGAAAAAATCCATGTCATCGAGGATTCTCTCTATAGTGAGCGCAGTCAAGAAGACTTGGAAAAATCCTTGAACCAAGTGCTTGAGGAATTACGCATTCCTGCTCCAAATGAATTTGAAGACTTGGATCTATCTCCGCTGGACTTCAAACCGCATATTGCTCCTCAGAAGTTTGAGGAAATGGTGGAAACCGCTCGTGACTTGATTCGTAATGGCGATATGTTCCAATGTGTACTTAGTCAACGCTTCTCAGCAGAAGTGACTGGAAATCCATTTGACTTCTACAGAAATCTTCGCGTGACCAATCCATCGAATTACCTCTATTTCTATGACTTTGGGGATTATCAAATCATCGGAGCTAGCCCAGAAAGTTTGGTTTCCGTCAAAAATGGCATCGTAACAACCAATCCGATTGCAGGGACGCGACCAAGAGGAGCTACGGATGAAGAAGACAAGGATTTGGCGACAGACCTGCTTTCGGATGAGAAGGAAACAGCAGAGCATCGAATGTTAGTAGACTTGGGACGTAACGATATTGGCCGCATTTCTGAAACGGCCAGTGTCCAAGTCACTAAGTATATGGAAGTGGAGCTCTTCCGTTATGTTATGCATTTGACCAGCGTGGTCAAGGGGCGTTTGCTTCCAGAACTCACTGCTATGGATGCTTTGAAAGCAACACTTCCTGCTGGAACTGTTTCTGGAGCACCAAAAATTCGAGCTATGAGACGCATCTATGAACTGGAAACAGAAAAACGGGGCGTATACGCAGGAGCAATCGGCTACTTGTCTGCGACGGGTGATATGGATTTCGCCATCGCCATCCGAACTATGATTCTTAAAAATCAAAGAGCCTATGTGCAGGCTGGGGCAGGGATTGTCTACGATTCCATCGCCCAAAACGAATACCAAGAAACCATTAACAAAGCAAAATCTATGACTAGAATTGGAGAACTAAGACCATGATTTTATTGATTGACAACTATGATTCTTTTACCTATAACTTGGCGCAGTACATTGGGAATTTTGCAGAAGTGCAGGTCTTGAGAAATGATGATCCCAAGCTGTATGAAGAAGCTGAAAAAGCAGATGGTCTGGTCTTTTCTCCTGGTCCTGGTTGGCCAGTTGATGCTGGAAAGATGGAAGATATGATTCGTGACTTTGCTGGCAAGAAGCCGATTCTTGGGATTTGTTTGGGCCACCAAGCCATTGCAGAAGTCTTTGGTGGTAAGTTAGGTTTGGCTCCAAAAGTCATGCATGGGAAACAGAGCAACATCAGCTTTGAAGCGCCATCTGTTTTGTATCAAGGTATCGAGGATGGCCGTGCGGTCATGCGTTACCACAGTATTTTAATTGAAGAAATGCCAGAAGACTTTGAAGTGACAGCTCGTTCGACTGATGACCAAGCCATCATGGGGATTCAACATAAAAACCTACCGATTTATGGCTTCCAGTACCATCCAGAGAGCATTGGAACGCCAGATGGCTTGTCTTCTATTCGGAATTTTATCGAGAAGGTTGTAAAGTGAGGAAACTAGGATGAAAGAGATTATTGAAAAACTAGCAAAATTTGAAAATTTATCAGGTGTGGAAATGACGGATGTCATTGAGCGTATCGTAACTGGGCGTGTAACTGAAGCGCAAATTGCTTCTCTCCTCTTAGCTCTTAAGATGAAGGGGGAAACACCTGAAGAACGCACAGCCATTGCCCAAGTCATGAGAGGACATGCTCAACATATTCCAACTGAAATTCATGATGCCATGGACAACTGTGGTACAGGTGGGGACAAGTCTTTCAGCTTTAACATCTCCACAACTGCAGCCTTTGTCTTGGCTGGTGGTGGTGTTCACATGGCAAAACACGGTAACCGCTCGATTTCTTCTAAATCTGGTTCTGCAGATGTCCTCGAAGCCTTGGGCATCAACCTAGATCTCAAACCAGCTGAACTAGGTAAGGTCTTTGATAAAACTGGAATCGTCTTTCTCTTTGCTAAAAATATGCACCCAGCTATGAAATACATCATGCCAGCTCGTTTGGAATTGGGAATTCCAACGATCATGAACTTGACCGGTCCCCTGATTCACCCAATGGCCTTGGAAACACAGCTTCTTGGAATTAGTCGTCCAGAACTTCTAGAAAGTACAGCTCAGGTTTTGAAAAATATGGGCCGCAAACGTGCCATCGTGGTTGCTGGGCCAGAAGGATTGGATGAAGCTGGTTTGAATGGAACAACCAAAATTGCTCTTCTTGAAAATGGCGAAATCACCTTGTCAAGCTTCACTCCAGAGGATTTGGGAATGGAAGGCTACGCTATCGACGATATTCGTGGAGGCAACGCTCAGGAAAATGCAGAAATTTTGCTCAGCGTTCTTAAAAATGAACCAAGTCCATTCTTGGAAACGACAGTTTTAAATGCTGGTCTTGGTTTCTATGCTAATGGTAAGGTAGATAATATCAAGGATGGAGTTGCCTTAGCTCGTCAAGTGATTGCTAGTGGCAAGGCCCTTGAAAAACTCAGACTGTTACAGGAGTACCAAAAATGAGTCAAGAATTTTTAGCACGAATTTTGGAGCAGAAGTCGCGTGAGGTTGAGCAGATGGAGCTGGAGGAAATCCAGCCCCTGCGCCAGACCTATCGCTTGGCTGACTATCTAAAACAACACCAAGACCGTTTGCAGGTAATCGCTGAGGTCAAGAAGGCTAGCCCTAGTCTGGGAGATATCAATCTCGATGTAGATATTGTGCAACAGGCCCAGACTTATGAAGAAAACGGAGCAGTGATGATTTCTGTTCTGACAGATGAAGTTTTCTTTAAAGGCCATTTGGATTATCTGCGGGAGATTTCCAGTAAGGTAAACATTCCAACGCTCAACAAGGACTTTATCATCGATGAAAAGCAAATCATCCACGCTCGCAATGCAGGTGCGACAGTTATCTTACTCATTGTGGCAGCCTTGTCCGAAGAACGCCTCAAGGAACTTTACGACTACGCGACAGAGCTTGGTCTGGAAGTCTTGGTGGAAACTCACAATCTAGCTGAACTAGAGGTAGCTCACCTCCTTGGAGCTCAAATTATCGGGGTTAATAACCGCAACTTGACTACCTTTGAAGTTGACTTGCAGACCAGTGTGGACTTGGCTAAACATTTCAAAGATGATTGCTTGTACATTTCTGAATCTGCTATTTTCACAGGGCAGGATGCGGAACGAGTAGCACCATACTTTAACGGAATTTTGGTAGGGACAGCTCTTATGCAGGCAGAAGATGTGGCCCAGAGAATCAAGGAGTTGCAGATTGACAAAGGTTAAAATTTGCGGACTATCGACCAAAGAAGCGGTGGAAACAGCCGTTTCAGCAGGAGCCGACTACATCGGTTTTGTCTTAGCACCTAGTAAAAGACAGGTGACCTTGGATCAGGCTGCTGAGCTGGCAAGCTTATTCCTGCAGATGTCAAAAAGGTTGGCGTATTTGTTTCACCAAGTCGGGCTCAACTGCTAGAAGCGATTGACAAAGTTAGCTTGGACTTGGTTCAAGTTCACGGTCAGGCGGCAGATGATTTATTTGATAATTTGCCTTGTGCCAGTATGCAGGCTGTGCAGGTGGATGGAGAGGGTCATGTGCCCAATTCTCAGGCAGACTATCTACTCTTTGATGCCCCTGTGGCTGGGAGTGGCCAGACCTTTGATTGGGGCCAACTGGATACGACAGGACTAGCACAGCCCTTCTTTATCGCAGGTGGCCTTAAGGAAGACAATGTAGTAAAAGCAATTCAACACTTTACTCCCTATGCAGTAGATGTATCAAGCGGAGTGGAGACAGACGGACAAAAAGATCATGAAAAGATTAGAAGATTTATAGAGAGGGTAAAGCATGGCATATCAAGAACCAAATAAAGATGGATTTTACGGAAAATTCGGCGGACGTTTTGTCCCAGAAACATTGATGACAGCAGTTTTGGAGTTGGAGAAAGCTTACCGCGAAAGTCAGGCAGACCCAAGTTTCCAAGAGGAATTAAATCAGCTCTTACGCCAGTATGTGGGACGTGAAACTCCCCTTTACTACGCAAAAAACTTAACCCAGCATATTGGCGGAGCCAAGATTTATCTTAAACGGGAAGACCTTAACCATACAGGCGCCCACAAGATTAACAATGCTTTGGGACAAGTTCTTCTGGCTAAACGTATGGGCAAAAAGAAAATTATCGCAGAAACAGGTGCTGGTCAGCACGGTGTGGCAACTGCAACAGCTGCAGCTCTCTTCAACATGGAATGTACCATCTACATGGGTGAGGAAGATGTCAAACGCCAAGCCCTCAATGTCTTCCGTATGGAGCTTTTGGGAGCTAAGGTCGAGGCAGTGACAGACGGTTCGCGCGTGCTCAAGGATGCGGTCAATGCAGCCCTCCGTTCATGGGTAGCTAATATCGATGATACCCACTATATCCTTGGTTCTGCCTTGGGGCCTCATCCATTCCCAGAAATCGTTCGTGATTTCCAAAGTGTTATTGGTCGAGAGGCTAAACAACAGTACCGTGACTTGACAGGTCAAGATCTCCCAGATGCCCTAGTAGCCTGTGTTGGTGGTGGTTCAAATGCCATCGGTCTCTTCCATCCATTTGTGGAAGATGAATCAGTAGCTATGTATGGAGCTGAAGCAGCAGGACTTGGTGTGGATACAGAGCATCACGCAGCGACTTTGACTAAGGGTCGTCCGGGTGTCCTTCACGGTTCCCTCATGGATGTGCTCCAAGATGCCCATGGTCAAATTCTTGAAGCCTTCTCGATCTCAGCAGGTTTGGACTATCCTGGTATCGGTCCAGAACATTCTCACTACCACGATATCAAACGTGCCAGCTATGTTCCTGTGACAGACGAAGAAGCCTTGGAAGGATTCCAACTCTTGTCTCGTGTGGAAGGGATTATCCCAGCCTTGGAATCTAGCCATGCTATCGCCTTTGCGGTGAAATTGGCCAAAGAACTTGGTCCAGACAAATCCATGATAGTCTGTCTATCAGGTCGTGGTGACAAGGATGTGGTTCAAGTCAAGGACCGCTTGGAAGCAGATGCAGCAAAGAAGGGAGAAGCTCATGCCTAAGACACTAACAGAAAAATTAAATGCTATTAAAGCGACTGGAAAAGGAATTTTTGTTCCCTATATCATGGCTGGAGACCATGAGAAAGGTTTGGATGGTCTCGGTGAAACAATCCACTTTTTAGAAGATTTGGGTGTTTCGGCTATTGAAGTGGGTATTCCCTTTCAGACCCTGTTGCAGATGGACCTGTTATAGAAGAAGCTGGCTTGCGCAGTTTAGCCCACGGGACCTCTACCCAGGCTTTGGTTGAAACCTTGAAAACCATTGAAACAGAGGTTCCGCTGGTCATCATGACCTACTTCAACCCCCTCTTTCAGTACGGTGTGGAGAACTTTGTCAAAGATTTGGCAGATACAGCGGTTAAGGGCTTGATTATTCCAGACCTGCCTCATGAACATGCTAACTTTGTAGAACCATTTTTGGCAGATACAGACATGGCCTTGATTCCCCTAGTTAGTTTGACGACAGGAATTGAGCGTCAGAAAGAGTTGATTGATGGGGCAGAAGGATTCGTCTATGCGGTTGCCATCAATGGGGTGACAGGGAAATCTGGCAATTACCGTGCAGATTTGGACAAGCACTTGGCACAATTGCATCAAGTGGCCGACATCCCAGTCTTGACAGGATTTGGCGTATCTAGTCAAGCCGATGTAGAACGCTTTAATGCGGTGTCAGATGGCGTTATCGTCGGTTCAAAAATCGTAAAAGCTCTCCATGAAGGAGAGCCAATTGAGGACTTTATCAAACAAGCAGTAGCTTACCAAAAATAATTACACAAGCAGCGAACAAGAGGAAAGGCACGAAAGGAAGTCTTTCCTTTTTCTTTTGTAGGAGAAAGGCTAGTTTTATAATGAATTGAATCTGGAATAGTACATTATGATTCCTAAAATATTTTAAGAAAGTGATTTGAATTTCCCAATAAATTTGTTCAGTTTTTTTAATTGATTTTACTATAGAAGATATAATTTTCTAAATTACTCTGATATGCAACTTTAAGAAAAAAAGCTAATTATTGTAGTAATTTCTTTAAGAAAAATGATATAATTCATTAAAAAAAGAATTTGAAGGAGGAAGAATTATGTGAATCAGGATCTCTTTGATTCGCTTGAGGCACAAAAAAATTGTAGATACTTTGATGAAAGGGCAAAAAAAGATTATGTAGATGAACGTATAGAAAAAAAGAGACCATGATAGTGTCGAATGGTTATGCATGGACGCGACCTAATCATATTGATACTGCATTTGCATCAGCAGATTTGTTTGAGTATAAATTAAAATTAGCAGGACAGACTTGGGGATATTTAGAATTTGAAACAAATACAGAAAAATATGGGAAAGTATTGTTAATTATAAAGGGTAAGAAGCGACTTACGAACCAATTTCCTTTGGTACAAAAAAATAAGAGTGGCTACTTATTTGAATATGCTCAGATGAATACACTTTATCTTAATCAACATTCTTCCTATAAAAAAATGATGAAGATAGTCATTCTTTTCCAATTCAGATGGAGTTAGTTTCTGATGAAATGATTCAAGAAATTGAACAAGCTACTAAAAATTCGAATATCGAAAAATTTATGATTTTAACTTATGAGGCGGACTCAGAAAACAATATTATATCTGTAGATGTTGTTATGCCTGATGCACGAACTGGTCAGTTACACTTGATTCAAGATTTGTCTGAGTATATTCAATCAAGTTCGTACCATTTCGAAGAAGCTAAATATCAAAATATTCCTAATTTTTCAGAATTATCGGAAACAGAAGATTTTGAAATTATTCCAAGAATAGAAAAACAAGAAGGTCAAAAGTAGTAAGGAGTATGTAAATGTTTAATGGTCGGGTATTGAAAGAATTACGGCTGTTAAATGGTTTAAGTAGAGCAGAATTAGCTCAGAGAATTGATTTAACGGAACAAGCCATTTGGCAGTTTGAGTCCAACGAAACGAAACCTAAATTATCAACCAAAATGCATTTGGCCAACCAATTTCATGTTGATTTAACTTATTTTGAACAAGAAGAAGAAAGTATTCGATTTGATTCTTCTGTAATTGCCTTTAGAAATGCAGACCTAGCAACACGGAAAAACAATAGATATTCAAACTATGTATTTACATAAGGTAGATAGTTTGATTGATTATTTTGAAAGTTTTGTAATTATACCTAATATTACAATTCATGACCTAAGTAATGTAGTGAGTGAATCTTATCATAAGGGAGAATCCATTGAGGAATTGGCTCTTTATGCCAGGGAAAAAAATTAGGTATTTCAAAAGATAATCATGATTTGCTTTATAAATTAGAACGTTCAGGCATCTATATCGTGGAACGATTAATTAATGGCCAAGCTGATGCTTATAGCGCATGGTCAAAATTGGGAAGACCTTATATTGTGTTGGGAACGAATAAATCATCTGTACGTCGAAATTTTGACTTAGCTCATGAGCTAGGACATATTCTTTTACACAAATATAAAGATATGAATGAAGATGGCGATCGTTTGGAGCAAGAAGCAAATTATTTTGCATCATGTTTTTTATTGCCAAAAGAAGAGTTTTTAGTCAAATTTGAAGAGAGGGTTGGCAAGCGTGTCAGCAATCCTGATAGTTATATTTTATTGAAGTCGGATTTGAATGTTTCGATACAGGCTTTAGAGTATCGAGCTTTTAAGTTAGGATTATTGACTCCAAAGCAACATTCTTACTTTTATCGTCAAATTGCGCAAAAAGGTTACAAAATGATAGAACCTCTGGATGATCAAATTTTTGTTAAAAAACCAAGCAAAGTAAAGAGTATTCTGGACGTCGTTTTGAGTAATCATCTAGTCAGTCTAGCGACTATAATGTCTAAACAAAGTATTCGTTTACAGTTTATAAGCGAAATATTTTCAGTCGAAATGAAATTTTTTGATCAGTATCAAGAAGATAAAAGAACGGATCGATTTGATAACATCATTCCTTTGTATAAAAAGAAATAATTTATAATTTAACTGTGAAATAATTTCATGAAGGACATATGGCAGAAATTGGACTTTATCAAACAAGCAGTAGCTTACCAAAAATAATCACACAAGTAGCGAGTAAGAGGAAAGGCACAAAAGGAAGTCTTTCCTTTTTCTTTTGCAGGAGAAAGGCTAGGATGCCCGTCGCAGAAGCAAACTGAATCAAGATGAGTAATTCGGTTACGCTAAAGATAAGAGAACAAGAAGCTAAAAAGAGAAAATCCCCTGCTCCCATGCGGATATCGATAAAATGAGCCAAAATTCCAAGGACAAGGAAGAAAATCATGACCAGATTCCAGCCAGAGCAGGCCATGAGGATTAGGTGGAAAGTCATCCAGACCAGTAAGGGATATTCCTGATGGCGAAAGTCGTAGATGCCCAAGGTCAAACCAGCAGTGATTAGGATGACTTGTTCCAAGGAAAGGAAGCCCCAAGAGTAAGATAGAAATAGGAGACCTAAGCCTAGTTCCAAAAGGGCATACCAGACAGGATAAGGAGCCTTGCAGTAGCGACAGCGAAAGCGATTGAAGACCTGCGAGAGAATCGGAATCAAATCTAAGGGACGCAAGGGAGTCTGACAGGAATCGCAGTGACTAGCAGGTCGGATAATGGATTGCTCTGGAAAACGGTCAATGACCAAACCAAGAAAGGAAGCGAGAATGCTCCCGACAAGAAAAAAATAAAAATTAATCATACTTATCTATTCGTAAAAAATGGGAGAAGTAGTATAATGGAGAAATATAGATGAGATGGTGAGGAAAAGATGACAATTCGTTTTGAAGAAAAGGTGAGCACAGAAAATGCTCAGCTCGTATGCCAATGGTCCAACTCCCTAGGCAAATCATTTCAAGAACAATGGATGGGAACAATGATTTTTTTCCCCTTGACTATCCAAGCCTTGCAAGACTTGGAAGGAGTTTTTTCTATCTTTGATGGACACGAGTTTGTCGGACTTATCCAGAAAATCAGGCTAGAAGACAGCAATCTTCATATTGGAAGATTTTTTATCAACCCCCAGAAACAGGGGCAAGGCTTAGGTAGCCAGGCTTTAAAGAAATTTGTTAGTTTGGCCTTTGAAAGTGGAGACATAGACAGTATTTCTCTAAATGTCTTCGAGGCAAATCAAGCAGCTAAGCACCTCTATCAAAAAGAAGGATTTGAAATCGTTCAAACCATTGAAGCACCTGCACGAAAATACGTTATGAAAAAGTTTAGATAGAAATCAAAAAAGCCTTGGTTCCCAAAGCTTTTTTATGTTATAAACTCATTAAAAGAACCCCCAGTTAGATTTGGAATATTTTTTATTCTGTGTCACATAAAAATAAATAAAATGAATGGCTATAGCTAGAGCTAAAATGGTTGTTATACTCACTACTATTATAGGATTAGAAGCAAAGATTAAAGAGAGAATCAAGGCAGCCAGATAGAGTGTCGCTTGGACACAGTAGTAACTTTTCGAATAGCGAAGATAGTGTTTGTTATAGGGCCCATTTACTAGGACAGCAGCTTGAAAGAGGCCAAATCCGATATAAGAGAAGCTGGTTGCAAAGAGACGATTAGCTTCAGGATTCTGAAGAAAACTCATCGATACAATCATCATCATAAGTCCAATGAAAATAGGATAGTGACTGTAAATTAGAAATAGTCCCTTTTGATTAGATTTTTCATCAATGGCATGGTCGAATTGACCAAAAATAAAAACAAGAACAGAGAAATCATAATAATGAAATAAAGAACCGAATAAATCGAGAAATTCTCGATTGTAAAGAAGTTAGCTAGATTCGTAATCATCTCTCCAAACGTAATAATGACAAGAAGGGAGATGCGCTCGATTAAATGGGGAAGATTTACCTGGTAATGATCATCTTTACTAATCGAGGTAATTGGCGTAATAAATGTTAGCAGAATACTAGCATAAAGGATATAGACTCCAATGTAAATAGGAAGAAGAGCTGCTAGATAGATTTCTAAACTTCGTAGACCTGTTATCCATAGAAAACCTTTGATACTTTCCCTATGAACATTATCGGTTGATTTTTTAAAAAACTCAACCAAATATTGAAAAAATAAGGTAAGGGTTAATGTACCAATAGCCCAACAGACATAATGAAAATATTGTTGCCAATCAGGTCCAATCATATTGGCTATAAAGAGTAAAAGTCCCATTTTGATAAACATGATTACCATGTTAAATAAAGAGTTCTTTCCATAGCGATTGGTATAATCGGTTTGAATCATCCAGGAATCGATGAGAAGCAAGACAGACATGAAAAAAATCAAGCAAAGAATTCCAAGTCAAAAATACCGTTATGAAGATGGTGAATTAAAGCAGTTACTTTTTGAAAGCGCAAAAACAAAAAAACTAGGTCATAAAAAAAGTTCTGAAAAATTCTACACGTTTATGTTTAATAAGAGTTGTCATTTTAAGACCTTTCTATTTTAGAAGTACAATTTATTATAACATAAAATGGTAATAAAAAAAGGAGATGCTTAAATAACTTCATGTGACGCGAATGAACTGCGCCACAAAAGTTAGGTTTTTTCTGTCTAACTTTTGGGGTGCAGTTCAGAAGGGGTGTTTTTTCTATCGTTTTTTAGTGCTAAGACTACACAAAAAAAGCCTTGATTCCAAGGCTTTTTTTCCTGTTGATTTAGATGCCCCCTACAGGGATTTGGAAAGGACTTTCATATTGAGAGCAATTAAAAAAATATTGAAATATAAGTGATTTTAGGTATTTTTCAATGTCATGATTTAAAAAAATGGGACAAAAGTGAGGGCAAAAAAACCATACAGATTCTAAACTGTATGGTTCTTTTTTTATCTAACCAAGAAAGGTTAAAAACTTATTAAAACAAATGCAATCAACTGTTGAAAAACTTTTTTTAGTCCGTGTAATATAAAAAAACAAGTAAAAAAAGTTGAACTATAGGAATATTGTGTCATAATAGGTAATAGATGAATAATTAATAGATTGGAAATAATGCTTTCTTACCTTAACAAGTTGAATTGGTTATACATTTTTTTCGTCGCAATTGTGTCTATCTCTCGAGTTTAGCTAGTTTTTTTATAAGCTCTGGTTTCTAATCAATATAACAAATTTTAGAAGTGCATAAGACAAGATGGTGACATTATTACAGTCATTTCTAGTCACCATATGTTGCTGGCACAGGCTGTTTGTAGTGTTGGCTATTTACTAGTCAGTTTAATCGGAGTGTTTAATTTTTATTGTTGAAAGGTTTTTATATGGCGAAAATTCTATCTTTAGGTCTGACAGGTAAGAAATTACTTGCTCAGGGGTTCTTGTTTGTTCTGCTAGGTCTCATCTTGATGGTCACGGGGACTTGGTTGCCAGTAACAGTTATTCGCCTGGTTCTGTTTTTAGCTTGGATAGCAACGGTCGTAGATTTGCTATTAAGAGTTTTCAAAAAAAGCCAGTCAACGGATACCTTGGGAGTTGCACTGGTTAAATTGTTAGTGCTGGGATATTTGCTAGGTTCTAATCTTGCGACTGATATACCGATTTATGTTCTGGCTCTTGTGATTGGAGTTTATCAGATTTTTAGGGCCACGATTAATCTTGTCACCTATGTTCTCTACCGTAAAAATAATATTCGACCTCGTTTTCGTCTCTTACTAGATGGTATTCTACTAGTTTTTCTTGGTGGAGCTAGTCTTTTGTCCTCTACGGGAAATTCTGTCTTTCAACTCTTTGTTTTAGGGGCTTATTTTTTCCTTTATGGTCTGTCCAATATCCGTGACGGTTTCTTATTTGAAGGGGAAATTGGGAAAAACCATCTCAAACGTCGCATTAGAATTAGCTTACCTATTGTCCTAGCCGCTCTCATCCCTGCAAGAACTTTAGCAAAAATTAACAAATTTATGCTGGAAAATGCTGATGAGGAAGAAGATATCCATCTTGGAATAGTGAAGTCTGGTAAGACAGCAGAGCTAGAAATTTTTGTTCATACAGCTGAGACCTCCCTGTTTTCAGCTATTGGTCATGTGGATATCTGCTATCAGGGCCGTGTTATTTCTTATGGCAACTATGATCCGTCATCTGAGACCTTATTTGGTATGGTAGGAGATGGTGTCTTATATTTCTGTGACCGTGATAAGTACATTGACTTATGTAAACGGGAGAGTCAAAAAACGCTATTTGGTTACGGAATAGATTTGACACCGGAAATGGAAGAAGCGGTTCAGGAAAAATTAGCTGAATTAAAACAACTAACGATTCCTTGGGAGCCAAGCGCAGATAAAATTAAAACGGAAGATGGTAAGGAAGACTACACCTACGCTTATAAAATCAGACATGAGACGGATGGGGAACTTTATAAATTTATCAAATCTAAGTTTAAATCCTACTTTGTCTTGTCCACAAACTGTGTGCTCTTGGCTGATACCATAGTCGGTCAAGCTGGAACAGATATCCTCTCACCAAAAGGATTTATCGCTCCAGGAACTTACCAAGCCTACCTTGATCGAGAGTTTGAAAAACCAAATAGTATAGTCGTATCTAAACATGTTTATTAAGGAGAATTTATGAACTTAGTTAAAAAATATACCCCGTTAATCCTTTTTATAGGGTTGGTTGCTCTTGTAATTCTGAATGCATCGAGCTTTATATCAGGAGCAATCTCTCTCTTTGATGTAATATCAACCTTGATTTATGGTGCTGTTATTGCTTTTGTGCTTAATGTTCCTATGAAAAAAATTGAACAGTACTTAGTTAAATTGAAGGTAAAGGCAGAGTTGCGTCGTCCGATTGCCATGGTACTTGTTTTCCTAGCTCTTATCTTAATCGTGATTGCTCTTTTGGTTTTGGTGCTGCCAACCCTAGCTCAGACTATTAGTCAGCTGGGAACAGTCCTTTCAACAGTCCTTACTCAACTTGGGAAATTGCTAGGCAGCTCGGAATTTGTAACCAAAGACATGTTGTCAACTATCGTATCAGGCATACAGGGACAATCTAGTTCTATTAGCCAAGCTTTGATAGGTTTTTTATCAGGTCTGACTAGTAATATCGGCAATATTTTTTCAAGTTTGATGAATGCCTTTTTGATTATAGTCTTCACCTTTTTATTTTTATCCAGTAAGGAACATTTGGCAGCGATGACGAGTCGACTTCTAAAAGTTTTTCTTCCAGAGAAGGTGGTGATAAAGTTGACTTACATTGGACAAGTAGCACTAGAGACTTATGACCAATTTTTGATGAGTCAGCTGATTGAAGCAGTTATCATAGGAGTTATGATAGCGGTTGGTTACAGCGTGTTTGGGATACCCTATGGAGTAATGACAGGTATCTTTGCAGGAGTGCTATCGTTCATTCCTTATGTAGGGCCTATGATTGCTTGTGTTGTGGGAGCGATTTTTATCTTCACAGTGAGTCCTACTCAAGCCTTACTTTCTCTTCTTCTATATCAAGTTATACAGCTGATTGAAGGAAACCTTATTTATCCAAAGTTGTAGGTCAGTCTATTGGTTTACCAGCTATTTTCACGCTTGCGGCTGCTAGTATTGGAGGCAATCTCTTTGGCTTACTTGGGATGATATTCTTTACCCCCGTATTTGCTGTTATCTATCGACTGGTTAAAGAATTTGTCGTTGCAAAGGAAAATCAGGTAGATTAAGCAAAACTAAATTTAATAAGATATACTGAGAAGAGAGTGAGAGATTCTCTTCTCTTTTATTTTTAAATACTTTTCTACAAAAAGCTATTAGACGTTAAAAAAAGCCTTGGTTTCAAGTAGTCCACTGAAAAAATAGGTCTCTTACTTTTAATGAAATGAAAACCGAGGAATCTATCGTTAATTTGAGCGAATTCCTCGGTTATTTTGTATTTATTAAGGTCATAATTCGTTTCATATTGACCACGAAGATGCTTGTGGCTGCCTGTAACTCCATGCTGAAAAGACCCGATGCTCTCGCGACATCAAAGCCATGTCTCTGTTTTAGTTCGGCATTCTTTGCTTCGATTTTATAGCGATGTCTGGCCATTTCTTTAAAAATAAGGTGTTTCCTGAAATTTCTTCTGGAAAAAGATGGTCGTCACTCTTAATGGTTATTGAATAAGTTTTAGACTTTGCCCCCTCCTTATAACATCCTTCCTTGGAAAGGCAACTCTTGCACTTCTCAATGTCAAAGTAATGAGTGACAACTTGATTCTTATTTTGATATTTTTTCCCTGTCCTTGCTTTGCGAACAGCCATGTGTCCTTCTGGACAGACAAATAGCCCTGCATCTTTATTAAATTCAAACGCATCCTCTTCTTTACGGTAACCTTTTGAAACTGAAGGGTTCAGTTTTGACACCAAATGAATCTTTTCTTTGCGAGCTAGTTGAATGTTGTCCTTTCCTGAATAAGCCGCATCACCAATAATAGTCTCGATGTCCAGACTATTTTCCTTTGTTTTGGCATATAACTCAGGTAAATATTTCCCATCGCTTTGTTCACCAGAAGTGACCACGCAAGCAGTAATAATCCGTTCATCCGTCATAGCGATATGACTTTTATATCCATAGAAAGAGCTGTCGGCTGTCTTATGTCCGAGCCTAGCCTCCTCCTTAACAGAAGCTTCCAAATGTTCTAAGTCGTCCTCGACAGCCTCTTTTAGGTAATTGAACTTTTGAGACACAGCCGGTAGAGCTAAGAGTTCCTCATGTTTTTCAACCACAGCCATTAATTCCTCTGTATAGGTCAACTCTGCTTCGAGGTTATCTTCCTGAGGTTTCTTTGGAAATTCTATTTTGATATCTTCTGAATGTTGATAAATTGTTTTACGTAAAGCTTTTGAACGCTCTCTAAGGATTTCTTGGGGTTTCTTATGATTATAATGAGATTTGGTGTGAGTGGCATCCACAATGAGGATTTTACTCTTAATCAAGTTATGTTCGAGTGCAATTTGAACAGACTTCTGAATCAATACATCAAGCAGTTTATCATCTTTAATTCTTAGCTTTCTAAATTTTGTCAGAGAGGATGGCTCGATAACAGAATCCTCAGGAGCCAGACCAAGAAAAAATTTAAAGGCCATATCTGACAAGGAACGTCCTACCACATCTACATCTGATAACTTATAAATATCTTTTAACAAGAGATATTTGAACATCATAATCGGTGAATAAGCTTTACGCCCAAAATCGGGACGATAATTCTTTTCTAGTTCATCATAAATAAAGCTAAAATCACAGAGTTCAGTTAGCTGACGTAAAAAGTGGGTTTTAGGAACCACGATATCATACAAACTAGAATAAGGACTGACATCCATAGTTAACTGATTATCAAGCATTATTTCACCTCATCTCTAGTATAACAAAAAAGCCATCAATTTGATGACTTTTTCAGTAGGCTCGTTTCAAGGCTTATTTCTGTTGATTTAGATGTGCCCCCTGCAGGGCTCGAACCTGCGCCCCATAGATTAAGAGTCTACTGCTCTACCAACTGAGCTAAGGAGGCAACAGAAAAAGCTGAGAATGTAACTTCCCAGCTATTTTAATATGCCCAAAATGGCAACTAGATTATTTACGAAAGGCCTCAATAATGTAGGTGAAGCCAGTAACTAAAAATGAAAAGGCAATGACATAAACGACAAAGACACCTGTAGCCACTGGATTGAACAGAATCACTAGACCTAGTAAAAATACAAGCAAGGCTACCCACATGATATGGTTGCCAATAATAGGGAAAATCAATCCCAGACGATTGCCTTTAAAGAAAACTATAATGGCTTCTACAATTAACCAAATTCCTAAAATAGTTGGAATGACGACCGGCAGGGTCACAAAGCCATAAGCAACGAGGTAAAGAGCTAAAAGAAGACTAACAAACCCTTGGAAAAGATAAACAGGTGAGCGAAGCTCTTTTGGTGCAGAGAAATAGCCTAAAAGAGCTGCTATAGAAGAAACCAGTAAATCAAATGCAATCCACCAGCTGTAAGCAACAAGATTAGCTACTGGGTGTGTAAATAGGAAAAGTCCTAAAAGGACAAAAACAACTCCTGCAAGGAATAGCAGTAAACGATTAGAAAATTTCATTTCAATACCCCCTATATAGTATAGTCTGATAATAAAAACTATTATACTTACCTTTTTATAGAAAATGTCAATAAAAAATAAATAAACAATTTGGAAGTTTCAGTTTTTTTTATCATTTTGAAAATAAAAAGAGAAGATAAAATTTGTCTTCTCTACATGAAAAATATTGTATGGCATCAAAGCAAAAAGTAACTGGCTTTACACTATTTGTTAAAGATGTAATTTGATTCAAAAAGAAAAAGATAGATTTAAAAAGTGGGGACAAATGATGGGAGCAAATCAGTTATTGACAAGCAAAAAGCCTTGAGTTTATCAAGGCTTTTCCTGTTGTATTTAGATGCCCCCTACAGGGATCGAACCTGTGACCCACGGATTAAGAGTCCGCTGCTCTGCCAGCTGAGCTAAGGAGGCAAAGAAAAAAGCTGTATTGGTGCCGAAACTTCACGGTTTGTATTGAACCCGCGCAATTAAGCAGGTGGGCAACTCGCTCTAACTGAAGCTGTTTCCGTGTGAGACGGCCTACATGCTGTTAGAAGACTTTTGTTTCCCTAATAATACAAAAAATAGTCGGTCAACACTTAAGTGTGAAGTCGTACACCACAGCGTTTCTATGTTTATATAATACCACTTTTTCAAAAAAAATCAAGAGGAAAGTGCAATTTTTTGAAAAGGATTTCAGATTTTTCGCAAACGGTCGATGGCTTCCTTTCTTTGAGCCAAAGCTCGTTCATATTTACCAGTATCTTCTGCTTGGAAATAGTGCTGATTACGAATTTTTTCTGGTAGATAGTCTTGCTTGACCCAATTTCCAGGATAGTTGTGTGGATAGAGATAGTCTTGGGCGTTGCCCAGTTCCTTGCTTCCGCTGTAGTGCCCATCACGCAGGTGTCGCGGAATAGGCAAGTGTCCTGATGTTTTGAGGTCAGCAAGTGCCTTATCCATAGCCACATAGGCTGAGTTGGACTTTGGAGAAAGGGCCAAATCAATCACGACATTGGCAATGAGAATGCGGGCTTCTGGGAACCCAATCTTCTGGGCAGCATCCAGAGCAGTCACGGTATGAATCTGGGCTTCAGGATTGGCCAAACCGATATCTTCATAAGCGATAACAGTCAAACGACGAGCGAGACTTGGCAAATCACCAGCCTCAATCAAGCGGGCAGCATAGTGAAGACTGGCATCCACATCTGAGCCACGGATAGACTTTTGCAGGGCTGAAAGCACATCGTAGTGTCCATCTCCATCCTTATCCATGGTAATGTAGCTCCGCTGCAGGCTATTTTCCATAATGTCGAGAGTGATATGGCGGATGCCCTCGTCATTTTCGGGAGTAGAGAGAACTGCCAAATCCAGTGAGTTAAAGGCAGAACGAAGGTCTCCGTTTGTAGAGGTAGCAATGAAATCCAGCGCATCCTCATCTAGTTCTACTGGAAAATCAAAACCACGTTCAGAGTTATTTAGAGCTATATGAAGAGCCTCTTTGACATCTTGGTTAGACAGAGGTTCCAACTCAAAAATTTGAACACGACTGCGAATGGCAGGAGTGACAGAGAAGAAAGGATTTTCAGTTGTAGCCCCAATCATGATGACTAGTCCACTTTCCAAGAGAGGCAAGAGGAAGTCTTGCTTGGTTTTATCGAGACGATGAATCTCGTCTAGTAACAGGACGAGACCACCAGAGAATTTCGCCTCTTCCGCAATTTCTTGCAGTCGTTTTTTACTATCAACTGTCGCATTGAAAGTTCGAAAGGCATACTTGGTCGTCCCTGCGATGGCAGAGGCAATACTGGTCTTGCCGATTCCAGGAGGTCCATAAAGAATCATGGAAGACAGGCGGTTGGCTTCCACCATGCGACGAATGATTTTTCCAGGCCCGACCAGATGTTCCTGACCAATGACTTGATCGATGGTTTTAGGGCGCATGCGAAGCGCGAGATTGTCTGGCATAGCAGTCCTTTCTAACGTGGATTTTAGTGTCATATTTTTTGAGTAGAATGACTCATCTAATATATCTTACTATGTCCATTCTAGCCTATTAGTTGTGATATTTCAATGGTTTTGTAATATTCAGGGTGTGAGATAGAATCTTTTTGACTATTTAATTTAATGAGGAGAGGCATCAGCATGAGAGAATTGATTTTCCTTAAAACTCAAAATAGGATAGTTGAGCCTAAAGAAGTGGAAGTGCTGACTTGAGAAATAATATTGCTAAATGTTATTGCATGAACTATAATGAAAAGAGAGGTGATAAGTAGTGGAAATAATGGAATTACCAAGTTAGGAAGTTTTCTTGGTAAAGTACATAGTAGATATAAATTTAGATAGCAATATTTGAAAAGGAGAAAATGGAACTAGATGAATACTTCAATTCAAAGCTACTTGAAAAATAAGTCATTTATGGAACTTGACGGACTAGTTGGTTTACCAAATGGAGTGAAACCAGCACCTATGAAATACAATCTTGGAAAAATCAACAAATATTTAAACGAAACAGGAAAAGAATTTAAAGAACTGACTGTTCTGGAACTAAAACAATTTGAGAGAGTTAAATAAAGATGGGACTAGATAAAAGATTTGTGGAGAAAGCCTTTGCCAGTGGCAAAGATAGAGTGAATAGGGCTATTTTTGTAAAACATGAAGAACTTATTGAACTATCTGATGAGGACTTAAGTTATTTTGGGGAAGGTATTTTTTATTGCTTGCCTCGTAGCAAATTTGTAGAAAGTCATAAAGAGGAGATTCGAGAGAAATACAATCTTTCTAACGAATTACCAAAGATTAACGGTATCTATTTAGGGACTTTTATAAAAATGGGGGCGTGGGATAGAATTAGAAAAACAAAACCAAGCTTAAAAGAAATTATAAACATGGTTGAAAAGTGAAATAGTGGATATCTATTCGAAGGAGCTTTTACTCCATTTAATCTTGGTTAATAATTTCAACTGTTACCATTTTATTCTTGCATAGTCTAATCCATTGTTTGATTGTCAGTACCAGTAATTTTAACAACTTTATTGTTAAAGTTTTTCAAGTTCCATAAATTATCCTTTTTTTATATTATTGGAATCCCTTTTGTGTAAGCTTCTTTGGCTTCTGCAAGTGTCATTTCATTAGGGCCACCATCTATATTAGTTTCTCCTGTATTTTGCCACTGACAAACGTCACAGATATCATATACTGCTGTAACAGTACCACATACTGGACAATGGACATATTCGCTACCGTTAATAATGATTAAATTCTCTTTTCCAGTCTTATTCATTTAAGGTTACTCCCAACACTATACAAATATATTAGCTATTTCTATACACTACTTTTTCAATATCATTGATTGTAATTGTTATGGTATCCCAGTCTTTTGGGGAATCTCCTATGTCAGCAATAAAAGTATCTTCGCTTAACTTCTCGACAATTGCTGCCGTTTGACCGTTTTTTAACAACACTGTATCAAATTCTCGAATTTTTACGATTTTTCTCTTTGCGTAAGCTTCTTTAGCTTCGGCGAGAGTCATCTTGTTAGGGCCACCGTCAATATTTATAATACCTGTATTTTGCCAACGACAAACGTCACAGATATCATAGTCCATAACTTCAGTTCCGCAAACAGGGCAATGTAGCCAGATTTCCCCGTCAATTTCCCAAGTCTTTTGTGATTCATTTATGTCGTTTTTCCTTTTATAAGCCATTTTTGCTTCAGCAAGCGTTATTTTATTAGGACCGCCATCGATATTAAATGCTCCCGTATTTTGCCAATGACAAACATCGCAAATATCATAAGTTTCTACTAAAGTTCCACATACAGGGCAATGCACATGCTCCCAACCATCAATGAAAATTAAATTTTCTTTTTTAGTTTTATTCATGATAAACAACTCCTGTTATTTTGTAATACCGTCTTGAGTTAACTCTATTGATGCGATTTCAGATTCATTAAATCCAACATATGGATATTTATCTGTTCTTATTGTAATTTCATCATAGAGTTCATCTTCTGTATCAAGTTTCCCTGTAAAGCTATTACAATGACTCTCTAAAATTTGACCGTCAACAAAAACAACCCTAATTTCTTTTCCTAAATATTGTTCTAAATTCATTACTGATTTCCTTTCCAATATTATACTTCAAATCAAGTGATATTACTAATGAATAAAGTATGGTAAATGATAAAAACAGTTTATCTGACAATGCAAGTTTCTCGCTGCTGAATGTATTGATTTAGTAGTTTTTGCTAGTCTTTTATAAAAATCGTAATATAATTTTGGGTGATAATCATTTTTTAATGAAGAGAGGAGAAGTAATGTTAAGATTGAATCGCGCCATTTCTAGTGGGTCGAGAAAAGCAGGAACTCTGATAGTTCTGCCTATCCGTTTATATAAGGCTTCCCTTAGAACCACATCTAGGGGCTTTTATGTATAAGAGAATAATAAGTATCACACCTTTACAATACGTGTAGCACGTGTTATAATGGTGTTGTCAGGAGGTAAAAGCGCTATGCCTATGACACAAAAAGAGATGGTCAAACTCCTTACGGCCCATGGTTGGATAAAGACTAGAGGCGGTAAAGGCTCCCATATTAAAATGGAGAAGCAAGGGGAAAGACCCATCACAATCCCTCATGGTGAGCTGAATAAGTACACTGAAAGAGGGATAAGAAAGCAAGCTAGGTTGTAAAATTCAGCCCCTGCTTTTTGATATGGAGGTAGTGAAATGTTAGTGACATATCCAGCTTTATTTTATTATGATGATACAGATGGGGTAAAAGCGACTTATTTTGTTCATTTCCCAGATTTTGAATACTCAGCTACACAAGGTGCGGGGATTTCTGAGGCTTTGGCTATGGGTTCGGAGTGGTTAGGAATTACTGTCGCAGATTTAATAGAGAGTGATGGAGATTTGCCCCAGCCATCAGATATCAATAGCTTGTCTTTAATTGATAATGATCCTTTTAAAGATGATGAAGATTTCGTGTCAACCTATGACCTTGATAAATCTTTATTTCTATGGTATCTGTTGATGTATCAGAGTACTTAGGAAGTCAGGAACCAATTAAAAAGACATTGACCATACCAAGATGGGCAGATAAGTTGGGACGAGAAATGGGACTTAACTTTTCTCAGACTTTGACAGACGCTATTGCAGATAAGAAGATACAAGCATAGAATTAAGTGTGACATCGTGGGAGTGGTCAATAAAAAAGCACATCTAATTGTGCTAGTTACTTGTCTATTGATCCTATAGATTTGCTAGCCCTTTCGAGGGCTTTTTATGTTGATTTTTATGAGAAATGAAGAAATCAGACTGTTAAGAAAATCACTAATACCAAGGGTTTAAATGAGGTAATATGGTATAATTAGGACATAAAATAATTTTGTGGTAAGATTGTAGTATCTATTTTAGCATATTTCCGAGTAATCAGAGCGATTTAAGAGTCGCATAGAAAGAGGACAAAATGGCAACATACGGATTTTTAGATGTTTTAGAGGAAGAGTTGGAGAAGAACTTTCCCTTTGACTTTGAGATTAGTTGGGACAAGCGCAACCACGCGGTTGAAGTGAGTTTTTTGTTAGAAGCGCAAAATGCTGCAGGTGTGGAGATGGTGGATGAGGATGGAGAGGTTTCATCAGATGACATTCTCTTTGAAGAAGCAGTGCTTTTTTACAATCCTGCCAAATCAACAGTCAATGAGGAAGACTATTTGACGGTCATTCCTTACTTGCCTAAAAAAGGATTTTCTCGCGAATTTTTAGCTTATTTTGCGCTTTTCCTTAAAGATACTGCCGAGGTTGGACTAGATGCTCTCATGGACTTTTTGGAAGACCCAGAAGCAGAAGAATTTGTCATGGAATGGAACCAAGAAGTCTTTGAAGAAGGGAAAGCAGGCTTGGAAGAGGGAGAATTTTATCCTTATCCGAGATACTAGGAGTTGGTTGGAGGTTTTATGAAGAAAATTGGGACTTATTTGATCTATGTGCTAGCTTTTGTATTTATTATGCTAGCTTTTGCTTGTGGAACCATCGCATTTGCAGAGTTGGGGTATGCCGCAGTTTTAGCCTTTACTTTTGGTTATGCCTTCGCTCTTTTAAGTATGTATTTAATCTTTATTCTTCATGAGCTGGGACATGCTTTTTGTGGCTACTTGACAGGCTATCGGCTGGTGGCTTTTGGATTAGGACATTTTATTTTGACCAAAAAGTCAGGCAGGTTTCATCTTAGTAGAACAGCCATTCTGAAAAATGTTGGTGCTCAATACATTGGTTTAAAAGAGGATGAGAGCGATCAAAGAATCATCCTGATGCTTTCAGGAGGCTTGATGGTTCATCTCAGCTTGATGTTATTGGCGATATTGTTTGGATTTTTGACAAGAAGCTGGTATTTTGCAGGGACTTGGATTTTTCTTAATTTGTCTTTCTTCCTAAATAACATTTTGCCAGTCGACATCACCGATGGAGCAAATATGGGAATTGCTACAACACCCTGAAAATACGAAATACGCCTACCTGATGTTGAGGCATTCTGCCCAGACCTTGCTAGCTCCTCAAGAATATGATTTAAAAGACTTTATCATGCCTGTTGATGAGGAGGCGAGAGGGAGTTTTGCAGAAAGTGTTCAGACTCTTCAGGGCTTGGTATTCATATTGGACGATAATATAGAGCTTGCAAAGCAAGAGTTTCAGTCTGTGCTAGAGAAAACAGATAATCCAATGTCTAAAACTAGTTCTCAATTATACCTTCTTCAAATTGCTCTGATAGAAGGAGATAATAAGAAAGCGGAAGAATATGCAAGTATTCGAGGGGTCAAATCCTTTTTATCTCTAAAAACAGCAGATATGCAGGTCATTCAAGCTTGGTATCAATTTAAGGTAAAGAAAGATGTGGTTCAAACTCACAAGGCTATGAAGATTGCTAGACATAAAATGAATAGCAGCCGGATGTTACGGGATGAGAAAATCTATTATCAAAACTGGTTAGCCGAGCTGGAAGAGGAATTAGCCGAAGGAGTTTAATATGGAAATAGAGATTTCTGATTTCACAGGCTGTAAGATTGCTTTGTTTTGTGGGGATAGGCTCTTGACTATCTTACGCGATGATAAGGCAAGCATTCCCTGGCCCAATATGTGGGAACTTCCAGGCGGCGGACGAGAGGAGGATGAAAGTCCTTTTGAGTGCGTGGCGCGTGAAGTTTATGAAGAACTGGGAATTCATTTGACTGAGGATTGTCTGCTTTGGAGTAAGGTTTATCCAAGTATGCTTTTTGCGGATAAACAATCTGTATTTCTAGTCGGTCAGTTGACACAGAACCAGTTTGACAGTATCGTATTTGGAGATGAAGGTCAGGGCTATCAGTTGATGAATGTCGAGGAATTTCTTAGTTCCAGTCAAGTTGTACCTCAGTTGCAGGGTAGATTGAGGGATTATTTGGAGGAAAGTTTATGATAAGACTTGAACGAGCAGGAGCAGAGGATTTGGAGACCATCATTGCGATTCAAAGAGCTAGCTTTAAGGCTGTTTATGACAAATACCAAGATGAATACGATCCTTATCTGGAGGACAGTGAACGAATTAAGTGGAAACTAGTCGAGCGTCCCAATAGCTATTACTACTTTGTGAAAGAAACGAAGATAAAATCGGATTTCTTCGAATTCAGACCAATGACGAGTTAACGAAAGCTTGGTTAGGAACGGCAGCGATTTTGCCCCAGTATCAAGGAAAAGGTTATGGCTCTGAGGGATTGCGCTTGCTAGAAGAGGAATTTCCAACTTTTAGACAGTGGGATTTGTGTACGGTATTACAGGATGAAGGTATGGTTGCTTTCTATGAGAAGAACGGCTACCATCAAACCCATATTGAACCTGAAAAAGAAGGCATGGATATGGTATACATGAAAAATGCATAGAGAAATAGAAAGGATAGTTCAGTTAAATTTTAAACTGAACTCGCCCTAAACACTGTGCCAAAAAGATAAACTTTTCTTAGACACAAGCGTCTTCAGAGAAGTTTCTATTTTGGCTTTGTGTTTTACGGGCTTGGTATCTTAATGATGGAAACATGGCAAGAGTTAAAAGTTACAGTGAAGCGTGAGGGAGAGGAACTAGTCTCTAACCTCCTGATTGAGCTGGGAGCGCAAGGCGTTGCGATTGAAGACAGCATGGACTATGTGGGAAATGTTGACCGCTTCGGCGAGATTTTCCCAGAGGTTGAGCAGCAAGAAGAAATCGTAGTGACAGCCTATTACCCTGAAACGGTGGATGTGGCAGTGGTTGAAGCAGATTTGCAGGCTCGCCTAGCAGAATTGACAGATTTTATGGATTTGGGAGAGGTCAAGGTTGGCACGACTGCCTTGGCTGAGGAAGACTGGGCAGACAACTGGAAGAAATACTATGAACCTGCTCGCATCACTCATGATTTGACTATCGTGCCATCTTGGACAGACTACGAGGCGACTGCGGGAGAGAAGATTATCAAGCTAGATCCTGGTATGGCCTTCGGGACAGGAACCCACCCAACTACCAAGATGAGCCTTTTCGCCTTGGAACAGGTTCTTCGTGGTGGGGAAACAGTGCTAGATGTGGGAACTGGATCAGGCGTCCTCTCTATTGCTAGCTCGCTACTTGGTGCTAAGGAAATTTTCGCCTATGACCTAGATGATGTGGCAGTTCGTGTTGCTCAGGAAAATATTGAACTCAACCCTGGTATGGAAAACATCCATGTAGCAGCAGGAGATTTGCTTAAGGGAGTTGAGATTGAGGCAGATGTGATTGTAGCTAATATCTTGGCGGATATCCTCATTCATCTGACGGAGGATGCTTATCGCTTGGTCAAGGATGAAGGCTACCTGATCATGAGTGGCATTATCAAGGACAAGTGGGACATGGTGCGCGAGGCGGCTGATTCAGCTGGATTTTTCCTCGAAACTCACATGGTTCAAGGGGAATGGAATGCCTGTGTCTTTAAGAAAACCAAGGATATTTCAGGTGTGATTGGAGGCTAGCATGCAGCAGTATTTTGTCAAAGGCAGTGCTATCTCTCCTGTCACCATCGAGGACAAGGAGACCAGCAAGCATATGTTTCAGGTTATGCGCTTGAAGGAAGATGATGAGGTTACTTTGGTCTTTGATGATGGCATTAAACGATTGGCGCGCGTGCTGGATATGGAAAATCGTCAGTTTGAGTTGGTTCAAGAATTAGATGACAATGTGGAACTGCCTATTCAAGTAACCGTCGCATCAGGATTTCCCAAGGGAGACAAGCTGGAGTTCATCACTCAAAAAATAACAGAACTCGGTGCCAGCCAAATCTGGGCCTTTCCTGCCGACTGGTCGGTCGCCAAGTGGGATGGCAAGAAGTTGGGTAAAAAGGTTGAAAAACTAGAAAAAATCGCCCTTGGAGCAGCAGAGCAAAGCAAGCGTAATATCGTTCCAAGTATTCAGCTTTTCGAGAAAAAATCAGACTTTCTAGCCCAGCTGGACCAGTTTGACTCTATCATAGTAGCTTATGAAGAGTCGGCCAAAGAAGGAGAAGCCGCTGCACTTTTACAAGCAGTCACTGGTCTTGAAAAAGGAGCCAAATTGCTCTTTATCTTTGGTCCAGAAGGTGGCCTGTCACCTGCGGAAATCGAAAGTTTTGAAGCAAAAGGAGCTGTTCTTGCAGGACTTGGTCCTCGTATTTTGCGAGCAGAAACAGCACCACTTTACGCTTTATCAGCCCTTAGTGTTTTATTAGAATTAGAGAAATAAGAGGAAGAAAATGGAACAAAAACACCGTTCAGAATTTCCAGAGAAGGAACTTTGGGATTTAACAGCCCTATACCAAGACCGTGAAGATTTCTTGCGTGCAATCGAGAAGGCTCGCGAAGACATCAATCAATTTAGCCGTGATTACAAGGGTAATCTTCACACTTTTGAGGATTTTGAAAAGGCCTTTGCAGAATTGGAACAGCTCTACATTCAAATGAGCCATATTGGAAACTATGGCTTTATGCCTCAGACGACAGACTATAGCAATGACGAATTTGCTAACATTGCCCAAGCTGGGATGGAATTTGAAACAGATGCCAGTGTAGCCTTGACCTTTTTTGACGATGCTTTGGTGGAAGCTGATGAGGAAGTCTTGGACCGTTTGGGTGAATTACCTCATTTGACGGCGGCCATTCGTCAGGCCAAAATCAAAAAAGCCCACTATCTAGGGGCTGATGTGGAGAAGGCCTTGACCAATCTTGGTGAAGTTTTCTACAGTCCGCAGGATATTTACACTAAGATGCGAGCTGGGGATTTTGAAATGGCTGACTTTGAAGCTCATGGCAAGACCTACAAAAACAGCTTTGTGACCTATGAGAATTTCTACCAAAATCACGAGGATGCTGAGGTTCGTGAGAAATCTTTCCGTTCCTTCTCAGAAGGACTTCGTAAGCACCAAAATACGGCAGCCGCAGCCTATTTAGCCCAAGTCAAGTCTGAAAAACTCTTGGCAGATATGAAGGGTTACGACTCAGTCTTTGATTATCTTCTGGCTGAACAAGAAGTGGACCGTGCCATGTTTGACCGTCAGATTGACCTCATCATGAAGGATTTTGCGCCAGTTGCTCAGAGATACCTCAAGCATGTTGCCAAGGTAAATAGTCTTGAAAAGATGACCTTTGCAGACTGGAAATTGGACTTGGACAGCGCCCTCAATCCTCAAGTGACTATTGACGACGCCTATGATTTGGTCATGAAGTCGGTAGAACCTTTGGGGCAAGAATATTGTCAGGAAGTTGCTCGCTATCAAGAAGAGCGCTGGGTGGACTTCGCTGCTAACAGTGGCAAGGATTCTGGTGGTTATGCGGCGGATCCATATCGTGTGCACCCTTATGTCCTCATGAGCTGGACAGGCCGTTTGAGCGATGTCTATACCTTGATTCATGAAATCGGACATTCTGGTCAATTCATCTTCTCAGATAATCATCAGAGTTATTTTAATGCCCACATGTCGACCTACTATGTCGAAGCGCCATCAACCTTCAATGAATTGCTTTTTAAGTGATTACTTGGAGCACCAGTCTGATGACCCACGTCAAAAACGCTTTGCCCTTGCCCACCGCTTGACAGATACCTACTTCCATAACTTTATTACCCACCTCTTGGAAGCAGCCTTCCAGCGTAAGGTTTATACATTGATTGAAGAAGGAGAGACCTTTGGAGCAAGTAAACTCAACAGCATTATGAAGGAAGTTTTGACCGATTTCTGGGGAGATGCTATTGAAATCGATGATGATGCAGCTTTGACTTGGATGCGCCAAGCTCACTACTACATGGGCTTGTATAGTTACACTTACTCAGCAGGACTAGTTATCTCGACTGCAGGTTACCTTCATCTGAAACATTCAGAAACTGGAGCTGAAGATTGGCTCAATCTCCTCAAATCAGGTGGTAGCAAGACGCCACTTGAGTCAGCCATGATTATCGGAGCGGATATCTCAACAGATAAACCACTTCGTGATACGATTCAGTTCTTGTCTGACACAGTTGACCAGATTATCGCCTACAGTGCCCAGTTGGGAGAGTAAATTAAAAGAGTCTGGGACAAAAGTTTAACCTTAAATAAAAAAGCGAACAAAACGAGTTATCTGACACTCAGAATTCTGTCTTGTTCGCTTTTTTTCTAATCTATCGATTTTAAAAATTTATAATAAAGAATTCCTAAAATCAAAATTTTTTGTCCTGGCCTCTTAAATTATCCCCAAAAGCTATCTTCTTCAGCTTGATCTGAAGAGAAGAGCCAAACTTCTTTGATTTTTCCGTCTTCAATGCGGAAGAGGTCAATCCCGTTCATATTGAGTTCAGTACCATCAGCACGTGTTCCAAGAAAAGTAACATTGGCTGCGATTAAATCCTTATTGTCAGAAACCCAATTTGTTATCACCTTAAAGGTTCCATTAGTTTTCTCAGCAAATGTAGCCAGGTGAGTTCCTAGCTTGTCCTTACCAACAACTGAACCAGATATACTATGATTACCAGGTTGATGTCAGACAATATCGTCTGCCATCGTTTCAAAGACACCAGGAAAGTCACCAGCAATTAAAGCTTGGTTATAAGCATTGAAAATTTCTAAGTTTGTTGACATATCTATTCTCCATTTCTTTTTTATGATATAATTGTAACAGTTACAAATAAAAAAACAAGTAGACACTTTTTTTGATAGCTAGTATCAAAAAAATAGTACTATTATTGATACTAAAAAGATAAATTTTTTTAAAAAAATAGAAAGAAGATATTTTATGACAAATAAAGTGAGTGAGTATGGTATTTGTCCATTTGCGACAACTCAGAGGGTTTTAACGGGGAAATGGGCACTGGTAATCATTTATCAGTTGAGTACGGGTACCAAACGATTTAAAGAATTGCAGAGATTATTGCCTGGGATTACTCAAACTATTTTGACCCGTCATCTCCGTCAATTAGAAAAGGATAAGATTGTTCAACGAAAGGTCTATGCCGAAGTTCCACCACGAGTTGAGTACAGCTTAACCGAAATGGGGCAAGAATTCAGAGTTGTTTTAGATGCTGTCGAGAAATGGGGTCTAGATTATATCAAGTTGCTAGAAATGTAGAGGTATTGACCATGTATCAAAAGTTACTTAGAAAAATAGCAGAAGAAAAACCAAGTTATCATGAGGAAGAAATCCAATGGTTGCTTGACCATTTGGGAGATTCTTCTCCAGAAATTCGCGATGACCTTATTTTTACAAGCTTTGCTAGAGGGATTCAGGAAGAGCTATTTACACAGGAACAATTTTATTTCATTGCTGAAGGGATTTCATCTGATGGAGGGTTAGATAAAGAGATTGATAAGGTAGGCCTGTCAACCCTTGAACGTTCTTTTAGGGCGCTTATTTATGCAAATCTCTTGTCTGCAGATGCCAACCAGCAATCGATTTTTTATCAGAGATTAAATGCAGAAATTCGTAATGCCCTTTTAAATCAAGGTTTGCACTATCTTTCAAAAGAAAAAGACACGACAGGTTTTTCAAGTCAGTATGGTTGGGTTCATGCTTTTGCACATGGAGCCGATTTACTGACAGAGGTGGTTTGTCATCCAGACTTTCCTAAAAACAGAATTCATGAAGTATTTGACATACTTGGTCAACTGTTTAAAAGAATTGCGATTCGTTTTACAGATGATGAGGATTGGCGTTTAGCAAGAGTGATCTATGAACCTATTTTACAAGGGAAGTTGGAGCAAGAGCAAGTAGCTTCTTGGATAAAAGCTGTTGACTTTCCGATAGAAGAAAGGGAAGATTTTTATAAATTTTCCAACTTCAGATCCTGTCTGTTGGAAGTCTATGTCCAACTTGACCAGAGAAATAGTTTACAAGATGACTTGAAAGAAGCTATCCAGTCTTTTCAATACTAGGGATAAGCTAATAGTTCTATGATTTCCAATCAATTTTCTTGAAACCCTTTCCTTCTTTTGATAGACTAGTATCTAGTTTTTGAAAAAAGGAGAAAGAAAATGAAAAAATTTGTTGCTGAGTTAATCGGTACGTTCATGCTTGTGTTCGTTGGGACAGGAGCTGTTGTTTTTGGAAATGGTCTTGATGGCCTAGGTCACCTTGGAATCGCCTTTGCCTTTGGTTTAGCCATCGTGGTTGCAGCCTACTCAATCGGAACTGTTTCAGGTGCTCACTTGAACCCAGCTGTTTCGATTGCTATGTTTGTTAACAAACGTTTGTCATCAAAAGACCTTGTCAACTACATCCTTGGTCAGGTTGTTGGAGCTTTTATTGCTTCTGGCGCTGTCTTCTTCCTCTTGGCTAACTCAGGTATGTCAACTGCTAGTCTTGGTGAAAATGCCTTGGCAAACGGTGTCACTGTCTTTGGTGGATTCTTGTTTGAAGTCATCGCAACCTTCTTGTTTGTTGTGGTTATCATGACAGTGACTTCAGAAAGCAAGGGCAATGGCGCGATTGCTGGTTTGGTAATCGGTTTGTCCTTGATGGCGATGATTCTTGTAGGATTGAACATTACTGGGCTTTCAGTAAATCCAGCCCGTAGCTTGGCACCAGCTGTCTTGGTAGGTGGCGCAGCCCTTCAACAAGTTTGGATTTTCATCCTTGCGCCAATCGTTGGTGGAGTTCTTGCAGCCCTCGTTGCTAAAAACTTCCTTGGAACAGAAGAATAATTGAAACTCAAAAAGCCTTGCTCCTCATCTTGAGGAACAGGGCTTTTTCGTATGAGTTTAACGGTTGTCAATTTTCTCTGGGTAGAGGTCGTGTTGGAAGAGACGTTGTTCTGCCAAGTCTTCATACTTAGTTCCTGGCTTACCGTAGTTGTAGTAGGGATCGATTGAGATGCCACCGCGCGGAGTGAATTTTCCCCAAACCTCCAAATAGCGAGGGTCTAGCAAGTTGACCAAGTCTTTCCCGATGGTGTTGATACAGTTTTCGTGGAAATCTCCGTGGTTTCGGTAGCTAAAGAGGTAGAGTTTGAGGGATTTTGACTCAACACAGAGCTTGTCAGGGATGTAGGAAATATAAATCGTCGCAAAGTCTGGCTGAGCAGTGATTGGACACAGTGAGGTAAATTCAGGGCAGTTAAATTTGATAAAATAGTCATTTTCCACATGACGATTGTCAAAGGATTCGAGGACTTCTGGTTGATACTCGAAAATGTAGTTAGTTTCTTTGTTGCCCAGTAGGCTTAGGTTTTTCATTTCTTCTTGTTGTGACATGATTTTTTCTTTCTAATTTAAACACCACGTTGATTATCGTAGAGGAGGGTATGCAGTTGAGGAAGGACGCGGACATTGCCCCAGCTATCGTCGGCAGCGATGCGTTCCCAGAGTTCTTTGAGACGATCCAATTGGTCTTGGACAATATTACCTGTAGCCTTGGGCTCAGGATTTCCTGCTGATAAGAAGAGGACATCTGGTTGGTAGCGTTCTTGTATGCCTCTGGCAAAGGCCAAATCTGCATCGTCAAAGACAGGGATTTTAAAGGTGACCTTGTCTGGATCCAGTTGGGAAACGATAAAGTTCAGGGTCTCAAAGTTGACTTCCATCTTGGATGAAGGAGGTTTGGGACTGAGAGTAACCTGGTCGATGTCTTTCAACCAATTTTGCCAGCGGGAGCCTTGGGTCTCAACAGCTAGAGTGACACCACGTTCCTTGAGTTTGGTTACTAGCTCAGCCATGTTGGCTGCTAGGATAGCAGGATTTCCCCCAGATAGGGTTACATAGTCGTAGCTCCCTAATTTATCCAACTCAGCAATGACCTCGTCAGCAGTCATACGAGTTGGCTTTTCAGAACCATCCCAAGTAAAGGCAGAATCGCACCAGTCGCAGTGGTAGTCGCAACCAGCAGTGCGGACAAACATGGTTTTCTGCCCGATTGCACGGCCTTCGCCTTGAAAGGTTGGGCCAAAAATTTCTAGAACTGGTAGTTTGAGGACACGTTCCCTAGTCATCTAACCACTCCCGTCTAAACTCCGCAAAGGCAGTCGGAGTCTCATAGAGGCGAACGTATTCCAAACGGAGACCACGTTCGTCAGGCAACTCTTGGTTCATGGTTTGGAAAATCCAGTAAACCATATTTTCAGCAGTCGTGTTCATATAGGGAAGAGTTTCATTGAGATAGCGATGATCCAAGTGGGGCTCTAAGTAGTTCTTGTAGATCGCTTTGATATCTCCGAAATCGTAGGTCATGCCACGTTCATCTAAAAATCCACTGACAGCAATCTGCAGATGATAGGTGTGACCATGAAGGGATTTGCATTTTCCCTCATAGTGAAAGAGGTGGTGGGCAGCATCAAAGGTAAACTCTTTTGATACCAAGGTTCTGTGTGGATTGTAGACAAGAGACTCCCCAGTTTCTCGTTTGATTTCTTTGGGTGCAAAAAACATTAGTCCTCTCCTTTCTGTGAGAGATAAACATCTAAACCATGTTGACGTAGGTGGCAGGCTGGGCAATCTCCACAGCCACTTCCGATAATCCCATTATAGCAGGTCAAGGTCTTTTCACGAACATAGTCAAAGGCACCGAGTTGGTCAGCTAATTCCCAAGTTTCAGCTTTATCTAGCCACATGAGAGGTGTTTGGATAACAAAGTCGTAATCCATGGCAAGGTTGAGGGTGACATTGAGAGATTTGACAAAGACATCTCGACAATCGGGGTAGCCTGAGAAGTCTGTCTCGCAAACACCTGTCACGATGTCTTTAATACCACGTTGTTTAGCAAGAACTGCCGCAAAGGATAGAAAGAGGTGGTTGCGACCATCAACGAAGGTATTGGGAATCTCTCCCTCTTTTTGCTCAATCTCCATATCAGAGGTCAGGGCATTTTCAGTGATTTGCCCCAGCAGAGACATATCGAGGATATGATGACGAATGCCTTGTTCCTTAGCAATTTTTTCAGCAACTTGAATTTCGAGATGATGGCGTTGGCCGTAGGCAAAGGTAACAGCTTCGACTGTTTCATAATGTTTTTTAGCCCAAAAGAGGCAGTTGTGGAATCTTGACCGCCACTAAAGACGACCAAGGCTGATTGACGTTTCATAGTACTCCTTCCAAAATGGGAAATGTTTAGAGCACGCAAAAAGCTCCCATGAGGGAGCTAAAAAATACCAAGTAGAGGTTTTTTTTAGCGATGGCATGTCCCAAACATCGTAATATTCTACCTACAGTCTAGCATATTTTTTGAAAAATGGCAAAGGGCAAGAAAAAAAGAGACCAAAGCAAAGTACTTGGTCTCTCGTGTGATTAGCTCAATTCAGCAACGATAGCCTTGATTTGTTCTGCTGTGTGAACACCAGCAACTTGTTTCACCACTTGGCCGTCTTTTTTTGAAGAGAAGAGTTGGGATAGACATGATTCCAAAAGGCACGAGCTGTGTTTGGATTTTCATCAACGTCCATTTTAACGATTTTCAAGACATCTTCTGAAAGTTCTTCAGACAATTTATCCAAGATTGGACCTTGCATACGACATGGACCACACCAAGTTGCCCAGAAGTCTACCAAGACCAAACCGTCTTTTGTTTCTTGTTCGAATGTTGCATCTGTAATTGCTTTTGCCATTGTATTTCTCCTTTTTTTAGTTATATTGGCTTAAATCTTGTTTCATGAGATAGAAGAAGACATCTCCATAAGTTCCCATGATAGTCCAAATCATGACCGTTATAAGTCAATTTTTTTGGACAGGGTAGTAGTCTGCGACGCCGATAAAGGCAAGCTTGTTGTGAACGATCAAAAGTCTTCATAAGATTCGAAAGTTACAGTTCTTTCGTTCTTGCTGGCATCTAGATAGGTAATTTCAATCATGTTTAAAACTCCTTTGTTTAATGATGATTTTATTTTACTCCTTGTAAAAGAGAATGTCAAGAAAAATGATTGCGCACGCAACTTTTTTCAAAAAAATCATCTTAAATCAAGAAATCCAAACCAGTTTCCAAGCTTTCTTCGACAGCCTTCTGTAGAGAGGCCAGTGTCTTTTGCCCATCACTTGTCAGGCAGATAAAGCTAGAGCGTCTATCTTGATCACAACACCTGCGACTAAGTAGACCGCAATTTTTGGCTTCCAAGCGAGCCACCATCCGAGAAACAGCGCTCGGGCTCAGATGAAGTTTATCTGGCAGGTCAATCTGGCGTAGAGATTTTTCTTGGGCCAAGTCCAGATAGTAGAGGAGGTAGAACTCTTTCAAGGTCAGACTTTGCTCGCTATGCTGGGCAATGGTCTCTTCCAAGAGACTTTCAATTTCTTTCTGATGCCGATTGAAGTCAAACCATTTTTCTAAGTAGGTCATAGTATCTCCTTTCTTTTTAGAGTTTTAAATAGAGGAAAGTCCATTTACGGACAGTCTCCACATCACAAGATGATTGCGCATGCAATGATTATACTACTTTTCAAAAGAGCTGGCAAGAAGGACGCTGGAAGATTTTATCCTAAATCATGCCTGTTTCCACAAGTCAAGAATTGTTTGTATCCCCTTTCCTCTCTAATTTTTAATGACTCTTGTGCATTTCCTTGAAATTTTCTGAAAAAAGAGTAAACTGGTATGCAAGAAGTCTATTTCGTGGAGTTTAGGATGAAATTATATGTTCAATTAATGATTCTCTTTGTGATTTCTCTAATCGGAGAGGGAATCTCTAGTTTCTTTCATTTGCCCATCCCAGGCAGTATTATCGGCTTGATTATTCTCTTTCTAGCCCTACAATTCAAGTGGCTGAGAACCAGGCATGTCAATATGGTGGGGAATTTCTTGCTAGCCAATATGACCATTCTCTTTTTGCCACCAGCAGTGGGAATCATGGAGAAGTTTGATGTGATTGCTCCCTATCTTTTGCCAATTGTTTTGATTGTCTTTTTTGCAGCAGTCATCAATATTATCCTCATAGCCTTGGTAGTTCAGTTCATCAAGAGACGGTTTGAGGGAGATTATGAGAAAGGAGATGCCAAATGAGCGAATTTGTTTCCAATCCCCTGTTTGGGCTTGCCCTGTCTATCTTAGCCTATCTAGTGGGAATGCTGATTTACAGACGTTTTCCCCATCCATTGACAACGCCCTTGCTTTTGTCAGCTGTTTTCATTATCATCTTTCTAAAAGTGACGGGTATTTCTTATCAAGATTACTACCAAGGTGGGGTTTATCTGAACAACTTGATTGTTCCATCAACCGTTGCTCTAGGGATTCCGCTTTATAAGAGTTTTCACCTGATGAAGCACCATGCTAGGAGTATTCTTTTCGGAAGTCTCTTAGCAGTAGTTGTCAATACCTCTTTCACAGCCCTTGTAGCTAAGATTTTTGGCATGGACTTTTTCCTAGCCATTTCCCTCTTTCCCAAGTCAGTGACAACCGCCATGGCAGTGGGAATCACAGAAAAATTGCAAGGTTTGACGACTGTGACTTTGGTGGTTGTAGTGGCAACTGGGATTTTAACCAGTGTTATTGGCCCAACCCTTTTGAAGTGGTTGAAAATTGATGATCCAGTAGCGGTTGGTCTTTCCCTTGGAGGAACAGGCCACGCAGTCGGAACAGGGACAGCCTTCCGATACGGCTCTGTAGCAGGAGCTATGGGTGGTTTGGCTATCGGTGTTACCGGTATTCTCTATGTCTTTGTCAGCCCCATTGTAGCCAGTTTGATATTGAGTTAAAAAGCAAGGAATTTGAGTTCCTTGCTTTTTCAAATCGTATGTTATAGAGTATTATTTTTCTTTGCTTAAGTGAACGACTTGGTCATAGTGTTTTAAGTCTTCTTCTGTGTAGTGATGAATGACTTCAATGACTGTCTGTGGTAAGGAGAAGAGCAAGTCACTAATCTTTTTACTATTTTCCAAGTCAAGATTGGCCTTAATCTCATCTGCTAAGATGAGTTGGCTATCGTGGTAGAGGGCGCGAGCGATTTCTAGGCGCTGTTTCTCACCACCAGATAGGCTGTCATTGCTGAGTGTTCGATTTTTCAAATGTTCTAAACCAGTTGTCTTGAGGATATGATTTAGCCTTTCCTCCTTTTTATCCAGTCCTAGAAGGATATTGTCGTCCAGAGATAGCGTGTCAAAGTAATGGCTATCTTGGAGGATATAGGAACTAAAGCTTGTGATTTCTTTACGTGACAGGTTTTGACCAGCAAAGCTAATCTGTCCACTTGTTGGTGTCTCTTCTCCATGAATGATATTGAGCAGGGTTGTCTTACCAGATCCACTTTCCCCGATAATGGCAATTTTTTCTCCTTGCTTGATGTGCATGGAAATCGGAGACAGGAGGCTATTTCCATCTTTTTCTAGGGAGATGGTGTTAAGCTGGATAGGGAAAATATTTTCTATGCTTCTAGGCGAGATGAAGTTAGACTGGCCCAAAAGTTTTTGGTATTTGTTGAGAAGAGTTCGATTCGCTTTTCGGGTGTTGGTAAAGTAAGCCAACTCTTGGAATTGATAGCCGATATTATGGGAAACTAGATAGATGGCCACAAAACTCGCCGCATCTAAATAATTATAGTAGGTCATAAAGCCACCGATGACGATTGGTGTGACAGAACAAAAGGCATCGATGCTATTGATCAAGAGACTGTTTAAAGTGCGTTGTTTTTCATAGTTGATTTCGGTATCTAGACTGGTTTGTAATTGCTTTTGATAGCGAGCAAAAAAGTAGTCTTGCCCCTGATAATGGCGAATTTGTTGGCTACCACCAATAAAATTTGTCAAGCTTGCTAAGTAGCTCTGGTTAACAGTGGACCGCTTTTCAGAAAGTGAATCCAAACGCTTTGATCCGATAGCACTGCAGAGTACAGGAAAGGAGTAGAAGAGGATGAAAATCAAGCCCAGGTAAAAATTGGTCCACAGGGCATAGAGAATGGACACAGTGGTGAAGCCAAGAGAAGAAATGATGATGACCGTTGGCTCAATATAGCTTTCTTCTAGTTGCTTGACGTCGTTTTCTAGGTCAGACAAAATATCCTTTTCATCAATCTCATAACTGTTTAAAAATCGCTTGAAAATAGCACTCTTGATTCCATATTTGAAATCAGTAATCAAACGGGCATAGTAATAGCGTTTCCCAGCCAAACCTAGTAAGAGGATGAGATTACCAAGGATTCCTAAAATCAAAACTTTCCAAAGAAGGCCTAGTTCTTGATTGGTAAAACTGGCAACAATATTCTGAACAAGGGCTGGCGTGATAATTGCTTCCAACCAAGTAATGGCAATAGAAAAGAAGTAAAGTACGAGGTGTTTCTTAGTAACAAATCTTTTCAGCATAAAGAGTTGACCTCCTTATCGATATACATGTAATCAGTTTTAAAGTCATTATACTCCTTTTTTTATTAAAATACTTCATATAAAAAAATGTAAATTTTTGGGGGATATACAATTAAATGAAAATATCGTAATGACACAGATTGAAAACAAAAAAAGCGAACAAAAACAGAAATTCGTTGTTTTCGATTCGCTTTTTGTATTATTATCTAGATTTTTTTCTTGTAGTTCTGATAACATTTAGTCTGAGCAGGTACACTAATAGCTGATGGAATAAAAATGTGTACTTTAGATTATTTCAAGCGCCACTGGCATCTACATAGTAGCCATCTGGTGTGTAGGTATTGTGAAGCATCTTACCTGATGAAGCAAGGTAATACCAAGATCCGCTATCTTTTACCCAGCCTGTTGCCATAGAACCTGAGTTGTTTAGATAATACCAAGATCCACTATCTTTGATCCAACCTGTCGCCATAGAACCTGAATCTTTTAGGTAATACCAAGAGTGATTATCATATAGCCAGTCACTAGCAATCATAGCTCCTGATGATTTAAAGGCATACCAGTTGCCACCCTTGATAGAGCCAAGTTTGATTGAACATGACTCCTTTATCATTCATAAAGTACCAAGTTCCCTGTCCTTAACCCAAGCATTTTTAACTAGTTGACCTTGTTTTTGATAGTACCAGCTTTCACTGTAATTCTTTTTTAGCCAACTTTCTGCTTTTAGAATCGGATAAAGTATTTTGAAGGCTCCTCCCCCTCTGTAGGAATGACTGATAACTCCTGGTTTTTGAAGTTTCAATTCTACATAGTCGTCTTCCCAAGCAAATACTTTTTGACCATTGAGAGTCTCTGGTAAGGTAGCAGTGTAGGTCTTAGTTTGATAGTCCCATTTTGCATCAAGGTAGGTGTGTTGATCATTTGATTCGTCAATACGGAAGTAACCACTCTTTCCGCCATCATGATACACATCATCTACTACTTTAGTGGACCAGGTCTTTACTTCATTTCCGCTCTTGGCTTCTACCTTGATATCTCCTCTATAGCCATAAGGTACATAGAAATTCAGGTAACGTCCCCTCTGTACCGACCATAGACTTGTCCTTTTCTTGACCTAGGAAATTGACAGTTTGATCTTGACCATTGAGACTGACCGTCCACTCGATTTTCTCAGTTTTTGGCAAATCCAAGACTTTGATATCTACTGCTATGGCCATTATTAAATCGAAGAATTTTGTCATCTTGATACACAACTCCTCCTTTAACACGCCAAACTTCTTTAAGCTCAAAGGCTTTTCCTGAATGAGGGAAAGCTAGTAAAGCTAAACCTGCTAGAGATAAACCAAATAGTGTGATTTTTTTTGATACTTTCATTTTCTTGACTCCTTATTTTTGGAATAAAACAAATTGACTGTTTTTAGGATAAACTGATACATGTTGCTCTTCGTGAATTTGTGATGCAGCTTCAAGGACTAGAGGATAAGAGTATTGATACAGTTCCTCTAAAGTGATTTTTCCGTTAGTATTGGTGTCTGCCATAGGCGAAATCATTCTATTTTGAAGTGAATCCCAACCTGTACCCATTGCCCAGTATCTGGTGGCAAGACTACCTATTCCGACTGCACTATACGATTTTTCACCTTTCCAAGAGGCACATAGTACGAGGAATTTAGAATCAAGCATTTCACCATTCTTACTTGCTACATCTCCTGTTGAGAATCCTGCCAAAAATGCTTGTTCATCAAATCTATCTTCAGACTTGGAGGCAACCTTTTTGTTTGGTTTATTTGCATCTATAATTTTTCCTGAATAGCAACAATCTAGCATAACCACAAACTTACCTTTGTATTGTTTCAGTATAGATGCCAATTCCCAACCTGAAAATGTCTGACCATCGCTACCAATGGCTATCGTCCCATCTTCTCCACCATGACAAGTAAGGTAAAGATAGTTCACATCGCTTTCGCTAGAAGATTTGAAAAGTTCTTGCATTTTTGCAATAATCTCGGACTTAGTTTTATCTGGGAAACGAACAACTTTACTAAAGTTTTGGTTGCTAAAAACCTTTTCCATAGTATTAACGTCTTCGATAGGTACAGCGGTTGTTGATGTTTCACCAAGAACTAAAGCACGGCGATTAATCGTTTGTCTTGCTCCACTACTAGCAAAGAAATAAGTATCATCTCCAATATTGTGCCAACCTGTCTGCATAGCACCGCTATCAGCTAAATAATATTGTTTTCCTTCGATAGTCTGTAGGCCAGTTTGCATGACACCGCTAGTATTTAAATAGTACCAACTACCAGAAATCAAACACCATCCTGTTTTCATAGCACCACTATCATCTAGATAATACCAATTTCCATACTCATTGAACCAACCTGTTTTCATCCAACCTTCACTATCAAAATAGTACCAGGTTTCATTAATCTTTTCCCACCCGTTTTTAGTGTAAGAACCGTCAGAATGTTTATACCACCAACGGCCATTCGATTGAATCCAACTGCCATTAGAGTGGCTATAAGCCTTGGGAGAAATAGATTCTTGAGCAGAAACTGGACTATTTACTGGTAGTGTTGTCACTAGGCTCAGTAAAGCAACTGATGACAATAAAAATTTTTTTCATAATCATATTGTCCTTTCTGTTTTTATTTTTGTATAATCATAATCATATCACAAATAAAAAAACAGGTTTAATTTTTTTGCAGAAATGGAAGAGGAATACTATGGAAAAATTTTTGGAGCAGTTTTAAAAGTGCTTGCCTTTTTGTAGTATAATTGTCTTGCATCTCTGTGCCTTTCTTATGTTTTTGACTGAATAAAAAGTCTAATAAGTAGGAGAGGTTCTTTTCCATAATTTCTCGAATAGAATACAAAAAAAGCGAACAAAAACAGAATTCATTGTTTCGATTCGCTTTTTGTATTATTATCTAGATTTCTTGCATCTCTGATAACATTTAGTCTGGGCAGGTACACTAATAGTTGATGGAAAAAAATGTGTACTTTAGATTATTTCCAAGCGCCACTGGCATCTACATAGTAGCCATCTGGTGTGTAGGTATTGTGAAGCATCTTACCTGATGAAGCAAGGTAATACCAAGAGCCGCTATCTTTCACCCAGCCTGTTGCCATAGAACCTGAGTTGTTTAGATAATACCAAGAGCCGCTATCTTTCACCCAGCCTGTCGCCATTGAACCTGACTTGTTTAGGTAATACCAAGAGCCACTATCTTTCATCCAACCTGTTGCCATAGCACCTGAGTCTTTTAGGTAATACCAAGAGTGATTATCATATAGCCAATCACTAGCAATCATGGCTCCTGATGATGTAAAGGCATACCAGTTGCCACCTTGATAGAGCCAAGTTTGATTGAACATGACTCCTTTATCATTCATAAAGTACCAGTTTCCATTGTCCTTAACCCAAGCATTCTGCACTAATTGACCTTGTTTTTGATAGTACCAGGTTTCATCGTCACCATTTTTTCGATTTATCCAGCTTTCTGCTTTTACAATCGGATAAAGTGTTCTGAAGGCTCCTCCCCCCTTGTAGGAATGACTGATAACTCCTGGTTTTACAAGTTTCATACCACCAGACTCCTCTGCCCAAGCATAGACTTTTTGACCATTGAGAGTCTCTGGTAAGGTAGCAGTGTAGGTCTTGGTTTGATAGTCCCATTTTGTATCAAGGTAGGTGTATTGATCATTTGATTCTTTAATATGGTAGTATCCACTCTTTCCACCATTATATACGTCATCTACCACTTTAGTGGACCAGGTCTTCACTTCATTTCCGCTCTTGGCCTCGACCTTGATATCTCCTCTATAGCCATAAGGTACATAGAAATTCAGGTAACGCCCTTTTGTACCGACCATAGAATTGTCTCTTTCTTGACCTAGGAAATTGACAGTCTGATCTTGACCGTTGAGACTGACCGTCCACTCGATTTTCTCGGTTTGTGGCAAATCTAAGACTTTGATATCTACTTCATGGCCATTATTAAATCGGAGAATTTTGCCATCTTGATACTTAACACCACCCTTGATAACCCATTCTTCTTCCAATTCGAAGGCCTTTCCTGAATGAGGGAAAGCTAGTAAAGCTAGACCTGCTAGAGACAAACCAAATAGTGTGATTTTTTTTGATACTTTCATTTTCTTGACTCCTTATTTTTGGAATAAAACAAATTGACTGTTTTTAGGGTAAACTGATACATGTTGCTCCTTATTACTGCTTGATGCAGCTTCAAGGACTAGAGGATAAGAGTATTGATACAGTTCCTCTAAAGTGATTTTTTTCCGTTAGTATTGGTGTCTGCCATAGGCGAAATCATTCTATTTTGAAGTGAATCCCAACCTGTCCCCATTGCCCAGTATCTGGTGGCAAGACTACCTACTCCGACTAGACTATACGATTCTTCATCCATACAAGAGGCACATAGTACGAGGAATTTAGAATCAAGCATTTCACCATTCTTACTTGCTACATCTCCTGTTGAGAATCCTGCCAAAAATGCTTGTTCATCAAATCTATCTTCAGACTTGGAGGCAACCTTTTTGTTTGGTTTATTTGCATCTATAATTTTTCCTGAATAGCAACAATCTAGCATAACCACAAACTTACCTTTTGTATTGTTTCAGTATAGATGCCAATTCCCAACCTGAAAATGTCTGACCATCGCTACCAATGGCTATCGTCCCATCTTCTCCACCATGACAAGTAAGGTAAAGATAGTTCACATCGCTTTCGCTAGAAGATTTGAAAAGTTCTTGCATTTTTGCAATAATCTCGGACTTAGTTTTATCTGGGAAACGAACAACTTTACTAAAGTTTTGGTTGCTAAAAACCTTTTCCATAGTATTAACGTCTTCGATAGGTACAGCGGTTGTTGATGTTTCACCAAGAACTAAAGCACGGCGATTAATCGTTTGTCTTGCTCCACTACTAGCAAAGAAATAAGTATCATCTCCAATATTGTGCCAACCTGTCTGCATGGCACCGCTATCAGCTAAATAATATTGTTTCCCTTCGATAGTCTGTAGGCCAGTTTGCATGACACCGCTAGTATTTAAATAATACCAACTACCAGAAATCAAACACCATCCTGTTTTTCATAGCACCACTATCATCTAGATAATACCAATTTCCATACTCATTGAACCAACCTGTTTTCATCCAACCTTCACTATCAAAATAGTACCAGGTTTCATTAATCTTTTCCCACCCGTTTTTAGTGTAAGAACCGTCAGAATGTTTATACCACCAACGGCCATTCGATTGAATCCAACTGCCATTAGAGTGGCTATAAGCCTTGGGAGAAATAGATTCTTGAGCAGAAAACTGGACTATTTACTGGTAGTGTTGTCACTAGGCTCAGTAAAGCAACTGATGACAATAAAATTTTTTTCATAATCATATTGTCCTTTCTGTTTTATTTTTGTATAATCATAATCATATCACAAATAAAAAAACAGGTTTTAATTTTTTTGCAGAAATGGAAGAGGAATACTATGGAAAATTTTGGAGCAGTTTTAAAGGATATCCGTATTTCAAAAAATTTTCGTCTTAAAGATTTGGCTTGTGATAAGATTAGTGAGTCAACTATTTCTCGTTTCGAAAATGGGATTACAAAATTATCTATTGATCATTTTTACATGTTGTTAAATCGCCTGGGGATATCATTTTCGGAATTTGAAGAATTAGTCCATTGCTATTATTCCAAAAAAGAATGTTTTTTTGAAGAACTAGAGCATGCTGTGAACTCTTCAGATATCGTTTTGTTACAAGAACTAATAAAGAAAATAGAACTAAAACAAAAGCAGGAAAAAAGTTTATGCAATTGTCACATAAAATCGATTGCTGAACAACAGATTAATCGCCTTGCAAACCTTCCTTACAATACATCTAAATGTAATGAGCTAATCAAGTATTTGCTTTCTGTAGATAATTGGATGGAGTATGAACTGAAAATTTTCTATAATTCGGTGTTTTTTATGAATACTAAAACCATAAGCTTACTATATAGAGCGGTAATCAAGAAAACACGACATTTTTTAAAAACAGATATGGGAACACATAGAGTAATTCCTTTATATTTATTTAATTTAGAATTATTATTAAAAAAATAATTTGTTAGATAGCGCTCAATTTTTTTTATAGATGATTTAGAAAAATTTACTGACTAGACAAGGATATTATTTTGAAAAAGACTTATTTACTTTTTTTTAAAAAGGTATTTATCTCATAAAAAAACGAATCAAGTAGAGTTAGGTAAAAAAAGAATGTTCCAAAGCTATGAAAATATGTAAGGAATATAATGATAGTGTCACAATAGAGAAATTAAACAAGACCTTTAAATCAGATTTAAAAAGGATTTGTTTTTTTAAATAAAGTTAGATAGAAAATGAGATAAAAGAAAAAAAGGATAGCCTCTCTGCGATGAGATGTTATCCTTTTTTTGATTTAAAAATTATTGCAAATTAACCTTGTTTTTTTCAAGATATAGTAGGTTCCGAGATAAAAGATAGCTATGAAAAATGAGTTCTTCAAACAAATGCCTGTACTTGCTCCCATATAGAAATTATCATTAAATCCTGCAAGTGAATTGACATAGAAGTTAGTACTGGTATTGAAGAAGACTTCAATAAAGCCAATGACGATTTGGATACCAATATAGGCTGCAACAGCGAGTGCTGTGCGGTATTCGTTGAAAAGTTGTCCGATGGAAATAGCCAAGTAGATGCAGAGGATACTGGAAATGGTATTTAGTAGGAGGGATAACCCCACAAGAGAGAGTTGAGGAAGGTATGTTCCTAGAAGTGGAATCAAGTCAGAATTTGACATCCATTCTGGAACCGTTATAGTCACAATAAGAAAAGCACTTAGAGCCAGTACAGCCGAGCTAAGTATAGACCAGATGAAAGCTCCGACTAATTTAGCTGTGATGATATAGTGCTCAGAAACTGGCAAGGTCAAAGTCAGATAGCCTTGGCGGTCATAGACACTACCTTTGAAGCGTTTGATAATCAAGAAAAGAGTTGAAATCCCAAGTGTAATTATCAAGCCACCAAAGACGAGAGCCAGAAAGATAAATAGGACAGGTTGGCTTTCTTTGACAGATATATAATTATAGTAGTGTCCTTGCATTCCTAGGGGGACGGAAAGGGCTAGAACAGCAGCGTAAAGGGCTAAATACCACTTGTTAACATTTTTAAATTCGTAGCGAACTAAATTCCAAAACATAATAATCTCCTTTGCTTAGGCCTTAAATTCCTGACGGAAGAGTTGGTCAATGGATTCACCCGACTCATATCGAATATCATCTACATTACCTTGACGAACGACTTTTCCGTCTTTTAGGAAGACAATTTCATCCAAGATTGGCTCGATATCAGAAATTAAGTGGGTAGAAATCAAAACGCTAGAAGTTGGGGAATAGTTATTGATAATGGTATTGAGGATATACTCACGGGCTGCTGGATCCACACCACCAATTGGTTCGTCCAGAACGTAGAGGCGGGCGTCACGGCTCATAACCAAAATCAGTTGGACCTTTTCCTTGTTTCCTTTTGAAAGTTTCTTGAGACGACTATCTTCATCAATGCCTAGGTCTGCAAGTAGATGTTGGGCACGTTCCAGATTGAAATCTTTATAGAAGGTCTTGAAGTAGGTTAGGGCTTCTTTGACCTTCATTTGCTCATTGAGATAGGTTGTATCTGGCAAATAAGCTACGATAGCCTTGGTTGCTGGGCTTGGGTCCATATCGTTGATAAGGACACGTCCTTGATCTGGTTGTAAGAGGCCGTTGATTAGTTTAATCAGGGTTGTTTTTCCTGAGCCGTTTGGCCCAAGGAGACCAACAATTTTTCCAGCTGGGATGTCAAGGGAAACATTTTCAAGGGCTGGGGTTGCTCCATAAGATTTGGATACATTTTCAAATGCTAGTAATGACATAGGCTTAAACTCCTTTAATATAATCGCCGACTACGCCTGGTAGTTCTTCTTTTTCATAGCCAAAATGGGTCATGGAGGAAACGAAGTGTTCCAATTCTTCTTCTGATAATTGTTTACGCGATTGGGCGATTAGCTCCTTATCCTCAGTCACAAATCGTCCAGTTGTGCGCTTGCTGTAGACAAATCCTTCTCGTTCAAGGTCTGACAAGGCTCTTTGGATGGTGTTTGGATTGACACCGGCCTCGCTAGCTAGCTCTCTCACGGTTGGAAGTTGTTGATTGGGTTCCAGTGTATGGGAAACAATCTGAAGCTTGATTTTCTCCATAATCTGTAAATAGATGGGTTTTTTGTTGTCAAATGTCCAGGACATCTTGGTCTCCTTTCTTTTATCCTTTTGTCTTAATTAAATAATACAACAAAACAAAAAACTTGTCAAGCAAAAAGAAGAATTGTTTTGGGAATCGTTTAAAAAATGGTATAATGAAAAGAAAACGATAAGGAGGGAAAGGATGCGTTGTCCAAAATGTGGGGCTACCAAGTCAAGTGTTATCGATAGTCGCCAAGCAGAAGAAGGGAACACTATTCGTAGAAGACGTGAGTGCGATGAATGCCAACACCGTTTTACAACCTACGAACGAGTAGAAGAAAGAACCTTAGTGGTTGTTAAAAAAGATGGCACACGGGAACAATTCTCCAGAGATAAAATCTTTAATGGGATTATCCGCTCAGCCCAGAAACGTCCTGTGTCAAGTGATGAAATCAACATGGTAGTCAATCGTATCGAACAGAAACTCCGTGGTCGAAATGAAAATGAAATTCAAAGTGAGGACATTGGTTCACTCGTCATGGAGGAGTTGGCTGAGTTAGATGAGATTACCTATGTACGTTTGCAAGTGTCTATCGTAGTTTTAAGGATGTCAGTGAGTTAGAGAGCTTACTTCAACAAATCACCCAGTCCTCTAAAAAGAAAAAGGAAAGATAAATGAAGCCAATTGACCGTTTTTCTTATCTAAAGAATAATCGGGTGTCGCAAGATACCTCATCTCTGGTACAGTGCTACCTCCCGATTATCGGTCAGGAGGCACTGAGCCTTTATCTTTATACAATCAGTTTTTGGGATAACGGCAGAAAGGAATATCTTTTTTCAAGTATTCTCAACCATCTTAACTTTGGAATGGATAGATTGATAAAATCTTTGAAAATCCTATCTGCTTTCAATCTCTTGACTCTCTATCAAAAGGGGGACGTTTATCAGTTAGTCCTCCATGCTCCCCTTTCAAGTCAAGATTTCTTGGAGCATCCTGTTTATCGCAGGCTTTTGGAGAAAAAGATTGGCGATGCAGCGGTGGAGGATTTGAAAGTTGAAAGTGCTGATGGTGAAGAAATACCTGTCTCACTCAATCAAGTCTTTCCAGACTTGGCAGAACTGGGAAGTCAAGAAGACCTTGGTCTCAAGAAGAAAGTGGCCAACGATTTTGACTTAGACCATTTTCGTCAGCTTATGGCTCGAGATGGGCTTCGCTTTGCGGATGAGCAGTCCGATGTCTTAGACCTCTTTGCCATTGCTGAGGAGAAGAAATGGACTTGGTTTGAGACCTATCAACTGGCTAAGTCAACAGCTGTTTCTCAGGTTATTTCAACCAAACGCATGCGTGAAAAAATTGCTCAAAAACCTGTTTCGTCTGACTTTAGTCCTAAGGAAGCAACCATTATCAAGGAAGCCAAAAGTAAAACGGCCCTGCAGTTCTTAGCAGAAATCAAGCAAACACGTAAGGGGACCATTACTCAAACAGAAAGAGAACTCTTGCAACAGATGGCTGGCTTGGGCTTACTGGACGAAGTCATCAATATCATTCTCTTGTTGACCTTTAATAAGGTAGATTCGGCAAACATCAATGAGAAATATGCCATGAAGGTAGCCAATGACTATGCCTATCAAAAGATTCATTCGGCAGAAGAGGCAGTCTTGCGCATTCGTGAACGTGGGCAAAAAGCAAAAACACAAAAACAGAATCAGACTGCCCCAGCAAAAACCAATGTTCCTAAATGGAGTAATCCTGAATATAAAAATACGTCATCCGCTGAGGAATTAGAAGAGATGGAACGCCAAACCCTAGAATTATTAGCAAAATTAGATAACGGAGGTGATTAGATGGAAAGTGTCGGAGATGTACTCAAACGTCAACCAAGTCGTTTTCACTATCAAGATTTGGTCCAGAAAATCATGAAGGATCCTGATGTTGCGGCCTTTGTCCAGCAAGAATCCCTCAATCAGGACGAGTTGAATCGTAGTATTTCCAAGTTTAACCAATACATCACTGAGAGAGATAAATTCCTCCGAGGAGATACAGATTATATTGCCAAAGGCTACAAGCCTATACTAGTCATGAACCATGGCTATGCGGATGTTTCTTATGAAGAAACTCCTGAACTAATCGCAGCTGAAAAAGAAGCGGCTATCAAGAAACGTCTCAACTTAATTAATTTTCCATCTAGCCTGAAAAATGTCAGTTTTTTAGATGTTTATCGTGATGATGTTCAGCGTATAACTGTTCTAAAAAGAATGATAGAATTTGTTAACGATTACCCCAATAATTTGAAAGGTCTTTACTTGTATGGAGACTTTGGTGTGGGGAAAAGTTTCATGGTGGCTGCTTTAGCCCATGATTTATCAGAAAAACGTGGTGTTTCATCCACTCTTCTCCACTATCCTAGCTTTGTCATTGATGCCAAAAATGCTATCGGTGATGGCAATGTCAAGACCTTGGTGGATGAGCTTAAGCTTTCTGAAGTCCTGATTTTAGATGATATTGGTGCGGAGCAATCAACAGCTTGGGTGCGGGATGAAATCCTGCAAGTCATTCTCCAATATCGGATGCAGGAAAATTTACCGACCTTTTTCACCTCCAACTTCAACTTTGAAGATTTGGAGCAGCATTTCGCTAAAGGGAAGCAAGGAAATGATGAAACCTGGGAAGCCAGACGCGTTATGGAACGCATCCGTTATTTGGCCGAGGAGACTCGTTTAGAAGGAGTAAACCGCCGATGACAGAAACAATCAAATTAATGAAGGTTCACACTTCAGTGCGCAGGTTTAAAGAGCAAGCCCTCCCTCAGGAAGACTTGACTGAAATCCTGACAGCAGCCCAGATGGCCTCGTCTTGGAAGAATTTCCAATCCTACTCTGTGATTGTAGTACGAAGTCAAGAGAAGAAGGATGCTTTGTATGAATTGGTACCTCAAGAAGCCATTCGCCAGTCAGCTGTTTTCCTTCTCTTTGTCGGAGATTTGAACCGAGCAGAAAAGGGAGCCCAGCTTCATACTGACTCATTCCAACCCCAAGGTGTGGAAGGTCTCTTGATTAGTTCGGTCGATGCGGCTCTTGCTGGACAAAATGCCATGCTAGCAGCTGAAAGTTTGGGCTATGGTGGAGTTATCATTGGCTTGGTGCGGTACAAGTCAGAAGAAGTGGCAGAACTCTTTAATCTGCCTGACTACACCTATCCTGTCTTTGGGATGGCACTAGGTGTGCCAAATCAAGAACATGAAGTCAAACCTCGCTTGCCATTGAATCAAGTGGTATTTGAGGAAGAATATCAGGAACAAACAGTTGATGTGATTGAGGCTTATGACCGTGTACAGGCTGACTATGCTGGAGCGCGTGCGACCACAAGCTGGAGTCAGCGCCTAGCAGAACAGTTTGGTCAAGCTGAACCAAGCTCAACTAGAAAAATCTTGAACAGAAGAAGTTATTGTAGAAAGTGAGAAATTATGGCCCTACCAACTATTGCCATTGTAGGACGTCCCAATGTTGGGAAATCAACCCTATTTAATCGGATCGCTGGTGAGCGAATCTCCATTGTAGAAGATGTCGAAGGAGTGACACGTGACCGTATCTATGCAACGGGTGAGTGGCTCAATCGCTCTTTTAGCATGATTGATACAGGAGGAATCGATGATGTCGATGCTCCTTTCATGGAACAAATCAAGCACCAGGCAGAAATTGCCATGGAAGAAGCAGATGTTATTGTTTTTGTCGTGTCTGGTAAGGAAGGAATTACCGATGCGGACGAATACGTAGCCCGTAAACTTTATAAAACCCACAAACCAGTTATCCTCGCGGTTAACAAGGTGGACAACCCTGAGATGCGAAATGATATCTATGATTTCTATGCTCTCGGTTTGGGTGAACCACTGCCTATTTCATCTGTCCATGGGATCGGTACAGGGGATGTGCTAGACGCGATCGTAGAAAATCTTCCAAATGAATATGAGGAAGAAAATCCAGATGTCATTAAGTTTAGTCTGATTGGTCGTCCCAACGTTGGAAAATCAAGCTTGATCAATGCTATCTTGGGAGAAGACCGTGTCATTGCCAGTCCCGTTGCTGGAACAACTCGTGACGCTATTGATACCCACTTTACAGATACAGATGGTCAAGAATTTACCATGATTGATACGGCTGGTATGCGTAAGTCTGGTAAGGTTTATGAAAATACCGAGAAATACTCTGTCATGCGTGCCATGCGTGCTATTGACCGTTCAGATGTGGTCTTAATGGTCATCAATGCGGAAGAAGGTATTCGTGAATACGATAAGCGTATCGCAGGATTTGCCCATGAAGCTGGTAAAGGGATGATTATCGTGGTCAACAAGTGGGATACTCTTGAAAAAGACAACCACACTATGAAAAACTGGGAAGAAGATATCCGTGAGCAGTTCCAATACCTGCCTTACGCACCGATTATCTTTGTCTCTGCATTGACTAAGCAACGTCTCCACAAACTTCCTGAGATGATTAAGCAAATCAGCGAAAGTCAAAATACACGTATTCCATCAGCTGTCTTGAACGATGTCATCATGGATGCTATTGCTATCAATCCAACACCGACAGACAAAGGAAAGCGCCTCAAGATTTTCTATGCGACCCAAGTGGCAACCAAACCACCAACCTTTGTTATCTTTGTCAACGAAGAAGAACTCATGCACTTTTCTTACCTGCGTTTCTTGGAAAATCAAATCCGCAAGGCCTTTGTTTTTGAGGGAACACCGATTCATCTCATCGCAAGAAAACGTAAATAAAAAAGTAGAATCTGGAATGACATTTCCAGATTTTTTTGATAGAATGAAGTTGAAGAAAACGCTATCAAAAAGAGGTGTCGATGATGGAACATTTGTTTAAATTCTTACTTTTAGCACCTTACTTTTATTTTGATAACTGGATTGAAAAGGCCAACAGAAATAGTAAATTTTTCCCAATTTTTTACTATTTTTACTGGTTTTACATCCCCCTCTATACTCTTTTTAGCCTTGCTTGGACAGTTATTTCAGTTCTGTTTTTCAATATCGTCTTGAGAAATGTGACAGATATCAAGTTTTGGGGCATTTGGTTTCTTTTTATTTTGCTAGCTATTGGTCTGAATAGGTCAACTTATTTCTGTTTCAAAAAAATGCTTCGCTTGAGACGAGAACTAGGAAAGTCTAAAGGCGGAAGGCATTGATTTATACTCTTCGAAAATCTCTTCAAACCACGTCAACGTTGCCTTGCCGTAGGTATGGTTACTGACTTCGTCAGTTCTATCCACAACCTCAAAACAGTGTTTTGAGCTGACTTCGTCAGTCTTATCTACAACCTCAAAGCAGTGCTTTGAGCAACCTGCGGCTAGTTTCCTAGTTTGCTCTTTGATTTTCATTGAGTATTATATTACTTTCTATTTGTAGGAGGTAGCTTATGAAGATTCCTCTCTTAACTTTGGCAAGGCATAAATTTGTTTATGTCTTGCTTACTTTGATTTTTCTTGCTTTGGTTTATCGTGATTTCTTGATGACTTATTTCTTTTTTGATATTCATGCGCCTGATCTAGCCAAATTTGATGGACAAGCAATTAAAAATGACTTATTAAAATCAGCGTTAGATTTTCGTATTCTCCAGTTCAATCTAGGTTTTTATCAATCATTTATTATTCCAATCATCATTGTTTTGCTAGGTTTTCAATATGTTGAGCTGAAAAATAAAGTTTTACGATTGAGTATTGGAAGAGAAGTGAGTTATCAAGGGTTAAAAAGAAAGTTGACTTTTCAAGTTGCAAGTATCCCTTGTGTGATATATTTAGTGACTGTGCTGATAATTGCAATCATAACCTATTTCTTTGGGACTTTTTCGCCTCTGGAATGGAATTCTCTATTTTCTGATGGAAGTAGTTTACAAAGGCTTCTAGATGGAGAAATAAAAAGTTATTTGTTTTTTATGTGTGTCCTTCTAATCGGTATCTTCATCAATACGGTCTATTTTTTAAAAATAGTTGATTATTTAGGAAATGTGACTCGTTCGGCAATCGCCTATTTGATGTTTCTTTGGCTTGGTTCTATGTTACTCTATAGTGCCTTGCCTTACTATATGGTTCCTATGACGAGTTTGATGCAAGCTAGCTATGGGGATGTAAGTTTGATGAAACTCTTTACTCCTTATATCCTTTATATTGTCCCTTATATGGTGCTTGAAAAATATGAAGATAATGTTTAAGAATTTTAACAATATTTTGCTAAAGAGAAAGATCGTTTTACTACTTCGTATAGTTCTGATGATGATTTTGATTAACTATCTATTGTCAACAGCGGTTCAAAAGCAGGATGTTTCTCTCTTTTTCAAGAGGGAATTGATTTCAATCTTTTCCTATAATGACTATTCTGAATTAAATTTAGAAATCCCCAAACTCTTGTTAAACCTTTCGCTTTTCATGGTAGGATGGCTCTCTGTCATTTTACTTGAAAGTGATTTGGCAGACCATTACCATCACTTGATTCGCTATCAATCAAGCTCCTTTTTCGATTATACAAGGAAACGATTGCTTCTTATTTCTAAATTTTTTATTCAAGATTTATTTGTCTGGTTTCTTGGTTTATTTCCTCTAGGAATTCATTTCAAAACAGTCGCACTTTTCTTTTTACTTGCTCAGTTAATGATCTTGTATTTGTTACTGTCTTATCTGATAGCACTTATTAGTGTAGGCGCTAGTTTTTCCTTTTTTTATCTATTTTTTAGCATTTGTGGGACAAGAATGGATGATGGATCATATTGTAACAGTGTATGTAGTACTCTTAAGTTTATTAGTTATCTTGACTGTTAGTCGCTTGGAAGAGAAATTTAAGAAAGGATAAACGATGAGACTTGAAATTATAAATGGACAGAAAAATTATGGGAAAAGACCTATTTTAAATCAGTTAAATCTGGTCTTTCAATCAGGAAAAATTTATGGCCTTAAAGGTGATAATGGATCTGGCAAGACGGTTCTTTTAAAGGTACTTGCTGGTTATATTAAGCTTGACAAAGGAAAAGTTCTTCAAGATGGCAAAGTTTACGGGGTAAAAAATCATTATATTCAGGATGCAGGGATTTTAATTGAAAAGGTAGAGTTTCTATCCCATTTATCCCTGAGAGAAAATTTGGAACTGTTAAGGTATTTTTCATCTAAAGTTACGGAAAAAAGAATTGCCTATTGGATTCAATACTATGATTTACAGGAATTTGAAGACATTGAATACCGTCATTTATCCTTAGGAACGAAACAAAAAATGGCTTTGATTCAAGCCTTTATTGCCGAACCATCTATACTCTTTCTCGATGAACCTATGAATGCTTTGGATGAGAAGAGTGTGAGGTTAACCAAACAGGTCATTTTATCTTACCTGAAAAAAGAAAATGGTCTGGTTATCCTGACGTCGCACATATCGGAAGATATTTCAGACCTTTGTACAGATGTATTAGTTGTCGAAAATGGACATATACAATATTTAAAGGATATACAATCCTAGGAGGTGGCTTATGGAACATCTAAAATCATTTATTACACGCTATTCTAAGGTCTATATTGGTTTCGTTCTGTTGATCTGGATTGCTTTCTTCTTTCTTCCTTGGGGCAGTCCGATTCTGGGGGGGAAGATTGACCTCTTCAGCATACAGAAAGTCTTGCTAGTTTTTGGTATTCTGTCTATTTTGATGGCCTTGCTGTCCAAGAAAGTCAGTCTCTTTGTTTTTGGATTGATCTGCTGTTTTTCTCTTTGGATAAATCTATTTATCCTATTTGCGATTTTGCCGATTTTTGTTGGCAATTAAAGCATCATAAAAGTCAGAGAGGTTAGCTTGGAAACTAGCCTCTTTTTCCTTTTCAAAATGGGGATTCTTCCTTGAAAATAATCAGTAATTGTGCTAAAATTAAAAGAACATTCTAAAAATATTCGGAATTTAAAGTAAGGAAAAACATGGCTAATATTTTAAAAACAATTATCGAAAATGATAAAGGAGAAATCCGTCGTCTGGAAAAGATGGCTGATAAGGTTTTCAAATACGAAGACCAAATGGCTGCTTTGACAGATGACCAACTAAAAGCAAAAACAGTTGAATTTAAAGAACGTTATCAAAATGGAGAATCACTGGATTCATTGCTTTATGAAGCATTTGCGGTTGTCCGTGAGGGTGCCAAACGTGTCCTAGGTCTCTTCCCATATAAGGTTCAGGTCATGGGTGGAATCGTCCTTCACCATGGTGACGTGCCAGAGATGCGTACAGGGGAAGGAAAAACCTTGACTGCGACCATGCCGGTATATCTCAATGCCCTTTCAGGTAAAGGGGTTCACGTAGTTACGGTCAATGAATACCTGTCAGAACGTGACGCGACTGAGATGGGTGAATTATACTCTTGGCTTGGCTTGTCAGTAGGGATTAACTTGGCTGCCAAATCTCCAATGGAGAAAAAAGAAGCCTATGAGTGTGATATTACTTACTCAACCAACTCAGAAATCGGATTTGACTACCTTCGTGATAACATGGTCGTTCGCGCTGAAAACATGGTACAACGCCCGCTTAACTATGCCTTGGTCGATGAGGTTGACTCTATCTTGATTGACGAGGCGCGTACACCTTTGATCGTATCAGGTGCTAACGCAGTTGAAACCAGTCAGCTCTACCACATGGCAGACCACTATGTAAAATCGTTGGACAAAGACGACTACATCATCGACGTGCAGTCTAAGACTATTGGTTTGTCTGATTCAGGGATTGACAAGGCTGAAAGCTACTTCAAACTTGAAAACCTCTATGACATCGAAAACGTAGCTTTGACTCACTTTATCGATAACGCCCTTCGTGCTAACTACATCATGCTTCTCGATATTGACTATGTGGTGAGTGAAGAACAAGAAATCTTGATCGTTGACCAATTTACAGGTCGTACCATGGAAGGTCGTCGTTATTCTGATGGATTGCACCAAGCCATTGAAGCCAAAGAAGGTGTGCCAATTCAGGATGAAACCAAGACATCTGCCTCAATCACTTACCAAAACCTTTTCCGTATGTACAAGAAATTGTCTGGTATGACAGGTACAGGTAAGACTGAGGAAGAAGAATTCCGTGAAATTTACAACATTCGTGTTATTCCAATCCCAACAAACCGTCCTGTTCAACGTATTGACCACTCAGACCTTCTTTATGCAAGTATCGAGGCTAAGTTTAAGGCGGTTGTCGAAGACGTTAAGGCTCGTTACCAAAAAGGTCAGCCTGTCTTGGTTGGTACAGTTGCAGTTGAAACTAGTGATTACATTTCTAAGAAATTGGTCGCAGCTGGTGTTCCTCACGAAGTCTTGAATGCTAAGAACCACTATAAAGAAGCCCAAATCATCATGAATGCTGGTCAACGTGGTGCTGTTACCATCGCAACCAACATGGCCGGTCGTGGTACCGACATCAAGCTTGGTGAAGGGTGTTCGCGAACTTGGAGGACTTTGTGTGATTGGTACAGAGCGTCATGAAAGCCGTCGTATCGATAACCAGCTTCGTGGACGTTCAGGTCGTCAAGGAGACCCAGGTGAGTCACAATTCTACCTATCTCTTGAAGATGATTTGATGAAACGTTTTGGTTCTGAACGCTTGAAGGGAATCTTTTGAACGTCTCAACATGTCTGAAGAGGCCATTGAGTCTCGTATGTTGACGCGTCAGGTTGAAGCAGCGCAAAAACGTGTCGAAGGAAATAACTACGATACTCGTAAACAAGTCCTTCAATACGATGATGTCATGCGTGAACAACGTGAGATTATCTACGCTCAACGTTACGACGTCATCACTGCAGATCGTGACTTGGCACCTGAAATTCAGTCTATGATCAAACGCACGATTGGTCGTGTCGTTGATGGTCATGCGCGTGCCAAACAAGATGAAAAACTAGAGGCAATTTTGAACTTTGCTAAGTACAACTTGCTTCCAGAAGATTCTATTTCGCTTGAAGACTTGTCAGGCTTGTCTGATAAGGCCGTTAAGGAAGAACTCTTCCAACGTGCCTTGCAAGTTTACGATAGTCAGGTTTCAAAACTACGCGATGAAGAAGCAGTTAAAGAATTCCAAAAAGTTTTGATTCTACGAGTGGTAGATAACAAGTGGACAGATCATATCGATGCCCTCGATCAATTGCGTAACGCGGTTGGACTTCGTGGCTATGCTCAGAACAACCCTGTTGTTGAGTATCAGGCAGAAGGTTTCCGTATGTTTAATGACATGATTGGTTCGATTGAGTTTGATGTGACACGCTTGATGATGAAAGCACAAATTCATGAACAAGAAAGACCACAAGCAGAACACCATATCAGTACAACAGCGACTCGCAATATCGCTGCCCACCAAGCAAATATACCAGAAGATTTGGATTTGAGTCAGATTGGACGGAATGAACTTTGCCCATGTGGTTCTGGTAAGAAGTTTAAAAACTGTCACGGTAAAAGACAATAAAATGAGATAGTTTAGAGGCGGATACCTTGTGAAAAGTAAATTTTTACTTGGTATCCGTTTGATTTATAAGGAGATGAGTTATGGTATTTACAGCAAAAAGTCCTAAAATTAATATTGAAGAAGTTCGTGCCTTATCAAAATTAGAAGGCCAAGCTTTGGAGAGAAAATCTCAGCGCGATCAAGAGCTAGAAGCCATTATACGTGGAGAAGACCAGCGGATTCTCTTGGTAATAGGGCCATGCTCATCTGACAATGAAGAAGCTGTTCTTGAATACGCTAGCGTTTGGCAGCTTTGCAAGAAGAAGTGGCAGACCGTATCTTTATGGTTATGCGTGTTTACACTGCCAAACCCCGTACCAACGGAGATGGCTATAAGGGCTTGATTCACCAGCCTAACGCGACAGAAGCGCCTAGTCTTATCAACGGAATCAAAGCGGTTCGCCATCTTCACTATCGTGTCATCACGGAAACAGGTATGACGACAGCTGATGAAATGCTTTATCCTGAAAATCTTCCGCTTGTGGATGATTTGATTTCTTACATGGCGGTTGGTGCTCGTTCGGTTGAAGACCAGCAACACCGCTTTTGTGGCCAGTGGGGCAGATTTCGCGACTGGGTTTAAAAATCCAACATCTGGAAATCTCAATGTTATGTTTAATGGGATTTATGCTGCTCAAAATCAAACAAAGTTTCCTTTTCCTAGGAAAAGAAGTGGAAACAACTGGGAACCCGCTTTCGCACGCCATTCTTCGTGGAGCAATTAATGAGTATGGTAAGAATATTCCTAACTACTACTATGATAATTTGATGGATACCATTGCTCAGTATGAGAAAATGGGCTTGGAAAATCCTTTTATCATTGTGGATACCAATCATGACAACTCTGGTAAGCAATATATGGACCAGATTCGAATTGTCCGTCAGACCTTGATTAATCGTGATTGGAATGAAAAAATCAAGCAGTACGTTCGTGGCTTTATGATTGAGTCTTATCTAGAAGACGGCCGTCAAAACGAACCAGAAGTATTTGGCAAGTCTATCACGGACCCTTGCCTTGGCTGGGAAAATACGGAAGTCCCTCGTCAGAGAAATCTACCAAACGCTAGGAGAATAAGATGGCATTTATTGAAAAAGGTCAAGAAATCGATATTGAAGCAATCAAGGCAGAAACTCAATTGTCTGCGGAAGCCTTGCGACTGAAAGGAGCGTCGTGATAGAGAATTGGCAGACATTATTTCAGGAGAAGATGACCGTATCCTTTTGGTGATTGGTCCGTGCTCTTCTGATAATGAAGAGGCTGTCTTGGAATATGCTCGCCGTTTATCAGCCTTGCAAAAGAAGGTGGCGGACAAGATTTTTCATGGTTATGCGTGTTTATACAGCTAAACCTCGCACCAACGGAGACGGCTATAAAGGGTTGGTTCACCAGCCAGATACTTCTAAGGCTCCAAGCCTGATTAATGGCTTGCAGGCTGTTCGCCAGTTGCACTACCGCGTGATTACAGAGACTGGTTTGACAACGGCAGATGAGATGCTTTATCCGTCAAATCTGGTCTTGGTGGATGATTTGGTCAGCTACCATGCTGTTGGGGCTCGTTCTGTGGAAGACCAAGAGCACCGCTTTGTAGCTTCAGGAATTGATGCACCAGTGGGGATGAAAAATCCAACCTCAGGAAACCTTGGGGTCATGTTTAACGGTATTTATGCCGCTCAGAACAAACAGATCTTCCTCTTCCATGGCCAAGAAGTTGAGACTTCAGGAAATCCCTTGGCTCACGTCATCCTTCGTGGAGCAGTTAATGAATATGGGAAAAATGAGCCTAACTTTTACTATGAAACCCTGCTAAATGCCATTGAGCGTTATGAAAGCCATGGGGACTTGAAAATCCTTTTATCCTCATTGACACCAACCATGATAACTCAGGCAAGCAATATATGGAGCAGATTCGAATTGTTCGCCAGACTTTGCAGAAATCGTGATTGGAATGAGAAAATTAAAAAGACAGTTCGAGGATTTATGATTGAATCTTACCTAGCAGATGGTCGTCAAAATCAACCAGAGGTCTTTGGTTGCTCTATTACCGATCCCTTGCTTAGGTTGGGAAAATACAGAGGCCTTTGGTAGAAGAGATTTATGCTACCTTGACAAAATAAGTGAAAAGGATGGAGTTGGGGGAATCTCAACTCCTTTTGATGAGAATGATAGTTGGACACGGAATTGACATCGAAGAATTAGCTTCGATAGAAAGCGCAGTTACACGACATGAAGGATTTTGCTAAGCGCGTGCTGACCGCTAAGGAAATGGAGCGGTTTAACAGTCTTAAAGGGCGCAGGCAGATTGAATATTTGGCTGGTCGCTGGTCGGCTAAAGAAGCCTTTTCCAAGGCTATGGGAACGGGTATTGGCAAGCTCGGTTTTCAGGATTTAGAAGTTTTGAACAATGAACGCGGGGCGCCTTATTTTTAGTCAGGCACCATTTTCAGGAAAGATTTGGCTGTCTATCAGCCATACCGATCAGTTTGTGACAGCCAGTGTCATTTTGGAGGAAAATCATGAAAACTAGTCCACATAGACCAACCAAGGCTCTGATTCATCTGGGAGCTATTCGACAAAATATTCAGCAAATGGGGGCTCATATCCCTCAAGGAACGCTCAAATTTGCAGTGGTCAAGGCTAATGCCTATGGGCATGGGGCTGTTGCTGTTGCCACGGCAATTCAAGATGATATTGATGGCTTTTGCGTTTCAAATATTGATGAAGCCATTGAACTCAGACAGGCTGGACTCAGCAAGACAAATCCTCATTTTAGGAGTTTCTGAAATCGAAGCTGTTTCTCTTGCTAAAGAATACGACATCACCTTGACAGTGGCTGGACTGGAGTGGATTCAAGCACTCTTAGATAAGGAAGCGGACCTAACTGGATTGACAGTCCACCTTAAGATTGACTCAGGAATGGGACGGATTGGTTTTAGAGAGGCTAGTGAGGCTGAGCAGGCTCAAGACTTGCTTCTACAACATGGTGCTGGTGTTGAAGGGATTTTTACCCACTTTTGCTACTGCAGACGAGGAAATCAGATGACCTACTTTAATGAACAGTTAGAACGGTTTAAAACTATTTTAGCTAGTATGAAAGGTCTTCCAGAGCTGGTTCATGCTAGCAATTCTGCAACGACTCTTTGGCATGCAGAGACTATTTTCAATGCGATCCGTATGGGAGATGCCATGTATGGTCTTAATCCCTAGCGGAGAGGTTTTGGACTTGCCCTATGACTTGAAACCAGCCTTGACCTTGGAATCTGCTCTGGTTCATGTCAAGACAGTTTCAGCTGGAGCTTGTATGGGCTACGGAGCAACTTATCAAGCGGATAGCGAGCAAGTCATCGCGACGGTACCAATCGGCTATGCGGATGGATGGACACGAGACATGCAGAATTTTTCTGTCTTGGTAGATGGCCAAGCTTGCCCAATTGTCGGACGGGTTTCGATGGACCAAATCACTATTCGTCTGCCTAAGCTTTATCCCTTAGGAACCAAAGGTAACTTTGATTGGTTCTAACGGGGGACAAGGAGATCACAGCTACTCAGGTAGCGGCCTACCGTGGGACTATTAACTATGAGGTGGTTTGTCTTCTCAGCGACCGCATTCCGAGAGAATATTATTAGAAAAAGAAAGGAGTGGAGCATGAATCTACATCAACCCTTGCATGTCTTACCTGGTGTGGGACCAAAGTCAGCAGAAAAATACGCCAAACTAGGAATTGAAAATTTGCAAGACCTCTTGCTCTACTTTCCTTTCCGTTATGAAGATTTCAAGACCAAGCAAGTATTGGAACTAGAAGACGGTGAGAAGGCTGTCCTGTCTGGTCAAGTTGTGACTCCTGCCAGTGTCCAGTATTATGGTTTCAAGCGCAATCGCCTGCGTTTTAGCCTCAAGCAGGGAGAAGTTGTTTTTGCGGTGAATTTCTTTAACCAGCCCTATCTAGCAGATAAGATAGAGTTGGGAGCAACCCTTGCTGTCTTTGGAAAATGGGACCGCGCCAAGGCTAGTCTGACTGGGATGAAGGTCCTGGCTCAGGTGGAAGATGACCTCCAACCTGTCTATCGCTTGGCTCAGGGAATCAGTCAGGCCAGTCTGGTCAAGGTCATCAAGACGGCCTTTGATCAAGGACTGGACCTCTTGATAGAGGAAAATCTTCCCCAGTCTTTGCTGGACAAATACAAACTCATGTCCCGTTGTCAGGCTGTTCGTGCCATGCATTTCCCCAAGGATTTGGCAGAATACAAGCAGGCCCTTCGCCGTATCAAGTTTGAGGAACTCTTTTATTTTCAAATGCAGTTGCAGACGCTCAAGTCTGAAAATAGAGTTCAGGGAAGCGGTCTGGTTCTGAATTGGTCTAAGGAAAAAGTGACAACAGTCAAGGAAAGCCTACCTTTTGCCCTGACTCCAGCTCAGGAAAAGAGTTTGCAGGAAATTTTAACTGACATGAAGTCGGATCACCACATGAATCGTCTCTTGCAAGGAGATGTGGGGAGCGGGAAAACGGTAGTCGCTGGTTTGGCTATGTTTGCGGCGGTGACAGCTGGCTACCAGGCAGCCCTCATGGTGCCAACAGAAATCCTTGCAGAGCAACATTTTGAGAGTTTACAGAACCTTTTTCCAGACTTGAAACTGGCTCTCTTGACAGGTTCCTTGAAAGTTGCAGAAAAGAGAGAAGTCTTGGAGACCATTGCCAAGGGTGAGGCTGATTTGATTATCGGAACCCACGCTCTGATTCAGGATGGGGTGGATTATGCTCGTCTGGGCTTGATTATCATCGATGAGCAGCACCGCTTTGGTGTGGGGCAAAGGCGTATTTTACGGGAAAAAGGAGACAATCCTAGATGTCCTCATGATGACGGCGACTCCCATACCACGAACCTTAGCTATCACAGCCTTTGGCGATATGGATGTTTCCATTATTGACCAGATGCCAGCAGGGCGGAAGCCTATTGTGACTCGCTGGATCAAGCATGAGCAACTACCTCAGGTCTTGACTTGGTTAGAGGGGGAAATTCAAAAAGGTTCACAAGCCTATGTCATCTCTCCCTTGATTGAAGAATCTGAAGCTCTGGATTTGAAAAATGCTATTGCCTTTATCAGAGGAGTTGACGGCTCATTTTGCAGGGCAAGGCAGAAGTGGCTCTTCTACATGGTAAGATGAAGAGTGATGAAAAAGACCAGATTATGCAGGAGTTCAAAGAGCAAAAAACGGATATTCTAGTTTCGACAACGGTTATTGAGGTTGGGGTCAACGTTCCCAATGCGACCGTCATGATTATCATGGATGCCGATCGGTTCGGGCTCAGCCAGCTTCACCAGCTCAGAGGTCGTGTGGGTCGGGGAGATAAGCAGTCTTATGCAGTTCTCGTTGCCAATCCCAAGACTGATTCTGGGAAAGACCGCATGCGCATCATGACAGAAACCACCAATGGATTTGTCCTTGCGGAGGAAGATTTGAAAATGCGTGGTTCAGGTGAGATTTTTGGAACCAGACAGTCAGGCCTTCCAGAGTTCCAAGTGGCTGATATTATCGAGGATTTTCCGATTTTAGAAGAAGCCAGAAAGGTTGCTAGCTACATTAGTTCTATTGAAGGCTGGCAAGAGGATCCAGAGTGGCGCATGATTGCTTTTCATCTGGAGAAGAAAGAACATTTAGATTAAGCTTTCTCTAAGGAAAATCTTAAGCTAGCTTTCAGGTTTGCCCCTTATACTAGAGTCATCAAAAAGAAACGAGGACTCTCACATGACAGTAACGATTAAAGTAAATTACCAAACCACTTTCCAAAAGAAAGAAGCAAAAAAATAAGATTGAACAGGAGAAAAAGGGCGGAAATGCTCTTTTTTTGTTTCTAAAAGCACAATTTATTGAATCTAAAATAGCACACTGCGGATTCTAAAAAATTTCTAGAAATTATAGTAGATTGAATCTGGAATAGTCCACCGAGTTTTCTAAAACATTGTTAGAAATTAGTTTGAATTCTGCAATCAACTTGTTCAGTTTTTATTTCATTTAACTATAATTTGACTTTCCTAATTTCTTTGTTCATATCTTATTTCAATACACTATATCTTACTATTTCAGAGCCCATATCTAGCATAACTAAAAAAACAGATTCTTCCATCTATTACGGAAAAATCTGTCATTGATTTAATGATTTACAAAAACTCCAACCACGGCTTGCGAACCTCGTCTTTGCTGGTTTCTCTATATTTTTTAGTTCTTATTTATGATGCTCTTTCAATAGTTCTTCAAACTCAGAGACAGTCATACCCAACTGTTGACTGGCAACTTCAGAAGGCAAAAGACCTTGACGGACTAGATTTAGTAGCATAGACAAACTTCCTTCGACTTTCCCACGCTCTAAGCCTTTTTCTTCGGCTCGTTCCAAGGCATAGTCCTGTGCTAACAAGGCTTGTTCTTCGCGCATACGTAGTTGACTAAACATCTTCCTGTCCTCCTCGGACCAGCTCTTGTAGTCTAGCAGTTGGTCTGCCTGGCTGATGGCTCGCTCGGGTTGTTGGGTAAAGGGTTTATTACCGAAAAACTCCAACCACGGTTTGCGAACCTTATCTTTGCTGGTTTCTCTGTATTTTTTTAGTTCCAAGAATGCCATCTTGACCAGATGGTTTTCTTGTCCATTATTGGTGATGGTTAAAACCTCACCTGTCGTATCCTCGCGCATGCTAAAACTGTGAAAAGCCAAGTCATCCGAGAAGTAATTGCTATCGACAATTGCGATAGCGTATACTGGTGCGATGTGTTTGTAACTCTGGTGTGTATCACCTTCTCGTTGGCGAATTTTTTCTAGGTTTTGATTGACCTGACTGCACAAGATAAGCCCACAGGCGATTGATGAAAAAATTCTGATGATGCACTTGAATTTCAATAATTACCTGTGTTCCATTGTCCAACTCCGCCAAAACGTCTATACTAGTGTAAAAATCCTGAGCCGAGTAGGCAGGGAAGGCAAGACATGAATATTGCTCCCCTCCAAAATGGTCACATTTTTGGCTGGCAAGTCCAACATATCGCGAATAAATTGACAAGTGATTTCTGGATTGCTAAAGATTTTCTTAGCAACCAAGTCATTGGTTGGGCTGATGCCCGGATGTCTTAAAATCATCCATTTCCTCCTTCTATTATACCATATTTTAAAATCTAATTTTGCTAGATTCGATGGTTCTATCTATTTATTCGGAAAAAAGAGGATAAATGAAATAGTAAATAAAAAATAAGAACAGCGGATAAGCAATAAATTTTAAGATTATCTGTCTTCTCCGCTTATCTGATAATAAATAAGGTCCGCAAAATAGCCTTTTCTCTCTACCCCATTTAGTACAGTCTTTAGATAGGACATTCCAGTCTTATCCATAACATGACCTGAAGCTGGGTTGAGACTGGCATATCGTGCTTTGACTTTTTGAAAACCTGCTTGAGTAAAACAGAAGTCTAAGATAGCTTTTAAGGCCTCTGTCATAAGACCACGACTCCAATAGTTTTTTCCTAAAACATAGCCAATTTCACAACTGGAATCATTCTCATTCATCTCAACGATGCTGATATCTCCTATCACTTGCTCTGGGTTTTCTTTGAGGTAAATGAGCTCATTTGTAATAGTTGGGATTGGCATAGGAAGAAACCCAATTACGAATCGAGTTTCGAGTGACCTCAACATCAGGATGGGGATTCCAAGTAACATAGGTCAGATTCTCAGCAGACGAAGCTCAATTTTGAAACATGGCTTCCGCATCACTCTCCACAAATCTTCTCAAGATTAAACGGTTTGTCTGTAATATTTGCGTACCTATTGCTTTCATGATGTTACCTCGCTTTCTGGTGTGTGATTCTCTATTCAATCTCCATTGAAACTATAGTATCATCGAGATAAGCTGTAGACAAATCAACTGGGGCATTCACATTAATTTCTAAAAAAATACTTTAGAAGTTAATTGGTACTATTCTAGATTCAATTTATTAGACTTTTCAGTCAGTAGGTTTGAAGAAATAAAAATCTAAATTCACTTTCTATATTATACTCAATGAAAAATCAAAGAGCAAACTAGGAAACTAGCCGAAGGCTGTACTTGAGTACGACAAGGCGACGTTGACGTGGTTTGAAGAGATTTTCGAAGAGTATTACCCTTCTTTCTTGCATTGCTTTCTTAGATATGCTAGAGTGGTGATAGCGATTACAAAACAAAAGGAGTATGCTATGAAAAATCCAGCTTTGCTAGAAGAAATTAAGACCTATAAAGGTAGGGATGAGGTGCCAGAAGACTTTGATATTTTCTGGGATAAGGAAGTGAAAAAAGTTTCAACTCTTCCAGCCTACCAGTTGGAGGAAAGAGATTTCCACCTTCCTCAAGTCAAGTGCTATGAGCTAACTTTTGAAGGAATCAATGAAGGCAAGGTCTATGCACGTGTCGTCCTTCCAAAAAGTGAGGATAAAGTTCCAATGATTTTCCATTTCCATGGTTATATGGGACGAGGCTGGGACTGGGCTGACATGCTGGCCTATACTGTGGCTGGTTATGGTGTTGTTTCCATGGATGTGCGGGGGCAGTCGGGTTATTCACAAGATGGTTTGCGTTTCTCCTCTAGGAAATACAGTTAAGGGGCATATTATCCGTGGTGCTGTGGAAGGTCGGGAGCACCTCTTCTATAAGGATGTTTATCTGGATATTTACCAGTTGATTGAAATTGTTGCTAGTCTGTCTCAGGTTGATGAGAAGCGACTTTCTAGCTATGGTGCCTCACAAGGAGGGGCTTTAGCTCTGGTTGCAGCAGCGCTCAATCCTCGAATTCAGAAAACAGTTGCCATCTATCCCTTCTTGTCAGACTTCAGACGAGTGCTTGAGATTGGCAATACCAGTGAGGCTTATGATGAACTTTTCCGTTATTTCAAGTTCCACGATCCTTTTCATGAAACTGAGGAGGAAATCATGGCGACCCTTGCCTATATCGATGTGAAAAATCTTGCCCATCGTATCAAGGGTGAGGTTAAGATGATTACGGGCTTGGACGACGATGTTTGCTATCCTATTACCCAGTTTGCGATTTACAATCGTTTGACCTGCAATAAGGCCTATCGCATCATGCCAGAGTATGCTCACGAAGCCATGAATGTTTTTGTCAATGACCAAGTCTATAATTGGCTCTGTGGGAGTGAGATTCCTTTTAAATATCTAAAATAAGGAGTTGACTCTAAACACAAAATCTTAAAAATCACAAACACGCATAGTATCAGGTATTGAACAAACTTGATACTATGCGTTTTATCATGGAAATATTTATAGAATTTTTTGTTGCTAGATTTGTCAAATTGCTTAAAATAATTTTTTTCAGAAAGCAAAAGCCGATACCTATCGAGTAGGGTAGTTCTTGCTATCGTCAAGCTTGTCTGTAGGTGTTAATACTTTTCAAAAAATCTCTTCAAACCACGTCAGCTTCGCCTTGTCGTAGGTATGGTTACTGACTTCGTCAGTTTCATCTACAACCTCAAAACGGTGTTTTGAGCTGACTTCGTCAGTTTCATCTACAACCTCAAAAACAGTATTTTTGAGCATCATGCGGCTAGTTGCCTAGCTTGGTCTTTGATCTTCATTGAGTATAAAAACAGATGAGTCTCTGTTTTCTTTTTATGAACTATAAATGTTCAGCTGAAACTACTTTCAAGGAGATTATTATATAAAAGAGTTTCTTGAAACTAAAATCTATTATACCACACTGTATTGAAAGCGTTTTTAAAAAAATGAGGTATAATAAATTTGCTAACACTTATAAAAAGTGATAGAATCTTATCTTTATGTATATTTAAAGATAGATTGCTGTAAAAATAGTAGTAGCTATGCGAAATGACAGATAGAGAGAAGGGATTGAAGCTTAGAAAAGGGGAATAATATGATATTTAAGGCATTCAAGACAAAAAAGCAGAGAAAAAGACAAGTTGAACTACTTTTGACAGTTTTTTTCGACAGTTTTCTGATTGATTTATTTCTTCACTTATTTGGGATTGTCCCCTTTAAGTTGGATAAGATTCTGATTGTAAGCTTGATTATATTTCCCATTATTTCTATAAGTATTTATGCCTACGAAAAGCTATTTGAAAAAGTGTTCGATAAGGATTGAGCAGGAAGTATGGTGTAAATAGCATAGGCTGATGTCCAATAATTTGCTTATAAAGAGATATTTTAGTTTAATTGCAGCGGTGTCCTGGTAGATAAACTAGATTGGCAGGAGTCTGATTGGAGAAAGGAGAGGGGGAAATTGACACCAATTTGAGATAGTTTGTTTAGTTCATTTTTGTCATTTAAATGAACTGTAGTAAAAGAAAGTTAAGAAAAGACAAACTAAGTGTATTTTCTGGAGTAAATGTCTTATTTCAGAAATCGGGATATAGATATAGAGAGGATCAGTATGAATCGGAGTGTTCAAGAACGTAAGTGTCGTTATAGCATTAGGAAACTATCGGTAGGAGCGGTTTCTATGATTGTAGGAGCAGTGGTATTTGGAACGTCTCCTGTTTTAGCTCAAGAAGGGGTAAGTGAGCAATCTCTGGCAAATGAAACTCAACTTTCGGGGGAGGGGGAGCTCAACCCTAACTGATGCAGAAAAGAACCAGCCTTCTGAGGAAGGAGAAAATATAACTCTTCCTGCGGAGCATGTAGAGTCTGTTTCAGAGACTGAACTTTCTGGCAATGAGCAAGAACATGAAGACAAGCAAGAAGAAAAAATTCCAAGAGATTACTATGCACGAGATTTAGAAAATGTCGAAACAGTGATAGAAAAAGATGACTTAGAGACGAATGATTCAAACGAAAAAAGAGTAGACTTGTCTGATGAATTGGAGAAAGTACAGGGACTCCAAAATGCAACTGTTCATGTGGAGTTCAAACCGGCTGCTGATGGTCCTAGTTTTTACAATCTCTTTTCTGCTTCCAGTACAACTAAAGTAAATGAGTACTTTACAATGGCAATCAATAATGGGACAGCTTTGATAGAGGGACGTGGAGCTGATGGTAGTCAATTTTATGGAAGTTATACAGATGCGCCTTTGAAGATTAGACCAGGCAAGTATAATTCGGTTACTTTACTGTTGAAAGACCAAGAAAGGATAGTCCAAATGGTCAGGTTCGTCTTTATGTGAATGGTGTATTATCTCGTACGAATAAAAAGTCAGGGAAATTCCTGACAGACATGCCAGATGTGGATAAACTTCAGTTAGGTGCAACTAATAGAGCAGGAGAACTGAAGTGGGGCTCAAATCTCTCTATTCGTAATCTGACTGTATACAATCGTGCTCTAACTCCAGAGGAAGTCAAAAAACGTAGCCAGTTATTTGATGTGACAGATATTGAACCATCACTTCCTGAAGGATCTGTCTTGACAGAAAAGCAAGAGTTGTTTATGAGTGGTGTCAATGATAAGCCAAATAGTGAAGGAATTAAGAGTTATCGGATTCCAGCTTTGCTACGTACGGATAAAGGAACATTACTGGCAGGAGCAGATCAGCGTCGTCTCCACCATTCTGACTGGGGAGATATTGCTATGGTCGTTAGGAGAAGTGAGGATGGGGGAACTACTTGGCAGCCAACCTTAACCTTGACCAACCTGCGAGACAATCCAGAAGCAAAAGATCCGCAGGCACCATCTCCACTTAATATCGATATGGTCTTGGTTCAAGATCCTACCACAAAGAGAATTTTTTCAATCTACGATATGTTTCCAGAGGGTCGAGCTGTCTTTGGAATGCCAAACAAACCTCAAAAAGCTTATCAACAAGTTGGAGACAAGCACTATCAATTACTGTATAAACAAGGGGAAAATCAAGCATATACTGTCCGAGAAAACGGAGAAGTATATGATGCAAATAATCAAAAAACAGATTATCGCGTTGTAGTGGATCCAAAAGAAGAAGCCTACAGAGATAAGGGTGACCTCTATAAAGGAGAAGAGCTTCTTGGGAATATCTACTTTGCTCAATCTGCTAAAAATCCATTTCGTGTAGCCTATACGAGCTATTTGTGGCTTTCCTATAGTGATGATGATGGGAAAACATGGTCGCAACCAAGAGATATTACACCATCAATTCGCCAAGATTGGATGAAATTTTTAGGAACAGGTCCAGGTACAGGAATTGTGCTTAGAACAGGAGAGCACAAGGGTCGTATCTTAGTTCCTACTTATACCACCAATGCTATCTCCCATCTAAGCGGCTCCCAGTCTTCTCGTTTGATTTATTCAGATGACCATGGAGAGACATGGCAGGCTGGAGCTGCTGTTAATGATGATAGGACGGTAGGCAGAAGGAAAATTCATTCCTCAACTATGAATAATAGTGCTGCCCAAATACTGAGTCAGTTGCTGTGCAGTTAAATAATGGTGATGTGAAACTCTTTATGAGAGGATTAACAGGTGATTTACAGGTTGCCACAAGTAAAGATGGTGGGCAAACTTGGGACAAAGAAGTCAAGAGATACAATCAGGTTAAAGATGTTTATGTTCAGATGGCTGCTATTCACACTATGCACGAAGGAAAAGAATACATCATTTTAACTAATTCAGGAGGACCTAAACGGAAGAATGGAATGGCTCATTTGGCTCGCGTAGAGGACAACGGAGACTTGACTTGGTTACATCATAGACCAATTCAAAAAGGAGAGTTTGCTTATAATTCGCTCCAAGAATTAGGAAATGGTGAGTATGGTATCTTGTATGAACATACTGAAAAAGGACAAAATGCCTATACCCTATCATTTAGAAAATTTAATTGGGACTTTTTAACAAAAGATCCGGTATATCCAACGAGTGTAACTATCAGGGAAGTTCGTAAATTGGAAACAGAAGAGGAGGATGCAGACCAGGGCATCTTAGCTATGCAATTTGATTCAGAGGTATTAGTGAATGCTATTCCGACTTTGACTTTAGCGAATGGACACAAAGCTACCTTCTTGACCCAAGCAGATCAAAAAACTCTACTTTTTACCTTCAATAAAGAAGATGCAGGTCAAGAAATTACAGGTCTATTGGCTGGTGGTATTGACAGTATGCATGATTTACCAGTTACACTAGCTGGTAGTAGAATTCCTGAAGATGCGAAAGAAAGTCCTGTCGAGACCATGAATACAGTAAGAGAAAATGTATCTGAGGAGATAACAGAAAGGAAGTCAGAGAAGGATAAATTATCTTTGGGGTCTTCAGATAGAATAGTACCAAACTCTCCTCTTAGTTCTCCTGCTCCTCATTACCTACAATCTTATGTAGGAGATGTTACTTTAACTCCTATTAAAACTGAGACCACAGTTCCAGTAACGACTGGTTGGAAGCAAGAAAATGGTGCGTGGTATTTTTATACATCTGCTGGTGAAGTGGTGAAAGGATGGCATCAGGAAGCGGGTAAATGGTACTACTTGAGTTCTACTGGTGCGATGGCAACTGGTTGGGTGAAAGATGGTAACCAATGGTATTATTTGAGTGAGAGTGGAGCAATGTCTACTGGCTGGGTTGAATCCAGAGGTGTGTGGTACTATCTCAATGCTAACGGTTCAATGGCAACTGGTTGGGTCAGAGATGGTAACCAATGGTATTATTTGAGTGAGAGCGGAGCAATGTCTACTGGCTGGGTTGAATCCAGTGGTGTGTGGTACTATCTCAATGCTAACGGTTCAATGGCAACTGGTTGGATAAAAGATGGAGACCATTGGTACTATCAGGAATCATCTGGTGCAATGAAGGTAAATCAATGGTTCCAAGTTGGAGACAAATGGTACTATGTCAATGAAAGCGGAAGATTAGCAGTTAATACTATAGTAGATGGTTATAAAGTTAACTCCAATGGGGAGTGGGTCAACTACTAGAACCTTGGATGTTGATGAATAACTGAGATATGTTTTGTCCGTCATAGAGATTAAAAGTTTATTTAGATAGTTTTCGTAGAAATTTCTACTTTAAGAAAAAATCAATTTAGATGAGCTCTTATTGTCGGGTAAATGCCTTGCTAGTCGTAAATAAACTGTATATTTCCGACTTACTTAGGACTGGATACTGCTAGTCGCAACTTAACAGTTCGCTTTAAGTGTTAAAAATGCATATAGCTAGTTATTGGTTATATGCGTTTTTTTGTTCTTGATTATTTTATTTTTTGTCTTGGAATATAGGTAAAATTATAGTAAAATAAAATTCTGTAAATCATGTTGGTAGATATACAGGAAGAAGAGTGTATTGTTGACAATACAGCACATAAAATCCAACATGTCCTTATACTCAAAAAATCAAAGAGCAAACTAGAAGCTAGCTGTAGCCTGCTCAAAACACTGTTTTGAGGTTGTGTATGAAACTGACGAAGTCAGCTCAAAACACTGTTTTGAGGTTGCGGATGAAACTGACGAAGTCAGTAACTATACACGACAAGGCTGACATGGTTTGAAGAGTATGGAACAATCATAACTTATTTGAATATTTTAAAAGATTGTAAGCTATTATATCTGGATAAATAAGTATTAGAAACTAAAGTGAGGTAATGTATGTTTGTATGTTTAAAAGGTTTGGGAAAATTTCGTAAATCCAAAGCTTATGGTTTAATTGGTTGTTTGACACTATCTGCAGTGATTGGATTAGCTGCACCAGACTTACCAGTTATTGGTGGTGGGGTCGTTGCTGCTGATGTTATTCAGGGTGGTAACGATATAAAAGATGTGGATGTCCATAGTAAACCTGCAGAAGGTGTTGCTATGACTTATACCACTTATGATAGCGGAACAAGTGGAAAACAAACTGCGTCTGGCAGTGGTGTATTCGTAGCGCCGAATGTGATGGTAACAGTAGCTCATAACTACTATGATAAAAACCAAGAAGACAAGTCCGCGGTATTGCGTGGTGGGGAGTCTGCTCGTAGTTATGTGGTGATGAACTCAGAGAAGGAGAAGAGCAATAAAGTACCTACTTCTGGTGTATCGGAAGCTCTTGAAAAGGGTTCTATTCATTTGTATGATGAGAAGAATTTTGGTAAAGAATATGGTAATGACTTAGCGGTAGTAGTTACTAAAAAGCCTGTAGAAGCTATGACAGGTGGAGAAGATTCACCAAGAGAGCTAAGTCATAAAGAGGTTTCTACTGGTGATAAAATCTCTATGGTCGGCTATCCTAATGATTTTTCGACTCCAAATTTAAGTGAAGAGAATAAAGCTCGCTTGAAAGACGGTAAGGCTTATTCAGTCTCAACAACTGTGAGCAGTGTCAATAAAGAGAGTGGTGCAGTCACTTATCATTCCTCAGCTTTAGGAGGTTTTTCAGGTGCTCCTTTGTTTAATGATAAGGGAGAGGTAGTCGGTATCCACCAGCACGGAACAAATACTTCAAGCGCCCCTGAGAGTGAGCGTATTGGCGGTGGTACTATCTTTACAGAAAAACACAGAGCTTGGATTCGTTCTATGATTGATAAATATGGTATAAAGGGTTGGTATATAGATGGTGCAAACCGTTACTACTATGATGAAAATCATATAGCTTTAAAAGATGTAGAGTCTGAGATTGATGGTGCTTTGTATAGTTTTGATGAAAAAGGTCGAGCTACTTTAGTAAAAGGTGAAGAAAAAGGTCGTGTTCTACTTCGAGTGGAAGATACTAAAGGAACTCGCTTGATTTCAGATAAGGTTGTTCAGGAAGGTCCTGTTGGAAGTGGTTTGAATTTTCATTTAAGACAAAATTCAGACTTCAAACAGTTAATAGCAACGTCCCCAACAGCTAAAGTGGTATCCTATAACGGAGTGCCAATTAACAAACTAGCAAGTGATACTACTTGGTCTGATGAATATGTCAGCAAGTTAGCTTTAGGTGATACAATTATAAGAGCGGTAGTAGATTCGATAACTCCTCCATCTACGTCTTCTTCGGATTTTGCAAGAACTGAAGTTGGTAAAGTCGATTTGAGTGGTAAATCGAACTTGCCTGTACCTAGTAAAGAGGTGTTACAAGCTCCGAATGGCTCAGAAATTTCTATGCTACAACGCACATTCAAACGCCAGATGGGTCGGGGTCAGGTACTTTAATTGCACCCAATTTGGTGTTAACAGTCGCTCATAATTTCTTAACAGTTAAAGGTTCTGAGGTAGTTACTAAGTCTGGTCGCACCAATACAGTGTATAAAGCAACTTTACCGAATGGGTTGTCTGTGAATTTTTCAGATGATGATATTGTTTATTGGAATAAGAAAGATTCAGTATTTGGATTTAAAAATGACTTAGCTTTAGTTAGGTTAAAAGAAACAGTAAAAGAAGTAACTCCTGTAGAGGTTGTAAAACAATCTTCGAAAGTTGCAGAGGGGGATTCAGTTTCGGTCTATGGTTTTCCAGATAACAAGCTAAGTCCAGTTTTAGATAGCAAAGTAGTAGGAACTACAGACTTCGGCTCTGGAATAGAGGGAATTAGCTATGGAGGTACAAAACCTGGAGCGTCTGGTGGTGGTCTTTATAATGATAAAGGTGCTTTAATTGGCGTTCACCAAAATGGTGTTGTAGGAAGCCGTAGTGGTGGTTTGGTTTTATCAAAAGAGCAGCTGGATTGGGTTCGTTCTTATATTGAGGGTCAACCAAAAGATCCTGTCTATGTGGAAGATAAAGAAGTGGAACCTTCTAAGAAGGATTCGGATAAGGATTTAGCTGGGAAATTAGATCCAAAAAAAGATAGTGGAAAAGAAGATTCTGGTATTTTAGGTACATCTGGTGACTTTGCAGCTCCTACCGTAGCTAAGCCAGAGTTTACAGGCGGGGTCAATGGTGCAGATGCTGAGGTTCATCACATTTCAGACTTCACAGGCGGAGTGAATGGAGACGACTCACTTGTTACAGAAGTTCCAGAGTATAGTGGTGTTATATCTACATTAGGTGATTCTCCAGCTCCTACCGTAGCTAATCCAGAGTTTACAGGCGGGGTCAATGGTGCAGATGCTGAGATTCATCATCTTTCAGACTTTACAGGCGGAGTGAATGGAGGCGACTCACTTGTTACAGAAGTTCCAGAGTACAGAGGCTTCCTATTTACATTAGGTGATTCTCCAGCTCCTACCGTAGCTAAGCCAGAGTTTAGAGGCGGAGTCAATGGTGCAGATGCTGAGATTCATCATCTTTCAGACTTTACAGGCGGAGTGAATGGAGGCGACTCACTTGTTACAGAAGTTCCAGAGTATACAGGAACACTACCAACAGTAGTAGAAGAAACAGCCCCAACAGTTGAAAAACATGATTTTACAGGTGGAGTGAATGGAGGCGACTCACTTGTTGTAGAAGTTCCAGAGTACAGAGGCTTCCTATTTACATTAGGTGATTCTCCAGCTCCTACCGTAGCTAAGCCAGAGTTTAGAGGCGGAGTGAATGGTTCGGATGCTGAGGTCCATCATCTTTCAGACTATACAGGTGGAGTTCCTTTCACTGAATCTTCTATACTAGAAATGCCAGAGTATAAGGGTTCATTAGCAATAGTAGAAGAATCGGCCCCAACAGTTGAACGACATGACCTCACGGGTGAGATGAATGTGGTAGCAAGTCCTATGCATGATAACAATAGAGATAGTAAGAATGAAGCAACAATGAAACAAGGTATCGCAAGAATTGCTAGTTCACAACGTATTTTAAAAAATGAAACAGGAAGTATTCAAATTCAAGCTTCAGAAGAAGTATTGAAAAATGTGATAGGTATTCAAATTCAAGAAGTTCAAGTTAGTGATCTAAGTTCATTAAACTACAAAGCATTTGATATTCAATTAAAGGATACAGCTGCTAGAACTGTTCAGCCTAACGGAAAAGTCCTAGTTACTTTTGCTATGGATCAGTCTGTTGAGAATGTTTATGCTGTAGATCCAGAAGGAAAACTACACACTATTGAATTCGAACAAAAAGATGGAAAGATTATTTTTGAGATTAGCAATTCTAGTATTTATGCGATGACTTTCCGATTCTCTATCGACAATCCACCATTTAAAAATCCTACAGAAGATAACAAGGCTGAGGAAGTTTCACTGTCATCTAAATTGTTATCTACAAATGGAAACTCTGAATCTAATCGATTAGAGAATAAAGTAAGTAATAACGAACAGTCTAAGTTACCAAATACAGGTGAGTCTGTTTCATTACTAACAATCTTGTTTGGTTTTGTAGGAGTGTTTCTTGGAGCAATGATTTCTTATAAGCGAAAAGATAGATAATTTTTCTTCAGTAGTTCTTTGAACTTTTATGTTAATCTAAAATAAACTATTCGCTATGTGGGTGCGCGTCGAAGGTTATACTCAAAAAATTCTAAACGCGATACAGTAAAGGTGTTCAAGCTAATTGTAAAGCGAAAAGAGAAAAATATGGCACAAAAGGCTCAGGAGTTATCGTTTACACTCTTTATTGAAGGAGAAAGTCTAGTCCTAACTTAATGACATTGGAGAATATATTATTTCTCTTTTTGTTATAGAAGTCGAAAAGTACGTTTAAAGAAGATAGAAGTATAAAAAAATATTTCTGAAAATAGAATCTATTGTAGATTAATGTAGAAAAATATATTGTTTTATTGTATAATAAAGGAAAAATCTAGATTTTTAGGAAATAAAAATAATTACTTTTAGAGAGTCATAGATTAATCAAGAATAAGCAATCGTATTAGTTGAATTGCTTTCCAGTGCTAACTTTTTAACTAATTCAAAAATTTTAAAAAAGCGCTTAGCAAAAGCGTCGGAGGAGTTATATGAATCAGAGTTTTATTAATCGTAAAAACCGATATGGTATTAGAAAATTTACTATCGGAGTTGCTTCTATAGTTATCGGCTCGGTCTTGTCTGGTATTTCACCAGTATTAGCACAAGAAACCACTACTAATATTGATGCAAATAAGGTTGAAACTACTTTAGAAAGTAGAACATCTGTATCAGGACCTATAGCGGATTTAGAAGTGAAATCATCGGAAAGTGCAAAAATTACAGAGAAGAAGGAAGTTTTTGTAAGTGGTGTAAATGGTGGATTGAATAAGGATGGAATTAATACTTACCGAATTCCAGCACTGCTAAAAACAGATAAAGGCACATTAATTGCCGGAGCGGATGAAAGACGTTTACAATTCGCAGATTGGGGAGATATTGGTATGGTAGTTCGTCGAAGTCAGGACGGAGGAGAGACGTGGGGAGATAGAATAACAATTTCTAATCTTCGTGATAATCCAGATGCCAAAGACAAAACTGCTCCGTCACCCTTAAATATTGATATGGTATTAGTTCAAGATCCAGAAACTAAGAGAATCTTTTCGGTTTATGATATGTTCCCAGAAGGAAAAGCAGTATTCGGTATGCCTGCTAAACCTGAAAAAGCATACGAGCGTATAGGGGATAAAACTTATCAAATTTTATATAAAACAGGCGAAAAAGGATATTATACAATTCGTGAAAATGGTGAAGTTTATAATTCTAAAAATCAAAAAACAGATTATCATGTTGTAGTAAATCCCAAAAAACTAGGATATAGCGACAAAGGTGATTTGTATAAAGGAAAGGATTTAATTGGTAATGTTTACTTTGCACAAAGTACGAAAAATCCTTTTAGAGTTGCAAATACTAGCTATTTATGGATGTCTTATAGTGATGATGATGGTAAAACATGGTCTGCACCGAAAGATATCACACCAGGGATTCGACAAGATTGGATGAAATTCCTTGGAACAGGTCCTGGAACAGGTATTGTATTACGTACAGGTGAGCATAAGGGACGGATATTGGTACCAGCTTATACAACAAACAGTATTTCGCATTTAGGTGGTTCGCAGTCTTCGCGTCTAATTTATTCAGATGATCATGGGGTAACTTGGCATGCTGGAGAAGCCCCAAATGATAATCGACCTGTTGGAAATAGTGTCATCCACTCGTCTAATATGAATAATAGTGGCGCTCAAAATACAGAATCAACTGTTCTTCAATTAAATAATGGTGATGTCAAACTCTTCATGCGTGGCTTGACTGGAGATCTTCAGGTTGCTACTAGTAAAGATGGTGGAGTGACTTGGGAGAAAACAATAAAACGTTATCCAGAAGTAAAAGATGCCTATGTGCAAATGTCAGCTATTCATACTATGCATGATGGTAAAGAGTATATTATTCTTAGCAATGCTGCTGGACCAGGACGTGAACGAAAAGATGGTCTAGTTCACTTGGCACGTGTTGAGAAAAATGGCGAGTTAACTTGGCTGAAGCATAATCTGATTCAAGGTGGGGAATTTGCATATAATTCATTACAAGACTTAGGTGACGGAGAATACGGAATTTTATATGAACATAGCGAGAATAGTCAAAATCGCTATACAATTTTTTATAAGAAATTTAATTGGAACTTCTTGAGTAAATAAAAGCTAATTATAGACATAAGAAAACATCTCTGTGTTAGACTTGTCGTTCAAATACAAACGCTAAATTTCAAGTTAGTTAGCAACAAAAAATTCTCTGGGCGACTTGTAGTTCAAGCATTTTTTATGATAGTTATTAATCCAATTTTCGATGAATGCGACTTCTTTAGAAGTCGTTTTCTTTATGTGACTATTAGTCCGTCTCGCTCCGTTAGGTGCGAGACAAAAAAACCACCCGCTATGCGGGTGTGCGTCGAAGGTTATACCCCAAAAACTCCAAACGCGATACAGTAAAGGTGTTCAAGTCAATTGTAAAGCGAAAGGAGAAAAATATGGCACAAAAGGCACATAGTTTATCGCACACAAAGTGGTACTGTTTTATCACTTTGTGTTCACCCCTAAGTATAGACGAAAAGTCATTTATAATCAATATCGAAGTAGTTTAGGAGAAATATTTCATCGCTTGTGTAGTTATAAAGGAGTTGAAATTATCGAGGGTCACTTAATGCCAGACCATGTACATATGTTAGTAAGTATTCCACCAAGGATAAGTGTTTCGAGTTTCATGGGTTATTTAAAAGGTAAAAGAGTACTTATGATGTTTGATAAACACGCCAATCTCAAGTACAAGTTTGGGAATCGGCATTTCTGGGCGGAAGGTTATTATGTAAGTACAGTAGGGCTTAATAAAGCCACAATTAAGAAAGATATTCAAGATTAAAGAAATTATCCAGTGGATGATTTCTTCACGAGTATAAAAATTTGAGAACGAGTAAAGCATGATATAGCACTAGATAAATTGAGTGTAAAAGAATATGAGTATCCCTTTAGGGATAGTGGTAAGTAATACTAAAGCCTCTTTGAGAGGCAAGTGACGAGTCAAGAGCAATAAGGCTTGAACAACGTGAAAGCCAGCGTCTTTAGGCGCTGGCTGGTAATTTGGGCTTATAGCCCTGGGACAAACCACCCGTTTGACGGGTGGTCATGATTAGTTTCTTTAGGTAACCATTTATGAATGAGCTTATTGTGATTCTTATTAGTTTGATACTTAATGAAAATCAAAGAGCAAACTAGGAAGCTAGCCGCAAGCTGTACTTGAGTACGGTAAGGCGACGCTGACGTGGTTTGAAGAGATTTTCGAAGAGTATTAGTTCATTTGGGTGTAGATACGGATATTTATGTTATCTGAAACTACTTTCAGAAACAGCTGTTCTATAAAATACTTTTGAAACTGAAATCTATTCTATCACAAAGTATTGAAAACGCTTCATAAATGATATATAATGACCTCATAAGAACAAGGAAAAGGAGGGGAGAGGATGCCACAGATTACTAAAGAAGCCTTGATTGAACAAATCAAAGATGGAATCATCGTTTCTTGTCAGGCCCTTCCTCACGAACCGCTTTATACAGAAGCGGGAGGAGTCATTCCCTTGCTGGTCAAAGCGGCTGAGCAAGGTGGAGCAGTCGGTATCCGAGCAAACAGTGTTCGCGATATCAAGGAAATCAAGGAGGTTACCAACCTTCCAATCATTGGGATAATTAAACGAGATTATCCACCACAAGAACCCTTCATCACGGCTACCATGAAAGAAGTTGATGAATTGGCAGAACTGGACATCGAGGTGATTGCTCTGGATTGTACCAAGCGTGAACGCTACGATGGTTTGGAAATTCAAGAGTTCATTCGTCAGGTTAAAGAGAAATATCCTCATCAGCTCTTGATGGCTGATACAAGTACTTTCGAAGAAGGATTGGCAGCTGTTGAAGCAGGAATTGACTTTGTCGGAACAACCTTATCAGGCTACACATCTTACAGTCCTAAAGTGGATGGTCCCGATTTTGAATTAATCAAAAAACTCTGTGATGCTGGCGTGGATGTCATTGCAGAAGGGAAAATTCATACACCAGAACAAGCCAAACAAATCCTGGGATATGGAGTGCGAGGCATCGTTGTAGGTGGCGCTATTACTAGACCAAAAGAGATTACAGAACGCTTCGTTGCTGGTCTTAAATAACACAATTTAAAAACAGAGGAGAGTGGTGGATGCGTAGGATGAAATGAAAACGTATACAAATGCAAGAACTCATTATCCAATATGGATACGCTTATCAATTAGGAGAATACAAATGAAATTTAGAAAACTAGCTTGTACAGTACTTGCGGGTGCTGCGGTTCTTAGCCTTGCTGCATGTGGTAATTCTGGTGGAAGTAAAGATGCTGGAAAGTCTGGTAGCGATAGTGGAAAAACAGAAATCACTTGGTGGGCATTCCCAGTCTTCACTCAAGAAAAAACTGGTGACGGTGTTGGAACATATGAAAAATCAATCATCGAAGCTTTTGAAAAAGCAAATCCAGATGTAAAAGTGAAATTGGAAACCATCGACTTCAAGTCAGGTCCTGAAAAAATCACAACAGCTATCGAAGCAGGAACAGCTCCAGACGTACTCTTTGACGCACCAGGACGTATCATCCAATATGGTAAAAATGGTAAATTAGCTGAATTGAATGATATTTTCACAGATGAATTTGTCAAAGATGTCAACAATGAAAATATCGTACAAGCAAGTAAGGCTGGAGATAAAGCCTATATGTATCCAATCAGTTCAGCACCATTCTACATGGCTATGAACAAGAAAATGTTGGAAGAAGCTGGAGTTGCAAACCTTGTAAAAGAAGGTTGGACAACTGATGATTTTGAAAAAGTTTTGAAAGCGCTTAAAGACAAAGGCTACACACCAGGTTCATTGTTCAGTTCTGGTCAAGGGGGAGACCAAGGAACACGTGCCTTCATCTCAAACCTTTACGGCGGTTCTGTAACAGATAAAGATGTAACAAAATATACAACTGATGATCCTAAATTCGTCAAAGGTCTTGAAAAAGCAGCTAGCTGGATCAAAGACGGTTTGTTGAACAACGGTTCACAATTTGACGGTGGAGCAGATATCCAAAACTTTGCCAACGGTCAAACATCTTACACAATCCTTTGGGCACCAGCTCAAAACGGTATCCAAGCTAAACTCTTGGAAGCAAGTAAAGTAGAAGTGGTAGAAGTACCATTCCCATCAGATTCAGGTAAACCAGCTCTTGAATACCTTGTAAACGGATTTGCAGTATTCAACAACAAAGACGACAAGAAAGTTGCAGCATCTAAGAAATTCATCCAATTTATCGCGGATGATAAAGAATGGGGTCCAAAAAGACGTTGTTCGTACAGGTGCCTTCCCAGTTCGTACTTCATTTGGTAAACTTTATGAAGACAAACGTATGGAAACAATCAGTGGTTGGACTAAATACTACTCACCATACTACAACACTATCAATGGTTTTTGCTGAAATGAGAACACTTTGGTTCCCAATGTTGCAATCTGTATCAAATGGTGACGAAAAACCAGCGGACGCTTTTGAAAGCCTTCACTGAAAAAAAGCTAACGAAACAATTAAAAAAAGCTACAAAACAATAAGCACTAATACTCAATGAAAATCAAAGAGCAAACTAGGAAGCTAGCCGCAGGCTGTACTTAAGTACGGCAAGGCAACGCTGACGTGGTTTGAATTCGATTTTCGAAGAGTATAAATCAGATTGATTCCTCCCTTTTCCCAGTGCATAGTCTATGTAAGAAAAGGGAGGATTTTGTTTGAAATGTAAGGAACTGTCACGAAATTAAAATGAAGTTCTTACATAAGCGAATCTTAAAAAATTTCATTTTGATTTTAAAACAGTTCAAGAAAGTCAAAAAATTATTCTATTTGAAAGAGAGGTGCCGACTGTGAAAGTCAATAAAATTCGTATGCGGGAAACAGTGATTTCCTATGCTTTCCTAGCACCAGTGTTGTTCTTCTTTGTCATCTTTGTATTGGCTCCTATGGTGATGGGATTCATTACAAGTTTCTTTAATTACTCTATGACAAACTTTGAGTTTGTAGGCTTAAACAACTATATTCGTATGTTTAAAGACCCTGTGTTTATGAAGTCTTTGATTAACACGGTTATCCTGGTTATTGGATCTGTGCCAGTTGTTGTTCTATTCTCACTCTTTGTAGCATCGCAAACCTATCACCAAAATGCTATCGCTAGATCATTCTATCGCTTTGTCTTCTTCCTTCCTGTTGTAACAGGTAGTGTTGCCGTAACAGTTGTTTGGAAATGGATCTATGATCCGCTATCAGGTATCTTAAACTTTGTTTTGAAATCTAGTCATATTATTACTCAAAACATTTCATGGCTTGGTGATAAGCACTGGGCATTGATGGCGATTATGATTATCCTCTTGACAACTTCAGTTGGTCAGCCCATTATCCTTTATATCGCTGCTATGGGGAATATTGACAATTCACTGGTTGAAGCGGCGCGTGTTGATGGTGCAACTGAGTTTCAAGTTTTCTGGAAGATTAAATGGCCAAGCCTTCTTCCAACAACTCTTTATATTGCAATCATCACAACAATTAACTCATTCCAGTGTTTCGCCTTGATTCAGCTTTTGACATCTGGTGGTCCAAACTACTCAACAAGTACACTTATGTACTACCTTTACGAAAAAGCCTTCCAATTGACAGAATACGGCTATGCCAACACAATTGGTGTCTTCTTGGCAGTCATGATTGCGATCGTAAGCTTTGTTCAATTTAAAGTACTTGGAAACGACGTAGAATACTAAAGAAAGGAGACAGCTATGCAATCTACAGAAAAAAAAAAACCATTAACAGCCTTCACTGTTATTTCAACAATCATTTTGCTCTTGTTGACTGTGCTGTTCATCTTTCCATTCTACTGGATTTTGACAGGGGCATTCAAATCACAACCTGATACAATCGTTATTCCACCTCAGTGGTTCCCTAAAATGCCAACCATGGAAAACTTCCAACAACTCATGGTGCAGAACCCTGCCTTGCAATGGATGTGGAACTCAGTATTTATCTCATTGGTAACCATGTTCCTAGTCTGTGCAACTTCATCTCTAGCAGGTTATGTATTGGCTAAAAAACGTTTCTATGGTCAACGCATTCTATTTGCAATCTTTATTGCTGCCATGGCTCTTCCGAAACAAGTTGTTCTTGTACCATTGGTACGTATCGTCAACTTCATGGGAATCCATGACACTCTTTGGGCAGTTATCTTGCCTTTGATTGGATGGCCATTTGGGGTTTTCCTCATGAAACAGTTCAGTGAAAATATTCCAACAGAGTTGCTTGAATCAGCTAAATCGATGGTTGTGGTGAGATTCGTACTTTCTGGAGCGTAGCCTTCCCAATTGTAAAACCAGGGTTTGCAGCTCTTGCAATCTTCACCTTCATCAATACTTGGAATGACTACTTCATGCAGTTGGTAATGTTGACTTCACGTCAAAATTTGACCATCTCACTTGGGGTTGCGACCATGCAGGCTGAAATGGCAACCAACTATGGTTTGATTATGGCAGGAGCTGCTCTTGCAGCCGTGCCAATCGTAACAGTCTTCCTAGTCTTCCAGAAATCCTTCACACAGGGTATTACTATGGGAGCTGTTAAAGGATAATACTCTGCGAAAATCGAATTCAAACTACGTCAGCGTCACCTTGCCATACTTAAGTATTGTCTGCGGTTAGCTTCCTAGTTTGCTCTTCAATTTTCATTGAGTATAGGAAAATTAATCTATCAAAATACAGAAGTATATTTTATAGATTTAGAGAATATAGAGTTATAAGTGTCTACAAAATGTTGGGTATTTTCTTACCTTGGAGATTTTGTTAGACACTTATAAACTTAAGAATGGTTTTAGTTAACTATCAGAAACGAAGGAAAGAGTATGATTTTTGACGATTTGAAAAACATCACCTTTTACAAAGGAATTCATCCCAATCTAGACAAGGCTATCGACTATCTCTACCAACATCGTAAGGATTCTTTCGAACTAGGTAAGTATGATATTGATGGAGATAAAGTCTTTCTAGTTGTTCAGGAAAATGTCCTCAATCAAGCTGAAAATGACCAGTTTGAACATCACAAGAACTATGCAGATTTGCATTTGCTGGTAGAAGGACATGAATATTCGAGTTACGGTTCACGTATCAAAGATGAAGCAGTAGCATTCGACGAAGCGAGTGACATTGGCTTTGTTCATTGTCATGAAAACTACCCACTCTTGTTGGGTTATCACAATTTTGCAATTTTCTTTCCAGGAGAACCACACCAGCCAAATGGCTATGCAGGTATGGAAGACAAGGTTCGCAAATATCTCTTTAAAATTTTGATTGATTAAAAAATCAGGAGGAGCAAACATGGCACAAAAAGGAGTAAGCCTTATCAAGGCAGCATTTGATACAGACAACTTTCTCATGCGTTTTAGCGAGAAAGTCTTGGACATCGTGACAGTCAATCTTCTTTTTGTCGTCTCTTGTTTACCCATCGTGACGATTGGAGTGGCTAAAATCAGCCTCTACGAGACCATGTTCGAAGTTAAGAAGAGCAGACGGGTGCCTGTTTTTAAAATCTATCTAAGAGCTTTTAAGCAAAATCTGAAATTGGGTTTCCAATTAGGTTTGCTTGAGTTGGGTATCGTCTCGTTAAGCCTTCTAGATCTCTATCTCTTCTGGGGTCAGACAGCTATGCCTTTCCAAATGGTGAAAGCTATTTGTCTAGGCGTTCTTATCTTCCTCACTATCGTGATGTTGGCTAGCTATCCCATCGCTGCACGTTATGACCTATCTTGGAAAGAAATTCTTCAAAAAGGATTGATGTTGGCTAGTTTTAATGCTCCTTGGTTTATCTTGATGATCGTAATTATCTTTTTGATTTTGATGATTCTATATCTATCAGCCTTTACCCTTCTATTGGGAGGATCAGCTTTTATTCTCTTTGGTTTTGGACTTCTTGCTTTTTTACAAGTAGGAGTGATGGAAAAGCTATTTGCTAAGTATGAGTAAGGGTTGCAATTATTTCTGAAACTACTTTCAAACGCTCCAAACGCTATTCTATAAGCAAGAAACTAAAATCTAAGTGTCTACAAGATATTGAAAGCCTTTTCGGTAAAGTGTATACTAAAGAAGTAAAGAAAGAATCTGCTTTAGCAGAAAATAAAAATAATAGGAGAAAATCTATGTCAGATTTGAAAAAATACGAAGGTGTCATTCCAGCCTTCTACGCATGTTATGATGAACAAGGAGAAGTAAGTCCAGAACGTACGCGTGCCTTGGTTCAATACTTCATTGATAAAGGTGTTCAAGGTCTCTATGTCAATGGTTCTTCTGGTGAATGTATCTACCAAAGTGTTGAAGACCGCAAGTTAATTTTGGAAGAAGTTATGGCGGTTGCCAAAGGTAAATTGACCATTATCGCTCACGTTGCTTGCAATAATACTAAAGATAGTATGGAACTTGCTCGCCATGCAGAAAGCTTGGGTGTAGATGCCATTGCGACGATTCCACCAATTTACTTCCGCTTGCCAGAATACTCCGTTGCTAAATACTGGAATGATATCAGCTCTGCAGCTCCAAACACAGACTACGTCATCTACAACATTCCTCAATTGGCAGGTGTTGCTTTGACTCCAAGTCTTTATACTGAAATGTTGAAGAATCCTCGTGTTATCGGTGTGAAGAATTCTTCTATGCCAGTTCAAGATATCCAAACTTTTGTTAGCCTTGGTGGAGAAGACCATATCGTCTTTAATGGTCCAGATGAGCAGTTCCTAGGAGGACGCCTCATGGGTGCTAAGGCTGGTATCGGTGGTACTTACGGTGCTATGCCAGAACTCTTCTTGAAACTCAATCAGTTGATTGCTGACAAAGACTTGGAAACAGCGCGTGAATTGCAGTATGCAATCAACGCAATCATTGGCAAATTAACTGCTGCACATGGAAATATGTACGGTGTGATTAAGGAAGTCTTGAAGATCAATGAAGGCTTGAATATTGGTTCTGTTCGTTCACCATTGACACCAGTAACTGAAGAAGATCGTCCAGTTGTAGAAGCAGCTGCAGCCTTGATTCGTGAAACCAAGGAGCGCTTCCTCTAATCTATAAGGAGGTATTTATGACACACTACGTTGCAATTGATATCGGTGGAACCAACATCAAATATGGTTTGATCGACCAAGAAGGCCAACTGGTTGAATCGCATGAAATGCCAACAGAGGCATATAAGGGTGGGCCCCATATCTTACAAAAGACAAAAGATATCGTAGGCAGTTATTTAGAAAAAGGACCAGTAGCAGGTGTTGCCATTTCTTCTGCAGGAATGGTAGATCCAGATAAGGGTGAGATTTTCTATGCTGGACCTCAAATCCCTAACTACGCAGGGACCCAGTTCAAAAAGGAAATCGAGACTAGTTTTAATATTCCTTGTGAGATTGAAAATGATGTCAACTGTGCAGGTCTTGCAGAGGCAGTATCTGGTTCAGGTAAGGGAGCAAGTGTCACCCTTTGCTTGACCATTGGAACAGGTATTGGTGGTTGCTTGATTATGGATGGGAAAGTCTTCCATGGTTTTAGTAATTCAGCCTGTGAAGTTGGTTATATGCATATGCAGGATGGAGCTTTCAGGATCTCGCTTCTACTACAGCTTTGGTGGAGTATGTAGCTAAGGCTCATGGTGAGGAAGTGGAACACTGGAATGGTCGTAGAATTTTCAAAGAAGCTACAGAAGGCAATAAACTCTGCATGGAAGGCATTGACCGGATGGTAGATTACCTTGGGAAAGGTCTGGCAAATATTTGCTATGTTGCCAATCCAGAAGTGGTCATTCTAGGTGGTGGTATCATGGGGCAAGAGGCTATCCTCAAACCGAAAATCCGCACAGCCTTGAAGGCAGCCTTAGTGCCAAGTCTAGCTGAAAAAACACGATTAGAATTTGCCCATCACCAAAATACAGCAGGTATGTTGGGTGCCTACTATCATTTCAAGACAAAACAATCCTAGTTTGGCTGAGCCAAACTAGGATTTTCTGACACGTTTTTGTCTACGATAGCCATTGAGTTTTTTATTTTCCCAGTAGCTATTAAAGATTTTCTCCTTGCTTTCACGATTGATTTCCAAAAAGTAGGCATAAATCAAATCGATAAAGAAGAGCATAGGAAGTTGAGCGGATATACGTTGGATGTAGGAAGGTTGGTTGTGGCTAGCAACGAGAACGGTCTCTGTATAGGTCTGGCTATCTTTATTGGGAACACTTGAAAAGAGTACAGTCTTTGCCCCCATCTCCTTGGCGTCTAATAAACTGTCTAAAATAGAGGGAGTTGCGCCAGAAAGTGAGAAACCAAGTACGAGACAATTTTCATCCATAATGCTGGTTGTCCAAGCAAAGCCGTCTTGATCGGTTAAAGCTTCGCAGACCACGCCCAGACGCATGAAGCGTAATTTCATTTCACGAGCGACAAGGCCAGAACTCCCTGTTCCGAAGAAGTAGACACGCTCAGCATCTTCGATTAATTGGGCAATTCGTTCTAGTTGGACTTCGTCAATCAAGTCTTGTGTTTGTTCCCGCATATTGCTATAGCTTCTGAGGACTCGTTTGGTCAGTGGACTGTGCTTGAAGACTTGGTTGGCTTGATTTTCTGCCTCATGTTGGTATTGGAAAATAAATTCTCGGTAGCCAGTAAAGCCACACTTTTTAGCAAAGCGAGTTAGTGCAGCCTGAGAGATATGTAATTTTTGAGTGACCTGTTGGGAGGAAAGGTCATCTTGAATGGTTTCTGCTTGTAAAAAATAGCGAGCGATTTCTTGCTCTAGGTCTGTCATTTCTTCAAAATGTGAATCAATGACAGTTGCGATATCTGGTTTGTCCATAGGGAAGGCTCCTTTAAATGAGTCGTGTTGGAAAAAGACTAGATTATTGAACTTTTACATTCATTATAACATATAATATAGGGATGAATAAATAAAAACGTATCTTACTGTAAAAACGAAAAAAAGCTTCTTTCTTTTCCATAATTTTTCTGCTCAAATTGTGGTACAATTAAGAGTAAGATTTTAAGTTAGAAATGAGACTGATTTGTATGAGAAAATTTAACAGCCATTCGATTCCGATTCGGCTTAATTTATTGTTTTCAATCGTCATTTTGCTCTTTATGACCATTATTGGTCGTTTGTTGTATATGCAGGTTTTGAACAAGGATTTTTACGAAAAAAAGCTAGCCTCAGCTAGTCAGACCAAGGTCACAACCAGTTCTGCTCGTGGGGAAATTTATGATGCTAGTGGAAAACCTTTGGTAGAAAATACGTTAAAGCAGGTTGTTTCCTTTACGCGTAGTAATAAAATGACGGCTACAGACTTAAAAGAAATAGCTAAAAAGTTACTGACTTATGTGAGCATCAGTTCGCCAAATTTGACAGAACGCCAGCTGGCTGATTACTATTTGGCTGATCCTGAAATCTATAAAAAAACAGTGGAAGCTCTCCCAAGTGAGAAACGCTTGGATTCAGATGGCAATCGCCTATCCGAATCAGAACTGTATAACAATGCGGTCGATAGTGTCCCAACAAGTCAACTAAACTATACAGAGGATGAAAAGAAAGAAATCTATCTTTTTAGTCAGTTAAATGCTGTTGGAAACTTTGCGACAGGAACCATTGCGACAGATCCTCTAAATGATTCTCAGGTGGCTGTTATTGCCTCTATTTCAAAGGAGATGCCTGGCATTAGTATTTCTACTTCTTGGGATCGAAAGATTTTGGAAACTTCCCTTTCTTCTATAGTAGGGAGTGTATCCAGTGAAAAAGCCGGTCTCCCAGCGGAAGAAGCAGAAGCCTATCTTAAAAAGGGCTATTCTCTAAATGACCGTGTTGGAACCTCCTATTTGGAAAAGCAATATGAAGAGACCTTACAAGGAAAACGCTCGGTAAAAGAAATCCATCTGGACAAATATGGCAACATGGAAAGTGTGGATACAATTGAGGAAGGTAGTAAAGGAAACAATATCAAGCTGACCATTGATTTGGCCTTCCAAGATAGCGTGGATGCTTTGCTGAAAAGTTATTTCAATTCCGAGCTAGGAAATGGTGGAGCTAAATATTCTGAAGGTGTCTATGCAGTCGCCCTTAACCCAAAAACAGGTGCTGTTTTATCCATGTCAGGGATCAAACATGACCTGAAACGGGAGAGTTGACTCCTGATTCCTTGGGAACGGTAACCAATGTCTTTGTCCCAGGTTCGGTTGTCAAGGCTGCGACCATCAGCTCTGGCTGGGAAAATGGAGTCTTATCAGGAAACCAGACCTTGACAGACCAGTCCATTGTCTTTCAAGGTTCAGCTCCCATCAATTCTTGGTATACTCCTCAGGCTTACGGTTCATTCCCTATCACAGCAGTCCAAGCTCTGGAGTATTCATCTAATTCCTATATGGTCCAAACAGCTCTAGGTCTTATGGGGCAGACCTACCAACCCAATATGTTTGTCGGCACCAGCAAGCTAGAGTCTGCTATGGGGAAATTGCGTTCAACCTTTGGTGAATATGGTTTGGGTTCTGCGACCGGGATTGACCTACCAGATGAATCTACTGGATTTGTTCCCAAAGACTATAGCTTTGCTAATTACATTACTAATGCCTTTGGGCAGTTTGATAACTATACGCCCATGCAGTTGGCTCAGTATGTAGCAACTATTGCAAATGATGGTGTTCGTGTGGCTCCTCGTATTGTTGAAGGCATTTATGGTAATAATGATAAGGGAGGACTGGGCGACTTGATTCAGCAACTGCAACCGACAGAGATGAATAAGGTCAATATATCCGACTCCGATATGAGTGTCTTGCACCAAGGTTTTTATCAGGTTGCTCATGGGACTAGTGGATTGACAACTGGACGTGCCTTTTCAAATGGTGCCTTGGTATCTATTAGCGGAAAAACGGGGACAGCCGAAAGCTATGTGGCAGATGGTCAGCAAGCAACCAATACCAATGCGGTGGCCTATGCCCCATCTGATAATCCCCAAATCGCTGTTGCAGTGGTCTTTCCTCATAATACCAATCTAACAAATGGTGTAGGACCTTCCATTGCGCGTGACATTATCAATCTGTATCAAAAATACCATCCAATGAACTAGAAAGGAAATTATGCTTTATCCAACACCCATTGCCAAGCTGATTGACAGTTATTCTAAGTTACCAGGTATCGGGATTAAGACGGCTACGCGTCTGGCCTTTTATACGATTGGGATGTCTGATGATGATGTCAATGAATTTGCAAAAAATCTCCTTTCTGCTAAGAGAGAATTGACCTACTGTTCTATTTGTGGACGTTTGACAGACGACGATCCTTGTTCTATCTGTACTGATCCGACTCGTGACCAGACAACGATTTTGGTGCTAGAGGATAGTCGGGATGTGGCGGCCATGGAAAATATCCAAGAATACCATGGACTCTATCATGTCCTGCATGGCCTTATTTCTCCTATGAATGGTATCAGTCCAGACGATATCAATCTCAAGAGCCTTATGACTCGTCTTATGGATAGTGAGGTTTCAGAGGTAATCGTAGCAACCAATGCCACAGCAGATGGGGAAGCGACTTCCATGTATCTTTCCCGCTTACTCAAGCCAGCTGGGATCAAGGTTACGCGCCTGGCACGAGGCCTTGCTGTGGGAGCAGATATCGAGTATGCGGACGAAGTGACCCTCTTACGGGCTATTGAAAATCGGACAGAGTTGTAAGTGTAGACAAATTTACGAACTCCAATCATTTATAAAAAATCAAAGAGGCTGAAAATCGTTCATATTGGCCTCTTTTTGTATAGTGTGATGAGTAGGATCAGGTTCAAGTTTTAAAAAAACAAGCAAATATGATATACTAAAGAGCGAGTATTCTAGTAGAATTAGGACAAATAATATGAAACAAACGATTATTCTTTTATATGGTGGACGGAGTGCGGAACGTGAAGTCTCTGTCCTTTCAGCTGAGAGTGTCATGCGTGCGGTCAATTACGACCGTTTCACAGTTAAGACTTTCTTCATCAGCCAGTCAGGTGACTTTATCAAAACGCAGGAATTTAGTCAGACTCCAGGTCAAGAGGATCGTCTTATGACCAATGAAACCATTGATTGGGATAAGCAAGTTGCACCAAGTGCCATCTACGAAGAAGGTGCAGTTGTCTTTCCAGTTCTTCACGGTCCGATGGGAGAAGATGGCTCTGTTCAAGGATTCCTTGAAATTTTGAAAATGCCTTATGTCGGCTGTAATATCTTGTCATCTAGTCTTGCCATGGATAAAATCACGACCAAGCGTGTTTTAGAATCTGCTGGTATTGCCCAAGTTCCTTATGTGGCCATCGTTGAAGGTGATGATGTGACTGCTAAAATTGCTGAAGTGGAAGAAAAATTGACTTATCCAGTCTTCACTAAGCCGTCAAACATGGGTTCTAGTGTCGGTATTTCTAAGTCTGAAAATCAAGAAGAACTTCGTCAAGCCTTGGAACTTGCCTTCCAATATGACAGCCGTGTCTTGGTAGAGCAAGGGGTAAATGCCCGTGAAATCGAGGTTGGTCTCTTGGGGAATTACGATGTCAAAAGCACCCTTCCAGGAGAAGTAGTCAAGGATGTTGCCTTTTATGACTACGATGCCAAGTATATTGACAACAAGATTACCATGGATATTCCAGCCAAAATCAGTGATGATGTGGTAGCTGTCATGCGTCAAAATGCAGAAACTGCCTTCCGTGCCATTGGTGGGCTCGGTCTATCTCGTTGCGATTTCTTCTATACAGATAAGGGAGAGATCTTCCTCAACGAGCTCAATACCATGCCAGGTTTCACCCAGTGGTCTATGTACCCACTACTTTGGGACAATATGGGAATCAGCTACCCAGACCTAATCGAGCGTTTGGTTGACCTTGCCAAGGAAAGTTTTGACAAGCGCGAAGCGCATTTGCTATAAAAATGAAAGAGAGGGTAGAAGCAAGAACCATCACTGCAAGGTGGTCAGAGTTCTTGGACTTCAACCCTTTTTAAAGGAGTAGAAATGAAATTAACAATCCATGAAGTGGCTCAAGTTGTAGGAGCTAAAAATGATGTTAGTCTTTTTGCGGACGCTCAGTTAGAAAAGGCTGAGTTTGACAGTCGATTGATTGGGACTGGAGATTTATTTGTGCCACTTAAAGGTGCGCGTGACGGTCATGACTTTATCGAAACAGCCTTTGAAAATGGCGCTGCTGTAACCTTGTCTGAGAAAGAGCTTGCAAATCATCCTTATATTCTAGTAGACGATGTGTTGACTGCCTTTCAACAACTAGCTGCCTATTATCTTGGAAAAACGGCTGTTGATGTCTTTGCAGTTACAGGTTCAAATGGCAAGACAACGACCAAGGATATGTTGGCGCACTTGCTATCAACAACCTACAAAACCTACAAAACACAAGGCAATTACAATAACGAGATTGGACTTCCTTACACCGTTCTCCATATGCCTGAAGGGACAGAAAAGTTGGTCTTGGAGATGGGGCAGGATCACTTGGGAGATATTCATCTCTTGTCTGAATTGGCTCGTCCAAAAACAGCCATCGTAACCTTGGTTGGAGAAGCCCATTTGGCCTTTTTCAAAGACCGTTCTGAGATTGCTAAAGGGAAAATGCAAATTGCAGATGGCATGGCTTCGAATTCCTTGCTCTTGGCGCCAGCTGACCCGATTGTAGAGGACTACTTGCCAACTGATAAAAAGGTGGTCCGTTTTGGGCAAGGAGCAGAGCTGGAAATCACAGACTTGGTTGAGCGTAAGGACAGTCTGACCTTTAAGGCTAATTTCTTGGAACAAGCCCTCGATTTGCCAGTGACTGGTAAGTACAATGCCACTAATGCCATGATTGCGTCTTATGTTGCCCTACAAGAAGGGGTTTCAGAGGAGCAAATTCATAAGGCCTTCCAAAATCTTGAATTGACGCGTAACCGTACCGAGTGGAAGAAAGCAGCCAATGGAGCAGATATTCTGTCAGATGTTTATAATGCAAATCCAACTGCTATGAAGCTGATTTTAGAGACTTTCTCTGCCATTCCAGCCAATGAAGGCGGCAAAAAAATCGCTGTTCTAGCGGATATGAAGGAGCTTGGTGACCAGTCTGTTCAACTCCATAACCAGATGATTTTGAGTATCTCGCCAGATGTGCTTGATACCGTGATTTTCTATGGAGAAGACATTGCTGAATTAGCCCAATTGGCCAGTCAAATGTTCCCAATTGGCCACGTTTACTACTTCAAGAAACAGAAGACCAAGACCAATTTGAAGACCTAGTCAAGCAGGTCAAGGAAAGTCTAGGAGCTAATGACCAAATCCTGCTCAAAGGCTCTAACTCTATGAATCTAGCCAAGTTAGTAGAAAGTTTAGAAACTGAAGACAAGTAATTTTGTCAAACATTTACGTATTTCTAAATCCATTTTTGACAAATAGCATGGTATAATAAAATGCAGGAAAATTTTGAATCATGAGGAAGACTAGATGAATTTATGGGATATTTTCTTTACGACCCAAGCAACAGAGCCACCCAAGTTTGATCTTTTTTGGTATGTCAGTATATTTACACTCTTGGCCTTGACCTTTTATACAGCCTATCGCTATCGCGAGAAGAAGGTTTACCAACGATTTTTTCAAATCTTACAGGCAGTTCAGTTGATCCTACTTTATGGTTGGTATGGTGTCAACCATATGCCGCTGTCAGAAAGCTTACCTTTTTACCATTGCCGTATGGCTATGTTTGTGGTACTCTTGCTTCCTGGTCAGTCTAAATATAGGCAGTATTTTGCATTACTAGGAACATTTGGGACATTAGCAGCCTTTGTTTATCCAGTGCCAGATGCTTATCCTTTCCCCCATATTGCGATTTTGTCCTTTATCTTTGGGCATTTAGCACTCTTGGGGAACTCTCTAGTTTATCTATTGAGACACTATAATGCGCGATTGCTGGATGTGAAGGGAATTTTTCTCATGACCTTTGCCCTAAATGCCTTGATTTTTGTGGTCAATTTGGTAACAGGTGGCGATTACGGATTCTTGACAAAACCGCCATTGGTTGGAGATCACGGCTTAGTAGCTAATTATTTAATCGTTTCCCTGGCCTTGTCGGCGGCGATTGCGTTGACAAAGAAAATTTTGGAACTATTTTTAGAACAAGAAGCAGAAAAAATGATTGCAAAGAAAGCTTAGAAATGAGCTTTCTTTTTTGTACAATAGACAGATTGTTGACAAAGTTTACAGTGAATGAATTTCTGAACAGAAAAACTAAAAAATTGGCGGGTAAATTTAGGAAAAAACTGAGCACGATGAGATTTTTTGTGTTATAATATTCTGTGAATAGCTATGCCTACGTTTAGCTATTGAATATTACGAAGTTAGAAACTTGGAAGATAGAGAGGATGCGATGTAATGGCTAGAGAAGGCTTTTTTACAGGTCTAGATATTGGAACAAGCTCTGTCAAGGTGCTTGTAGCTGAGCAGAGAAATGGTGAATTAAATGTAATTGGCGTGAGTAATGCCAAAAGTAAAGGTGTAAAGGATGGAATTATTGTTGATATTGATGCAGCAGCAACTGCTATCAAATCAGCAATTTCCCAAGCAGAAGAAAAAGCAGGCATCTCAATTAAATCAGTAAATGTTGGTTTGCCAGCTAATCTTTTACAGGTAGAACCAACTCAAGGAATGATTCCAGTTACATCTGATACAAAAGAAATTACAGACCAAGATGTCGAAAATGTTGTCAAATCAGCCTTGACTAAGAGTATGACACCTGATCGTGAGGTTATCACATTCATCCCTGAGGAATTTATTGTTGATGGCTTCCAAGGGATTCGTGATCCACGTGGCATGATGGGAGTTCGCCTTGAAATGCGTGGTTTGCTTTATACAGGCCCTCGCACTATTTTACACAATCTACGTAAGACAGTTGAACGTGCAGGTGTTCAGGTTGAAATATTATTATTTCACCACTGGCTTTGGTTCGTTCAGTCTTGAACGAAGGAGAGCGTGAATTTGGAGCTACTGTGATTGATATGGGAGCAGGTCAAACAACTGTTGCTACAATCCGTAACCAAGAACTCCAGTTTACCAATATTCTTCAAGAAGGTGGAGATTATGTAACTAAGGATATTTCTAAAGTCTTGAAGACATCACAGAAACTAGCTGAAGGTTTGAAATTAAACTATGGAGAGGCTTATCCTCCTCTCGCAAGTAAAGAAACATTCCAAGTCGAAGTGATTGGGGAAGTAGAACCTGTTGAAGTAACAGAAAATTACTTGTCAGAGATTATTTCTGCACGAATTAAGCATATTTTTGAACAAATCAAACAAGACTTAGACAGAAGACATTTATTGGATCTTCCTGGTGGCATTGTTTTGATTGGTGGAACGGCTATTTTACCGGGTATTGTGGAGCTTGCTCAAGAAGTTTTTGGTGTTCGTGTGAAACTCTATGTTCCAAACCAAGTTGGAATTCGTAATCCGGCTTTTGCGCATGTGATTAGTCTTTCAGAATTCGCGGGACAATTGACAGAAGTACATCTCTTGGCTCAACGAGCAGTTAAGGGTGATGAAGGATTATTCCAACAACCACTCAGTTTTGGGGGAATGATTCAGAAAACAGCTCAGTTTGTTCAATCAACTCCTGTTCAACCAGCTCCTGCTCCAGAAGTAGAACCTGTAGCTCCGGCAGAACAAGTTGCAGATTTTCAACAGACTTCACAAAATAAACCGAAATTGGCAGATCGTTTCCGTGGCTTGATCGGAAGCATGTTTGACGAATAAAGAGGAAAAATAAATTATGACATTTTCATTTGATACAGCTGCTGCCCAAGGTGCAGTGATTAAAGTAATTGGTGTCGGTGGAGGTGGTGGCAATGCCATCAACCGTATGGTCGACGAAGGTGTTACAGGCGTAGAATTTATCGCAGCAAATACAGATGTGCAAGCCTTGAGCAGTACAAAAGCTGAGACTGTTATTCAGTTAGGACCCTAAAATTGACTCGCGGTTTGGGTGCAGGAGGTCAACCTGAGGTTGGTCGTAAGGCTGCTGAAGAAAGCGAAGAAACACTGACTGAAGCTATCAGTGGCGCGGATATGGTCTTCATCACTGCTGGTATGGGAGGAGGCTCTGGAACTGGAGCTGCCCCTGTTATTGCTCGTATCGCTAAAGATTTGGGTGCTCTTACAGTTGGTGTTGTAACACGCCCGTTTGGTTTTGAAGGAAGCAAACGTGGACAATTTGCTGTAGAAGGAATCAATCAACTTCGTGAGCATGTAGATACTTTATTGATCATCTCAAATAATAACTTGCTTGAAATTGTTGATAAGAAGACACCGCTTTTGGAGGCTCTTAGCGAAGCAGATAACGTTCTTCGTCAAGGTGTTCAAGGAATTACCGATTTGATTACCAATCCAGGATTGATTAACCTTGATTTTGCCGATGTGAAAACGGTAATGGCAAATAAAGGGAATGCTCTTATGGGTATTGGTATCGGTAGTGGAGAAGAACGTGTTGTTGAAGCAGCACGTAAGGCAATTTACTCTCCACTTCTTGAAACAACCATTGATGGAGCAGAAGATGTGATTGTCAACGTAACTGGTGGTCTTGACTTAACCTTGATTGAGGCAGAAGAGGCTTCACAAATTGTAAACCAAGCAGCAGGACAAGGAGTAAACATCTGGCTCGGTACTTCAATTGATGAAAGTATGCGTGATGAGATTCGTGTAACAGTTGTTGCAACGGGTGTTCGTCAAGACCGCGTAGAAAAGGTTGTGACTCCACAAGCTAGACCTACTACCAACTACCGTGAGACAGTGAGACCAGCTCATTCACATGGCTTTGATCGTCATTTTGATATGGCAGAAACGGCTGAATTGCCAAAACAAAATCAACGTCGCTCGGAACAAGCTCAAGGATCTGCTTTTGGTGATTGGGATTTACGTCGCGAGACAATTGTTCGTCCGACTGATTCAGTAGTGTCACCGGTAGAACGTTTTGAAATTCCAAATTCACAAGATGAAGATGAGTTGGATACACCTCCATTTTTCAAAAATCGTTAAGTAAATGAATGTAAAAGAAAATACAGAACGTGTTTTTCGAGAAGTCGCAGAAGCAAGTCTGAGTGCTCATCGCGAGAGTGGCTCAGTCTCTGTCATTGCAGTTACCAAGTATGTAGATGTACCGACAGCGGAAGCCTTGCTTCCGCTAGGGGTTCATCATATCGGTGAAAATCGTGTAGATAAGTTTCTGGAGAAATATCAAGCTTTAAGAGATCGAGATGTGACTTGGCATTTGATTGGTACCTTGCAAAGACGTAAGGTGAAAGATGTCATTCAATACGTTGATTATTTCCATGCTTTGGATTCAGTAAAGCTAGCAGAGGAAATTCAAAAAAGAAGTGACCGAGTCATCAAGTGTTTCATTCAGGTGAATATTTCTAACGAAGAAAGTAAACACGGCTTTTCGAGAGAAGAATTATTGGAAGTCTTGCCAGAGTTAGCCAAACTAGATAAGATTGAATATGTTGGATTAATGACGATGGCACCTTTTGAGGCTAGCAGTGAGCAGTTGAAAGAAATTTTCAAGGCGACCCAAGATTTACAAAAAGAAATCCAAGAAAAACAAATTCCAAATATGCCTATGACCGACTTAAGCATGGGAATGAGTCGTGATTATAAAGAAGCGATTCAATTCGGTTCCACCTTTGTTCGCATAGGTACAGTATTTTTTAAGTAGGAGAGAACCATGTCTTTAAAAGATAGATTCGATAGATTTATAGATTATTTTACGGAGGATGAGGATTTAAGTCTCCCTAATGAAAAACGAGATGAGCCCATTTTAACTCCAGTAAATTCTACACAGGAAAAGGCTCTCTCAACGAATCAAACACCAAGCACAAGTGGTACAAAAGAAAATAATATTACTAGACTGCATGCACGTCAACAAGAGTTAGCAAAGCAAAATCAGCATTCTACTGAAAAAGTAACAATTGATGTTCGTTATCCTAGAAAATATGAAGATGCGATAGAAATTGTTGATTTATTAGCAGGAAACGAAAGTATTTTGATTGATTTTCAATATATGACTGAAGTGCAAGCTCGTCGTTGTTTAGATTATCTGGATGGAGCTTGCCATGTTCTAGCTGGAAATTTGAAAAAGGTAGCTTCTACCATGTACCTGTTGACACCAGTGAATGTTATTGTGAATATTGAAGATATTCGTTTACCAGATGAAGATCAACAGGGTGAGTTTGATTTTGATATGAGACGAAATAGAGTACGATGATGATTTTTTTAATTCGTCTGATTTATAATGCAGTGGATATTTACTCCCTGATTTTGGTAGCCTTTGCTGTCATGTCTTGGTTTCCAGGTGCCTATGAATCAAGTTTGGGTCGTTGGATTGTAGCATTGGTAAAACCAGTGCTTGCTCCTTTGCAACGCCTGCCTTTACAGATAGCAGGTCTTGATTTATCTGTTTGGGTTGCGATTGTTTTGATTCGATTTTTAGGAGAAAACCTAGTCCGTTTTCTGGCGATGATAGGATGAATAAAGGGATTTACCAGCATTTCTCCATAGAAGATCGTCCCTTTCTTGATAAGGGAATGGAATGGATAAAGAAGGTAGAAGATAGCTATGCTCCTTTTTTAACTCCTTTTATCAATCCTCATCAGGAGAAACTATTAAAAATTTTGGCCAAAACCTATGGTCTTGCTTGTAGCAGTAGTGGGGAATTCGTCTCGAGTGAGTATGTTCGAGTTTTATTATACCCAGATTATTTCCAGCCAGAGTTTTCAGATTTTGAAATATCTCTCCAAGAAATTGTGTATTCCAATAAATTTGAACACTTAACGCATGCTAAGATTTTAGGGACAGTCATCAATCAATTAGGGATTGAACGGAAACTTTTTGGAGATATCCTAGTGGATGAAGAACGGGCGCAGATTATGATTAATCAGCAGTTTCTTCTTCTCTTTCAAGATGGATTAAAGAAAATTGGCCGTATACCCGTTTCGCTGGAGGAATGTCCTTTCACCGAGAAAATAGATAAGCTAGAACAGTATCGAGAGCTGGATTTATGTGTATCTAGTTTTAGATTAGATGTTCTTTTATCAAATGTTTTGAAACTATCTAGAAATCAAGCAAACCAGTTGATTGACAAGAAACTTGTCCAAGTAAATTATCATATGGTAGACAAATCAGATTATACTGTTCAAGTTGGAGACTTGATTAGTGTGAGAAAATTTGGGCGTTTGAGGTTGCTTCAAGATAAGGGACAAACTAAAAAAGAGAAGAAAAAAATAACAGTCCAGTTATTATTAAGTAAGTGAGGAAAAATATGCCAATTACATCGTTAGAAATCAAAGATAAAACCTTTAGCACACGTTTTAGAGGTTTTGATCCAGAAGAAGTAGATGAATTTAGATATTGTAGTTCGTGATTATGAAGATTTAGTTCGTTCTAATCATGATAAGGATTTACATATTAAAAATTTGGAAGAGCGTTTGTCTTACTTTGATGAGATGAAAGATTCGTTGAGCCAGTCTGTATTGATTGCCCAAGATACAGCTGAGAGAGTGAAACAAACAGCACACGATCGTTCAAATAATATTATTCATCAAGCTGAACAGGATGCACATCGATTATTGGAAGAAGCAAAATACAAGGCAAATGAAATTCTTCGTCAGGCAGCTGATAATGCTAAGAAAGTTGCTGTTGAAACCGAAGAATTGAAGAACAAGAGTCGTGTCTTCCACCAACGTCTTAAATCTACAATTGAGAGTCAGTTGGCTATTGTTGAATCTTCAGATTGGGAAGATATTCTTCGTCCAACAGCTACTTATCTTCAGACAAGTGATGAAGCCTTTAAAGAAGTTGTTAGCGAAGTACTTGGAGAACCGATTCCAGCTCCAATTGAGGAAGAACCAATTGATATGACACGTCAATTCTCTCAGGCAGAAATGGCAGAGTTACAAGCTCGTATTGAGGCAGCCAATAAAGAATTAGCTGAATTTGAAGCTCAGGCTAAACAGGAAGTGGAAAATCCAACTCCTGTAGTGAGTCCTCAAATTGAAGAAGAGCCTGCTCATCCAGTTGGTCCAATGTATGAAGAGCCAGAAGTAGTCCCAAGCCATTACTCAGGTCCAACACCATCTACAGAAACTGTTGCTTCAGCACCAGGATTTGAGGCACCGCAAGAATCTGTTACAATTTTATAAGAAACGATGTGAGAACAATATCTTATCCTTATATTTCCAGCGAGCAGGAGATGGTGTGAGTCCTGCATTCCCTAATGATAAGATTATCCTCTCAAAAACTCAAGTCTGAATGGAGTAAGATTTGACGTTCCCCACGTTACGGGATAAGAGGAAAAAAGCTGAGTCTTTTTTCGAATAAAGGTGGTACCACGATTTTCGTCCTTTTTGGAAGTCGTGGTTTTTAATTTGTTATTATTTATAAAGGAGATACCATGAAACTCAAAGATACCCTTAATCTTGGGAAAACAGCTTTCCCAATGCGTGCAGGTCTTCCGACTAAAGAGCCAGTTTGGCAAAAGGAATGGGAAGATGCAAAACTTTACCAACGTCGTCAAGAATTGAACCAAGGAAAACCTCATTTCACCTTGCATGATGGCCCTCCATACGCGAACGGAAATATCCACGTTGGACATGCTATGAACAAGATTTCAAAAGATATCATTGTTCGCTCAAAATCTATGTCAGGTTTACGCACCATTTATCCCTGGTTGGGACACTCATGGTCTGCCAATCGAGCAAGTTTTGGCAAAACAAGGTGTTAAACGCAAAGAAATGGACTTGGTTGAGTACTTGAAACTTTGCCGTGAATACGCTCTTTCTCAAGTAGATAAACAACGTGAAGACTTTAAACGTTTGGGTGTTTCTGGTGACTGGGAAAATCCATATGTGACTTTGACTCCTGATTATGAAGCAGCGCAAATCCGTGTCTTCGGTGAGATGGCTAATAAAGGTTATATCTACCGTGGTGCAAAACCAGTTTACTGGTCTTGGTCATCTGAGTCAGCCCTTGCTGAAGCAGAGATTGAATACCATGACTTGGTTTCAACTTCTCTTTATTATGCAAATAAAGTAAAAGATGGCAAAGGTGTTCTAGATACAGATACTTACATCGCTGTCTGGACAACTACTCCATTTACCATTACAGCTTCTCGTGGTTTGACTGTTGGAGCGGATATTGATTACGTTTTGGTTCAACCTGCTGGTGAAACTCGTAAGTTTGTGGTTGCTGCAGAATTGTTGACTAGCTTGTCTGAGAAATTTGGCTGGGCTGATGTTCAAGTTTTGGCAACTTACCGTGGTCAAGAACTCAACCACATCGTAACAGAACACCCATGGGATACAGCTGTAGATGAATTGGTTATCCTTGGTGATCACGTTACAACTGACTCTGGTACTGGTATTGTCCATACAGCCCCTGGTTTGGTGAAGACGACTACAATGTCGGTATTGCTAATGGTCTTGAAGTTGCGGTCACTGTTGATGAACGCGGTATCATGATGGCTAATGCTGGTGCTGAGTTTGAAGGTCAATTCTATGAAAAGGTAGTTCCAACTGTTATCGAGAAACTTGGTAACCTCCTTCTTGCCCAAGAAGAAATCTCTCACTCATATCCATTTGACTGGCGTACGAAGAAACCAATCATCTGGCGTGCAGTACCACAATGGTTTGCCTCAGTTTCTAAATTCCGCCAAGAAATCTTGGATGAAATTGAAAGGTGAAATTCCACTCAGAATGGGGTAAAGTCCGTCTTTACAATATGATCCGTGACCGTGGCGACTGGGTTATCTCTCGTCAACGTGCTTGGGGTGTTCCGCTTCCTATCTTCTACGCTGAAGATGGTACAGCTATCATGACTGCTGAAACTATTGAACATGTAGCTCAACTCTTTGAAGTACATGGTTCAAGCATTTGGTGGGAACGCGATGCCAAGGATCTCTTGCCAGAAGGATATACTCACCCAGGTTCTCCAAATGGTGAATTCAAGAAAGAAACAGATATCATGGACGTTTGGTTTGACTCAGGTTCATCATGGAATGGAGTGGTAGTAAACCGTCCTGAGTTGACTTACCCAGCAGACCTTTACCTAGAAGGTTCTGACCAGTACCGTGGTTGGTTCAACTCATCACTCATTACATCTGTTGCCAACCATGGCGTAGCACCATACAAACAAATCTTGTCACAAGGTTTTGCCCTTGATGGTAAAGGTGAGAAGATGTCTAAATCTCTTGGAAATACCATTGCTCCAAGTGATGTTGAAAAACAATTTGGTGCTGAAATTTTGCGTCTCTGGGTAACAAGTGTAGACTCAAGCAACGACGTGCGTATTTCTATGGATATCTTGAGCCAAGTCTCTGAAACTTACCGTAAGATCCGTAACACCCTTCGTTTCTTGATTGCCAATACATCTGACTTTAACCCAGCTCAAGACGCAGTAGCTTACGATGAGCTTCGCTCAGTTGATAAGTACATGACTATTCGATTTAACCAGCTTGTCAAGACCATTCGTGATGCTTACGCAAACTTTGAATTCTTGACAATCTACAAGGCCTTGGTGAACTTTATCAACGTTGACTTGTCAGCCTTTTACCTTGATTTTGCTAAAGATGTTGTTTACATCGAAGGTGCCAAATCACTGGAACGCCGTCAAATGCAGACTGTCTTCTATGACATTCTTGTGAAAATCACCAAACTCTTGACACCAATCCTTCCTCACACAGCAGAGGAAATCTGGTCATATCTTGAGTTTGAAGCTGAAGACTTCGTTCAATTATCAGAATTGCCAGAAGCGGAAACTTTTGCTAACCAAGAAGAAATCTTGGATACATGGGCTGCCTTCATGGACTTCCGTGGACAAGCTCAAAAAGCCTTGGAAGAAGCGCGTAATGCAAAAGTTATCGGTAAATCACTTGAAGCACACTTGACAGTTTACCCAAATGAAGTGGTGAAAACTCTACTTGAAGCAGTAAACAGCAATGTAGCTCAACTTTTGATCGTGTCAGAATTGACCATCGCAGAGGGACCAGCTCCAGAAGCTGCCGTAAGCTTCGAAGATGTAGCCTTTACAGTTGAACGCGCTGCAGGCCAAGTATGTGACCGTTGCCGTCGTATCGACCCAACAACAGCAGAACGCAGCTACCACGCAGTTATCTGTGACCACTGTGCAAGCATCGTAGAAGAAAACTTTGCAGACGCAGTCGCAGAAGGATTTGAAGCGAAATAAGATTGAAAAGTCTAGGGAAAACTCAATTTGAGAAGAAAGACAACTAATCTTATAGACTATAAAACGCATTGTATCACGTTTTTGAACATCTGATACGATGCGTTTTTATTTATTTTGAAAATTTGCGAGGTGTGACTTTTTATACTCAACAAGAATCAAAGAGAAACTTAGCAAGCTAACAGCAGTAAGATAAAATACGAATTTGATATTGCGGATAAGATTGGTAAATTGTGTCACATTTTTACAATAATAAATTTGTGTAATTGCTTTTTGATTTCTGAAAAAGTATTATATTTTTATTTCATATTATACAAATTTTTTTATTTTATAATATCAGAAAAATACTTTTTAGTAAATATGATACAATTTTTATTTGAAAAAATAAAAAGGAGATTTTATTATGAAATCAAAAAAACACTTGCTTTAATTAGTGGTATCGTCGGTCTTGTGGGAGGAATTTTACTTCTTATTGGTCCTTTTGTCTTGTTGGGAACAGCGGTAAATACAGCTGCTACAACTCTTAATGGAGGAGCTACTGCAGGGGCTGTTTCAGGTGTTGCCTTACTCTTGAATGCCTTGAAGATTGCAAATCTTGTTCTTGGTATCATTGCTATTGTTTACTATAAAGGAGATAATCGTGTAGGTGCAGCTCCGTCTGTACTAATGATTGTTTCAGGTGGAGTTAGTCTCATTCCATTCTTAGGATGGGTTGGGGGGATTCTTGCTATTATTGGAGGATCTCTATTCCTTGCAACCATTGAAGAAATTCAAATCAGAAGAATAAAAGGTGTTTTAGCATGAAAAGAACAAAACATTTTATCGGTCTAGGAGTAGTCCTATTATTTATTTCTCTTCTCGTTGCATGTGGATCACAAAGTTCAAAGACCGCTTCAACAAGTAATGATGAGAAGACAGTAGCAACATCTAATACCTCAAAAGAAACAATCACTTTCGATACTCCAGTTGTAACAGATGATGCGATTGAATCAATGCGTACTTATGCAGATTATATAGATCTTTATAAAAAGATTTTTGATGATTATTTTACTAAAGCTGAGGAAAGTTTCAAAGGCACAGCTATGGAAAATAATGAGTCGTTTACCAAACTAAAAGAGTCAACTCAAAAATTATTCGATGCGCAGAAAAAATTGTATGATTTGCTAGGGTCAACTGAGATCAAGGAAGATGATAAATCAAAATTGTCTCAACAATTGAAAGACTTTAGAGACAATTTGCAAAAACAGTTGAAAACTTTGACATCTCAACTACAGTAAGATAGAAATTTTTTTGTAGTAATTGAGAATAATTGGTTAAATTACACCCCAAATGTTAGAAATTGGGGTGTTTTTTAAAGATTAAATAATGAAGATATAATAGAAACAACCAAAAAAACAATGTGATTGGCAAACAGTCCTTTCCTTTTTGGTTTTGACTAGCTTTTTTGTGAAAAATTGTGTAAAATAGAATAGATAAACGAGGGAAAACCTCGGAAAATTTAAAGGAGAATCCATCTAATGGTAAAATTGGTTTTTGCTCGCCACGGTGAGTCTGAATGGAACAAAGCTAACCTTTTCACTGGTTGGGCTGATGTTGATTTGTCTGAAAAAGGTACACAACAAGCGATTGACGCTGGTAAATTGATCAAAGAAGCTGGTATCGAATTTGACCAAGCTTACACTTCAGTATTGAAACGTGCTATCAAAACAACTAACTTGGCTCTTGAAGCTTCTGACCAATTGTGGGTTCCAGTTGAAAAATCATGGCGCTTGAACGAACGTCACTACGGTGGTTTGACTGGTAAAAACAAAGCTGAAGCTGCTGAACAATTTGGTGATGAACAAGTTCACATCTGGCGTCGTTCATACGATGTATTGCCTCCAGCAATGCCTCGTGATGATGAGTACTCAGCACATACTGACCGTCGTTACGCTTCACTTGACGACTCAGTTATCCCAGATGCTGAAAACTTGAAAGTGACTTTGGAACGTGCCCTTCCATTCTGGGAAGACAAAATCGCTCCAGCACTTAAAGATGGTAAAAACGTATTCGTAGGAGCTCACGGTAACTCAATCCGTGCCCTTGTAAAACATATCAAAGGTTTGTCAGATGACGAAATCATGGACGTGGAAATTCCTAACTTCCCACCATTGGTATTCGAATTCGACGAAAAATTGAACGTCGTTTCTGAATACTACCTTGGAAAATAAAAAATTGTAAGTCTAGAATTGATTTCTAGGCTTTTTATGTTAGTATGGTAGTATGATAAGGAATAAAAAACAAGATTATGTACTGACCTACAAGCAACCAGCTTCAACCACTTACAAGGGTTGGGAAGAAGAGGCCTTACCGATAGGCAATGGTTCTCTAGGGGCAAAAGTATTTGGGCTTATAGGAGCTGAGCGGATTCAATTTAATGAAAAAAGTCTCTGGTCTGGAGGTCCACTTCCTGATAGTTCAGATTATCAGGGTGGAAATCTTCAGGATCAGTATGGTTTTTTAGCTGAGATTTGGCAGGCTTTGGAAAAGAGAGATTACAATCGGGCTAAGGAACTGGCTGAACAGCACCTAGTTGGGCCCCAAACGAGTCAATATGGGACCTATCTGTCCTTTGGAGATATTTTCATTGAGTTCAGCCAGCAAGGTACTACTTTGTCTCAGGTGACGGACTATCAGAGACAGCTGAATATTAGTAAGGCACTTGCGACGACTTCTTATGTCTATAAGGGAACGCGATTTGAACGTGAAGCCTTTGCGAGTTTTCCAGATGATCTCTTGGTTCAGCGCTTTACTAAGGAAGGGTTGGAAACTCTAGATTTTACTATAGAACTATCCTTGACCCGTGATTTGGCTTCTGATGGAAAGTATGAGCAGGAAAAATCTGATTACAAGGAATGTAAGTTGGATATCACTGCTTCTCATATTTTGATGAAGGGACGGGTTAAGGATAATGATCTGCGGTTTGCTAGTTATCTAGCTTGGGAAACGGATGGGGATATTAGAGTTTGGTCAGATAAGGTTCAGATATCAGGAGCCAGTTATGCCAATCTTTTCTTGACTGCTAAGACGGATTTTGCCCAAAATCCTGCTAGCAATTATCGCAAGAAAATAGATTTAGAGCAACAGGTAAAAGACTTGGTGGAGACAGCTAAAGAAAAGGGCTATGCCCAATTGAAATCAAGGCATATTCAGGACTACCAAGCCTTATTTCAGCGTGTTCAATTGGATTTGGGAGCTGAGGTTGACGCATCCACTACAGATGATTTGTTAAAAAATTATAAGCCACAAGAAGGGCAGTCTTTGGAGGAGTTGTTCTTCCAGTATGGACGGTATTTATTGATTAGTTCTTCTAGAGACTACCCAGATGCTCTACCAGCTAACCTACAGGGAGTCTGGAATGGAGTCGATAATCCTCCTTGGAATTCAGACTATCACCTGAATATCAATCTGCAGATGAATTATTGGCCAGCCTATGTTACTAATCTCCTAGAGACGGCTTTTCCAGTCATCAACTATATCGATGATTTGCGAGTCTATGGTCGTCTAGCGGCTGCAAGGTATGCAGGAATCGTCTCTCAGAAGGGTGAGGAGAATGGTTGGTTGGTTCATACTCAAGCGACTCCCTTTGGTTGGACGGCACCTGGTTGGGATTACTATTGGGGTTGGTCACCAGCTGCCAATGCGTGGATGATGCAAACTGTTTATGAGGCCTATACATTTTATAGGGACCAAGACTATCTCAGGGAGAAAATTTATCCCATGTTGAGGGAAACGGTTCGTTTTTGGAATGATTTTTTACATGAGGATAGGCAGGCACAGCGTTGGGTGTCTTCTCCGTCTTATTCTCCAGAACATGGGCCGATTTCGATTGGCAATACCTATGACCAATCTCTGATTTGGCAATTATTCCATGATTTTATTCAGGCTGCTCAAGAATTGGGGCTGGATGAGGCTTTGTTGACTGAGGTCAAGGAGAAGTTTGACTTGCTTAATCCTCTTCAAATCACTCAATCTGGTCGAATCAGGGAGTGGTATGAGGAGGAAGAGCAACATTTTCAAAATGAAAAAGTGGAGGCCCAGCATCGGCACGCTTCCCATCTAGTGGGACTTTATCCTGGCAATCTCTTAGCTATAAGGGGCAGGAGTATCTTGAAGCCGCGCGTGCTAGTCTTAATGATCGTGGAGATGGGGGCACAGGTTGGTCCAAGGCTAATAAGATCAATCTCTGGGCGCGTTTGGGAGATGGCAATCGAGCCCATAAATTATTAGCAGAGCAGTTAAAGTCATCCACCTTGCCAAATCTTTGGTGTAGCCACCCTCCTTTTCAGATAGATGGCAATTTTGGTGCTAGCAGTGGAATGGCAGAAATGTTACTCCAGTCTCATACAGATCATCTGGTACCTCTAGCCGCCCTACCCGATGCATGGTCAACAGGTTTCGTTTCAGGCTTAATGGCACGTGGACATTTTGAAGTGAGCATGAGATGGGCGGATAAAAAACTCTTACAGTTGACCATTTTATCAAGAAGTGGAGGAGATTTGCGAGTCTCTTATCCAGGTATTGAGAAGAGTGTGATTAAAATGAATCAAGAAAAAATAAAAGCGAAATGCATGGGGAAAGATTGTATTTCGGTGGCAACAGCAGAAGGCGATCTGGTTCAATTTTATTTTTAAGAAGATGTTATACTCTTCTTAAATCTCTTCAAACCACGTCAGCGTCGCCTTACCGTATATATGTGACTGACTTTGTCAGTCTTATCTACAACCTCAAAGCGGTGCTTTGAGTAACCTGCGGCTAGCTTCCTAGTTTGCTCTTTGATTTTCATTGAGTATTAGAAGGCAGTAATTTGATACTGCCTTTTAATAAGGATTTGAGAATGTAAGCAGTTTCCAACTAGTTGAAAAAGCGTTATAATGGTAGTAGGAAGTAATTTGTTTGAGAGAGGGTGAGTCTTATGGCTTATATTGAGATGAAACACTGTTATAAGCGTTATCAGGTTGGGGATACGGAGATTGTGGCCAATCGTGATGTGAATTTTGAGATTGAAAAGGGTGAATTGGTGATTATTCTAGGTGCGTCAGGTGCAGGCAAGTCAACGGTTCTTAATCTTCTTGGGGGAATGGATACCAATGATGAAGGGGAAATCTGGATTGATGGGGTCAATATTGCAGACTATAGTTCCCACCAGAGGACCAATTACCGCCGCAATGATGTCGGTTTTGTTTTTCAGTTTTATAATCTAGTTTCCAATCTAACCGCTAAGGAAAATGTGGAACTGGCCTCAGAAATCGTGACAGATGCCTTGGATCCTGAGCAGGTCTTGACAGATGTAGGTCTGGCTCATCGTCTCAATAACTTTCCAGCTCAGCTTTCTGGAGGGGAGCAACAGCGAGTCTCCATTGCACGCGCGGTAGCCAAAAATCCTAAAATTCTCCTTTGTGACGAACCGACAGGCGCCTTGGATTATCAGACGGGCAAGCAGGTTTTGAAAATCCTCCAAGATATGTCTCGTCAAAAGGGAGCGACGGTGATTATCGTGACTCACAATGGAGCTTTGGCGCCCATTGCGGATCGCGTGATTCATATGCATGACGCCAGTGTCAAGGATGTGGTGATGAACCAGCATCCTCAGGATATCGACAGTTTGGAGTACTAGTATGATCAAGCGAAAAACCTATTGGAAGGACTTAATTCAGTCCTTCACAGGCTCCAAGGGGCGTTTTTTATCCATCTTAACCTTGATGATGTTAGGGTCTCTAGCCTTAGTAGGCCTCAAAGTGACTAGCCCCAACATGGAGGAGACAGCTAATGTTTATTTAACAACTGCTCAAACTTTGGATTTGGCAGTTATGTCTAATTATGGTTTGGATCAAACAGATCAAGAAGAACTAGAACAGATAGAGGGCGCAGAGGTTGAGTTTGGCTATTTGACAGATGTGACTATGGAGAATGGGCAGGATGCCATTCGGCTGTACTCCAAACCAGAGAGAATTTCAACCTTTCAGCTAAGAGAGGGACGACTTCCTCAGTCCGACAAGGAAATCGCTTTGGCCACTCATTTGCAAGGAAAATACAGCGTGGGACAGGAGATTAGTTTTAAAGAAAAAGAAGAGGGTCATTCCTCTTTAAAAGATCATACTTATACCATTACTGGTTTTGTGGATTCAGCTGAAATCCTCTCCCAGCGAGATATGGGCTACGCAGGAAGTGGAAGCGGAACTCTGACAGCCTATGGGGTGATTTTACCTCGTCAGTTTGATCAGAAAGTCTACAATATAGCTCGTTTGAAATATCAAGATTTAGCAGGCTTAAATGCTTTTTCAGAAGCTTATGAAGAGAAATCCAAGCAACATCAGGAAGATCTAGAACAAGTTCTGTCAGATAATGGTAAGGAACGTCTGCAACTCTTGAAAAAAGAAGGTCAAGAGTCTTTAGACAAAGGTCAAGAGACCCTTGACAATGCTGAGACTAATCTGCAGGAAGGCAAGCGTCGTTTAGCAGCTGCTCAAGCTCGTTTACAAGCTCAGGAAAGTCAACTAGCCTTGCTTCCTCAAGCTCAGAGAGAGCAGGCTAGTGCTCAACTTACCCAAGCTAAGCAGGAATTGAGTAAGGAAGAGGATAGACTAAAGCAGGCTGAACAAAATCTAGCCCAAGAAAAGGAAAAACTAGAAACATCAGCAAGTCTTGGATGATTTGGCTGAGCCCAAGTATCAAGTCTATAATCGTCAGACCATGCCTGGCGGTCAAGGCTACCTCATGTACAGTAATGCTTCAGCCAGTATTCGGGCAGTGGGCAATATCTTTCCGGTAGTGCTTTATGCCGTAGCAGCTATGGTGACCTTTACAACTATGACTCGTTTTGTGGATGAAGAGCGAACTCATGCAGGGATTTTTAAGGCCTTAGGCTATCGTAGTAAGGATATTATAGCTAAGTTTCTGCTTTACGGTCTAGTTGCTGGGACGGTTGGAACAGCTCTAGGTAGTATACTTGGTCATTATTTGCTAGCCAGTGTGATTTCAAGTGTCATTACAAAAGGGATGGTAGTGGGAGAAACCCAGATTCAGTTCTATTGGAGCTATAGTTTACTGGCACTTGGTTTGAGTTGGTTGGCGAGTGTGTTACCAGCCTATCTGGTGGCTCGGAGGGGAACTTCACGACGAAGCAGCCCAGCTTTTACTGCCTAAACCTCCTGTTAAAGGAGCTAAAATCTTACTGGAGCGTATCGGTTTTATCTGGCGCCGTCTCAGTTTTACTCATAAGGTAACAGCTCGCAATATCTTCCGTTATAAGCAGCGGATGTTGATGACGATTTTTGGTGTGGCAGGTTCAGTCGCTCTGCTCTTTGCCGGTTTGGGAATCCAATCCTCTGTAGCAGGAGTTCCGTCTAGACAGTTTCAACAAATCCAACAGTATCAGATGATTGTCTCTGAAAATTCTAGTGCGACCAATCAGGACAAGGCAAATCTAGAAGAAGTGTTGAAAGGGCAGGATATTCAAGCCTACCAGAAAATTTATTCTAAACGCTAGACAAGGATTTCAAAGGCAAGGCTGGTCTTCAGACTATTACCCTTATGATGACAGAGAAGGAGGATTTGACTCCCTTTATTCATCTGCAACATCATCAGCAAGAGTTGACATTAAAAGATGGCGTCGTTATTACAGCTAAACTTGCCCAGCTGGCAGGTGTCAAGGTTGGACAGACTCTAGAAATTGAAGGTAAGAAGCTAAAGGTCGCTGCCATTGCTGAGAACTACGTTGGTCACTTTATTTATATGAGTCAGGCTAGCTATGAGCAAATTTACGGACAGCTACCCCAAGCCAACACTTATTTGGTCTCGTTAAGAGATACCAGTGCTACTAGTATCGAAAGACAGGCAGGCTTACTTATGAATCAAGCTGCGGTGTCCAGCGTTGTCCAAAATGCTTCAGCCATTCGACTCTTTGACTCTGTTGCTAGCTCACTCAATCAGACCATGACCATCTTGGTCATCGTGTCTGTTCTATTGGCTATCGTTATCCTCTACAATCTGACCAATATCAATGTTGCTGAGAGAATCCGTGAACTCTCTACTATCAAGGTTCTCGGTTTTCATAATAATGAAGTCACCCTCTACATTTACCGTGAGACGATTGTGCTGTCTCTTGTGGGAATCGTACTTGGTTTGGTCTCAGGTTTCTATTTACACCAATTTTTGATTCAAATGATTTCTCCTGCGACTATTCTCTTTTATCCGCAGGTAGGCTGGGAGGTCTATGTAATCCCAGTGGCAGCAGTAAGCACCATTTTGACCCTACTTGGTTTCTTTGTCAATCATCATCTGAGAAAGGTTGATATGCTTGAAGCCTTGAAATCTGTAGAGTAATTTAGTTGTTTTTATCAGATCGAACTTGAATTTACTCGTAAATCATGACCACCCGCATAGCGGGTGGTTTTTTTGTCTCGCACCTAACGGAGCGAGACGGACTAATAGTCACATAATTATAAGGCTGATAGTATTAATTTCACTATCAGCCTTACAGGTTATTTAACGTTTCAGAAAAACTATAATGAAAGATTAACTAAACAGTATCTAATTCCTTCAAATAATTTTCTATCTTCATCAACATTAAAGGATTGTTATAAATCTTACATAATTCTCTTGCTTCTATATAATAATTTTTGACTTGTTCTTTGTCTAGAAATTTGGCTCCAGCATTTCCTACAAGAATAAGTAGAGAAGCCAGTTGGTAGCTTGTCTGTCTTTGTTTACAGAGTTCAATCGTCTCAAGAGCTTCTTGGATGGCTTCGTTATATTTTTCCTTTGACACTAGGTAGTGAGCGTAGTTGTAACGAACTCTGATGTAGCCAAATAAAAACTCTTGATGCTCAAAATTTTTTGTCTGATATAACTCCATCAAATGAGAGTAGTTTGCTTCATAATCTTCTTCACGACCCACTAAGGAATAGAAATTAGATAGAGTATTCAATGCCTTTAAATAAATCAGAGTATTTGAGGAGACTTTTAATAATATATTTTCCAATGAAGAAATTGCCTCACACTTACTGTCATATTGATAGAAGTCAATAATAGCTTTAATCCATTCAAGGTAAGTTCGGTCTTCTAGTGTTAGAAAAGTACTTCGTTCAATCTCTATTCTATAAATATATTCCAAATTGTCATAATTTCTGTCATCTAATAGTCGAGCAGATAATTGCTTGAAATTAGAGAGATTAGATTTAATTTCAATTTGTTCATTAAAAAAATAATCTAATGGCACTTCAAGTCGTTGTGAGAGTTTGAACAAAAGGTCTGCGGAGGGAATGAAATGCCCTCTCTCAATTTTACTAATCTGGCTTTGTTCACAAATTCCTTCTGCAAGAGTTTGTTGGGAGAGTCTCAACTCTTTTCTTTTTCAATCTGAATTTCTCTGCGAGTGTATTCATTAAAGATAATAATCCTTCCTATTTGCTTAATTTCATTATAAAAATTTTTTTAGTTCAAAATATCAAGTTAAAGAAATAAATAATTCTATATGGTAATAAAAAAATAAAAAAATTAAAAAAATACATAAAAAAACGCTTGGCTAAATAAAAATATATCTGTTAAAAATAAAAAAACAAGGAAACAGAAAAGGGGTTTCATTGCATGAGAAAAAAACGTGGAATTAAAAAAATTAGTTACATTTGCATTACTAGGTGTTTTTATGTTTAGTAATACAATTCCTTAACAACAATTCATTCAGAAGAATAAACAATTGGAGATTCGAGTGCAATCACAAAAGAAGTCCAATGGTCTTGATGTTGGGAAGGCTGATTGATTTCGTATTACTTTAAAATTCAACTATTTAGAGAAAGGTATTCTGATGAGAGCTTGTAACAATACCAGATAGATATCAGAATGGAAATGTTTGATAAAAATGCTTTCATAGCTAACCAACTGTTGAAAATTATGAGTTACAAAATCTAAAGTATTTAAGATTAGTTTATAAAATTAGGTCTCTGCCTGTAGAAAGGAACGTGCAGTTAGAAAGGAGGAAAAAATAGGATACTATAATTCAGACTGAGATTTCTAATTAAAATATGTAGTTGCATTTCGCTCATTTTCATAATATTTCATTTAGAGGAGTAATAATATGTTAAAAATTTAGATTTGATGCGGGATGGTAAAGAATAATTGAAGAAGATTCTTTTATCAATAGTTTAGTAAGCTTGTTAGTTTATAGAGGGCAGGGGTATTTCTGCCCTCTATTTTAGAATAAGGAATGCACTATGAAAAAATTATTTATACTCATATCCAACCTGCTTGCTAGTTTGTTCTTTGTTTGGGTATTTACCATTTGGACTGATACATATGTCTCCCATTATTACCCCAACGTTGTTGTACGTGATTCTTCCCCTGAAACAACTTTTCAGCATGTTGCTACACGCTTGGAAAAACTAGCAGAAGAAACGGATAGCTTTATTGCGATTCAACACCAGGATCCTAACTCAGAAGGTACTCCAGTGTTTTCTTATACGACCTTTGGGAACGGAAAGTTGCCTGATGGGCTACAGGAAAAAAATCTAGAAGATGCTCAAAGTAGTAGTGTTGAAACAAACTATTTTGTATTCGATGGAAACCTAGATATTCACTTGCTAAGGGAGGAGCTAAGTCAACTTGGCTTGACTAACATGCACCTGACAATTCCATCTAAACTATCTACGTTAATGGCTATCTTTAGTAACGGATTTCAGTTAATCAGTTTATTGATTTTCATCTTAACCTTTGGAGCATTGACTTTAATTAGTCAAATTAGCCAATTACGGTCGTCGGGCATTCGCCTCATTTCAGGAGAGAAACGGTGGTCCATTTTCCTTAGACCAGTTGGTGAGGATTTGAAAGGGATAGCTGTTGGTTTCAGTTTAGCTGGCGTGCTCGCCATTCTTATGCAAAAAATTCTGTCGCTTCCAACGCAATCCCTAATGACCATAGGAGAAGGCTTGCTCAGTTATAATCTCATCTTGTTGTCGATCTCCCTGTTTTTCGCTCAACTCTTCGCAGTTGGGATAAAAAAGATACACCTGATGCAGATTATAAAAGGGCAAGTGCCTGTCAGAGGAATCATTAGTTTGATTTTAATCGGTCAACTATTAGCGATTATTATTGTAACGCTGGGAATAGGGAGTAGCTTAAAGTATTCCCAAGCCTGGCAACAGTATCGGATTGGACAAGAGGCTTGGAGCCAGGAAAGGCAACTGATTACCCTATCAATCAGCCGTGAAGGAACGAGTCCTGGTTTTGATGAACAAGCTCAAAGGAAATTCAGAACGTGGTATCAATTGATGGATCTGGCTGTTTCAGAACAAAAGGCTTTCTTATCTAGACACCAGTTAATTGACCGTACTTTGCAAAATGGCATGGCTTCCTCCAAAAACTTGACAACCTCTACAGAATGGCACGATTACAGCCCGAATGGCAATGTCCTTATCGTCACACCGCAATACTTGGAGCGTCAAAACATTCCTGTAGATACAACTATTGAGCAAAAGATGAATCACCTTGATGTAGGGGAGTTTGTCTTATTGCTGCCTGAACACCTCCGTTCAGAGGAAGAACATTATAAATCTGTTTTTGAAGACGACTTAACCAGTCGCATGTCTAGTCAAGATGAACGACAGCAAATGACTGCTACGGTAGGTTATTTGAAATCAGGTCAGGATCGTTTTGTGTATAATACGACCCCTATTTCTTACCAGCAGTTTTTGAAAGATCCAATCATCATTGTTATAACACCCCAATCAACTGGTCCACAGTCCATTGTGTTTTGGGTAGACGCAGTACAGAACTACGTTCTCTTTAATCAATTATCTGATGCCCAGGAGCTTATCCAGAGACAAGGCATTGAAAATTGGGTCTCAGAAATGCAAACAGGTTACCACAACTACATCACATTATTGGATAATATCCAGAGGGAACGTTGGGTAATGCTAGCAGGAGCTGTGCTTGGGATTGCAACTTCAATCTTGTTGTTTAACACTATGAATAGGCTCTACTTTGAAGAATTTAGACGTGCTATTTTTATCAAACGCATTGCAGGTCTCAGGTTCTTAGAAATCCATCGCACTTATCTCTTTGCTCAACTGGGTGTGTTTTTACTGGGATTTGTTGCGAGTGTATTTCTTCAGGTAGAGATAGTAGTTGCTTTCTTAGTCTTGTTACTCTTTCACTGGTCTATCTCTTTTACAGTTACATGTCCAAATGCAGAAAGAAAACAAGATGTCCATGCTTGTTTTGAAGGGAGGTTAATATGATTGAACTTAAACAGGTGAGTAAATCTTTTGGAGAACGAGAGTTATTTTCGAATCTTTCAATGACATTTGAGGCTGGAAAAGTCTATGCCTTAATTGGTTCAAGTGGTAGCGGAAAAACAACCTTGATGAACATGATTGGGAAATTAGAATCTTATGATGGGACGATTTTTTACCGAGGTAAAGACTTGGCAAATTATAAATCGAGTGATTTTTTCCGTCACGAATTGGGCTACCTCTTCCAGAACTTTGGCTTAATTGAAAACCAAAGTATTGAAGAAAACCTTAAGCTAGGTCTCATTGGTCAAAAGTTGAGTCGGTCGGAACAGCGGTTGAGGCAGAAGCAGGCTTTTAGAACAGGTCGGCCTGGCTTATCTTGACCTAGATAAGCGCATTTTTGAGTTATCGGGCGGAGAATCGCAACGGGTTGCCTTGGCAAAAGTTATCTTAAAGAATCCACCCTTTATTCTGGCAGATGAGCCAACAGCTTCAATAGACCCAGCAACCTCTCAGTTGATTATGGAGATTTTGCTATCTCTTCGAGATGATAATAGGCTAATCATTATCGCAACACATAATCCGGCAATTTGGGAGATGGCTGATGAAGTGTTCACGATGGATCGTCTGAAATAAAAATCCTTGTTTTTAATTGCACGATGAGTTACTGAAATATTATCATGAATCAATAATTGGAGTTAATTTAGAATTGTACTTTATTAATATTGAGGTAACTTTTTTTCTTGATAAAGGAAGAAATAGTGGAGAGGAAGTTAGATTGAAAAAAATTCGACAATTATATTATTGAGAAGCCTTGCGATTCTAATTCAGATAAACTGCAAAAAATCTCAATAATTGAAAGTTTGGTAGATGATATTTTGCAATTTTCTCTCAGAATCAATAATAGTGTAGGAGAGATTTTCCTCCTACAACTGTTTCAAAAGAAATATTTACCCATTGGGAGAAGATGTTGCAGTGGATAATGTGTTACTCACTGAAAAATATAATTTTCAACTAAAAGATTTTGAAGGATTCATTTCAAAATAAACAATAATTAAAGAATAAGAAAAATCCTCCGTTTCAAAGAGTAGGGAACTCTTTGTGACAGAGGATTTTTTCTATAGGGCTTTAGCAGCTGCAATTGCGGCTTCGAAGTTTGGTTCAGAGTTGATATTGTCCACGTATTCAACATAGCGAATCGTATTGTCAGTATCAAGGACAAAGACTGCGCGTGCCAATAGGTGCCACTCATTGATTAAGAGGGCATAATCACGTCCAAAGGAATGGTCGAAATAGTCTGAGAGCATGATGGCATTTTCAATACCTTCAGCACCACACCAACGTTTTTGGGCAAAAGGGAGGTCCATGGAAACAGTCAAGACAACCGTATTATCCAGTCCAGCCAGTTCTTCATTAAAACGACGCGTTTGAGTTGAGCAGATGCCTGTATCGATAGAAGGCACGACACTCAAGACTTTTTTCTTGCCATCAAAATCAGCCAGAGATTTTTTAGAAAGGTCTGTTGTAGTGAGAGAAAAATCAAGTGCCTTGTCGCCGACTTGTAGTTGTTTACCTGTAAAGCTCACAGGATTTCCGAGAAAAGTTACCATAAGATACTCCAATCTTTTTTCTTCCATTTTAGCTGAAACAGTCGGAATTTTCCAATGATTTGACCGGAAATGTGGGCATAGAAAAAACGCCAGCTCATGTGAGAATGACGTTTTTCAGAGGTTTATACTCAATGAAAATCAAAGAGCAAACTAGGAAGCTAGCCACAGGCTGTACTTGAGTACGGCAAGGCGACGCTGACGTGGTTTGAATTTGATTTTTGAAGAGTATTATTTTGCCAATCCTTCAGCAATCTTGTCAAGGTTGTATTTCATCATGTTGTAGTAGCTGTCGCCTTCTTTACCTTGTTCTGCGATAGAGTCAGTAAAGATTTGTGCGTAGATTGGGATGTTTGTGTCTTGAGAAACAGTTTTCATTGGACGGTCATCCACACTTGATTCTACAAAGAGTGAAGGAGTTTTTGTTTGGCGAAGTTTTTCAACCAAGGTCTTGATTTGGTCAGGTGTTCCTTCTTCTTCAGTGTTGATTTCCCAGATGTAGGCACTTGGGACACCGTAGGCTTTAGAGAAGTATTTGAAGCATCCTTCGCTGGTTACGATGAGTTTTTTCTCAGCAGGGATGTTGTTAAATTTCTCCTTAGCTTCCTTATCAAGCTTGTCTAACTTATCAGTATATTCTTTGAGATTTTTTTCGTAGAATTCCTTGTTGTTAGGGTCTTTAGCGCTCAATTGTTTTGCGATGTTTTTAGCAAAGATCATACCGTTTTCAAGGTTAAGCCAAGCGTGTGGGTCTTCTTTGCCTTTTTCGTTTTGACCTTCAAGGTAGATAACATCAACGCCTTCGCTGACTGCAAAGTAGTCTTTGTTTTCAGTTTTCTTGGCATTTTCTACCAATTTTGTAAACCAAGCATTGCCACCTGTTTCAAGGTTGATACCGTTATAGAAATCAAATCAGCTTGAGAAGTTTTCTTAACGTCTTCAGGAAGTGGTTCGTATTCGTGTGGGTCTTGGCCAACAGGAACGATACTGTGAAGATCAATCTTGTCACCAGCAATATTTTTAGTAATATCAGCGATGATTGAGTTTGTAGCAACAACTTTTAGTTTTTGACCAGAAGCTGCATCTTTTTTTCCGCTAGCACATGCTACAAGAGCAATGACGGAAAGAAAAAGAACGAGTAATGTACCTAATTTTTTCATTAGATCCTCCAATTTATTGGGGTTTTGCCCCTTATTTTAACAAATGTTTATTTTTCAGTTTCAAATATCGTTGTTTTGGAGCGATAAAGAAGCTAATGAGAAAGAAACTAGCAGCTGTAAGCACGATACTAGAACCTGCCGCAACGTTAAAGCTATAACCGATAAAGAGTCCCAAAACTGAAGCTATCGCTCCAAAGGTTGAGGAAAGGAAAATCATACTTTTCAGGCTATTAGCATAAAGATAAGCAGTTGCAGCTGGGGTAATCAGCATGGCTACAATCAGGATAGTTCCGACACTTTGCATGGCTGTCACAGACACGAGAGTCAGGAGTACCATGAGAAGGTAGTGATAGAAATTGACAGGCATTCCCATGGCTTTAGCCAAGAGTTCATCAAAGGATGTTATCAAGAGTTGCTTGAAGAAAATCCAGATTAACAAGAGAATGGCTGCCCCTACCCCTATGGTAATAAACATATCCGTATCTTGGACGGCCAGGATATTACCAAAAAGGATATGGAAAAGGTCAGTTGAACTTTTAGCGACACTAATCAAGATGATACCGAGGGCTAAGAAAGAAGAAAAGGTAATGCCGATGGCGGTATCGCTTTTGATAATCGAGTTCCCCTTGATGTAGGTAATGATGATAGCAGCTAGCAATCCAAAGACAATGGCTCCGATAAAGAAGTCAACGCCCAAGATGAAGGAGAGGGCTACACCTGGCAAGACAGCATGTGAAATGGCATCTCCCATGAGTGACATCCCGCGTAGAATGATGAAACATCCTACAGCTCCAGCTACGACCCCGACGACAATGGCTGTTATCAAGGCATTTTGTAAGAAATGGAATTTTTGCAATCCATCGATAAATTCTGCAATCATAGGTCACCTCCATTGAAAAAGAGTCGATTACCGTAAGCTTCTTTGAGATTGGCTTCGGTAAAGGTTTCTTTGGTTGGACCAAAGGCAATCACTTCTCGATTGACAAGCAAGACTTGATCGAAGTAGTGGGGAACCTTGCTGAGGTCGTGGTGGACGATGAGAACCGTCTTCCCAGCTTTTTTCAGATCTCTCAGCGTATTCATGATGATTTCCTCACTGACAGAGTCAATCCCAACAAAGGGTTCATCCAAGAGGATATAGTCGGCTTCCTGTACCAAACATCTGGCAATCAAGACCCGCTGGAATTGACCTCCAGACAGTTGACTGATTTGCCGTTCAGCATAGTCAGCTAGACCGACGATTTCAAGGGCTTCTTGCACTTTCTTCCAATGTTTAGCCTTTAAACTTCGAAAGAGAGGGATAGAGGGAAAGAGTCCTAACGAGACACATTCCTTGACCTTGATGGGAAAGTTGTAGTCGATATTGATTTTTTGTTCGACATAGGCGATTCGGTGTAAGGATTTTTTAACTTCCTTGTCATCGAGAAATGCCTGACCTTGATGTGGGATAATTCCCAGCATCCCTTTTACTAGTGTTGATTTCCCAGCGCCGTTTGGGCCAATGATACCGGTAATTGTTGGTCCGTGGAGCACTAGTGAAATATCCTTAAGTGCCAACGTTTCTTTGTAGGAGACACTGAGGTTTTTCGATACGTATCATAAACTTGTATTCCTCCTGCCTCTTAATATACATTAAAAAAATTAAGTCAAGTTAATTTTTTTAAAAAAATTAAAATAATAACTGAAAAAAATGATGGAAAGAGAAAGTTCATTTTTAATTGCATTCCCAGTTAATTTTTGTTAAGCTAAAAAAACAAGTACAAATGAAAGCGAGAACAAGATGACACGTTATCAAGATGATTTTTATGATGCAATCAATGGAGAATGGCAGAAAGACAGCTGAAATCCCAGCAGATAAGTCTCAAACGGGAGGTTTTGTTGATTTAGACCAGGAAATTGAAGACTTGATGTTGGCGACAACAGACAAGTGGTTGGCAGGTGAAGATGTGCCTGAGGATGCTATCTTGGCGAAACTTTGTCAAATACCACCGCCTAGTTCGTGATTTTGACAAGAGAGAAGCTGACGGTATCACACCTGTCTTACCACTTCTTAAAGAATTCCAAGAATTGGAGACTTTTGCGGATTTTACAGCTAAACTAGCAGAGTTTGAGCTTGCAGGAAAACCAAACTTCCTTCCTTTTTGGTGTATCGCCAGACTTTATGGATGCCAGAATCAACGTTTTATGGGCTAGCGCTCCAAGCACGATTCTGCCAGATACGACCTACTATGCAGAAGACCATCCTCAGCGCGAAGAGCTCTTGACTCTTTGGAAAGAAAGCAGCGCAAATCTCCTCAAGAAATATGATTTCTCTGATGAAGAAATTGAAGATTGCTAGAGAAAAGACTTGAATTGGACCGTCGAGTTGCGGCAGTGGTGCTTTCTAATGAAGAAAGTTCAGAATATGCCAAGCTCTACCATCCATATGCTTACGAAGACTTCAAGGAATTCGCACCTGCTCTACCTTTGGATGACTTCTTCCAAGCGGTTCTTGGACAAGTGCCAGACAAGGTTATTGTAGACGAGGAACGCTTCTGGCAAGCAGCAGATCAATTCTATAGTGAAGAGGCATGGCCTCTCCTCAAGGCAACCTTAATTTTAAGTGTTGTGAATCTCTCAACCAGCTATTTAACAGAAGAAATCCGTGTCTTGTCAGGTGCCTATAGCCGTGCGCTTTCTGGAGTTCCAGAAGCCAAAGACAAGGTCAAGGCAGCCTACCAGCTAGCGCAAGGTCCATTCAAACAAGCCTTGGGTCTCTGGTATGCCCATGAAAAATTCTCTCCAGAAGCCAAGGCGGACGTGGAGAAAAAAGTGGCAACCATGATTGATGTCTATAAGGAGCGTTTGGCCAAGAATGACTGGCTGACTCCTGAAACTCGTGACAAGGCCATCGTCAAACTTAATGTTATTAAGCCTTATATCGGTTACCCAGAAGAATTGCCAGAACGCTACAAGGACAAGGTAGTGGATGAAAATGCTAGTCTTTTTGATAACGCTCTAGCTTTTGCGCGTGTGGAAATCAAGCACAGTTGGAGCAAATGGAACCAGCCTGTTGACTATAAGGAGTGGGGCATGCCTGCTCATATGGTCAACGCCTACTACAATCCACAGAAGAACCTGATTGTCTTCCCAGCGGCTATTTTACAGGCACCTTTCTATGACTTGCATCAGTCATCTTCTGCTAACTACGGGGGTATCGGGGCGGTTATTGCCCATGAAATTTCCCACGCCTTTGATACCAACGGAGCTTCCTTTGATGAAAATGGTAGCCTCAAGGATTGGTGGACAGAGAGCGACTATGCTGCCTTCAAGGAGAAAACACAAAAAGTTATTGACCAATTTGATGGACAAGATTCTTATGGAGCAACCATTAACGGTAAATTGACTGTATCAGAAAACGTGGCTGACTTGGGAGGAATCGCTGCAGCGCTTGAAGCAGCTAGGAGAGAACCAGACTTCTCAGCAGAAGAATTCTTCTACAACTTTGGTCGCATCTGGCGCATGAAAGGTCGTCCAGAATTTATGAAACTCTTAGCTAGCGTAGATGTGCACGCGCCAGCCAAACTTCGTGTCAATGTGCAAGTACCAAACTTCGATGATTTCTTTACAACCTATGATGTCAAAGAAGGCGACGGTATGTGGCGTTCACCAGAAGAGCGCGTCATTATTTGGTAATACAAAAAGGTAAGTAATTAGAAAAAGGCATCCAATCAGGTCTGAAAACTTGATTGGATGCCTCTTATAATGGAAAGACTTGCTGGATAGTTTACTTAATTGTCATCATATTACTAGAAAAAAGGATTGAAAGTTTTTCGTGAGCGATAGTAGTAGCTGGACCATGTCCTGGATAGACATCGTAGTTTGGTAGGGTGAAGAGTTGAGTCTGGATACTATGGAGGAGTTGTTCCATGCTACCAGTTGGAAGATCCGTCCGTCCGATGGTTTCGCGGAAAAGAGCATCACCTGTCAAGACTAGGTGAGCATTGGGAAAGACGATAGAAACACCACCGATAGAGTGACCTGGTGTTGGCAAGACAGTGAAACGAAATTCCTCTAGTTGGTATTCTTTGTGAAAGATAAAAGTGTGTTCTGCAGGTTTTGCGACCACATCTGCCATATCATCGTGGCGAGGGAGACCAGAGAGATTGTCGACAGGAGTGTAGAGCCAGCTGGCTTCGCTCTCTGCGATATAGACAGGAGGATTGCCAAAAGTCTCGCGAACCAAGTCCAGACTCATAATATGGTCATAATGGGCATGGGTCAATAGAATGGCACAGATCGGTTTGTTGATCTTCTCGATTGTCTGACGAATGGCTTCCCAATGGCTGCCAGGATCGACGACGATGAGGTGTTTTTCGCCTTCCAAGTAATAGGTATTTTCATAGGCAACAGGATTCACGGTTTTATGGATTTTCATACTAGCTCCAATCTCAAAGAATGTACTAAGATAAGTATAGCACAGTTGGGGAAAATAGGTAAGGATTTAAAATGAACTTAAAAACCAGCATGACTAGATGAAGACAGGCTGGTTTTTAAGATATCAATATTGGAGAGGTGTCAATTGCCCTTCATAGGTTGCATAAACTCCGTCATTAGCTTGTTTGATAGATGTGATGTTTAGAGTGCCACCATAGTTGGCTTCTCGTTTATCGCTATATTCACTATAAGTTATCCTATTGGGCAGGTTCTGGTTGTTAGCATAGTATTGAACGACTGTTTTTTTATAGCCTTGCTGGCTGAATAGGAACAGGCAGCTAACTCCTAACACTAGGAGAGCAAAGATAGAAATAGCAGTTTTTTTCATAGGTGTTCTCCTTATAAACTAAAGGATAAAAGAAAGCATCTTGAGGATTTTAATTCCAAAATCCAGTCAAGGTACCAGTGTATGTGACACAAGTTCCATCGTTTGATCTTCGTACACTATCTATTTCAAGTGTTCCTTTGAAGGTTGAATGGAAACCATCATTATATTCTGAATAGTAGATAGTTGGTGGGATGTAACCATCATCGTTATAGTATTTTGTTACTGTTTTACTATAACTATGAGAATATATACGCTCATAACGAGGACCTTCAAAGTTATTTGTTGTATTGGTTTCAGCAGCATTGATTGGAACGGCAATGGATAGAGCAGTAGCTCCTAATAGTGTTAGTACAATTTTTTTCATAGGATACTCCTTTGTAAAATGATGTCATTCAAATATATTGACTTGAATGAAAGAGTGATAAGCATAGGGAGTTAAATTATATTTAGATTACAATATGGTTTCCGTTCTTCTATCTCTCCTTCTATCACCTAAATAGAAAAATCTAACTGTATAACATATTATAAAAACATTTCAGAATTGTCAAGCAATTCTGAATTATTTTTCTTATTCTGTTCCAATCTAGTTTTCATATTCTTAAAAAAGTGATAAAATGGTAGGAAGAATTGGAGAGTAGAGATGCCGAAAGAAGTGAATTTAACAGGCGAAGAAGTTGTCGCTTTAACCAAAGAATATTTAACGGAAGAGGATGTCCATTTTGTCCATAAGGCCTTGGTCTATGCGGTGGATTGCCATAGTGGTCAATACCGCAAATCAGGCGAGCCTTATATCATTCACCCTATCCAAGTGGCAGGTATTTTAGCCAAGCTCAAGCTGGACGCTGTAACGGTAGCTTGTGGTTTCTTGCATGATGTGGTGGAAGATACAGATGCGACCTTGGACGATTTGGAAAGAGAGTTTGGTCCTGATGTGAGGGTAATCGTAGATGGGGTTACTAAGCTTGGCAAAGTTAAATACAAGTCTCACGAGGAGCAATTAGCTGAAAATCATCGTAAGATGCTCATGGCCATGTCTGAGGACATCCGCGTTATCTTGGTCAAACTGTCTGACCGCTTGCACAATATGAGGACCCTGAAACATCTTCGAAAAGACAAGCAGGAGCGTATTTCCAAAGAAACCATGGAAATCTATGCCCCACTTGCCCATCGTTTGGGGATTTCCAGTGTCAAATGGGAATTGGAAGACCTATCTTTCCGTTACCTCAATCCAACGGAGTTTTACAAGATTACCCATATGATGAAGGAAAAACGCAGAGAGCGTGAGGCCTTGGTGGATGAGGTGGTCACAAAATTAGAGGAATATACGACGGATCATCACTTGAGAGGGAAGATTTATGGTCGTCCTAAGCATATTTACTCTATTTTCCGCAAAATGCAGGATAAGAGAAAACGGTTTGAGGAAATCTATGACCTGATTGCTATTCGCTGTATTTTAGATACCCAAAGTGATGTTTATGCCATGTTGGGTTATGTGCATGAACTTTGGAAACCCATGCCTGGTCGCTTTAAAGACTATATCGCTAATCGCAAGGCCAATGGTTACCAGTCTATCCATACGACTGTTTATGGACCAAAAGGTCCGATTGAATTCCAGATTCGAACTAAAGCCATGCACGAGGTGGCTGAGTACGGGGTTGCGGCTCACTGGGCTTATAAGAAAGGCGTTAAGGGGCAGGTCAACAGCAAGGAATCAGCTATTGGGATGAACTGGATCAAGGAGATGATGGAGCTCCAAGATCAGGCTGATGATGCTAAGGAATTTGTGGACTCTGTTAAGGAAAACTACCTGGCTGAGGAGATTTATGTCTTTACTCCAGATGGAGCTGTTCGTTCCCTTCCAAAAGATTCAGGACCGATTGACTTTGCCTATGAAATCCATACAAAAGTCGGGGAAAAAGCAACTGGTGCCAAGGTCAATGGTCGCATGGTTCCACTGACAACCAAGCTCAAGACAGGGGATCAGGTTGAAATTGTCACCAACCCGAACTCCTTTGGGCCGAGCCGTGACTGGCTCAATATGGTCAAGACCAGCAAGGCCCGCAACAAGATTCGTCAGTTCTTTAAAAACCAAGATAAGGAATTGTCTGTCAATAAGGGCCGTGAAATGTTGATGGCCCAGTTTCAAGAAAACGGCTATGTGGCCAATAAATTCATGGACAAGCGTCATATGGACCAAGTTCTGCAAAGACCAGCTACAAGACAGAAGAATCCCTCTTTGCGGCCATTGGTTTTGGAGAAATCGGTGCCATTACCGTCTTTAACCGTCTGACTGAGAAGGAACGCCGTGAGGAAGAACGTGCCAAAGCCAAGGCGGAAGCAGAAGAGCTTGTCAAAGGTGGCGAGATCAAGGTTGAAAACAAAGAAACCCTCAAGGTTAAGCATGAGGGTGGAGTGGTCATTGAAGGTGCCTCAGGTCTCCTAGTGCGGATTGCCAAGTGTTGTAATCCTGTTCCTGGTGACGATATTGTCGGCTACATTACCAAGGGTCGTGGTGTGGCTATTCACCGTGTGGACTGTATGAACCTGCGTGCCCAAGAAAACTACGAGCAACGCCTTCTTGATGTGGAGTGGGAAGACCAGTACTCTAGCTCAAATAAGGAGTATATGGCCCATATCGATATTTACGGCCTCAACCGTACAGGACTGTTGAACGATGTACTACAAGTTCTTTCAAACACAACCAAGAATATATCAACAGTCAACGCTCAACCAACCAAGGATATGAAGTTTGCTAATATCCATGTATCCTTTGGCATTGCCAACCTCTCTACATTGACCACGGTTGTGGACAAGATTAAGAGTGTGCCAGAAGTATACTCTGTTAAACGTACCAATGGCTAATTGTCCTAGCTCTTACTAGAAAGGCTATTATGAAAATCATTATCCAACGGGTTAAAAAAGCCCAAGTCAGTATCGAAGGTCAGATTCAGGGAAAAATCAATCAGGGACTCTTATTGCTGGTTGGTGTTGGACCAGAGGAGCAAGAGGAAGATTTGGACTATGCTGTGAGAAAACTTGTCAACATGCGAATTTTTTCAGACGCAGAAGGCAAGATGAACCTGTCTGTCAAAGATATTGAAGGAGAAATCCTCTCTATTTCTCAGTTTACCCTCTTTGCGGATACTAAGAAAGGCAATCGTCCAGCCTTTACAGGTGCAGCCAAGCCTGATATGGCATCAGACTTCTATGATACTTTCAATCAAAAATTAGCGCAAGAAGTGCCCGTTCAGACAGGTATCTTTGGAGCGGATATGCAGGTTGAGTTGGTCAATGACGGACCAGTTACCATTATCCTAGATACGAAAAATAGATAAGAAAGACCAAGCCCAGCCGGCTTGGTTTTCTCATCTATCATAAAATACTCCAAAAAGAAATCGGTTCCTGATAGGCCTTTGGGAAATCTTGTTTCAGGCTTTGACAGGTGCGATAGGAAGGAATGAGATGTCCTAGGATGAGGAGAGTTCCCTGAAGGAAAAGTGGAATACCCCTTAAAAACAGCAAGGAGAGAATCATCAGGCTATCCCATAGGAGAATCTGCAAGGAAACGCCAGAATCTAGGTCTAATCTGGGAATAGAGTTGACTAAAGTAGTCACAAAGCTGGTTGGAAAGATAAGTCAGTAGTATAGGATGAAAGAAAATGAGCCAACCACTGTAAATCAAAATCCAATCCCAAGTAAGTCCCTCTTTAAATGTCAAAAATGCCAGCATAATTCCATCGATGATAAGGAGTTGAATGGTTTTGATGGAGATGATTTTTTTCATGCTAAAGTCTCCTTTTCCTTAGAGACACTCCCATAAAGTGATGTGTTTGTCGTAAAAGTCTGGATAGTTTTCTCTCAGGTGGCTAGCCGTTATATAATAAAAAGTAGAATGACAGGAAGTAAAGACTGGAGTAAGAGAGTAAAAATGTTGAGGGCCAGTGATGGCTAAAAAGACAAATAATAGTAGGTCGGCGGAGAGAATCTCTAAGTAGTAAAGGCGAATTTTTTTGTTCATCTGAAGATAAATCTCAGAGAAATGTTTTTTGAGTCGATTGACCAAGCGAAATAGCAGGAGTCCTTGAGCAAGGATGAAAATGAAGCAAAAAATCAGGCCTCTCTCCAAAGAAAGTTCGTATCGGGGTCTGAAAGTTACTAACAGTAGCAAATCGCTGACTACGATGGCTGTAAAATGGATTCTAAAGAGTTTTTTCATAAGATGACCTCCCTCTTTTATCTAACTTCATTCTACATCAAACGAATGGGAGTTACAACTAAAATGATAAAAATTTTAGTAAGGAGATTCTGTTAGATTTCTTTATTTGATTTTCCTCTTATTGTTTTACTTCTTCATCATTCCAGACAAATAAAGCTCCGATTGCATTGAGGATATAAAAGATGTATTTACCGATATTGGCAAAGTTTCCTTGAATGCCAGCCTTTGTCAGCTGAACGAAATTGTAAATCAACCAAAAGCCCCACTGAGTTGTTAGTTTCAATGCATTCAAAGCATTGGCAATGAGGGACAGTGCAAAGGCAATAGTTGTTACGTAGGCAAGGAGATTCATCTTGCCCCCATATCCGATATAGTTGGTCACAAAGGCAAAGAGGAAGGCGATGATTGAAATGATGATGGCCGCCAATTTTAGCTGTTTTTGGCTCATTTGGTTGGGTCTGCCTTCTTGCGAAGCTTCCCATTTCTTAATAGCAAAGGTATAAATGAGGAAGGTGACGGGATAGGTGATAATAGCCGCCTTATTTCCAAGGATATAATCAATAGCACCGGACAAAATGGTATTAACAATACCAAAATAATTTCCCCATTTGCTTAATTTTCCCGTGAAACGAGTGGACAACATGGAAATCCCAACGTTGGTTACGGAAATCAATCCAAAGGGTACAAGAGCAGTCCATGGTCCCCAGTCTACAAATTTGTCGAGACGGGAGTTGAGGTAACCAGATGCAATCGCAATCCCAACGACCAAAGCAACCCCGAAGAGGTCAAACCATTTGGATGTCGCAAAAATTTTGAGTGATTTTTTCATATATTAAAATATCTTTCTTTTTTTACAAATATTCTACAACTAAATGAAAGTAAAATCAAATGATAGAAATAAAACCCTGAAAATAAAACTTTCAGGGTTGGTTGGGGTACTTGAGAAATTAGTCGATTTTCTCGACGTAGAGTTGTTTGGCAATGTCCATACCTACTTGTAAATCCTCGTCTTTACTCAGAATAGTGAAGGTATTGCTGAAGCCATCAAACTGCTGGACTTGGAGCTGGTCACCGATGTGAAGTGAGTGCTTGTCCAGATAATGGAGAATGTCAAAACTATCATGCACCCGAGTCAGGCGGTAGGCGCCAGCTTCCTTGATATCAGCTAGTGGGAGGTTATTGATTTCAACCAGGAGTTCTCCCTTGGCAGGAATAGTTCCTCCGTGAGGGCAGGTCTTGGGGAAACCAAGCAATTTTTCTAGCCTCTCCACGAATAGTTCAGAGACAGTATGTTCCAAGACTTCAGCTTCCTCGTGAATCTGGTCACTCGTATAGTCTAAATGATGAACTAGAAAAACTTCAATCAAGCGGTGTTTACGGTAGAGTTCAGAGACCAGTTTAAGTCCAAGGTCAGTCAGTAGATAGCCACATTCCTTGTCCTTGAGGATGAGATTTTCACTCTTCATCCGTTTAATCATTTCAGTTACGGCAGGGGGAGAGACTTGCATACGAGCCGCAATTTCCTTGTTGGTGATTTTATGCAGGTCTGTGCCAATTTCATAAATACATTTTAGATAATCTTCTTTATTCGGGGTCATTCGTTTCCTCTTGTCTAATATCTTTATCTAGTATATCAAAAAAAGCTAGATTTCTCTAGCTGTGACTTTTTATGTTATACTTATTGCAAGAGAAAAAACGAGGAGATGGATATGACGAAAATAGCTCTTCTTTCAGATATTCATGGAAATACCACCGCCTTGGAGGCTGTTTTGGCAGATGCTCGGCAGCGAGGAGTGGATGAATACTGGCTTTTGGGAGACATTCTCATGCCAGGGACAGGGCGTAGAAGGATTTTGGATTTGTTGGCTCAACTACCGATTACGGCTAGAGTTTTGGGAAACTGGGAAGACAGTCTGTGGCATGGTGTCCGCAAGGACTTGGATAGTACTCGTCCCAGTCAACGCTATCTCTTGCGCCAGTGCCAGTATGTTTTAGAGGAAATTTCCCTAGAAGAAATTGAACTGCTTCACAATCAACCTCTCCAGCTCCATCGTCAGTTTGGTGATTTGACGGTAGGAATTAGCCACCATCTTCCTGATAAGAACTGGGGGAGAGAGTTGATTCATACTGGAGCACAGGAGAATTTTGACCGCTTGGTGACCAATCCGCCCTGTGATATTGCTGTTTATGGTCATATTCACCAGCAGTTGCTTCGTTACGGGACTGGTGGGCAATTGATTGTCAATCCGGGTTCGATTGGGCAACCATTCTTTCTAGATGCTCAGTTACGGAAGGACTTGCGAGCCCAGTATATGATTTTGGAGTTTGATGACAAGGGCTTGGTAGATATGAACTTCCGACGGGTAGACTACGATGTGGCAGCTGAATTGCAGCTGGCTAAAGATTTGAAACTTCCCTATTTTGAGGTTTACTATGAAAGTCTGGTCAATGGTATCCACCATACTCATCATCAGGAATTTCTGAGAGAATTGGCCCAGAAAGAGGGTTATGATAGGGAATTAGATGCCTGGTTGAAAGGTGGTAATGATTGACATTACAACTAAAAAGGGTATAATAAAAGAAAAAGAAGAGTAGAGGCAGGGGAGCCTCGTAAAAAGGAGAAGAGGATGCAAATTCCAAGTAGATTTACCATTGCGACTCATATGCTGATAATCATTGCCCTCAAGGGGAAGGAAAGCAAGGTGACCAGTGATTTTTAGCTGCTAGTGTCGGGGTCAATCCTGTCATTATCAGAAAGACCTTGTCCCAGTTGAAGAAGGCAGAGCTGATTTCAGTAGCGCGTGGAACAGGTGGGACAGAGATTGTTAAGGATCTCAAAGACATTAGTCTTTTAGATGTTTATCAGGCGGTTGAGTGTCTTGGTAAGACTGGTCAACTTTTTAGTTTCCATGACAATCCAAATCCAAATTGCCCAGTTGGAGCTCATATTCATGATGTTTTAGATCAAAAATTGGAGAAAATCCAGCAGGCTATGGAGGCTGAACTTGGTCAGACTAGTCTAGAACAAGTCGTGGCCGATGCAGAGAGTCAGATGAAGGATTGAGAGGGATAGATGCCCAATGTCATTAAGTTAAGAAATTCAAATACAATTCTGTATTTGGGTTTCTTTTTATGTGATAAACTATAGTTAAGGAGGTATTTCCCATGATAAAACAGATGAAAGCTCAATCGGTAGTTGATTTCATCTATAGAGTAACATAAATCTCAAAAAAATAGGGTGAAAAAAACCTTTATTTGTTATGCACAAAAATAGAAGATAGGATAGAAAAATCACTTTGATGACCTCAATCGTATCTCCTATCCAAATAGTTAGTTTACTAACTTAATGACATTGAGGTTATCTTGTGAATTTTTTTAGTTATTAAAAATAATCAATTTCCTTTATGACCTAATTTTTTTCTCTACAAGCTCTTTGGAGCAGAGCAACTGTAAGTATGAAAACCACACATAGAACCAAGATACTGCCCTCAATCCCAAAAACACCGCCGGTATATAAATCTTGACCCGTTAAATTTGTACTGAGTAAACTAAAAGGAACTTTTACCCCGCTCACATTCATTCCTAGAGCAATACACGGTATGCTATTCCAAATAAAATGAAATCCACTACTAAAAGAGAGGCTTTTTGTAAAAACACTGAACAATGACATCAATATTCCAAAAAAGAACAGTGTAAAAAACGAGATAATTGTGAAACCACCATTCAAAGAATGAACAAATGTAAAGGTAAAAGCTTGGATTCCACTGCTGATATACCAGTTAAAAATTTTTTTCGATAAAAATCGCTAAAAATTCGACCTCTGAATAAGAATTCCTCTGCGTAACTTTGTACAACAAATCCGACTATTACTAATAAATATACTGTTGAATTAGGTGTAAAAGAATAGCTAATACTTACTTTTGATACTGTTGTAATAAGAAGTAACCCAATTGATAATACAATTGTTCCTACCAACATGCCAAATATATACTTACAAACATATTTCCATATATTTGTTGTTTTACACAGTCGGAATTTATAGGAAAAATTGAGTTCCTGGGAAAAAGAAGTAACAAATTTGAATATTGAAAAAAACAATATATCTAACAAAAAAGCGACCTAAAGTTCCCACAAATAGTAAGATAGAAAAACCACTAATTATTTTACAGGAAATGGCATAGAGTAATACCAAAAAAAGTTGCTCTTAATGATTTTTCTACTTTCCATTTTTTTATAGGTGTTTTCTCTATCAAATCATCTTTTTTTAACTCTATCAATTAAAAATACTAATTGTTAAAACAAACTAAAAACTGCTATACATAGAGTCAGAAGTACTATAATTAAATTGTTTAATTGATATAGGTAGGCTACAAAATTTCCCATAATTGACACAATTATTATAGATACAATAATGGGAACATTAATTGATTGTGTCATTTGGCCTACCAGAATTGAAGCTAACACTACACTAAGTACAAAAAAAGCCTGCAAACATAGCTACGAAGATAGCTTTTAACACATATACAAACAAGCCAATTGATAAAAACACCAAGAGAGAGTCTTACAAAATAAAAAAATAAGATTTTCAAGCAACAAAAACAGGAACTAGACTTAATAAACAATGAATAGACAAAGAAATAACTTTACTTAGGAATATCTCAAATCTACCTCCTGGAAATAAAAAGATCATTTCCCTTGCATTTCCAATATAATCTTTTAATAACAAGCGATTTAGAATGACAACACCATAAATAGCAGCAACAGATACTGTTAATGTTGAAGCCAAAGTCATTATGCCTGCAGAGTCAGTTAAAATAGAGTTTTGATCAGATGACTCAAAAATGTCCTACCAAACTGAAAAAAATCAAAGCTGATAAGTTGACTAATATATTTGTCCACATAATGCCCCTAAAATGACGACCATGGGTAGTGAACTCACAAATGATCTGTTCCTTCATACACCGTATTCCTCTTTTATTTTTCTATAGAATTGTTCAAAAGTTTCAAAACCTTGTCGCTTAATTTCCAAAACATCTGTATCCACTAAAATTTCTCCTTGCTGAATAAAAATAAGGCGATCAGTTATCTTCTCTAATTCAGCAAATGAATGGCTTGAAATAATAATCAACTTCTCTTGTTTTTTGAAATCCAGCAAAAGATGCTGAAGAAAAAGAATTCCATCTCTATCCAAACCATTAAATGGTTCATCTAGTATCAATATCTCTGGATTATGCAAACATGCTAAGGCAATATTAAGGCGTTGCTTCATACCTAAAGAAAATTTACAAATCATATCTCCTAAGTAAACATTTAGTTCAAATTTTTTTAGATAACTTTCAATATCCACAGATTGACAAGCATAATAACGTGTATGATTGTCAAAAACCTCTTTTACAGTATAAGCTCCAAAGCTATCTGGAAAAGGAAAGACAACACCGACTTTTTTAAGGAATTCGTTATAATTGAAAGAATTTACGATTTTATCGTCGAGAGCAACGGTTCCAGTAGGTTGACTTAATCCCAAAATACATCGGAATAGTGTTGTTTTTCCTGCACCATTATTTCCTATAACACTATAGACTTGCCCATAGTTCAAGGAAAGGCAGACGTTATTTAATAGCATGTTGTTCTTTACAACTTTTGTTAAATTAGAAACTGTTAACTTACTCATAACTATTTCCTCCTAGATAATGTTATTAGTGATAAAAAAAATCCAAAGCAAGCCCAAACTATTAGTGTGGAAAAATTCTGGCTGTCAACATACTCTAGTCTAAAAATGGATGAACGGATTATCTGACTAGCTGGTACAAAAGGCAAATACTTATATAAAGTTATTGTCCACGAAGGTAGTCTATCTGCTGCATAGATAATTGGAGAAAACAGTAATCCACCGATCATAATTAGCTGTGTTACTAAGGGGACAACATTTGATGGTAGAATATAGGCAATTGCAAAACCAACTAATAACAAGGAAAAAATAATCAATAATACAGATAAGATTGAATTAATCCCGATTGAAACATCTAAGCCAAAACCGAATGTGCTAATCAATATACTTGATAAGATTCCTGGTAGACATAATAAGCCCCAAATTAATAAATCAGACAACAGTATCTCTACTCTCGAAACAGGCAAGGTTTTCTGGTATTCGTAAACACCATTTTGCTTGGCTTCGCTAACAATTTGAGGTGCCAGTACACAAGTAACAGCAATCACATTTATAGCCATAGCTCCTGTACAAAGATAAGACTTCTCTGCTTGATTAGTTGAATGGGTAATGAATAGAAAACCATAAATGACTGCAAATGATAAAACAATTTGAACGACAACAAAGACTGGAATATAAAACTTGTGACGAAGTAAGCTCCATTTTACCAATCCACCGAATTTAGATAACCTTTTTTGACTATTATTCATTTATGTACTCCTCGTAGTCATCAGAGAGAGTTCTCAACTTTATCTCATAACTAACAATTCTATCTGTTTTCAGTAAATCAAAAATAACCGATATTACCTCTGTAAAACAATCTTCACTGACTGTAAAAATCAAACGTTTTTCAACATCATCATATTTCAAGTTATTATGATTCAAGAAATGAAAAAGTTCCTCTTTATTAACACCTGAAAGCGATACTTGATGCTTTAACTGACGAGCATTTTTAGACTCTGATACAAGCACATCTCTTTTAATACGCCCTTTATCAAATAGTAAGTATCGATCAGCATACCTCTCTACCTCAAATAAATTATGACTGACAATGATAACTGTTGTTCCTAAATTTGCAAGAGAACGCAAGTAACGCCATATCAAAGTCCTTCTAAATGGATCAACATCATTAGTTGGCTCGTCCAGAACTAAAATAGATGGGATATCGACGACTGACATCGCAAAAGATGTTAATCGCTGAAGTCCACCTGAAAGCTTTTCGCCAGCTGTATGCTTCCATTGGTTAATCTCTAAGAAATCAATTAATTCTTTGGTACGACTTTCAACCGCTGAAGAATTCATTCCTTTTACAGCACCAATGCATTTAATTGCTTCCTGTACTGTGACTCCCTTAATTGGTACTTGAAACTGCGGCATGGAAGAAACAAGTTCTCTCGCTTTTCCAGGTTGTTTGGTTACATCTACTCCTTTAATATGTATTGTCCCCTCATCTGAGGCTACTGTGCCATTTATTTGATTCAGAAACGTACTCTTTCCAGCTCCGTTATGACCTACAATTGCAACGATCTGACTACTATAAAAAGTAATACTAATGTCATCTGTAACATTTTTTTGACCGTAAGACTTTTTCAAATGTCTTACAACAATAGTTTCTTGTTTCATGAATACCTCACAATCTGTGCTATAAAAAAATAAAAAGAAGTAATAATAGCAAGATAGTTATAATAGTGCTAAAAAAATACGACATGCTCTCCATACTATCTTTTTCTTTATTTGTTAAAGAATCTCTATTATTATCAAAATTATTTTTTTCAAAAATGGATTATCAAATAACATATATATCAGTAATCGGCCATCAGTATGTTTTGTTAGTCGTAATTGCCACAATAATCTAAAAAAATCATAATATAAATGGATATTGTTATATATGGACTAAAAAAATAATCACTTATTAGGTAAAAAAACAAGACAAGATAATACTGTCAAACAATGGACCTGCTAAAAATAGCCATACTTCTTTCAAAAAAAGTGGCCAAAAGCCAAACATGTGTCAAATCAACTGTTGCTACTGATTTCTTCCAAGAAAAAAACGTAGAACTTTCCCTATATTTGTAACATTATTTGAAAACAAAATATGCATTCCTTCATGTATTATTGTGGTAAACAATGAGAAGAATACTCCAAATATTAAAAAGCAAAAATTTGGTTCTCTCTACCAAAATCATATTCAAGAAAAGGGAGTTTCGTTATACAAAATAAATTGTAAACTATAGCACCTCCTCCAAAAAAATGATTGCTAAAATTCTAAGAAAAAAAGTAGGTAGTTATTATCAGAATTCGGGATAGAGTTACCACTTTCAAAGAAATGATTCTCTTTCAATAATTCAAATAAAGGATCCCCGATTAATTGATGAGGTAATGATTCTATAATAGATTCATCCCATGTAATTTCATCAAAGACTAATAATTTCGAGCCTGTTGAATAAAGTAAGTAATCATTTTTACGAGTTTTCCTAAAGTAAATTTCTTGATTAAGTGACTCTATAACAATTACTTCAGTATTATTTTTTGTCATAATACCTGAAAATTTCCCATTTTTTAGCATCCCCATTCCCACATGTTGGACAATCATCAGCGTATCTCTCCCACGATGGGTGAGTAAACGAAGAGCCGTCTTCGTAGTTAATCTCATATTGTGTACTAAGGCTACTTGGTCTTGCATAGCCTGTCAGGACTCGAACTGCCTCATCAACAATAGCTGCCGTCAATTGAAAAATAGCTGGTGCATAGGCAATTGTCGGTGGATTAAAATCAATATTTCTAAATCCCACAAACTGCTCGACAAATTTATCATCATGCAAAGTATAATGGATATTCAAACAATCAAAGCATCCCGTCACTTTTGGAATGACAGAAAATACCCTACCTCGACTAACCTGCGACGCACCAAACACACAAGGCAAACCTGCTTTTATAATTGCTTGATTTACCGTTTTTTGTGCTTGGAAAGGTGGTTCGTCAATAACGCAGATGACCAAATCAATACCTTCTGTAAATTCTAGTACATCTTCTGGTGTCTCAATTTTCTTGTTAAAACCTTCGACATTAATTGTAGAGTTCATTTCCCGTAATGCATTAACAGCTACATCTACTTTAAGTTTCCCTAAATCAGACTCTCTATATAGCAATTGCCTACCCAAATTACTTCTTTCAACTCTATCATAGTCGACAACCCGTACTGTTTTTGGCCCTAATCCAGACAGTAGTGTCAAAATGTTCGATCCACCACCCCCAAGGCCAAGTAATAAAATCGAGCTGGATCTGATTTTTTCTTGTATATCCATTGGGTTTCTGTCATATGGCATGTATCGACTGAAATAACTAATATTTGGATGGTAACGCTCATCCAAATCTTCCAAGACTTTATTAGGTGTTTCTTCAATAAGATTCTCTGCACTAAGAATATCCAATCCATCTACGACATCTTCTGGAGTTAAATCTGGAAAAGTATTAATCATGTGCTTGACTATTTCAGTCATCTCTCTACCATCGAGAACCTTTACCAACTCAAGCAACTGTCCTTCTGGGTCTTCAAACTCAGTTGTAATAGAAAGTTGCGCCCCTATGCGAAATAACTCATCATTTAACTGATATACTGGATAAATTGGTTTTATTCTTGGTTTAATGTATTGAAAGTTCATACTTTACCTCTTCTATAAATCCTGTAAAATGAAAACGCATGAATACCTTTCCATGCGTTTAACAAAATGTTGTACAAAATTCTTTAACAAATAGCTAGCTATTTTAACACAATAAAGGCACTTCTACAAACTAATAGCTTGCAGAGGCATATGTAATAACGTCACGATAAATCAGACGATAATCCACCAAGCTGTAGCATTGGCACTTTCAGCTTTACGTACTTTGATATTTTTCATACGCTTTTCATCTCCTTTTTAATTTATCTGATCGATCATTTTAAGTAGGACATGTCCTACTACATACCATTGGTATGTAGTTTGATTTTAACATACCTTCGGTATGTTGTCAACTACTTTTTAGATTTTTTTAATAAAAAAATAGTTATAGAAAATAATTTCAAAATGCAATGAACAAAAAAATTATTAGGCAAGCTATGTATAAGTGTGTTATAATGATTAATTGGTGACTCTGTCAACAGTAATTGTGTACTAATTCCATTGACATAAATAATTGAAAGGAGAGTTATTTTTCTAAAAATATGGAAAAACACTAAAGAAAAAAATACTTGAAGTAGCAACTAATCTTTTTCTTAACAAAGGGATATGAACAAACTACCATTTCTGATATTATAAACGGCTTAGACGGTTTAACAAAAGGAGCAATTTATCATCATTTTGAATCTAAAGAGGATATTTTTTTGAAGCAGTTGTCAAAAAAATATAGGGTTTACAGAATAAACTTATTTTTGACAAAATCAAATTTTCCAAAAAAATATAACTGGATCTGAAAAAAATAACACAACTAGTTTCTATTAGTTTAGCTAATACTAATATGGAAACTATAGTTACAATTTCTCCTAAGTTACTGGATAGTCCTAAGTTATTTGTTTCATTTTTTTAAAAACAAATGCAAGAACTCACAATCCCTGATTATTTTTTTATCCAATTATCGTAGAAGGAGTTGAAGACGGCTCAATAATGACAGACGATCCTCAACAACTTGCAGAATTAATAGCTATTTTTACTGAATATTTGGCTAAATCCTTTTGATATTTGAAAATTCTAAAAACTACTATTGTCTCAAAAAAATAGATATGCTAAACAAATGCTTGGAAAGCTTCAACATTAAATTTGATTTAAATATGTAAAAAAATAATTCTCTTAGTCACATTCTAAGATGATTTCTACTTTCTCATATCCAGATACCTTGACAAAAGAGAAAAAATAAATCTTCAAAAATCTATTTGAGGCCAAATTTAACTTTATTTGGATAGTCTTTATGTTAGAGAAAAATAGTGATTGACTAATCGTTTACACAAATTTTACTAATCATCGAACTTTATATTCATAATCATCAGTAGACTTTATTATTGATTGTTTATATTTTTCTATCTCCTTCTCCACCTGATCTAGTTTAAAAGCTAATCTTAAATTAATCTTGGAATAATCATATCAATCTGGTCTGTGATTCTTGGATTTGAGTTATTAATCCAAAGTATTCATATCTCACACAGACAACTGAAAAAAATTAAAAAAATACCAGAAAAAGATAGTTTAGTCAGTTGAAATAAGAGCGGGACAAAAGAGCCTCGTAAAAAGTATTGCAACTTGGTAACACCTTTTTGATGTGCTTTTTGATATGAGCCCATGTTTTCTCAATAGGATTGTACTCGGGTTAGTAGGGAGGAAGATGTAAAAGTGTATGCCCAACCTCTTCACATAAGAGCTCTAGTTTCCCCATTCTATGGAATATTGCATTATCCATAATATAGTATATTGAAATAAAATATGCATAAATGGATTAAGGTATTTAGATTAATTTCTAACTATGAATTATAAGTTGTATTGTACTATTATAGATTCAATGCACTGTGCTTCTTTAACTATAGTTTATCACATAAAAAGAAATCCAAATACAGAATCGTATTTGAATCTCTTAACTTAATGACATTGGATAGATGCCCTCTTTTTCTCTTTAGATAATTATGATAAAATGTAGTTATTAAAGGAGGAAGAAATGTATCTCGTTATAGGAATTGTATTAGCCTTTTATAGTGTCATTTTGGAAGGATAATAGAAGTTTGTGGAATCCAGTATTATTCTTATTATCCCTCATTTCCAGTTATTTTTATCTAGGCTACCTTTTTTATCAAAATGGGTATGAGAAGATTCATTTCGCTTTTTTTATATTTCCCTTTATTTTACTTCCTTTTTTTGCTTTTTTTCTAAGTGGCATCTTTCTAATCTATAATGGGGTCATTTTTGTTGAAGCGAGAGGGACGTTCAAAAGGCTAATTATCTCTCCATGCTCCTTGGAGTAGTCATTTTGCTATTTTTTTGCTTTGATGTCATTTCGATTGGGAGGACGACATGAATTATTTTACACCAATCACTTTCTAAATATTTTATTTGCATTTATTGCTTATTCTTACTTTATTTTTGGTTTTGCTTTTGTAGCTTTTATGTTGTACTCTATCTTGTATCTCTTTATTCCTAAGAAGAAGCATTATGATTTTATTATCATTCATGGTGCAGGTTTGTTAGACGGAGAAAAGGTAACACCTTTGCTGAAGAGGAGAATTGATAAGGCAGTGGAAGCTTATCACAAGTCTAAGAATCCTCATATCAAAATCATTGCAAGTGGTGGTCAAGGAGGAGATGAGAAGATTTCTGAAGCGCAGGCCATTACAAACTATCTTCTTGAAGAGACAGATGTTCCCCAAGATGCGATTATTCTGGAAGATCAATCAAGGACTACCTACGAGAACCTTCTCTTTTCTAAGGAACTTGGTGAGGAACTGGTAGCCAAACCTCAATTCCTCTTTGTTACAAATGACTATCATGTTTTTCGTACCAGTACCTATGCGCGTAAGTTAAATATGAAGGGAGATGGCCTCGGATGTAGGACGGCAGGCTACTACATACCATCTGCTTTTATTCGGGAGTACGTAGCGCTCTGTGTCAAGATGAAATGGCTTTTCCTTGCCTTTTATGTCCTGCTATCAGTCCTCATTTTGATAGCCTACAAAGGGATTATTTGGTAGTCAGATTTTATTAAAAAGACTTAGAATACACATGAAAGTATGTATTCTAGGTCTTTTGTTTTATATACATTTGATTTTTGAAAGGTACTATCTATTTTTCCATGCTTGGTAACGGGTATCAATCAATAATTGGGTAAGGCGTCCCATGGTTTCCCTTTCTTCTGGAGTGAGGGATTGAGCTTGGACAAAGAGATGATGGATGTGTTCAATAGCTTTGAAGGAAGATAGGTCATTGATGGAGTTAATGCCAGCATCTAGAATGGTGCCAAAGAAGAGATCGAAGTAGAGCTGGAGTTCTTCGTCAGGGACTGTCGCTACCCATTCTTTGAAGGTTGTGTCAACTTGTTGACTATCACTGTTGGTTTTATCCAGTTGGACGAAGTGCTTGTCCTCAATCTGCCAACTAAAGGTATCGTGTTGGGCGATACCACCTAAGGCAGTACTGTTCACGATGATTTGGTGGTTAGGGATTTCCAACATCATACCGATGATGGAACCTTGTGGAATGAGGACCTTGGTTCTATCCATTATCCTTTGATAACCTTCGGTCTGTGTCAGTTCTTTGTGGAGACCAGGCGAATCATAGGTATAAACTGCTGTGATCCGATGTTGCAAGCTTTGCTCAATTTGACTAGCAGCATAGATGGCTAGATTTCCTCCCTTGGAATGCCCAGCCAGAATGACCTTTTGCTTAGGGTGTTGGGCAAAAAAGTTTTTTAAATAGGCGAGGGCGTGCTTTTGAGCAGGAATTTCCTTCATATAGGTCAGGTGGAAATCTTCCTTCCAGCCAATGATACTGTCATCAGTCCCACGAAAGACAATCAGATAGGTATCGAGAGTGAGGCGGTAGGTCATAGCCGCAAACTGCTTTTGCAGCTCAGGGTTAATGTCATTGATAAAATAGGAGAGTTTGCAATTTTTGAAGCGTTTGTGTTGAGCTAGTTCATCTAATAGCTGGAGGCGATTTTTGCTAGTAAGCATGGTAGGCTCTCTTGGAACCTGAGGTGCCAGGTCTAAAAGTCGCTGAGGACTTGTGGAGACTAGATTATCAAAGGTGAGGTAGGTAGCTTCTGTTAAGGCTAGAATGTCTAACTCATTCAAAGGAAGGTCGTAAAAGGAATCGTATGCGACATCTTTCAGATAGTCAAAAATATTGGTCATAAGAGCTCCTTTCTTTTTATTTATCTTATCAAATTTCCCTCAAATTAGCTACTAGGATTGCCTCATTTTGTTGGCTAAAAACAAGCTATGTCAAATTCAGTTTCAGGTCTTCTAGCATGGAAAAATCTGTTATAATAATAGAAAAGGAGAATCAGATGCACAAGATTTTACTAGTAGAAGATGATCAGGTCATTCGTCAACAGGTCGGGAAATGCTCTCTGAATGGGGATTTGAAGTGGTCTTGGTAGAAGACTTTATGGAAGTTTTGAGTCTTTTTGTCCAGTCGGAGCCTCATCTGGTCCTCATGGATATTGGTTTGCCCTTGTTTAATGGTTATCACTGGTGTCAGGAAATTCGCAAGATTTCCAAGGTGCCGATCATGTTCCTTTCTTCGAGGGATCAGGCTATGGATATTGTCATGGCAATCAATATGGGGGCGGATGACTTTGTGACCAAGCCTTTTGACCAGCAGGTTCTTTTAGCCAAGGTTCAGGGCTTGTTGCGCCGTTCCTATGAGTTTGGGCGTGACGAGAGTTTACTGGAATACGCCGGTGTGATCCTCAATACCAAATCCATGGATTTACATTATCAAGGCCAAGTCTTGAATTTGACCAAGAACGAATTCCAGATTTTACGCGTTTTGTTTGAGCATGCGGGCAATATCGTAGCACGTGATGACCTGATGCGGGAACTTTGGAACAGTGACTTTTTCATTGATGACAATACCCTATCTGTTAATGTGGCTCGATTGCGTAAAAAATTGGAAGAGCAGGGCTTGGTAGGATTTATTGAAACCAAGAAAGGGATAGGGTACGGACTGAAGCATGCTTGATTGGAAACAATTTTTTCTAGATTATTTGCGCTCCCGTAGTCGTCTGTTTGTCTATCTTCTTGCTTTAGCATTTCTAGTTTTGCTCTTTCAGTTTTTATTTGCCAGTTTGGGAATTTACTTTCTCTACTTTTTCCTCTTGTGTTGCTTTGTAACCATCTTATTTTTCACTTGGGACATATTGGTAGAAATGCAGGTCTATCGTCAGGAACTTCTCTATGGGGAGAGGGAAGCTCAGTCTCCTTTGGAAAGAGCCTTGGCTGAAAAATTAGAAGCGCGGGAGATGGAACTCTATCAGCAGAGGTCAGATTCAGAAAGAAAACTGACGGATTTGCTGGATTACTATACCTTGTGGGTGCACCAGATTAAGACCCCCATTGCAGCCAGTCAACTCTTAGTTGCAGAAGTGGTTGATCGCCAACTGAAGCAGCAATTAGAACAGGAAATTTTCAAGATTGACTCCTATACCAATCTAGTTTTACAGTACCTGCGTTTAGAAAGTTTCCATGATGATTTGGTCTTAAAGCAGGTTCAAATTGAGGACTTGGTCAAGGAAATAATTCGTAAATATGCTCTTTTCTTTATTCAAAAAGGCTTAAATGTCAATCTACATGACCTTGATAAAGAAATCGTGACGGATAAGAAGTGGCTACTAGTGGTCATTGAACAAATTATCTCAAATAGTCTCAAGTACACCAAGGAAGGTGGTCTGGAGATTTATATGGAAGGCCAGGAACTCTGTATCAAGGATACAGGAATCGGGATAAAAAAACAGTGATGTCCTCCGAGTATTTGAACGTGGATTTTCGGGGATATAATGGACGCCTAACTCAGCAGTCATCTGGACTTGGACTTTACCTATCTAAGAAAAATTTCTGAAGAACTGGGGCACCAGATTCGTATCGAGTCTGAGGTTGGTACAGGAACGATAGTGCGGATTCAGTTTGCTCAAGTGAACTTAGTCCTTGAGTGAGAAGAGACAATGAGTTTTTACCCAATCTCTTTTTGCTATATTTCAGGATATTTGAAGACTGTTTTTTTACAAAAACCAATAATAGAATTTTTTTAATACGGAATATAGTATAAATACTGGTTCAAAGTGAAGTTTTGTATGCTTTATACTTTTGTTGAGCATAAAAATCTATAAACTAAGGGGTGAATTACAAAAAAATTAATTTGAGATGAAAGTGAATTGTAGACTTGGGAAATGTCTCCTATTCGATTTCAGAATGAATCGTTGATACAGGATTAAAAGAACTGCAGCTTTCTTTTTTTATTTTTGAATGAGATAGGTGTATATAGATTTGTGTAACTGGTGTAGAACTGTTTCCAAGAATTTATTGAATGTATCGAATACACACATTCTATTGATTTTGAACCAGTTTTTAATTTCTAAATGTCATAATAGTTTTATCAAGTAAAAGGAGACTGCCATGATTGGAGACAATATAAAAATTCTTACGAAAAATCACATAATCTGATATAACCAGAATTTTTCACGGATTGTGGGTGTGTCACGAAATAGCCTAAATCGTTAGAAAAAAACTGAAAAAAAGCTTTCAATAGAAGTATTGGAAATATTCATTTTACATCTATCAAAGAAACATGGGATAGACCTATATTTTACAAAATAGCAAATTATATTTTGAATGATAGTAAAAACGGCAGTACTTGTGTGATTTACAATTATTGCACTCAATGTCCGAGTATCGCACTATCTGAAATAGGGAATAGTAGAGATTGTTCTGCGATATGTAAAAAAACGCATTAGCAAGGAGTATCGTATATGCTACCATATCTTAAAAACTATTAGATGGTATCTCTTCTTTAATTTTCTTTTTGGTGTAGTATCGAATATCTGCACAGCTTTGTTACCGTATTTCACGCAGGCATTAATCAAAGGGGATTATCAAGTAGCTCTATATGGTTACTCTATGTCAGTGGCAGGCTATTTGAGTTGTAACTATATCCAAATGATACTTGATTGGAAGCAGGGGATTATCTTTTCGACTACTTTGAAAAATGAGTGGTTTCGTTCACTTCTGGGACTCAGTCACCACGATTTCAAGCAGAAAACAGTAGCAGAGTATATTTCCTATCAATCTAATGACCTAGATTCGTTGGAAAAGGATTACCTTCCTCCATTGATGAGTTTTATCAAACAAATTTTACGTATCATCATTTACGCTTTCATTATTAGCAGAACAATTAATCCTATTGTATCACTGATTTTAATCTTTTCTACTGGAATTAGTATTCAAATTCCTAAAATCGTTGGGAAGTTGACCGCTAATCGTAGACAGGTTTACTTGAAAAAACAAGGAGATTACTATCGAACTTTGGAGGATTTGCTCATGGGACATCATTTGGTAAATAAACTAACTATGTCGCATTTTTTGAATCAACAAAAGAGTTCTCTAAAGAATTTGCAGGATAAGTATTTTAAGTATGGTTTGACAAAAATTACAGGCATCTTATTGACAGGTGTTTCTTTTGAATTCATTAGTCTTGTTCTGTTTATTTATTTAGCCTACTCTCTATCTCACCAGCAACTCGGTATTCCTGAGGTGGTGGCGAGTTTCGGATATATTAATGCTTTTTCTGAACCAATACAGGAAATCCTTTATGATTTACAAATGTTAGAGTCCGTAAAGCCTGTAATCAAGAGTTTTCAAAACATTGTTGGGAGACCCGTTTCAGTTCAAGCACCTCAACATTCTTTTGATACGATTACTTTGAAAAACATTTCCAAACAACTGGGAGAATCAAAATTGATAATTACTTCCGCTACGATTCAAAAAGGGGATAAAATTGCGCTTATTGGTAAGAATGGGTCTGGAAAAAGTAGTCTTCTCAACATTTTAAATGGAACAGATGAAGATTTTGAAGGACAAATTGTGCTAGATGGGCTTGTTTTGGACCATCTTTGGGGAAGATTCGGTATGATTCTGCAACAAGAACATACATTTATTTCGAGTTATGAAAATAATGTAACACTATTCAATAGTTTCAATGAAAAATTCAGAGAAGAAGATTTTGAAAAAATTCCACCACAATCCCTGTCAGGTGGTCAGCAACAACGAATGTATTTAAATCGTGAGAAAAATCGTAAAAATCCATTGCTTATCCTAGACGAACCTTTCTCTGCCTTGGATACTAATCAGTTTAAAATGGAATTGGAAAGAGTTCTGGAACTACCAAGTGCCGTCATTGTTACTTTACATCGCCAAAACGAATTATTAAGTAAGTTTGACCAAGTTTGGGAAATTAAGAATGGAGAACTTGTAATTTTGAAATAGCTAAATTATAAAGAATAAAACGCATAGAGGAGATACCGTTTTTCCTTCTTCGGATAAGGAAACAAAAATTTCTTGGGTAACTTCTAAAACTAACTTCCAGTTTCCCCCAACCTAGCTTTTAGTATGAGAAAAACGCGTGAAATTAGTGGAAATCCGTATTAGACTAACTTCCGCTGGTTTTCTTTTTTTCTTGATATATAAGGGTTCAAAAGCGAAAAGACACAGAAAAAAGTGCACGACAAATAGCCCTAAAACAGAGTCGTCTTAGAGTAACTTCCAGTTGCTAGCGTTTAGTTTGAGACTTTTCGATGGTGATAAGATGTGTAGTTAGAGTGGAAAATTCCCTTTATTTCAATAAATCAGGTGATAAGTGTGTGTCTTCTGGTTTGACAAATTGGCAACCCAGAAGAGCGGCGATGTCCTCGCCAAAGGTGAAGGTGAAGACGTCGTAAGCAGATTTTCCTTGAAACTCTTCTCGTTTCAAGGAATTGACATGGGAAATGACTAGATTGACGTCTTTCTGAGTCAGCTGGTCAAAGGAAGTGCCCTTGGGCAGAATGGCTCGCAAAAACCGTATGGTTCTTCTCAATCCGCCCCTTCTGGTCAGGACGGCTAGGGGTCGCAGAAGTAGAGGTGAGACTTCCCATCAATGTCTCTCTCAAGCTCCTCCACATAGGAGAACTCAGAGCCGTTGTCCGTTAGAATGACAGGGAACAGCTGATGGAACGCAACCCCTCCGTCCATGACTCTTTCTTTCAAAGCTGCGAATTTAGTGGCGACCTCCAGAGCAGTCTTGTTGTCCAAAAGCAAGGCGAAGAGGAAATTGCAGAAGGAAACGTTGAAGGTGAGCAGTAGCTTTCCACCAGGTCTGCCGATGACCGTGTCCATTTCCAACCATTTGAAGAAATCATCTGTTTCTCGTAACTCTTGGAAATCTTGGTAGGTTCGCCCAATTTTTAGCTCTTTGGGAATAGCTACTTTTCTGGATTTTCTGCGTTCCTTGAACGTGACCATCCGAGGAAAATCAATGGGCTTGGCTGTCAGATATCCCAGCTTGGCATGCCGATACACCGTAGCTTTCGACACAGGTAGGTTATGTGTCTGAATGATATGGTAGATGCTTTGTTTCTTCTGGATGCCTAGGGTTAAGACCTTGTCCATCTGATAAAAACTTTCCTTGTTTAGGGGAATGCCCTCTCTGGACTCCCTCAACATAGTCTCGTACTGTTCCTGTGCCTTTTTCGCGTAGTAAAGATAGCGGTTAAACCCACAATCCGTCCTCTTTTTTGGACAGTTGTTACAGACATAAGGAGCTTTTTTGAGAAGAGGGCAATCCGTGCAATCAGATTTGACGGATGTTGGATGAATGATGCGATTGCGCTTGATTTCCTTTGAAATCGTTGACGGGTCTTTTCCCATCTTCTCAGCGATGGAACGGAAAGTCTCCTGTTGGCTGATTCCAGTTTGGATGTCAATACGGTCTTCTAGAGTGAGATGTTTTTGTTTTTTCGTCATGAGGTGCCTCCTCACGAAAAGTCTCAGGCTTAATTCTAGCATAATTCGTCGTCTGAGACTAACTTCCAGTTTTGGGAGAGAGCTGGAAGTTACTTTGAGAAGTTACGGAAAAATTTCTTGCTTCATCTATCTATTCAATTGATAGATTTCGTCAGAGAAAGACTGTAAAATTTTTGATATAATGTTAAGGATGGACTGGCGGATACTTAGAGGATAATTTTCAAAAGAATAACAGGTGAGAAGAAAAATATGTAAGACTGGACAGAAGTCTCTCTACCATCATCCATGCAGAAACAAGATTATATGAAATAAAAGGAGTAACTAATGACCGGAAACTATTCAACACGTGAATACCGTGAGAAATTATATGATGATCTTCATGTTCGATTAAGAGATACAGTGATTTTGATGTGTGCGATTTTTATTGCCTCTATCGGCCTAAATATGAATTCAACAGCTGTCATTATTGGAGCTATGCTGATTTCCCCTCTTATGACACCGATTGTTGGACTCGGATTTGGTTTAGCTATTTTTGATACGCGTTTAATCAAGCAATCTCTAGAGGTTTTATTTACTCAAGTATTGGTTAGCTTGCTTGTCTCGGCTCTGTATTTCTGGATTTCTCCCTTATCTTATGAAAGTAGCGAATTGATTGCACGAACTTCTCCAACCATTTGGGATGTTCTCATTGCTATTGCTGGTGGGATAGCAGGCGTAATTGGTTCAAGGAAAAAAGAAGCAAACAATATCGTGCCGGGAGTAGCTATTGCAACAGCTCTGATGCCACCTATCTGTACTGCAGGTTACGGTTTAGCTAATGGAAATGTACGATTTTTATTTGGAGCTCTTTATCTTTTCTTGATCAACTGTGTCTTTATCATGCTAATCAATATGGTTGGAACAAGAATTATGATGAGAAAATCTCCCTTAAGTTCATTTAAAGAGCTAAACATTAAAATGAGAATTGGGTTGATATTCTTGATTGTATTATTGATTCTTCCGGCTAGTTATTCAGCAGTCACTCTGACGATAGAACAAGCGCGAAAAGAAGGTGTCAAACAGTTTGTAGGAAAAGAGTTTGCCAATCATACGGTTATCAATCAAGTCTACAAGTCAAGGGACAATGAATTGATCTTGACGGTTGTTGGAGATCCGATTTCAGAAGAAGAATTAGAAACGCTCCATCAAAAACAAGCCTCTTACGGTATTCAATCTGTTCAATTGAAAGTCAATCAAGTTCATAATTCGACAAAATTAGACAGTGATACGACCAAGGAATTTTTATGAAAACCATTAACAAGTATATCGATCAAAAAAACTCTCTGAAAAAGGATCCACAAAAAGATCTCGTAAAAAGTAAAAGAAAATGAAGCAGACAAGGATTGAGGATATTGACCTTGTCTAACTCATGAAAGCAAATCTTGTGTGGTGGTTTGGTCAATCACTACTAGCTCGGGTTAAATAATACTCTTCGAAAATCTCTTCAAACCACGTCAGCGTCGCCTTACCGTACTCAAGTACAGCTTGCGGCTAGCTTCCTAGTTTGCTTTTTGATTTTCATTGAGTATAAAATATAAAAAGCAACAGCTGTTTCAGTTGTTGCTTTTTTTAGGTATCTAAGATGTTTATCCTAGGTTTTATCTCTTTATTTCTCAACGCGTGACTTTGTTGGCGATATCAGCTAGGATAGCTTGAACAAAGTCATCAACTGAGACAGTTTGTGTTTCTTTTTGGCCATAGCGACGAACGTTAACAGTTCCGTCTTCCATTTCCTTGTCCCCAACGATTAATTGGTAAGGAATCTTGCTTGTTTGTGAAGCACGGATCTTGAACTGCATTTTTTCATTGCGTTCATCTACATCTGCACGGACACCGCGGTCACGGAGTTTCTTAGCTACTTCCCAAGCATAGTCCACGTGTTTTTCGTTAGATACTGGGATGAGGGTTACTTGGTGTGGTGCAAGCCATGTTGGGAAGGCACCCTTGTAGTTCTCAATCAAGATCGCTGTGAAGCGTTCCATAGTTGAGATAACCCCACGGTGAATCATAACTGGACGGTGCTCTTCACCATCAGCTCCGATGTATTTGAGGTCGAAGCGTTCTGGAAGCAAGAAGTCAAGTTGGATAGTTGAAAGGGTCTCTTCTTTTACCAAGGGCAGTCTTAACCTGGATATCCAATTTTGGTCCGTAGAAGGCTGCTTCACCTTCGGCTTCAAAGTAGTCAACGCCCATTTCATCAAGAGCTGCACGAAGCATGGTTTGGGCATTTTCCCACATCTCATCGTTATCAAAGTACTTATGAGTATCTTGAGGGTCACGAAGAGAGAGGCGGAAGCGGTATTCAGTCAAGTTGAAATCTTCATAAACATCGATAATCAACTGAAGGGCACGTTGGAATTCTTCTTGGATTTGTTCTGGAGTCACAAAGAGGTGACCGTCGTTGAGTGACATTTCACGTACACGTTGAAGACCAGTGAGGGCACCAGATTTTTCATAACGGTGCATCATACCGATTTCAGCGATACGGATTGGCAACTCACGGTAAGAGTGAACATGGTGTTTGAAGACTTGGATGTGGTGCGGGCAGTTCATTGGACGAAGGACAAATTCTTCCCCGTCACCCATGTCCATAGTTGGGAACATGTCTTCTTGGTAATGATCCCAGTGACCAGAAGTCTTGTAAAGTTCAACAGAAGCAAGTGGTGGAGTGTAAACGTGTTGGTAGCCAGAAGCCAACTCTTTGTCTACGATGTAGCGTTCCAACTCACGACGAATAGTCGCACCATTTGGCAACCAGAATGGAAGCCCTTGACCAACCTCTTGAGAAATCATGAAGAGGTCAAGCTCTTTACCAAGTTTACGGTGGTCACGTTCTTTGGCTTCTTCACGCATTTGAAGGTAGTTTCTTTCAAGTCTTTCTTGTCGAAACCAAGCTGTTCCGTAGATACGTTGCATCATAGCGTTATCGCTATTTCCACGCCAGTAGGCACCAGCAACGTTAAGCAGGTGGAAGATTTGGATACGACCTGTTGTTGGGACGTGTGGGCCACGGCAAAGGTCTACATACTCACCTTGACGATAGATAGTTAAACCGCCTTCGTCTTCAGAGTGTTCTTCAATCAATTCCAACTTGTAAGGGATCATTTTTTTGAAGATTTCACGTGCCTCATCTTTTCGTCACTTCTTCACGAATAGATGGGAAGTTTTTCTTTGACGATTTTTTTGCATTTCTTCTTCGATACGTGGAAGGTCTTCGTTAGAGATTTGACCAGCAGTATTATCTGTATCGTAATAGAAAGCCATCTTCGATGGCTGGACCAACTCCCAAGTGAATGTCTGGGAAAAGACGACGAGCTGCTTGGGCGAACAAGTGAGCAGCTGAGTGACGCAAGATTGGAAGGGCATCTTCGTGATCAGGTGTCACAATTTCGATGCTTCCATCTTTCAGTGATAGCACGAGTAGTGTCGATGAGTTTGCCGTTGAATTTACCAGCCAAGAGCTTTTTTTAGCTAGAGAATTGCTGATAGATTGGGCAATTTCAAAAGTTGTTACGCCAGATTCGAATTCACGAACAGCGCCATCTGGGAAAAGTAATGTTAATCATGATGTTCTCCTTACTTATATTATTGACGAATGTGTTAACCCTATTCTGAAAAACAGGGACAGAGGATTGTGAGAGCTAGAAAAAACAAAAAGCGACATCCTCGAAAGGACGTCGCAACGTGGTTCCACCTTTATTTATGTACCTCAAAAGAGAGGGACACCTCTGATTGGCTCTAACGTGGCCACCGTTTTATGTTTTCATAAAAAACTCAAGAGTAGTATCAGTTTAGGGCTTTCTATGCGTTTCCAGCAACCACGCACTCTCTAGTAGAAAGGGACTAAGTGACTTGTCTCTATGGATTATTATAGCATGATTGTGAGATTTTTCAAGGATTTTGTGAAAGTTTTTTGTTTTTCATTTTTGTAGAATATGCTTGATGCCAATACCGGAAGCCATGCCCGCCAGAGCCAAGGTTTCATAGATTAGCAAGTAAATCAGTATAAACTCACCAAAAGTTATGATAGTAAAGCAAAAGAGCAGTCCGTTACCAATTAACCACCAAAGTGAGAAACGGAAACGGTAGCTATAGAGTAGCGATATAATCAAGATTACCAGAGGTGTAAAGAAGAGAATATTATTTACGTAGAGACTCTTGAGCAAAAGGGGGTCAGAAATAATTAGTGATAACAACTGATAAAGTGGCCAGTAAAAGAAAAAGATGACCAAATAATAGGGGAGATGGGAATAGAATCTAGGCATGATAATCACCTCGTTTTAAAAAACAGACAACTTAGATTTCTTGCTATGATTATTATAGCATATTTAAAACAAGAAAGTAAATCAGTTGACAAAGTAGCTAGTTATTGGTAGAATAAGGGATTGTCGTAAAGACAAATAACTTCTTCTTGGTTACAGGCATGCCAACCTGTCACTCGGATGAAGCCAAATAAAAAGGAGAAACATCATGGCAATCTCAAAAGAGAAAAAAAATGAAATCATCGCACAATATGCACGTCACGAAGGTGATACAGGTTCAGTAGAGGTTCAAGTTGCTGTCCTTACTTGGGAAATCAACCACCTTAACGAACACATCAAACAACACAAAAAAGACCACGCTACTTACCGTGGATTGATGAAAAAAATCGGTCGCCGTCGTAACTTGCTTGCATACTTGCGTAAAAACGACGTTAACCGTTACCGTGAGTTGATCAACTCTCTAGGACTTCGTCGCTAATCTTGCGTCTAAACCGTTTCTATACTTCGTTGGCTTCGGCTCGATGTACCATTAGTACAATCTTCGCCTCGTCGCCTAGTCTATAAACGGTTTATCCAGCAAGACTGGAGCTCTCTGATTTTCAGAGGGCTTTTTACGTTGTCACCTTACCTTGGTATGCTCAAGTATAATCTTCGGTTACGGTTCCTAGCACTGTAAGGTAAAATAAACCAGATATTCTTCCTACGGGGAGATTTTTTTGTTTTAAAAAAATTCAAATCATCACTTGACAAGTGAGTATTCACTCACTATAATAGATTTATCTTTAAAAAGTGAGTGCTCGCTCACCTAGGAGGAAGTAAATGAAAACATTGCTACATTTACAAGATTTACAAAAATCTTTTGGTCAACAACTTGTGTTAAACCACGTTGGTTTTGAATTACAGTCTGGGGAAATCATTGGTCTAATCGGTCCTTCTGGTGCTGGTAAATCAACCATGATTAAAACCATGTTAGGGATGGAAAAGGCAGATAGCGGTATCGCTTTAGTCTTAGACCAGACCATGCCCAACCGTCATATTCTGGGAGATATTGGCTATATGGCCCAGTCAGATGCTCTGTATGAGGCTTTGTCAGGACAAGAAAACTTGGAATTTTTCGGCCAGCTAAAAGGGATTCCTAAAAAAGATTTGACAACTGAAATTACCCATGTGGCTCAAGTGGTAGACTTGACAGTTCATTTAAATAAGGCCGTGTCTGGTTATTCCGGAGGGATGAAACGACGCTTGTCGCTGGCTATTGCGCTTTTAGGAAACCCTCAACTCTTGATTTTGGACGAACCGACGGTTGGAATCGACCCTTCTCTTCGAAAGAAAATCTGGCGAGAGTTGATGGCGCATAGAGACAAGGGCGTAGGGATTTTGGTCACAACTCACGTCATGGATGAGGCAGAGCTGACAGATAAGGTCGGTCTACTATTAGGTGGGAAAATCATAGCCTTTGATACACCATCCAAGCTAAAAGAATCTTATGGTGTTTCAAGTATTGAAGAAGTCTTTTTGAAAGCAGAAGGAGAATGAAATGAGAACAATTGCCATTGCAAAAAAAGTCATCAAAGAATTGCTACGTGACAAACGGACACTGGCCCTAATGTTTGTGGCACCAGTCTTTATTATGTGGCTGATGAACCTCATGTTTTCGGCTAGTGCAACGGTGACTGTTAAGCTAGCGATACAAGATGTGCCAAGTAGTTTGGTAAGTAGGATGGATGACTTAGAACATGTCAGTGTCAAAACATACAAAGACTTGGATCAAGCTAAAGAGGCTTTAAACGATGGAAAAAGTAGATGCAGTTATCTCTTATAAGGATGGGGAATATCATGTAGCCTATGCTAATACAGATGCCTCTAAAACTTCGGTGACCCGACAAGTATTACGCACCAGTATTGCCAGTGAAGACACCAATCAATTATTAGCTCGTGTGAAGCAATCCCTTCCACAATTAGAACTAAAGGTAAAATCTCCTGAAATTAAGGAATCTTATGAATATGGTAACGAGGACACCGGCTTCTTTTGCTAAAATGATTCCTGTCTTTGCTTGGGTTTCGTCGTTTTCTTCTTTTGTCTTTTTTTGATTTCAGGGATGGCACTCTTTGAAAGAACGTACTAGCGGAACCCTAGATCGTTTGTTGGCAACCCCAGTCAAACGTTCGGAAATCGTTTACGGCTATATGTTGTCTTACGGCTTTATTGCCATACTGCAGACAGGAGTAGTCGTTCTAGCAGCCATCTGGTTGTTGAAAATTGAAGTTGTCGGAAGTCTGTTAAATGTTATAATAGTTAATGTGGTACTGGCTCTGGTGGCACTAGCCTTTCGGAATTCTCTTGTCTACCTTTGGCAAAATCAGAATTCCAGATGATGCAATTTATTCCTCTTGTGATTTTGCCGCAACTCTTTTTCTCAGGAATCATTCCACTTGATTCAATGGGAGACTGGGCAAAAACGCTAGGGAAATTCTTGCCTTTGACCTACTCAGGTGATGCGATGAGTCAGATTATTCTTTACGGACGTGGACTTGGAGATATTTTACCAAATATTGGTGTTTCTACTTAGTCTTCCTTGTCGCTTTTGACAGTTCTCAATATTGTCGGATTGCGTCGTTACCGTAAAGTATAAAATATAAATATACGAGGATGAAAATGAGTGAGAGTGTTTTTGAGTCGTTTGAAGCTTATCTAAAGGGTGCAGACTATCCCAAGGGAAAGAAAAAAATCATGCAGGCGGCGGTCGATTTGATTTCTACTAAGAGTTACAATGGGACCTCCACCTTACAAATTGCCAAACATGCGGGACTTAGCCAAGCAACGCTCTTCAAGTATTTCAAGACCAAAGAAGATTTATTAACAGCTATTTTTGCATCCCTGTTGTTCCAGGACTTTTCGGTCGTTTTTTTGAAGAACTTTTAGCCTTAGAAACGACTGAAGAAAAGGTGCATTATCTGGTCCAAAATCGTATGGCCTATCTCAAAACGAATCGCGCTTTGATGAAAATTATTCTTCAGGAAATTTTTTCAAATAAGAAACTGAGAAAAGAACAACTTTATATTTGGAATACTCTTCAGGATAAATTATTAGTACTCCATAAGGAATTGATAGCAGATTCACGAGTGAATCCTGAAATCACGGTTCCTCAAATGGTTCGTATTTTTATAGGTCCCTTATTGGCCTACTTTGCCCAACTCTATATCGTTAGCGACAATAGTGACATAAGAGAAGAAGACTTGAATTTGTTGGAAAAACAGATTTTAGGTGGTTTGTGGAAATAAACGCCGACTGAAATGATATTTCTTAAAATAAAACACAAAAAGGACATGTTTCTGACTAAAGCAGATTTATGTCCTTTCTTTTCAGTTATGTACATTGTTTAATTGGTTTTTCTTTGTGATTCTTGGGAAGTAGTTCCTATGAAATCATATTACAGTGGTTATTTTTTGATATAATAATTCTTAAAACTTAGGAGGCAACAGATGATACACAAACATGAAATTCCAATTTTAGAGTTTGCCTGCTATCCTCTGGTAGAGAACTTAGGAATTCCCTTTTTCTTTGAGTATGCCTATTCTTCCTGGCAGAGAGGAAGCAATGAAAACTCAAATGGCTTACTAAGAGAATATTTCCCAAAGAAAACAGATTTAGCTACTATTTCTGATGAGGCTTTGAAAAAGACCTTATATGACATCAATCACCGACCACGAAAGTGTTTAGCTTACAGAAATGCTTGTGAAGCCCTAGAGGATGAGTTCAAGTAAATGTTGCACTTATTCTTACAATTTATCTTTCACTAAAAATTTTGTACAATCTTCGCCTCGTCGCCTAGTCTATAAACGATTTATCCAGCAAGAATTATGATGCTAAGGGCGTCAAAAATCCGTATGAAAATAGGGAAAGGACACCGTGTTCGATGAACACAAGGAGTTTCATCTTTTTCACTAGGATTTTAGCCCGGGCTCAAATCAGCTCTCTGACTTCAGAGGGCTTTTTTATTGAGGTTTTATCGGTCACAATTTTGGAGACTACAAAAACCTCAAATGGTATCAGCTAATGACACCATGAAGGTGCGCAGCTACTCGGCTTGAAAAGCCGAGTAGCTGTCTGCAAGCCCCTTCGGAGAGCCCACACTTTACGAAGTAAAGTATAGTATGTTATACTTTACATGGAAGTAGTCACCGAATTCCAGTTAGAAATTACTTTGTAACTACGTTTTGAGGAGGAGTAAAATGCTTTCCTATGTTCGAAATTACCCACTAGCGATAGCTAAATTAATGTGTCTGTGCTCTCCTAAAATCTGCTGATTTATTACTGACCAATACAGGAGGTTTTTTATGGGACAGACAATCATATCTGCTATTGGTGTTTATATTTCCACCAGTATCGATTATTTAATTATTTTATTTATTTTATTTGCACAGCTATCACAGAATAAACAAAAATGGCATATTTATGCGGGGCAATATCTAGGCACAGGCTTACTTGTAGGGGCGAGTTTAGTTGCTGCTTATGTCGTTAATTTCGTGCCTGAAGAATGGATGGTTGGATTGCTTGGTTTAATCCCTATCTATTTAGGGATTCGCTTGCAATTGTTGGAGAAGGTGAGGAAGAAGAGGAAGAAGAGGAAGAAATTATTGAAAGATTGGAACAAAGCAAGGCAAATCGACTGTTTTGGACAGTTACATTGCTAACAATTGCGTCTGGAGGAGATAATTTAGGTATCTATATACCTTATTTTGCTTCGTTAGATTGGTCACAGACCCTCGTGGCCTTGCTTGTGTTTGTAATCGGCATAATTATCTTATGCGAGATTAGTCGGGTGTTATCCTCTATTCCCTTAATATTCGAGACAATTGAAAAATACGAGCGAATCATTGTGCCCTTAGTATTCATTCTACTTGGACTATACATCATGTATGAAAATGGCACGATAGAGACTTTTCTGATCGTGTAGATTTTTTTCACTAGGATTTTATCCCGAGCTCAAATCAGCTCTCTGACTTCAGAGGGCTTTTTGCGTTGGCACCTTACCTCGATATACTCAAGTATAATCTTCGGTTACGATTATTAGCACTATAAGACCAACTATATTTATTTTTCTCATCTTGTTCCATTGTTGAAAATATGGTATACTTTTCATGAGAATTTTCTAAATTTTTAATATTCTGTCAAAGGAGGTTTGCATGCTTTCCAAATTTTCTGGAAGCCGACAAGACCAGCAATTTGTGTTACTTTTAGTTATTTTGCTAGGTATTTTAGGGATTTCTCTCTTTCTAGCAGTTTCAATGGGATCTGTTGCGATTGAACTAGGAGATACCTATCGGATTATTTTGAGCAGGTTGGGATTTCCTCTTGAGATAGGAGAGGTTTCCAAGTCTACTCTTGCCATTGTATGGAACATGAGATTCCCTCGAGTATTGTTAGGTCTGATAGTAGGAGCAGGTCTGTCTATGTGTGGTAGCGTGATGCAGTCTACAGTGAACAATCCCATCGCTGAGCCCTATGTCTTAGGCATATCTGCGGGTGCAACTCTAGGAGCAACCTTGAGCATCATTCTTGGTTTAAAAGTGATGATTAGCCTTGGAGCTTTTCTTGGAGCTATCTTGGCAACAATTGCTGTCCTCATCATTGCCTCTATGCAGGGAAGGATGACGACTTCCAGTCTGATCTTATCAGGAACGGTGGTCAACGCTCTCTTTCTGGCTTTTTCCAACTTTATTATCTCAGTTGGCGCTAATGCGGATAGTGTGATGACCATTAAGTTTTGGACCATGGGCTCGCTCGCTGGAACTTCCTGGGCAGACTTGGTCCTGCCAACTATAGTAGTAGGAATGACCTTTCTATTTTTCTCTACTCAGTATCGTGTTTTCAATGCGATGATGATGGGAGATGAGGCTGCTTTAACTTTGGGTATTCCCTTACGCTTTTATTGGTATCTTTATGTGACCATGGTGGCTGTGCTAACAGCAGTATTAGTAGCAACCTGTGGGATTATTGGATTTGTCGGTCTGATTACTCCACATTTAGCTCGAGGGTTAGTAGGAACGAATTACAAGAGGCTTTTTCCCGTTGCAACCTTGCTGGGTGCCCTCTTTGTCATCTGGGCAGACGTACTCTCTCGTATCATCATCCCAAATGCAGAGCTTCCTATTGGTATTTTCACAGCCTTAGTAGGTGCTCCCTTCTTTATCTATATTGTTGGAGGTAGGCGAAGGGAGGTGAGGGTCTGATATGGACTTGATTTGTCAGGATATCCATTTTGGACTAGGAGAGAAAAAAATCCTCAAGGGAGTTTCTCTTAAGGTTGAAGGGCATCAATTTCACACGATACTAGGACCAAATGGAAGCGGGAAAACCAGTCTACTTAAACTCCTCTATCGTCAGGAAAAGGCGTACAAAGGCTTGATAAGCCTAGATGGAAAGCCGCTGGAGCATTGGTCACTCAAAGAAACAGCCAAGCAAATGGCAGTTGTCACCCAGTTTAACCAGCTGCAGTTTGATTGTATAGTTGAAGAAATCGTCTTGCTGGGAAGAACTCCCCACCTCTTTTTTTACAGAAGGAAAGGGAAAGAGATTTTTACCCTCGTTCAAGATGCCCTCGTTAAGGTGGATATGCTTGAAAAGGAAAAACTCGTCTCTATTCGTCTCTGTCAGGGGAGAGAAACAGCGAGTCTTACTAGCCCGCGCCTTGGTGCAAGAACCGACTCTCTTGCTCCTTGACGAACCAACCAATCACCTGGATATCAAGTATCAGCTAGACTTGTTGGCCATTGTGAAGAATCTCAAGGTCAATGTTCTAGCTGTCCTACATGATATTCAACTTGCTTTGTCGCTATTCGGATTATCTCTATCTGATGAAAGAGGGAGAAATCCTTTTACCAAGGGACTCCAAAGGAGACCATCACCCCTGAGTCATTGCAAACTGTATACGGAGTGCAAAGTCAGGTGACTTGGACCGAGGATCAGCAAGCCATGATTCACTATTTATAAGAATGAAAAGGAAAACAAGATGAAAAAAACACTAAGCATTTTACTCGTAACAGTAGCTACCCTAACCATGGCAGCTTGTAGCAATACTACTACAGAAAAAACTACCACACAGTCTAGCACAGAAACAAGTCAAAAGGCTAATGCAGAGACGACTTATCCGCTAACTATCAAAACCTATGATGCTAAAGGGAATGAAGTCGAACAAGTCTTTGACAAGGCACCTGAAAAAGTGATCACCAACAATCTTTCAACCACTGAAATCTTATTGGAGTTGGGGTTGAAAGATAAAATTGTTGGCATGCTCAATCCAGACAATGCTGTGACGGACAAATACAAGGACGCGATTGCGACGATTCCTCAAATTGGGGATAAAAAAACAGTCTCACAAGAGACAGTCCTTTCTTATGAGCCAGACGCTGTGATGGGGCGAAACATGATGTTTTCTGAAAAATCCTTGGGGACAGTTAGCACTTGGAATGAAAACAAAATCCCAGTTTATACGCAAAAAGCTTCTCTCTCAACAATTCAGCAAGATTTGGGGAATATCGTAGAAGATGTCAAAAATCTTGGAATGATTTTTAATGTTCAGGACAAGGCTAATGAATACGCAGCCCAATTACAAACTAAAATTGACGCTGTTAAGAAAGCAAATCCAGCAAGCCAAGGTGAAAAGAAAAAGGCTTTGATTATGGTTGCTTATAATGATGAAACCTTCGGTGCCTACAAGTCTGCTTTGCAAGAAAGTTTGCTGAACCAACTTGGTTATACAAACGTTGCTACGGGGACATCAGGCTTGACCTTGGAAAATCTCGTGTCAATGGATCCTGAATTGATTATCTATGTAACCAGCGATCGCAATAAAAAATTGGATGAAAAGCAGTAGAGTTGATGAAGGCAAATGCTGTTTTGGAAAGCGTTCCTGCTATTAAGAATCAAAAAATCATGACCATCTCTTACGATGAATTGATGGACTATGGTCCAGCAGTGATTGATTCCCTTGAGAAAATCAATGACTTTATCAATAAATAATGAGTTTGATTGGGAAGGAATTCAAGTCAAAATCAGCCTTCCTTCTAACTACGACCCCAATCAAACCTATCCGGCTATTTTATTGAATGATGGAAACTTGGACTTCCTATCGTCCCTTTCCGAATCTGTGATTTTAGTGGGCTTGACCTCTAAAAATCGCTTAGATGACTACACTCCATGGAAGGCAGCAGCTCTGAGAGATGGAGCTCCAGATTTTGGAGGTCAGGTCAATGCCTATCATGATCATTTATTTGGAGGTCTTTTAGACAAGTTGCAGTCGCTTTATCGCATGGACGAAACTCGCCTTGCTTATGGAGGCTACTCACTAGGTGGTTTGGCGGCAATCTACAGTCTTTTCAGCTTTGACAAGGTTTCCTGTGTCTTTTCGATCTGCGGTTCCTTTTGGTATCCTGATTTTGTGACTTATTGCAAGGAAGAAAATGTGAAAATTTGGACTGTTTGCTGTATTTACAGAATGGTCAAACAGAAGGATCACACCATACTAATCGCTTGGCTCAAGCACCAGCCTATGCTGAGCAAATCCATACCAGTCTTCAGAAATGCTATCCGAACGGCCAGTTTGTCTTTGACCCTTATGGGCATCATGAACAAGTGGATGAGCGATTTCTAGCTTTTTCTAGCTGGTTGGCCCAAAAATGGAAAATCGAATAAAAGATTTATCCCTTGGCTTTTGCCAAGGGATTGTTGTATTTATTTAACCAAGTTTTTCTCTTTTCTTATCTGGATTCCAGATGAAGCTTGCGATGAAGCTAAAGATGATAGTTAGGATAGCGAGGATAATGGCAAGGATGAGAGCAGGTATGCGGATAAACCACCAGAGTGGGTTTGGTTTTTTATCATTGTGCCATTGTTTCGTTTCTTGGTCCAAACGTTGAAATTCTGCTTGGATGCGATTGGCGACTGTTTCAATGCCTTCATCATTTATTTTCTTGATATCTGAGATATCAATTGGATTTCCCAAAGTTCATATCGACACGCTCACGGCTAACCAAGCCTTTCAAGGTCATAGGACCTGTGTAGGTAACCGGCATGATACGGACCTTGGCCATTTTGGCAATCAGGGCTACGCCCCCCTTGACATCGTTTGAGTGACGGCTCCCGCTTGGAAACATGATGAGAGAGCGATCACTTTTTTTAAGAACATTGATAGGATATTTGATGGCAGAAGCACTAGGATTTTCACGGTCAATAGGAAAGGCACCACACATGCGAATCCACCAACCAAAGATACGGTTGGTAAAGAGCTCTTTTTTGGCCATAAAGATAAATTGTTTTGGCTTGGTTGCAAAGGCCATGTAAACAGGATCCCACCAAGTGCGGTGAGGCGCAACCAAAATATAATTTTCATCTTGATTAGGAATTTTATCAGTATTATGATAGTGGGCATTGCCATTGATGGACCATAGGAGCAAGACAACCAATCCACGTAAATAAGTATAAAACATGCGATCTCCTTCGATTATTTTCTTGTTATTATTATACCTTATCAAAGGAGGGCTGGCAAACTTTTCCCTTGACCAGGTCCATATTTGGGATGAAATTAGAATTCTTTTAGAAAAAATGGTATGATAGAATTTATGGATAAAAATAAGATTATGGGATTAACCCAAATAGAAGTCAAGGAAAGACAGGCTAAGGGCTTGGTCAATGATTTTACTGCTTCGGCCAGTACCAGCACTTGGCAAATCGTTAAACGAAATGTCTTTACCCTTTTTAACGCTTTGAACTTTGCCATTGCTTTGGCCCTTGCCTTTGTGCAGGCTTGGAGCAATCTGGTCTTCTTTGCCGTTATCTGCTTTAACGCTTTCTGGAATTGTGACCGAGCTACGCGCCAAACACATGGTGGACAAGCTTAATCTCATGACCAAGGAAAAGGTCAAAACCATTCGTGATGGTCAAGAAGTGGCTCTGAATCCTGAAGAATTGGTATTAGGAGATGTCATTCGCTTGTCTGCTGGAGAGCAGATTCCAAGTGATGCCTTGGTTTTGGAAGGCTTTGCGGAAGTTAATGAAGCCATGTTGACGGGGGAAAGTGATTTGATGCAAAAGGAAGTGGATACCTTGCTTTTGTCAGGAAGTTTCTTGGCCAGTGGGTCAGTTTTAGCTCAAGTTCACCATGTAGGTGCAGACAACTATGCTGCCAAACTCATGCTGGAAGCCAAGACCGTTAAACCAATCAACTCTCGTATCATGAAATCGCTGGACAAGCTAGCTGGTTTTACTGGGAAGATTATCATTCCTTTTGGTCTGGCTCTCTTGCTAGAAGCCTTGATGTTGAAAGGTCTGCCTCTCAAGTCATCCGTTGTAAATTCGTCGACAGCCCTGCTGGGAATGTTGCCTAAGGGAATTGCCCTTTTGACCATTACTTCGCTCTTGACAGCGGTGATTAAGTTGGGCTTGAAAAAGGTCTTGGTGCAGGAGATGTACTCTGTTGAGACCTTGGCGCGCGTGGATATGCTCTGTCTGGACAAGACAGGCACCATCACCCAAGGAAAGATGCAGGTGGAGGCTGTTCTTCCTTTGACCGAAGAGCATGGAGAGTCAGCGCTTGCTAGCATCTTGGCCAGCTATATGGCCCATAGTGAGGATAAAAATCCAACAGCTCAAGCTATTCGAAAGCGTTTTGTGGGAGAAGTTACTTATCCTATGCTTTCGAATCTTCCCTTCTCTAGCGACCGCAAGTGGGGAGCAATGGAATTAGAAGGTTTGGGAACAGTTTTCTTAGGGGCACCTGAGATGTTGCTGGACTCAGAAGTCCCTGAAGCCAGAGAGGCCTTGGAGAGAGGTTCACGTGTCTTGGTCTTAGCGCTCAGTCAGGAGAAATTAGACCATTACAAGCCACAGAAACCATCTGATATTCAGGCTCTAGCCTTGCTGGAAATCTTGGACCCCATTCGGGAGGGAGCAGCAGAGACGCTGGACTATCTCCGTTCTCAGGAAGTAGGACTCAAGATTATCTCTGGTGACAATCCAGTTACGGTATCCAGTATTGCCCAGAAGGCTGGTTTTGCGGACTATGACAGTTATGTAGATTGCTCGAAAATTACGGATGAGGAATTGGTTGCTATGGCTGAGGAGACAGCTATTTTCGGACGTGTTTCCCCTCATCAAAAGAAACTCATCATCCAAACTCTGAAAAAAGCAGGGCATACAACAGCTATGACTGGGGATGGAGTTAATGATATCCTGGCCCTTCGTGAGGCGGATTGCTCTATCGTGATGGCTGAGGGAGATCCTGCGACTCGTCAGATTGCCAATTTGGTTCTCTTGAACTCTGACTTTAATGATGTTCCTGAGATTCTCTTTGAAGGTCGTCGTGTGGTCAATAACATTGCCCACATTGCACCGATTTTCTTGATAAAGACCATCTATTCTTTCTTGCTTGCGGTTATCTGTATCGCCAGTGCTTTACTAGGTCGGTCTGAGTGGATCTTGATTTTCCCCTTCATTCCAATTCAGATTACCATGATCGACCAGTTCGTGGAAGGTTTCCCACCATTCGTTCTGACTTTTGAACGAAATATCAAACCTGTTGAGCCAAATTTCCTCAGAAGATCTATGCTTCGTGCTCTACCAAGTGCCTTGATGGTAGTTTTTAGCGTTCTCTTTGTGAAAATTTTTGGAACAAGTCAAGGTTGGTCTGAGTTAGAAATCTCAACCCTCCTCTATTATCTTCTTGGGTCTATCGGTTTCTTATCCGTATTTAGAGCCTGCATGCCATTCACTCTCTGGCGTGTCCTCTTGATTGTTTGGTCAGTAGGAGGCTTCCTAGCCACAGCTCTCTTCCCAAGAATTCAAAAACTGCTTGAAATTTCAACCTTAACAGGACAAACATTACCTGTTTATGGTGTCATGATGTTGGTCTTTACCGTGATTTTCATCCTGACTAGTCGCTATCAAGCCAGAAAATAAAGAAAGGCTGCAATCTGTGGATGAGTCTACTGAAAAAGTCATCAAATTGATGGCTTTTTTGTTATACTAGAGATGAGGTAAAATAATGCTTGATAATCAGTTAACTATGGATGTCAGTCCTTATTCTAGTTTGTATGATATCGTGGTTCCTAAAACCCACTTTTTACGTCAGCTAACTGAATTCTGTGATTTTAGCTTTATTTATGATGAACTAGAAAAGAATTATCGTCCCGATTTTGGGCGTAAAGCTTATTCACCGATTATGATGTTCAAATATCTCTTGTTAAAAGATATTTATAAGTTATCAGATGTAGATGTGGTAGGACGTTCTTTGTCAGATATGGCCTTTAAATTTTTTCTTGGTCTAGCTCCTGAAGATTCTGTTATCGAGCCATCCTCTCTGACAAAATTTAGAAAGCTAAGAATTAAAGATGATAAACTATTTGATGTATTGATTCAGAAGTCTGTTCAAATTGCACTCGAACATAACTTGATTAAGAGTAAAATCCTCATTGTGGATGCCACTCACACCAAATCTCATTATAATCATAAGAAACCTCAAGAAATCCTTAGAGAGCGTTCAAAAGCTTTACGTAAAACAATTTATCAACATTCAGAAGATATCAAAATAGAATTTCCAAGAAACCTCAAGAAGATAACCTCGAAGCAGAGTTGACCTATACAGAGGAGTTAATGGCTGTGGTTGAAAAACACGAGGAACTCTTAGCCCTACCGGCTGTTTCTCAAAAGTTCAATTACCTAAAAGAGGCTGTCGAGGACGACTTAGAACATTTGGAAGCTTCTGTTAAGGAGGAGGCTAGGCTCGGACATAAGACAGCCGACAGCTCTTTCTATGGATATAAAAGTCATATCGCTATGACGGATGAACGGATTATTACTGCTTGTGTGGTCACTTCTGGCGAACAAAGCGATGGGAAATATTTACCTGAATTATATGCCAAAACAAAGGAAAATAGTCTGGACATCGAGACTATTATTGGTGATGCGGCTTATTCAGGAAAGGACAACATTCAACTAGCTCGCAAAGAAAAGATTCATTTGGTGTCAAAACTGAATCCTTCTGTTTCAAAAGGTTACCGTAAAGAAGAGGATGCGTTTGAATTTAATAAAGATGCAGGGCTATTTGTCTGTCCAGAAGGACACATGGCTGTTCGCAAAGCAAGGACAGGGAAAAAACATCAAAATAAGAATCAAGTTGTCACTCATTACTTTGACATTGAGAAGTGCAAGAGTTGCCTTTCAAAGGAAGGATGTTATAAGGAGGGGGCAAAGTCTAAAACTTATTCAATAGCCATTAAAAGTGACGACCATCTTTTCCAGAAGAAATTTCAGGAAACATCTTATTTTAAAGAAATGGCCAGACATCGCTATAAAATCGAAGCAAAGAATGCCGAACTAAAACAGAGACATGGCTTTGATGTCGCGAGAGCATCGGGTCTTTTCAGCATGGAGTTACAGGCAGCCACAACCATCTTCGTGGTCAATATGAAACGAATTATGACCTTAATAAATACAAAATAACCGAGGAACTCGCTCAAATTAACGATAGATTCCCCGGTTTTCATTTCATTAAAAAGTAAGAGACCTATTTTTTTCAGTGGACTCCTGTGGATTGCGGTCTTTTTAGGTACAAGATTGCCAGCTGAAATGTGGTATAATAAGAGGTAATAGAGTTTTGGAAAGAGAGAAAAATGATTTCAAAGAGATTAGAATTAGTGGCTTCCTTTGTGCCACAGGGAGCCATTTTACTCGATGTGGGGAGTGACCATGCTTATCTGCCTATCGACTTGGTCGAAAGAGGACAAATCAAAAGTGCCATTGCAGGTGAGGTTGTGGAAGGTCCCTATCAGTCTGCGGTCAAAAATGTTGAAAGTCACGGCCTAAAGGAGAAAATCCAGGTTCGTTTAGCCAATGGCTTGGCAGCTTTTGAAGAGGCAGACCAAGTGTCTGTCATTACCATTGCTGGTATGGGCGGACGCTTGATTGCTAGGATATTAGAAGAAGGCTTGGACAAGCTAGCTAATGTAGAACGATTGATCCTCCAGCCCAATAATCGTGAAGACGATTTGCGTATTTGGTTGCAAGACAATGGCTTTCAGATTGTGGCAGAAAGCATTCTAGAAGAAGCTGGTAAGTTTTATGAGATTTTGGTGGTGGAAGCAGGACAAATGAAGTTATCAGCCAGCGATGTTCGCTTTGGTCCTTTTTTTGTCCAAAGAAGTCAGTCCAGTATTTGTCCAAAAATGGCAAAAAGAATCTGTTAAGCTAGAGTTTGCCCTCGGACAAATCCCTGAAAAAAATTTGGAAGAACGTCAAGTTCTAGTAGATAAAATTCAAGCCATCAAGGAGGTTCTCCATGCTAGCAAGTGAAGTCATTAACCGATATGAAGCTTATTGTCCTCAGGAATTTTCCATGGAGGGAGACAGTCGTGGTCTGCAAATTGGAACTTTGGACAAGGCTATCCAAAGTGTCATGGTGGCTCTGGATATTCGTGAAGAAACGGTGGCTGAAGCCATTGAAAAGGGTGTGGACTTGATTATTGCCAAGCACGCGCCGATTTTCCGTCCCATCAAGGATTTGGTAGCTAGCCGTCCGCAAAATCAGATTTACATTGATCTTATCAAGCATGACATTGCAGTTTATGTCAGCCATACCAATATTGATATTGTTGAAAATGGTCTCAATGATTGGTTCTGTCAGATGCTAGGTATCGAGGAAACGACCTATCTGCAGGAGACAGGTCCTGAACGTGGAATTGGTCGTATTGGGAATATTCAGCCTCAGACCTTTGGAGAATTAGCCCAACATGTCAAGCAAGTCTTTGGCCTAGATAGCCTTCGAATGGTGCATTATCAAGAGAATGACTTGCAGAAGTCTATTTCAAGAGTGGCTATCTGTGGTGGAAGCGGGCAGTCTTTCTATAAGGATGCTTTAGCTAAAGGAGCGGAAGTCTATATCACTGGTGACATCTACTACCACACTGCCCAGGATATGCTGTCTGATGGCTTGCTAGCATTGGATCCAGGACACTATATCGAAGTGCTGTTTGTGGAAAAAATCGCAGAGCTTCTTAATCAATGGAAAGAGGAAAAAGGTTGGGAACTAGAGATTTTACCTAGTCAAGCATCAACCAATCCTTTCCACCATATCTAGTTAGAAAGTGAAAACAATGAAAAAAGTTGCCATTATCGGAGCAGGAATTGTGGGTGCAACAGCTGCCTACTACCTCTCGAAAGAAAGTGACCTAGAAGTAACCGTCTTTGACCATGGACAAGGTCAGGCTACCAAGGCTGCAGCAGGAATTATCAGCCCCTGGTTTTCCAAACGACGCAATAAGGTCTGGTACAAAATGGCGCGCTTGGGGGCTGATTTATGTGGATTTATTAGCTGATTTAGAGAAATCAGGGCAGGAAATTGACTTTTACCAGCGTTCGGGAGTCTTTCTCTTGAAAAAGGATGAATCCAAGTTGGAAGAACTCTATCAACTAGCCCTCCAGCGTAGAGAAGAATCTCCCTTGATAGGCCAGTTAGCCATTCTGAACCAAGCATCAGCCAATGAATTATTCCCTGACTTGCAGGGATTTGACCACCTGCTCTATGCTTCTGGTGGAGCGAGAGTAGATGGTCAACTCTTAGTGACTCGTTTGCTGGAAGCCGGTCAGGTCAAGCTGGTCAAAGAAAAAGTGACTCTGACACCTTTAGCATCAGGTTACCAGATTGGCGAAGAGGTGTTTGATCAGGTTATTTTGGCGACGGGAGCTTGGTTGGGACACCTGTTAGAGCCTTTAGGTTATGAAGTAGATGTTCGTCCCCAAAAGGGGCAACTCCGAGATTATCAACTTGCCCAAGATATGGAAGCTTACCCTGTTGTTATGCCAGAAGGGGAGTGGGATTTGATTCCTTTTGCAGGTGGGAAATTATCTCTAGGCGCTACTCATGAAAATGATATGGGATTTGATTTGACGGTAGATGAAACCTTGCTCCAACAAATGAAGGAGGCAGCCTTACCTCACTATCCAGTTTTAGCTAGAGCGACTTCAAGAGCTGAGCGTGTGGGAATCCGTGCCTATACCAGTGATTTCTCACCTTTCTTTGGGCAAGTACCTGGCTTAGCAGGTGTCTATGCTGCTAGTGGACTAGGTTCATCAGGCCTCACAACGGGGCCTATTATCGGTTACCATCTAGCTCAACTGATCCAAGACAAGGAGTTGACCTTAGACCCAGCAAACTACCCAATTGAAAACTATGTCAAGCGACTAAAAAACGAATAAAATTTTACTGAAATTTTATCCTACCCTCTAGGATGGCAAATGACATTCCCTATCAAAAATGGTAAAATAAGAAAAAATAATCCGAGAATCGAGGAAAGAAGATGCAAGAAAAGATTTTGGTAACGGGTGGAGCAGGTTTTATCGGAACCCACACTGTTATTGAGTTAATCCAAGCAGGTCATCAGGTTGTTGTGGTGGATAACCTTGTGAATAGTAACAGAAAAAGTTTAGAAGTTGTTGAGAGAATTACAGGAGTTGAAGTGCCTTTCTATGAGGCAGATATCCGTGACACAGATACCCTCAGAGATATTTCATGCAAGAAGAACCAACAGGGGTCATTCACTTTGCTGGCTTGAAGGCTGTCGGTGAATCTACCCGTATCCCTCTTGCCTACTATGACAATAATATCGCTGGAACTGTTAGCCTTTTGAAAGCTATGGAAGAAAACAACTGTAAAAACATCATTTTCAGTTCTTCTGCGACAGTGTACGGAGATCCGCATACAGTGCCCATCTTGGAAGATTTCCCACTTTCAGTGACCAATCCATACGGTCGTACCAAGCTCATGCTAGAGGAAATTTTGACAGATATCTACAAGGCAGATTCAGAATGGAATGTGGTCTTGCTTCGTTACTTTAACCCAATCGGAGCCCATGAGAGTGGTGATTTGGGAGAAAATCCAAACGGTATTCCAAACAACCTCTTGCCATATGTGACTCAGGTAGCCGTTGGAAAATTAGAGCAAGTGCAAGTATTTGGAGACGATTACGATACGGAAGACGGAACTGGTGTTCGTGACTATATCCACGTTGTTGACTTGGCTAAAGGTCACGTTGCAGCTCTGAAAAAAATCCAAAAAGGCTCAGGTCTAAACGTTTATAACCTTGGAACAGGTAAAGGCTACTCAGTTCTTGAAATTATCCAAAATATGGAAAAAGCAGTGGGACGTCCAATTCCTTACCGCATCGTAGACCGTCGCCCAGGGGATATCGCAGCCTGCTATTCAGATCCTGCAAAAGCCAAAGCAGAACTGGGCTGGGAAGCAGAATTAGGCATCACCCAAATGTGTGAAGACGCATGGCGTTGGCAAAGTAAGCATCCAAATGGATTTGAAGACTAAGATGGTGATGTCAATCATAGTCCCCTGTTTAAACGAAGAGGAAGTACTTCCTCTTTTTTATCAGGCTTTGGAAGATTTGATTCCTGATTTGGAAACAGAAATCGAGTATGTCTTTGTCGATGATGGCTCAAGCGATGGAACCTTGGAACTCTTAAAGGCCTATCGGGAACAAAATCCGGCAGTGCATTATCTTTCTTTCTCGCGAAATTTTGGCAAAGAAGCAGCTCTGTATGCAGGCTTACAATATGCGACAGGAGATCTGGTGGTGGTAATGGATGCAGACCTCCAGGATCCTCCGAGTATGTTGCTTGAGATGAAAAATTTACTAGACCAGAATGCAGACTTGGACTGCGTAGGAACACGAAGAACCAGTCGAGAGGGAGAACCCTTCTTTCGCAGTTTCTGTGCAGATCTCTTTTACCGCCTTATGCAAAAAATTAGCCCAGTAGCCTTGCCCTCAGGTGTTCGTGATTTTCGCATGATGAGAAGGTCTGTAGTCGATGCCATTTTAAGCTTGACCGAGTCCAATCGTTTTTCTAAAGGACTTTTTGCCTGGGTCGGTTTTAAAACCTACTATCTGGACTATCCTAATGTCGAAAGGCAGGCCGGCAAGACCAGTTGGAGTTTTAGGCAACTCTTTTTCTACTCCATTGAAGGGATTGTTAATTTTTCAGATTTCCCCCTGATTATAGCCTTTGTAGCTGGTCTCCTATCTTGTTTTATTTCTCTACTGATGACCTTTTTTGTTGTGGTTCGGACTCTCATTTTGGGCAATCCGACATCAGGTTGGACCTCTCTGATGGCTGTCATTCTCTTTCTTGGAGGCATTCAACTCTTGACCATTGGGATTCTCGGCAAGTACATCAGTAAAATTTATTTGGAGACTAAAAAAAGACCACTTTATCTCATCAAAGAAAAAAGTGACCTTCCTGATTTTACAGAAAAAAATAGAGAGAAAAGACTATAATTTTACATGGAAATGTGCTAAACTAGAGGGAGTGGATTATCGCCATTGATTTAGGCTTCCTGATTTCCAATCAGGGCGCGAGTTGGGCAATTTTTAACAGCCTCTAAGACGTCCTGACTAGGAGAAATTTCTTTTTCCAGTTGATCAGGATCATCGAAAAAACGCACGATTCCATTATCGTGGTAATCAAATAAATCAGAATAAGTTTGGCAAAGCCCACAGGCAATGCAACGTTCAGGTATAAGTGTGATTTTCATATTTATATTGTAATAAGAAACGTAAAAAAAAACAAGGAGTAAGGTATGGCAAAAGAACCGTGGCAAGAAGATATTTATGAAAATCAAGAAGAAACAAGATCAGAACGTCGTAAGAGAACTCAAGGTAGAGATGTAGTAGCCAATCGTGTTTTGACAATCCTAGCCAGTATTTTCTTTGTAATTGTGGTCGTGATGATTATTGTTCTCATCTATCTATCATCGGGTGGGAGTAATCGCACAGCAGCCTTGAAAGATTTTCATGATTCAGACGCAAATGTAGTACAGATTTCATCTTCTGGTAGTTCCCAGCCTGAACAGAGTTCAGAATCAGAATCTTCTTCTGAGCACTCGGAGGAAGCTACTGATCCAGAAGGGACGACAAAAGTCTTGGCTGGAGAAGGGGAAGCAGCTATTGCAGCTCGTGCTGGGATTTCGATTGCTCAGTTAGAGGCCTTGAATCCTGGGCACATGGCTACAGGGTCTTGGTTTTGCTAATCCAGGTGATGTTATAAAAATAAAATAGGAGCCGATATGAAAACAATTCAAATTGCTATTGATGGTCCTGCTTCCAGCGGTAAGAGTACGGTCGCAAAGATTATTGCCAAGGACTTTGGATACACTTACCTAGATACAGGTGCCATGTATCGTGCAGCGACCTATATGGCTCTTAAGAACCAGTTAGGAGTAGAAGAAGTCGAAGCCCTTCTAGCCTTGTTGGACCAGCATCCAATTAGTTTTGGGCGTTCAGAAACTGGGGAACAGCTTGTCTTTGTAGGAGATGTGGATATTACCCATCCTATCCGTGAAAATGAAGTGACCAATCATGTTTCTGCTATTGCAGCAATTCCTCAAGTGCGTGAGAAACTGGTTTCTCTCCAACAAAAAATCGCCCAGCAAGGCGGGATTGTCATGGATGGCCGCGATATTGGAACTGTTGTATTGCCACAAGCAGAATTAAAAATTTTCCTAGTAGCTTCGGTAGATGAAAGAGCAGAGCGTCGTTACAAGGAAAATGTTGCCAAGGGAATTGAAACAGACCTTGAAACTCTAAAAGAGGAAATTGCTGCGCGTGACTACAAGGATAGTCATCGTGAGACTTCACCTCTCAAACAAGCAGAGGATGCTGTCTACCTTGATACAACTGGTTTGAACATTCAAGAAGTAGTTGAAAAAATCAAAGCAGAAGCTGAAAAAAGAATGTAAATGTAGAAAAGCCGATAGATGGATATCGGTTTTTTTCTAAATTTGTCAAAATGCTGATTTTAGGGTATAATAGTTGCTGTTCGAGAAATTTTGATTTTCAAAGAATAGTGAATGATGATAAGGAGAAACTATGAACAACTTACCGAATTGTCCAAAATGTAACTCAGAGTATGTCTACGAAGACGGTGCCCTACTGGTTTGCCCAGAGTGTGCTCATGAGTGGAATCCTGCTGAAGTTGCAGAAGTAGAAGAAGGTCTTGTCGCTATCGATGCCAACGGAAATAAATTGGCTGACGGTGATACAGTAACCCTCATCAAGGACTTGAAAGTAAAAGGTGCGCCAAAAGATTTGAAACAAGGGACGCGCGTGAAAAATATCCGCATCGTAGAAGGCGACCACAATATCGACTGTAAGATTGATGGCTTTGGTGCCATGAAACTCAAATCAGAGTTTGTGAAGAAAATTTAAGCATGTCAAAACACTATAAACTTGTATTTTATAGCCGTATCTTCTTGTTTCTAGCGGCTTTTACGGGAGTTTATCTTGAAATCGCCAAGCATGGTGGATTTGGGATGTTGCTCTATTATACGGTTCTGTCAAATCTGTTAGTAGCGATTTTTACGCTCTATCTTCTAAAGGTTATGAGCCGTTTAGGTGAAAACTGGCAAAGGCCCAGCCTCTTGCGCTAAAAGGTGGGGTCACCATGAGTATCATGATTACCTGTGTGATTTACCATTTCCTCTTAGCGCCCATTGCGACTAATTTCTATACACTAGAAAATTTCCTTTGCCACTATATCGTTCCCCTCTGGTTTTTAGCAGATACCCTCTTTTTTGACAAACAGGGTCAATACAAGATTTGGGATCCAGTTGTGTGGACGATTTTGCCCTTGCTGTATATGATGTTTGCTCTTTTTAATGGCTTGGTACTGAAACTTGATGTTCCTAATTCTAAGGTCAGTCCCTTCCCTTACTTCTTTTTGAATGTGAACAAGGGTTGGGATGTCGTGTTCAAGTGGTGTCTGATTATCTTTGTTGCCTATATGGTGGCAGGATTTATCTTCTACTTTATTAAGCAAATCAAGAGAAAGTCATCCTAATACTCTTCGAAAATCTCTTCAAACCACGTCAGTTTCGCCTTGCCGTATATATGGTTACTGACTTCGTCAGTTTCATCTACAACCTCAAAACCATGTTTTGAGCAACCTGCGGCTAGCTTCCTAGTTTGCTCTTTGATTTTCATTGAGTATAAGATACAAGGGATTCATTTTCGAGTTTAAGAAGGAGTCTATACACCAAAGAGGCTTCTTCTTTTCTTGCTTTTTTGATAACTATCAAAAATAGAAGATTAAAAGAAAGATAGAAAGAGATTTCATGAAACAATTTTTAGAACGGGCCAGTATTTTGGCTCTCTCCCTCGTTTTGATTACGTCCTTTTCCATCTCGAGTGCCCTGCCAGCCATGTTTGACTATTATCAAGGCTATCCTAAGGAACAAATTGAGCTCTTAGCGAGCTTGCCTTCCTTTGGAATTATGATTATGTTACTACTAAATGGTTTCTTAGAAAAAATCTTTCCTGAGCGCTTACAAATTAGTTTGGGATTGCTGATTTTATCACTGAGTGGAACAGCACCCTTTTGGTATCAAGCCTATCCTTTTGTATTTGGAACACGGATTCTTTTTGGTTTGGGAGTTGGGATGATCAATGCCAAGGCTATTTCTATCATCAGTGAGCGTTATCAAGGGAAAACGCGAATTCAGATGTTAGGGCTACGCGGTTCTGCAGAGGTCGTTGGGGCTTCTCTCATTACCTTGGCAGTCGGTCAATTGTTGGCCTTTGGTTGGACAGCTACCTTTCTAGCCTACAGTGCTGGATTTTTGGTACTGACCCTTTATCTGCTCTTTGTACCTTATGGAAAGGAAAAGAAAGAAGTCAAGAAAAAAGCGAAGGAAGTAAGTCGCTTAACTCGAGAAATGAAAGGCTTGATTTTTATCTTAGCTATTGAAGCGGCAGTTGTAGTTTGTACCAATACGGCTATTACTATTCGTATTCCAAGTTTGATGGTGGAAAGAGGACTTGGAGATGCCCAGTTATCTAGTTTTGTTCTTAGTATCATGCAGTTGATCGGGATTGTGGCTGGGGTGAGTTTTTCTTTCTTGATTTCTATCTTTAAGGAAAAATTGCTCCTCTGGTCTGGTATTACCTTCGGCTTAGGGCAAATCGTGATTGCCTTGTCTCCATCCTTGTGGGTGGTAGTGGCAGGAAGTATTCTGGCTGGTTTTGCTTACAGTGTAGCCTTGACGACGGTCTTTCAACTTGTCTCTGAAAGAATTCCAGCTAAACTCCTCAATCAAGCAACTTCATTTGCTGTATTAGGCTGTAGTTTCGGAGCCTTTACGACTCCATTCGTTCTAGGTGCGATTGGGTTACTGACTCACAATGGGATGTTGGTCTTTGCCATCTTAGGATCTTGGTTAATTGTAACCTCTATCTTTGTCATGTACCTACTTCAAAAGAGAGCTTAGGATTGGTTTCCTAAGTTTTTCTTTTGAGTTTTTTGTACCCAGACAATATTTATTTTAGAACCTTGTCTACAGATTAATTTCTTGATAGAATAGAAGTTATGACGAGATATAAAGCAACTATTTCCTATGATGGTTATGCCTTTGCTGGTTTTCAGCGCCAGCCTCATGAGCGTAGCGTTCAGGAGGAAATTGAAAAAACCTTAACCAGGTTGAATAAGGGCCAAGCAATCACGGTTCATGGTGCTGGTAGGACTGATAGTGGGGTTCATGCTTTGGGACAGGTCATCCATTTTGACCTGCCCTATCAAATGGATGAGGAAAAACTTCGCTTTGCTCTAGACACTCAGTCCCCTGAAGATATTGATGTGATTTCGATTGAAGTTGTAGCGGATGATTTTCATTGCCGTTATGCTAAGCACAGCAAGACATATGAGTTTATCGTGGATAGGGGTCGTCCTAAAAATCCCATGCGCCGTCACTATGCTACTCACTTTCCTTATCCGCTTGATGTGGAGCGGATGCAGGAGGCTGTCAAAAAGCTAGAGGGCACCCACGATTTCACAGGCTTTACAGCTTCTGGAACCAGTGTAGAGGACAAGGTTCGTACCATTACAGAAGCTAGTCTCAGGGTTGATGAGACAGGACAATTTTTGATCTTTACCTTTTCAGGAAATGGTTTCTTGTATAAACAGATTCGCAATATGGTGGGGACGTTGCTTAAAATAGGAAATAATCGCATGCCAGTAGAGCAGATTGATCTCATCTTGGAGAAAAAGGACAGGCAACTTGCAGGTCCAACAGCAGCACCAAACGGCTTGTATTTAAAGGAGATTCGTTATGAAGAATAATCGTATTTTAGCGCTTTCAGGAAATGATATTTTTAGTGGTGGTGGTTTATCGGCAGATTTGGCTACATATACCTTGAACGGCTTGCATGGCTTTGTAGCAGTGACTTGCTTGACAGCTTTAACAGAAAAGGGCTTTGAAGTTTTTCCAACTGACGATACCATTTCAACATGAATTAGATAGCTTGCGTGATGTGGAGTTTGGGGGAATTAAGATTGGTCTTCTCCCTACTGTCAGTGTGGCTGAGAAGGCTTTGGACTTTATCAAACAACGCCCAGGAGTGCCTGTGGTTCTGGATCCTGTCTTGGTCTGCAAGGAAACGCACGACGTAGCAGTTAGTGAACTCTGCCAAGAGTTGATTCGCTTTTTCCCTTATGTCAGTGTGATTACGCCTAACCTCCCAGAAGCAGAATTATTAGCTGGTCAGGAAATTAAAACCTTGGAAGACATGAAAACTGCAGCGCAGAAATTGCATGACTTAGGCGCGCCAGCAGTCATTATCAAGGGAGGCAATCGCCTTAGTCAGGACAAGGCTGTGGATGTCTTTTATGACGGACAGACCTTTACAGTCCTAGAAAATCCCGTTATTCAAGGGCAAAATGCTGGCGCAGGTTGTACCTTTGCCTCTAGCATTGCCAGTCACTTGGTTAAAGGTGATGAACTTTTACCAGCAGTAGAAAGCTCTAAGGCTTTCGTTTATCGTGCCATTGTACAAGCAGATCAGTATGGAGTAAGACAATATGAAGCAAACCAAAACAACTAAAATCGCCCTTGTATCCCTATTAACAGCCCTCTCGGTGGTTCTAGGTTATTTCTTAAAAATTCCAACACCGACAGGCATTCTAACTCTCTTAGATGCAGGTGTTTTCTTCGCGGCCTTTTACTTTGGTAGTCGTGAAGGGGCTGTAGTCGGAGGACTAGCAGGTTTCTTGATTGACCTCTTATCAGGCTATCCTCAGTGGATGTTCTTTAGCTTGGTTAACCATGGCTTGCAAGGATTTTTCGCAGGATTTAAAGGAAAAAGTCAGTGGTTAGGCCTTATCTTAGCAACGATTGCCATGGTAGGGGGCTACGCCTTGGGTTCTACCTTGATGAATGGCTGGGCAGCAGCTCTACCAGAAATTCTACCAAATTTAATGCAAAATATTGTAGGGATGATTGTAGGATTTATCCTTAGTCAAAGTATCAAGAAGATTAAGTAAAGAGGCTGAGTCAAAAGTCTTCAAAATCAGAAAAACGCATAGTATCAGGTGTTGAAAAGCCTTGATATTATGCGTTTTATTGTGGGAAGATTTTATACTCTTCAAACCGCGTCAACGTCGCTTTGCTGTATATATGGTTACTGACTTCGTCAGTTCTATCCACAACCTCAAAACAGTGTTTTGAGCTGACTTCATCAGTCTTATCTACAACCTCAAAACAGTGTTTTAAGCAACCTGCGGCTAGTTTCCTAGTTTGCTCTTTGATTTTCATTGAGTATTAGATGAATTTTAATTAAAATAAAGCAAATCTTTGCTGGTGCTTGTAAAGAGGTCAAGCCATCCTTGGTAACAACTCCGCAGTCTTCGATACGGACACCGACTTTACCAGGGATATAGATACCTGGTTCAACAGAGAAGCACATGCCTTCTTCGATGACCATGTCGTTTCCTTCCATGATAGATGGGAATTCATGAACATCCATACCGATACCGTGACCGAGACGGTGATTGAAGTATTCACCGTAACCAGCTTTTTCGATGACTTCACGGGCAGCGCGGTCCACTTCATGGGCAGTCACACCTGGTTTGATAAAGTCAAGAGCAGCTTGTTGAGCTTCAAGAGTCAAGTTGTAAATGTCTTTCTTGAATTGGTCAGGTTTGCCGACAGCGACTGTACGAGTCATATCTGACGCATAGCCGTTGACGAGAACCCCTAGGTCAAAGAGGAGAAGGGCGTTATTTTCGACCTTATTAGCTGCTGGAATACCGTGCGGATTTGCAGCATTATCACCAGTCAAGACCATGGTATCAAAGCTCATTTCATAACCTTCACGTTTCATAGCAAAGTCAATTTGAGCGATAATATCTGTCTCTGTCTTATCAAGAGAAATATTATCAAAACCAACCTTAACAGCCTTGTCCGCATAGAGACCTGCAACCATCATTTTTTGCACTTCGTCAGCTGATTTGATGAGTCGCATGCGTTGGATACGAGGAGTGAGGTTGTCAAACTCAGCAGTTTCAAAAACGGTTTTTAAACCATGGTATTTGGTCAAGATGAGATTGTCAAACTCAACAGCGACACGTTTGAAGTCAAGTTGTGGAAGAGCATGTTTCATTTTTTGCCATGGATTTTCAGAGTCCACATAGCCCACAACTGGGAAGGAAACAGTGCTAGTAGCACGCTCAACCTCAAGGGCTGGGACAAAGAGGAGCGGTTCCTGATCCGCTAGGATAAAAAGGAACATTTGGCGTTCATGGGGATCACTGTAAAAGCCAGTGAGGTAATTGATTGTGACGGGGTCAGATACGACAGCGACGTCTAGTTTTTCTGATTCAAGATATGTTACGATTTGTTGTAATTTAGACATATGCTACCTTCTTTCTACTCCTCTATTTTGGCAAAAAATGAGAGAAAATGCAAGGGAGAAGGGTAAAAGAAAAGACAAAAAGAACTCCGACAAGATAACGGAGTTCTTTGATATAGTTTCACTTTGTTTAAGAAAACTCAGCCTTGCTTTTGACGTCGCTGTATTCCTCAGCGATTTCTTGGCTGAGAATGTCCTCATAGGCAGGGAGTTGAATGTCCTGACCATATTTCTTCTTGAGGGCGGTAGTGACTAGGCGATAAGCCAGATTGGCATTACGAGAGAGGATAGGTCCGTGGAAGTAGGAACCAAAGACATTCTTATAATGAACTCCTTCGCCGACCTTTTCTTCGTTATTTCCATTTCCATAGACAACCTGTCCCAGTGGTTTTTGGTCATTAGAGAGGAAGGTACGGCCTTGGTGATTTTCAAAGCCATAGTAGGTTTCATTGAAATCTTCATTGTGAATCTTGATGTCACCGATAAAACGGTTATTGGTCTGGTTGAGGGTGTAGTGGCCCATGACACCGAGCCCTTCGATACGTCTCCCTGAAGCTTCAATATAATATTGACCCAATAGTTGGAAACCACCGCAGATAGCCAGAACCACACCGTCATTTTGGATGTAGTTGTCAATGCTCTCTTTTTTTGGCAGGTAGGTCGTCTGCAATAATACTTTGTTCAAAGTCTTGACCGCCACCGAAAAAGGCGATGTCGTAGTGATTTTCATCAAAATCATCATGAAGTGAAACGATGTCAACCGTCACATGGGCTCCCAGTTTTTCAGCCACATACTTGAGCATGAGGATATTTCCATTGTCCCCGTAAGTATTCATGAGGTTTCCGTAGAGGTGGGCAATGTTGATCTGATAGGGGTGATTGCCAGCTTTTGAGGAAAGTGAAGTATAAACCATTAGTTCATCTCCTTTCTAACAATCTGACGACTAGCCAGCAGTTCTCGGAATTCAAGCATAGCAGTATAGGTAGCCAGAATATAAGCATGCTTGCAGTCTTGGTTCTCAATGGTCATAAGAACTTGTTCCAGACTACTTGTTTCAGTGATTTTATCAGCTGGATAGCCTGTCACTCGGAGACGACGTGCAATTTCAGAATGGCGAACACCGCCAGCGTTGATTTCGGGGATGTCCATGTCAGTAATTTGTTCAAAATCAGCATCCCAGATCCAGCTGGTATCAATTCCGTCTGCATAGTTAGCGTTAAGGAGGACAGATAGGCTAAATGGATAAGGTGCTAGTTTAATCATTTCGATAGCTTGGGTCGCACCGACTGGATTTAATCAAGACGAGGGTACATTCCTTGTTACCGATATGGAAGGTTTCTTGGCGTCCAAAGACAGCACGGCTCTTATCAAATCCCTGTTTGATGAGTTGTGAATCTGCACCAAGGAAACGGGCGATGGCAACCGCTGCTAGGGCGTTGTAGATATTGTAGAGCCCACCGATTTGAATACCGTACTCTTGGCCGTCTATGACAAAGCGAGAGCGATTGTTGGTCAACTCAACTAGTTCTGTCAAGCGATAGTTGAGATCAGGACGTTTACATCCACAGCCTTCACAGATATAGGCACCCAAGTTTGCATAGGTATTGTGCTCGTATTTGAGGATGCCTTGGCAGTCAGGACAGAGAATCCCTTCTGTATTATAGTGAGCTAGTTGGGCTGGCCCTTTCTCCAAGTCAAAACCAAAATACTTTACAGGATTTGGAATAGCTGGCTTGTAGAAAAGTGGACTGTCTCCATTAAGGAGAACAGTGGCAGTAGGCACCTTACGAATAGCGTCCAAAATCATCTTGTAAGTTGTGTAAATCTCACCATAGCGGTCCATTTGGTCACGGAAAATGTTAGTAATGACAAAAAGGCTAGGATGGATATAGTCACAGATACGAGAAAGACTGGCTTCGTCAATTTCGAGAACGGCAATATTTTTCCCAGTTTTAGAAGATTTGGCTGTTAAGAAGGTTGTCGCAATCCCTGTAATCATGTTGGCACCGCTTGGGTTGGTCAGAACTTGACCATAAACCTCTTTTAAAATGCCGACAGTGAGGGCAGTTGTCAAGGTTTTTCCGTTGGTTCCAGTGACCACGACAATCTCGTAGCTCTTAGCTAGGTTTTGTAAAATATCTTTATCAAATTGAAGGGCGAGTTTTCCTGGGAGCGTACTTCCACGGCCAAGACGGCTCAAAACGAAGTGGGAAGAACGCCCAGCAAGAAGGCCCAAAGTAGTTTTTAATTTCATGTTTCTATTATATCATAAAAGAGGGAAAAGACGGATTTGATACTCAATGAAAATCAAAGAGCAAACTAGGAAGCTAGCCGCAGGCTGTACTTGAGTACGGCAAGGTGAAGCTGACGTAGTTTGAAGAGATTTTCGCAGAGTATGAGATTCCGCAGAAGCAAACAGCCCTCAGAGGGCTGTTCGATACGACTAAATCTCAACTTAAATCGCAAACAAGTCATTCAAGTTCTCAGCCAAGGTTGGGTGAGTGAAGATTTGTTTTGTGAAGTAAGTGTAAGGAATCTTGTTGTCCATAGCAACAGTGATGATGTTGATGATTTCTTGAGAACCTTCTGAGAAGATGCTTGCTCCAAGAATTTCTTTTGTTTCAGTATTAACCACAGCTTTGAAGGCTCCGCGAAGGTCTCCGTTTACGTGACCACGAGGCATTGCTGCAACAGGGATTTCTTTCACTGCGTATGGAAGTTTCAAATCAGCTGCTTGGCTTTCAGTTAAACCAACTTGTGAAAGTGCAGGTGTGATGAACATAGTATTTGGTACATTGAGACGGTCTTCAAGTGTGTAGCTGCCATCTCCAGCAAGGTAGCTGTAAACAACACGGAAGTCATCAAGTGAAATGTAAGTAAATTGAAGGCCACCGTTGACATCTCCAACTGCAAAGACACCAGGAACGTTTGTTTGACAATGTTTGTCTACTTTAATAGCGCCACGTTCAGTTAGTTCAATATCTGTATTTTCAAGTTGAAGTGGTTCTACGTTTGGTTTACGTCCAGTTGCGTAGAGAAGGGCATCGAAACGGTAAGTTTCGTTTTCAGTTACGACAAGGACTTGGTCACCGTCATTTTTAATTTCAGTAGTACGGATATTTTGAAGCAATTCAATACCGTCTTCTTCCATGTATTGTTTAGCAAGAGCTGCGATGGAAGGTTCTGCACGAGGAAGGAAAGTATCCAAGGCATCTAGGACTGTAACCTTGCTTCCAAGTTTGTTGTAAAGGCCAGCAAATTCAAGACCGATATTTCCACCACCAAGGACTCCAAGGTTTTCAGGCAATTTGTCCAAGTTTTGGATACCTGTTGAGTCAAAGACGTTTTTGCTTGTAGCAAGTCCAGGGATTGGCAAAACATTTGAAACAGCACCAGTGTTGATGACGATTGTTTCAGCAGTCAGTTCTTTCTTTTCATCACCAGCTTGGATTTCGATGACTTTATTTGAAAGGAAGTGAGCTTCCGCATCAAAAAAATATCGACGCCTGTACCAGCAACAGTAGCATAGTTTTTTTACCGTTGAGGCGACCAGTGATAGTGTTTTTTTGGTAGCAATGACTTCTTCAAAAGACAAGTCTTTTTCAGCAGCAACTAGCAAAGTTTTTAGTTGGGATACAACCGATGTTGATACAAGTTCCACCGTACATAGCTTTGCTACGTTCAACGAGGGCAACTTTTTTGCCAGCTGAAGCCAATTTACCTGCTAGTGTTTTACCAGCTTTACCAAATCCGATAACGATTAAATCATAAGTTAACATTTAGAGTTCCTCCTATTCGAATTTCATTCTAGCACAAGAAAAAAACTTTTGCACAATTCTGCTACGCTTTAAAAAAGTTTATGAAATAGTGGAAATTTCAGCCTTATTTTATCAGAAAAATCGTTTACATGATATTATCGATGGATTGGGCTATCTTTTGCTTCTCTCTTGTGTTATACTAGATAGGTTGCAAAGAAAACAGTACTTTTCTTTTGTGGAAAAGAAGCAACACGATTTTGTATCCAGTATATGAAAATACGTCATAAAAAGAAAAGTATAAACTAAGCCCTATAGGGTGGCTTCGCACCACCTTTAGAAAGAAGAATAACGTGAAATTTAATGAATTAAACTTGTCTGCTGATTTGCTAGCAGAGATTGAAAAAGCTGGTTTTGTAGAAGCCAGTCCGATCCAAGAACAAACCATTCCCTTGGCCCTTGAAGGCAAGGACGTTATCGGTCAAGCTCAGACTGGTACAGGAAAAACTGCAGCCTTTGGCTTGCCTACCCTTGAAAAAATCCGTACAGAAGAAGCGACTATCCAAGCCTTGGTCATCGCTCCAACTCGTGAACTAGCTGTCCAAAGTCAAGAAGAACTCTTCCGCTTTGGTCGTAGTAAGGGAGTCAAAGTCCGCTCAGTATATGGCGGATCAAGCATTGAAAAGCAAATTAAGGCTCTTAAATCTGGTGCCCATATCGTGGTGGGAACTCCAGGTCGCCTCTTGGACTTGATTAAACGCAAGGCCTTGAAATTACAAGATATTGAAACTCTTATCCTTGACGAAGCGGATGAAATGCTCAACATGGGCTTCCTTGAAGATATCGAAGCTATCATTTCTCGTGTCCCTGAAAACCGTCAAACCTTACTTTTCTCAGCAACTATGCCAGATGCCATCAAACGTATCGGTGTTCAGTTTATGAAAGAACCTGAGCATGTGAAGATTGCTGCTAAGGAATTGACAACAGAATTGGTTGACCAATACTATATTCGTGTTAAAGAACAAGAAAAATTTGATACCATGACTCGTCTTATGGATGTGGAACAGCCTGAGCTTGCTATCGTATTTGGGCGTACAAAACGCCGTGTAGATGAATTGACTCGTGGTCTGAAAATCCGTGGTTTCCGTGCAGAAGGAATTCATGGTGACTTGGACCAAAACAAACGTCTTCGTGTCCTTCGTGATTTTAAAAACGGTAATCTAGATGTTCTAGTTGCGACGGACGTTGCAGCGCGTGGCTTGGATATTTCAGGTGTGACCCATGTCTATAACTATGATATTCCACAAGATCCTGAAAGTTATGTTCACCGTATCGGTCGTACAGGTCGTGCTGGTAAGTCAGGTCAGTCTATTACTTTCGTATCACCAAATGAAATGGGCTACCTCCAAATCATTGAAAACTTGACTAAGAAACGCATGAAAGGTCTTAAACCTGCAAGTGCAGAAGAAGCCTTCCAAGCTAAAAAACACGTAGCTCTCAAGAAAATTGAACGTGATTTTGCAGATGAGACTATCCGTGCCAACTTTGAGAAATTTGGTAAGGATGCTCGTAAGCTAGCTGCCGAATTTACTCCAGAAGAATTGGCAATGTATATCTTGAGTCTGACTGTTCAAGACCCAGATAGTCTTCCTGAAGTGGAGATTGCACGTGAAAAACCACTGCCATTTAAACCATCAGGTAATGGCTTCGATGGTAAAGCTAAGGGAGGTCGTGGAGGCCGTCGTGGGGACGACCGTCGAGACCGTGATCGCCGTGGCAATGGTCGTCGTGATGATTTCAAAAAAGGAAGTCGTGGCAATGATCGTTTTGATAAGGAAAAACGTTACCGTAAGGATAATAAAAAAACCACGCAATACTTCAAGTGAAAAAGCAAACAGGCTTTGTTATTCGTAACAAGGGCGATAAATAAGAAAAAAAGCGGTTCAAAATGAATCGCTTTTTTTATATAAGGAGACCGAATGTGAAAAAAAGAAAGATAAATAAAATAGCTATATTATCTTCTTGTGATATTATAGTACAAAAAAATAGAAGGATTGTCAATAGAAAAGAAGCAATTTAATTAAAAAAATATTCTTGTTTTTTTCAAATTGCAATTAAATAAGCAATTTTCAGATAATAATTGAAAATTCAAGCTGTTTATGTTATAATGATAGCGATTAAATTCGAGGTGAAAAAAATGGCACATTTATTAGAAAAAAACTAGAAAAAAATTACTTCTATCCTGAAGCGCTCAGAGGAGCAGTTGCAGGAAGAACTTCCATACAATGCGATTACCCGTCAATTGGCAGATATTATTGACTGTAACGCTTGTATCGTCAATAGCAAGGGACGTCTCCTTGGCTATTTTATGCGTTATAAAACAAATACAGATCGTGTAGAGCAATTCTTCCAAACTAAGATTTTCCCGGATGACTACATTCAAGGTGCGAACATGATCTATGATACAGAAGCCAATCTGACAGTTGATCATGATTTGAGTATTTTCCCTGTGGAAAGTCGTGCCGACTTTCCAGATGGTTTGACGACCATTGCACCGATTCATGTATCAGGGATTCGCCTTGGTTCTTTGATTATTTGGCGCAATGACAAAGAATTTGATGACGAGGACTTGATTCTTGTTGAGATTGCAAGTACCGTGGTTGGGATTCAACTCCTTAACTTCCAGCGTGAAGAAGATGAGAAAAATATCCGTCGCCGTACTGCTGTTACCATGGCGGTTAATACCCTTTCTTACTCCGAACTCCGTGCTGTTTCAGCAATTTTAGGGGAATTAAATGGAAATGAAGGTCAGTTGACTGCATCTGTGATTGCAGACCGTATCGGAATCACCCGCTCTGTAATTGTCAATGCCCTTCGTAAACTTGAATCTGCGGGAATTATTGAAAGTCGCTCACTTGGAATGAAGGGAACCTATCTTAAGGTCTTGATTTCAGATATTTTTGAAGAAGTGAAGAAAAGAGATTACTAATGACTAAGGCTTTGATTTCAATTGATTATACAGAAGATTTTGTTGCAGATAGTGGTAAATTGACAGCAGGTGCTCCAGCTCAAGCTATTTCGGAAGCCATTAGCAAGGTGACTCGGTTAGCTTTTGAACGCGGAGATTACATCTTTTTTTACCATTGATGCGCACGAGGAAAATGATTGTTTCCATCCAGAAAGTAAACTATTCCCTCCTCATAATCTGATTGGGACGAGCGGACGGAATTTATACGGAGATTTGGGGGCATTTTATCAAGAGCATGCTTCAGACAGTCGTGTCTTTTGGATGGATAAACGCCATTACTCAGCTTTTTCAGGGACTGACCTGGATATTCGTTTGAGAGAGCGTCGAATTTCTACAGTTATTTTAACAGGTGTCTTGACGGATATCTGTGTCCTACATACAGCTATAGATGCCTATAATCTAGGATATGACATCGAGATTGTTCAACCAGCTGTTGCTTCCATCTGGCCTGAAAAATCATCAATTTGCCCTAGGCCATTTCAAAAAAATACACTTGGAGCTAAGTTAGTAGATGAAAATCTAAATGAACTTTCAGAGTAATTTGGTTGATGAAATGAAAAAATTTGAAAAAAAGTGTTGACAAGCATCCTAAAAGTTGATATACTAGTAAAGTAATCGACGCGGGGATGGCGGAATTGGCAGACGCGCAGGACTAAGGATCCTGTGACCGCTTTAGGTCGTGAGGGTTCAAGTCCCTCTCTCCGCATAGGATAAGAGTTAGCTTAGGCTAGCTCTTTTGTATTTCTCTAAAAAATTAGAATCCAGTCAAATGTAGTGGGTTGAAGAAAGGCTGAGCTCGAGAAAGGACACATTTCGTCCTTTCTTTTTTGATGTTCAGAGCGATAAAAATGCGTTTTTTGAAGTTTTCAAAGTTCCGAAAACCAAAGGCATTGCGCTTGATAAGTTTGATGAGATTATTGGTCGCTTCCAGTTTGGCGTTAGAATAGGGTAGTTGAAAGGCGTTGACAATTTTCTCTTTATCTTTAAGGAAGGTTTTAAAAACAGTCTGAAAAAGAGGATGAACCTGCTTAAGATTGTCCTCAATGAGTCCAAAGAATTTCTCAGGCTCCTTATTCTGAAAGTGAAAAAGCAAGAGTTGATAGAGATGATAGTGGTGTTTCAAGTCTTCTGAATAGCTCAAAAGCTTGTCTAGAATCTCTTTATTAGTTAAGTGCATGCGAAAAGTAGGGCGATAAAACCGTTTATCGCTGAGTTTACGACTATCCTGTTGAATGAGCTTCCAGTAGCGCTTGATAGCCTTGTATTCATGGGATTTTCGTTCAAACTGATTCATGATTTGGACACGCACACGACTCATAGCACGACTTAAGTGTTAGAGTAAAACAGTCCAGTGGACTGTTTTAGCCTGAGTTTAGAAATGTAATAACGAAGGGTGAAAGCGATCAAGTACAATTTTTGCATTTGGGAGTGAAACAGTCTGGGAGACTGTTTCAGCCTGAGCCTAGAAATTAGAAAGCGAAGTTGTCTAGCCAAGTCATAGTAAGGACTAAACATATCCATAGTAATGATTTTCACCTGACAACGAACGGCTCTATCGTAGCGCAGAAAGTGATTTCGGATAATAGCTTGTGTTCGTCCCTCAAGAACAGTGATAATATTGAGCTTTTCAAAATCTTGTGCAATGAAACTCATCTACATCTCCCGATTGAAACAGTCACTTCCCTGACTGTTTCAACATCCCAGGACATAATCTCAGGCAGACGAGAAAAATCATGCTCAAAGTGAAAGTCATTGAGCTTGCGAATGACAGTTGAAGTTGAAATGGACAGCTGATGAGCAATATCGGTCATAGAATTTTTTTCAATCAACTTTTGAGCAATTTTTTGATTGATAATACGAGGAATTTGGTGATTTTTCTTGACGAGGGAAGTCTCAGCCACCATCATTTTCAAGCACTGATAGCACTTAAACCGACGCTTTCTAAGTAAATTCTAGTAGGCATACCAGTCGTTTCAAGGTAAGGGATCTTAGACGGTTTTTGAAAGTCATATTTCTTCATTTGGCTTCCGCAATCAGGACAAGATGGGGCATCATAATCCAGTTTGGCGATGATTTCCTTGTGTGTATCCTTATTGATGATGTCTAGAAACTGGATATTAGGGTCTTTAATATTGAGTAGTTTTGTGATAAAATGTAATTGTTCCATATGAATCTTTCTAATGATGGTTTGGTTGCTTTTCATTATAGGTCATATGGGACTTTTTTTCTACAACAGAATAGGCTCCATAATATCCATAGGGGATTTACCCACTACAAATATTATAGAGCCTTTTACTTGCGTAAAAAAATTTTTTCTAGTATAATAGTTTATTGTGAGCGAACCTCACTTACCCCTTGCAAAGTCTTGGGGTCATTAGACCAAAAGGAGGAACATATCAATGGCTAAATACGAAATTCTTTATATCATTCGTCCAAACATTGAAGAAGAAGCTAAAAACGCTTTGGTAGCACGTTTTGACTCTATTTTGACTGACAATGGTGCAACTGTTGTTGAATCAAAAACTTGGGAAAAACGTCGTCTTGCATACGAAATCAAAGATTTCCGTGAAGGACTTTACCACATCGTTAACGTTGAAGCAAACGACGACGCTGCTCTTAAAGAGTTTGACCGTCTTTCAAAAATCAACGCTGACATTCTTCGTCACATGATCGTCAAAACTGACGCGTAAGAAGGTAAACTATGATTAACAATGTTGTACTTGTAGGGCGTATGACACGTGACGCTGAGTTGCGTTATACCCCATCAAATGTAGCAGTTGCGACTTTTACTCTTGCAGTAAACCGTACATTTAAGAGTCAAAATGGCGAACGTGAGGCTGATTTTATCAATGTCGTTATGTGGCGCCAACAGGCTGAAAACCTTGCTAACTGGGCTAAAAAAGGCTCACTTATCGGGGTGACAGGTCGTATCCAGACTCGTAGTTACGATAATCAGCAAGGACAACGTGTCTACGTGACAGAGGTCGTGGCTGAGAATTTCCAAATGTTGGAAAGCCGTAGTGTGCGTGAGGGTCATACAGGTGGAGCTTACTCTGCACCAAGTTCAAACTATTCAGCGCCTACAAATCCAGTACCAGACTTTTCACGTGATGAAAATCCATTTGGAGCAACAAATCCATTGGATATTTCAGATGATGATTTACCATTCTAATGGACAACTAAAATTATAAAGGAGAAAAAACATGGCTCAACAACGTCGTGGCGGATTCAAACGCCGTAAAAAAAGTTGATTACATCGCAGCAAACAAAAATTGAATATGTTGATTACAAAGATACTGAGCTTCTTAGCCGTTTCGTTTCAGAACGTGGGAAAATCCTTCCTCGTCGTGTAACAGGAACTTCAGCTAAAAACCAACGTAAAGTAACAACAGCTATCAAACGCGCTCGCGTAATGGCTTTGATGCCTTTCGTAAACGAAGATTAAAAAAGAGGTCCGGGTGGACCTCTTTTTCAGACCCGGGTGGGTCTTTTTTTCACGAGCATTGAAATGAAAGAGCGAGTTGAGGTCCACTGGACCTCTTTTTCATGAGCTTGGAGACAAGAAAGCGAATTAAGACCCGGGTGGGTCTTTTTTTCAGGTCCGGGTGGGTCTTTTTTTAATGGCTCAGTATCAAGGTTTTCAACACCTGATATTATGCGTTTTTTGATTTTAAAGACTCTTTGCCTAGACTTTGTTTTTTATCCTTTAGTCACTTGATTTGTTTCAGGTGGTTTTTATACTCTTCCAAAATCTCTTCAAACCAGGTCAGCTTCCATCTGCAACCTCAAAATAGTATTTTGAGCAGCCTGCGGCTAGCTTCCTAGTTTGCTTTTGAGTATTAGAATAGGTGGTTTGGAGAGTTCTATCGGCTAGGAAATGCTGATCATAGTCCTTTGCTGAGGATAGGGTGTCACACTCAACTGGTTGACCTAGTTTATAGAGAGGGAATTACTATAAAATACTCAGACTTCTATCATATATTTTGAAATACTTTTGCAACCAAAATGTAACAATAATGTAATATTGATACGAGAGAAGATATACATATATAAATGTAGTATAACTCTTGTCTATTTGTTAAAAAAATATGCTGTATCAAAAGGTTTTATACGTCTGTGCATATATATATATATATAATGTCGCTTTTTTCTTGCATTTCCTGACTTTATCGTATGGGAGAGGGGGGTGATTTGTATGTCAGAAGTGGTAGTATATAGTTGATATATTATCGTCTATCGGCTTTTTGTGCGCTTTCTAAGCTTGAGAAAGCACTTAGACGAGGAAAGGATTTATGCTTATGTTTAAAAAAAGCAATAAGGATAAGGGAGAGAAAATTTTCCGTTATTCTATTCGTAAATACCATTTTGGTGCTGCTAGTGTTGCGGTTGCGGCATTGATGTTTTTCGCAAATGGGGTGCAAGCGCAGGCGCCTGCAATATCTTCGGCAACAGCCAGTGATGTAGTTGCTGGACCTTCTGGAAATTCAGATGGGAATCCGCAGGAGTCGGATGAAGGGGAGCGGAAGGAGACTGTGCTCGAACAGCCAGCTGAAGGTAAGCCTGCGGGTGAGCTGAAAGCGCAAGGTACTAAAGCTGAGGAAGCAAATCAAGAGCAAGAGCTAGATAGATCTAAACCTGCTCCTGTCGGTCAAGAAGGTCCTCAAGTAGGAGAAATAAAAGAGCGAGAAGAATCAACTCTTGCTGCTGCTAAGACAGCAGCCAAATTGACCCAAGGCACCCTCGAAGCTTTGTTGGCAAATCTAACCCTAGATTCCATGAAAGCTCTCCACGCTGAAGTTGAAGAAGCTCTCGCAAAGGCTAAGGTAGTCTTAGAGAATCCAAATGCAACGCAAGTGCAGGTTAATGAGCAAGCAAGACTGATGGAAGGCCTAATTCGTCGTGTCAATCAAGCCTTGAATCCGTCGTTACCAAGCTCTACAGTCTTAGAAAAAGCAGGTCTGACAAATCATGGACTTGCTGCTCCAGAGGGGGCTGTTTTAACTCCAAAGGAAGCTGTTACAAAGGCCCTAGAGGAGAATCATGTATCATCAACTAATGGAGAAGTCAGCACCCCATCAACTGAACTTTCAAAGCCAGAAGTTAGTGATAATCAGAATAAAGATAAATTAAAAACACTCTCAAGAGATTTATCTGCCTATCTGATACAGGCAAATGAAATTACACGTCCTGAGACTAAGAAGCTTTTAGAAGGAGTAGAAGAAGTTGTTAAATCAATTGAGGCTAGTGTATCACAACCTCAGCTAACACCAACTGAAATTGAAGAACTCCTTAAAAAGGGGAAACAAGCTGAGAAGAAACTTTTCTTAGCGATTAGTCGCGAAAATTCTGGGAAACGTGATTTGCGAAATAGCAAACCAATGAAATTAGGGTCAGACTTTAGAGCTAATCCGACTGGTCTTAATACAAAAAGGGCGTATATTGTTCAAAACGGGGATGGTTCAGACTTACCTGCTGAGACTTATTTGTATGCTATGCAAAGAGGACAGCATGAAAAGCCTACTGAAAAAAATTTAGTACCAGTGCAAGATGCTGTAAATGAGGCTAAGATTACTGTTACAAACTTAGGTAATGGTGATTTTCAATGGGATTTAGTTTTTAATGCTAAGACCAACAAAAAAACTGAACACCAAAATGCATTTTATTGGTTTACTTTACCGAAAGGACATACTATTACACAAACATTGGCAGTTACTAGGACACATGGGGGACAGACCAACTCATTCGTTAGTGGAAGTCGTAGTTTTAACGAGGAATGGGGAGAGAAAATAAAAGAAGCGATACGAGCAGGAAAAGCAACTTATGGTCCTGCTAGCGGGAAAAACGAGGAGTTTAATACTAACTTTGGTAGTATTAATGATGTGACAAATACTGATTTTATCGCGAGAAGTGGTGCGAGTCAGAGGACAAATGCTCGGCCTATCGATAATAGAGGTGCAGATGGGTATTATTATTTAGGACCTACTCAAGATATATTCAAGAAATGGCCGCCCTCAACAGCAGTTCCCCAAGAATTTTATAATAAATCAGAGAAAATTATAGAGGATTAAAACAGAATACGAATTTATTATATCATTTCACCCTTAGCGAAGGAAAAAAATACAACTTTCTTATAAAAACCCATACAGAAACACCGTACGCTCCAATCTATTATGGAGCGGGTATGAGGTCACTTGAAAATAATGAAGCTCTTATGTACTTCATGGCGAGAGGGTTACAAGAAAAGCCTACTAAGCCGAATATTAAACCGAATAATGAGGGGACTGTTACAATAACTCCTAATACTCAAAATGCGGACAAGGTGGAAATTTCTTATAAAAATAATGATAATGTAGATAAAAAGGCAACGTTGGAACGTAATCCTAAAGACGGCACATGGACGGGTAAAGGGAATGGTGCTGAGGGTATTGAAATCTCAGGAACTTCATTTTCATTAAAAGCAGGAACTGTCAAAGTTGGTACAGAGGTTACTGCAGTATCTTACTTTGGGAATAGTGATCCTAGTGAACTAGCTAGAGAAAGAATTCGCCAGCGTACTGCAACTCCAACAGTTACTGCCAATCAAGATGGTTCTGTGACAGTAACTCCTAACGAAAATGCTGACTATTTGACTGTTAAATATATTGAAGAATCTAATAATCAAAATAAGGAAATTACTGCTAATAAGCAAGGTTCTATATGGACAGTGACAGGTGGTACCAATGTTACAATTGATTCAAGTAGAGGGATAGTGACTATTCCAGCAAATAGGGTTAAAGACAGTAGTACAGTAGAAGCCCAAGCTCAAGCAAAAGCTGCAGATGAGTTCATAAGTGATAAGGCTACTGCTAGAGCTAAGGATCAAGATAGAACTGCTCCAACTATTCGAGTTCGTAAAAATGGAACAAACACATGGTTGACGCCTAAAGACGGTGTAGTAACAGTTGTTGCTAAGCCTAATAATGGAGAAGTTAATTTAGACGTAAGCATTGAAGATAATCGGGGAGGTAGTGGGTATAACTTCAGTTCTGTTTCAGGTAGCTCACAAACAGCTAAATATGAGGGAACTGGTTATAATAGCAATTCATCATTATATACAACAAATGGTAAAGCGTCTGGTGCAACAGCACTTTTAAAATTAAAGTTGAATAATGTTGACAATCAACCTGCTACTGAAGTGCCTAGTTCAGGAATTACTGTAAAGTTAAATGCTAAAGATAATGCTGGGAACTGGACAAGTGCTACTAACAACGAAGTAACAGTAAAAAAATTGTTTCTGCTAAACCGACATATCCAGAAAAAATCTTAGTGGGAAATCCTGATAATATAAAAGATACAGAAAAAACTACTATTATAAAAAAATTGACAGAGGCAAATAAAAATCATCCGGCAGGAGCTCCAACCTTTACTAAAGGTGAAAGAGATCATGCAAATGAAATTGTGGCAACTTATTCAGATGGCACAATTTATTATGTACCGTTAAATGATGTGACAAAAATATGAAATTAAATCTAAATTCCCTAAAGGAATAAAAAGATTTGACATTTATATCAGGAGAAGCAGAAAAATAATAATTGGGGACATTCTAGAGATTATTTTTACTTATGGTGATGGTACAGCTATTTCAGATAGGAGATGGTCTTCAGCGTTAGACGATCTTACACGTCCATTTGCGAATGCTGACTTGACAGTAGGAAATGATAAGAAAATTATAGTTACAGGACCGGATGGAAATGGTAGAAAGAAATCGTATGAAATTGATTATAAAGTCGTAGAAGCAGTTACGCCTAAAAATAATATGTATACGGTAAAAGGTAAGGAATTTGTTAAACCGAAAACGACAACCGTTGCAGAACCGACGGATTTTTACAATAATACAAACGGAAAAACAATTACTTGGAAAACTAATTCTGAACTAAACAAAAATGCTGATGTAGGACAAACGCACACTGCAACAGCGATTGTGACTTATCCTGGAGTGGGTAAAGATGGTAGAACGATTACTAGAGAAGTAACTACGAGATATACTACTGTTAAGACAGTTGGAAAGAAAGCCGTTTTTGAAACTGTGCAAGGTGGAAGTTTAACGAGTGTAAATGATTCTCTAGCGTCTAGTTATACTAAGTCTGAATTAGGTAAGAAAACACATATTATTAAAGAAGAATTCGTGGTTGGTCCAAATGGTATAACAGCTACTTCGCCTTCTACTACAGTTGCAGGGAAAGTGAATAAAAAAATAAAAGTCACATATGATAACGGGCAAACTAATGAGATTGATGTAGAGATAAGAGTTAAACCAGAAACGCCAAGGGTAACAGCTACAATAGGAGATAAAATTTCATCAATAGATAGAGTTCTGAAAGGAACAGGTATTCCAAGAGCGAAAATTACTGTGAAAGTGAAAGATAGGGTTCTTAAAGAAACAACTGTAACAGATGAAGGGAATTGGGAAATATCTCTTGATAGAGGTCTAAATAGTAATATTACAGGTCAGCCACAACTTCCAGAAACTCCGAAGGATCCAGTGAAAGTCATTCAGAGTGTAGATGGTGTTGAGAGTACAGAAAAAAATGTAGAAGTAGCGTTAGGAGCTGCAAGACTTCAACCAACGGAAACAGATGGTAGCAGTCTATATGCGGGTGCACAACAAATTGTTGTAAAAGTACCCCATGATGCTGGAGCATTTTATGTAAAATATATAAATAAAAATAACGATAATCAAGAAGTGGGATTTTATCGTACATCAACTACGGGCAATTGGACAGCGCTTAATAAAGACCGTGGAGTAGTTGCAACTACAAAAAAATTAGATAATTTTACTGACATTGTTACGATAGATATGAAAGAATCTATTAAAGAAGGGATAGAAAATAAAGGTGCAGCAGCAAAGGCTAATATTACACAATCTGGTTATGGAAGTCCAGAGGATTGGCAGTACATTAACGTAACAAATGAAAAACCAACGTTAGCAGCTACTTTCCAAGAGAATAAGAAAGTCGTTGAGTATGGGGAACCTCTTAACCTTAAAGATTTAGTTAGAGCAAGTGACAAGGAAGATGACAAAAACTTAACAATAGGTACTGGTACTGGGGTAGAAGTTTTATCTGTTAATAATTCAGCAGCATATAAAATGATTAATACAAGTACACCTGGAACATACACAGTTAGGCTGCGAGCTACGGACAGTCAAGGCAAGACTTCTGAAGAAAAAACCATAACGGTAGAAGTCAAACCACAAAAACCAACTGTAAATCCTCTGGAAAATGGTGATGTGACAATTACTAACGTTAATCAAACCAATGTTAATCGCTTAGAAGTGACTTATACTCCAAATCCAACGAGACGTTTGCAAGATAATGGTAATGTAGCTGAAACAAAACAAGCTAGAAGGACTGTAGTTGCTACTAAGGGAACTAATAATCAATGGACTATCACACAGGGTCAAAAAGAGGGTATTAGTATTTCAAATACGGGCGAATTGACTCTTAAAGACTCTGTGGTTAAGGATTTGACTAGCGTTGACGCTAAGGTTCTTGCTCAAAATATCGCAAGTAATGTAGAGAGTCAAAATGCTAAGGCTGGGGACAAAAAAGTGCCAGTTATTGGTGCTAATTCTACTCTTATAGGAGTTGGAAAACAACTTAACATTCCTCTGACTCTATCAGATGGAAATGGAGTAGGTGTAGACGAAGGAAATATCAAAGTTACAAACTTGCCAAATGGTCTAACTTACGATTCAGCAACAAAATCAATCAAAGGAACGCTGGCCTCAGCCGCTAAACATGATATTACAGTAAGAGCCCTAGACAAGAATGGTAATAAAGCTGAGAAAATAATCTTTGTAATTGCTGTGAAGCCTAAACCGATTTATGCGATTAAAGATGGTACTATTCCGAATGTAGGCACTGCAAGTAATTTTGTAGAAGTACCTACAGGGTTAACAAGTCCAAGTGTTGCTTGGAAAAATGGGGAACCAACAACAACGACAGCAGTAGAAACACGTAAAACTGTAACGGTTAGTGCGGATGGTTATACTTCGACAGATGTAGATGTGCCGGTGACGGTATATCCAAAAGTGACTTATCGTAAGGTTAATAATAAAGAAGTAACAGAGTACGATGAGATTGTTGGACAACCATTGACGTCAAGATTGGTTCCAGGTGGAGGTAGCTTTAATCCTGTAACTCCAGATTACTATATAGCGTTTGAAGGAGGAGCAAAACCAGAAGGAACTCGTGTTGAATTTGAAGGTGGAACACCTCCAGAAAGAAGTACGACTGCAGGAGTAACGACTAAAACAATTAAAGTAACATATCCACATGGTGCAGGAAGTGTAGAAAAAACAGTTACTTTCAAAACATATGGCTATGAGCCAAATTATCCAACAGGAAAAGAGTACTTTGAAACAGAAGTAGGAAAAGCATTTGCAAATACAGGTGCTGATTCTTATGTCAAACCAAGTACTAATTTAAGTACACCATCAAGAATTTACATCGGTTGGGGGGATGGAAGAACTACGCCTAATCCAGTAAGTCCCGCTCAAACTAAGATTGGAGTTAAAGAAGAAAATGTTAATGTTTGGTATGGTTATAATCTGAAATCTCTTCGTGGAGATGATACGGATAATTACAACGATCAAAATATTAAAGTAACATTAGCCGTCAAGCCACAAGCACCAACACTAACTGCAAATCAATTCCAAGGTAAAGCAGGAACTAAACCTGAGATTACAGTAAGCAATTTACCAACAGCTAATCAGTTAACGGAAGGATCAACTGTAAAAGTACAGTTGAAAGATGCAGATGGTCACCTAGTTGCAGAGAAAGTTATTACGGATAATAATGGAAGTGCAAAATTTACCGCAGATGACTATAAAAATCCCGTGATACTGGGTCAACGATTGACAGCTAATGTAGTGGTTTCTGGAACCTATCAAAAAACAGAAAAACTGCTACTGGTACTAGACAAGTTGCTACTAAGTATGACTTGGTTTCTAATAATAGTAATGATGACCAAGTTACTCCTCAAAAACCAACATTTGATACAGCAACAGTGACTTCAACTAGTCGTACGCTAAGCGGTACATTAGGTGGATTTGATGCTCCTAATAAAGTAGTCGAAGTCCATCTCAACGATGAAAAGAAAACAGTTCTATCTAGTGCGAATGGAGGCGTGACAATTGCTGGAAATAAATGGACAGCTAAGCTTCCTGCTACTGTAAAACTTCGTCAATCAGTTGCTAAGAATGGAGAAACTGCCAAACCATCAGGTATTACAGTAGAGAATAAGGTTGCAGGTACGACAATCTCTACTACAAGTGATGCAAAAGAAGTCGCAATGGGTGCTTATTCTGTATCACCTGCAATTGCTGGTAGCAAGCATATTGACATCACAGTTCCACATGATGCTAAACGAGTTGAATTACGATTCCATAATAACCAAGAAACAGGAGATAAAGCAAACAGTGTCACTCTTGTACGTGGCGCAGATGGTACTTGGCACACAGATGCAACTCGTGCTGATAATACTAGTGTGACAGATGCTTCTGGATATGTCGGAAGAATTAGTTCTAGCGCAAGCAAGACTAATCCAGCAGAAAATGTTATTACTATTCCTCTAAATGAAGAAAGTAACGGTAAGAAACTTCACATTAGAGAAGAAGCTGCTAACGGAGATAACACAGAAACTTACGGCAAAGGACTAGGTTTGCGTGTAGAATATCAACCAGAAGCAGAACAAGACCCAGCATCTGCTGGAAACTGGAAAGTAGTTAGCGTTACGAATACAGCACCTACTATCAAAGTAAAAGGTGACACAGGAAAAGATGCAACTCATAGAAAAGTCTATGATTCTGGAACAAGGTTGACAGCCGACTTGTTAAAAGAATTAGTGACAGTAACAGATGCAGAAGATGGACGTACTACTGAAAGTGAAAAACCATACGGAACAGGAAATGTTAAGGTTGTATCTGAATTACCTACAGCAACAGGAGCAACTCCAGCTGGATTATACGAAGTTACTTTAGCGGCAGTAGATAGTCAAGGTAAAGAAGGAAGTCAAGTTAAAGTATATGTAGCTGTTAAAGAAGCAACTCCAAGCGCCCCAGCAGTAGGTCAATGGCAAAACGGTAACTTGAAAGTGACTCCAGCCGCAGACAACGGAGGAGATAAGATTGAGATTCCGTTGAAAGGCAATGGAACAGTGACTGTCAAGAAAGGTACTGACGGTAACTGGACTGTAGAGGGTACCGATTCTGGCGTGAAAATCACAAACGGATTGATTGAAGTTCCAGCGGATAAAGTAGGTGATAGCGTCACCGTAACAGCAAAAGTTGGAGAAGGTGAGTTCGAAAATAGCGCTAGCAGTACGCCTTACACGAAACAAAGTCACAGTCTTGTTAAGAAGGACATCATTAAGAGACCAACGGATCATATTACTGGAACAGATTTATATTCAGCAACAGGGGTTACTGGTGTTATTGAAAATGGCGTAACAAAAACATACCAAAATTCAGGTATTAAATCTGTTACATCTGTAGGTACATTACCAGCCTTAACAGCAGGAGACACCAAAGAGATTCCAGTGACGATTACTTACGGTGATGGTTCTCAAGAAACTACAAAAGTAACCTTGAAAGTAACGAAAGCTGCGCCAACAGCCCCAGCAGTAGGTCAATGGCAAAACGGTAACTTGAAAGTGACTCCAGCCGCAGACAACGGAGGAGATAAGATTGAGATTCCGTTGAAAGGCAATGGAACAGTGACTGTCAAGAAAGGTACTGACGGTAACTGGACTGTAGAGGGTACCGATTCTGGCGTGAAAATCACAAACGGATTGATTGAAGTTCCAGCGGATAAAGTAGGTGATAGCGTCACCGTAACAGCAAAAGTTGGAGAAGGTGAGTTCGAAAATAGCGCTAGCAGTACGCCTTACACGAAACAAAGTCACAGTCTTGTTAAGAAGGACATCATTAAGAGACCAACGGATCATATTACTGGAACAGATTTATATTCAGCAACAGGGGTTACTGGTGTTATTGAAAATGGCGTAACAAAAAACATACCAAAAATTCAGGTATTAAAATCTGTTACATCTGTAGGTACATTACCAGCCTTAACAGCAGGAGACACCAAAGAGATTCCAGTGACGATTACTTACGGTGATGGTTCTCAAGAAACTACAAAAAGTAACCTTGAAAGTAACGAAAGCTGCGCCAACAGCCCCAGCAGTAGGTCAATGGCAAAACGGTAACTTGAAAGTGACTCCAGCCGCAGACAACGGAGGAGATAAGATTGAGATTCCGTTGAAAGGCAATGGAACAGTGACTGTCAAGAAAGGTACTGACGGTAACTGGACTGTAGAGGGTACCGATTCTGGCGTGAAAAATCACAAACGGATTGATTGAAGTTCCAGCGGATAAAGTAGGTGATAGCGTCACCGTAACAGCAAAAGTTGGAGAAGGTGAGTTCGAAAATAGCGCTAGCAGTACGCCTTACACGAAACAAAGTCACAGTCTTGTTAAGAAGGACATCATTAAGAGACCAACGGATCATATTACTGGAACAGATTTATATTCAGCAACAGGGGTTACTGGTGTTATTGAAAATGGCGTAACAAAAACATACCAAAATTCAGGTATTAAATCTGTTACATCTGTAGGTACATTACCAGCCTTAACAGCAGGAGACACCAAAGAGATTCCAGTGACGATTACTTACGGTGATGGTTCTCAAGAAACTACAAAAGTAACCTTGAAAGTAACGAAAGCTGCGCCAACAGCCCCAGCAGTAGGTCAATGGCAAAACGGTAACTTGAAAGTGACTCCAGCCGCAGACAACGGAGGAGATAAGATTGAGATTCCGTTGAAAGGCAATGGAACAGTGACTGTCAAGAAAGGTACTGACGGTAACTGGACTGTAGAGGGTACCGATTCTGGCGTGAAAATCACAAACGGATTGATTGAAGTTCCAGCGGATAAAGTAGGTGATAGCGTCACCGTAACAGCAAAAGTTGGAGAAGGTGAGTTCGAAAATAGCGCTAGCAGTACGCCTTACACGAAACAAAGTCACAGTGTGACTACAAATACACTAGTCAAACCATACAAACAAAATGTTACAGATAATGATTTGTTAGACGCTGTAAATGCTGAACACAAAAAGTCTGCTAAGTTGAAAGATGGAACAAGTTATCCTACAACAGATGGTTTCCATAATATTGAACTTACAGTGACATATGAAGACGGTAGTACAGAAAATGTCCCAGTGAAATATAAAGTCACAGATGCTTCTAAAGGGGTTATCGACAAAGCAGCTGAGACTAAGAAAGATGAGATTGATAAGCGTACCGACTTGACGAAAGAAGAGAAGGACAAAGCGAAAACTGATGTTGAAACAGCAGCAAAAGATGCTAAGAAAGCTATTGACGACGCTCCAACTAACGATAAGGTAGATGAAGCGAAGAATAATGGTAAGAAAGCTATCAATAACGTCAACCCAACTGGCGATAAGAAATCTGAAGCTAAGAAAGAAATCGACCAAGCGGCTGAGACTAAGAAAGATGAGATTGATAAGCGTACCGACTTGACGAAAGAAGAGAAGGACAAAGCGAAAACTGATGTTGAAACAGCAGCAAAAAGACGCTAAGAAAGCTATTGACGACGCTCCAACTAACGATAAAGTAGATGAAGCGAAGAATAATGGTAAGAAAGCTATCAATAACGTCAACCCAACTGGCGATAAGAAATCTGACGCTAAGAAAGAAATCGACAAAGCAGCTGAGACTAAGAAAGATGAGATTGATAAGCGTACCGACTTGACGAAAGAAGAGAAGGACAAAGCGAAATCTGATGTTGAAACAGCAGCAAAAAGATGCTAAGAAAGCTATTGACGACGCTCCAACTAACGATAAGGTAGATGAAGCGAAGAATAATGGTAAGAAAGCTATCAATAACGTCAACCCAACTGGCGATAAGAAATCTGAAGCTAAGAAAGAAATCGACCAAGCGGCTGAGACTAAGAAAGATGAGATTGATAAGCGTACCGACTTGACGAAAGAAGAGAAGGACAAAGCGAAAACTGATGTTGATACAGCAGCAAAAGACGCTAAGAAAGCTATTGACGACGCTCCAACTAACGATAAAGTAGATGAAGCGAAGAATAATGGTAAGAAAGCTATCGATAACGTCAACCCAACTGGCGATAAGAAATCTGACGCTAAGAAAGAAATCGACAAAGCAGCTGAGACTAAGAAAGATGAGATTGATAAGCGTACCGACTTGACGAAAGAAGAGAAGGACAAAGCGAAATCTGATGTTGAAACAGCAGCAAAAGATGCTAAGAAAGCTATTGACGACGCTCCAACTAACGATAAGGTAGATGAAGCGAAGAATAATGGTAAGAAAGCTATCAATAACGTCAACCCAACTGGCGATAAGAAATCTGAAGCTAAGAAAGAAATCGACCAAGCAGCTGAGACTAAGAAAGATGAGATTGATAAGCGTACCGACTTGACGAAAGAAGAGAAGGACAAAGCGAAAACTGATGTTGAAACAGCAGCAAAAGATGCTAAGAAAGCTATTGACGACGCTCCAACTAACGATAAGGTAGATGAAGCGAAGAATAATGGTAAGAAAGCTATCAATAACGTCAACCCAACTGGCGATAAGAAATCTGAAGCTAAGAAAGAAATCGACCAAGCAGCTGAGACTAAGAAAGATGAGATTGATAAGCGTACCGACTTGACGAAAGAAGAGAAGGACAAAGCGAAAACTGATGTTGAAACAGCAGCAAAAGATGCTAAGAAAGCTATTGACGACGCTCCAACTAACGATAAGGTAGATGAAGCGAAGAATAATGGTAAGAAAGCTATCAATAACGTCAACCCAACTGGCGATAAGAAATCTGAAGCTAAGAAAGAAATCGACCAAGCGGCTGAGACTAAGAAAGATGAGATTGATAAGCGTACCGACTTGACGAAAGAAGAGAAGGACAAAGCGAAAACTGATGTTGAAACAGCAGCAAAAAGACGCTAAGAAAGCTATTGACGACGCTCCAACTAACGATAAAGTAGATGAAGCGAAGAATAATGGTAAGAAAGCTATCAATAACGTCAACCCAACTGGCGATAAGAAATCTGACGCTAAGAAAGAAATCGACAAAGCAGCTGAGACTAAGAAAGATGAGATTGATAAGCGTACCGACTTGACGAAAGAAGAGAAGGACAAAAGCGAAATCTGATGTTGAAACAGCAGCAAAAGATGCTAAGAAAGCTATTGACGACGCTCCAACTAACGATAAGGTAGATGAAGCGAAGAATAATGGTAAGAAAGCTATCAATAACGTCAACCCAACTGGCGATAAGAAATCTGAAGCTAAGAAAGAAATCGACCAAGCGGCTGAGACTAAGAAAGATGAGATTGATAAGCGTACCGACTTGACGAAAGAAGAGAAGGACAAAGCGAAAACTGATGTTGATACAGCAGCAAAAAGACGCTAAGAAAGCTATTGACGACGCTCCAACTAACGATAAAGTAGATGAAGCGAAGAATAATGGTAAGAAAGCTATCAATAACGTCAACCCAACTGGCGATAAGAAATCTGACGCTAAGAAAGAAATCGACAAAGCAGCTGAGACTAAGAAAGATGAGATTGATAAGCGTACCGACTTGACGAAAGAAGAGAAGGACAAAGCGAAATCTGATGTTGAAACAGCAGCAAAAGACGCTAAGAAAGCTATTGACGACGCTCCAACTAACGATAAAGTAGATGAAGCGAAGAATAATGGTAAGAAAGCTATCAATAACGTCAACCCAACTGGCGATAAGAAATCTGACGCTAAGAAAGAAATCGACAAAAGCAGCTGAGACTAAGAAAGATGAGATTGATAAGCGTACCGACTTGACGAAAGAAGAGAAGGACAAAGCGAAATCTGATGTTGAAACAGCAGCAAAAGATGCTAAGAAAGCTATTGACGACGCTCCAACTAACGATAAGGTAGATGAAGCGAAGAATAATGGTAAGAAAGCTATCAATAACGTCAACCCAACTGGCGATAAGAAATCTGAAGCTAAGAAAGAAATCGACCAAGCGGCTGAGACTAAGAAAGATGAGATTGATAAGCGTACCGACTTGACGAAAGAAGAGAAGGACAAAGCGAAAACTGATGTTGATACAGTAGCAAAAGACGCTAAGAAAGCTATTGACGACGCTCCAACTAACGATAAAGTAGATGAAGCGAAGAATAATGGTAAGAAAGCTATCGATAACGTCAACCCAACTGGCGATAAGAAATCTGACGCTAAGAAAGAAATCGACAAAGCAGCTGAGACTAAGAAAGATGAGATTGATAAGCGTACCGACTTGACGAAAGAAGAGAAGGACAAAGCGAAAACTGATGTTGATACAGCAGCAGAAGCCGCTAAGAAAGCTATTGACGGCGCAACAACTAACGATAAAGTAGATGAAGCGAAGAATAATGGCACTACAGCTATCGATAACATCAACCCTCAGCCTGCTCCTCGTCCAAACCCAACACCAACTCCACGTCCTGACAACAGTAGCAACACTGACAACGATGGTGACACTAACAACGGTGGCAACACTGACAACGGTGGTAACACTAACAACGGTGGTAACACTAACAACGGTGGTAACACTGACAACGGTGGTAACACTAACAACGGTGGTAACACTGACAACAGTGCTAACACTAACAATAGCGGCACTACCACCCCTGCTACTCCATCGTCTACTGTTGGACAGGCTCAAGCAAGTACTTCAGCTCAAGAAACACCAGTTTCTACAAACACTCCAAGCAATTCAGGCACTACAGCAACTCCTAGTGAGACTCGTCCTGTTGACAAGTCTGAGCTTGCTCGATTGGTTGAAGAACTAGAAACTCGTTTGAAAGACTTGGATGGTATTGATCAATCTGTCATCGACGCTGCTAAGATCATTCTCGGAGAGGGTCAAGCAGCCCTTAGAAATGCTGACTTGACAGAGGCAGGCTTGAGAGAGATGACTGCCAAGGTCAAAGAAGCAATCGAATCCTTGAAAGGCAAGCAAGCGACTAAGGATGAAGAAGAAACGAAAGAAACAAGCACAGAGCAAGGTCATCTTCCATATGGTACGATGATTGCTAGCCTGCTCGCCTTTCTTGGTCTCCTTCTCTTCCTCATCGCTCGTCGTAAGAAAGAGTCAGAACTCAAGAAATTGACCAAGGAATTGACTAAGGTTCTGCAAGAAAGCGACCTTACAAGTGTAGATGTCAAACTCCTTGACCAAGCACGAGAAGCTCTCGCTCAAGCGATTGCCTTCCTAGCCAATGAGAAAGAGTCTGACCACACAGAAGAGGAGTTGATTGAGAAACTCAAAGCTATTCTTGCTCAGCTAAGATAAGTCAAGCTTAGACTAGTCGGAAACTAGCTAGAATAGTAGTTGAAAGAGCAACGGTGAAAGCCGTTGCTCTTTTTGATATTCTTTTTTTCGTATTTCATAAACATTTCATATTTGAATTTTTATAATAGTCTTACAAATATGGAGGTGACAAATGAATCCAATCCAAAGAGCTTGGGCTTATGTCAGCAGAAAACGACTGAGAAGTTTTATTTTATTTCTGATTTTATTGGTTCTATTGGCTGGAATTTCAGCCTGTTTGACTCTGATGAAGTCCAACAAAACAGTTGAAACCAATCTTTACAAATCACTCAATACATCTTTTTTTCTATTAAGAAGATAGAAAATGGTCAGACCTTCAAGTTGTCAGACATAGCATCTGTAAGCAAGATTAAGGGACTGGAAAATGTTTCTCCTGAACTCGAGACGGTTGCAAAACTAAAAGACAAGGAAGCGGTGGCTGGTGAGCAGAGCGTAGAACGTGATGATTTGTCAGCTGCGGACAAGAACTTGGTTAGCTTAACGGCTCTTGAGGATTCATCCAAGGATGTGACCTTTACCAGTTCGGCTTTCAACCTAAAAGAAGGGCGACATCTTCAAAAAGGAGATTCAAAGAAAATTCTCATCCACGAAGAGTTGGCTAAGAAGAACGTTCTTTCGCTTCATGACAAGATTGGCTTGGATGCTGGACAGTCTGAAGCTGGCAAAGGACAAACGGTCGAGTTTGAAATCGTCGGAATCTTCTCTGGTAAAAAACAGGAGAAATTTACAGGCTTGTCTTCCGACTTCAGTGAAAATCAGGTCTTTACAGACTATGAAAGTAGCCAAACCCTTTTGGGCAATAGTGAAGCTCAAGTCAGTGCAGCGCGCTTCTATGTAGAAAATCCTAAGGAAATGGACGGACTCATGAGGCAGGTAGAAAACTTGTCCTTAGAAATTCAAGGTTACCAAGTTGAGAAGGAAAATAAGGCCTTTGAACAAATCAAAGACTCAGTTGCAACCTTCCAAACCTTTCTGACCATTTTCCTTTATGGGATGTTGATAGCTGGAGCAGGAGCCTTAATTCTGGTCTTATCTCTCTGGTTGAGAGAAAGGGTCTACGAAGTGGGAATTTTACTGGCACTTGGAAAAGGCAAGAGCTCGATCTTCCTACAATTCTGTTTAGAGGTAGTATTGGTATCTCTCGGTGCTTTGCTTCCATCCTTTATCGCTGGAAATGCCATCACATCTTACCTACTCCAAACCCTACTAGCAAGTGGAGATCAGGCAGCCCTACAAGACACGCTAGCTAAAGCAAGCAGTTTATCAACCAACATCCTATCTTTTGCAGAATCCTATGTCTTTCTAGTCCTGCTTAGTTGCTTGTCTGTAGCCCTTTGTTTCCTATTTTTATTTAGAAAATCGCCGAAAGAAATTTTATCATCTATTAGTTAAGAAGGAAAAATCATGACTTTATTACAATTACAAGATCTTACCTACCGTTATAAGAACACTGCTGAAGCAGTCCTATATCAGATCAATTATCATTTTGAACCCGGGAAATTTTACAGTATTATTGGGGAATCAGGAGCTGGGAAATCCACTCTCTTGTCCCTCCTTGCTGGTTTAGATAGTCCTGTTGAAGGTTCTATCCTTTTCCAAGGAGAGGACATTCGTAAGAAGGGCTATTCTTACCATCGCATGCACCATATTTCCCTGGTCTTTCAAAATTATAACTTGATAGATTATCTTTCTCCACTGGAAAATATCCGCTTGGTCAATAAAAAGGCAAGCAAGGATACACTGCTTGAGCTTGGTTTGGATGAAAGCCAGATCAAGCGGAATGTTCTCCAGTTATCAGGTGGTCAACAGCAACGTGTTGCCATTGCTCGTAGTTTGGTATCAGAAGCTCCAGTTATTCTAGCGGATGAGCCAACGGGAAATCTGGACCCTAAAACTGCTGGAGATATTGTCGAACTGCTCAAATCACTTGCCCAGAAAACAGGTAAATGTGTCATCGTCGTTACCCACAGTAAAGAAGTGGCGCAAGCGTCAGATATTACACTTGAGTTGAAAGATAAAAAACTGACTGAAATATAGAATCTAGTTATTAAACTTTAAAATAGTATTAGTTGATAACCAGATACGTGTATAGTAATAATAAACGAAGTGAGTCATTAACAACTATTTCCCGCAGTAGTGATAGCCTAGATAATAACAAAGTTATTATCTAGGCCGGAATTTTTGAGACATACGGCTCAAAAATTAGGGATGAAATTCCTACAGGAAGTTGCTCCCGTCCGCACAATCTAAGGGAAATAGTAAAAAAATTATTTTATATATGTTATAGACTATAAAAATAGAACAACATCTAGAAAGGGAATCTATGTTACACAACGCATTTGCCTATGTTACAAGGAAGTTTTTCAAATCAATTGTCATCTTCCTGATTATTCTCCTCATGGCGAGCTTGAGTTTGGTCGGCTTGTCGATCAAGGGAGCTACTGCCAAGGCTTCTCAGGAGACTTTTAAAAATATCACCAACAGCTTCTCCATGCAAATCAATCGTCGCGTCAATCAAGGAACGCCACGTGGTGCTGGGAATATCAAGGGTGAAGATATCAAAAAAATCACCGAAAACAAGGCCATCGAGTCTTATGTGAAACGTATCAACGCTATCGGAGATTTGACTGGATATGAACTCATCGAAACGCCAGAAACCAAGAAAAATCTAACACCTGACCGTGCTAAACATTTTGGAAGCAGCTTGATGATCACTGGTGTCAATGACTCCTCTAAAGAAGACAAGTTTGTCTCTGGTTCTTATAAGTTGGTCGAAGGTGAGCATCTAAAAAACGACGACAAGGACAAGATTCTTCTGCACAAGGACTTGGCAGCCAAATACGGCTGGAAAGTAGGGGACAAGGTTAAACTGGACTCCAATATCTATGACGCAGACAATGAAAGGTGCCAAGGAAACAGTCGAAGTGACAATCAAGGGACTCTTTGATGGTCACAATAAGTCGGCAGTAACCTACTCGCAAGAACTCTATGAAAACACAGCCATCACAGACATTCACACTGCTGCAAAACTTTATGGATACACAGAAGACACAGCTATTTATGGGGACGCAACCTTCTTTGTAACAGCGGACAAGAACTTGGATGATGTTATGAAAGAGTTGAATGGTATCAGCGGTATCAACTGGAAGAGCTATACACTGGTGAAGAGCTCCTCAAACTACCCAGCTCTTGAGCAATCCATCTCTGGTATGTACAAGATGGCCAACCTCCTCTTCTGGGGTAGCTTGAGCTTTTCAGTCCTTCTCCTTGCCCTCTTGCTCAGCCTTTGGATCAATGCCCGTCGCAAGGAAGTGGGAATTCTCCTCTCTATCGGTCTCAAGCAGGCAAGTATCTTGGGGCAATTCATCACTGAATCCATCTTGATTGCCATTCCTGCTCTTGTTTCTGCTTACTTCTTAGCTAATTACACTGCCCGTGCAATTGGAAACACTGTCCTTGCCAATGTGACTTCAGGTGTTGCCAAACAGGCTAGCAAGGCGGCTCAAGCCTCTAACCTTGGTGGTGGTGCAGAAGTAGATGGCTTTAACAAGACCTTGTCAAGCCTAGATATTTCCATTCAGACATCAGACTTTATCATCGTCTTTGTCCTTGCTTTAGTTCTAGTGGTTCTCGTTATGGCGCTTGCATCAAGCAATCTCCTCAGAAAAACAACCAAAAGAACTTCTGCTGGATGGTGAATAATACTGATGCTAGACTGAAAAATGAGGCTAGCAACTGAAAGTTCTAAAATGATAAATGAAGTAGAAAGCAGTGGTGAAAATCATTGCTTTCAGTTGCTTTCTTTGTACTTTAGTGTTTAAACATGATATACTAAAGCTATGGAATTTATTAGAAAGGGGTTTCACAACTTATATATGGAATTTTGCATAAAAATCTATAGAAATCTTATCTTGAAAAATAGATAGATAAATCTGTAGAAGCCTATCCATATCGTAAACATAGGCTAGTAGACCTAGGCGGGGTCTACCTTGAAAAATATAGAATAGTGAGGAAACATAAACATTATGAGACAAACAAATGTTAGAGGGACATTATCCCTACGTGGCTTTAGAAAATTAAGAACTGGTGCAATTGTTGCGACAGGTGTGATTTTATTGGGGTTGGGCTTCTTAGCTCCAACTGTGTCAGCGAGTGAACAAGATGGTGTATGGGTAGCCAGAACAGTTGAGGAAGTGAAAGCTGATATTCAAAATATAGACAATTTATCACACTACACAATTAAATGGGGAGATACACTAAGTGCTATTAGTGGAGCAACGGGGCTATCTGTTGATAGTTTGGTTGAGATAAATCGTATTGCAAATAGAGATTTGATTTTTGATAATAATAAATTGTATTTTAGCGAAGAAGCTTTTCTAAAAGATGGAAATACAGAAGTCAAAAGACAGCGAGTGTCGATTGATAATTCTGGTAGCTGTCAAAGTTATGAAGTTGAAACAAAGACAAATACTGTAACTGGAGAGCAAACTACTACAGTTAAACAAACGACACCAGTAGTTGTGGAAACACCAGCAGTATCGCCAGCACTGAAAGCAGAAACACCAGTCACAGTTGCGCCAAAAATCAGACGAGTCAGCGACACCAGCGTTGAAAACTGAAGAACCATCAGCGCCAGCACCGAAAGTGGAAGAACCTGCAACCCCTCGCCAAAAGCAGAGGAACCAACGACACCCGCACCGAAAGCAGAAGAACCAGCGACACCTGCACCGAAAACAGACGAGCCAGCGACACCAGCGCCAAAAGTAGAGGAGCCAGCAACTCCAGCACCAAAATCAGAAGAACCGGCTACACCGGCATCAGAAGTGGAAGAACCAGTATCTCCAACGCCAAAAGCGGAAGAACCAGCGGTTCCAGCACCGAAAGCAGAGGAACCAACGACACCAGCACCGAAAGTGGAAGAGCCAGTATCTCCAGTGCCAAAAGCAGAAGAACCAGCGACTCCAGCACCAAAAGCAGAGGAATCGGCGGTGCCAGCACCAAAGGTGGGTGAGTCAGTATCTCCAGCACCGGTAACCCCAAGTGAAGAAACACCGGTTGCCTCAGGTGAGTCCAATTCTACTACACAGCCAGCTGGAGAAACAGGTAAATCTGAAACAACTGCAGAACCTTCCAATACTCCATCTGCAGATGCTACAAATGAATCAGGGAATTCAGAGTCATCAAGTTCAGTAACAGATGATACTACTTCAAATGTGGAAACTACAGAACAACCTGAAACTTCAGCTCCAAAAACCGAAGCACCAGCGCCAAAAGTAGATGATCCAGCTACACCGGCACCGAAAGCAGATGATCCAGCGGCACCAGCACCGAAAGACGATGAATCAGGTTCTTCAGTTGAATCTCCATCAACAGGTAATCATTCAGACGAGTCAGGAGCGCCATCTACAACTCCTACAGGTGACTCAACAGCTACCCAACCAAGTGATTCAACATCGTCACCGGTAACCCCAAGTGAAGAAGCACCGGTCACATCAGGCGAAACTAATTCCACTGAACATCCATCTGGAGAATCAGGTAAATCTGAAACGACATCAGAATCTTCCAATACTCCATCTGCGGAAGCTACAAATGATTCAGGGAATGCAGCAACATCAACTCCGACTCCAGAAGCATCAACTTCAGAGCCAAAATCAGAAGAAGAACTTAAGAAGGAAGAAGCCTTGAAGTCAGCTAAAAAGGAGAGCATAGATGATAATATCGGTGAAGTTGTTAAAATAAAAGCAGATGCGATTGAAAAAGTTACTGATGCAGATGAAAAGACAAGATTAAAAGAAGCATTAAAGGCGTTACAAGATAAAGCGATAGAAGAAATTAACAAAGCAAAAGACGATGAAGAAGTAGCTACTGTTACAGAAAAATATCAAAATGAAATCAATGCATTGGATGTTCCAGGTGAAGAAGTTTCAAGTCCGAATTATGGTAGAGAAGGCTTGACCAATAATGGTCCTGGTGGAACTACTATTGACAATGGAAGCACAGCGATTGGTCATGGTGCAAGTGGGACTTCTAGATCAGCAGTAGCATCTCCAACACAACCTTCTTCAACTTCAGAAAGAGGTTCAAGTTTTAGAAATGCTCCATCAGTTCAAGCAAGAGCAAGAAGAGTAGCACGTTCAACATCAGAACCAGATGGAACTGTAAATATTAGCTATAACTTCGCTGAAATGCCAGATATTCATGGTTTCCTATCTGACCCAGGAGAAGATAACACTGTTACAATTCCTGCTGGAACGAGTGAAGCACAGGCAAAAGAATTAGTAAAAGAAAAAATTCAAGCCAAGATAAAAGACCTAGCTGCTAGAGGGTATTATGTGAAAAATGACATTATTTTTGAACAAGATACTACTGTGAAAAATTATAACTACGTTGTCACATTCACTAAGGAGGCTACAGGAACTTCAGGTTTCAGAATGGCTCCAGCAGTTCAACCACGCGCTAGCAGAAATCGTAGAAGTCTAGAACAGCCAGCTCCTCAAAAGGTCAAAGTCAATGTTTTTTATAACTTTGATCAAATGAAAGATATTGCAGGTTTCCTAGGAGATATCAATGGAACTTCTCTTGAAATTGCAGAAGGTTTATCAAATGAACAGGTTAAAGCAGCTGTCAAGAGCCAAGTTGATGCTAAGAAAGAAGAGTTGAGCAAACGCGGCTATACTTTCAAAGAGGACTATGTCTATCAAGCGAATGGGAAAGATTATAATTACGTTGTAACATTTTCAAAAGCAGCTAAATAATTTTCATTCTATAGAGAGTGAAATGCAAGCAGAGAGAGCGATAGGCTCTCTTTGTTTTATCTAGTGGTCAGTTGATTACAGACAAAAGGCCGGTAAGAGGCTATAATAGAAATAGAGTAGGTATTTATTCTAATACTCTTCGAAAATCTCTTCAAACCACGTCAGCGTCGCCTTACCGTAGGTATGGTTACTGACTTCGTCAGTTCTATCCACAACCTCAAAACAGTGTTTTGAGCTGACTTTGTCAGTTCTATCTACAACCTCAAAGCAGTGCTTTGAGCAACCTGTGGCTAGCTTCCTAGTTTGCTTTTTGATTTTCATTGAGTATAAGAAAAATAAAAAATAGAGAGCAGTTAAAGTATGAAAATTTTAATTGTAGAAGATGAAGAGATGATCCGTGAGGGGGTCAGTGACTATTTGACGGATTGTGGTTATGAAACCATTGAGGCGGCGGATGGTCAAGAAGCCTTAGAGCAATTTTCCAGCTATGAAGTAGCCTTGGTTTTACTGGATATCCAGATGCCCAAACTCAATGGCCTAGAAGTTCTAGCTGAGATACGCAAAACCAGTCAGGTTCCTGTTTTGATGTTGACTGCATTTCAGGATGAGGAATACAAGATGAGCGCCTTTGCCTCTCTGGCAGATGGCTATCTGGAAAAACCTTTTTCTCTGTCCCTCTTAAAAGTGAGGGTGGATGCGATTTTCAAGCGCTATTATGATATGGGACGAGTCTTCTCCTATAAGGATGCCAAGGTGGATTTTGAGAGCTACAGTGCCAGCCTAGCAGGTGAGGAAGTAGCCATCAATGCTAAAGAGTTGGAAATTCTTGATTATTTGGTTAAAAATGAAGGAAGGGCCTTGACTCGTTCTCAGATAATCGATGCGGTCTGGAAAGCGACAGATGAGGTTCCCTTTGACCGTGTCATTGATGTCTATATCAAGGAATTGCGGAAAAAGCTAGACCTGGACTGCATCCTCACTGTGCGCAATGTTGGTTATAAATTGGAGCGAAAATGAGACGAACAGGTTTATTTACAAAGATATTTATCTATACCTTCTCGATATTAGTGTTCTGGTTATCTGCCTTCATTTAGCTATTTATTTTCTCTTTCCCTCGACTTATCTTAGTCATCGTCAGGAAACCATTGGCCAGAAAGCGACAGCCATTGCCCAGTCCCTAGAAGGGAAGGATAGGCAGAGTATCGAGCAAGTGTTAGACTTGTATTCCCAAACTAGTGATATCAAGGGGGCGGTCAAGGGAGAGATGACCGAGGACAAGTTGGAGGTCAAGGAAAGTCTTCCTCTGGACACAGACCGCCAGACTACCTCGCTTTTTATTGAGGAACGGGAGGTGAAAACGCAAGACGGTGGCACCATGACTCTCCAGTTTCTAGCTTCCATGGACTTGCAAAAGGAAGCAGAGCAAATCAGTCTTCAGTTTCTTCCCTATACCTTGCTGGCATCCTTTCTGATTTCCCTCTTGGTGGCCTATATCTATGCTCGGACCATTGTTGCCCCGATTTTGGAAATCAAGCGGGTGACCCGACGGATGATGTATTTGGATGCCCAAGTGCGATTGCGCGTGGATTCGAAGGATGAGATTGGTGATCTCAAGGAACAAATCAATAGCCTCTACCAGCACCTTTTGACTGTTATTGCGGACTTGCATGACAAGAATGAAGCTATTCTCCAACTGGAGAAGATGAAGGTTGAGTTCTTACGTGGAGCTTCTCATGAATTGAAAACACCGCTGGCTAGTTTGAAAATCCTAATCGAAAACATGAAAGAAAACGTCGGTCGTTATAAGGATCGAGACCACTATCTGGGAGTTGCCTTGGGGATTGTGGATGAGCTCAATCACCATGTTCTCCAGATACTTTCTCTCTCGTCTGTACAAGAATTACGAGATGATAGGGAACAAATTGACTTACTCCAGATGACGCAAACTCTAGTCAAGGATTATGCTTTACTAGCCAAGGATAGAGAACTTCAGATTGACAATAGCTTGAACCATCAGCAGGCTTATCTAAACCCATCAGTTATGAAGTTAATCCTGTCTAACCTCATCAGCAATGCCATCAAGCATTCTGCTCCAGGTGGCTTAGTTCGCATTGGAGAAATAGAAGGGGAACTTTTTATCGAAAATAGCTGTAGCTCAGAGGAACAAGAAAAACTAGCCCAGTCTTTTTCTGACAATGCTAGTCGCAAGGCCAAGGGGTCTGGGATGGGTCTCTTTGTAGTCAAGAGTCTATTGGAACATGAAAAATTAGCTTATCGTTTTGAGATGGAGGATAATCGTTTAACCTTCTTCATAGCTTTTCCAAAAGTTGTCCAAGACTAGGCGGAGAAAGGGTTTACATAGATGAAGCTAGAAGAAATTCAATCGAAACTGCGGGAAAAACTAGATTTTTTTGTCAAAAAGTGATAAAATGAACAATGTAAATGGGATGACCCATAAAAATATACAGGAGGCCTGATAAAATGGCAATCGTTTCAGCAGAAAAATTTGTCCAAGCAGCTCGTGACAACGGTTATGCAGTTGGTGGATTTAACACAAACAACCTTGAGTGGACTCAAGCTATCTTGCGCGCAGCAGAAGCTAAAAAAGCTCCAGTTTTGATCCAACTTCAATGGGTGCTGCTAAATACATGGGTGGTTACAAAGTTGCTCGCAACTTGATCGCTAACCTTGTTGAATCAATGGGTATCACTGTACCAGTAGCTATCCACCTTGACCACGGTCACTACGAAGATGCACTTGAGTGTATCCGAGTTGGTTATACTTCAGTTATGTTTGATGGTTCACACCTTCCAGTTGAAGAAAAACCTTGAAAAAAAGCTCGTAAAGTTGTAGAATTTGCTCATGCAAATGGTGTATCAGTGGAAGCTGAAGTTGGTACTATCGGTGGTGAAGAAGACGGAATCATCGGTGATGGTGAATTGGCTCCAATCGAAGACGCTAAAGCAATGGTTGAAACTGGTATCGACTTCTTGGCAGCTGGTATCGGTAACATCCACGGTCCTTACCCAGAAAACTGGAAAGGTCTTCACCTTGATCACTTGCAAAAATTGACTGAAGCTGTTCCAGGATTCCCAATCGTATTGCACGGTGGTTCAGGTATTCCTGATGAGCAAATCCAAGCGGCTATCAAACTTGGTGTTGCGAAAGTTAACGTTAACACAGAATGCCAAATCGCATTCGCTAACGCAACTCGTAAATTTGCTCGTGATTACGAAGCAAACGAAGCAGAATACGACAAGAAAAAACTCTTCGACCCACGTAAATTCTTGGCTGACGGTGTAAAAGCTATCCAAGCATCAGTTGAAGAACGTATCGACGTATTCGGTTCAGAAGGTAAAGCTTAATCTAGCTGAATAATACAGATGAAACCTGCCCATGAGGGTGGGTTTTTTGGTGTTTTAAGGAGACTATTAAGCCAGAATTTTGGACTAATACTCTTCGAAAATCTCTTCAAACCACGTCAGCTTCGCCTTGCCGTAGGTATGGTTACTGACTTCGTCAGTTCTATCCACAACCTCAAAACAGTGTTTTGAGCTGACTTCGTCAGTTCTATCCACAACCTCAAAGCAGTGTTTTGAGCAACCTACGGCTAGCTTCCTAGTTTGCTCTTTGATTTTCATTGAGTATAAAAATACCACTTTAATAGAAAAATTTTCAATTTCATAAACTTTAGGCAAACGCTTGCATTCTAGTTTTTATTGGACTATAATAGGTTGGTATAGAGCATTTTGTAGTAATAAAATGTAGAAGGTATAGAAAGTAAGGATTTAGAATACTTGTAGTAAAAAGACAATGTTGCTATTCCTTACATAGGGAGATAGATATGGCAATGATAGAAGTGGAACATCTTCAGAAAAATTTTGTGAAGACTGTTAAGGAACCGGGCTTGAAGGGGGCATTACGCTCCTTTATTCATCCTGAAAAACAGACCTTTGAAGCGGTCAAAGATTTGACCTTTGAGGTTCCCAAGGGGCAAATTTTAGGCTTTATCAGGGGCCAATGGTGCTGGGAAGTCGACAACCATCAAAATGCTGACAGGAATTTTAAAGCCGACATCTGGTTTTTGTCGGATTAACGGCAAGATTCCGCAGGATAATCGTCAAGATTATGTGAAGGATATTGGGGTTGTTTTTGGACAACGCACCCAGCTATGGTGGGATTTGGCATTGCAAGAGACCTATACGGTTTTAAAAGAGATTTACGATGTACCAGACTCGCTCTTCCATAAGCGCATGGACTTTTTGAATGAAGTCTTGGATTTGAAGGACTTTATCAAGGATCCCGTACGAACTCTTTCACTGGGACAACGGATGCGGGCGGATATTGCAGCTTCTTTGCTTCACAATCCCAAAGTTCTCTTTTTAGATGAGCCGACCATTGGTTTGGACGTTTCGGTCAAGGATAACATTCGTCGCGCCATTACCCAGATCAATCAGGAGGAAGAGACAACTATTCTTTTGACAACTCACGACCTGAGTGATATTGAGCAACTTTGTGATCGTATTTTTATGATTGACAAGGGACAGGAGATTTTTGATGGGACGGTTAGCCAGCTCAAGGAAACCTTTGGCAAGATGAAGACACTCTCCTTTGAACTGCTACCAGGTCAAAATCATCTCGTTTCTCACTATGAAGGCTTTTCGGATATGACAATTGATAGACAAGGGAATAGTCTCAACATTGAATTCGATAGTTCCCGCTACCAGTCGGCTGATATTATCAAGCAAACCCTGTCTGATTTTGAAATCCGCGATTTGAAGATGGTGGATACGGATATCGAGGATATTATCCGTCGCTTCTACCGAAAGGAGCTCTAAGATGGTCAAATTGTGGAGACGATATAAACCCTTTATCAATGCAGGTGTTCAGGAATTGATTACCTACCGAGTCAACTTTATTCTTTATCGGATTGGGGATGTTATGGGGGCTTTTGTGGCTTTTTATCTCTGGAAGGCTGTCTTTGATTCCTCACAGGAGTCCTTGATTCAGGGTTTCAGTATGGCGGATATCACCCTCTACATTATCATGAGTTTTGTGACCAATCTTCTGACTAGGTCAGATTCTTCCTTTATGATTGGGGATGAGGTCAAGGATGGTTCCATTATCATGCGTTTGTTGCGACCAGTGCATTTTGCGGCTTCTTATCTCTTTACCGAGCTGGGTTCTAAGTGGTTGATTTTTATCAGCGTAGGATTGCCATTTTTAAGCGTTATTGTTTTGATGAAAATCTTATCTGGACAAGGTATTGTAGAAGTGCTGGGATTAACTGTCCTTTATCTTTTTAGCTTAACGCTGGCCTATCTGATTAACTTTTTCTTTAATATCTGCTTTGGATTTTCTGCCTTTGTGTTTAAAAATCTTTGGGGTTCCAACCTACTTAAGACTTCCATAGTGGCTTTTATGTCTGGAAGTTTGATTCCCTTGGCTTTCTTTCCAAAGGTTGTTTCAGATATTCTGTCCTTCTTGCCTTTTTCATCCTTGATTTACACTCCGGTTATGATCATTGTTGGGAAATACGATGCCAGTCAGATTCTTCAGGCGCTTTTGCTCCAGTTTTTCTGGCTCTTAGTGATGGTGGGCTTGTCTCAGTTGATTTGGAAACGAGTCCAGTCATTTATCACCATTCAAGGAGGTTAGTATGAAAAAATATCAACGCATGCATCTGATTTTTATCAGACAATACATCAAGCAAATCATGGAGTACAAGGTTGATTTTGTGGTTGGTGTCTTGGGAGTCTTTCTGACCCAAGGCTTGAACCTCTTGTTTCTCAATGTCATCTTTCAACATATTCCATCCCTAGAAGGTTGGACTTTTCAAGAAATTGCCTTTATTTATGGTTTTTCCTTGATTCCTAAGGGCTTTGACCATCTCTTTTTTGACAATCTATGGGCACTAGGTCAACGACTAGTCCGAAAAGGAGAATTTGATAAGTACCTGACGCGTCCCATCAATCCCCTCTTTCACATTCTAGTCGAGACTTTTCAGATTGATGCCTTGGGCGAACTCTTGGTCGGTGGTATCCTACTGGGAACAACAGTGACTAGCATTGATTGGACTCTTCCAAAATTCCTGCTTTTCCTAGTTTGTATTCCTTTTGCGACCTTGATTTATACTTCTTTAAAAATTGCGACAGCTAGTATCGCTTTTTGGACCAAACAGTCAGGCGCCATGATCTACATTTTTTATATGTTTAATGACTTTGCTAAGTATCCGATTTCGATTTACAATTCATTTCTTCGTTGGTTGATTAGCTTTATCGTGCCTTTTGCCTTTACGGCCTACTATCCTGCCAGCTATTTCTTGCAGGACAAGGATGTAATCTTTAACATCGGAGGTTTGATGTTGATTTCCCTTGTCTTTTTTGGTATTTCCCTTAAACTCTGGGACAGGGGCTTGGATTCTTATGAAAGTGCTGGGTCCTAAGATGAAGAAACTCAAAGCCTTGTCTCAGGACAGGCTTTTTTAAATAGAGATAAAAATTCTTTGATATCTATTCTCAGAGTGCTATACTTTAAGTGTAATAGCCGATTTAGCTCATACTCTTCGAAAATCTCTTCAAACCACGTCAGCTTCCATCTGCAACCTCAAAACAGTGTTTTGAGCTGACTTCGTCAGTTCTATCTACAACCTAAAAGCAGTGCTTTTAGCAACCTGCGGCTAGCTTCCTAGTTTGTTTTTTGATTTTCATTGAGTATTAGTTGCTAGAGCAAGACACTCATAAAGCCTAGGTTATAGGTAGATAAACGACTGAAGATTTGAAAAAATAGATATGTAGAAGATAACCGTTAAGTCTTATTCTTAGCGGTTATTTAAATTGTTTAATAGCGCTGATATTTCATCAATGATGTTTGACTTTGTGATGTTGCTAGTGCTTTAAGTTGATTGCTACTATTTTTGATGGTGTGAATGTTCTGATAATGTACCCCAGCTAACTACGAAAGTTTTTGACTCTATATTTTTAATGTATGTTAAAAAATAAATTAATGCATATTAATTTTTCTTGACTTAAATTTTTTTAATTGATATACTATTTTTCAGAGAGTTAACAATTATATATAAATGCACTACTCTATTTCCTAGATAATACTTAGTAAAACTTTTTATAACAAAGGCTAGCAAAGTTAAAGTTTTCTATCTATTGGAAGTTAAATAAATATGTAAGGAATTAAAATGAAAAAAAGTACAGTATTGTCATTAACCACAGCTGCAGTTATTTTAGCAGCATATGTCCCTAATGAGGTAATCCTAGCAGATACACCTAGTTCTGAAGATTCTTTAAAAATATCTGATAAAGAAAAAGTAGTAGGTAAACAAAACGAAAACAAAGAAAAACTTGAAGATATTCATAATGCTATAGAAACTTCAAAGGATACTGAAGAGAAGAAAACAACGGTTATTGAGGAAAAAGAAGTTGTTAGTAAAGAATCTGTGAGAGATAATAAAACTAGCAATGAAGAAGAAAAAATCAAAGAAGATTCCAATCAATCCCAAGGAGATAAAGCGGACTCGTCTGCAAGTAAAGACCCAGAAAGTCCCAAAAAAGAGGATAAACTTGTCTATATTGCTGAATTTAAAGATAAAGAATCTGTAGAAAAAGCAATCAAGGAATTATCCAATCTTAAGGATACAAAGTTTTATATACTTATGATACGGTTTTTAATGGTGTTGCAATAGAAACAACTCCAGATAATTTGGATAAGATTAAACTAATAGAAGGTATCTCATCTGTTGAAAGGGCACAGAAAGTCCAACCGATGATGAATCATGCTAGAAAGGAAATTGGAGTTGAAGAGGCAATTGATTACCTAAAATCTATCAATGCTCCATTTGGTAAAAATTTTGATGGTAGAGGTATGGTCATTTCAAATATCGATACCGGGACAGATTATAGGCATAAGGCCATGAGGATTGATGATGATGCTAAAGGCTCAATGAGATTTAAAAAAGAAGACTTAAAAGGTACTGATAAAAATTTCTGGTTGAGTGATAAGATTCCTCATGCTTTCAATTATTATAATGGTGGTAAAATTACTGTAGAAAAAGCTGATGATGGGAGCGATTATTTTGATCCACATGGGATGCATATTGCAGGGATTCTTGCGGAAATGATACTGAAAAAGATATTAAAAAAACTTTAACGGAATAGATGGAATTGCTCCTAATGCACAGATCTTCTCTTATAAAAATGTACTCTGACGCAGGATCTGGCTTCGCAGGAGATGAAACAATGTTTCATGCTATTGAAGATTCCATTAAACACAATGTCGATGTTGTTTCGGTATCATCTGGTTTTACAGGAACAGGTCTTGTAGGTGAGAAATATTGGGAAGCTATTAGAGCATTAAGAAAAGCAGGCATTCCAATGGTTGTAGCTACAGGTAACTATGCGACTTCTGCTTCAAGTTCTTCATGGGATTTAGTGGCAAATAATAATCTGAAAATGACCGACACTGGAAATGTAACACGAACTGCAGCACATGAAGATGCGATAGCAGTCGCATCTGCTAAAAATCAAACAGTTGAGTTTGATAAAGTTAACATAGGTGGAGAAAATTTTAAATACAGAAATATAGGGGCCTTTTTCGATAAGAATAAAATCACAACAAATGAAGATGGATCAAAAGCTCCTGATAAATTGAAATTTGTATATATAGGCAAGGGTCAAGATCAAGATTTGATAGGATTGGATCTTAAGGGCAAAATTGCAGTAATGGATAGAATTTATACCAAGGATTTAAAAGATGCTTTTAAAAGAGCTACGGATAAGGGCGCACGTGGCATTATGGTTGTAAATACTGTAAATTACTACAATAGAGATAATTGGACAGAGCTTCCAGCTATGGGATATGAGGAGGATGAAGGAACTACTAGTCAAGTATTTTCAATTTCAGGAGATGATGGTGTAAAGCTATGGAACATGATTAACCCTGATAAAAAAACTGAGGTTAAAAGGAATAATAAAGAAGATTTTAAAGATAAATTGGAGCAATACTATCCAATTGATATGGCCAGCTATAATTCTAATAAACCGAATGTAGGTGATGAAAAAGAGATTGACTTTAAGTTTGCACCTGACACAGACAAAGAATTGTATAAAGAAGATATCATCGTTCCAGCAGGATCCACATCTTGGGGACCGAGAACAGATTTACTTTTAAAACCGGATGTTTCAGCACCTGGTAAAAATATTAAATCCACTCTCAATGTCATTAATGGGAAATCAACTTATGGTTATATGTCAGGGACTAGTATGGCAACTCCAATCGTGGCAGCTTCTACTGTTTTGATTAGACCAAAGTTAAAGGAAATGCTTGAAAGACCTGCCTTGAAAAATCTTAAGGGAGATGACAAAATAGACCTTACAAGTCTTACAAAAATAGCCCTACAAAATACTGCACGGCCTATGATGGATGCAACGTCTTGGAAAGAAAAAAGTCAATACTTTGCATCACCTAGACAACAGGGAGCAGGGCTAATTAATGTGGCCAATGCTTTGAGAAATGAAGTTGTAGCTACTTTTAAAAACACGGATTCTAAAGGTTTGGTAAACTCTTATGGTTCTATTTCTCTTAAAGAAATAAAAGGAGATAAAAAATACTTTACAATTAAGCTTCACAATACATCAAACAGACCTTTAACCTTTAAAGTTTCAGCATCAGCGGTAACTACAGATGCTCTAACTGATAGACTAAAACTGGATGAAACATACAAAGATGAAAAATCTCCAGATGGTAAGCAAATTGTTCCAGAAATCCACCCAGAAAAAATCAAAGGAGCAAATATCACATTTGAGCATGACACCTTCACTATAAGCCCAAATTCTAGCTTTGATTTGAATGCGGTTATAAATGTTGGAGAGGCTAAAAACAAAAATAAATTTGTAGAATCATTTATTCATTTTGAATCAGTGGAAGAAATGGAAGCTCTGAACTCCAACGGGAAGAAAATAAATTTCCAACCATCTTTATCGATGCCTCTAATGGGATTTGCTGGGGATTGGAATAAGGAACCAATCCTTGATAAATGGGCCTGGGAAGAGGGTTCAAAATCAAAAACAATGGAAGGTTATGATGATGATGGTAAACCAAAAATTCCAGGAACCTTAAATAAGGGAATTGGTGGAGAGCATGGTATAGATAAATTTAATCCAGCAGGAGTTATACAAAATAGAAAAGATAAAAATACAACATCTCTAGATCAAAATCCAGAATTATTTGCTTTCAATAACGAAGGGATCAACGCACCCTCATCAAGTGGTTCTAATATTGCTAAAATTTATCCTTTAGATTCAAATGGAAATCCTCAAGATGCTCAACTTGAAAGAGGATTAACCCCCTTCTCCACTTGTATTAAGAAGTGCAGAAGAAGGATTGATTTCAATAGTAAATACAAATAAAGAGGGAGAAAATCAAATCGACTTAAAAGTCATTTCGAGGGAACACTTTATTAAAGGAATTTTAAACTCTAAGAGAAATGATGCAAAGGGAATCAAATCTTCTAAACTAAAAGTTTGGGGTGACTTGAAATGGGATGGACTCATTTATAACCCTAGAGGTAGAGAAGAAAATGCACCAGAGAGTAAGGATAACCAAGATCCAGCTACTAGGATAAGAGGTCAGTTTGAACCGATTGCAGAAGGTCAATATTTCTATAAATTTAAATATAGATTAACTAAAGATTATCCATGGCAGGTTTCCTATATTCCAGTAAAAATTGATAACACAGCCCCTAAGATTGTTTCGGTTGATTTTTCAAATCCTGAAAAAATTAAGCTGATCACAAAGGATACTTATCATAAGGTAAAAGATCAGTATAAGAATGAAACGCTATTTGCGAGAGATCAAAAAGAACATCCTGAAAAATTTGATGAGATTGCAAACGAAGTTTGGTATGCTGGCGCCGCTCTTGTTAATGAAGACGGAGAGGTTGAGAAAAATCTTGAAGTAACTTATGCAGGTGAGGGTCAAGGAAGAAATAGGAAACTTGACAAAGACGGAAATACCATTTATGAAATTAATGGTGCGGGAGATTTAAGAGGAAAAATCATTGAAGTAATTGCATTAGATGGCTCTAGCAATTTCACAAAGATTCATAGAATTAAATTTGCTGATCATGCTGATGAAAAAGGAATGATTTCCTATTATCTCGTAGATCCTGATCAAGATTCATCTAAATACCAAAAGCTTGGAGAAATTCCTGAATCTAAATTTAAGAATTTAAAAAATGTTAAAGATGATAGCCTCAACAAAGAGACAACTGAGGTAGAACATCATCATGAAAATGAAGATGCTACCGAAGAAAAATCTAGCTTTACTATCAATAAAGCCATTTCAACAATTAGAGATTTCGAAAGCAAAGACTTAAAGAAACTCATTAAAAAGAAATTTAGAGAAGTTGATGACTTTACAAGTGAAACTGGTAAGAGGACAGAAGAATACGATTATAAATACGATGATAAGGGAAATATCATTGCTTATGACGATGGTAGTGCCTTAGAATATGAAACTGAAAAACTTGACGAAATCAAATCAAAAATTTATGGTGTTCTAATCCCGTCTAAAAATGGACACTTTGAAATTCTTGGAAAGATAAGTAATGTTTCTAAAAATGCCAAGGTATATTATGGAAATAATTATAAATCTATAGAAATCAAAACGACCAAGTATGATTCCCACTCAAAAACGATGACATTTGATTTATACGCTAATATTAATGATATTGTGGATGGATTAGCTTTTTCAGGAGATATGAGATTCTTTGTTAAAGATGATGATCAGATAAAAGCTGAAACTAAAATTAGAATGCCTGAAAAAAATAAGGAAACTAAAACAGAATATCCCTATGCATCAAGTTATGGGAATGTAATAGAATTAGGAGAAGGTGATCTTTCAAAGAACAAACCAAATAATTTAACTGAAATGGAATCTGGTAAAATCTATTCTGATTCAGAAAAACAACAATATCTATTAAAGGATAATATCATTCTGAGAAAAGGCTATGCACTAAAAGTGACTACCTACAATCCTGGAAAAACGGATATGTTAGAAGGAAATGGAGTCTATAGCAAGGAAGATATAGCAAAAATACAAAAGGCCAATCCTAATCTAAGAGTCCTTTCAGAAAAAATAATTTATGCTGATAGTAGAAATGTTGAAGATGGAAGAAGTACTCAATCAGTATTAATGTCGGCTTTGGACGGCTTTAACATTGTAAGGTATCAAGTGTTTAGATTTAAAATGAACGCTAAAGGGGAGGCAATCGATAAAGATGGAAATCTTGTAACAGATCCTTCTAAACTTGTATTATTTGGTAAAGATGATAAAGAGTACACTGGAGAGGATAAGTCCAATGTAGAAGCTATAAAAGAAGATGGCTCTACGTTATTTATTGATGCAAAACCAGTAAACCTTTCAATGGACAAGAACTACTTTAATCCATCTAAATCTAATAAAATTTATGTACGAAATCCAGAATTTTATTTAAGAGGTAAGATTTCTGATAAGGGTGGTTTTAACTGGGAGTTGAGAGTTAATGAATCGGTTGTAGATAATTATTTAATCTACGGAGATTTACACATTGATAACACTAGAGATTTTAACGTTAAGCTTAATGTTAAAGACGGTGACATCATGGACTGGGGAATGAAAGACTATAAAGCAAACGGATTCCCAGATAAGGTAACAGATATGGATGGAAATGTTTATCTTAAAACTGGCTATAGCGATTTGAATGCGAAAGCGGTTGGAGTACACTATCAATTTTTATATGATAATGTCAAACCCGAAGTAAACATTGATCCTAAGGGAAATACTAGTATTGAATATGCTGACGGAAAATCTGTAGTCTTTAACATCAATGATAAAAGAAATAATGGATTCGATGGTGAGATTCAAGACAAACATATTTATGTAAATGGAAAAGAATATAAATCATTTGATGATATTAAACAACTAACAGATAAGACACTAAACATTAAGATTGTTGTAAAAGATTTTGCAAGAAATACGACCGTAAAAGAATTCATTTTAAACAAAGATACGGGAGAGGTGAGCGAATTAAAAGCTCATACGGTGACTGTGACCATTCAAAATGGAAAAGAAATGAGTTCAACGATAGTGTCGGAAGAAGATTTCATTTTACCTGTCTATAAGGGTAAATTAGAAAAAGGCTATCAATTTGATGGTTGGGAAATTTCTGGTGTCGAAGGGAAAAAGACGTTGGCTATGTTATTAATGTGTCAAAAGATATCCTTATAAAACCTGTATTCAAGAAAATAGAGGAGAAAAAGGAGGAGGAAAATAAACCTACTTTTGATGTATCGAAAAAGAAAGATAAGGTGCAAGCAAATCATAATCAATTAGATGAAAGTCACAGAAAAGAGGATTTCCAAAGAGAAAATCATTCACACAAATCTGATTCAACTAAGGATGTCACAGCTACAGTTCCTGTACAAGTAAATTATAGTCAATTAGATGAAAGTCAAAGATCTGATTCAACTGAGGATGTCAAAGTTACAGTTCCTGATGAAAATGATAAAAACTTTGAAAATAAGAAGGAAGTTTATCTTAATGAACCAGAGAATATAGCTAATAAACATACCAATATCGATAGTAAATCGGATACTAACAATTCTGATAGATTGCCAAAAACCGGAACAGTTAGAGAAGGTTTTACACCGTTCATTGCTGGAATAATGTTTACCGTAGGTGCATTTCTTGGATTAAAGAAAAAAGATCAAGATTAAGAACAAAGCTATAGAAAAATGGTTTGTGTACTGAGATTAGATAGTGTGATGATGAAACAATTTTGTGAAAATAGCCATCTATACCTCAATTATTTAGTTTACTTTGATATTGATACCCTTTTTGGATTTATTAATGGATTTAGTTTCTATAACTAATAAATTGATTGAAAGGGTTAGTATTGACAATATTGGTCACATTGATTAGAAAATAGAGTCTATCAAAATTTAAAGGCTAATAGAGGTGATGAGACAATTTCAAGGAATTAAGTAGCGTTTGGTTGCTTAATTCCTTTTTATTTGGAAGGAAGTTTTTCACCTGATTCCTTATTTTATCGCTATTATTCAACCACTTAGACCGATATAGAGACCAGATAGGCAAAAGAACTTGTTCTTGAAACTGACCTCTGCTATAATGATTTGTGTAAAGGACGTGAGGGGGCAGTATTAGACAACTCAAGTTCCTAAAAAAGAAATTGGAGATAAAGAAATGAAAAAATTATTGGGGATTGTATTTTTAGTAGCAGCAGCGACAGTAGTGTATTTTGGTTCTGTTGGCTGGCCAAGTTTGGACATTAACCTCTGGTCATTGATTCCGGTAGGCTTGTTCCTCTTTTTCACTCTAGAGAATCTTTTGAAAAAGGATTACAAGGCTAGTCTGATGTGTTTAATTATTGCCTTTATTATTGCCAATGCAATTTTGGACCTTTTGCCAATTTCAAGTGGCTTGGTCATTGGAGCAGGTGTGCTGGCTTGTGTAGGTATTGGTTACCTTTTTCCTGATAAAGAAGGAAAAAAAGAATTATTAAAAAGATATAAAGAAAAAACACTTCAATCACTGTATTTTAGTTTGATTGAAGTGTTTTCGATTTAGTTTTTTATTTCTGGGCCATCAATTCAACAATCATCTCGATATACATGACAAGAGTTAATAAGAATCCTGCACGCCAGAAGAATTTGATGAATTTAGGATAGTAAAAGCTACGTTTTTTCAAAAGGAAGAAAAAAACGAGAATAATGGCTAGGACTGAGAGGGCTAGGCCCAGTCTAGGGAGGAAATTATGGGTAAAGGTTTTAGCTGTAATAAGGTAATATTCAAATACCAAGACTGGAAAGGCCAAATCCGCAAAGTTTCGTCCTAGTTTTTTTAATCTAAAAAGTTTGGTTATGATAATGCAGACTACTAAGGTCAGTATCAATAATAAAATAGATGCTAATTTCATTAAAATCATATCCATATTGTATCATAAAAAATCGCTAATGGAAACGAGAAACAGAGGAATTTATAGGAAAGTCAGGCTTTTGAGATTGTGGGTGATTTTTGTTATAATGAAAGTTATGAAATCTTATAATACCTTGAATGATTATTATCGAAAACTCTTTGGAGAAAAGACCTTTAAAGTCCCTATTGATGCGGGGTTTGACTGTCCCAATCGTGATGGGACTGTGGCTCATGGAGGCTGTACTTTTTGTACGGTTTCAGGTTCTGGAGATGCTATCGTAGCACCGGACGCGCCTATCCGTGAGCAATTTTATAAGGAAATTGACTTTATGCACCGTAAGTGGCCCGATGTGCAGAAGTATCTGGTTTATTTTCAAAATTTTACCAACACCCATGAAAAGGTGGAAGTCATCCGAGAGCGCTATGAGCAGGCTATCAATGAGCCAGGTGTAGTAGGAATCAATATTGGAACGCGCCCAGATTGTTTACCAGACGAAACTATCGAGTATTTGGCTGAATTGTCGGAGCGCATGCATGTGACGGTTGAATTGGGCTTGCAGACCACTTATGAAGCAACCTCTGACCTGATTAACCGTGCCCACTCCTATGAATTGTATGTGGAAACGGTCAAGCGTTTGAGAAAGTATCCCAAGATTGAGATTGTTTCTCATTTGATCAATGGACTTCCTGGTGAAACCCATGAGATGATGATTGAAAATGTTCGCCGCTGTGTTACGGACAATGATATTCAAGGGATTAAACTACACTTGCTTCACCTATGACCAATACTCGTATGCAACGAGATTACCACGAAGGACGTTTACAGTTGATGAGTCAGGACGAATATGTAAAGGTTATCTGTGATCAACTGGAAATCATTCCTAAACATATTGTCATCCATCGAATCACAGGAGATGCACCTAGAGATATGCTGATTGGTCCTATGTGGAGCCTCAATAAATGGGAAGTCCTCAACAGCATTGAGATGGAGATGCGACGTCGTGGAAGCGTTCAAGGATGCAAGGCTGTAAAACAGGAGTTTGAAAATGAAAAGACCACTTGAGATGGCACATGATTTTTTGGCTGAGGTTGTAACTCAGGACGATATCGTAGTGGATGCAACTATGGGAAATGGTCACGACACCCTCTTTCTAGCCAAGCTAGCCAAGAAAGTCTATGCCTTTGATATTCAGGAACAAGCCTTGGAAAAGACCCAAGAGCGTTTGCATCAGGCTGGCCTGACAAATGCTCAGTTGATCTTGCAAGGCCATGAGACACTGGACCAGTTTGTGACAGAAGCCAAGGCAGGGATTTTTAATCTGGGCTATTTGCCGTCAGCTGATAAGTCTGTCATTACCCGACCTCAGACAACGATTGAAGCATTAGAAAAGCTGTGTGGTTTACTTGTCAAAGGTGGACGAATTGCCATTATGATCTACTATGGTCATGATGGAGGCGACCTCGAGAGGGATGCTGTCTTGGATTTTGTGAGCCAGTTGAACCAACAAGAGTACACAGCTGCCATTTACCGAACTTTAAACCAAGTCAACAACCCACCATTTTTAGTAATGATTGAAAAATTAGAGAGATATAGACATGGATAAACAATACCTACGTGAAAAGCTGGATGCCATGCGCCAGAATTTTGTTGAATCAACCCACCACGAACGAGCGGTGGGTGTGTTAGACCAAGCACACATGAGCAAAAAAATGCTTAAAATCAAGAAAAAATTAGTTGCTCTTGAAATGGAACGGTGCCAGAGAAAAATTGAGCACAAGGATTGTTCCAAGATTGACCAAAAAATCAAAGAGCAGAAGGAGATTTTTGAATCCTGTTGTAAAAAAGATTAAGGAGGACGTGCGTGGAATTACTGATTTACCTCATCCTATTTTTACTGGTCTTAATTGTCTCAAGTACAACCAATAAGCTCCTGCCCTTTTTGCCTCTCCCTTTGGTGCAAATTATTTTGGGAATCGTGATTGGTCTCTTTTTACCCAATACCGACTTTCACCTCAATACAGAGTTGTTTTTGGCACTGGTTATCGGGCCCTTGCTTTTCCGAGAGTCGGAGGAAGCAGATATTACAGCTATTTTAAAACACTGGCGAATCATTGTTTATCTCATATTTCCAGTGATTTTCATCTCGACCCTGAGTTTGGGAGGCTTGGCCCATCTTCTTTGGCTCAGCCTTCCCTTGGCGGCTTGCTTGGCTGTTGGGGCAGCCCTTGGGCCTACGGACTTAGTGGCCTTTGCTTCTCTTTCGGAGCGCTTTAGCTTTCCTAAGCGCGTGTCCAATATTCTTAAGGGTGAAGGACTCTTGAATGATGCTTCTGGTTTGGTGGCCTTTCAGGTAGCTTTGACAGCTTGGACAACTGGAGTCTTTTCCTTTGGGCAAGCTAGTAGTTCGCTCATCTTTTCAATCCTAGGCGGTTTTTTGATTGGATTTTTAACAGCCATGACCAACCGTTTCCTCCATAGCTTCTTGCTAAGTGTGAGAGCAACGGATATTGCCAGCGAGCTTTTATTAGAATTGAGTTTGCCTCTGGTGACTTTCTTTCTGGCAGAAGAAGTCCATGTTTCAGGGATTATTGCCGTTGTGGTTGCTGGGATTTTAAAGGCAAGCCGTTTTAAGAAAATTACGCTCCTCGAAGCCCAAGTGGATACGGTGACCGAGACGGTCTGGCATACAGTGAACTTTATGCTCAACGGTTCTGTCTTTGTGATTTTAGGGATGGAGCTGGAAATGATAGCAGAGCCTATCTTGACCAATCCAATATATAATCCCTTGCTCTTGCTGGTATCTCTTGTCGCTCTTACCTTTGTCCTCTTTGCCATTCGTTTTGTCATGATCTATGGCTATTATGCCTATAGGACTAGACGTCTCAAGAAAAAAAGCTAAATAAGTATATGAAGGACATGCTTCTTTTGACCTTCTCAGGTGTCAAGGGAACGGTGTCGATTGCTACGATCCTTCTGATACCAAGTAATTTAGAGCAGGAGTATCCTCTCTTGCTTTTCCTTGTCGCAGGTGTGACGCTAGTAAGCTTTTTAACAGGCCTCGTGGTCTTGCCTCATCTTTCTGACGAACAGGAAGAAAGCAAGGATTATCTCATGCATATCGGCATTTTGAATGAAGTAACGCTAGAGTTGGAAAAAAAGAGTTGGAAGATACCAGAAATAAGCTTCCTCTCTATGCAGCCATTGACAATTATCATGGACGTATTGAAAATCTCATCCTGAGTCAAGAAAAATAAGGGGGCTCAAGAAGACTGGGAGGCCTTGAAACTTCTCATCCTCAGTATTGAAAGTGATGGTCTGGAACAAGCCTATGAGGAAGGTAAGATGAGTGAGCGTGCCTATCGAGTTTACCAACGTTATTTGAAAAAAACATGGAACAAAGTATCAATCGCAAGTTTGCGTCACGATTGACCTATTATTTCCTTGTTTCCTTGCGGATTTTACGTTTTTCTCCTTCACGAAGTCTTTACCTTAGGCAAGACCTTTCGCAGTTGGAAAAATGAAGAATCACAGAAACTCAGAGCTCTTGACTATGACCAAATTGCAGAGCTCTATCTAGAAAAATACAGAGATGATTATCGAAAGTTTGGAGAACCTTAAAGGGGTTTATAAGAGTTCTTTAATCAGCTTCATGCAGGATTCTCGTCTCCGAGAAACAGCTATCATCACCAGTGGTGCCTTTGTCGAACGGGTTATCAATCGCGTCAAGCCCAACAATATCGATGAAATGCTGAGAGGCTATTATCTGGAGCGCAAGTTGATTTTTCGAATACGAAGAAAAAAACGATTGATTACGACCAAGTATGCCAAGAAGTTACGACAAAATGTCAATAACCTAGAGAACTATTCCTTGAAGGAAGCTGCCAATACCCTGCCTTATGATATGGTGGAATTGGTAAGAAGAAATTAGTTAATACTCTTCGAAAAATCTCTTCAAACCACGTCAGCGTCGTCTTACCGTAGGTATGGTTACTGATTTCGTCAGTTTCATCTACAACCTCAAAGCAGTGCTTTGAGCAACCTGCGGCTAGCTTCCTAGTTTGCTCTTTTGATTTTCATTGAGTATCAGATTATAAGTGAAGGAGTGTGACATGAAAAAAAGTGGTGGAAAGAGCTGATAGATAAGCCGTTATTAAAAAGTCTTTTTGCATTATTATCAAGCATCAGATAGTGAGTTGACCAGTGTTGCTGTAGCCTACTATTGGTTGATTTCGATTTTTTTCCCCTGCTTTTGGTGGTGGTCAATATCCTCCCTATTTTCAGATTCCAGTTTCCAATTTTTTTTAAAGGTTGTCAATGAATTCTTGCCGGATACCATGTATGATGTGGTGGCAAAGATTATTACAGAAGTGCTGACCCAACCTTCAACGGGTTTATTGAGTTTTTTTCTGTTTTATCGGCGTTATGGAGTTTTTCAAAAATCTATGAATTTCTTGCAAAAAGCTTTTTAACAAGGCTTATGGCGTCGAAAAAGAGTCGTGGACTTATTTCCCATCAGATGGTAAGTCTCCTAGTCAGTTTTTGGTTTACAGCTCCTCTTTGCTTTTTCCTTGTTTTTTTGAGCTTATTTGGACAGATGATTTTGGATTTACTTGCTCATTATTGGACAAAAGATGGCATTATCTATCAGGCTTTACAAGGTTTGGCAGGTCCTCTGACTTACGCCCTCCTCTTTGCTATCTTGGTCATGCTTTATTATTTTCTTCCCAATCTATCTAACAGGAAACTTAGTTATACCCTACCAGGCAGTGCCTTTGTTCTCTTAGTGATTTTAGGTTTACTAACTCTGTTCTCTAGTTATCTCAATTACTATGTCCATCATTTAGTGGACGTCCGAATTTTAGGTTCAGTTCTTCTTGTTGTTATGATGTTTTGGTTTATCTTGATTGCTAAAATTGTTATCCTAGGCGCGGTGATCAATGCCAGTGTGCAGAGTTTGAAAGATCCGGCCTTTAAAAAAGATTAACTATTTATCCATTACAAAAGCGCATACTATCAAGGTTTTATAATACCTGATAATATGCGCTTTTTTTGATTATGAAAATTAATAAATAAACATGGCATCACCGAAACTGAAGAAGCGGTAGTGTTCTTGGATGGCATGATGGTAGGCATCTAAGACTAATTCGTGGCCTGCAAAGGCAGAAACCAACATGACCAGAGTTGATTTTGGCAGGTGGAAGTTGGTTGAGAAGGCATCTACAACCTTCCATTCATAGCCAGGTTTGATAAAGATATTGGTCCAGCCAGAATCTGCTTGGATTTGCCCATCAAACTTGGAACCAATAGTTTCCAAGGTGCGGATAGAAGTGGTTCCGACAGCGATGACGCGACCACCATTTTCCTTAACAGAGCGAAGGGTGGCAGCAGCTTCCTCAGAAAGTTGGTAGAATTCTGAGTGCATTTCGTGTTCGTCCAGATTGTCAACTGAAACGGGTCTAAAGGTTCCGAGTCCGACATGAAGCGTCAGATAGACTAGATGAACACCCTTAGCTTGGATTTCTGCCAGCAGTTCTTTGGTGAAGTGAAGACCTGCAGTAGGTGCTGCAGCAGAGCCACTTTCCTTGGCGTAAACGGTTTGATAGCGTTCACGGTCATCCAGCTTTTCGTGGATATAAGGCGGTAGCGGCATTTCTCCCAGACTTTCCAAAACTTCTAGGAAAATTCCTTGGTATTCAAAGCGGACAATGCGGCCCCCGTGAGTCAATTCTTCCGTAACAACAGCGCTGAGACGGCCATCACCAAAGCTAACGCGAGTGCCGACCTTGAGGCGTTTGGCAGGTTTTGCCAGAACTTCCCACTCGTCTCCAGCAGTATTTTTGAGCAGGAGAAGTTCCACATGGCCTCCTGTTTCTTCCTTTTGACCATAGAGGCGGGCAGGGAGAACGCGGGTGTCGTTCATAACGAGGGCATCACCAGGTTCCAGCATATCAATAATGGAGTGGAAGTGTTTATCCTGCATTTCTCCCGTCTCACGGTTGACAATGAGGAGTTTAGAGGCATCTCGTTTTTCAAGAGGCGTTTGAGCAATCAATTCCTCGGGTAAGTAGAAATCAAAATCAGCTGTATTCATATATTTGTTCATTCTTTCTAAGTTCTAATCTTATCCATTATAACATGTTTCAAGTTTGGACGCTCTTTTTTTGAAAATTAAACCGTTTTCACTTGACAAAAATTGGTCTATACCATATAATAAATATAGATTGAAACGGAGGATAAAAAGATGAAAGTTATTAAAGTTGAAAACCAAATCGAAGGTGGAAAAGTTGCTTTTGAGATTTTGAAGGAAAAATTAGCCAATGGAGCTCAAACCCTAGGACTTGCGACAGGAAGTAGCCCACTTGAATTTTACAAGGAAATTGTTGAGAGTGACCTTGATTTTTCAAATCTAACCAGTGTCAACCTTGATGAGTATGTAGGCCTTGATGGGGACAACCCACAGTCTTATCGTTACTTCATGCAAGAAAACTTGTTTAACCAAAAACCATTTAAAGAAAGTTTCTTGCCTCGTGGGGTTAAGGACAATGCTGAAGCTGAAGTAGAACGCTACAACCAAATTTTGGCTGACCATCCAGTTGACCTCCAAATCTTGGGAATCGGTCGCAATGGACATATCGGCTTTAATGAGCCTGGTACTCCATTTGACAGTCAAACACATCTAGTCGAACTTGACCAGTCTACTATCGAAGCCAATGCTCGCTTCTTTGACAAGATTGAAGATGTTCCAACCCAAGCCATTTCAATGGGGATTAAAAACATCTTGGATGCCAAGTCAATCCTTCTCTTTGCTTATGGTGAATCAAAAGCAGAAGCCATTGCTGGAACCGTGTCTGGTCCAGTGACTGAGAACTTACCAGCAAGTAGCCTACAAAACCACCCTGATGTGACTATTATTGCAGATGCAGAAGCGCTTAGCTTGTTAGAAAAATAAAAAGTATAAAAACCACTTGCTCTTTGGAGTGAGTGGTTTTTTACTTCAAATGTTCACTATCCTGCTAAAAGAAATTTTTCTGTAAATTCCCGTAACAGTTGTCGATATTTCATATAAAAAGGTATCCAATAGAAAATTATTAAATGTCTGTAAACTGTGATATAATCGTATTGACTATTTTTTATGATACTATACGATTTTTTTATTAAGACAGTCGATAGTTGTTGATGCTGGAAACCATGATATAACTGGCAATTCCTGACATGTGAAGAAAGGTTGAAATCCAGCCTGTTATATTTGGTAGAAGCATGGTGAGAGATAGAACGATTAAAAGGATATAAAATAGTTTTAATCCTAAATTGAAATTTTTCCATATACTAAACATATTCATCACCCCACCCGTTACAAAAGCATAGCCAATAGCAGAGATACCCGATGCCTGAATTTCTTGATTCTGTGTTAATATATGGAATGCAATTGAAGATATTATCATAGAAGTAATAAAAACTAAAAATACATATTTTGATCCCCTTTTATACTCCAATAGCCCACCAAAAGGAAGTAACATTAAAGTATTTAAAACTAAATGAAACCATATAAACCATACTGGTGCTTCTTTACTTCCATGCATAAATGTACCACTAAAGTATTGCCAACAATAAATTGGCTTTGAATGAAATGCAAATAAGTCATACATTACACTTCCCAAAAAGGTAGTAAGAATTCCTAGCAATAAACAAATTACAACTAAAATACTGACCACAGGGCAAATTTTTTTATGATTCTTTTCATGTTATAGATTCACTTCTAAATAATACTAATTTTTTTGCTAATCAATATGTGCCACTATTATATCATTTTTTTATCTATAATGTTAATCAATTTTAACAAGATTAAAATTGAAGATAATATAAGTTTATGGCAGTTTTTTTTCTTGACAATTATTCCTTTTACGTGTAAAATAGAATAGATCTTGAACTTGAAGGGAGTGAAAAAAATGTCTAAAACAGTAGTACGTAAGAATGAATCTCTTGACGACGCACTTCGTCGTTTCAAACGTGCGGTTACTAAAGCTGGTACTCTTCAAGAAACACGCAAACGTGAATTCTATGAAAAACCTTCTGTAAAACGTAAACGTAAATCAGAAGCAGCTCGTAAACGTAAAAAATTCTAATTAGAAATGAAAGGCTGGAGAAATCTAGTCTTTTTTCTTTTAATACTCTTCGAAAATCTCTTCAAACCTCGTCAACGTCGCCTTGCCGTATGTGTATGTAACTGACTTCGTCAGTCTTATCTGCTACCTCAAAACAGTGTTTTGAGCTGACTACGTCAGTTCTATCTGCAACCTCAAAGCAGTGCTTTGAGCAACCTGCGGCTAGTTTCCTAGTTTGCTCTTTGATTTTCATTGAGTATAAATAAATACTCCAAAGCCTGCAAAAATCTGAAATATCCTCCTACAATTTGATATAATAGAGAGAAGAACTCATTTGAAGGAGGAAATGATGTCGGTTTTAGTAAAAGAAGTGATTGAAAAGCTTAGACTAGACATTGTCTATGGCGAACCAGAATTGCTTGAAAAGGAAATCAATACAGCGGACATTACGCGACCTGGTCTTGAAATGACAGGCTACTTTGACTACTATACGCCAGAGCGGATCCAGCTCTTGGGGATGAAGGAGTGGTCTTATCTGATCAGCATGCCTTCCAACAGCCGTTATGAAGTTTTGAAAAAAATGTTTTTACCTGAGACACCTGCGGTCATTGTTGCCCGTGGTTTGGTGGTTCCAGAGGAAATGTTAAAGGCAGCCAGAGAATGTAAGATTGCCATTTTAACCAGCCGTACGGCTACCAGTCGTTTGTCTGGAGAGTTATCTAGCTATCTGGATTCTCGTTTGGCAGAACGTACCAGTGTGCACGGTGTCTTGATGGATATCTATGGAATGGGTGTCTTGATTCAGGGAGATAGTGGAATTGGTAAGAGCGAGACAGGTCTTGAGCTTGTCAAACGTGGTCATCGTTTGGTAGCCGATGACCGTGTCGATATCTTTGCCAAGGATGAGATTACTCTCTGGGGTGAACCAGCTGAAATTTTGAAACACTTGATTGAAATTCGTGGGGTTGGGATTATCGATGTTATGAGTCTCTACGGTGCCAGTGCTGTCAAGGATTCTTCACAGGTTCAGCTTGCTGTCTATTTGGAAAATTACGACACGCATAAAACTTTTGATCGTCTTGGCAACAATCCAGAGGAACTAGAAATTTCTGGCGTAGCCATTCCTCGTATCCGTATTCCAGTTAAAACAGGTCGTAATATTTCTGTCGTGATTGAGGCAGCTGCCATGAATTATCGTGCCAAGGAAATGGGCTTTGATGCGACCCGTTTGTTCGAAGAACGACTAACAAGTCTCATCGCTCGAAATGAGGTGCCTAATGCTTGATCCAATTGCTATTCAACTAGGCCCTCTAGCCATTCGTTGGTATGCCTTGTGTATTGTGACAGGCTTAATTCTTGCGGTTTATTTGACCATGAAAGAAGCGCCTAGAAAGAAGATCATACCAGACGATATTTTAGATTTTATCTTGATAGCCTTTCCCTTGGCTATTTTAGGAGCTCGTCTCTACTATGTTATTTTCCGTTTGGATTATTATAGTCAGAACTTGGGAGAAATTTTTGCCATTTGGAATGGTGGTTTGGCCATCTACGGTGGTTTGATAACTGGTGCCCTTGTACTCTATATCTTTGCTGATCGCAAACTCATCAATACTTGGGATTTTCTAGATATTGCGGCGCCTAGCGTCATGATTGCTCAAAGTTTGGGACGCTGGGGCAATTTCTTTAACCAAGAAGCCTATGGTGCAGCAGTGGATAATCTGGATTATCTACCTGGCTTTATTCGTGACCAGATGTATATTGATGGGAGCTACCGTCAACCGACCTTCCTTTATGAGTCTCTATGGAATCTACTTGGTTTTGCCTGATTTTGATATTGAGACGAAAATGGAAGAGTCTCAGACGAGGTCATATCACTGCTTTCTACTTGATTTGGTATGGTTTCGGTCGTATGGTCATCGAAGGCATGCGAACAGATAGCCTCATGTTCTTTGGACTTCGAGTGTCTCAATGGCTATCAGTTGTCCTTATCGGACTTGGAATTTTTATCATTCTTTATCAAAATCGAAAGAAGGCCCCTTACTATGTTACTGAGGAGGAAAACTAAATGTTAGAAGTTGCATATATTCTTGTAGCCCTTGCTTTGATTGTCTTTTTAGTCTATCTAATCATTACTGTGCAAAAGCTTGGACGTGTTATCGATGAAACAGAGAAGACGATTAAAACCTTAACTTCAGATGTGGATGTGACCTTGCATCATACCAATGAATTGCTGTCTAAGGTCAATGTCTTGGCAGATGATATCAATGTCAAGGTGGCAACGATTGATCCACTCTTTAGTGCTGTTGCAGATTTATCTCTATCTGTTTCAGACCTCAATGACCATGCGCGTGTCTTGAGCAAGAAAGCTTCATCAGCTGGTTCAAAAACACTCAAGACTGGGGCAAGTTTATCAGCTCTTCGTCTTGCAAGTAAATTTTTAAAAAAATAAAAAAGGAGAATCCTTATGGGTAAACTATCCTCAATCCTTTTAGGAACTGTTTCAGGTGCAGCTCTTGCCTTGTTTTTAACAAGCGACAAGGGCAAACAGGTTTGCAGTCAGGCTCAAGATTTTCTAGATGATTTGAGAGAAGATCCTGAGTATGCCAAGGAGCAGGTCTGTGAAAAACTGACAGAAGTTAAGGAGCAGGCTACAGATTTTGTTCTGAAAACCAAAGAACAGGTTGAGTCAGGTGAAATCACTGTGGACAGTGTACTTGCTCAAGCCAAATCCTATGCTTTTCAAGCGACAGAAGCATCAAAAAGATCGATTTAATAATCTCAAGGAGCAATGGCAAGAAAAGGCCGAAACTCTTGATGAATTAGAAGAGATTGTGATTGATATTAGAGACGAAAAAAATCTAGATTTGATGAGACTGGGCAAAAAAACTCAATTCTCGGAGAAAAATGAAGTAGATTTTTCCCACAATAAAATGCATAGTATCAATGTTTTTCAAGACCTGATATTATGCGTTTTTTGATTTTTGAAAAACTTTTTGACAAACCTTTTTTTAAAAACACATGAGTTTTATGATTTTTTTATGGTATAATGGCAGTGTTGAAAGTAAAATATTTACATTTTTATTTTACTGATATTTTAGTAATATTAAGCAATCCATTTTTTTCTATGATTAGAAATCAATGTAGTAGCTTATAATCAAGTAGAGGAAAAAAACTCTAAAATTTTTAGTCAAGAAATGATCTAGTTTTTCTGTCAAGGCAAAATATTAGAACCCTCTATTTTGTAAAAAATAGTTAGAAAGAAAGTTGGTAAAATGAAAGATATTTTTAATAAACGTCAACGTTTTTCGATTCGAAAGTTTTCTGTTGGAGTGGCTTCTGTATTAATAGGAATTGCCTTGTTTACACCATCTCAGGGAGTGCTTGCTTCTACGGAAAATTCTCCATCTTCTGTGGAGAAAAGAGAAGCAGTGCAACCTATACCAGATAATCAAAATAATCCTTCTTCTGAGTTAGATACCAGAGATGTTCCAATAGGATCTACAAGGACTACAGAACTTGAGACATCTGGGGAGATGGGCAATAATAGCTTGCCCACAGGGGCTTTCGTGGCGGGTGAAGACAGATCAAGCACTCCAGAGGTGAGAGCGGCATCAAATCCTTCCGAGGTTAAAAGGTATGAATTAACTGATGAGTATGCTAAGCAAATAAAAGCAGGAGTAATCGGTTCAGAAGGTGATAAGCTTGACAGTTTGTTATTAAACGGCCCTCAGTTAAGTCCAGAAGCTTATACAGATGATGATTACTTGAAGGATAAAGAAGAACTTTATATTTATGAAAAAGGCGGGAAAAAGTATGTAGGCTATAATAGTCATCCCTTATTAGAAGATACTGATGGTGATGGTATTATTGACAGTAAAGAAAAGCCAGATGAAAAATTAAAATGGAATGTAAGTGAGCGCGATATGATTATGTTCATGGAATTGTCCTACCGTGATGATAATTATATTGATAGAGTGCTGAATCATAAGAAACCCTTAACAGAATCAGAGTTATATAAAAAGAATGGTGACAGTAAACCACGTTACGAATATATGATGATGAATAAGGAATTGGGACCTTATTGGGAAAGGAAGAAAAGTTATCATACATCTAGCGGACTAGATGCTGTCTTGTATGAAACTAAGAGTGATTTCTTATATTTACCAAATGGAACTGCACAAGTATTAGCGTTTCGTGGAACAAGTGATGCGAAAGATATAGGAGCTGATATAAGACTTGGAACAGGAAGCAATCCTCAGCAAGGGAAAGATGCAGAAAATATCATGCGTGAACTAGCCAAAGATAAGAGTATTACCAATCTTTATTTGACAGGCCATTCTTTAGGAGGATATTTAGTACAACGGGCAATGGTTGAAGCCTATCAATTGGCATATTCTGACAGCAGAGTAATGTCTCCTAAAGAACAGCTGGCTTATAGAAACTTTTATAATAATGTATTAAAAAAAGGAACAACATTTAATGCTCCAAAAGTTGTGACAAGTTTATTTCTGGTCGTGAATTTTGGCAAAAAGGTTTAGATAGCAAAAAAATAGCTAAGTCAGGGAAATTGACTCATTATATTGTTGATAATGATTCGACGATAAGAAAAGGTGTCAGCAATGATAGTGATGTTGTTATAAATGTTGGACGGACCAGTGGAGGTCATAGTTCACGTTCTTATTTTGAAGCCGATATGATTAATAGACGATCAGAGTTTATATCTGGGAAACGAATTTCTTTAGATGGGACAGGCTATCAAGATAAAAAAATTACAACAGTTAAATCTGTAGAAAAAGTTGGAGAAACTGCTGTATATAGTAAACGCGGAGATGACATCATTAAGTCAACAACTGTGAGTATGAAAGATCCTGATACAGGACAGATTACTAAAAATACACTTGACGAAGTGTTCAAGAAAGATGGAGCTAAATCTAAGGTTGTGGTTACGCCAATACAGCCAAGTGTACGTTATGAGAAAGACTCCACGAAGGCTAAAGGAGGATCAAAAGTCACAGTATCTGGTACTCCAGGGACAAACACAGTAACTACAACTTATACTGTGAATCCGACAGATGGTAGCCTCATTCCACATGAAGGAAAACCAGTTATCAAACCTTCAACTCCTACAGTGGTCAAGGTCCCAGCTAAAGATGAGGTTGAATACCTCAAAGAAGGCGATGATGTTGTTAAGAAGACAACAACTTACGCGGTCAATGTAAGTACCGGTGCCTTAACTCCAACAGAAAAAAATGAAGTGTTCAAGAAAGATGGTGCTAAATCTAAGGTTGTCGTTATGCCAATACAGCCAAGTATTCGTTATGAAAAAGACGCGACAAAAGCTAAAGATGAAGCAAAAATAACAGTAGCTGGTACTCCAGGCACTAGAACAGTAACTACCACTTATACTGTGAATCCGACAGATGGTAACCTCATTCCACATGAAGGAAAACCAGTTATCAAACCTTCAACTCCTACAGTGGTTAAAGTGCCAGCTAAAGATGAGGTTGAATATCTCAAAGAAGGTGATGATGTTGTTAAGAAGACAACAACTTACGCGGTCAATGCAAGTACCGGTGCCCTTACTCCAACAGAAAAAAAGGAAATCTTCAAACAAAATGGAGCTAAATCTAAGGTTGTGGTTACGCCAATAGAGCCAAGTGTTCGTTATGAAAAAGACTCCACGAAGGCTAAAGGAGGATCAAAAGTCACAGTATCTGGTACTCCAGGGACAAACACAGTAACTACAACTTATACTGTGAATCCGACAGATGGCAGCCTCATTCCACATGAAGAACCGGCAGTAGTAGTCCCATCAAAACCGACAGTGGTCAAGGTCCCAGCTAAAGATGAGGTTGAATACCTCAAAGAAGGCGATGATGTTGTTAAGAAGACAACAACTTACGCGGTCAATGCAAGTACCGGTGCCCTTACTCCAACAGTAAGGAAAGACATTGCCAGTCCAAATGGCGTTAAATCCAAAGTCGTAACCAAAATAATTCCGGTAACAACACGGTATGAAGCAGATAAAACCAAAGATGTAGGAACTAATACGGTTACTAATAATGGATCTGAAGGTAAGGTAGTAACAACAACATCAACACTTGTTAATGAAACTAATGGTACGGTAACGGATGGAACACCGATCGTTAGTAGAACAGAAATGGTACCAAAAGTCGTTAAAGTTGGTGCCAAAGACAAAGTAGTAGAAACGCCAATTGAACCTGAAGTTGAGTATGTTAGAGATGGTGAACGAGAAGTTGACACACCTAATGAACGCGTTGAAGGAGCTAAAGGTAAAACAGTTACAACAAACACTTACGATGTAGATCCAAAGGACGGCCATATCACAGAACACGTTGGCAACCCAGTAGTCACCCCAGCGGGTAATACAATTGTTAAAGTTGGTGCGAAAACTAAGGTTGAACGTAATAAGGATGACCAAGGTCGCGATGTGATTGATACCACTACCTATGAAGTTAATCCAAAAACAGGTAAGGTAACTCCAACAACCGTTCGAACATATGGAACAACGAAAGAACCAACAGTTGAGAAGAGAGTAATACCATCACCTGTTGTCTATGAAAAAGATGATACGAAAGAAAAAGGTACAGCCCCAACTACTGTTAAAGGTGAAGATGGTGAAGACACTATCACAACAACTTACACTGTGGATCCTAATACTGGAAAGATTATAGTAAGTGAAGGTCAACCAGTTCGTACGAAAGAACCGACTAATACTATTGTCAAAGTTCCAGCGAAGGATAAAGTAGTAGAAACTCCGATTGAACCAGAAGTTGAGTACGTCAGAGATGGTGAAAGAGAAGTTGACACACCTAATGAACGCGTTGAAGGAACTAAAGGTAAAACAGTTACTACCACTACTTACGATGTAGATTCAAAGGACGGTCATATCACAGAACACGTTGGTACCCCAGTCGTCACCCCAGCAGGTAAGACAATTGTTAAAGTTGGTGCGAAAACTAAGGTTGAACAATCTAAAGATTCTGAAGGTCGCGATGTGATTGATACCACTACCTATGCAGTTGATCCAAAAACAGGTGAGGTAACTCCAACAACCGTGCGAACTTATGGAACAACAAAAGAACCAACAGTTGAGAAGAGAGTAGTACCATCTCCAGTAGTTTATGAAAAAGATGATACGAAAGAAAAAGATACAGCCCCAACTACTGTTAAAGGTGAAGATGGTGAAGACACTATCACAACAACTTATACTGTGGATCCTAATACTGGAAAGATTATAGTAAGTGAAGGTAAACCAGTTCGTACGAAAGAACCGACTAATACTATTGTCAAAGTTCCAGCGAAGGATAAAGTAGTAGAAGTACCAATTGAACCTGAAGTTGAGTATGTTAGAGATGGTGAACGAGAAGTTGACACACCTAATGAACGCGTTGAAGGAGCTAAAGGTAAAACAGTTAATACCACTACTTACGATGTAGATCCAAAGGACGGCCATATCACAGAACACGTTGGTAACCCAGTAGTCACCCCAGCAGGTAAGACAATCGTTAAAGTTGGTGCGAAAACTAAGGTTGAACGTAATAAGGATGACCAAGGTCGCGATGTGATTGATACCACTACCTATGAAGTTAATCCAAAAACAGGTAAGGTAACTCCAACAACCGTTCGAACATATGGAACAACGAAAGAACCAACAGTTGAGAAGAGAGTAGTACCATCACCTGTTGTCTATGAAAAAGATGGTACGAAAGAAAAAGGTACAGCCCCAACTACTGTTAAAGGTGAAGATGGTGAAGACACTATCACAACAGCTTATACTGTGGATCCTAATACTGGAAAGATTATAGTAAGTGAAGGTAAACCAGTTCGTACGAAAGAACCGACTAATACTATTGTCAAAGTCGCAGCGAAGGACAAAGTGGAGACAATCGAATTCCCATCACCTAAGAAATATGTGAAAGATGATACACGCGACAAAGATCAACCAAATGTGGAAGAAGCAGGTCAAGCAGGTTCACGCACTACCACAACAACATATAGTGTTGATCCTACTACAGGTGCTATTACAGAAACAGTAGGAAAACCAGTAGTAGTGACTCCAACAGAAATAATTGTCAAAGTTGCAGCGAAGGACAAAGTAGTAGAAACCCCGATTGAACCAGAAGTTGAGTACGTCAGAGATGGTGAACGAGAAGTTGACACACCTAATGAACGCGTTGAAGGAGCTAAAGGTAAAACAGTTATTACAACCACTTACGATGTAGATCCAAACGACGGTCATATCACAGAACACGTTGGCAACCCAGTCGTCACCCCAGCAGGTAAGACAATTGTTAAAGTTGGTGCGAAAACTAAGGTTGAACAATCTAAAGATTCTGAAGGTCGCGATGTGATTGATACCACTACCTATGAAGTTAATCCAAAAACAGGTAAGGTAACTCCAACAACCGTTCGAACTTATGGGAAAACGAAAGAACCAACAGTAGAGTTAGAACAAGATTCTAAGACAGGTGATGTTACAGTGACACCGAAGAAACCAGATGGGTCAACATATCCACCAGGAACTAAGGTAGAAATCCCAGGTAAAGATGGTAATCCAATCGTCGTTACAATCGATGAAGATGGTAAAGGTAAAGTACTAAACAGTGATCTACCAAACGTAGAAAAAACAGGTACAGGTAAGATTACTGAACCAGGTAAATCATCTGTGGAAGTTCCTAAGGTAACAACTTTTGAAAATGATGTATTAGGGGGTTCAATTTCATTGCCAGAGCTAATGATTGAGGTTCGCTGGATTGATGAAGATGGAAATGTATTGAAATCATCCGTTAGGACAGGTAGTGAAAAGGATGCTGAACATGGATCAATTCCAGGATATGAATTTGTACGAACTGTGATAGCTGAAAATGAACCAGTAATTACTCACAGTTTCAGAAAAGTAAGTGGAACTACAAATTCAAATCCAGCAACTCCACCTAAGGTAACAATTTTTGAAAATGGTGTATTACCGGATTCGATTGAATTGCCAGAGCTAATGATTGAGGTTCGATGGATTGATGAAGCTGGAAATGTATTGAAAAAATCTGTTAAGACAGGTAGTGAAAAGGATGCTGAACATGGATCAATTCCAGGATATGAATTTGTACGAACTGTGATAGCTGAAAATGAACCAGTAATTACTCACAGTTTCAGAAAAGTAAGTGGAACTACAAATTCAAATTCAGCAACTCCACCTAAGGTAACAATTTTTGAAAATGGTGTATTACCGGATTCGATTGAATTGCCAGAGCTAATGATTGAGATTCGATGGATTGATGAAGCTGGAAATGTATTGAAAAAATCTGTTAAGACAGGTAGTGAAAAGGATGCTGAACATGGATCAATTCCAGGATATGAATTTGTACGAACTGTGATTGATGAAAATGAACCAGTAATTACTCACATTTTCAGAAAAGTAAGTGGAAGTACAACTCCAAATACAATTCCAGAAACCCCAGTCACACCTGCTATTAATGGAAATTCTGGTCAAGATACAGCTGCACCAACAACTTCAATTCCAGATTCAGTTATTCCGAATGTAAATCATGAAGATACTACAGATGCTTTTGATAATGGAGCTAAATCAAATGATTCTCAAAATGTATTGCCAAATACAGGAACAGAATCAAATGCGACTCTTGCATCTCTAGGACTTCTTGGAATGTTAAGTGGTATAGGGTTTATATTTGGAAAGAAAAAAGAAGACTAAAAATTTAGTCAAAATATGAACACAAAAGATTAAAAAACAGCCTTGTTCCTCATTTCAAGAGGTGCAAGGCTGTTCTTGTATTCTAGGAAAAGTAGATATTAGTATTCGTACTAAGAGCCGATATAGTTGATTGAAATAAGATGCGAACAAATCGACTAGGAAAGTTAAATTAATTTCTAGAAATGTTTTAGAAACCACGGCATACTATTCTAGCTTCCATCCACTATACTCGTTTGAAATCAAAGTTCCCCTTTTTGTTGATAGACTATTCAAGAAATATTGTTGTATAAGTATATATTTTGAAATCATAGTCATGGGGAATCAATGATGGGATTTTTAATTAAAACTATTATATATTTGTTTTTAAAGGCAGAAATTTATTTTTAATTTTGTAATAATATAAATTTATATTTATAGGATATATCTGAAGAAGATTTTAAAATTAGGGATGAGATATTTATCGTTATGCAGAGTTGTTTTTAATTATTATATATTTGCTGATTTCTCTTTCTTTGGATTGATTGCATTTATACTATTTTTTTGATTGATTAAATATATTCCCATCTTTGACAGTTTTTTTGAAAACAAAGAGCCCCTAAATGCTGCTATAACAGCTTTTTCGGAGCTCTTTTTCTCTTTAAAAAATGCGTACTTTTTATCGAGATTTGGTTTTTTTAAAAAAATTTTTTTCATATTTTTTTCGCTTATAATCTCAAAATCAGTTTGGAAGCCAAATGCTTGGTGGAGTTGATCCGTGATAGTTGTTCTGGTGTAAGTTGGAAGATATCCTACTCCATAAAGATGTTTGAACTTATAATTGCGTAAGGTTTGGATGAGTTCTGAACAGGTAACTGTTTCTCCTATTTGTTTTTCCAAGAGACGATAAATCATTAGTGCTAGGAAACAAATAGTGAAATGTGCTTGAATCCTATCTGAACGGCTGAGATAAACTGGTCTGGCTCGTAGTTCCTGCTTCATGATACGAAAACTCTCTTCAATTTCCCACCGCCTTTGATTGATGGCTACAATTGTCTGAATATCTTCATCTAGATTAGTAGCTACAGCGTAAAGACCGTCATATTGAGCCTCTTCTTGAATTCGTTCCTCATCAAGAGTTAGAATCCTTTTCTCGGCGATTTCCCCCCCCTCCTTAGTAGTACTTGTTTCTTTCAGAAATCTCTTAAAATCGGTTTGTCTCTTCTTGGTAGCTTGGCTGGGCTTGCCCAGTAACTTACTAGCCCGTTCAATCTGTTTCTCTCGTATCGTTCGATGATAATCTTGATATTTAGTAGAAAAGGTCACAATCAAGCGTTGATTTGGTAAGTCTTCATCATAAAAAGGAGATTCTTTAAAGAAGAGTTGTTTTTTTAATTCCTCCCTGTGTTCTAGCTCATCTAGATTGTAAAGGATAGGATTCTTATCCCCAACCATTCGCCAACCACTTTTATCCAAAGCCCAACCTCTGTATTCTTTCTTTAACTTCTTGATAGATTGAGTTGTGACATAGGAACGTTCTCCAAAAGAATTGTACATCTTATTGGCTTTGATGAGAGTCCAGCATCTGTACAGACTACAAATTTTGAAGCCTTATAATCCTTGACAATCTTTCTTTCTAATGGTTTAAGAGTTGTTTGTTCATTTGTATTTCCAGGGTGGATACAGAAAGCTAGGGGAATTCCTTGATTGTCCATAAAGAGTCCCATCTCCACAATTGGATTTGGGCGATGTTCTTTAGATGGGCCGTATTGTCTCAGAAGCCCCTCCTCATCTTCATCTTCAATTTCAAAATAGAAGTTAGTACAGTCATAGTAGAGGACTTCTGTCTGTCGTTGGGTCATCTTTTTTGAAGTTTGATAGGTTTGTTCTTGTATAAACTCTGTTTCATTAGAAATAACTTCAAGAGCCCGATAAAAATGTTGGAGTTCAAATTCTTTAGGTTCGAGTAATGTTTTTGAAAATTCTAGGGTAGATCGTTTTGAAGCAGGAGCTAGAATCCGTCCATAAATCAAGCGAGATAGGATCTCATCTAGAGAGAAATTAAAACGATGTCGTTTTTGGATTTCTTTGTTAATTCTAGGCAGATCTAATTGATGATAGAGGTCTTGTAGGAAGAGATAGCCTCCATGATATTCGTTCAATTGATTTTGTTTTAACTGTTTGTTTTGACTAAAAGTAATGAGGAAATCTTTATTTTCTTCTTTTTCTTTCTCGGTTAATTCCTTAGCACGTAAACGAGCCCACTCAAGAGGTTCCATATCAGGATGTTCTTTTAAGATTGTGTTATGATTGCCTAGGTTTTCTACGATAGTAGAAGTCCGTTTATTTCCAACCTTGATATCTTTAATAATAGCGTAGTTGATAGTGTTTTTTGACTTTGATTGTTTAACTCTCATCTTTTCATACCTCACTCTATTATAACAAAGTACGAGAAAGTACGCAAATAAAAAGTGGTAGAATTTGACAAGAAAAATGCTCTTATATCAACCTTTATGGGGATTTTTTTACTTCATAACTGTCAAAGTCCCGAGTTGTTTTTTTAATTATTATATATTTGCTGATTTCTCTTTCTTTGGATTGATTGCATTTATACTATTTTTGATTGATTAAATATGTTGAAAGTGTTATAATCTAGCTGTAATAGCTGTAATAGCTGTAATAGCTGTAATAGCTGTAATAGCTGTAATAGCTGTAATAGCTGTAATAGCTGTAATAGCTGTGATGTAAAATGTCCATCATAGTGGTTTTTATTGTTTTATTCCCAGAGGGAATATTGCTTTTAATTTGATTTTGTGTTTTTAACAATAAGGAGGAACAATGGAAAATAAATCAAATTCACTCAATAGAATCAAGCGCCAGCAACGTGAAAAAGTTTTGCGCTTTTCTATTCGTAAGTACAGTTTCGGTGCCGCTTCAGTAGCTGTTGCAGCACTGATGTTTTTAGGTGCGCATGTCGTTAGTGCGGATGTTGTAGATGCTAAAAACCAGCCTGCCATAGGCGCACCGAATCCAAAAGAGGAGGAATCGCCTCTGCTAGAGCCTGCTCCAATAGCAAAAAATGAGGAAACCAAGGAAACTGAAAAAGTTGAGGTAGCCAAGGAAACTGAGGAAAGAGAGAAACCATCTGAAAATAAAGAAGCCGTAGAGGCTAATCCTCTAACTAACGGTACATCTACTAGCACCATAACTGTAACTAAAGATGCTAGTGGTGATGAAGTGACGGAGAAACAAACATTAGATAAGTCTCAGTTACAAGCTAGTATCACAAACGTTCAAGAACTCTTGGATAAAGTCAACAAAGAAAAAGCTCCAGCTTCAACCCTTGCTGCAATCCAAGCAGATTTAGAAACAGCTAATAGTGTGCTTAATAACAATAGTCTTGAACTGACACAAGCTGAAATTGATGCCATCGCTAAAAAACTTAATGAGAAAATTTTTGTATTATCTTCAATGCCGAAGGCTAATGCTCCTGAAAAAGTAGTAAAAGAAGGCAAAAATACGATTGCTAATACTGGATCTCATGATTCACGTAATGGTCAGAGCATGGCTCAAGGTACAAATTTTAGAGCAAATGGTGAAATCAATCAAGGAGCCTTAACAAATATCAGATATTTCGCTTCTGTTGACCCGGGTACGAATGGTGGAAATCCAAAAAAGAATGATAATCCTGAGTTTACCAGAAATAAGACTGATATCAAAGCAACCTATGTGAAAGATAGTGAAGGGAAGTGGATTGTCTATGATGTCTACTTCAATAACGATGGTCATAAGATGGTTGAAAGATCTTATCAACAACACTATTATTTCCAAGGGCCTTTTAATATCATGGATCTTAAATCCGACGGAGGTTATAAAGATAATACAATAAAAGATCTAACATTCACACGTTACCAAAATACTGGTGGTAGAAGACTTTCTGATGGGGGTCAAGGCTTTACCAAATATGGAAATACTGCGGTAATCACGAATCCAGCGTATCAGCAAAGAAGAATTTTTGGTTCGGGGGATACATTTTATGATCCTAATTCAGGTGTAACAGGTGGAAGAAATCAACCATGGGAAGTATTTAAACATAACCAAGATGAGGCAGATTTAAATCTACTTACAAAAAATAAACAAGGAAGCTACCCTGGATTGTCTTATTATTTAGGAGTCGATGTTCATAGAGATAGTATAGATTATGCCATGCACATGCATGTCAAGATTAAACTTAGAGATAATGTAACTCCTGAAGAAGTAGCTACATACGGACGTGTTTATGCGGCTTCAGTAACCAAGGCAAGTAATACTAACCAGTCTTATATTGTGGGGGCAATGGGTACTCGTTTACAAAATGAGCCAGAGGCAAAATTATATCCTATTATCGGTAAAGAAGTCACAAAAGAAGTTGGAGCTCCTATTGAAAATGTAGAAAATCCAGTAGGAAGTGGTTTTGTAACGCGTGATAATGGGACTAAAGACTTCCCTGGCGGAATGTCTTGGGAGTGGCTAAACGGGCAACCAAATACTAATACAGCAGGAGTATTCAAGCCTCAAGCAAAAGCTACCTACAGCGATAATTCTTCAAATACTGCTACTGCTACATTAATCGTTAAACCTAAAAAACCTACAATCACAACGAGTGTGGTGAACAAAAAAGGCTTAACAGGTCAACAAATTACTGTAAATGTAGGAAGTGGAGTTAAAGATAATTCTATAGTGAAGTTGTATGAAGGAGATAGAGTTATTGGGAGAGGAACCACACATGGTGAAACGGGTACTGTTATTGTTCAGGGAGCTTTGTCTGGTAATCCTATTACAGCAGAGACACTCGTAAATAATGGTGGGGAAGTGACTTCTGTTCGAAGTGACGCTGTAAGACCAACAGAAGCACCAGATACACAAGCTCCAACATTAACTGTTTCAAAAGATCAAACAGTAGTAGAAGGTGAAACTGTAACATTCACAGTAACAGCAAAAGATGACAAACATGTTAATCTTATTGTTGATGATTTTACAAAAAAATATGGTAGTAGATTGGTTAATTCACAAGTTACTACAAATTACGAAAAAGATACAGCTACTGAAAAAATATTAACTATTAATATTAAAACAACAGCACAAGACGTTGGCAAGCCTAATACAATTACTTTCAATGCTACGGATAATGCTAATCACAGCGCGGAACCTGTAACCTTTACTTTCAATGTAACACCACGTGATAACCAAAAACCTGAAGCAACCTTAAATGGTGTTCGTTTAACAGAAAATGCCAATACACCAATCTTTACAGTTTATCGTGGAGCTACATTTAACCCAGAACTAAAAGTATGGGATAACTCAGGAGTAATCTCTAAAGTAACAACAGGAAATCTCCCATATGGAATAACAGCATCTACATTTACATCTCAAACAGGTAAAACTGAAAAAACACCATACACAACACGTTTATCTTCAGGAACAGTGGTGGATACACAAACACTAGGTGAACACATAGGAACGCTTCACGTAGAAGGAAGTAGTTCTTCAGATAGCCGTGATTTCAAATTCAAGTACCGCGTAGTTGATATTGAAACAAAAAATGTTGATGAAAACAGTATAGCAAAAGTATCAGTTGCTTCAACATTAAATAAAGCTAATAGTTCTAAAAATATTGATGCGCATAACTATCTGAAAGTAGTAGATAGTCAAGATAAAGCAGACCGTGGTAACAATTATTTACCACAAGGAATGACGTGGACATGGAAAGACAGAGACGGCAATCAGCTAGACCGAGGAACAACACTTGACAATTCAGGTAAATATACTCGAACTGCAACAGCAATCTTCCCAGCAGAGAGCCCAGACGGGAAGTTTAGTACAAATCCTAATAGCACGCGTAGAGAAGTATTTGCACCAGCAGAAATCAAGCGTCAAGTAATTCTAGCAGTAACACCAACAGCACCTATCGTAGAAGGTAAAGAGAATGGTAGTGTAACAATTACCCCACCAACACGCCCTGATAGTACTAATAAACAAGATATCGATACAATTAATCTTACTTATGTACCAACAGGTAAAACAAGTCCAGAAACTGTAATAGTTACAAAATCAGGAAATACTTGGACAGCAACAGTAAATGGTAAAGCAACGGATAAAATATCAGTATCACCTGAAGGTGTTGTAACAATTTCTGATGCTGAAGTTGCAGATAAAACAGAAGTAACTGCAAAGGTTTCTAAGAACATTGATAATGTAGTTCTTGAGAGTCCTGTAGCAAAAGCAGTGGCAAAAGATGCAATAAAACCTGAAGCAACCTTAAATGGTGTTCGTTTAACAGAAAATGCCAATACACCAATCTTTACAGTTTATCGTGGAGCTACATTTAACCCAGAACTAAAAGTATGGGATAACTCAGGAGTAATCTCTAAAGTAACAACAGGAAATCTCCCATATGGAATAACAGCATCTACATTTACATCTCAAACAGGTAAAACTGAAAAAACACCATACACAACACGTTTATCTTCAGGAACAGTGGTGGATACACAAACACTAGGTGAACACATAGGAACGCTTCACGTAGAAGGAAGTAGTTCTTCAGATAGCCGTGATTTCAAATTCAAGTACCGCGTAGTTGATATTGAAACAAAAAATGTTGATGAAAACAGTATAGCAAAAAGTATCAGTTGCTTCAACATTAAATAAAGCTAATAGTTCTAAAAAAATATTGATGCGCATAACTATCTGAAAGTAGTAGATAGTCAAGATAAAAGCAGACCGTGGTAACAATTATTTACCACAAGGAATGACGTGGACATGGAAAAGACAGAGACGGCAATCAGCTAGACCGAGGAACAACACTTGACAATTCAGGTAAATATACTCGAACTGCAACAGCAATCTTCCCAGCAGAGAGCCCAGACGGGAAGTTTAGTACAAATCCTAATAGCACGCGTAGAGAAGTATTTGCACCAGCAGAAATCAAGCGTCAAGTAATTCTAGCAGTAACACCAACAGCACCTATCGTAGAAGGTAAAGAGAATGGTAGTGTAACAATTACCCCACCAACACGCCCTGATAGTACTAATAAACAAGATATCGATACAATTAATCTTACTTATGTACCAACAGGTAAAACAAGTCCAGAAACTGTAATAGTTACAAAATCAGGAAATACTTGGACAGCAACAGTAAATGGTAAAGCAACGGATAAAATATCAGTATCACCTGAAGGTGTTGTAACAATTTCTGATGCTGAAGTTGCAGATAAAACAGAAGTAACTGCAAAAGTTTCTAAGAACATTGATGGTGTACTTACTCTTGAGAGTCCAGTAGCTATAGGAACAGCAAATGGACCTTTGGCAGCTGAGGTTACAAACCCAGCACCAGTTCCGGAAAAAGCACAAATTACACCAGTTACAGTTGTGACACCTAACAAACCAGGTTCAAGCATTACAGTAGATGGCAAAATAAATGGTTTAACAGTAGATGAAGAAGGTAAACTTAAAGGAACACCAGAGGTAAATGATTGGAAACCAAAAGAAGAAGAACATAAAATTACGATTCCAGTTAAAGTTAAACATGGTGACGAGATAGTTACCAAGGATGTTCCAGTTACAATTCAACGCGATACAGATGGAGACGCTATTCCAGATGTCAAGGATCCAGACGATGACAATGATGGCATTCCAGACGAGGAAGAAATCAAAAATGGAACAGATCCAAAAGTTCCTACGACTCAAACTCCAACTATTGGAATTACTCGCAAAGAAAATGGTGATGCAATTGTTACACCAACAAAACCAGGTGGAGGAACATATCCACGAGGAACAACTGTAACGATTCCAGGAAATGATAATACTCCAATTGAAGTTACAATTGGAAATGACGGTTCAGGAACAGTTCCAAATGATAAACTTCCAAAAACTGATAAACCAGGAACAGGAACAGTAACAGAACCGAATAAAGCACCATCTAAACCTGTAGAGGTAACAACACCAGCTCGTAAGAAACCAACAGTAGCATTGGACCAAGATCCAGATACTGGTGAAGTTACAGTGACACCGAAGAAACCAGATGGAACATTATATCCAGAAAATACGAAGGTAGAGATTCCAGGTAAAGATAAGGATCATCCGATTACAATTACAATTGGAAAAGACGGAAAAGGTAAAGTACCAAATAGTGAGTTACCAGAAGGAAAAGTTCCAGGCACAAGTAAGATTACAGTCCCAGGAAAACCAGCTGTAGAAGTTCCTAATGTAACGACTCCATCTAAACTTATCCCAACAGTAGCATTGGACCAAGATCCAGATACTGGTGAAGTTACAGTGACACCGAAGAAACCAGATGGAACATTATATCCAGAAAAATACGAAGGTAGAGATTCCAGGTAAAGATAAGGATCATCCGATTACAATTACAATTGGAAAAAGACGGAAAAGGTAAAGTACCAAATAGTGAGTTACCAGAAGGAAAAAGTTCCAGGCACAAGTAAGATTACAGTCCCAGGAAAACCAGCTGTAGAAGTTCCTAATGTAACGACTCCATCTAAAACTTATCCCAACAGTAGCATTGGACCAAGATCCAGATACTGGTGAAGTTACAGTGACACCGAAGAAACCAGATGGAACATTATATCCAGAAAATACGAAGGTAGAGATTCCAGGTAAAGATAAGGATCATCCGATTACAATTACAATTGGAAAAGACGGAAAAGGTAAAGTACCAAATAGTGAGTTACCAGAAGGAAAAGTTCCAGGCACAAGTAAGATTACAGTCCCAGGAAAACCAGCTGTAGAAGTTCCTAATGTAACGACTCCATCTAAACTTATCCCAACAGTAGCATTGGACCAAGATCCAGATACTGGTGAAGTTACAGTGACACCGAAGAAACCAGATGGAACATTATATCCAGAAAATACGAAGGTAGAGATTCCAGGTAAAGATAAGGATCATCCGATTACAATTACAATTGGAAAAGACGGAAAAGGTAAAGTACCAAATAGTGAGTTACCAGAAGGAAAAGTTCCAGGCACAAGTAAGATTACAGTCCCAGGAAAACCAGCTGTAGAAGTTCCTAATGTAACGACTCCATCTAAACTTATCCCAACAGTAGCATTGGACCAAGATCCAGATACTGGTGAAGTTACAGTGACACCGAAGAAACCAGATGGAACATTATATCCAGAAAATACGAAGGTAGAGATTCCAGGTAAAGATAAGGATCATCCGATTACAATTACAATTGGAAAAGACGGAAAAGGTAAAGTACCAAATAGTGAGTTACCAGAAGGAAAAGTTCCAGGCACAAGTAAGATTACAGTCCCAGGAAAACCAGCTGTAGAAGTTCCTAATGTAACGACTCCATCTAAACTTATCCCAACAGTAGCATTGGACCAAGATCCAGATACTGGTGAAGTTACAGTGACACCGAAGAAACCAGATGGAACATTATATCCAGAAAAATACGAAGGTAGAGATTCCAGGTAAAGATAAGGATCATCCGATTACAATTACAATTGGAAAAAGACGGAAAAGGTAAAAGTACCAAATAGTAAGTTACCAGAAGGAAAAGTTCCAGGCACAAGTAAGATTACAGTCCCAGGAAAAACCAGCTGTAGAAGTTCCTAATGTAACGACTCCATCTAAACTTATCCCAACAGTAGCATTGGACCAAGATCCAGATACTGGTGAAGTTACAGTGACACCGAAGAAACCAGATGGAACATTATATCCAGAAAATACGAAGGTAGAGATTCCAGGTAAAGATAAGGATCATCCGATTACAATTACAATTGGAAAAGACGGAAAAGGTAAAGTACCAAATAGTGAGTTACCAGAAGGAAAAGTTCCAGGCACAAGTAAGATTACAGTCCCAGGAAAACCAGCTGTAGAAGTTCCTAATGTAACGACTCCATCTAAACTTATCCCAACAGTAGCATTGGACCAAGATCCAGATACTGGTGAAGTTACAGTGACACCGAAGAAACCAGATGGAACATTATATCCAGAAAAATACGAAGGTAGAGATTCCAGGTAAAGATAAGGATCATCCGATTACAATTACAATTGGAAAAAGACGGAAAAAGGTAAAAGTACCAAATAGTGAGTTACCAGAAGGAAAAGTTCCAGGCACAAGTAAGATTACAGTCCCAGGAAAAACCAGCTGTAGAAGTTCCTAATGTAACGACTCCATCTAAACTTATCCCAACAGTAGCATTGGACCAAGATCCAGATACTGGTGAAGTTACAGTGACACCGAAGAAACCAGATGGAACATTATATCCAGAAAAATACGAAGGTAGAGATTCCAGGTAAAGATAAGGATCATCCGATTACAATTACAATTGGAAAAGACGGAAAAAGGTAAAGTACCAAATAGTGAGTTACCAGAAGGAAAAAGTTCCAGGCACAAGTAAGATTACAGTCCCAGGAAAACCAGCTGTAGAAGTTCCTAATGTAACGACTCCATCTAAACTTATCCCAACAGTAGCATTGGACCAAGATCCAGATACTGGTGAAGTTACAGTGACACCGAAGAAACCAGATGGAACATTATATCCAGAAAATACGAAGGTAGAGATTCCAGGTAAAGATAAGGATCATCCGATTACAATTACAATTGGAAAAGACGGAAAAGGTAAAGTACCAAATAGTGAGTTACCAGAAGGAAAAGTTCCAGGCACAAGTAAGATTACAGTCCCAGGAAAACCAGCTGTAGAAGTTCCTAATGTAACGACTCCATCTAAACTTATCCCAACAGTAGCATTGGACCAAGATCCAGATACTGGTGAAGTTACAGTGACACCGAAGAAACCAGATGGAACATTATATCCAGAAAATACGAAGGTAGAGATTCCAGGTAAAGATAAGGATCATCCGATTACAATTACAATTGGAAAAGACGGAAAAGGTAAAGTACCAAATAGTGAGTTACCAGAAGGAAAAGTTCCAGGCACAAGTAAGATTACAGTCCCAGGAAAACCAGCTGTAGAAGTTCCAGTAGAAACACCAGGTAAGATAATACCGGGTGCTCCAACAACAGAACAACCAGTTGCGATTGAAATTAATCAAAAACCAAATGGTGATGCAGTCGTAACGCCTAAGAAAGAAGATGGAAAACCATACCCACCAGGAACTAAGGTAGAAATTCCAGGTGAAGATAAAGGCGGTAACCCAATTACAATCACCGTTATGATTGGAGACAATGGTTCAGGTGAAGTACCAAATGACAATCTTCCTAAGAAAGCTGTCCCAGGTACAGGAACAGTAACAGAACCTAAGAAGAACCCATCACAACCAGTTCCAGTAACAACACCAGCTCATAAGAAACCAAAACTAGAGTTGGAACAAGATCCTAAGACAGGTGATGTAACAGTAACACCTAAGAAACCAGATGGCTCAACATTCCCACCAAAAACTAAGGTAGAAATCCCAGGTGAAAATGGTCCAATCACTGTTGAAATCGGTCAAGATGGTAAAGGTAAAGTACCAAATGATAAACTTCCTAAGAAAGCTGTCCCAGGAACAGGTAAGATTACAGAACCAGGTAAACCAACGGAAGAAGTTCCAGTAGAAACACCGGCTCATAAGACACCAACATTAGATGTTGAACAAGATCCTAAGACTGGAGACGTAACAGTAACACCTAAGAAACCAGATGGATCACCATTCCCACGAGGAACTAAGGTAGAAATCCCAGGTAAAGATAAGGATCACCCAATCACTGTTACCATCGGTGAAGAAGGTAAAGGTAAAGTACCAAATAGTGAATTACCAGAAGGTAAAGTTCCAGGTAAAGGTAAGATTACAGAACCAGGTAAACCAACAGAAGAAGTTCCAGTAGAAACACCGGCTCATAAGACACCAACATTAGATGTTGAACAAGATCCTAAGACTGGAGACGTAACAGTAACACCTAAGAAACCAGATGGATCACCATTCCCACGAGGAACTAAGGTAGAAATCCCAGGTGAAGAAGGTCCAATCACTGTTGAAATCGGTCAAGATGGTAAAGGTAAAGTACCAAATAACAACCTTCCTAAGAAAGATGTTCCAGGTACAGCTAAGATTACGGAACCAGGAAAACCAGCTGTGGAAGTTCCTAATGTAACAACTCCAGCTCATAAGACACCAACACTAGATGTTGAACAAGATCCTAAGACAGGTGATGTAACGATAACACCTAAGAAACCAGATGGATCACCATTCCCATCAGGAACTAAGGTAGAAATCCCAGGTAAAGATAAGGATCACCCAATCACTGTTACAATCGATGAAGAAGGTAAAGGTAAAGTACCAAATAGTGAATTACCAGAAGGTAAAGTTCCAGGTAAAGGTAAGATTACAGAACCAGGTAAACCAACAGAAGAAGTTCCAGTAGAAACACCGGCTCATAAGACACCAACATTAGATGTTGAACAAGATCCTAAGACAGGTGATGTAATAGTAACACCTAAGAAACCAGATGGATCACCATTCCCACGAGGAACTAAGGTAGAAATTCCAGGTGAAGAAGGTCCAATCACTGTTGAAATCGGTCAAGATGGTAAAGGTAAAGTACCAAATAACAAACTTCCTAAGAAAGATGTTCCAGGTACAGCTAAGATTACGGAACCAGGAAAACCAGCTGTGGAAGTTCCTAATGTAACAACTCCAGCTCATAAGACACCAACACTAGATGTTGAACAAGATCCTAAGACAGGTGATGTAATAGTAACACCTAAGAAACCAGATGGATCACCATTCCCACGAGGAACTAAGGTAGAAATTCCAGGTGAAGAAGGTCCAATCACTGTTGAAATCGGTCAAGATGGTAAAGGTAAAGTACCAAATAACAAACTTCCTAAGAAAGATGTTCCAGGTACAGCTAAGATTACGGAACCAGGAAAACCAGCTGTGGAAGTTCCTAATGTAACAACTCCAGCTCATAAGACACCAACACTAGATGTTGAACAAGATCCTAAGACAGGTGATGTAATAGTAACACCTAAGAAACCAGATGGATCACCATTCCCACCAGGAACTAAGGTAGAAATTCCAGGTGAAAATGGTCCAATCACTGTTGAAATCGGTCAAGATGGTAAAGGTAAAGTACCAAATGACAACCTTCCTAAGAAAGAAGTTCCAGGAACAGCTAAGATTACGGAACCAGGAAAACCAGCTGTGGAAGTTCCTAATGTAACAACTCCAGCTCATAAGACACCAACACTAGATGTTGAACAAGATCCTAAGACAGGTGATGTAATAGTAACACCTAAGAAACCAGATGGATCACCATTCCCACCAGGAACTAAGGTAGAAATTCCAGGTGAAAATGGTCCAATCACTGTTGAAATCGGTCAAGATGGTAAAGGTAAAGTACCAAATGACAACCTTCCTAAGAAAGAAGTTCCAGGAACAGCTAAGATTACAGAGCCAGGTAAACCAGCTGTGGAAGTTCCTAATGTAACAACACCAGGCAAATTCACACCAGAAACACCAGTAACAGAAAAACCAGGTGAGATTGGAATTACTCAACAACCAAATGGAAATGCGATTGTAACACCTAAGAAACCAGATGGCTCAACATACCCACCAGGAACTAAGGTAGAAATTCCAGGAGAAAATGGAACTACAATCACAGTAACAATTGGTGATAACGGTTCAGGTGAAGTACCAAATGATAAACTTCCAAAAGGAAATGTCCCAGGAAAAGGAACAGTAACCGAACCGAACAAGAAACCATCACAACCAGTGGATGTAACAACACCAGCTCGTAAGACACCAACAGTAGAGTTGGAACAAGATCCTAAGACAGGTGATGTAATAGTAACACCTAAGAAACCAGATGGAACACCATACGAATCAGGAACTAAGGTAGAAATCCCAGGTAAAGATAAAGATCATCCAATCACTGTTACAATCGGTGAAGACGGAAAAGGTAAAGTACCAAACAGTGAATTACCAGACGGTAAAGTTCCAGGAACAGCTAAGATTACAGAACCAGGTAGACCAACGGAAGAAGTTCCAGTTGAAACACCAGCTCATAAGACACCAACACTAGATGTTGAACAAAATCCTAAGACAGGAGAGGTTACAGTAACACCGAAGAGACCAGATGGAACACCATACCCACCAGGAACTAAGGTAGAAATCCCAGGTGAAAATGGTCCAATCACTGTTGAAATCGGTCAAGATGGTAAAGGTAAAGTACCAAATGGCAAACTTCCTAAGAAAGATGTCCCAGGTACAGGTAAGATTACAGAACCAGGTCAACCAGCAGTGGAAGTTCCTAATGTAACCACACCAGCTCATAAGACACCAACACTAGATGTAGAACGTGATCCTAAGACAGGTGATGTAACAGTAACACCGAAGAGACCAGATGGCTCAACATTCCCACCAGGAACTACGGTAGAAATCCCAGGTAAAGATGGTAAGCCAATCACAGTCACAATCGGTGAAGACGGTAAAGGTAAAGTACCAAACAGTGATCTACCAGACGTAGCAACACCAGGTACAGGTAAGATTACTGAACCAGGTCAACCAACAGTTGAAGTTCCTAATGTAACAACACCAGGTAAATTCACACCAGAAACACCAGTAACTGAACAACCAGGTAAGATTGAAATTACTCAACAACCAAATGGAAATGCGATTGTAACACCGAAGAAACCAGATGGAACAACATACTCACCAGGAACTAAGGTAGAAATTCCAGGAGAAAATGGAACTACAATCACAGTAACAATTGGTGATAACGGTTCAGGTGAAGTACCAAATGATAAACTTCCAAAAGGAAATGTCCCAGGAAAAGGAACAGTAATCGAACCGAACAAGAAACCATCACAACCAGTGGATGTAACAACGCCAGCTCGTAAGACACCAACACTAGATGTAGAACGTGATCCTAAGACAGGTGATGTAACAGTAACACCGAAGAGACCAGATGGAACACCATACCCACCAGGAACTACGGTAGAAATTCCAGGTGAAAATGGTCCAATCACTGTTGAAATCGGTCAAGATGGTAAAGGTAAAGTACCAAATAACAAACTTCCTAAGAAAGATGTTCCAGGTACAGGTAAGATTACAGAGCCGGGTCAACCAGCTGTTGAAGTTCCTAATGTGACAACTCCAGGTAAGTTTACACCAGAAACACCAGTAACTGAACAACCAGGTAAAATCGAAATTACTCAACAACCAAATGGAAATGCGATTGTAACGCCTAAGAAACCAGATGGAACAACTTACCCATCAGGTAGCAAGGTAGAAATTCCAGGAGAAGATGGAACAACAATCACAGTAACAATTGGTGACAATGGTTCGGGTGAAGCACCAAATGACAAACTTCCTAAGAAAGATGTCCCAGGTACAGGAACAGTAACAGAACCGAACAAGAAACCATCACAACCAGTAGATGTAACCACACCAGCTCGTAAGACACCAATACTGGATGTTGAACAAGATCCTAAGACAGGTGATGTAACAGTAACACCGAAGAGACCAGATGGCTCACCATTCCCATCAGGAACTACGGTAGAAATCCCAGGTGAAAATGGTCCAATCACTGTTGAAATCGCTCAAGATGGTAAAGGTAAAGTACCAAATAACAACCTTCCTAAGAAAGATGTCCCAGGTACAGGTAAGATTACAGAGCCAGGTCAACCAGCTGTTGAAGTTCCTAATGTGACAACTCCAGGTAAGTTTACACCAGAAACACCAGTAACTGAACAACCAGGTAAAATCGAAATTACTCAACAACCAAATGGAAATGCAATTGTAACGCCTAAGAAACCAGATGGAACAACTTACCCATCAGGTAGCAAGGTAGAAATTCCAGGAGAAGATGGAACAACAATCACAGTAACAATTGGTGACAATGGTTCAGGTGAAGTACCAAATGACAAACTTCCTAAGAAAGATGTCCCAGGTACAGGAACAGTAACAGAACCGAACAAGAAACCATCACAACCAGTAGATGTAACCACACCAGCTCGTAAGACACCAACACTAGATGTTGAACAAGATCCTAAGACAGGTGACGTTACAGTAACACCTAAGAAACCAGATGGCTCAACATATCCACCAGGAACTAAGGTAGAAATCCCAGGTAAAGATGGTAACCCAATCACTGTTACAATCGGTGAAGACGGTAAAGGTAAAGTACCAAACAGTGATCTACCAGACGGTAAAGTACCAGGAACAGCTAATATTACAGAACCAGGTCAACCAGCTGTGGAAGTTCCTGATGTAACAACACCAGGTAAAGTCACACCATCTACACCAACTCCTAATACAGATCAGGTAGATACTAAGACTACTGTTGATAATGGAGCTAAGTCAAATGATTCTCAAAATGTATTGCCAAATACAGGAACAGAATCAAATGCTGCTCTTGCATCTCTAGGACTTCTTGGACTATTGAGTGGATTTGGACTTGTAGCTCGTAAGAAAAAAGAAGACTAAAAATTTAGTCAGATGAACATTCATTCTTTTGTGTTTTAACAACGAACTAGATTGATTCTGATAGTTGTGTTATCCATAAAATACAAAGAATGATTAGATAAAGAAAGCGAACAATGCTAGGATTTTGTTAAACGGAATTCTAAGTATTGTTCGCTTTTTGTGGTATAATAATTACTATGCAGAAAAAACCAACGTCAGCCTATGTGCACATCCCATTTTGTACCCAGATTTGTTATTATTGTGACTTTTCAAAGGTTTTCATCAAAAATCAGCCGGTAGATAGCTATTTGGAGCATCTGCTGGAAGAGTTTCGTTCTTATGACATTCAAAAGTTACGAACCCTTTACATCGGTGGTGGGACACCGACAGCCTTATCGGCTCCGCAACTGGAGGTATTGCTGAAGGGATTGACTGAAAACTTGGACTTGTCTGTCTTGGAGGAGTTGACCATTGAAGCCAATCCAGGAGACTTGGATGCGGATAAGATTGCGGTTTTGAAAAACTCAGCTGTCAATCGTGTTTCACTAGGTGTGCAAACTTTTGATAACAAAATGTTGAAAAAGATTGGGCGCAGTCATTTGGAGAAGGATATTTATGAAAATATCGACCGTCTAAAACTGGCTGGTTTTGACAACATCTCCATTGATTTGATTTATGCGCTACCTGGTCAGACCATGGAGCAGGTCAAGGAAAATGTAGCTAAGGCCATTGGACTGGATATTCCCCATATGAGTTTGTATAGTTTGATTTTAGAAAACCATACGGTCTTTATGAACCGTATGCGACGTGGGAAATTGCCTCTGCCTAAGGAGGAACTGGAAGCAGAGATGTTTGAGTACATCATCACTGAGCTGGAGAGAGCGGGCTTTGAGCATTATGAGATTTCCAATTTCTCAAAGCCTGGTTTTGAAAGTCGTCACAATCTCATGTACTGGGACAATGCTGAATACTATGGCATCGGTGCTGGGGCATCTGGTTATGTTAATGGAGTGCGCTATAAGAATCATGGTCCGATTCGTCATTATCTGAGTGCAGTTGAGGAAGGCAATGTTCGCATCACAGAAGAGAACCTGAGTCAAAAGAGCAAATGGAAGAAGAAATGTTCTTGGGACTCCGCAAGAAATCAGGGGTCTCGATGGCGCGATTTGAGGAAAAATTTGGCCGGTCTTTTGATGGACTATATGGCGAAATCGTCAGAGACTTGGTTCAAAAAGGTCTCATGCAAATAGAGGGTGACCGAGTTCGCATGACAAAGAGAGGTCTCTTTTTAGGAGACACCGTAGCAGAACGATTTATTTTGGAGTAGGATCATGGGCTTAACTTATCAAATGAAAATGAAAATTCCTTTTGATATGGCTGATATGAACGGTCATATTAAACTTCCAGATGTGGTTTTGCTATCCCTACAAGTTTCAGGGATGCAGTCTATTGAACTAGGAGTCGGTGATAAGACTATTTTAGAAAACTATAATTTAGTCTGGATCATCTCAGGCTATGATATTGAAGTGATTCGTTTACCTCGTTTTGGAGAAGAAATTACCATCGAAACAGAAGCTTTGAGCTACAATCGACTTTTTTGCTACCGTCGCTTTACCATTTATGATGAAGCGGGGCAGGAGCTCATTCACATGATGGCGACCTTTGTTCTCATGGACCGAGACAGTCGAAAAGTTCATGCTGTTGAACCTGAGATTTTGGCTCCTTACCAATCTGAGTTTTCCAAAAAATTGCTTCGAGGACCTAAATATCAAAGTTTGGAAAATCCAATCAGCAAGGATTACCATGTTCGTTTTTACGATTTGGATATGAATGGTCATGTCAATAACAGTAAATACTTGGACTGGATTTTTGAGGTCATGGGAGCGGAATTTTTGACCCAATATATTCCCAAGAAAATCAACCTCAAGTATGTCAAGGAAGTTCGACCAGGTGGGGTGATTACATCGGCTGTTGAACGGACTGGACTGGAAAGCAAGCATGAGATTACAAGCGACGGTGTTACCAATGCACAGGCTATTATTACTTGGCAAGAAATGAAGAAGGATTAGGGAGAGATAGATGAAATATAAAGGCTATTTAATTGATCTAGACGGAACTATTTATAAGGGGAAAGATAGAATTCCAGCAGGAGAGGCTTTTGTTCATGAATTGCAAAAGCGGGATATCCCCTATCTCTTTGTGACCAACAATACAACTCGCACTCCAGAGAGTGTTCAAGAAATGTTGGCTCAGAATTTTAATATTGATACTCCTCTATCGACTGTTTACACAGCGACTTTGGCGACTATCGACTATATGAACGACTTGGGACTGGAAAAGACCGTCTATGTCATCGGAGAAGCAGGTCTCAAGGAAGCCATCAAGGCGGCTGGTTATGTGGAAGACAAGGAAAATCCTGCCTATGTGGTAGTAGGCCTGGACTGGCAAGTTGATTATGAAAAATTTGCGACAGCAACTCTTGCCATTCAAAAGGGTGCTCATTTTATCGGAACCAATCCTGACCTCAACATTCCGACAGAACGCGGTCTTTGCCAGGTGCTGGTTCACTGATTACCCTGCTTGAAGTAGCAACAAGAGTGAAGCCTGTTTATATTGGGAAACCAAATGCCATCATTATGGACAAGGCAGTTGAGCACTTAGGTTTGCAACGTGAAGAGTTGATTATGGTTGGGGACAATTATCTGACTGATATCCGGGCTGGGATTGACAATGGCATTCCAACACTCTTGGTGACGACAGGTTTTACCAAGGCAGAAGAAGTAGCAGACCTGCCAATCGCACCGACTCATGTGGTTTCTAGCCTTGCGGAGTGGAACTTTGATGAAAACTAGACTGACCTTTTGGGGCTCTGTGCTCTTTCTCCTCTCCCTTTCAATCCTTTTGACCATCTATCTGGCTTGGATTTTTTATCCGCTGGAAATTCAGTGGCTAAACTTAACGAATCGAGTCTATCTAAAACCAGAAACCATTCAATACAATTTTCATATTTTGATGAATTATCTGACCAATCCATTTAGTCAGGTCCTAGAGATGCCAGATTTTCGTTCGTCATCTGCTGGGCTACACCATTTTGCAGTGGTCAAGAACCTCTTTCACCTGGTTCAGCTAGTAGCTCTAGTGACACTGCCAAGTTTTTACGTCTTTGTCAAAGGGATTGTGAAAAAGGGCTTTTTATCTTTATTCAGTAAGGGGCTTTTGACTCTAGTAGTCTTGCCTGTGTTGATTGGTCTTGGGGGAGTGTTGATTGGTTTTGACCAATTCTTTACCCTTTTCCATCAAATTCTCTTTGTGAGAGATGATACCTGGCTTTTTGACCCAGCCAAGGATCCTGTTATTCTGATTTTGCCAGAGACTTTCTTCCTGCATGCCTTCCTCCTCTTTTTTGCCCTATATGAAAGCTTCTTTGGCTATCTTTATCTGAAAAGTCGTAGGAAGTGAAAGAAAGATGTTTTTAATTTGTATATATAAAATTGTATATCATTTGAAACCATCGTTAATAGTGAATTAACCAAATCCAATTGTATCAATCGTTCGCGAACAGCCTATTTTTCTTGAAAAATAGGCTTTTTATAAAAAATCGCTAGTCAAGCGCTTTATTTTTGTGTATAATAGAAATAGCAAAGTATAGATAAGAAGAGAAAAGCATGATTACACTATTTCTATCACCGAGCTGTACATCATGTCGTAAGGCTAAGGCCTGGTTAGAAAAACATAAGGTTCCCTTTGTGGAACACAATATTATGACCAGTCCTTTAACAAGAAAAGAATTGCAACACATCCTTTCCTTGACCGAAAATGGTACTGATGACATCATTTCAACTCGTTCAAAAATTTTTCAAAAATTGAATATTGATGTAGAGAGTATTTCGGTATCGGAATTGCTTCATTTGATTGAGCAGTATCCTAGTCTTTTGCGTCGTCCCATCATTATTGATGCCAAACGCATGCAAATCGGTTTTAATGAAGATGAGATTCGTGCTTTTCTCCCTCGTAGTTACCGTAAGCAAGAACTAAAAGAAGCAAGAATGAGAGCTGGTATTAGTTAATGAACAAACAGTATAGTTACCCACTAGATTTGTCGTGGAGCACTGAAGAACTTGCTTCAGTGCTTTCTTTTTTTAATGATGTTGAAGCTGTCTATGAAGGCAAGGTAGAGGCTAAAAAGTTACTGGATTCCTATAAGGGATTCAAGTCTGTCGTGCCAAGCAAGAGCGAAGAAAAACGTTTGGGACGAGAATTTGAAACGGTCAGTGGCTATTCGCTTTACCGAGCAGTACAGGCTGCCAAGGAAAAAGGGGAAGGAAAGATTTCTCTTGGAAAGTAAGTTTGAATTTGCCAAAGAGCTAATTAAGAAAGCAGGCCAGTACATCCTTGACCACATGCAGGAAGACTTGTGTGTTGAGATCAAGTCCTCTCCAACAGATTTGGTGACCAGACTGGACAAGGAAGTTCAGGAGCTCTTGGTTGGTGATATTTTATCCCGTTATCCTGAGGATAAGATTTGTGCTGAAGAGGGCTGTTTGCGAGCTTCAGTTCAAGAGGGCAAGGTTTGGATCATTGATCCCATTGATGGTACCAATAACTTTGTAGCCCAGCAGGAAGATTTTGCTGTCATGATGGCTTATTTTGAAAATGGTCAGGGACAGTTTGGACTGATTTATGATGTGGTCAAAGGGGATTGTTACCACGGTGGTGGGGAATTTCCGGTTTGCCGAAACGATAAGCCCCTAGCTCCCTTTAAAGCCAAACCACTTGGAGATTTTCTCATTGCGGGAAATAGTGGCATGCTGGAAACCAACGAATGGGGGCTGGCTGATTTGAGTCGAGCGGTTCTTGGTGTTCGTGTCTATGGAAGTGCGGCCATTAGCTTTGCCAAGATTTTGTCAGGGCGTTTGTTGACCTATGTCACCTATCTGCAGCCATGGGATTATGCTGCGGCTAGTATTTTAGGGGAAAGTCTGGGCTATCGGGTTGTGACCCTATCTGGTGAGGCTCCTGATTTTCAAACCAGACAGCCGGTCATGATGGTCCCTCTTGAGATGCAGGAAGAAATTCAGTCCTATATTTACGAAAGGAAAAGAACTTAAATGCAATTTCCAGAAGGATTTGTTGAAAAATATGAAGAGATACTAGGAGATGAGGCAAGAGATTTTCTTGCCTCTTTTGAGGAGGAAGCGGTTTCGGCCTTTCGGGTCAATCCTTTAAAAGAAGCGCAACTTTCCTTTTCTGATGCCATTCCTCAAACCCCTTGGGGACATTATGGGAAGGTATCAGGGAAATCGCCTGAGCATACTACTGGTTTGGTTTATTCGCAAGAACCCGCTGCTCAGATGGTGGCTCAGGTAGCCCAGCCCAGTCCTGGAATGAAGGTATTGGACTTGGCTGCTGCACCGGGAGGTAAATCAACTCAGCTGGCAGCCTATCTAGCAGGGGAGGGTCTTCTTGTTTCTAATGAAATTTCAAGCAAACGGGCTAAGATTTTAGTAGAAAACATGGAGCGCTTTGGAGCGACAAATGTTGTGGTGACCAATGAATCTGCTGACCGCTTGGCCAAGGTTTTTAAAGGCTATTTTGACCTCATTGTCCTTGATGCTCCTTGCTCAGGGGAAGGGATGTTCCGTAAGCAACCAGATGCTATGGACTATTGGAGCTTAGATTATCCGAGTCAATGCGCCAGTCTTCAAAGAGAAATTCTGGAAGATGCAGTGACCATGCTGGCAGAAGGTGGTCGTTTGGTTTATTCGACCTGTACCTGGGCACCCGAGGAAAACGAAGAGATTGTCAATTGGTTACTTGAAGAGTATGATTTTGAGTTGTTGCCAGTAGAGCATATCAATGGAATGGTAGCTGGAATTGACCTGCCAGAAACGGCTCGGATGTATCCTCATCATTTTAAGGGAGAGGGTCAGTTTGTCGCACATTTACAATTTAAAGGTGAAAATCCAGTACCGAAATATAAGGCAAGTAAGAGCAATCTCAGTCGAGAACAAGTTGCCTTGTGGCAGGAATTTGCCAAAAAACACTTGAAGGTCAATCTAAGAGGAATCTTGCAGACTTTTGGGGATCAACTCTATCTCTTGCCAGAACTATTACCAGATTTAGGGAAGCTAAAGATCGCTCGCAATGGGCTGCATCTAGGGACCTTTAAGAAGAAACGCTTTGAGCCTAGTTTTGCTCTTGGTCTAGCCTTGAAACCGAGTCAGGTCAAGCAGTCCGTTGAAATTGATCAAGAGGCGTTTGTAAAGTATGCGGCTGGAGAAACTGTTCAGCTGGCGGAAAGTCTTCCAAATGGTTGGTACCAAGTTTTGGTTCAAGGCAATGGTTTGGGCTTTGCTAAGGTGACTGGAAATGTTTTGAAAAATTATTTTCCAAAAGGCCTCAGATTCAAGTGAAAATGCTAGTCAAAGTAGCTTGTCTATGTTATAGTGGAAGTATGGATTTTTTTCAAATTGTCTTTCATTTTAAGTCAAAATTGGTGGAGATGATAACTGAGTAAATTTCAAGTAAAACCAAGCTCAGAACTTCAGTTGGTTCCCAATTTTCAAAAGAAAAACATAAATAAATAGTTGAAAAAATTCACAGCATTCACCATTATTTTCAAGGAGAAAAACAGTGAAAAAAAGGAAAAAACTCGCTCTATCCCTTGCGGCTCTTTTGCTGGCAGGTTCTTTGGCGGGATGTGCTAGCTGGATTGATCGTGGAGAATCCATGACAGCTGTTGGCTCAACGGCTCTTCAGCCCTTGGTCGAAGCAGCAGCAGATGAATTCGGCTCTCTGCACGTTGGAAAAACAGTCAACGTCCAAGGTGGAGGATCTGGTACAGGTTTGTCTCAGGTTCAGTCTGGAGCCGTTGATGTAGGAAATTCAGACGTATTTGCCGAGGAAAAAGACGGTATCAACGCTTCTGCTCTAGTGGACCACAAGGTTGCTGTTGCAGGCTTGGCGGTGATTGTGAACAAGGAAGTTGACGTTGAAAAATCTGACAACTGAACAACTCCGTAGCATCTTCACAGGTCAAGTGACCAACTGGAAAGAGGTTGGGGGAAAGACCTAGCCATTTCTATTATCAACCGTGCGGCAAGTTCTGGTTCGCGTGCAACCTTTGATAGTGTTGTCATGGATGGCCAATCTGCCGTGCAGAGTCAAGAACAGGATTCAAATGGGATGGTCAAAAACATTGTTTCTCAGACACCAGGAGCCATTTCTTACCTAGCCTTTGCCTATGTGGATGACTCAGTTAAACGCATGAAATTGAACGGCTATGAGCCGATTGCAGAAAATGTTACAACCAATAACTGGCCTCTGTGGTCTTATGAACACATGTATACCCTAGGTCAGCCCAATGAATTGGTGGCAGAATTTCTCAACTTTGTCCTCTCAGATGAAGCGCAAAGCGGAATCGTTAAGGGAATGGGCTATATTTCTGTCAAGGAAATGAAGGTTGAAAAAGATGCTGTAGGAACGGTAACAGCACTAGAAGGGAGTCAATAATGAATCAAGAAGAATTAGCTAAAAAATTACTTTCTCCCTCAAAGAACTCTCGTCTAGAGAAACTAGGAAAAGGCTTGACTTTTGCCTGTCTGTCTTTGATTGTCATCATTGTGGCTATGATTTTGATTTTCGTAGCTCAAAAAGGTTTGTCGACCTTCTTTGTCAATGGAGTCAATATCTTTGATTTCCTCTTTGGCCAAACTTGGAATCCTTCAGGTAAACAATTTGGTGCCCTTCCTATGATTTTGGGTTCCTTTATTGTCACAATCTTGTCAGCTCTTATCGCAACTCCTTTTGCCATTGGTGCGGCAGTCTTTATGACCGAAGTCTCACCAAAAGGTGCTAGAATCTTGCAACCAGCCATTGAATTGCTAGTCGGGATTCCTTCAGTCGTCTATGGTTTTATCGGTTTGCAGGTCGTGGTTCCCTTTGTCCGCAGTGTCTTTGGTGGAACTGGTTTTGGGATTTTGTCAGGTATTTTCGTTCTCTTTGTCATGATTTTACCGACGGTAACCTTTATGACAACCGATAGCTTGCGTGCGGTGCCTCGTCACTACCGTGAAGCTAGTTTGGCTATGGGGGCCACTCGTTGGCAAACCATTTGGCGCGTGACCTTGAAGGCGGCGCGTTCAGGGATTTTCACAGCGGTGGTCTTTGGGATGGCGCGTGCCTTTGGTGAGGCCTTGGCCATTCAGATGGTGGTCGGAAACTCAGCCGTTGTCCCAACTTCATTGACAACACCTGCTGCGACCTTGACCTCTGTTTTGACCATGGGTATCGGAAATACCGTTATGGGAACAGTTGACAATAACGTTCTTTGGTCACTGGCCTTAGTCTTGCTCTTGATGAGTTTGGCCTTCAACAGTGTGATTAAATTGATTACGAAAGAAAGAGGAAAGAAAAACTATGCACGCTAAGAAATTAGATAAACTTGCAACAGCTGTCCTCTACTCGATTGCAGGGATTATTGTAGCCATTTTGGCATCCTTGATTCTTTATATCTTGGTTCGTGGTTTGCCTCACATCTCTTGGTCTTTCTTGACTGGCAAATCATCTTCTTACCAAGCAGGTGGAGGGATTGGAATTCAGCTCTATAATTCCTTCTTCCTTCTGGTTATTACCTTGATTATCTCTGTTCCCTTGTCTATGGGAGCTGGGATTTTCCTAGCTGAATATGCCAAAAAAGGTCTGTGACCAATTTTGTCAGAACCTGTATTGAAATCTTGTCTTCATTGCCATCAGTGGTTGTAGGTCTCTTTGGTTACTTGATCTTTGTAGTTCAGTTTGAGTATGGATTTTCAATCATTTCAGGTGCCTTGGCCTTGACGGTCTTTAACCTGCCTCAGATGACTCGTAATGTTGAAGACAGTTTGAAACACGTTCACCATACGCAACGTGAGGCTGGTCTGGCCCTTGGGATTTCTCGTTGGGAGACTGTGGTCCATGTGGTCATTCCAGAAGCCCTACCAGGTATTGTAACGGGGGTTGTCTTGGCCTCTGGCCGTATCTTTGGTGAGGCGGCTGCTCTCATTTATACAGCAGGACAATCCGCTCCAGCCCTTGACTGGTCTAACTGGAATATTCTCAGTGTGACTAGCCCAATCTCTATCTTCCGTCAAGCAGAAACCTTGGCTGTCCACATCTGGAAGGTCAATAGTGAAGGAACCATTCCAGATGGAACTATCGTATCAGCAGGTTCTGCAGCCGTGCTCCTTATCTTTATCCTCATCTTTAACTTTGGAGCCCGTAAACTCGGAAGCTATCTACATAAGAAATTAACCGCTGCCTAAAGGAGAAGCCATGTCAAAATATAATTGGGATGAAAAGCATATCATCACCTTTCCTGAAGAGAAAGTGGCCCTCTCTACTAAGGATTTACATGTTTACTACGGTAAAAATGAATCCATCAAGGGCATCGATATGCAATTTGAAAAAAATAAAATTACTGCCTTAATTGGCCCTTCTGGTTCAGGGAAATCAACCTACCTTCGCAGTCTCAACCGTATGAATGATACCATTGATATTGCCAAGGTAACAGGTCAAATCCTCTACCAAGGGATTGATGTCAACCGTCCAGAAATCAACGTTTATGAAATGCGTAAGCACATCGGAATGGTCTTCCAACGCCCAAATCCTTTGCCAAGTCTATCTATCGCAATATCACTTTTGCCCATGAACGTGCAGGGGTTAAGGACAAGCAAGTCTTGGATGAAATTGTAGAAACCTCTCTTCGTCAAGCTGCCCTTTGGGACCAGGTCAAAGACGATTTGCACAAGTCAGCCTTGACTCTATCTGGTGGTCAGCAGCAACGTCTTTGTATCGCGCGTGCTATCTCTGTTAAACCAGATATCCTCTTGATGGATGAGCCGGCATCAGCCTTAGACCCAATTGCGACAGCCCAGCTGGAAGAAACCATGTTGGAATTGAAGAAGGACTTTACCATCATCATCGTGACCCACAGCATGCAGCAGGCTGCGCGTGCTAGTGACTACACAGGATTTTTCTACTTGGGCGACTTGATTGAGTACGATAAAACCTCTAATATTTTCCAAAATGCCAAACTACAGTCAACCAATGACTACGTAACAGGACACTTTGGATAGAAAGGAAACAGTATGACAGAAGCGATTTTACAGGTATCAGACCTGTCCGTTTACTATAATCAAAAAAAGGCCTTGAATAGTGTTTCCCCTCTCTTTCCAACCTAAGGAAATTACAGCCTTGATAGGTCCATCTGGATCAGGGAAATCAACCCTCCTCAAGGCTATCAACCGCATGGGGGATCTCAATCCAGAGGTGACTACAACTGGTTCGGTGGTTTACAACGGCCACAACATCTACAGTCCGCGTACAGATACAGTGGAATTGCGGAAGGAAATCGGTATGGTCTTTCAACAACCAAACCCCTTCCCTATGTCTATCTACGAAAATGTTGTTTATGGGCTTCGTATCAATGGAGTGAAGGACAAGCAGGTGCTGGATGAAGCAGTAGAAAAAGCCTTGCAACGAGCTTCTATCTGGGATGAGGTCAAGGACCGCCTGCATGATTCGGCTATCGGGCTTTCAGGTGGACAACAGCAACGTGTCTGCGTTGCCCGTGTCTTGGCAACCAGTCCTAAAATCATTCTCTTGGATGAACCGACTTCAGCCTTGGACCCTATCTCTGCTGGGAAGATTGAGGAAACCTTGTATGGTCTAAAAGATAAATACACCATGCTCTTGGTTACGCGTTCTATGCAACAAGCTTCTCGAATCTCTGACAAGACAGGATTTTTCCTTGATGGAGATTTGATTGAGTTTAACGATACCAAGAAGATGTTCCTCAACCCACAACACAAGGAAACAGAAGATTATATTTCAGGAAAATTTGGATAAGGAGATAAATGATGTTACGTTCTCAATTTGAAGAAGATTTAGAGAAATTGCACAACCAGTTCTATGCTATGGGACAAGAAGTGCTATCCCAAATCAATCGGACAGTGCGTGCCTTTGTTACGCATGACCGTGATTTGGCCAAAGAAGTCATCGAAGACGATGCAGAAGTAAACGAATACGAAGTGAAATTGGAGAAGAAATCATTTGAAATGATTGCCCTTCAACAACCCGTTTCTCAGGACTTACGTACAGTTCTAACCGTCTTGAAGGCTGTATCTGACTTGGAACGTATGGGTGACCATGCCGTTTCCATTGCCAAGGCGGCAATTCGTATGAAAGGGGAGCAACGCATCCCGGCTGTTGAAGAAGAAATCAAGAGAATGGGGCGCGATGTCAAGAACTTCGTCGAAGCAGCCCTTGAACTCTATCTGAATGGTTCAGTAGACAAGGCTTATGAAGTAGCAACCATGGATGAAAAAATCAACCATTACTTTGATAGCATTCGTGATTTGGCTACAGAAGAAATCAAGAAATCCTGATGCCATTGTTACAGGTCGTGATTATTTCCAAGTGATTGCCTTCTTGGAACGTATTGGAGACTATGCTAAAAATATCTGTGAATGGGTTGTTTACTTTGAAACAGGTAAGATTGTCGAACTATAAAACAGGTTCATTCTGTATAAAAAGGAGCTTGAAATCAACTGATAGCTCCTTTTCTTGAATGAAAAAAATATTTTTAAGATAAAAATTCAAAAAACACTTGACAAGTAACTTGGATAGCGTTATAATTATACAAAAATTAACAGAGAGGTTGTTTATTTATGAAATCAAAAAAATGGATATTTGTTTTATGTAGTTTTTCTTGCAAGTTTCTTCTTAGTAGCTTGCCAGTCGGGTTCTAATGGTTCTCAGTCAGCTGTTGAGGCCATTAAGCAAAAGGGGAAATTGGTAGTAGCGACCAGTCCTGACTATGCACCTTTTGAATTCCAATCCTTAGTTGACGGGAAAAATCAGGTTGTCGGTGCGGATATTGACATGGCACAAGCTATCGCTGACGAACTTGGGGTGAAGTTAGAAATTTCAAGCATGAGTTTTGACAATGTTTTGACTAGTCTTCAAACTGGTAAGGTTGACCTAGCAGTTGCGGGAATTAGCGCTACTGACGAGAGAAAAGAAGTCTTTGATTTTTCAATCCCTTACTATGAGAACAAGATTAGTTTCTTGGTTCGTAAGTCTGATGTAGAAAAATACAAGGATTTAACTAGCCTTGAAAGTGCTAATATTGCAGCCCAAAAAGGGACTGTTCCAGAATCTATGGTCAAGGAACAATTGCCAAAAGCTCAATTAACTTCCCTAACCAATATGGGTGAAGCAGTCAATGAATTGCAGGCTGGAAAAGTTGATGCTGTTCACATGGATGAGCCTGTTGCCCTTAGCTATGCTGCTAAAAATGCAGACCTAGCTGTCGCAACTGTCAGCTTGAAGATGAAGGACGGCGAAGCCAATGCGGTTGCCCTTAGAAAAAATAGTGCTGATTTGAAAGAAGTGGTGGACAAGGTCATTCAAAAACTCAAGGATGAAGGAACTTACCAAAGCTATCTTGAAAAAGCGGCAAGCCTAACAGAAGTTGAAGAATAAGAAAAAGCAGAGTTGGAGATCATTCCAATTCTGCTTTTAAATAGTTTAAAACCTTTTCTAGATTTTCTAAGGATACTTTGGCAAATTGATAAGGACAGGCATCCAAGTAAGCCTCTTCAAAGAAATCCAAGCCCAGTTGACTGTGTTTGAGACTGGCGATTTTAGGGTACTGTCTGAGATCAAGCAATAAACCATCATGTAGAGGGAAATGAGGAAGGGGACAAGGAGTGTTAGCTAGTCTTTCCTCGATTTGTTTTTGGTAGTCTTCCTGATTGGATAAGCGAGCCAGACGGTTTTTCTCAAACAGTTGACTGTCAATATAGAGTGACAGGGCCTTTTGCATGATGAGGTTGCTATCGTAGTCTAGGATATTTTTGTAGGCCACAAAGGCTTCTTTGATAGCATTTGGAAGGATGAGTGCTGTTATCCGCAGGGCTGGAAAGAGGCTGGTTGAGAAGGACTTGATATAAATGACGCGCTCCTCTGTATCTAGATAGTGGAAGGTCTGGCCCTTCTTGGAGTCCAAATCCCCCAGATAGTCGTCCTCTACAATATAAACACCATACTTAGCTGCTAAGTCAAGAATAGCCCGTTTGTCCTGCTCTGAATAGGAATGCCCCAGAGGATAGTGAAAACGAGGAATGGTATAGAAAAACTTAATTTTTCCAGTCTTGAAGTGGCCTTCCAGCTCTTCCAAGTCAATCCCATCAATGCCTCGTTCAATCGTTTGATAGTCCAGACCTTGAGCAATCAAGAGGCGATTCATCCGATGGTAGGTCGGCTGTTCCACCAAGATTTCCTTGGCTTGACTAGGAAAGGAAATTTGAGAGAGGATGAAAAGGGCTTGTTGGGTTCCAGAAGTCAGTACCAGTTGATCAGCCTTGCAGTAGAGAGCTTGGTCAAAGAGGAGTTTGTGAATGGACTGTCTTAGGTCTTCTAAACCTTCTTGGTTGTCATAGTAGTTGAAGAGGTAGTTTTCCCGGCCAATCAAGGTTTCATTGACACAGAGTCGGAAATCGTCATAGGCACTGGCATGTTCATCAGTGACTTCGATTTCTAGATCCTGGTGTTGCCCTTGTTCTAGAACATAGTAGCCACTCTGGGGCTTGGCATAGAGGTATTGTTCGTGCCGTAATTCCAACAGGGCTCGTTGGACAGTGTCCTTGCTACAGTGAAAGTCAAGGCTCAGTTGACGGATAGAAGGCAGGCGGCTACCCGTCGGAAATCGTCCAGACTCGATACTATTTTTCAGATAGGAAACGACCTCTTGGTACTTGCTTTGTTTCTTCATTCCAGACCTCCCTTGATTTTGTTACATTGTACCCTTTTTTTTTTCCTTCTTGGCAATGTCTAGGGTGTTTCTCTCGTTCACATATAAAGCTAAATGTGGTATACTTAGGAGTAACATTTATAGAATAACAGACAAGAAAGTGAATGGATAAGAACGTGCAGGAACCAGTGAAATTATTTCAATACAATACCCTTGGAGCCTTGATGGCTGGCCTTTATGGTGGTACTATGACAGTGGGAGAATTGCTAGAGCATGGTGACCTTGGTTTGGGAACCTTGGATTCCATTGATGGGGAATTGATTGTCTTGGATGGCAAGGCTTATCAGGCTAAGGGATCAGGAGAGCAACCGGAAATTGTAGAAGTGTCACCAGATGCCCTTATTCCTTACGCAGCAGTAGTACCGCATCAGGCAGAAGTCATTTTCCGCCAGCGCTTTGAGATGACAGACAAGGAATTGGAAGAACGAATCGAGTCTTATTATGATGGGGAAAATCTTTTCCGCTCTATCAAGATTCGTGGGGAATTTTCGCATATGCATGTGCGCATGATTCCCAAGTCGACACCAGATACCAAGTTTGCTGATGTCGCGACCCATCAACCGGAATATAGTCGTGACAATGTGGCAGGAACCATTGTTGGTTTCTGGACGCCAGAGATTTTTCATGGTGTCAGTGTGGCAGGCTATCATCTACACTTCATCTCAGATGACTTGACCTTCGGTGGGCATGTTATGGACTTTGTCATCAAGGAAGGAATTATCGAGGTGGGAGCAGTTGACCAATTGGACCAACGTTTCCCAGTACAAGACCGTCAATACTTGTTTGCTAAGTTCAATGTTGACGAGATGAAAAAAGATATTGAAAAGGCAGAATAGGAGAAGAAAATGACCATTCATATTATCATTACCATGGTGCTGTTGCTGGCTTTCTTGATAGGGAGCGTTTTGTATGCCAAAAAGAAATACCAGATTAATCTAGCTGTCTTGGGCTTGGGGGCTGTAGCATTCTTTGTCTCTTCACAGATTTTGGAAAAACTGGTGCATATCTTGGTTTTGCATCCTCAAAAAGACGGTAGTATTGCCCTCTTGCAAGACCATCCGCTTGTCTATATCATCTATGGCCTAGCCATGGCAGCATTTTTTGAGGAAACAGCTCGTCTTGTTTTCTTCAAATGGTTGGAGAAAAAGAGAAGTTTGGAAAAGGCAGATGCCTTGGCTTATGGATTGGGGCATGGTGGCTTGGAGTTGATTTTCCTAGGTCTTACTAGTTTGATTAATCTCTACATCGTTCTCTCAGCAGTTCAAACTCAGAATCCACAGGTCATGCAATTGCTGTCTGAAAAATATGTTGAAAAACTATTCAGTCTCTATCAGTCTGGCAGATTTATTTGCTTGGTTTTTGAGAGAATCTTGGCCCTAGGTTTCCAATTACTCTTGACTGTTTGGGTTTACCAAGCTGTTCACCAGAAGAAATGGATTTATCTCCTAGCGGCCTATGGACTACATGCCTTCTTTGACCTGGCACCATCTCTTGTCCAAGTTGGCTGGTTAACCAATCCAGTCTTGGTGGAAGTTGTCCTAGCAATAGAGCTCGTTCTGGTTGCCTATGGAACAAAGGCTATCTTTTGCAAAAAATCATAAGGAAAGGGGGAAACCTCTTTTTCTTATGCAAAATCCAAACAAGGTCTTTTTAGGGTCGTCAAATGGTCTTAAAAATGGTATAATGGAATGAATTTTGTAAAAGGAAGAGTGACATGTCTGTAAGAGAAAAAATGCTTGAAATCTTAGAAGGAATTGATATCCGTTTTAAGGAACCCTTGCATAGCTATAGTTATACAAAAGTAGGTGGAGAGGCCGATTATTTGGTCTTTCCACGAAATCGTTTTGAGTTGGCGCGCGTTGTTAAATTTGCCAATCAAGAAAATATTCCTTGGATGGTCCTTGGAAATGCTAGCAACATCATCGTTCGTGATGGTGGGATTCGTGGATTTGTCATCTTGTGTGACAAGCTCAATAATGTTTCCGTTGATGGCTATACCATCGAAGCTGAAGCAGGGGCTAACTTGATTGAAACAACTCGCATTGCCCTCCGTCATAGTTTGACTGGCTTTGAGTTTGCTTGTGGCATTCCAGGAAGCGTTGGCGGTGCTGTCTTTATGAATGCGGGTGCCTATGGTGGCGAGATTGCTCACATCTTGCAGTCTTGTAAGGTCTTGACTAAGGATGGAGAAATCGAGACCCTGTCTGTCAAGGATTTGGCTTTTGGTTACCGCCATTCAGCCATTCAGGAGTCTGGTGCAGTTGTCTTGTCAGCTAAATTTGCCCTTGCTCCAGGAACCCATCAGGTTATCAAGCAAGAAATGGACCGCTTGACGCACCTACGTGAACTCAAGCAACCTTTGGAATATCCATCTTGTGGTTCGGTATTTAAGCGTCCAGTAGGGCATTTTGCAGGTCAATTAATTTCAGAAGCTGGCTTGAAAGGCTATCGTATCGGTGGTGTTGAAGTGTCTGAAAAGCACGCAGGATTTATGATCAATGTTGCTGATGGAACGGCTAAAGACTACGAGGACTTGATTGAGTCTGTTATCGAAAAAGTCAAGGAACACTCTGGCGTTACTCTTGAGAGAGAAGTTCGTATCTTGGGTGAAAGCAAGTAGGAAGCTGTAGTTGAAAAGCTGCTGCTATGTCATGGAAAGGGGGTGAAAGCCTATCGTTAGTGCAGAAGAATGTAGGCAGTTCAATCTCCTACGCGAGGTAGTAGCGGCCTGACAGAGCCCTGATCTGTTAATCTATGAAAAAGAAGGAATAAATGACAATTGAAAAAACCAATTATTGAATTCAAAAACGTCTCTAAAGTTTTTGAAGACAGCAACACCAAGGTTCTCAAAGATATCAACTTTGAGTTGGAAGAAGGGAAGTTCTATACTCTTCTAGGCGCGTCTGGTTCAGGGAAATCAACTATCCTTAACATCATTGCAGGTTTGCTGGATGCGACGACAGGAGATATTTTGCTGGATGGTGTCCGTATCAACGACATCCCAACCAACAAGCGTGACGTCCATACGGTCTTCCAATCCTATGCCTTGTTTCCACATATGAATGTGTTTGAAAATGTTGCCTTTCCACTCCGCTTGCGTAAGATTGACAAGAAAGAAATCGAGCAGCGTGTAGCGGAAGTTCTCAAAATGGTTCAGTTGGAAGGTTACGAGAAGCGTTCTATCCGTAAACTCTCTGGAGGACAACGTCAGCGTGTGGCTATTGCCCGCGCTATCATCAACCAACCCCGTGTGGTTTTGTTGGACGAGCCTCTGTCAGCGCTGGACTTGAAATTGCGAACAGACATGCAGTACGAACTGCGTGAACTGCAACAACGATTGGGCATTACCTTTGTCTTTGTCACTCACGATCAGGAAGAAGCTTTGGCTATGAGTGACTGGATTTTTGTCATGAATGATGGCGAGATTGTCCAGTCTGGAACACCAGTAGATATCTACGATGAGCCGATTAACCACTTTGTTGCCACCTTTATTGGTGAGTCAAATATCTTGCCAGGAACCATGATTGAGGACTACTTGGTTGAGTTTAACGGCAAACGCTTCGAAGCGGTCGATGGAGGGATGAAGCCAAATGAACCTGTTGAGGTTGTTATTCGTCCAGAGGACTTGCGGATTACCCTTCCTGAAGAAGGCAAGCTCCAAGTTAAGGTCGATACCCAGCTCTTCCGTGGGGTTCACTATGAAATTATCGCCTATGATGAACTTGGAAATGAATGGATGATCCACTCAACCCGTAAGGCGATCGTGGGTGAGGAAATCGGTCTGGACTTTGAACCAGAAGACATCCATATCATGCGTCTCAACGAAACCGAGGAAGAGTTCGATGCTCGTATCGAAGAATACGTGGAAATTGAAGAGCAAGAAGCAGGTCTGATCAATGCAATCGAGGAGGAAAGAGATGAAGAAAACAAGCTCTAAACTCTTTGTAGTGCCCTACATGCTCTGGATTGCCCTCTTTGTGCTCGCACCCTTGGTCCTGATTTTCGGTCAATCCTTTTTCAACATTGAAGGCCAGTTTAGCTTAGAAAACTATAAATCTTACTTTGCGTCACAAAACTTGACCTACCTAAAAATGAGTTTCAACTCTGTACTCTATGCAGGAATTGTGACCTTTGTGACCTTGCTTATCAGCTATCCAACAGCCCTCTTTTTGACCCGTCTCAAGCACCGTCAACTCTGGCTCATGCTGATTATCCTGCCGACATGGATCAATTTGCTCCTCAAAGCCTATGCCTTTATCGGGATTTGGTCAGAATGGCTCTATTAACCAATTCTTGGAATTTATCGGAATTGGTTCACAGCAGTTACTCTTTACCGATTTCTCCTTTATCTTTGTCGCAAGCTACATCGAGCTTCCCTTTATGATATTGCCAATCTTTAATGTCTTGGATGATATGGACAACAATCTCATCAATGCCAGCTATGACCTCGGTGCGACCAAGTGGGAAACCTTCCGTCATGTCATCTTCCCTCTGTCTATGAATGGTGTGCGAAGTGGGGTTCAGTCTGTCTTTATCCCAAGCTTGAGTCTCTTCATGCTGACTCGTTTGATTGGTGGGAACCGCGTTATCACACTAGGTACAGCCATTGAGCAGAACTTCCTGACCAATGACAACTACGGTATGGGTTCAACCATCGGTGTGATTCTCATCCTGACCATGTTCGTCACCATGTGGGTGACCAAGGAAAGGAGAGAACGATGAAAAAATTTGCCAACCTTTATCTGGGACTGGTCTTTCTTGTCCTCTACCTGCCAATCTTTTACTTGATTGGTTATGCCTTTAATGCAGGCAACGACATGAATAGCTTTACAGGCTTTAGCTTGAGCCATTTTAAAACTATGTTTAGCGATGGCCGCCTCATGTTGATTGTGACTCAGACCTTTTTCATGGCCTTCTTGTCAGCCTTGATTGCGACCATTATCGGGACTTTCGGTGCTATTTACATTTCTCAGTCTCGTAAGAAATACCAAGAAGCCTTTCTTTCACTTAATAATATCCTCATGGTTGCGCCTGACGTTATGATTGGTGCCAGCTTCTTGATTCTTTTTACTCAACTCAAGTTTTCACTTGGCTTTTTGACAGTTCTTTCTAGTCACGTGGCCTTCTCGATTCCTATTGTGGTCTTGATGGTCTTGCCTCGACTCAAGGAAATGAACGGCGACATGATTCATGCGGCCTATGACTTGGGAGCCAGTCAATTTCAGATGTTCAAGGAAATCATGCTTCCTTACCTGACACCGTCTATCATTGCAGGTTATTTCATGGCCTTCACCTATTCGCTAGATGACTTTGCCGTGACCTTCTTCGTAACGGGAAATGGCTTTTCAACCCTGTCCGTCGAGATTTACTCTCGTGCTCGCAAGGGAATTTCACTAGAAATCAATGCCCTGTCTGCCCTTGTCTTTCTCTTTAGTATTATCCTAGTGGTTGGATATTACTTTATCTCACGTGAGAAGGAGGAGCAAGCATGAAAAAACTCTATTCATTTCTAGCAGGAATTGTAGCCATTATCCTTGTCTTATGGGGAATTGCGACGCATTTAGACAGTAAAATCAATAGCAGAGATAGTCAAAAATTGGTTATCTACAACTGGGGAGACTATATTGATCCAGAACTCTTGGAGCAATTCACAGAAGAAACAGGGATCCAAGTCCAGTATGAGACCTTTGACTCTAATGAAGCTATGTACACTAAGATTAAGCAGGGTGGAACGACATATGATATTGCCATTCCTAGTGAATACATGATCAACAAGATGAAGGACGAAGACCTCTTGGTACCGCTTGACTATTCAAAACTGCAAGGTCTTGAAAATATCGGACCAGAGTTCCTCAACCAGTCCTTTGACCCAGGCAATAAATTCTCTATCCCTTACTTCTGGGGAACCTTGGGAATTGTCTACAATGAAACCATGGTTGATGAAGCGCCTGAGCATTGGGATGACCTTTGGAAGCCAGAGTATAAGAACTCTATCATGCTCTTTGATGGGGCGCGTGAGGTGCTGGGACTGGGGCTCAACTCCCTCGGCTACAGCCTTAACTCAAAGGATCCTCAGCAGTTGGAAGAGACAGTAGACAAGCTCTACAAGCTCACTCCAAATATCAAGGCCATCGTTGCTGACGAGATGAAGGGCTACATGATTCAGAATAACGCTGCTATCGGTGTGACCTTCTCGGGTGAAGCCAGCCAAATGCTAGAAAAAAATGAAAATCTACGCTATGTGGTTCCGACAGAAGCCAGCAACTTATGGTTTGACAATATGGTCATTCCCAAAACAGTCAAAAACCAAGATGCAGCCTATGCCTTTATCAATTTTATGTTGAAGCCTGAAAATGCTCTCAAAAATGCAGAGTATGTTGGCTATTCAACACCAAACCTACCAGCTAAGGAATTGCTCCCAGAGGAGAAAAAAGAAGACAAGGCCTTCTATCCAGATGCTGAAACCATGAAACACCTAGAAGTTTATGAGAAATTTGACCATAAATGGACAGGGAAATATAGCGACCTCTTCCTACAGTTTAAAATGTATCGGAAGTAGGAGCTAAACGGAAGAAAAACGAATCAGTTAGAGCTGGTTCGTTGTAAAATCAAACAACGCATAATATCAGGTGTTGAAAAAAACTTGATATTATGCGTTTTATAGCAGATTGAAGTTAGAATAGCACACCTTGGTTTCTAAAAATATTGTTAAAAAAATTAGTTTGAATTTCTCAACTAATTTGTTCAGATATTCCTTCATTCTGCTATAAAAAAATCAAACGCTTCCTTCTCACGATAGTAAAGGGAATATGTAATAAAAATTTAATAATTCTGAAATTTAAGGATATATAGTTTGAAATTCTTGATAAAAACAAGTTACCGTAAGTAAGTAAGTAAGTAAGTAAGTAAGTAAGCAAGTAAGTAAGTTTTTTTGTCCCGATTATGATATAATGAATACACTAGTATGAACTGTGCAAGTAGGAGAAGTGATACTTTTCTCTCATTTCACAAACATTTCATATTTGAAATTTATAATAAGATATAGCTTTCCAGTTTTTACTATACTTTGATATTCAAATATGTTATGCTATGATTATCAAAGTAAATAAAAGGGGTTACGAATATGACGCCGGAAGAAATGTACTTGACAGAGCGATTGGATGTACAGATAGCTCATTTTTTAAAGAAAAGTATTCAACATCGTAGGCGCTATAAGGTGTTAAAAATAACAGAAATCGTGGCAGGTTTTCTCATAGCAGTTTTCTGTGCTATTCCTATGCCAGGTGATCGCTACCGTTTGATTTCGGTTGCTTTGTCCAGTTTAGGCTTGCTGTGTGAAGGGATTCTCAATTTGTATAATGCAAAGGAACACTGGATTTCTTACCAAAAGACTGCGCAACTCCTGGAGAGAGAAAAATTCCTTTATCAATGCCAAACGGAGAAATATGCAGGAAAAACCAAGGCTTTTGCCCTATTTGTCAAGACATGCGAAAGTCTTATCTCAGAGGAAATCAACCAGTGGGAAAGTATCCAGTCAAAAGAAGTGGCAGCTAGTGCAGATGCTCCAGGGGAAAAAAGAGTAGGAGGTGGAGGAAATGTTTCAATCTAGCTACTTATTGCCCTTGCTCTGGTTGAAAAAAGAAGCCAATAAAGAAGAGATGAGTGCGACCCAGTGCCAGATATTTTTCTTTTATTATCAAATGTTTGAACTCTTATTTGCTAGAGAAAGCGACTTGAGAGACTTATGTCTGGGAAGGCAAGGTTTTTATTTCTCGCAGTTAGAGAAAGATTTGCTTTCTGGAGTTTCCCACTTTCTAAAAAACTTGGAGGGAAAAGGGACTCTCAAGGCTAATCAAGAAGTATCAGCTCGCAAAGCTCTTTTTTTCTAGCCTTGACAACTAGCCAGTCAGATTGGCAGGAGTTAGCTCCTGTTTTTGATTTTTATCAGACTATTGGGAGACTTGAACATCCTTCTCTCTTGAGTTCTCAGGACAGACAAGATCTGATGTGGATTTACCAGTCAGCTTTGGAGAAGGATTATAGTGTCAAGGTAATTGGCGACAAGCATTTTGTATTGAAGAGACAAGATGCTACTAAATTGACAGCGCGCCAAACTCAAACTTTGGAAATTCTGAGCCAATCAGAAGACTTGGTCAATCCTGTCTATGTTACATTAGGAGAAAAGGGGGTGCTCTTGCTTGATTAAGAGAGGAGATGTTGTAGCTCTTTATTTGCCTTTTCCGACTATTAGTAGCGATTTGGCTGTGAAGAATCATATGTATATCTGTATTGACAACAGCACGACTAAAAACAAAGAGTTGGTTAAAAATCAGACCTTCAAACCAGCTCTCTTGACCAGACGTTTGGTCAAGAACTTTATGATAGAAGAGCCGGATCTAGCTCGTAATCCTTTTACAAGACCAACCTTGATTGACTTAGATAAGGTATTTATGTTGGATAATACGGTCATTCCGACTTCTTATCTAGCCAGACGGCGACGCAATGTCTCAGAAGAATTATACGAGGAAATTTTGGATCACTTAGTCCAACCACGGCTGATTTCGCTGAACAAGTCTGAGTTTATGCAACTCAATCCAGGAACTTATTAGGAGGTAGAAGATGACAAATAAAGCAGTAAATGACTTTATACTAGCTATGGATTACGATAAAAAGAAACTCTTGACCCATCAGGGAGAAAGTATTGAAAATCGTTTCATCAAAGAGGGGAATCAGCTACCCGATGAGTTTGTTGTTATCGAAAGAAAGAAGCGGAGCTTGTCGACAAATACAAGTGATATTTCTGTAACAGCTACCAACGACAGTCGCCTCTATCCTGGAGCACTTCTCGTAGTGGATGAGACCTTGTTAGAGAATAATCCCACTCTTCTTGCGGTCGATCGTGCTCCGATGACTTATAGTATTGATTTGCCTGGTTTGGCAAGTAGTGATAGCTTTCTCCAAGTGGAAGACCCCAGCAATTCAAGTGTTCGCGGAGCGGTAAACGACTTGTTGGCTAAGTGGCATCAAGATTATGGTCAGGTCAATAATGTCCCAGCTAGAATGCAGTATGAAAAAATCACGGCTCACAGCATGGAACAACTCAAGGTCAAGTTTGGTTCTGACTTTGAAAAGACAGGGAATTCTCTTGATATTGATTTTAACTCTGTCCATTCGGGCGAAAAGCAGATTCAGATTGTTAATTTTAAGCAGATTTATTATACAGTCAGCGTAGATGCTGTTAAAAATCCAGGAGATGTGTTTCAAGATACTGTAACGGTAGAGGATTTGAGGCAGAGAGGAATTTCTGCCGATCGTCCTTTGGTCTATATTTCGAGTGTTGCTTACGGGCGTCAGGTCTATCTCAAGTTGGAAACTACGAGTAAGAGTGATGAAGTAGAGGCTGCTTTTGAAGCTTTGATAAAAGGAGTCAAGGTAGCTCCTCAGACAGAGTGGAAGCAGATTTTGGACAATACAGAAGTGAAGGCAGTTATTTTAGGGGGCGACCCGAGTTCGGGTGCCCGAGTTGTAACAGGCAAGGTGGATATGGTAGAGGACTTGATTCAAGAAGGCAGTCGCTTTACAGCAGATCACCCAGGCTTGCCGATTTCCTATACAACTTCATTTTTACGGGACAATGTAGTTGCGACCTTTCAAAACAGTACAGACTATGTTGAGACTAAGGTGACAGCTTACAGAAACGGAGATTTACTCTTGGATCATAGTGGTGCCTATGTTGCCCAATATTACATTACTTGGGATGAATTATCCTATGATTATCAAGGTAAAGAAGTTTTGACTCCTAAGGCTTGGGATAGAAATGGGCAGGATTTGACGGCTCATTTTACCACTAGTATTCCTTTAAAAGGGAATGTTCGCAATCTCTCTATCAAAATTAGGGAATGTACAGGACTTGCCTGGGAATGGTGGCGTACGGTTTATGAAAAAACCGATTTGCCACTCGTACGTAAGCGGACGATTTCTATTTGGGGAACGACTCTCTATCCTCAGGTAGAAGATAAGGTAGAAAATGACTAGGAGGGAAGAATGTTTGCGACAAAAAGAGTGAATGGCGATTTGTTTTCAGGACTTATCACAGATGTGGATGAGGAAATCATGAATAGCGATCAAAATCGCCTTGATATTGATACTATTGTTATCCACCATAATGGTGGGCTGAGTGATGAGGGGGCTAGAAGTACTTGGTATGTCTCTACAGGTCATGGCACATCTGCTCACTATCAGGTGACTCCTGATAAGATATGGGGGTGTGTTGGTGAAGAGAGCGTCGCTTATCATGCCGGCAACTATGAGGTCAATCAGCGTTCGATTGGTATTGAACACTTAAATAACCGTGGGGAACCTGACTGGACTATTGCAGAGGAAACCTACAGGAACTCAGCACGTTTGATTGCAGATATTTGTAATCGTTATAATTTACCAATCAATCGTGAAACCATCCATCCTCACCAGGAATTTACTGCTACAGATTGTCCTGGTGGAATTGACATTGACCGTTTGATTCAGATGGTATTGGAGTTATCAGGTGATATTGACAATGAAGAGCAAGTAAAACAATTTTCGGAAAGTGACCAAGTTTTTCTTGTTCGTGTAGTAAATGATGATCTCTACCTCCGAACAGGTCCAGGTGTAGATTATCCTGATGACGGATTTTGTCCCCTTGGAACTTTTACTATCATACAGGTAGAGGAGGCAGATGGCTATACTTGGGGCTTGTTGAAGTCGGGTAGGGGTTGGATTGCACTAGACTATACAGAAGAATTCAAATAGAAAAAGGAAGAAATAATGAAACAAAAACATGAAAAAGATCACAAAGAGGAAAAGGTTTTTCGCTATTCAATAAGGAAGTACCACTTTGGTGCTGCCAGCGTTGCCGTTGCGGCGCTGATGTTTTTTGCCAATGGGACAGTACAGGCACAAACACCTGATATTTCCCCAGCGACAGAGAGTGGAACGACTAGAACCAGCGTCCTTGTAAGCGATTCCTCGGGGGCTGAAGAGCTAAATGAAAAAACTCCTGATACGGACCCTAGTCAGCTAGAGCAATCTAGCCAAGGCAATCAAAAGCCTCAAGAGGCATCAGATGAAAACAAGTCTCTGGCAAAAACTAATGAAGAAGGCAAGGGAGAAAAGCAAGCAGAAGAAGCAAGCCGTCCTACTGTGAATAAGTCACTTGCCGAGTCTGCACAAACCAGTCTGCAAGCCCTGCTTGCCAATCTGACACTGGATTCTATGAAAGAACTCCATGCTCGTGTAGATGAAAGTCTAGCAAGAGCTAAAGCTGTTCTTGATAATCCAAACTCCAGTCAAGAGGAGGTTAATGCCCAGGTTCAAGCCATGAAAGCCTTGACTGAGGAAGTCAATAAGGTTTTGGCTGGCAGTTCTTTTACTTTTAACAATAATCAACCGGTAACTCTGCAATCAAAAACATTGCGAATTTTGTTAAAAGAAGTAGATAGATTGGACAAGAGTAAATATACAAAGGATTCGCTTGAAAAATTAGCAGAAAGAGTATCAAAAGCTCAGTATGCTTTGCTAAATGCTAAGACACAAAAAGAAATTGATGAAGCATATGCTAGTGTGATTTCTTTTAAAAATAGCGGGTTGGAGTTAGAAAAGAAAGCAACTGTCAAGCCTAGAGAACTAAATAGACCTATTGAAAAAGTAACAGAGGAGTTATTTTCGGTAAGGAATTCAACATCTAGGGTAAGTGTATCATCTGGTGAAAGTGGATTTCGATCAATTCCTGGTTATAGTTATCAAGTAACAAAAGGAAGTTTAGGTAATCTAACGGCTGGTCAATATCTAAATCGTAATGTGATGGTTAAATTAACTACTCCTTCACGAAATGATCGAAATCAGCAAGTTACGACTTTTCCGAATATTGGTCCTCGTTTAGAATATGCTAATTTAAGAACAGACGGTCAAAAACCATATCCGAGTGACACAGAAGTGAACTATGTTTTTGTAGGGAATATTCCAAATGAAATGGTAGGTGCCTATAACTTGTTGATAACACGTTATAGTGATAAAAAAGTAGTTGTACAAATTCCTATTGTAGTCAAGCCTCAAAAACCGACTGTTACAGTTGATAATATAGATACTGTTGCAGGTAAAACAGCTACTGTGAAAGCAACAGCTCTTAATTCATCTGATTCTAAAGTCACTTTTTACGTGAATAATGCTGAGAAAGCGACTGTTAATGCGGTCAATGGACTCGCAACTTGGACGACAACAGAAAAATTAAATAAGGGTGATATAATAACTGCTAAAAATAGTGCAAAAGCGGATCTACACACCACTGATGCATATGGGAATAGTATAACTGTTTCTAGAGCAGATTCAGAAATAAGTGATGCGGTTTTAATACCTGAAAAAAAATCAGTCGATAAGACAGAACTTACAAACGCCAAAGACGCCTTGAAAGCAGACGTTGAGCAAGTTGCCGATACAGCTGGTAAGACAGAAGCAAGTAAACAAGCCTACGAAACAGCGAAGAACAATGCGAACACAGCGGTAAGCGAAGCTGAAACCGTGATTGCCAACGCGAGCGCAACGGAACAAGACGTAGCGAATGCGAAAGCAAAAGTAGACGCAGCTAAGAGAGAACTTGATACAGCCAAAGCTGGCTTGCAAGATGTCAATAAGACAGAACTTACAAACGCCAAAGACGCCTTGAAAGCAGACGTTGAGCAAGTTGCCGATACAGCTGGTAAGACAGAAGCAAGTAAACAAGCCTACGAAACAGCGAAGAACAATGCGAACACAGCGGTAAGCGAAGCTGAAACCGTGATTGCCAACGCGAGCGCAACGGAACAAGACGTAGCGAATGCGAAAGCAAAAGTAGACGCAGCTAAGAGAGAACTTGATACAGCCAAAGCTGGCTTGCAAGATGTCAATAAGACAGAACTTACAAACGCCAAAGACGCCTTGAAAGCAGACGTTGAGCAAGTTGCCGATACAGCTGGTAAGACAGAAGCAAGTAAACAAGCCTACGAAACAGCGAAGAACAATGCGAACACAGCGGTAAGCGAAGCTGAAACCGTGATTGCCAACGCGAGCGCAACGGAACAAGACGTAGCGAATGCGAAAGCAAAAGTAGACGCAGCTAAGAGAGAACTTGATACAGCCAAAGCTGGCTTGCAAGATGTCAATAAGACAGAACTTACAAACGCCAAAGACGCCTTGAAAGCAGACGTTGAGCAAGTTGCCGATACAGCTGGTAAGACAGAAGCAAGTAAACAAGCCTACGAAACAGCGAAGACAAAAGCGAACACAGCGGTAAGCGAAGCTGAAACCGTGATTGCCAACGCGAGCGCAACGGAACAAGACGTAGCGAATGCGAAAGCAAAAGTAGACGCAGCTAAGAGAGAACTTGATACAGCCAAAGCTGGCTTGCAAGATGTCAATAAGACAGAACTTACAAACGCCAAAGACGCCTTGAAAGCAGACGTTGAGCAAGTTGCCGATACAGCTGGTAAGACAGAAGCAAGTAAACAAGCCTACGAAACAGCGAAGACAAAAAGCGAACACAGCGGTAAGCGAAGCTGAAACCGTGATTGCCAACGCGAGCGCAACGGAACAAGACGTAGCGAATGCGAAAGCAAAAAGTAGACGCAGCTAAGAGAGAACTTGATACAGCCAAAGCTGGCTTGCAAGATGTCAATAAGACAGAACTTACAAACGCCAAAGACGCCTTGAAAGCAGACGTTGAGCAAGTTGCCGATACAGCTGGTAAGACAGAAGCAAGTAAACAAGCCTACGAAACAGCGAAGAACAATGCGAACACAGCGGTAAGCGAAGCTGAAACCGTGATTGCCAACGCGAGCGCAACGGAACAAGACGTAGCGAATGCGAAAGCAAAAGTAGACGCAGCTAAGAGAGAACTTGATACAGCCAAAGCTGGCTTGCAAGATGTCAATAAGACAGAACTTACAAACGCCAAAGACGCCTTGAAAGCAGACGCAAGTGCACGCCAAGTGGCTAAAGAATTGCCAAATACAGGTACAGCAGATTCTACTGTAGCTATGGTAGCAGCAACTGCAAGTGCATTACTTGGTCTTGGTCTTGCAGGATATCGTCGTAAAGAAGAGGAAGAAGCTTAGTTAGGAACTTGTTCGATTAGCATCAAATAATGAATTTGATTTTCAAAACCTAGACAAGCACCTCTCATAAAAAATCTCCTAGTAGTCATTTCTGCTAGGAGATTTTTGTGTACGCTAGGGATATCGTACAGCTGATACTCAAATATAATCGGCTCTTTTGGGTACGATGGGCATGTCGTGCATCTGAGGTGTATAGTTGTTTAGTTTTAAACAAGCACGTTATAATAAAGCTATGGTATATAGTACAGATTTTAAACAAGGAGCATTAAATTACATCAAAGAGGGGCACAGCCATGTCGAGGCAGCTAAAGTTTTTTATGTTGGCGTCAGAACTCTCTTCACTTGGGAAAAGAAAGGCGTGAACAAGGACACTTAGAGCGGAAAAAGCGAGTCGTCAAAAACCGAAAGATTCCTTTGTACTCAATGAAAATCAAAGAGCAAACTAGGAAGCTAGCCGCGGGTAGCTCAAAACACCGTTTTGAGGTTGTGGATAGAACTGACGAAGTCAGCTCAAAACACCGTTTTGAGGTTGCAGATAGAACTGACGAAGTCAGCTCAAAACACTATTTTGAGGTTGTGGATAGAACTGACGAAGTCAGCTCAAAACATTGTTTTGAGGTTGCAGATAGAACTGACGAAGTCAGCTCAAAACACTATTTTGAGGTTGTGGATAGAACTGACGAAGTCAGCTCAAAACACTATTTTGAGGTTGTGGATAGAACTGACGAAGTCAGCTCAAAACACTGTTTTGAGGTTGTGGATAGAACTGACGAAGTCAGTAACATATATACGACAAGGCGACACTGACGTGGTTTGAAGAGATTTTTAGAAGAGTATAACAACTATAGGTTGTCTATCTCTCGTACTCTTAATAAATTTTATACTCCTGTATAATGTAATCATATAGGCTTACCAAAGACTCAGTTCGAGGATAACATTTAGAAAGTTTTTTTCATAATCAAATGCATATTATAAGGTTCTCTTAATATTTGATAATATGCGCTTTTTCTCATTTTAAAGCCTATTACTAACTCTCCAAAGTTGTGAAGGTTCCTAGCACGATTTGCTATCGACAATTTTTATCGGAAGTGGTGATGATTCATAGTTTATATATCCTTATGTTTTTTTATTTGATTTGCTTATTTACTTGCCCAGCCTCTTTTTCAAAAAGTTTCTGGTTGATATTCTCTTCCTCAAAACGGATTTCCAAATAAAAAGCAGATTTTTGATTTTGCTTGACAAATTGTTAAGAATCTAATATAATAAAATTCGTAGAAGAAAACTATCGCTTTTAGCGTAGCCAAAGAATTACTGGTCGGTCTGTTTTGGTCAGTAGTTCGTAGATAGGCTTATTTGGGTTTTATATATTTTCCGCAAGCAGATGAATAAATATATCGTAGGAAGAGGTGTAAATAGCCTCTTTATTTTTTTGAGAAAAGGTACAGTATGTTAAGAAATTTAATTCTTAGTTACAGAACGTTGATGGATACTCAATACAAATTTACTATCACTCAGACTGTTTCCAAACAAACTACAGAAAAATATATTGAGTTAAGCTTCACGGAACCAAATTTTCATCATCTTATAGGTTTGCACAAACTAAAAGGAATAGATAAAGTTAAGTGCTTCAATGGTAATGGGGCTCAGAGGATATATAACAAAAATTTTTGGGAAATCATATCACTTTTTTTATGATTTAGATAAAGATACATCTCAGCATAAGGCTGCATTTTTATCTAGAGCAACTTCTCTGAATTTAATTTATACGATGCTAGAAAATATAAGTGTTAATTTAAAGGGATTGTACTATTTTGACCCCAATAAAATTGGGTCGAAGATTAAAAGCAAAAGTATTTATTGCATTTTCAACATAGAGATAAAGAATTTTTATTTTTTTGTTTGATAAATATGATAAGAAGGTTAAGAACACTGATATTTGCTATCCTGTTTCAGTTTTTAGAAGAAAAATACAGGCTGAGTTGCCAGAAGGGCGTAGTGCAAAACACTATGAAATGAACCAACCCCCATTAAGCTATTGAAGGTTGAAAAAATACAGGGGGCTAGAATTGTTACATTATACGACAGATAGTTCATTTGGTTTAGAGAGCTATTTTGAGTATGACAGGTATATCAGATATCTGAGATGTAAGTCCGTTGTGGGCACCAGCTAACTGTGAAGCCAATAGCAATCCTGAGCCTGATCCTAAGACTGATGCTGGAAATAAGAATCATTTCCAGTTGACGCAAGCTTAAAAAAACGTTATAATAAGAAAGTTGAGAATTGATTTTCAGTTGTCTTAGTCCAGAGAAGTGGCGGTGCTGCGAGCCATCTAAGCTAGGAAGTCATGCTACTCAATTTAACAATTGCATAAGAACAAGAGAATGACAAGTTCATTGAATGAAGGTGGTACCGCGGTTTTTCGCCCTTCGTGATATGAGCTTGTCTTTTGATTTTTGGAGGTGTTGATGAAAACATTTCTTGTCAAACAAAAATTTCGTCTTGGAGGCGAACGCTTCGCTATCAAGGATGACAGGGGAGAAATCGCCTATCAGGTGGAGGGATCATTTTTTAAGATTCCTAAAACTTTTACTATTTATGACGCTAATGGAGAACAGGTCAGTCAGATTAGTAAAGAAATCTTGACCTTGCTTCCTCGTTTTGAGATTCAGCTTCGGGATGGCTCGAGTTTTGTCATTCGCAAGAAGTTGACCTTCTGGCGAGATAAGTATGAGTTTGATAATCTAGGGCTTCGTATCGAGGGCAATATCTGGGATTTGAATTTCAAATTGCTGGATGATCGTGATCAGCTGATTGCAGAAATTAAGAAGGAACTCTTCCATTTGACATCTACCTATACCGTAACGGTTCTTGAGGACGCTTATGCAGACCTAGTCATTTCCCTCTGTGTCGCGATTGACTATGTGGAAATGCTGGAAAGCCAATCACATTAAACAAGTAAATAAGGAGACAATATGAAACAACTATCTAGTGCACAAGTACGCCAAATGTGGCTTGATTTCTGGGCGACCAAAGGTCACTCTGTAGAACCATCAGTGAGTTTGGTTCCTGTAAATGACCCAACACTTTTGTGGATCAACTCTGGGGTAGCAACCCTTAAGAAATACTTTGACGGGACCATTATCCCTGAAAATCCACGTATTACTAATGCCCAAAAGGCTATCCGTACCAACGATATTGAAAACGTAGGGAAGACTGCACGTCACCATACCATGTTTGAAATGTTGGGGAACTTCTCAATCGGAGATTACTTCCGTGACGAAGCAATCACTTGGGCTTATGAGCTTTTGACAAGTCCTGAATGGTTTGACTTCCCTGCTGAAAAACTTTACATGACCTACTATCCAGATGATAAAGATTCTTACAACCGTTGGATTGAAGTGGGAGTGGATCCAAGTCACTTGATTCCGATTGAAGACAACTTCTGGGAAATCGGTGCAGGACCTTCTGGACCAGATACAGAAATCTTCTTTGACCGTGGAGAAGCCTTTGACCCAGAAAATATCGGACTTCGCCTACTTGCAGAAGATATTGAAAACGACCGTTACATCGAAATCTGGAACATCGTTTTGTCACAATTTAACGCAGACCCTGCTGTTCCTCGTAGCGAATACAAGGAATTGCCACACAAGAACATTGATACGGGCGCTGGTTTGGAGCGTTTGGTGGCGGTTATCCAAGGGGCTAAGACAAACTTTGAAACAGACCTCTTCATGCCGATCATTCGTGAAGTGGAGAAATTGTCTGGTAAGGTTTACGACCAAGATGGCGACAACATGAGCTTTAAAGTTATCGCAGACCACATCCGCTCCCTTTCATTTGCCATCGGTGATGGTGCCCTTCCAGGAAATGAAGGTCGTGGTTATGTCCTTCGTCGTCTTCTTCGTCGTGCTTCTATGCATGGTCAAAAATTGGGAATCAACGAGCCTTTCCTTTACAAACTCGTTCCAACTGTTGGAAAAATCATGGAAAGCTACTACCCAGAAGTGCTTGAAAAACGTGACTTTATTGAAAAAATCGTTAAGAGCGAAGAAGAGTCATTTGCCCGTACTCTTCACTCAGGTCAACACTTTGCCCAAGGCATCGTAGCAGACTTGAAAGAAAAAGGACAATCTGTCATTGCTGGTCAAGATGTATTCAAACTTTACGACACTTATGGATTCCCAGTTGAATTGACTGAAGAAATCGCTGAAGAAGCTGGTATGACTGTGGACCGTGAAGGATTTGAAGCAGCCATGAAAGAACAGCAAGAACGCGCGCGTGCATCAGCTGTCAAGGGTGGCTCAATGGGTATGCAAAATGAAACCCTTCAAAACATCACTGTAGAAAGTGTCTTCAACTACAATGCTAGCCAATTGTCTTCTAAATTGGTAGCTATCGTGGCTGACAATGCAGAAGTAGAAGCTGTGTCAGAAGGAACTGCCTCTCTTATCTTTGCGGAAACGCCATTCTACGCTGAAATGGGTGGACAAGTCGCTGACCACGGACAAATCTTGGATGAATCTGGTTCAGTTGTAGCTAAGGTGACAAATGTTCAGAAAGCACCAAACGGACAAGCCCTTCATACAGTTGAAGTTCTTGCACCGCTTGCCTTGAACCAAGAATATACCTTGGCAATCGATACAAATCGTCGTCACCGTGTCATGAAAAACCACACAGCGACTCACTTGCTTCACGCTGCCCTTCACAATATCCTTGGAAAACATGCGACACAAGCAGGATCTCTTAACGAAGTTGAATTCCTACGCTTTGACTTTACTCACTTCCAAGCTGTAACTGCTGAAGAATTGCGTGCGATTGAACAGCAAGTCAACGAGAAAATCTGGGAAGCACTTGAAGTTAAGACAGTTGAAACAGATATTGACACTGCCAAAGAAATGGGTGCTATGGCTCTCTTTGGTGAGAAATACGGCAAGGAAGTCCGTGTTGTTACTATCGGTGACTACTCTATCGAGCTTTGTGGTGGTACCCACGTTGGCAACACTTCTGAAATTGGTCTTTTCAAGATTGTCAAAGAAGAAGGTATCGGTTCAGGAACTCGCCGTATCTTGGCAGTGACTGGTAAGGAAGCCTTTGAAGCCTACCGTGAACAAGAGGACGCTCTTAAAGCTGTCGCAGCAACCTTAAAAGCACCTCAACTTAAAGAAGTCCCTCACAAGGTAGAAGGACTTCAAGAACAACTTCGTCAATTGCAAAAAGAAAATGCTGAGTTGAAAGAAAAAGCCACAGCTGCAGCTGCAGGCGACATCTTCAAGGACGTTAAGGAAGTCAACGGTCACCGTTACATTGCTAGTCAAGTGTCTGTATCAGATGCCGGTGCCCTTCGTACCTTTGCGGATAACTGGAAACAAAAAGACTACTCTGATCTTCTTGTCCTTGTTGCTGCTATCGGTGACAAAGTTAATGTCCTTGTAGCAAGCAAGACAAAAGACCTTCATGCAGGAAACCTTGTCAAAGAATTGGCACCAATCGTCGATGGACGTGGTGGTGGTAAACCAGACATGGCCATGGCAGGAGGAAGCAACCAAGCTAAAATCCAAGAATTGTTGGATGCCGTAGCAGGTAAATTGTAATCAAGTAAAGATCTATCCATTTGGGTAGTCTTTTTATGACTACAAAAAAGCCAAATCCGTTTGGACCTGGCTTGGTTATTATGAGCTATTAGATAGTATTGGCTGCCCAGACACTTACCGAAGCAGCTGAGACTGGGAATTGTCCATAACCTTCCTCATCAATTGTAACCTGACTTTGGTTATTTCCAAGTAAGTCTATGAAAGTTTGGTTAGCCCATTCTTGGCCGACAAACATAGACTTGCTGTTTTCTTGGTCATTTGAAATCAAGACTGCGATTGGGGATTGATTTTCAGCACCTGAACGTACCCAACCGATACAGTTAGGGTCATCAAAGTAGTCATTTTGTTCTCCATAGGACAAATCTTTTCGGATGGCTAGGAGGCGGTCAAGGACTTCTTTGAAATCTTGTTGAGCATATTGCCCTGAAATCCCATAGTAGTCGCCGTAAAAGACACATGGAAGGCCATTTTGGCGTAACAGAATGAGGGCATAGGCTGCTGGTTTGAACCATTCTTCAACGGTAGACTCAAGAGCTTGACCTCGTTGTGTATCGTGGTTGTCGACAAAAGTCACAGCCTTGTAAGGCTTGAGTTCAACCAAGCTATCTGTGAAAATGCCACGAAGGTCATAGTTGGAACCTGCTCGACTAGCATCAAAGAGATTCTGGTGGAGACGAACATCGACAAGGTCAAAGCGTTCTTCCGTTTTTTCAAGATAGTCCAGATTGGCTTCCTTGTCTGGGTTCCAAAATTCACCGAAAACATAGAAATCCTCACCGTATTTTTCCTTCATATCACGAATGAAATTGCTCATAAAGAAAGAGTCGATGTGTTTAACGGCATCCAAGCGGAAACCAGCTACACCAGTCGTCTCCATGAACCAGTCAGCCCAATCATAGATATTTTGGATGACTTCAGGATGCTTAAAGTCTAGATCGGCATACATGAGGTAGTCGTAGTTTCCGTTTTCGTTATCGACTAATTCCTCATTTGCCCAGCCCTTGTTGTCACCTTGGATCAGATAAATCCCAGACTTACGGCGTTTTGCATCATAGTCAGTACCGGTGAAGTGGTACCAGTGCCAGTGGAAGTCATTGTAGGTATCTTGGCGACCATCGAAGGTAAAAGCTAGTCCAGCCGTTGATGGTGAAGGGTTCTCCGAGTTCGACTGTACGATCTTCAGGGTCCACTTCGATGACTTGAAAAGGCTTCCATGTGATCGGCCGCAGCCTTGTGGTTGAGTACCACATCGGCCATAGGCTGGATTCCCTGTGCTTTTAGGGCTTGAATGAGCTTGAAGATAGTTTTCTTTGAAGCCATACTTAGTGCGAACAGTCCCTTTTTGGTTAAACTCTCCTAGGTCGAATAAGTCATAGACCCCATAGCCAACATCTTTTTCGTTGGTAGCCTTAAAAGCTGGTGGCATCCAGACATGACTGATACCGAGATCAGCTAGGGTGTTGAGCATCTTCAGCCAGACGCGTCCAGTGCTGTCCGTCGTGGGGCAGATACCATTCAAAGTATTGCATGAGTGTTTGATTTTTGCATGATGTTTCCTCTTACTTGTCAATCTTGTTCTTTATTCTATCATAAAGTATTGGTTAGCGCCAACGTTTGCATAAAATAGAAGGAAACTATTTTTAACTACTTAAAAATAAAGTATTGATTTTTTTGTATCAAAGTGCTAGTATAATAGTATGTAATATAGATAAAGATAGGAGTCATCCCATGATTGAATTTCAAAATGTTAGTAAGTTGTATGGTGATAAAGAGGCTTTGAGCAATCTCAATTTGCAGATTGAAAATGGGGAGATTATGGGCTTGATTGGCCATAATGGGGCTGGAAAAATCGACCACTATAAAATCCCTAGTCAGTATCATTTCGCCCAGCAGTGGTCGTATTTTTGGTAGATGGTTTAGATTTATCGGAAAAATCGCTTGGCTATCAAACGAAAAAAATTGGCTACGTAGCAGACTCGCCTGACTTATTTTTTTACGTTTAACGGCCAATGAATTTTGGGAATTGATCGCCTCATCCTATGATCTGACTAGCTCTGACTTGGAGGCTAGTCTAGCTAGGCTATTGAGTGTTTTTTTGATTTTTGCTGAAAACCGCTATCAGGTTATTGAAACCCTTTCTCACGGAATGCGTCAGAAAGTCTTTGTCATCAGGGGCACTCTTGTCTGATCCTGATATTTGGGTTTTGGACGAACCCTTGACTGGTTTGGATCCCCAGGCTGCCTTTTGATTTGAAGCAGATGATGAAGGAACATGCACAAAAAAAGGCAAGACGGTCTTGTTTTTCAACTCATGTCCTAGAGGTGGCCGAGCAAGTCTGTGATCGGATTGCCATTTTGAAAAAGGGGCATTTGATTTATTGTGGTAGTGTAGAGGACTTGAGAAAAGACCACCCAGACCAGTCTTTGGAAAGTATCTACCTTAGTCTTGCTGGTAGAAAAGAGGAGGTTTCAGATGCGTCTCAAGGTCATTAAAAAATTAGTTGATATCAATATCCTCTATTCATCTCAAGAAGCTAATCTGGCTAACCTACGAAAGAAGCAAGCTAAAAAAATCCTGGAAAAAAAGTAAATGTTTCCGCTAGAGTCCTAAGTTCTTACATTTTTTCCAGTCTCTTGATGCTCATCATGTTTATAAATATAGCCTTTCGTTTTCCTTTTGAGGAAATACCAAGTTTTTTTAGTAGCATGGTTGCTATTTTACTGGTGCTTGCCTTTTCAACTTCTTTCACTGCATTTTACAATGTCTTTTATGAGAGTAAGGATTTGGTATCGTATAGGCCCTATGCCTTTAAAGAATCAGAGATTATAATTGCTAAAGGACTGTCTGTTCTCTTGCCAGCTCTAGCTGGAATTGTACCAATCCTAGCTTATTTTCTAGTCCTCTATATTAGGCTAGCTCCTTCTCTTTGGCTGGGCTTGCCTTTGATGTTGCTGTCCTTGGCCTTATTATTTGTCTCTGTTACTTTAGTGATGGTAGTGGCAGTACATTTCTTGGCTCAGACTAGGGTCTTCAGAAAGTATCAGTCTATTTTTTCGAATGTGATGATTGGAATAGGGGTTCTCATACCTTTAATATTTGTCCTCTTTCTACAGTCGACTTTTGGAAGTATTGTTGACAAAGTTAGAGACATTCCATTTCTCCTTTATCCTCTTCATATCTTTTACAAAATAGCAGTGGCTCCTTTTTCGACAGAAGCCTTAGTGGGGCTGCTCGTTTGGATAGGACTAACTCTCTTCCTGCTTTATCTGACCAAAAAGAAGGTCCTTCCTCGTTTTTATGACGTTATCCTGCTTAATAGTGAGGAGAAAATCAAAAAAGAACGTCGCAGCAAGGAGAGAATTTCAACTACTAAAAAGGGATTTTTCCGCATGGTTTTGCACTACAACCTCTCTCTCTTGGGACAGGGAACTGGCGTGGTTACAGTGCTTTTTACAAGCGCTTTCCTTCCTTATCTCATGATGATTGGTCTGATTTCCAAAATCCGAGATTCTCAGATAGTTCCAGACATTCATCCTCCATACTGGTTACCCTTGTTTTTTATAGCTCTCTTTATAGCAGTTGTCAATAACAATATCACCAGCCTGCCTTCAATTGCCTTGTCCTTGGAGAGGGAAAATTTTGATTTTCTGAAGAGTTTACCCTTTGACTTTGCTCGTTATGTGAAACTGAAATTTTGGATTATATTTGCTGTTCAATCCTTTTTACCTATCTTGACTTTACTTGGTCTTTCCCTTTATTTAGGATTGCCCATCCTTTCGATGATTTATCTTCTTGTGGCATGGATCCTTGCCAGTGTCATCCTTTCTTGTCACCATTATTTTAAGGATGTGAAAAATCTGTCAACCAATTGGACTAGCATTACGGACTTGGTGAATCGTTCAAATGGCATAGTCAAAATAGTTTTACTCTTAATTTATAGTGTTATCTTAATGATTTTAGTCATAGCAAGTTTGTTCTTGGTTCAGTCTCTCGCCCCTGTCCTTGCCATCAGCTTGGGAGTAGGAGTTCTTATCCTCTTGCTTGGTCTTGCTATTTTTGGCTATCATTACTACCTGTCACGCATATTGACAGAAATAGAAAAAAGATGAGATAATTGGTCGCTTGCTTGATAAATTTTATAAAAAGAAATGAGGCTGAGCAAAAAATCACTTCTAACTAGCAAAAAAACGAGCATTTCCGTAGATGGAGATACTCGTTTTTATGCCATTTTTCTTATCATAAAAACAAAACGACTAGAAATTTATAACAATGTATAAATCCTACAGCATCAATTGCTTAAATTTTGGACTAGATTTTATCCATGATGTTTTGAAGATTAATGGAGCTTGAGATGTTTGCTATTTATGGATAGTGTACAAAGTAAATTGTTACTGGCGAGCTCTCTCATACTTCGGGCTTTGCCTTTTATCTAGTTATTCTTATAAAAATCTGTTTTATACTCAATGCAAAACAAAGAGCAAACTAGGAAGCTATCCTCAGGTTGCTCAAAGCACCGCTTTGAGGTTGCAGATAAAGCTGACGTGGTTTGAAGAGTATTAGACTAAATCCCACTTTGGTCAGGCAAGTGGAAGTTACTTTGAGAAGTTACCCCGAAATAATTCCTAGTTGTAAAACTCTGATAAGTCTTGGCTGATTTGATAGAAATGTGGTATAATTTTTCTTATGGAAAAGATTATTATTACAGCAACTGCTGAAAGTATTGAACAAGTTAAACAACTGCTCGAAGCTGGCGTAGATCGTATTTATGTCGGTGAGAAAGATTTTGGCCTTCGTCTGCCAACGACCTTTAGTTATGACCAATTGTGTGAAATCGCTAAGTTGGTTCATGATGCTGGTAAGGAATTGATCGTTGCAGTCAATGCCCTTATGCACCAAGACATGATGGACCGTATCAAGCCTTTCTTAGACTTTTTGGAAGAAATTAAGACAGACTACATTACGATTGGGGATGCAGGTGTCTTTTACGTTGTCAATCGTGATGGCTATTCATTTAAGACCATCTATGATGCTTCAACTATGGTGACAAGTAGTCGTCAGATTAACTTCTGGGGACAAAAAGCTGGTGCTTCTGAGGCTGTTTTGGCGCGTGAAATTCCATCTGCTGAACTCTTCAAAATGCCAGAGATTTTGGAAATTCCTGCTGAAGTTTTGGTTTACGGAGCTAGTGTCATCCATCATTCTAAGCGTCCGCTCTTGCAAAACTATTATAACTTTACGCATATCGATGATGAAAAGACTCGCAAGCGTGACCTTTTCTTGGCTGAACCAAGTGACCCTGAGAGCCATTATTCCATTTTTGAAGATAATCATGGTACCCACATTTTTGCCAACAATGACCTTGATTTGATGACTAAATTGACAGAATTGGTGGAGTATGGTTTCACTCACTGGAAATTAGAAGGGCTCTACACTCCTGGTCAGAACTTTGTTGAGATTGCAAAACTCTTTATCCAAGCGCGTAGCTTGATTCAAGAGGGAAACTTTAGCCATGACCAAGCCTTCTTTCTGGATGAAGAAGTTCGTAAACTTCACCCTAAAAACCGATTCCTTGATACAGGATTCTATGACTACGATCCTGATATGGTTAAATAAAGTAAATGATTCATTGAGAGAAGGAAGATTTAAAATTTCTTCTCTCAATTTTTCTTGTTTCCTCACCATTTTCAAAAATCAGCAGGCTAGGATGCTCGGCTTACTGAGATTTTTAAGAAAAGTGACCTTCTTATGTTTGAAAATTATCCCATGTTTGCAGGTGCCAAATGGCCCTTTTTTTGGTATAATTTTTTATAATGAAAACGATTGGTAATCGCTATGTTGTGGTTGATTTAGAGGCAACTAGCACAGGTAGTAAGGCTAAAATTATCCAAGTGGGAATTGTCGTGATTGAGGACGGAAAAATCGTCGATCACTATTCGACGGATGTCAATCCACACGAACCTCTGGATGCTCATATTAAAGAATTGACAGGGCTAACTGACCAACGTCTGGCGCAAGCACCTGATTTTTTTCGCAAGTTGCTAGAAAAAAATCTTTGACTTGAGTGGAGGATGGGATTTTTGTAGCCCATAATGTTCAGTTTGATGCTAATCTCTTGGCGGAAAATTTATTTTTTGAAGGTTATGAGCTAAGAAATCCTCGTGTTGATACGGTGGAATTGGCCCAGGTTTTTTTCCCAGAAATGGAAAAATATAGTTTGCCGATATTGTGTCGAGAATTAGGAATTCCTCTAAAGCACGCCCACACAGCCCTTTCAGATGCCCAAGCTACAGCGGAATTACTCCTTTTTCTTCGAGAAAAGATAGCCCAGCTCCCTAAAGGTCTCTTGGAACGCTTGCTGGAAATGGCTGACGCTCTCTTATATGAGTCCTATCTGGTTATTGAAGAAATTTATCGAAACCAATCTATCCTGAGTTCTCCAGACTTGGTCGAAGTTCAAGGACTGTATTTCAAGAAACCTGCAGCTCCCCTGAAGTCACGAAAGCTATCTCAAGACTTTTCTAAAAATATTTCTCTGTTGAATCTTGAAGTGAGGGAGGAGCAAGAAAATTTTGCTAAAGAGGTTGGCTTGCTATTGAAAGATGAGCCTGTCTCACTAATTCAAGCGCCGACTGGGATTGGGAAAACTTATGGCTATCTCTTACCCGCTTTATCTCAAATGAAAGAGCGTCAAATTGTCCTTAGTGTTCCGACAAAGATTCTTCAAAATCAAATCATGGAAGAAGAAGGTAAACGTCTTGAGGAAGTGTTCCATATAGATATTCATAGTTTAAAGGGGCCTCAAAATTATTTGAAGCTGGATTCCTTTTATCGTTCCTTGCAGGAAAATGATGAAAATCGCTTATTTAGGCGCTTTAAAATGCAACTCTTGGTTTGGTTGACTGAGACAGAGACAGGAGATTTGGATGAAATCGGGCAACTCTATCGTTACCAACATTTTCTCGCAGACCTTCGTCATGATGGGAATTTATCATCTCAAAGCTTATTTGTGACGGAAGATTTCTGGAAATGCAGTCAAGAAAGGGCACAAACCTGCAAGCTTTTAGTGACCAATCACGCCTATCTTGTAACCAGACTTGAAGATAATCCTGAATTTGTCAGTGACCGTTTATTGATTATTGATGAAGTCCAAAAAGTTTTATTGGCTCTAGAAAATCTGCTTCAAGAGACACACGATATCCAGTCTATTATCGATTTGCTTGATAAGGCTTTACTGGAGGAGCAAAATAAAGTCCAACAACGAATACTAGAAAGTATTCGCTTTGAGTGCCTCTACTTGATAGAACAATTTCAGTCTGGAAAATCTAAGAAAAATATCTTAGATTCTCTGGCCAATCTCCACCAGTATTTTTCAGAATTAGAAGTAGAAGGCTTTGAGGAGCTGGTTCGCTATTTTACAGCTGAAGGTGATTACTGGCTCGAAGCAACTGAAACGAGTCAAAAGAAAATTCAGATTTCTTCTACGAAATCAGGCCGTATTCTTCTGTCCTCCTTAGTTCCTGAGAGTTGCCAAGTCTTGGGAGTATCGGCTACTCTTGAGATTAGTCAGAGAGTTTCTTTGGCCGACCTTTTAGGCTATCCTGAAGCCAAATTTGTCAAGATTGAAGCTCGTAGAAAACAGGACCAAGAAGTGGTCTTGGTCAAAGATTTCCCTCTGGTGACAGAAACTTCCTTAGAAGTCTATGCCAAAGAGGTAGCTGATTTGCTGATGGATGTTCAAGCTTTCCAACAACCGATTTTAGTTCTCTTTACTTCTAAAGACATGCTTCTAGCAGTATCGGATTTACTTCCAGTTAGCCACTTGGCCCAGTATAAAAATGGGGATGTTCATCAGCTTAAGAAACGCTTTGAAAAAGGTGAACAACAAATCTTGCTTGGTGCAGCAAGTTTCTGGGAGGGAGTTGATTTTTCAAGCCATCCTTTTGTGATTCAAGTTGTACCAAGGCTTCCTTTCCAAAATCCCCAAGAGCCCTTGACTAAAAAGATTAATCAAGAACTGAATCAAGAAGGAAAAAATGCCTTTTATGATTATCAATTGCCGATGGCTATTATTCGTTTAAAACAGGCTTTGGGAAGAAGTATGAGACGCGAACACCAACGTTCCTTAACTCTCATTTTGGATAGGAGAATTGTCGGAAAGAGATATGGCAAACAAATAGTAGCATCTCTAGCAAAAGAAGCGAGCGTTACAACGATCGCTCAATCTGAAGTTAATGAGGCTATTGATAGATTTAAATGAACTTTGATAAATAGTATTGTATGAAAGTATAAGGTTAGTGTATATGAAACGTTCTCTCGACTCTAGAGTCGATTATAGTTTGCTATTGCCAGTATTTTTTCTACTGGTTATTGGCGTGGTGGCTATCTATATAGCCGTTAGTCATGATTATCCAAACAATATTCTGCCCATTTTAGGGCAACAGGTCGCTTGGATTGCCTTGGGGCTTGTGATTGGTTTTGTGGTCATGCTCTTTAATACAGAATTTCTTTGGAAAGTGACCCCCTTTCTGTATATTTTAGGCTTGGGACTCATGGTCTTGCCTATCGTCTTTTATAATCCAAGCCTAGTTGCATCAACGGGTGCCAAAAACTGGGTATCAATAAATGGAATTACCCTATTCCAACCGTCAGAATTTATGAAGATATCCTATATTCTCATGTTGGCTCGTGTGATTGTTCAATTTACAAAGAAACATAAGGAATGGAGACGCACAGTTCCGCTGGACTTTTTATTAATTTTTTGGATGATTGTCTTTACCATTCCAGTCCTAGTTCTTTTGGCACTTCAAAGTGACTTGGGGACGGCTTTGGTTTTTGTAGCCATTTTCTCAGGAATCGTTTTATTATCGGGGGTTTCTTGGAAAATTATTATCCCAGTATTTGTGACTGCTGTATCAGGAGTTGCTGGATTCTTAGCCATTTTTATTAGTAAGGGTGGCCGGGCTTTTCTCCATCAATTGGGGATGCCGACCTACCAAATCAATCGTATTTTGGCTTGGCTCAATCCGTTTGACTTTGCCCAAACAACCACTTACCAGCAGGCTCAAGGGCAAATCGCCATTGGGAGCGGTGGCTTATTTGGTCAGGGGTTTAATGCTTCTAATCTGCTTATTCCAGTTCGAGAGTCGGATATGATTTTCACGGTCATTGCAGAAGATTTGGCTTTATTGGTTCTGTCCTTGTTATCGCCCTTTATCTCATGTTGATTTACCGTATGTTGAAGATTACTCTTAAATCAAATAACCAGTTCTACACCTATATTTCCACAGGTTTGATTATGATGTTGCTCTTTCACATCTTTGAGAATATCGGTGCTGTTACTGGCTTACTTCCTTTGACGGGTATTCCCTTGCCTTTTATTTCGCAAGGAGGATCGGCTATTATCAGTAATTTGATCGGTGTTGGCTTGCTTTTATCGATGAGTTATCAAACCAATCTAGCTGAAGAAAAGAGTGGAAAAGTCCGATTCAAACGGAAAAAAGTTGTATTAAAAAGAATCAAGTAAGGAGAAAATCATGGTTAAAGTAGCAGTTATGTTAGCTCAGGGCTTTGAAGAAATTGAAGCTTTGACAGTTGTGGATGTTTTGCGTCGTGCTAATATTACTTGTGATATGGTAGGATTTGAAGAGCAAGTGACAGGTTCGCACGCAATCCAAGTAAGTGCAGATCGTGTTTTTGATGGTGATTTATCAGACTATGATATGGTTGTTCTTCCTGGTGGCATGCCTGGTTCTGCACATTTGCGTGACAATCAGGCCTTGATTCAAGAATTGCAAAATTTTGAACAAGAAGGGAAGAAACTGGCGGCCATTTGTGCAGCGCCAATTGCCCTCAATCAAGCAGGAGTATTGAAAAACAAGAAGTTTACTTGCTATGACGGCGTTCAAGAGCAAATTCTTGATGGTCAATACGTCAAGGAAACAGTAGTGGTAGATGGTCATTTGACAACTAGTCGAGGCCCCTCAACAGCCCTTGCCTTTGCCTACGAATTGGTGGAGCAATTAGGAGGAGACGCAGAGACTTTACGAACAGGAATGCTCTATCGAGATGTCTTTGGTAACAATCAGTAAAACGGGAGTTAACCTCTCGTTTTTTTATGTGGAAAACTCAGGGAAATCATCGCTTTTTCATAAAAAAATGCTATAATGAAGGGTATGAAATATCACGATTACATCTGGGATTTAGGTGGAACTTTACTAGATAATTACGAAACTTCAACAGCTGCATTTGTTGAAACATTGGCATTGTATGGCATCACACAAGACCATGACAGTGTATATCAGGCTTTAAAGGTTTCTACTGATTTTGCGATTGAGACATTCGCTCCCAACTTAGAGAATTTTTTAGAAAAGTACAAGGAAAATGAAGCCAGAGAGCTAGAACATCCGATTTTATTTGATGGAGTTTCTGATTTATTGAAAGATATCTCAAATCAAGGTGGCCGTCATTTTTTGGTTTCTCATCGAAATGATCAGGTCTTGGAAATTTTAGAAAAAACCTCTATAGCAACCTATTTTACAGAAGTAGTCACTTCTAGCTCAGGTTTTAAGAGAAAGCCAAATTCTGAGTCCATGATTTATTTAAGAGAAAAGTATCAGATTAGCTCTGGTCTTGTTATTGGTGATCGGTCGATTGATATCCAAGCAGGTCAAGCTGCTGGACTCGATACCCACTTGTTTACCAGTATCGTGAATTTAAGACAAGTATTAGACATGTAAGAAAAAGGAATAAGATGACAGAAGAAATCAAAAATCTGCAGGCACAGGATTATGATGCCAGTCAAATTCAAGTTTTAGAGGGCTTAGAGGCTGTTCGTATGCGTCCAGGGATGTATATCGGATCAACCTCAAAAGAAGGTCTTCACCATCTAGTCTGGGAAATTGTTGATAACTCAATTGATGAGGCCTTGGCGGGATTTGCCAGCCATATTCAAGTTTTCATTGAACCAGATGATTCGATTACTGTTGTCGATGATGGGCGTGGTATCCCAGTCGATATTCAGGAAAAAACAGGTCGACCTGCCGTTGAGACTGTCTTTACTGTCCTTCATGCTGGAGGAAAGTTTGGCGGTGGCGGATACAAGGTTTCAGGTGGCCTTCACGGAGTGGGTTCCTCAGTTGTTAACGCCCTTTCCACTCAATTAGACGTTCATGTCCACAAAAACGGTAAAATTCATTACCAAGAATACCGTCGTGGTCATGTTGTTGCAGACCTTGAGGTGGTTGGGGATACAGATAGAACTGGAACAACGGTTCACTTCACACCAGACCCAGAAATCTTTACGGAAACAACAACCTTTGATTTTGATAAATTAAATAAACGCATTCAAGAATTGGCCTTTCTAAATCGCGGTCTTCAAATCTCCATCACAGATAAGCGCGAAGGTTTGGAACAAACCAAGCATTACCATTATGAAGGTGGGATTGCTAGTTATGTTGAATATATCAACGAGAACAAGGATGTAATCTTTGATACACCAATCTATACAGACGGTGAGATGGATGATATCACAGTTGAGGTAGCCATGCAGTACACAACTGGTTACCATGAAATGTCATGAGTTTCGCCAATAATATTCATACCCATGAAGGTGGAACGCATGAACAAGGTTTCCGTACAGCACTGACACGTGTCATCAACGATTATGCTCGCAAGAATAAACTGCTAAAAGACAATGAAGACAACTTGACAGGGGAAGATGTCCGCGAAGGCTTAACTGCAGTTATCTCAGTTAAACACCCAAATCCACAGTTTGAAGGACAAACTAAGACCAAACTGGGGAATAGTGAAGTGGTTAAGATTACCAATCGCCTCTTCAGTGATGCCTTCTCCGATTTTCTCATGGAAAATCCACAGATTGCCAAACGTATCGTGGAAAAAGGAATTTTGGCTGCTAAAGCTCGTGTGGCTGCTAAGCGTGCGCGTGAAGTCACTCGTAAAAAATCTGGTTTGGAAATTTCCAACCTTCCAGGTAAACTAGCAGACTGTTCTTCTAACAACCCTGCTGAAACTGAACTCTTCATCGTCGAAGGAGACTCAGCTGGTGGATCAGCAAAATCTGGTCGCAACCGTGAATTTCAGGCTATCCTTCCAATTCGCGGTAAGATTTTGAACGTTGAAAAAGCAAGTATGGATAAGATTCTTGCTAATGAAGAAATTCGTAGTCTTTTCACAGCGATGGGAACAGGATTTGGCGCAGAATTTGATGTTTCAAAAGCTCGTTACCAAAAGCTCGTTTTGATGACCGATGCCGATGTCGATGGAGCTCACATTCGTACCCTTCTTTAACCTTGATTTATCGTTATATGAAACCAATTCTAGAAGCTGGTTATGTTTATATTGCCCAACCACCAATCTATGGTGTCAAGGTTGGAAGTGAGATTAAAGAATATATCCAGCCAGGTGCAGATCAAGAAATCAAACTCCAAGAAGCTTTATCCCGTTATAGTGAAGGTCGTACCAAACCGACCATTCAGCGTTATAAAGGTCTGGGTGAAATGGATGACCACCAATTGTGGGAAACAACCATGGATCCGGAACATCGCTTGATGGCCAGAGTTTCTGTGGATGATGCTGCAGAAGCAGATAAAATCTTTGATATGTTGATGGGGGATCGAGTAGAGCCTCGTCGTGAGTTTATCGAAGAAAATGCCGTCTATAGTACACTTGATGTCTAAAAAATCGGGAGAAGTAGTTCCCTTGGTCTAAAAAATATGATATAATCATTACGATTGTTTCAAGTAAAAAAAGGAGTTTAATATGTCTGCTAGCCTAGTAATTTATCTTGCAATTGCAGTTGCAGTTTTCTTAGTAATTGCCTATGCTATCGCAATCTACGTACGAAAACGCAATGAAAGTAAATTAGCAATTTTAGAAGAGAAAAAAGAAGAGCTGTACAATCTTCCAGTAAACGATGAAGTTGAAGCAGTAAAAAACATGCACTTGATTGGACAAAGTCAAGTGACTTTCCGCGAATGGAATCAAAAATGGGTTGACCTATCTCTTAACTCTTTTGCCGATATCGAAAATAATCTTTTTGAGGCAGAAGGCTATAACAACTCATTCCGTTTTTTCAAGGCCAGTCATCAAATTGACCAAATCGAGAGTCAAATTACCTTGATTGAAGAAGATATTGCGGCAATTCGCAATGCTTTGGCAGATTTGGAGAAACAAGAGTCTAAAAATAGTGGACGTGTTCTTCATACCTTGGACTTGTTTGAAGAGTTGCAACACCGAGTGGCTGATCATTCTGAAGAATATGGCCAAGGTTTATCTGAAATTGAAAAACAATTGGAAAATATCCAATCAGAGTTTTCTCAGTTTGTAACTTTAAATTCGTCAGGTGACCCAGTAGAAGCTGCTGTGATTTTGGATAATGCTGAAAATCATATCTTGGCTTTGACACATATTGTTGATCGTATACCAGCAATTGTAGCAACATTATCTAAAGACCTACCTGATCAACTGGAAGATTTAGAAGATGGCTACCGTAAGCTTTTAGATGCTAATTATCATTTTGCTGAAACGGATATTGAAGCGCGTTTCCAACTGCTTTATGAAGCTCTCAAGAAAAATCATGAGAATATTGCGAAACTAGAATTGGATAATGCAGAGTATGAAAATACTCAAATCCAAGAAGAGATTAATGCACTTTATGATATCTTTACAAGAGAAATTGCGGCACAGAAAGTAGTAGAAGGTTTAGTAGCAACACTTCCTACTTATCTGCAGCACATGAAGGAAAATAATGCTTTATTGATAGAAGACATTGAGCGTTTGAGTAAGAACTATTTACTTTCTGAGTCAGATGCAAGTCATGTTCGTCGTTTACAGTCCGAATTAGAAAGCTTTGAGACTGCTATTATTGAGGCAACTTCAAATCAAGATGAACCAACTCAAGCATATTCAATTCTTGAAGAAAATCTTGAATCTTTACAGGAAAATCTTAAAGAGATTGAAGATGAACAGATTTCAGTTAGTGAGCGTCTTGCACGAATTGAGAAAGATGATATCAATGCACGTCAAAAGGCAAATGTATATGTTAATCGTCTCCATACAATCAAGAGGTATATGGAAAAACGGAACCTACCTGGTATTCCACAAACTTTCTTGAAGTTATTCTTTACAGCAAGTAATAATACGGAAGATCTAATGGCTGAATTAGAGCAAAACTTAGTCAATATAGAATCAGTTAACCGTATTCTTGAAATTGCAACGAAGGATATGGAAGAGCTTGAGACGGAAACTTATAATATTGTACAGTATGCAACCTTGACAGAGCAACTATTGCAATATTCTAATCGCTACCGCTCATTTGATGAACGCATCCAAGAAGCATTTAACGAAGCTTTAGATATTTTTGAAAAAAAGAATTTGATTATCACGCTTCATTTGACAAGATTTCTCAAGCATTGGAAGTGGCAGAGCCTGGTGTAACCAACCGCTTTGTTACCTCATATGAGAAAAACACGTGAAACGATTCGTTTTTAATAAAAGGAAAAAAAGATTTGATTGTGTGAGAAACAGAATCAAATCTTTTTTTATAGTTGTGAGGGAGATTTACTTCATTTTCTCTTGAGATTGAGTTTTTTTGCCCAGACTCTCTATCCCCTACCTCAAAACAGGTGATGCTTTGAGCAATCTGTGGCTAGTTTTTCTAGTTTGCTCTTTGATTTTTTTCATCGATTAGCAATAGACTTCAGAAATTATAAAAAAACGCATAATAGCAGATGTAGAAAATCTTGCTACTATGCGTTTTATTATGGAAAGACTTAATGGATTTTTTTCTCAAATCGAGTTTTTTTATACTCTTCGAAACTCTCTTCAAACAACGTCAGCTTCATCTTGGATCATATATGTGACTGACTTCGTCAGTCTTATCTACAACCTCAAAGCAGTGCTTTGAGCAACCTACGGCTAGCTTCCTAGTTTGCTCTCTGATTTTCATTGAGTATTACTAAACTTCTTTACTTGATTGGGATTGAAATTCCAATTAATTTCTCTGAGTAGAGTGTCTTGATATTGGCCTCATCAATAGAGTCCTTATCAATTTTACGTTTCAAGAAAAAAATCTTGGATGGCTTCGATTTCAGTTTCTCGAATAGCACGGTGTTTATTTGAGATGAGGATTTCATAGTGAAGCGGAGCTTGGGTAAAAATAACATCTGTATTTCCAGCAGAATAGACCTCAACAAGGGTTGCATCTGTACTCTCTAGCTGGCTTTTTACAAGTTGCGAGTGTGAGTTTGTCGTATTGATAAGCTTCATAACATTTCCTCCGATTTTCTAATTCTATTATAGCACTTTTTGAATAAAGTAGCTTGATTTAGTCAATCTTATGCTGTTTTTTCCAAGATTGAATGGCCCATTTATGGCTACCACGTTTGAGATTTTCAATAGCCTCGTCAATAGGGAACCAGGCAATATGATTAAAGTCTTCTAGTGGCTTTTTCACTTCTTTGAAAGAAGTCGCTTCATAGAGGTAAGCAGGATTGTAGTAGTAGGTGTCACGGTGACGAGAGTAGAAATATTCGTCAGCTTGTCCGTAATAAGTACCAATTTCAGCTGTGAAACCAAGCTCTTCAATCAATTCACGCTTTAGGGCTTCCTGATGATTTTCACCTGATTCAATTTCGCCACCTGGTAAGAACCAAGCACCATTAGGAGCTTGAACTAAAACTATTTGTTTTTGTTCAGCGTCAGGGATAACTGCATACACTCCATAGCGTGCAACATAGTCTGTATTCGCTTTTTTTTCTCCGAAAGTTGGGTTTGCCATTGAATTTTCCTCATTATCTAGTATCGTTATTATTATCATAATGGACAAAGGGCAAGCTGTCAAGAAATTACAGTTATTTTAGTAAAAAAGAAGCAGAAACATTTCATTTTCTACTCCTTTTTTATAGAATTTATTTTTCTGTTTCAGAAGTTTTAACTTCAGCTTTTTTGGCAGATTTGATTTGAATGTTGCCCTTGCTGGTCATAACTGCCTTAAGGTCTTTTTTACTTGGATTTTCAAGGTAGTAGTCAGTGATTGCGTCCTCAATATAGTCTTGAATAGTACGACGAAGTGGGCGTGCTCCCATTTTTGGATCATAACCGAGGTCAACTAATTTTTCCTTGACCTTTTCAGTTACATCTAAATGAATATTGTTCCTAGAAAGGCGTTTGTTAACGTCTGCTAGCATAAGCTCGACAATCTGAAGGAGGTTATCTTTGCTGAGAGCCTTAAATTCGATAATGCCATCAAAACGGTTCATAAACTCTGGGCTAAAGAAGTTGCCGAGTTCACCGAGAACAGAGTTGGTACGTCCTTCTCTAGCAGCACCAAATCCAACGCTGGCTTCTGCCTTACCTGTACCTGCATTTGAAGTCATGATGATGATGGCATCCTTGAAGCTAACGGTACGTCCTTGTCCATCTGTCAAACGACCATCGTCCAAGACCTGGAGGAACATGTGCATAACATCTGGATGGGCTTTCTCTACTTCATCCAAGAGAATAAGAGAATAGGGATTACGACGGATTTTTTCAGTTAATTGTCCAGCCTCATCGTAGCCAACATAACCTGGAGGGGCGCCGACCAACTTAGCTACGCTGTGTTTTTCCATGTATTCGCTCATGTCAAAGCGAATCATGCTATCAGCAGAACCAAAGAGTTCGATAGCTAATTGTTTGGAAAGTTCTGTCTTACCGACACCAGTTGGTCCGACGAAGAGGAAGCTTCCAATTGGACGGTTTGGCGTACCGAGACCGACACGATTCCGGCGAATAGCCTTGGCAATCTTATCGACTGCATCATCCTGTCCAATAACATGAGACTTGATATCTTCGGCTAGATGGATGAGTTGAGATTGTTCTTTCTCTTTTAAATCACCTACAGGGATGTTTGTTTTCTGCTCGATAATATGCTCAATGGTTTTCTCACTGATGATAGGAGTATCCTGGTCTGTGACCTTTTTCTTTTGCATTTCCTTATACTTGGCAATCTGGTCGCGGAAGTAGGCAGCCTTCTCAAAATCTTCTTCTCGTGTAGCTTGAGATTTAAGATTTTCAGCCTCAATCAAGCGCTGATCGATTACTTTAGGATCCACAAAATTCAAGGTCAAGTTCATCTTAGAACCTGCTTCATCTAGGAGGTCAATGGCCTTGTCAGGCAAGAAGCGATCTTGGATGTAGCGATTGGAAAGAGTTGCAGCTGCTTCAATTGCAGCATCGGTATATTGAACATGGTGGTAGTCTTCGTATTTCTTTTGAATCCCTTTGAGGATAGTGATTGTTTCTTCCACTGTTGGTTCATCGACCTTAACAGGTTGCATACGACGCTCTAGGGCTGCATCCTTTTCAATGATACGGTATTCATTGAGGGTAGTTGCACCAACCAGTTGCAGTTCCCCACGAGCAAGGGCTGGTTTGAGGATATTTCCAGCATCCATATTTCCATCGCCTGCAGAACCCGCACCAACAATTTCATGGATTTCATCGATAAAGAGGATGATGTCCTCACGTTTGCGAATTTCTTCCATGAGTTTGCATGCGTTCTTCAAATTGCCCACGAATCCCAGTTCCTTGAACCAGGCTAACCACATCCAGACGGATGACTTGTTTTCCTTGGAGTTTATGTGGAACATCACCATCAACGATCTTTTGAGCTAGACCTTCGACAACGGCTGTTTTTCCGACACCTGGTTCACCGATAAGGACAGGATTATTCTTGGTTCTACGATTGAGAATTTCGATGACACGGATAATCTCATCGTCGCGTCCAATAACGGGGTCAATATCACCACGACGGGCAATTTCAGTTACGTTGATACCAAATTCTTCCAGCAGGCCTTTTTCTTGGCTAGGTGGCGGGGTTTGAGCAGATCCACGATTTTGAGAACCATAACCGCCATTTCCACCGTAACCTCCACCTGATTGTGTTGGAGGAGTCGGTGGAGTGTTGTTAGAAGGTCTAAAATTGTTTAAGTCATTGAAGAAATCACCAAAAGGATCAAAGTCACGATTGTTCAGATCTGTCATACCTTTAAAGAGGCTATTGTTAGGATCTGTTTTGATAATCTTATAGCAGTTTTGACAGAGGTCAATTTGCTTTTGTTTTCCATTGAGATTGGTATAAAGATGAATTGTTGAGTCGTTGATTTTACAGTTTTGACAAAGCATACATCTACCTCATTTCTTTCTTTAGCTTGACCTATATAAAGGTCAAAAATAGTCAAATTTCTATACTCTCATTATAACAGGATTGGGGTGTAAAGCAAGTAAAAAGATTGCAGCTTTGAGAAGTTGTTACAATGAAAATTTTTTAGATTTTAGGGAATAAAAAAATCCTATTTGTGAGACAAAAAGGATTTTGGTTAGACATGCAGGGTGTAATCCCAGCTTGTTTTGTATTAGTAAAGGAGTTCGTAAATCTCCATTGCAATCAAGTCAATACTGTCAAACGTATAAGTTTCACGAGCCTCGACATCACGAAGGGTAAAGATTGAACCGTTTTCTTCGTCGTGGCTGTATGCAACTTCTGCAACAACAACTCCTTCGCGTTCAAAATTACGTTTTAAATTTCCGCCGTCTTTTGCCATTGCTTCAAGGCGGTTGATGATTCTAACCAAATGTGATTCCATTTTGATTCTCCTTCATTTCTTATCGTTACTATTTTACCATAAAGGAGGCCAACTTGACTAGAAAAAACTAAGATTTCTCGCTAATTCTACCAGCTTAAAGTTTTTTTGAATAAATCGGATAAAAAGTTTGAATTTTAATTCAATGCATGTTATAATCATACAGTATTCTATTTTAGAAAGCAGTGTGACTATGAATTTTTCTTTTTTACCTAAGTATTTACCTTATTTTAACTATGGGGCTGTTGTGACGGTTCTCATTTCTATCTGTGTTGTCTTTTTGGGAACTATTTTGGGTGTTGTCTTGGCTTTTGGGCAACGTTCAAAGTTTAAACCGCTTGTTTGGCTCGCCAACTTGTACGTTTGGATTTTCCGTGGGACACCGATGATGGTTCAGATTATGATTGCTTTTGCTCTAATGCATATCAATGCTCCGACTATTCAGGTTGGGATTTTGGGTGTTGACCTTTCTCGTCTGATTCCAGGGATTTTGATTATCTCTATGAACAGTGGTGCTTATGTTTCTGAGACTGTTCGTGCTGGGATTAATGCGGTTCCAAAAGGTCAGCTAGAAGCGGCTTATTCGCTAGGGATTCGTCCTAAAAATGCTATGAGATATGTGATTTTGCCACAAGCAATCAAAAATATTTTGCCAGCATTGGGGAACGAATTTATTACCATTATCAAGGATAGTTCCCTCTTATCAGCTATTGGTGTTATGGAGTTGTGGAATGGGGCTACAACAGTTTCTACAACAACCTATCTACCTTTAACACCACTTTTATTTGCAGCCTTTTACTACTTGATTATGACCTCTATTTTGACAGTAGCCTTGAAAGCTTTTGAAAAACGTATGGGACAAGGAGATAAAAAATAATGATAGAAACCTTGATAAAAATTGAAAATTTACATAAATCCTTTGGAAAGAATGAAGTATTGAAGGGCATCAACCTCGAGATTAAAAGAGGAGAAGTTGTCGTTATCATCGGTCCTTCGGGGAGCGGGAAATCTACCTTGCTTCGCTCTATGAATTTGTTGGAAGAAGCAACTAAAGGGAAGGTTATCTTTGAGGGAGTCGATATTACGGACAAGAAGAATGACCTGTTTGCCATGCGTGAGAAGATGGGGATGGTTTTCCAACAATTTAACCTCTTTCCTAATATGACTGTGATGGAAAATATCACCTTGTCACCTATCAAGACCAAAGGTGAGAGCAAGGCTGTTGCTGAGAAGAGAGCCCAAGAACTTTTGGAAAAAGTTGGTTTGCCAGATAAGGCAGATGCTTATCCACAGAGTTTGTCAGGTGGGCAGCAACAACGGATTGCTATTGCGCGTGGGTTGGCCATGGAACCTGATGTTTTGCTTTTTGACGAGCCAACTTCAGCCTTAGACCCTGAGATGGTTGGAGAAGTTCTAGCTGTTATGCAAGACCTAGCCAAGTCAGGAATGACCATGGTTATCGTAACGCATGAGATGGGATTTGCTCGTGAGGTGGCAGACCGTGTCATCTTTATGGCAGACGGTGTGGTTGTTGAAGACGGAACACCAGAACAGATTTTTGAACAAACTCAAGAACAACGGACTAAAGACTTCTTGAGTAAGGTTTTATAATCTATTTTAAAATTTCAAGACAAGATTAATGGAAAGCTCGACCCGAGCTTTTTCTTATAGTTTGAAACTATAGGATGACCTAGTCAAGAAGTGTTAGAGCTACATTGTATTTTTTGGTATAATTAAAGATATTTGTAAGAAAAGAGAAGTGATATGACACAGATTATTGATGGGAAAGCTTTAGCAGCCAAATTGCAGGGGCAGTTGGCTGAAAAGACTGCAAAATTAAAGGAAGAAACAGGTCTAGTGCCTGGTTTGGTAGTGATTTTGGTTGGGGACAATCCAGCCAGCCAAGTCTACGTTCGTAACAAGGAGAGGTCAGCTCTTGCGGCTGGTTTCCGTAGCGAAGTAGTGCGAGTTCCAGAGACCATTACTCAAGAGGAATTGTTAGACCTGATTGCTAAATATAATCAGGATCCAGCTTGGCATGGGATTTTGGTCCAGTTGCCATTACCAAAACACATTGATGAAGAGGCGGTTCTATTGGCTATTGATCCAGAAAAGGATGTGGATGGGTTCCATCCCTTAAACATGGGGCGTCTCTGGTCTGGTCATCCAGTCATGATTCCTTCGACACCTGCAGGAATTATGGAAATGTTTCATGAATATGGGATTGAATTAGAAGGTAAAAATGCGGTCGTCATCGGTCGTTCAAACATTGTTGGAAAACCCATGGCCCAGCTTCTTTAGCCAAAAATGCAACAGTAACCTTGACCCATTCACGCACCCATAATCTTGCCAAGGTGGCTGCTAAAGCAGATATTCTGGTGGTCGCAATCGGTCGTGCTAAGTTTGTGACTGCTGACTTTGTCAAACCAGGTGCGGTTGTCATTGATGTCGGTATGAACCGCGATGAAAATGGTAAGCTCTGTGGAGATGTTGACTATGAGGCAGTTGCCCCACTTGCTAGCCACATCACACCAGTTCCTGGAGGTGTTGGTCCTATGACCATTACTATGCTGATGGAGCAAACTTATCAAGCAGCACTTCGAACATTGGATAGAAAATAAGAGAAAAATTTTCTGAGGAAAGTGTATTTTCTATAGCTATATCTAAAATGGCAGAAATGAATATTAAATTTTAGAAATAAGTTTATAAAAGGAGGTCTGCGCCTCCTTTTTGTTGTATAATGGAGTGAGGTGATTAGATGATTTTAAAAATTTATAATGGGGAGTATAGTTTACAATGGGATGGAATATACTACTTATCACCAATTGATTATCCAAATATTCAAGAATGGGAATTAGAAAAAATTGCTAAATTTATAGCTTACGAAAAACTTCATAAACGTCAAACAAGTATTGAGTGTGCTGATTCTTGTTTAAAAAAAGAGATTTTAGATTACATCTTTCAGCATCCCTTTCTGCCACCATTTATCCCTACAAATAAAATAGTAGCCTCGACTTATGATCTACATAAGAGGTTAGTGACTTCAGACTACTGTAGTCATACTACGACTATAGATGCAGCGATTTCTATCTTTAAAATAGGTCAGATCTTATCTGCTGTGAAAGCTTTTGGGCGAGATGCTGAGGAGTTGGTTTTGGATAGTCGAAATGCTGCATCGGATCCGATAGATTATTTTGACTATGTCATGTTAGGGTGGTCAAATACAAGTTCTGGTTATCGATTAGCGATGGAGCGTTTGTTAGGACGGGCACCGTCTGAGGAGGAATTGCAAGAAAAGTTCATTCCTGGTGTTAGTTTTCATTTTCTGTATGAAGAATTAATTCAAGCACCAGGTTATATGTTTGATGGCTACCATGTTGCAAAAATTAAGGACATGTTGAATTTATTTAGTGAGTTGTATATTTGCATTATTCCAACTCATAATAAGAGCCAATTTGAAAATATTATTCCAACTAAAATACAAGATAGGGTGCATTATCTTGACTATGCTGGAGAAGACTTAGAGGAGTGGACTAAGAAAGTCTATCAAGTTGTTTTAAAACAATCAGATAAAGGATAGTTGAGGAAAAAACGATGAAAGTGATTGATCAAGCTCTACTAGAAAAAGTTATTATTGAACGTTCTCGTACAAGTCATAAAGGGGACTACGGTCGTCTGCTGTTGCTGGGTGGGACTTATCCTTATGGTGGTGCCATCATCATGGCTACTTTAGCAGCTGTAAAAAGCGGTGCAGGATTGGTGACTGTTGGAACAGATAGGGAAAATATCCCAGCTTTGCACAGTCATTTACCTGAGGCTATGGCCTTTTCTCTTCAAGACCAGCAATTGTTAAAAGAGCAATTGGAGAAGGCAGAAGTTGTCTTGCTGGGGCCTGGTTTACAAGACGATGCTTTTGGAGAAGATCTAGTCAAACAAGTCTTTGTTAATTTAAGCCAAAAACAGATTTTGATTGTAGATGGTGGTGCCCTGACCATTCTTGCTAGAACAAGTTTGTCATTTCCATCTAACCAGCTTATCCTAACTCCCCACCAAAAAGAATGGGAAAAATTATCTGGAATTACGATTGAAAATCAAAGCGAAGATGCAACAGCTAGTGCCCTGACTTCTTTCCCTCAAGGAACAATTTTGGTAGAGAAAGGTCCAACTACTCGTATTTGGCAAGTTGGTCAATCTGATTTTTACCAGTTACAGGTTGGCGGTCCCTATCAGGCGACTGGTGGTATGGGAGATACTCTGGCTGGGATGATTGCAGGATTTGCAGGCCAATTCCGACGGGCCAGTCTCTACGAATGTGTGACAGTAGCGACCCATCTTCATTCAGCCATAGCCCAAGAATTAGCTCAAGAACATTATGTGGTCTTGCCAACGGAAATTAGTAATTGTCTTCCTAAAGTAATGAATAAAATATCTCAAAAAAGACTGGAATAAAATTCAATTTTAGGAGAAAACGAAGTAAATATTACCACAACAAAACGCATAATATCAAGTTTTTTTAATACCTGATACTATGCGTTTTTGACTTTAAAGCCTTTTTGGTCTGTTTCTATTTTGGAGCAATCTTTTGCTCAGTATGTTTTATAATTTCTCGTTGATAAATCGGATAAACTGATTCCACCAAACTTTTAAGAAGAAGGCTTTTTCAACTTTCTTTTCTGCTACCATTTCGAAACTAGGACGTTCTGTGGTAATGTAACCTTGACCAATCAAATCCTTGTCTTCGTAAGTCAAATGGCCAACCACTGTTCCAGCTTCAAGTGGTGCGGGGATTGCTTTAGAATCAGGTGTAAATTGAATAGATTGGGAAGATTGATTCCCACCACGTTCAATTAGATAGATATCCTCTGGGGCTACTGCAGTTACCGTATCTTCTTTTCCATCTTGTACAGGGGCTTTGCTATCTTGATAGGCATCGCCTTTTTGCACGATTTTACGAAGTGTAAATGTAGAAGAAATATAATCCATTAGTGAAGATGTAGCTGTAAACCGAGCGTAAGGATTATTGTCTTGATGATCTGTATTCAAAACAACTGTGATAACCCTCATGCCTTTTTCGACAGTAGTACCAACAAAAGATTCTCCAGCTTTATCTGTTGTTCCTGTTTTAAGGCCATCAAAACCACCACGGTAAGCAGGCATACCTTCTAACATGTAGTTGGTTGAAGTGATTGTCATACCAGCAAAAGTAGAAGAAGGTTTTTTGGTGATTTCCAAAACTTGTGGGTACTTTTTGATGAGGTTACGGGCAACGATGGCAACATCATAAGCACTGAGCTTATTTTCATCATCTTTATTAGATCCTGGGTAAATGTTCTCCCCTAGAGTCTCGTTGTTCAGACCAGTTGTATTGACAACCGTGGCATCATTGATTCCCCATTCCAAGAGTTTTGCTCGCATCATATCAACGAAGTTTTTTTCTGAGCCAGCAATTTCTCAGCTAGGGCAATAGCGGCGCTGTTAGCACTCGATACCAGTGTTGCTTCAAGTAACTCTTCGACAGTATAATTGCGGGCCTCCATAGGAACATTACTGGCTTCAGAATTCGTTGTTAATTGATAAGGATAATCAGAAATATCTACTGGGGTGGATAGTGTGATACTTCCATTTTCGAGTGCTTCGTAGACCAGATAAACGGTAAGTAGTTTTGTTATAGAAGCAATTTCGACAGGCTGCGTTGCATCTTTTTCATAGAGAATTTTACCAGTATTGGCCTCAACAGCAATCGCATGTTTAGCAGCAATATTAAAATCTTGGGCAGCAACAGTAGATGCTGACCCAATTACGGATAGACTTAAGAGAGTTAAAATGATTTTTTTCATAGTAAGTTTATTCTAACATAAAGAAAAAAATATTCCCAGTTTCATGATAGAAGAAAGAAGCTTTTTTGAAAGTATGGTAAAATAGATGAATGGAGGTAGCTCATGTTTCGTAAGAATAAATTATTTTTTTGGACCAGTGAGATTTTATTATTAACAATCATTTTTTATTTATGGAGAGAGATGGGGGCGATTATCACGCCTTTTGTAAGCGTAGCGAACACCATCATGATTCCATTTTTATTGGGTGGCTTTTTATATTATTTGACCAATCCTATTGTAAATTTTTTACAAAAGTATTTCAAAATTAATCGTATTATTGGTATTCTACTAACCTTGTGTGCTTTGGTTTGGGGGCTTGTTATTGGGATAGTCTATCTCTTACCGATTTTGGTCAATCAGTTGACCAGCTTGATTGCGACTAGCCAGACTATCTATAGTCGTTTACAAGATTTGATTGTGGATTTATCTACTTATCCAGCCTTTCAAAATTTAGATATTCAAGCGACTATTCAACAGTTAAACCTATCCTATGTAGATATTTTACAAAATATCCTAAATAGCGTTACCAATAGTGTCGGTAGTGTCCTATCAGCTCTCTTTAGTACCGTTTTGATTATTATTATGACTCCTGTGTTTTTGGTTTATTTTTTGTTAGATGGTAACAAATTTTTGCCGATGCTTGAGCGTACTGTTTTAAAGAGGGATAAGTTGCATATTGCAGGTCTGCTGAAGAATTTGAATGCTACAATTGCTCGATATATTAGTGGAGTCGCAATTGATGCGATTATTATTGGTTGCTTGGCCTTTATTGGATATAGCGTTATTGGTTTAAAATATGCTTTGGTCTTCGCCATCTTTTCAGGGTTAGCCAATCTCATTCCTTATGTAGGGCCAAGTATTGGTTTGATTCCGATGATTATCGCCAATGTCTTTACTGACCCTCATAGAATGTTGATTGCAGTTGTTTATATGCTGATTATTCAACAAGTGGATGGAAATATTCTCTACCCTCGGATCGTAGGTGGTGTGATGAAGGTCCATCCAATTACGATTTTAGTATTACTTTTGTTATCAAGTAATATCTATGGTGTTATTGGTATGATTGTTGCAGTACCAACCTATTCTATCTTAAAAGAAATTTCTAAGTTCTTATCACGTTTGTATGAAAATCATAAAACAATGAAAGAACGAGAACGAGAATTAGCTAAGTAAAAGTCAGGAAATTCCTGATTTTTCTTTTTCTTTAGCGAAGTGATAGGAGTAGAAGTGTCGTTTAGATCAGCCGATTAAGAATAATTCATAAAAACTTTGTAAAACACTTGCAATTTAGCTGAAATTTGATAAAATAGTAAGGAAAGTTAGACTGTATTGCCTACTGTCTATCTATAAAATATATTTTATTGGAGGCTTTTACTCAAATGGCAAAAGAAAAATACGATCGTAGTAAACCACACGTTAACATTGGTACTATCGGACACGTTGACCACGGTAAAACTACCCTAACTGCAGCTATCACAACTGTTTTGGCACGTCGCTTGCCTTCATCAGTTAACCAACCTAAAGACTATGCGTCTATCGATGCTGCTCCAGAAGAACGCGAACGCGGTATCACTATCAACACTGCGCACGTTGAGTACGAAACTGAAAAACGTCACTACGCTCACATCGACGCTCCAGGACACGCGGACTACGTTAAAAACATGATCACTGGTGCCGCTCAAATGGACGGAGCTATCCTTGTAGTAGCTTCAACTGACGGACCAATGCCACAAACTCGTGAGCACATCCTTCTTTCACGTCAGGTTGGTGTTAAACACCTTATCGTCTTCATGAACAAAGTTGACTTGGTTGACGACGAAGAATTGCTTGAATTGGTTGAAATGGAAATCCGTGACCTATTGTCAGAATACGACTTCCCAGGTGACGATCTTCCAGTTATCCAAGGTTCAGCTCTTAAAGCCCTTGAAGGTGACACTAAATACGAAGACATCGTTATGGAATTGATGAACACAGTTGATGAGTACATCCCAGAACCAGAACGTGACACTGACAAACCATTGCTTCTTCCAGTCGAAGACGTATTCTCAATCACTGGACGTGGTACAGTTGCTTCAGGACGTATCGACCGTGGTATCGTTAAAGTCAACGACGAAATCGAAATCGTTGGTATCAAAGAAGAAACTCAAAGCAGTTGTTACTGGTGTTGAAATGTTCCGTAAACAACTTGACGAAGGTCTTGCCGGAGATAACGTAGGTGTCCTTCTTCGTGGTGTTCAACGTGATGAAATCGAACGTGGACAAGTTATTGCTAAACCAGGTTCAATCAACCCACACACTAAATTTAAAGGTGAAGTCTACATCCTTACTAAAGAAGAAGGTGGACGTCACACTCCATTCTTCAACAACTACCGTCCACAATTCTACTTCCGTACTACTGACGTTACAGGTTCAATCGAACTTCCAGCAGGTACTGAAATGGTAATGCCTGGTGATAACGTGACAATCGACGTTGAGTTGATCCACCCAATCGCCGTAGAACAAGGTACTACATTCTCTATCCGTGAGGGTGGACGTACTGTTGGTTCAGGTATGGTTACAGAAATCGAAGCTTAATTCGATTTAGTTCCCAGAAGAACAATTATTTAAGTCAGACACTAAAAGAATCTTGCATTGCAAGGTTCTTTTTTCTGATATTGAACTAAAATTGAAGAATTGTTTACATAAAAAAGCTCTATACACTAGATGTGCATAGAGCAATTGGGCTTTATTTGATATAGAGTTCTTGATTTTTTAGGATAATTTCACGGACACTTGCGAATTTCTTGAGTTTTTTAAGCTCTTCTGGATGAGTGACGAGAGTGATAACATAACCTTCTTTGCCCATACGGCCAGTACGGCCAGCACGGTGTGTGTAGGTTTCGATATCTCTCGGGACATCAAAGTTTACAACACATTCTAGGCTATCGATATCAATTCCACGAGCCAGAAGGTCAGTTGCAAGAAGCAGGGTTAGTTGCTTGTCTTTAAACTTTTCTAAGATGACTTTTCTAAATTTGACATTAACATCACTAGCGAGGGAAACAGCCAAGATATCCCGATACTGTAGTTTCTTCTGCGTTTCCAAGGTCTGATAGGCTGCTAAAGAAGACCAGACCACGGAAATCCTCTACATGAGCTAGTTTTCGTAGCATATCCACTCGGTGACGTTGATCTACCTGCATGTAGAAGTGCTGGATGTTGTCCAATTTTTGGTCAGAAAGATCAATGGTACGTGTGTTAGGCGCAATCTTTTCTTGGTCAAACTTGGTTGTCGCACTCATATAGACAAGTTGGTGGTCACGAGGTGCGTAGTGAGTTATTTTCTCAACAAAATGAATTTGAGAATCATCAAGTAATTGGTCGAATTCATCCAGGATGATGGTTTCTACATTCATCATCTTGATTTTTTTCAATTTAATTAGTTCAAAGATACGGCCAGGAGTTCCAATCAGAATTTCTGGTCCTTTTTTTAGGCGTTCAATCTGGCGTTTCTGACTCGAACCTGATAAGAAGAGTTGAGCTGTCAAGCCGATAGCTTCAGCCCACGTTTTACATACATCAAAAATCTGTCCAGCCAGTTCTGTATTAGGCGCTAGAATCAAGAGTTGTTGGGCTTTTTTCTTTTGTAGTCTGAGAAGACTTGGTAGGAGGTAAGCTAGGGTCTTACCAGTTCCTGTTGGGCTCACTCCTAGGAGGTTTTCTCCTGCAAGAAGGGGCTCAAATAGTTGGGTTTGAATGGGGGTGAATTCTTGGAAACCGAGTTGGTCGCTCAGTTCTTGCCATTCAGTCGGTAGTTTAGGTTTCATTTTTCTGCCTCAAATCTAATGCCAGCAGTCTGGCGCATAGTATATAGTAGCTTATGAACAGAGCCTGCATCATCCAGCCAAGTCTGGTAGAGTGTCTGGTCTGGTTGCTGAATCATCTGTGCAAATGCAGCGACTTCCTCAGTCATCGTATGGGGAGCTTGTTGGATAGGGAGCTGGACTTGATTTCCTTGGTGGTCGGTAAAAATAGCCGAGCGAACATGCTCAATTGTGTTGAGCGTCAGTGTTCCATCTGTCGTATAAATCTCGCAAGGAAGATTGGAAGTGATGTTTTTCCCAGCCTTGATATGAACTTGAAAGTCAGGGTAGAAGAGGATACCGTCTCCATTTAGGTCCATGCTATTGTCTAGCTGTTGAGCCTGATAGGTCGCGTCTTGAGTTTTTCCAAAGAGACGAACGGCAGCGTAGAGGGGATAAATCCCCAAATCCATAAGAGCTCCACCAGCAAAACGGTCTGAGAAGACATTTGGTGTCTCCCCAGTCAACAAGTTAGGCATTTTGGAAGAATACTTGGCATAGTTGAGATCTGCTCCCAACACATGTTTGTCTGCTAAAAAGTTTTTGATGATAGTGAAAGCTTTTTCATGGTAATTGCGAGCTGCTTCGAATATAAAACAGTTATTTTTCTCAGCTGTATGTCTCAAATCTAGCCATTCTTGTGGCTGAGTGACAGCTGGCTTTTCAAGAATGACATGCTTACCTGCAGTCAATGCAGCTTTTGCCTGAGCAAAATGCAAGGAGTTTGGGCTAGCAATATAGACCACATCAAAGGAGCTCTTGAAGAAGTCCTCTACTTGATCAAAGAGTTGGATATTCTGATAGCGAGAAGCAAAGGTTGCCGCAGTTTCTAGTTTTCTAGAATAGACTGCGACCAGCTTGTATTCTCCACTGGAATGGACAGCTTCTATGAAGTGGTGGCTGATAGCCCCTGTTCCTATGACACCTAATTTAAGCATAGTTACTCCTTTTCCGATTTCAAATCCTTCTTTCATTATAACATAGATAGACGGGACTATCCAACAGAGGGTAAAAAATTTCAAATAAGCTACTAGGTCTTTTTCAAAGAAAGTGGTACAATAATGAGATGAGTAAATGAAATGGGAGGGAAAATGAGGTTATTACCCATAAGAAAAATATCACGTCAGTCTAAGAGGCTAGCGCTTTTTTTGACTTTTTGTGCAGGATATGTAGACGCCTATACTTTTATTGTGCGAGGGAATACTCTTGTTGCTGGACAAACTGGGAATGTAGTCTTTCTATCAGTGGGACTCATTCAACACAATGTGTCAGATGCCAGTGCCAAAGTAATGACCTTGCTAGCTTTTATGATGGGGGTCTTTTTATTAACTGTTTATAAGGAAAAATTGAGAATTGTGAAAAAACCAATTCTGTCACTGATTCCTTTGGCAATCTTATCAATCATTATTGGTTTTGTGCCGCAGACTGTAGATAATATATATCTAGTACCGCCATTAGCCTTTTGTATGGGCTTGGTGACAACTGCTTTTGGTGAGGTTTCGGGTATTGCCTACAATAATGCCTTTATGACAGGGAATATCAAACGGACCATGCTGGCTTTTGGAGATTATTTCCGAACCAAGCACACTCCTTTTTTACGTGAAGGGATTATCTTTGTAAGCCTGCTTAGTAGTTTTGTCCTTGGCGTTGTCTTTTCAGCCTATTTGACGATTTTCTATCATGAAAAGACCATTCTTGGTGTTCCTATTATGATGAGCATTTTTTACCTCAGCATGCTTTTTGCCTCGTGGCAAGAAAAAGTAAAAGAAAAAGCTTCATTTTAGGTATTATTACTTGTAAGAAAATAGGAGATATGCTATACTTAAAGAGTTGACTATGCACGTTCCTGTGCAACCGCACGAACATCGTTGCTTGATTATTCAAGTTTAAGTGGTTCGTCCCACGATGCTAGGCGAGTCTTCACAAAAAAATCGGGGAAACCCATAAAAATCATAGGAGGTGCATAATGAGCACATACGCAATTATCAAAACTGGCGGAAAACAAGTTAAAGTTGAAGTTGGTCAAGCAGTTTACGTTGAAAAATTGAACGTTGAAGCTGGTCAAGAAGTTACTTTTAACGAAGTTGTTCTTGTTGGTGGTGAAAACACTGTTGTCGGAACTCCACTTGTTGCTGGAGCTACTGTAGTTGGAACTGTTGAAAAACAAGGAAAACAAAAGAAAGTTGTTACTTACAAGTACAAACCTAAAAAAGGTAGCCACCGTAAACAAGGTCACCGTCAACCATATACAAAAGTTGTCATCAACGCAATCAACGCTTAATTTTAAGGAGAACACATGATACAGGCAGTCTTTGAGAGAGCCGAAGATGGCGAGCTGAGGAGTGCGGAAATTACTGGACACGCCGAGAGTGGCGAATACGGCTTAGATGTCGTGTGTGCATCGGTTTCTACGCTTGCCATTAACTTTATCAATTCAATTGAGAAATTTGCAGGCTATGAACCAATCCTAGAATTAAACGAAGATGAAGGTGGCTATCTGATGGTTGAAATTCCAAAAGATCTTCCTTCACACCAGAGAGAAATGACCCAGTTATTCTTTGAATCATTTTTCTTAGGTATGGCAAACTTATCGGAGAACTCTTCTGAGTTCGTCCAAACCAGAGTTATCACAGAAAACTAACACGGAGGAAAACATTATGTTAAAAATGACTCTTAACAACTTGCAACTTTTCGCCCACAAAAAAGGTGGAGGTTCTACATCAAACGGACGTGATTCACAAGCAAAACGTCTTGGAGCTAAAGCAGCTGACGGACAAACTGTAACAGGTGGATCAATCCTTTACCGTCAACGTGGTACACACATTTACCCAGGTGTAAATGTTGGACGTGGTGGAGACGATACTTTGTTCGCTAAAGTTGAAGGCGTAGTACGCTTTGAACGTAAAGGACGCGATAAAAAACAAGTTTCTGTTTACCCAATCGCAAAATAATCGCTCTAAGTAGCATTAAATAAGGCTTTCCGAGTTTTCGGAGAGCCTATTTTTTTGTTTTGATACCCACGCTGATACCCATATTTTAAAAACCAATGTAAGAAGCGAATTTATCAGCCACTTTATCTTTTGCTTTTTGGGTAACATGAGCATAGATGTCCATAGTAGTTTGAATATTCTCATGACCGAGCCTTTCTTGAACCTCTTTGATGGTAGCACCAGCTTCAAAGAGCAAGGAGCAATGGGTATGTCTGAAGCCGTGAGGTGTGATGCGTTTAAAATCTGGATACTTCCTCCAAATCCTGTTAAGCATATTGTTAACATGCACAACACTCTTAGGTTCTCCATTCTCGTTTTTGAAGAGGAGTCCTTTAGTACTATACTTGTGCCATTCTTTTAAAACTTCAATTGTCTTTTTATCTAGGGTAATTGTTCGGGCACTCTTTTTTGTCTTTGGAGTCTGAAAGATAAGTTTATTATCTCCCCCCTTAGCTAAGGTTTGATTAACAGTTATCTGTCCATTCTTCAAATCTACATCCAACCATCTCAAAGCACTGATTTCATTCTTTCTCATGCCAGTGAAAGCAAGCAGTCTAAAATAAGTCATCATCTCTATATCATCAAAATCATTAACGATTTCAAAAAACTTTTGCAGCTCTTCTTTGTTGTAGAACTTTTCTAGTTCATCTGTATTATTTTTTTGTCGTTTAGGCTTCAATGTCTTTCTCATTGGATTATTTTCAATCAATTCCATTGAAATAGCGTAATCGAATATTTGGTTAGCTATGCTGATGATTCCAAAGAACTGCTTGTATTCTGAAGCCCATTTATTGACTTGATTTTGACACATGACGAGACTAATCTTATTGATAGCCTTATCCCCAAAAAACGGGAGTATGAGTCTCTCTGCTTTGTCTATTTGGCTTATATATGTCGATTCTTTGACAGCGCCTTTATAATGTTCTTTCCAAACCTCAAATACCTGTCTAAAAGTAGTAGTGGTATTTTTTGCTCTAAAAGTTTTCTTTTCATACTCAGCTAAGCATTTTGCTTCAGCAAGTCTTGCTTCACGCTCTGTTTTAAAACCACGGCGTTTGGTAATAATTTTTTGATTCGTTAAAGGGTCAAGTCCGTGATATGCTTTAAAGTAATAAGCAGTAGTTCCATTCTTTTGATATTTTCCAATCATTGATTTTACCTCACTTTTTTGATAAAATGGGTATAAGAAAACGACCTTTTGAATGGTTGTTTCTTATAACGCTAATCCTCACGCTCAGACTCGCCAAAGTTTGAGAGCGTGGGGATTTTTTTATTGTACGATGAGTTCACCAATAGGGATAATATCTTTCTGTTTTGAAGATTTAGCGATTAGGTCATATTGGTCAGCAGATTTTTCATAACCAAGGGAAAGAGTAGTATTGTCGTCTGGTAATTTTTTAGCGAACTCAGATATAGACATACGAATCAAAGTTATTGCATTGTTTTGGTCATTAGTAGCAGAATTAGAATTAACTGCATCCAGAGATTCTTTTGCGCTATCCTTAGCCGTTCCAGTTAGCAGAATCATAATTGTATCATGCGGTTCGGATGAATCTGAATCGATTACATCGTTTTTAATTTTTACGCTTATTGCGCCAGTTGATTCAGGGTCTAATTTTGATTTAATTTCAGAGATTAAATCATCATATTTACTGTTATCTACTTTGGCTTTTGTGTTTGTAGAAGTAGTATTCTTTTGCTCTATTTTTGGTTGCTCCGAGCTATCTTTGGTATCCGATTGATTGTTAGAGCATGCTACTAGAACTGTAGCACTAAGCAAGATAGCTGATGTTGTTAGTAGTTTTTTCATGGGTATTCTCCTTTATTTTATTTCTCTCTATATACACTGACAACTTCCCCAATAGTTCGGATGTCATCTTCTTCTGTTAGGTGGATTTCTTCATAGCTGTTGTTGAGACTTTGCAAGTACCAACCGCCGTCATAGTCACGTTTCAGCTTTTTAACAAAGTTTTTACCATTGATTTGGAAAATACCGATGTCGTTGATATCTACTTGATTTGTGACCTTGATAAAGAGCAGGTCGTTATCTTCAATCATTGGTTCCATGGAGTCACCAGCCACCTTAGCGATGGTGTCGTAGTCTTCAGGCACATCTTCGGCACGCAATTTCACTTCCATATGGAGATTGTCTTCTTGGAAAGTTCCGTGTCCTGCTGCAACCAAGCCTTCTACGTAGTCAGTGATATAGTCGCCATCTTGAGGCTTATCAAAGATAGAGACAATCTTGGAGCTATTTTGTTCTTCTAATTGTTCCTTGGCATAGTCAAGGACTTTTTCTTGTTTAGGCTCTTCAAGCTGGTTGTAGATGGTTAGGATTTCAGGGTGTTCGTTTTGTGTAGTTCCTCGTTCTTCATCAGGAACACGTTTAATGTCTACATCATACCCCATAAGCCAAGCTTCGCTAACATCAAGTGTTTTAGAGAGGAGGTATAATTTTTTATCATCTGGCTTAGATTTCCCAGTTACATATTGAGATAAAGCGCTCCTACCCATTTTAACACCTAGTTGTTTTTGAAAAGGTTTGGACTTTTCTAAAATGTCTACTTGTCTTAGATTTCTTTCAGACATCAATTGTTTAAGTCTTTCTGACGTACTACTACGCTCCATTGAAAAAGCTCCTTGTTTGTTTTGATGTTTTCATTATAAAACATCTTGAACAAAAATTCAACAAAAAAATTCAAGAAAATTGAATTTTGTTATTGACAAGGGTAAAAAAAGGTGTTAGAATGAGTTTGTTCAAAAGATTTGAGCAAAAAATAAAAAAAGGAGGATAAATAATGACGAAAGATTTTTCAAGACTATCTGGGAAAATCGTTGAGAAATATGGGACGCAATACAATTTTGCTATCGCTATAGGTCTATCAGAACGCTCTTTATCGCAAAAACTTAATAATAGAGTAGGCTGGAGAGATGAAGAGATTGAGCGAGCAGTACAATTGTTAGGTCTAGATATAAATGATATCCCAGCTTATTTTTTTACAAAAGTTGTTCAAGTTTCTTGAGCAAACTTTATTAGAAAGGAGAGGAAATATGACAAAGCATTCATTGATTTTAGATAAAACTTCTGAGTTTGTAATTTCTGTTTTGGATAAAGCAGATAAAAAAGACCCTGCAACGATTATAGCTGTTGCAGAGTTATTGAAGTCATATAAATTACTGAAGTCTATGGATTAGCTTCTGTGGTTTATATAACAAACTTGGTCGATGTTGACTAACACGACATATTGCTCATCTGATAGTTGCAATTCAATTAAATTGGGACTTTCAGGAATTTCATCAACAACCGCACAAAAAGTATGACTCTTTCCGTTGGTGAAAGCGATCGAAAGAGTAGAGAACTTATTAGCAAGATGTTCAATAATATATTTTTTCATTATTTTATCCTCCTTTCTGACTATATTATAGCAGAAATGGAGATTAGAAATAGAAAGGAGGACGGATGGAAGAAGATATCAGAGTTCACATGCCTTACGAGGTATTTAAAAACCTGCTTGTTAGAGCAGGCAGGATAAAGCGTGAAGAAGGCAAGCAGATAACTTGGACAAATAATACCGCTCCGTTTACAAAAGAGCAACGGAGGGAAATAGATGAACTCTACGAACGGTTCGCAGAAGAAGGAGGACAAATGAAAGAAACAATAAAGGAATTTCTAAAATTCAGAAGCCAATTTACAAAAACGAGAATGGCACGAAATTAACCAAGCCGTGGAAGTTTATTTAAACCAAAAAGTCGACCAGTTGATACTGGACGACTCAGATGTAGAAATCATTTCTAAAAGATTAAAGAAACTTATCTAAACAGGTGGGGCAAATGAATGAAATAATTCCAATTAAAAGTCTTGAAATTAAGATTGATAAAAACTCAAAAATACCTCATGTTGTATTAAACGGTGTCGATTTCAAAAACGAACAAATTGGTTTGCGAGGATTGCACATTGCTTGGGATACCTGTAGCGCAGAGACACCAAGAGGAATTGTTAGAGTTGATTACTTACAGAGAGAAGGTAACAATTTCCTTAGAGAAATATCAGTTAGTCAATCATTTGAAGGTGGCTTTATAAAAAGGGAATAGCTGCTTTTATATCTGCTGCAAATTTTAGAACAGAATCGAGTTTATCTTTGAAACTGATTTCTAATTCTGCTATAGCTTCAGTCGTCAAATGAATAAACCAAAGTTGATTATCTACTGGTTCTCCAGTTATATAACCATGTTTTCGTAATTCGAAACAAGTAAATCGTGTATCTTCAAAAGACCATTCAGGCATGATTTCTTCTTTGATATTCTGGACGTCTCCGAACGAGGTCGCCTCATCTTTGGAAGAACCGTCTTTGCGACGTTCAATATACTTAGCGTACATTGAACTTAATAAAAATTTAGCGTCATTTGTTAGATTATTCATGATATTTCTATCCTTTCTATGGAAACTTTGACTAAAACGGTGAGAGGTCATATTCAAAGTTATTATAGCAAACTAGGAGAGAACGACATCGGTCTTGAGACTGATATAGGAGGTTGAATGGAAGATAAAGTCATTGAACTAGCTGATTACTTCATCAGCGAGAACACAACGTACAGAGAAGCTAAGATAGCGTGTGAGAAGCTATTGAAACAAGTCAGCCATGAGATAGAGCTCAGGGCTATGGAGAGTAAGACGAAGGAGAGCTATGAGTAAAGTACGAGGTTATCGGGTTATGTTAGGACTAACTCAGCAACAGATGGCGGACAAGCTGGGAATTTCTTTGCAATCTTACAACAATAAAGAGTTAAAGAAAACGCCATTCAATGACAAAGAACGCCTAGCGATTAAGTCAATGGTTGCAGAAATCAAGCCAGATATAACCATAGATGAACTATTTTACAGCTAAAAAAAGCACCTAACAGAAGTCAGGCGCTAATCAAAATAACTAACTGAATTATAACACATTAGGAGGCTGTTGTGAACCTACTTAGTGAAGAATGTGAAAATGGTATCCGATTAGATGTAAGAACTCAATTCAAGGAATCATTTCAAGAGTTACTTGACCATGAGACACTGGAGAAACGTTGGTTATCAATAGAGAGTGCTGCTAACTACTCAGATTGTAGTGCAAATACTATCAGGAAATGGTTAAGAATGGGATTGAATCTTTACAAGATAGACGGAACCAAGAGAATTGACAGAAAAGAATTGGATGAGTTTATCCAAGCTTATTTAGTAATTTAAAACAGGAGAAAAATAAATGTTTGAACCACCGATTTTAGACCAGCTAATGGGAGTTGGAGCCTTACTGATTGGATTTGCAGGGGCTTGCCGTCATATCAAATTGCAGGAACAACGCAAGGAAGAAGAAAGACGAGAAGAGCAAGAATTTGCGTCTATGATTATCCAAGGGTACAACCATGCATACGAACGTGGTAGAGAGGACAAATGGCAAGAGATTCGCAAGAATATCCGTCGTCCATTTCCTGGCTTTACCTACGACAACGAACCGCCTGTAGGCTTGCGTCCCGAGCCTCTAGCATTGCCAGAACCACGGAGAGCACGAAATGCAAATCATATGGGATAGACAAGCGTGGGATTTATCCACTTGTAAGCGTAGAGAGAAAATGCGTGACCTAGAAATGATGGCGCGTATGCAACATGAAATCGATGATCTCAAGAAACGATTGCAACAGGAACAATCTTTGAGAAAGAGATTAGAAGCAGAGAATTTTCAATTAAAACTAAGGAGAAAATAATGAACAGAAAATATAAAACCAAAGGAACACAAGAACCAACACCACGTATCAGAGTAGCTCGCGAACACTATGAGCGTATTATAGACATCGCGGATGAGTGTGATATGAAATTGATTGACGTTTTAAAACCAGCTACTTGATTTTTGCTCTTGAATATGCGGAAGTTGAAGAGATTCAAATCCCTGTCAAATCTTTAAGAGTTGGAGGAGAAAAAAAGATGGTGACGATTAATAAACTAGAAATCGAAAACGTCAAGCGCGTTAAAGCGGTCAAATTAGAGCCGTCAGCGACTGGTTTGACAATCGTGGGTGGAAATAACAACCAGGGGAAAAACAAGCGTACTGGACGCGATTGCTTGGGCGCTAGGTGGCAATAAGTATAAACCTAGCCAAGCTCAGAGAGAAGGAAGTACAATTCCGCCAAGTTTGAAAATCACGCTATCAAACGGTCTAATTGTGGAGCGAAGTGGTAAAAACAGCACTCTAAAGGTCATTGACCCAAGTGGCAACAAGGCTGGTCAAAACTTGCTGGATAGCTTCGTGGAAGAACTGGCTATCAACTTGCCAAAATTCATGGAACAAACCAGCAAAGAGAAGGCTAAGACATTGCTGCAAATTATCGGAGTTGGTCCGCAACTGGCTGAACTGGAAATGCAAGAAAAGGCCAAATATGACGAGCGTCACGCAATCGGTGTGATCGCTGACCAAAAGGAGAAGTTCGCAAAAGAACAACCTTACTATCCTGACGCTCCGAAGGAACTCGTTTCGATTGCGGAATTGATTCAGCAGCAACAAGAAATTTTAGCGCGCAATGGCGAAAATGCCCGTAAACGTCAAAATTTAAACGTTATCGAAAACGACTATAATTTTACTCTTGCAAACGTTCAACGATTGGAAAAAGAGCTTGAAGAAGCTAGAGCGAAAGAACAAGCACTAGCACAAGACCTTGATATTGCACGAAAGACGTTTCCGTTTTATTGGACGAATCCACACAAGAAATTGAAGACAGTATCGCGAATATCGAGCAGATAAATCTCAAAGTACGAGCGAATTTAGACAAAGATAAAGCAGAAGAAGATGCCAAGGGTTATCGCGAGCAATATCGTGAATTAGACCTTGTTATTGCTGACATCCGCAAGCAGAAGACAGACTTGCTCACCAATGCAGACTTGCCGTTGCCGGGCTTATCCGTAGATGATGGCGAATTGCTCTATCTTGGCCAGCGCTGGGATAACATGTCTGGTAGTCAGCAACTACAGGTAGCGACTGCAATCGTGCGTAAATTGAAACCAGAGTGTGGGTTTGTCTTAATTGATAAGCTGGAACAAATGGATCAGTTGACTCTACAAGAATTTGGCGCGTGGCTTGAACAAGAAGGTTTGCAAGCAATAGCGACACGAGTATCAACAGGAGATGAATGTAGTATTCTGATTGAAGACGGGTATAGTATTAAGCCAGTGAAATTTGAAAGTTCCGCTCAGCAAGGACACGCTGAAACCGTAGCACCGACTTGGCAAGGTGGATTTTAAAAACTAAAGGAGAACAATCATGAAACAACAAAAAACTTTTATCGTATTACGTGACAAAAAAACTGGATATTTTTTATCAAATTATAAAAATCGGACAGGTCGTCTAGCTTATGAAGTGGGCTGGGTAGAATGTGTAAATGATGCTTCGATTATTCCAGAAGACTACTTGATTAAAGAAGAAAATATTTACAAAGGAATGGCTAGTATTTTTGAAGCCGAGTTAATTCGTGTAAAAGCTGAATTCTTAATTGAAACATTAGACGGAAAAGAACCTAACGAACCGCTTCAGAATGTTGACGATATCAATAAAGAAAAGTTTTTACGCTCGCTAGTAGAAGGAATTTTTGGAGGTGAATAATGCAAATCACAAGAGGAAAACGAGCGCGAGCTCAAAAGGTAGTTATCTACGGTCCTGAAGGAATTGGCAAATCAACGTTTGCTGCTGAATTTCCAAATGCTGTCTTCATCGACACGGAAGGTTCGACAGATAACATGGATGTAGCTAGATTAGACAAGCCGACCAGCTGGACCATGCTGATCAATGAGATTGCTTTTATTAAGGCAAATCCGACTGAGTGCGGGACACTCGTCATTGACACAATCGATTGGGCGGAAGCTTTGGCAGTTAATTACATCTGTTCGCAACATGGCAAGCAAGGAATTGAAGATTTTGGCTGGGGTAAAGGCTACACTTATGTACAAGAAGAAATGGGACGTTTCTTGAATAGCTTGTCTGATTTGGTTGATATGGGTATCAACGTAGTATTAACTGCGCACGCTCAGATTAAGAAATTCGAGCAACCGGACGAGATGGGTTCTTACGACCGATATGAATTGAAGCTTGGCCAAAAGACTGGCTCTAAAACGGCACCACTCGTCAAGGAATGGGCAGATATGGTTCTATTTGCCAATTACAAGACCTTGGTCATGACGACTGATAACGGCAAGAAAAAAGCGCAAGGCGGTGAGCGTGTGATGTATACCAACCATCGACCAGCATGGGATGCAAAGAACCGTCATGGGTTACCTGACGAGATGCCATTTCATTACGCTGGAATCGCTCATATATTTGCGAGTCAACAAACGCAACCTATTCCACCACAACCTCCAGTAGCCCCAGTGCCTCAGCAGACCGTCCAGCAAGCCCCTGAACAAGTTCAAGAAGAATTGCCTCTCGATATGTCGCAGGTAGCTGAAAAGTCTCAAAGTGAAGCTCCTAGCACGCCACAGACATCACCTGCGCAATATCATACGAACTTACCAAAGAGTTTGACAGACCTCATGGCGCTAGAAAACGTGACAGAAGAAGAACTTCAAAAAGTCGCTTACATTCGCGGACATTTTCCACTAGGGACTCCTATTGAAAGTTTCCCGACTGACTACTGGGATATGATTGTCGCTCATTGGCAAGCAACTGTGGAAGTTATTGAAAATCAAGTTAGAAAAGAACCAGAATTACCCTTTACGGTGTAGATTTTGGGAATTAGAAATCATAGCAAGGTATAACAAGAGGTATCTATGAAAGATAAAACTATTAAAATTGATTTGTCAAAAATCGCCAATACAGCCTTACAAGAAAAGGTTGACAAAGAACTTGAAAAAGTCCTTGAGAACATTCTGGATCTCAATACAGAAGCCAAAGCAACCCGTAAGGTTACTATCACACTAACGATGTCAACAGACGATGAACGTACGGTCGTTAAGACAGGCATGGAAGTCAAATCTACTTAGCACCGCAGAAAGGTGTTGCAACAACTGTCATTGTCGGTCGTGATGATGCTGGTAAAATCCACGCTAATGAACTTAAAAGTGGTATCCCTGGTCAAACTTACTTTGATGACAATGGTGATATGAGAACAGATATTGGGGAACTCATCGAAAAAGTCGAACAACAAAATACAAATATTATTGATTACAACAAAAAGAAAGCAGGTAACTAACCATGACAGAAAATCTTAAACAAGCATTATCTTATGCAGTTGAGTTAGCAGAAAAAGAAAATAAAATTATTTCTTCATCAAATGGCAAGGAATATTTTGACATCAACAAGCATGACTTCAGAGAACTTAGACCTCGCAAATATGCGCCGACTCTTGAACTTCAAACTCTCAAAAGTTTAGTGGATTATCTCAAATCAGATAACGACTTTATCGGTGGTCATAGACTTGTAGTGGTAGTAGAAAGTTATCAAAAAGTTTCTGTGTACGATCAAGTGGATGTTGAATATGGCAAACGTCCTCAACTTGTATCTGTAAAGGCATCTGTTCCATTTATCCCCTTTAGTAATTGGTGTAATCAGGAAGAGTTTAATATTATGTTGCAATCTATGTTTATCAATGATGCAGACCGCAATCTAGTTTTAGATTTTGCTAGTCACTTAAAAATCGAAAAAGGGGCAGAGGCTCAAGATAACGGCGTTACACAAACGGTGACTGTTCGTGACGGTGTAGCAAGTCTAGCACAGGCTAAGACTCCAAATCCAGTAACCTTACGACCATATCGTACCTTTAATGAAGTAGAACAACCAGCAAGTCAGTTTGTATTCAGAGTTAACAAATCAGCGAATCTAGCTCTCTTTGAAGCGGACGGGGGCAAATGGAAATTAGATGCTGTTAAAAACATCTCAGATTATTTAAAAACAGAACTTGCAAACAACGATAAAATCACAATTTTAGCATAAGGAGAAATCAACATGACACAACAACAATACAACAACTTTGAACGCGAATTTGGATGGGAAGATACGATTGAAAAAGACTCGGAATACGTCCTATTACCTGATGGTTTATACCACTTTACAGTAATCGGTATGGAGCGTACACGCCACACACCAAATCCACAAAATCCAGGGAAATTACCAGCGTGTAACAAGGCTATCGTCAGCATTAAGATTGTAGCTAACGAAGGCGAAACTGAATTGCGCCACAACTTATTCTTACACAGCTCAACCGAAGGAATGCTATCTGCTTTCTTTGCTGCAATTGGCCAAAAGAAAAAAGGCGAACCGCTTCGCATGAACTGGAATACCATCATCGGCGCAACTGGTGTATGTAAAGTCGGAACTCGACAGTACAAGGAAAATAATTATAACGAAGTTAAGTCCATGCTCTATCCTGAAGATGTTGATTACACAAAAGTATTGAACCAACAACCAGGACAAGTTACACAAGGAAGCCACCAGCAAACACAGCAGCCGAATTTTGCGCAACAACCACAAGCTGGATACCAAGCTGGGCAATTCTAGGAGGTAAGGCATGCAATTAAGACCTTATCAACAGGAAGCGCGGGAAGCTGTTCAAGCTGAATGGGCTAAAGGTCGCAAACGCACGCTCCTAGTATTGCCGACAGGATGTGGAAAGACGATTGTTTTTTCCAAAATTATCGAAGATCAAGTGAGAGAGGGCAAGCGTGTACTTGTCCTTGCTCATAGGTCTGAATTATTGGAGCAGGCTAGCGATAAGCTCAAGACTGCTACTGGTCTTGGTACAGCTTTAGAAAAAGCTGAAAATACATCTATTGGTTCCTGGTATCGGGTCGTCGTTGGCTCTGTTCAGACCATGCAGAGAGAGAAACGATTACGACAGTTTCCGCCCAACTGGTTCGATACGATTGTAGTCGATGAAGCACACCACGCTATTTCAGACGGCTATCAGCGTGTCCTTGGTTATTTTGAAAAATCGGATGTATTAGGGGTTACTGCTACACCAGACCGTGGAGATATGAAACCTTGGTTCTTACTTCGATAGCCTCGCTTATGAATATTCGTTGGTACAAGCTATCAAAGAAGGTTACTTATCTAAAATCAAGGCTTTGACAATTCCGCTAAGTTTGGATTTATCAAATGTGAGCATGTCGGCAGGCGATTTCAAAGCGAGCGACGTCGGAACAGCATTAGATCCATATCTTGAGCAGATAGCAGATGAAATGGTCAAGCAATGCGCTGACCGCAAAACAGTTGTATTCTTGCCACTGGTAAAGACCTCACAGAAGTTTCGCGATATCCTAAACGCAAAAGGATTTCGTGCTGCTGAAGTAAATGGAGAATCCAAGGATCGTGCAGAAATCTTAGAAGACTTTGAGAAAGACCGCTACAACGTGCTTTGTAATTCGATGTTATTGACTGAAGGTTGGGATTGCCCTTCAGTGGATTGCGTGGTAGTGCTGAGACCTACTAAAGTGCGTGCTTTGTATAGCCAGATGGTGGGGCGTGGTACTCGTTTACATCCAGGAAAAGAAGAACTACTCTTACTGGATTTTCTCTGGCATACTGAACGACACGAGCTTTGCCGACCAGCTCACTTGATTTGTGAGACTCCAGAAGTTGCTCAAAGATGGTTGAGAACATGGAAGAGCAAACTGGTATAATGCTTGATCTTGAAGATATGGAAGTCAAGGCAATCGAGGACGTAGTCGCACAGCGTGAAGAGGCTTTGGCAAAACAGCTGGAAGAAATGCGCAAGCGTAAACGCAAATTAGTGGATCCGTTGCAATTTGAAATGTCTATCCATGCTGAAGACTTGTCGAATTACGTGCCTAACTTCGGATGGGAGATGGCACCTGCTAGTGATAAGCAAATTAAAGCTCTTGAGAAATATGGCATACTTCCTGACGAAATCGCGAATGCTGGAAAGGCTGCTTTATATTTAGATAGATTGCACAAGCGACAAGCGGAAGGTTTAACAACTCCGAAGCAAATCAGATTACTTGAAAGATACGGTTTCAAAGGTGTGGGAATGTGGCCGTTCGAAGAAGCTAAAAATATGATTAATCGCATAGCAGCTAATGGTTGGAGAGTTCCGACAAGCGTGCGACCAGCTGAATATGTACTAAATTAAGAAAGAGGAGATAGTGGCAGAGAATGATTTTAATTTGTTGCCGTTGCTGGATTACATCAATCCTGCCACGGTAGATTATCAGACGTGGGTCAATGTCGGTATGGCCTTGAAACACGAGGGGTATACGGCATCCGACTGGGATAACTGGTCACAAATGATAGTCGATACAAGAAATTTGAGTGCTTCAAGAAATGGGATACTTTCAATGAACAAGCAGGAACTATCGTGACGGGTGCGACGATTACCCAACTTGCTAAAGAAAATGGCTGGGTGTCGCAATCCAGCTACGATAGCGAGAACGCGCATGAGTTAGGCTGGACCGATACAATAGATCGTGATTATCGTGTCATTGATAAAGACTGGATTGAAGGTAAGGAAATCCATGAGCCAACTATTTGGAATCCGGTTCAGGAAATTATCAAATACCTTGAAACGCTCTTTGAAGCTAGCGAAAACGTTGGGTACGTTACTGAATGCTATCCAAAGACTGACGATGAAACAGGCGAGATTGTCAAATGGCTGCCAACTAAGGGGGCTTATGACCGGACTGCTGGGCAATTGATTGAAGAACTTAGTAGATGTAATGGCGATATCGGCGCAGTGCTAGGTGATTACCACGAAGAAGCCGGCGCATGGGTTCGATTCAATCCTATGGATGGAAAAGGTGCTAAAAATGAAAACGTGACAGATTTCAGATATGCCCTGGTCGAATCCGACAGTATGCCAATCGATAAACAGAACGCCATATACAAAGAACTTGAATTACCGATTGTTGCCTTGGTGCACAGTGGAAATAAATCACTACATGCTATCGTCAAAGTAGACGCTAAGAACTACGAAGAATACCGTAATCGGGTTGATTATCTTTATAAGATTTGTCAAAAAAACGGAATCATCGTTGATACACAAAATCGAAACCCAAGTAGACTATCTCGTATGCCTGGGTTCATCCGTAATGGACAGAAGCAATTCTTGGTAGATACGAATATTGGTAAGACCGATTGGGATGAATGGTATCAATACATCGAAGATTTGAACGATGATTTACCTGATCCTGAAGGATTGGCCGACAGCTGGGATAACTTGCCAGAATTGGCGCCTGAGCTGATTAAAGGCGTCCTTCGCCAAGGTCACAAGATGCTGATTGCTGGACCGTCGAAAGCTGGTAAGTCATTCGCTTTGATTGAGATGTCGATTGCGATTGCAGAGGGCAAGAAGTGGTTGGGTTGGGATTGTACCCAAGGACGTGTGTTATACGTTAACCTGGAACTAGATAGACCATCCGCCTTGCATCGCTTCCGTGACGTTTATCAAGCTATGGGGTTACCACCACAGAATATCAGTAACATCGATATCTGGAATCTTCGTGGAAAGACCGTACCGATGGACAAGCTAGCACCTAAACTTATTCGTCGCTCTTTGAAAAAGAATTATATCGCAGTTATCATTGATCCGATTTATAAAGTTCTGACTGGTGACGAGAACAGCGCAGACCAAATGGCACACTTTACCAATCAATTTGATAAGGTAGCTACAGAGCTAGGTTCTAGTGTTATCTACTGTCACCACCACTCAAAGGGTTCACAAGGTGGCAAGAAATCTATGGACCGCGCTAGTGGTTCTGGTGTATTTGCTCGAGATCCTGACGCACTTATCGATTTAGTCGAGCTAGAAGTATCTGAAGAGTTACTGACACAGCGATTAAATCAAGCAGCGTGCGAAGTATACAAGCAGGCTTTGCAGGAGCGAAATAATGCCTATTATCAGCAAAATGTCGGCTTAGATGACCTCTTAAGCCCTGCACAAATGCGGACGCACTTTGAGAAAGGTATTCCTGATGTCATGGCTCGGGCTCCTTATATAGACAAGCTAGAAGAAGCTCGCAACAAAATCCAGATAGCAACCGCATGGCGTGTTGAGGGTACACTTCGAGAATTTGCTAAGTTCAAACCGGTCAACATGTGGTTTAGTTATCCAGTGCATGCGCTCGATGAATCAGGCGTGTTGGCGGATATCCAATTAGAAGAGACTACGCCAAATTGGAAAAAGAATCTAGATAGTAAAAAAGGGAATGAGAAGAAAAAGAAGTCTGCTGATGAAAGATTTACTACTGCTATGGATGCATTATTCGACGGAATCAATCCGGTTGAACTGAGTGAAATGGTGGAATATTTTTCAACAGAAGACAAACCTGTTAGCGAAAAAACTATCAGAAGATGGGTCAAAAATAGAGATGATTTTGAAGTAAAAAACAATCAAATCACACCCACAGAAGAGCCAGGGACAGAGTAGGGACAAGGACAAACCCGACAGACAAACCCGAGAGTGTCCCTCGGGAATGTCCTCGACTCTCAGAGACAAACCCGAGAGTGTCCCTGTGTCTCTGGAGTGTCTCTAGGGACAAAGACAAACCCGAGAATGTCCCTGAGAAAACGCACAACCATGCGGGTTTTAAGCTATAGGGACAAACCCGAGAAACTCAGGGACAAAGCTAGGGACAGAATTCTTCTCTCTTCGAGAAGAAGAATTTAGGAAGTGTCCCTGAGAGTTCAGAAGAACAGGTACAGGTACAAGGGGGCTATGCATCCGCCCCTTGTAACCCTGTCCTTCACTCTGAACTTAGGCGCGTATAAAAAAAAGAAAAGGAGTGCATTTATAAAAGTGGTAACTGAATTCTTTTTACCGATGAAAAAAATCCCGACAACGACTCACCAGCAAAAAAAGGTAAATGCTAGATTTGGTAAGCCGATTTTTTATGAACCAGAGAATCTAAAAAATGCCAGAGCAAAATTTGAGAGCTTGCTTGCCCAGTATGTTCCTCCTGATAAATTTAAAGGAGCAATTCGACTGACGGTTAAGTGGTGTTTCCCACGTATCAAAAAAAGCTACGATGGCCAGTACAAGACCACAAAACCGGATACAGATAATTTACAGAAGTTGCTTAAGGATTGCATGACGAAACTTGGATACTGGCAAGACGATGCACAAGTGGCCAGCGAGATTGCTGAAAAGTTCTGGGCAGACACAGTCGGAATTTATATCAAGATTGAGGAATTGCCATGAAAATCAATTATATTGATTTCTTTAGTAGAGTTATTCCGGAATGGATGACGCGCAGTAACCAGAAAGTCAAGAGGTCGGTTTTGGTTCAGATGCTTATTGGTTATGGGTGGTGTCATCGATTAGCGAAATTTGCAAGCAATACAATGATGATGAACTAGTGACAGAGCAGTTTGGATTGCTCTTCAACTGGCTAGAAAAACAAGCAGGATAAAGCATGGAATATAGCAAACAGACAGTCATTGAAGGACTGAAACGAACAATCGAGCAAAACGAAGAGAAGATAATCGAGTATTCGAAGCCGTGTGATTTACGCAAGAGACGGATTAGAGCGCTGGAGCGTGATTTGTTGAAGAAAAAGAATAAAGAGTTAAGAAAGAAAGTAGAGGAGTTGGAAGATGAATAAGCAGGAATTGATTAATAAGTATAAAGAATTGTGGAATGAACACAGCTCTTTTTATGAGCCTATACCTTATACTTCAATGGTTGAACTTTTTTTGAAAGAGTTGAAACAACTAGACGAACCTCAACCAGTCAAAGTTCCGCAGTTTGTGGCGGATTGGATTGAGGTTTGTAAAGAACATTTAACAACTAGTCTATATACTGCTATGAATCCAAACTTTATGAAAGAAAACAACCAAAGTTTCGATTTAATATTATGGATTAAAAAGACGAGCAACCAAGACCTCTTCGCTCGAGCGTGGCTGGACGGCTACGAGGTCGAGAAAGAGAAGCGGTATTTGGTGAAGATTAAAGGGAATATTAAAGAAAATACGTTGGTTTATGGAGAACTTTTGGAAAGGTATTTCTTTACAAAAGGCTTTACTTTAGGCAATGCTATATATCACCACACTCGCAAACAACTAGAAGAAGCTGGCTTCGGCTGGGTGTTTGATTGCCCAGGGGTTGAGATTGAGGAGGTGGAATAAATGGCAAAATTTATTCAAATCCAATCTTGTTACAGAGGGATTGTCGAAAACGAACTCATCAATATAGAAGATATTAGTCGCATCTGTCTAGGTCCTAACATCTTATTTCTACGAACACCTTACAGTGCCGGAGAGCGTCATATTTCTATCACTAAAGATTCGGTAGATAAATTATTGAAGGAGTTGGATATTATTGGGAGGTGGAGTGATGAGTTATGATTTGGAAATCTTAGCGAAAATAGAAAACGGAGATTATATTCGTATCGCTGAACCTAAATATAGTTCTCCGACCTACAATCTCGGAAAGATGTTTAGAATTGCTATGGATTGGGATTTTGACCAAGACACTACGTACACCATTGCTGACATTTTAGATAATATCCAACGCGGTATCTCTGAATTAGAACGGCACCCTGAAAAGTATGTGCAGTATGAACCTGAAAATAGATGGGGAACAGTTAGCGGTGCATTGGAGGTTTTAAAGTCATTGAAAGAGTGTATTTTAGAACAAGATATTGATACGAAATATTTATATATGAGGTGGTAAGAGGAGGTTGAAAAATGAAAATTGTAATTTATTTGCTCGATAATAGCAAAATTGAATTATTTAATTGTGGCGAAGAAGATGTTAAAAGATTAACTAGCCAGTTTAACAATAGACATTTAATGCACGTCAGTAATGTTTATATAAATCCAAAACAAGTGATATCTTTCTTCACTTATAAGAACGAAGGAGCAAAATGAAACGATTCATAGCTATCTGGATTCTGCTATCTGCTGGATTGAACATCTGGCTGATGGACAGGATTCGAGATTTGGAAGAAAAGAAGCCGATGGTTATCTACAAGGCAGATAACGCAGGCGCTGAGATATTCGGTAAGGTCGTCGAGAAAAGACGACATGGCAAGCTATACACGCTTACTATTCGTGACTACGGCATTTTCGTGGTTACGAAGGACACGTATGAGAAAGTGAAAGTTGGGGATGAGGTGATGTTATGAACACAATAGACAAAGTCAAACAATGGTTTATTGACCGTGACCTTGAAACGGCGGCCGACTGGATAAGCAGTCTTTGAAATTAAGCGAGGAGTTCGGTGAGTTATGCGCAGGCTATCTCAAGAAGAATGAACAACTGACCAAGGACAGTATCGGAGACTGTGCAGTCGTGATTGTCGGTCTGGCGTTGCTGATAAAAGAGGATGTGCATATGATTTTTAAAACATCAGAAAATGATAGAGATTTAATGACATGTTTTAGTCATTTAAGTAGAAATATAAGCGATTTTCAGATTTACCAAGATTCATTTTCCAAAGATTTTCGCAAAGTAAGTCTGATACGTACAATCCGTTGGTTAAAATCGCTAAGCACCGCACTCGGATATGATTTTGAAGAATGTTTTGAACTGGCTTACCAAGAAATCAAAGACCGAAAAGGTCGCTGGATTGATGGTACGTTCGTCAAAGAGGAGGATTTGGTATGAGACCAAAAAGATACCCGTTCAGTGGTGCTAAAAAAGAGAGTGAAGCTAAGAAGATATCGTTAATGCTTAAAAAAGTCGTTGAATCAGACTTGAAAGGAAGTGTTTGGACTGAGCCTCTACATCTATATGGAAAAACAAGAGTCCATGTAGAGATAGAGGGTTATGGAAAGAAAATCATAACCGAATTTAAAACAGATGATATGGATTTTCCCAGAAAAGCTTCATTCTTTAAGAGGGCATTATTCAAAAGAGCTGAAATGATGTCTCAGTTTGATTTTAGAGAAACAACAACAGAAGAATGGAACCGAATAATCTTAGAACTTGGGGAGGCTATCAAATGGACCCAGAAATAATTGACAACGTAAACAAACCAAGCCACTACCAAGGAAGATTTGGTATGGAATCTATCGATGCCTTAAGGAATTTCATGACACCAGAACAGCTAAAAGGCTTTTATCTTGGAAATGCCTTGAAGTATCAACTGCGATTCCAGAAGAAAAACGGTCTTGAAGACCTGAAGAAAGCCAGAAAGAATCTCGACTGGCTTATTGAGGAGATGGATGATGAAGGATAGGAAATTTTTTTCAGAACAGATCAGATTATGGCGAATTGGTAAAGGTCTATCTTTAAGAAAAGCTTCAAAGAGATTAGGTGTTAGTCCAAGGACATTTTTAAATTGGGAACGAGGTCTGATACCAAGTGATCGTCAGAAAGAACGTCTGTCAAAAGAGTTAGGATTGGACAGAGATGTTTTATTCAAAAAGTGTGAGATTGGAAATCTTAATGCGCTTTTGAAAGAAAAACGTTTGGAGCAAGGACTTACTCGTGCAGAATTAGCAAAGCATTTAGGGTATTCTTCAACAATCATAAGTTGTTGGGAGAGAGGTTTGGAAATTTCCGAATGTGAGGCAGAAGATATTTGTCAATTCTTTGGAATCGAGGTGTATGATTGACAGTAGATATTAAACAGAGATTGAAGAAATTACCTTATGCTAACATTAAGATTAAATCATTGCATAGACAGATAAGTAGTTTAAGGTCGGGTGTATTAAGAGGGCAGTCCTTCGATAATATGCCTAAATCAAAAAGTAATAACAATCAGACTGAAGAGTTTAATATCAAAGTGATTGATAGGTCTGATGAATTATTTAAGGAAATCGAGAAGATTTATAAAGAACAGGATGAACTTATCAGGGCTATCGAATCAATTGAAGATCCGTTTGAGAATATCGTGATGCGTCTACTATACATCGATGGCTTGTCTTGGAATGAAGTACAAATACAATTAAGGTGCAGTCGTAGTACGATTAAACGGGCTAGAGAAAACGCACTTAAAAGTTTATCGAAAAATGGTACTAATCGAACTAAATGACACTTTCAAAGTGATAAAAATAGTATCATCAGCTGAAGGCGGTAAGCGCACTGATGACTCCTTATATTTTTCATTTTATTTCCGAGGCTTCGGCCTCGTTTTGGCAGTGACAGGCGTAAAGTGATGTCTCTCCTATGTATTTTTTTCGGTTCGAATCCGGACATCGCCTTTTGAGTGTTTGTGTCCCAGAATGGGGTAGGCAGTAGGCTTAGCATTCATATATCACTCATTAACTTATTAGAAGGTCGGCAGAAGCGACTGGACCTTGCATGATTGCGTAGCTACTTATATCCTAGGTAAGTTATAAGCTAGGCGGTTTGATTCCGCTAGAGGTTGTAATGACTACAAAAAAATAAATCAGAAAATTTATTTCTAATTAACACGCAAGGTTGTAGTCACCTTGCATTAAAAAGGCTTTTAGTGTAGCGGTAACACAACAGTCTCCAAAACTGTTATCGTGGGTTCGATTCCTGCAAAGCCTGTGAGAGGTCTTAAAAAGGTCGCACATCGTGTGGCTTTTTTGATTATTTGAAAAGGTGGTGATGGAAAATTGAGTGGATTGAGAATAAAACAAAAGAGATTTGCAGATGAGTACATCATCTCAGGTAATGCGACGGAAGCTTATAAAAAAGCAGGTTATCGTGTTTCTAGTGATAGAGTGGCAGGCGTTGAAGGGCATAAGTTACTAAAGAATCCTAAGATTAAAAGCTATATAGATGAACGATTGAAACAACTTGATTCTGAGAAAATTGCAGATCAGCAAGAAGTCCTTAGTTATCTAACATCAGTAATGCGAGGGGAGACACAAGAACAGACCTTGATAAGCATAGGAGAGTTAGGTCAAACGATTACGGATATTGATGTCGGAGCAAAAGATAGAATCAAAGCAGCCGAACTTTTAGGCAAACGTCATAGGCTTTGGACAGACAAAGTAGAGGCTGATGTTTCTGGAACGGTGGTGTTTGCGAATGAGTCAGACATACCAGATTAAACAGAATGATATTGTTGTTGACCTACCAAAAACAATAGGCGTTGGGTACGGACAGTTTTGGCGCTCAAGACATCTTTATCGTGTTGTAAAAGGTTCCCGTGGTTCGAAGAAGTCCAAGACAACTGCATTAAATTACGTCGTGCGTCTTTTGAAATATCCTTGGGCCAACTTACTTGTTATTCGTAGATATTCGAATACGAACAAACAATCTACCTATACGGATTTTAAATGGGCGTGTAATGTGTTGGGTGTAACTCATTTATTCAAGTTCAACGAGTCTTTGCCTGAAATAACTGTAAAAGCGACTGGTCAAAAGATTCTGTTCCGTGGTTTGGATGATGAACTCAAAATCACATCTATTACAGTTGACGTTGGTAGTCTTTGTTGGGCATGGTTTGAGGAAGCGTACCAAATTGAGACTGAAGACAAGTTCAGTACGGTTGTTGAGTCAATCCGTGGTAGCTTAGACGTACCTGATTTCTTTAAACAAATCACAGTCACATTTAACCCGTGGAATGAAAGGCACTGGCTTAAACGTGTCTTTTTTGATGAAGATACGAGACGAGCTGATACATTCGCTATTACAACAACTTATAAATGTAATGAGTGGCTTGATGAAGTTGATATCAAGCGCTATGAGGATTTGTATCATACGAACCCAAGACGGGCTAGAATCGTATGTGATGGTGAGTGGGGAGTTGCTGAAGGTTTAATCTACGAGAACGTGACTGTCAAGGATTTCGATAAGGATGAACTACTACAAGATTCAGTTAATAAATTATGTATCGGTCTTGACTTCGGTTTTACTCACGATCCAACTGCTTTGTGTTGTTCGTTGATAAATGATACGACAAAAGAGATACATATTTTTGATGAAGCGTACAAAGTCGGCCTGATAACCAAAGAAGTTGCGAAGATGATAAAAGATAAAGGGTATCGTCGCTCGACAATCATCGCAGATAGCGCAGAGTCACGGCTGATTGAAGAACTCAGGTCAGAGCATGGCATATCTAGAATAAAAGAGAGTCGGAAAGGTAAGGATAGTATCATGGCAGGCGTGTCCAAATTACAAGGATACGCTATTTATGTACATCCGAGTTGTGAACATATCATGGATGAATTTTATAGTTACTGCTACCAACGAGATAAAGAAGGCAATTGGTTGAACAAGCCAGAAGATAAGAATAACCACTTAATGGATGCGCTACGTTATAGCCTTCAATGTATCGAAGGTGGGAAAGCAACCGTACGCAGACGTTCTGATTATGGTTTATAGAGAGGAAAGACATGTACCAATATTTAACCTATCCACGAGATGGATATGATGAGGGTTCTTTGAAGAAAGACCTGATTTACAAATTGATAACGAAGCATAGCACTGAAGGTTCACGCTTGAAGAAACTTAAAAGCTACTACATGGGTGAGCATGCTATCTTAGAACACAAGAGACGCAACGTGAATGCACCCAATTACAAGACGGTAGCTAATCATGCCAAGGATATTGCAGACACGGCTACGGGCTATTTTATGGGCAATCCTATCAAGTATAACAATACTGCTGACGGTGATATCGATGAACTACTTACAGCATTTGATGGCGCTGAGATTGACCAAGTAGATGCGCAGAATGCTTTGAATATGGCTATCTATGGTCGTGCTTACGAGTACATCTACGCTAAAGAGGGATTGGCTGAGTTGGATTCAACTAGTATTGATCCAGAAAATACCTTCATGGTCTACGATGATAGCATTGAGCGGAAGCCTTTGTTTGCGGTCTACTACTATAAAGTCGAAGATGATACGAAAGATACTACTAAGTATCAGGCAGAGGTCTTTACTGAGAATCTGCACTATCACATGGTACTGAGAAGTACAGATTCAGGAACATCTCAGATTGAAGAGGCAACACCTCATAACCTTGGCCAAATCCCAATTATTGAGTATCGAAATAATCACTTTGCCATTGGCGACTACGAGCAACAAATTAGCTTGATTGATGCTTATAATTCCTTGATGGGTAACCGTGTTAATGACAAGGAACAGGCAGTAGAGTCTATACTTGTCTTATATGGCACGCAGTTAGCAGACACTCCAGAGGACGCCAAGGTAGCGATGAAGATTCTTTCTGAAGAAGGTCTTTTGGAATTGCCGGGCGATAGTGCAAGGGCTGAGTTCTTGAAGAACACGCTGGACGAAAGTGCTACTGAAATCTTGCGCACAGCTCTGAAAGAGGACATCTACACATTCAGTCATGTGCCTAATTTGACTGATGAGAATTTCGCAGGGAATACATCTGGCGTAGCCATGGAATTTAAGCTGATGGGCCTTGAGATGATTACCAAGACCAAAGAAGCGAATTACAAGCGTGGATTGCGTCAGCGTATTGCGATTTTTGCTCATTACCTAGGTATGAAGCAGATTGCACTAGAGTCTCATTCAATCGTTCCACAGTTTAGCCGCGGTTTGCCTAAGAACTTACTGGAAATCTCTCAGATTGTGAATAACTTGGAAGGTAAAGTGACCAATAGGCAGCTTATTTCTCTCTTGCCATTTGTAGAAGACCCTGATGCTGAATTGGAAGCTTTGGAAGAAGAGAAAAAGAAGAACATGGAAGACATGCCGATGTTCAACCAAGACAACACGAAACCCGAAGATGAGGTAGATGATGAAGAATCAGGAGTATTGGGCGAAGAGGAAAGCCAATCTGATTTACCAGCAGATGGACAAGGCCGAAAAGCAGGCAGACCAGTTCGATAAGGTCTATCAAGAAGCTAAGACTTACTTGGATAAGGAAATCAATAAAATTTTTGATAAGTTCCAACGTGATTATGGTTTAAGTCAGGTAGATGCTAGACAAGTCTTGAAGAACATGAAAGACAAGAAAGACCTGAATGAACTTCGTAAGGTGCTTGAAGCGAGACCGAATGACCCGAACATCCAAAGGCTACTGGCTGATTTAGATAGTCCAGCTTACTCTTTCCGTATGAAGCGCTTAGAGCGTTTAAGCGACGATTTAGACCGTATGCGTGAATCTATCTATCATTCAGAGAAGACAGGCTCAGATGCTTTTTATAGCGACCTGATGAAGGATAGCTACTACAAGGCTACCTTTGACCTGCAACAGCAGACAGGGCTGGCATATGGCTTTTCTGGGCTTCCTGAGAGCGAGATAAAACATCTACAGTCTTTTAGTTGGGTAGGCGACGGAAGTACGTACTCCACAGATATCTGGAAGAACACAGGGAAGCTTACTTCAAGCATAAAAGATGAACTACTCATAAGCCTCATGACAGGCCGAGATACACGAGAAACTGCACAAGCAATTGCTGAGCGATTCAATGTAGGTCAGAACGATGCAAGGCGTTTGGTTCGAACAGAATCGGCCTTCTTTCATAACCAAATGGAACTACTCAGCTATGAGGAAGCGGATATAGAGAAGTATATCTTTGTGGCTGTTTTAGACAAGCGTACATCACGCATTTGTCAGGAGCATGATAATCAGGTCTATGATAGGGATAAGGCTGTCCCTGGAGTCAATTTTCCGCCTATGCACCCTTGGTGTAGGTCTACTACTGTCGGATACGATGAGGACGCAGACTACAGCAAGCTGAAGCGCAGGGCAAGGAATCCAGTGACAGGTAAGACCGAGCTAGTACCTGCCGATATGACTTATAAAGAGTGGTATAGCAAGTATGTGGATGGTGAGAACGTTGTTAAGGAATCTAAACTAGAAGTAGATGACAAGGTTTTTGTAGCTGATGAACCAAATAAAATAGATGATTTCTTTAAGAAACAAAAATCTTATCAGAAGTGGTATAATGAGCTTGACGAAAAACAAAAAGATGCTATTTTCAATTACACCATGTCTCCACATGAGCAAATAAATTCCGTGATGAGGCAAGGATATGAAGAATACAGAAAAAAATGGTTTAATGGGAATTGAAGCATCTGAAATTCCTTATGTCGAAAGATATTTGCAAGAAAACCTAGAGCTTTCCAAAAAGTTAGAAACCGTATTTGGAAGCTATAAGACTGAGGAAAGTTTTATAACTTATCGTGGAACTAGGGCAGAACAATCATACTTTAATAACTTAATTGTCGGTCAGACTACTGCAATTGACAAGGGTTTTATGAGTACAAGTTTAGCGAAAGAAGAAGCATTAAACTTCTCTAATGATGGAATCGGAGAAAGGTATCTATTGGATATTACAGTAAGAAAAGGTTCTAAATCTGGAGTATACATATCTGAGCTTTCGGATATGCCAGAAGAAAAAGAATTTCTTATCAAACCATCTGCTAAATTTAAAGTTATATCCGTAGATAAAAATTCATCAGGGTTAAATTTGATAAGTTTGGAGTTGCAAGATGATTAAAAAAAGATTTTTAGAACCATTTCAAGATATTCCGAGTGTTAGAGCTGATATTTTAGTTTTTACAAATGGGTTGTCTCTAAAGTCTATTGTTTCGTTTTTGGAGTCAGCTAGTGATGATGAATTACATAGAATAGGTAAAGCAGTTTTTTACCTCTATCCTGCCAATATTCGAGAACAGTTAGCTAACAAGAGAAAAGATTCGGTAGATTATAGTTTCATCGACGACTACACTCGTACATATAATATCGATTCTACTACTACATCTAAAGATAAGTCTCGAGGTAGTGCACTGCTTGCATTTTTACGAGAAAATCCTGATATGGATGCAACAGAATTTTGTAAAAAACTTAAATTATAATACGAATTAAGCACCTAGAACAATCTAAGTGCTTTTCTTATGCTTAGAAAGGAGCGAGAAATGAAATATCGTAAAAAGCCAGTGGTAGTTGAAGCCGTGCAGTTTTTAGATACAGAAGAAGCTATAGATGAGCTATGCGATTTTGGTTTAGACCCAGTACGGATTGACTACGCTGATTTAAGCAATCCCCTTTTAAAAATCGAAACGCTTGAAGGATTGATGATTGCAACAGAAGGTGACTACATTATCAAAGGTGTGCAAGGTGAATTTTATCCATGCAAACCTGACATTTTTAAAGAAACATACGAAAAAGTAGAGGAGTAAAGACATGTTTATCTGGGATTGGGTATCAATCGCTTTCGGGTGGTTGGTATTCTTGTTTTTAATTTTGTTTATCATAGCACTTGTAAAAACAATGATTAAAGAAATTAAAAAATAACTTAACCGTATGGAATCCCGTACGGTTTTTATATTGTCCAAACTGTACCGATGACGTTAAAAGCTGTACTGTTACGTCGCCGGACGTAAAGCGAGACTATCGAGTGGCGACGTAATCGCTGGAGGACAATTATGTCAGAAGAAATCAACGCAACTGTATCTACTGAATCAACTGAGACTGTCGACACTCAAGAAAATGTTGATACAGTGCAGGAAGAAAAGCACGAACGAACTTTCACTCGTGCTGAAATCGGTAAGATGCTATCTGCCGAACGCTCTAAATGGGAAGCTGAGCAAGAAGCCAAGGAAAACGAAGCTAAGAAGCTTGCTAAGATGAACGCTGACGAGAAACAGAAATATCAGTTAGATCAGCGTGAGCAAGAACTGGATAACCGTGAAAAGGCTATTGCCCGCAAGGAATTGACCGCAGAAGCTAAAGCAATGCTAAGTGAACGTGACTTACCAGTTGAGTTAGTAAATGTAGTTGATTTGACAAGCGCAGAGACGGTATCGCAGTCTGTCGCTGTGTTGCAGAAATCATGGGAACAAGCTGTGCAGCAAGGCGTACAAGAAAAGCTAAAAGGCGGAGCTCCAATGAAGCAAGCGCCAGTTGATAGTGACGGTATCACAAAAGAAGAATTTGCTCGTATGGGTTATCAGAGTCGAAATGAACTCTATCAAAAGAACCCAGAACTCTATAATAAATTGAAAGGTTAAAATAAATGACAGCAGGACAAACTAAATTAGCCACTATGGTTAACCCAGAAGTAATGGCGGACATGGTTTCCGCTAAACTACCTAAATTGATTAAATTCACTTCACTGGCTTATGTGGAAACAGCACTCCAAGGCCGACCAGGGAATACTCTAAAAGTTCCAGCATGGGAGTATGCAGGAGATGCTGCAGAGGTTGGAGAAGGTCAAGCTATTACTCTAGACCAACTATCAACAAAAGAAAAAGAAATGACTATTAAAAAGGCTGCTAAAGGTTATGAAATTACCGATGAAGCTCTTTTGTCAGGTCTTGGCGACCCACTAGGTCAAGCTACTTATCAGCTTGGGTTGGCTATCGCTAATAAAATTGATAACGATTTGGTGGCAGTAGCGAAAACAGCAACACAACACGTTGCAGACGCTCCTACAACTATTGAGGCAATCGATAAAGCTCTTGATATTTTTGAGGATGAAGAAGATGCGCGATATGTTGCTATCATCAACCCTAAAGATGCTATTAAGCTAAAAACTGCAGTAGCGAAAGAATGGACTAAGGGGTCAGAGATTGGCGCAGATATGGTCGTTTCTGGAACCTTTGGTGAAGTTGCCGGTGTGCAAATCGTCCGTTCTAAAAAAGTTGATGAAGGTAAAGGATTTATCGTCAAAGTCTCTCCTAGCCAAACTCAGACAGACGACGCTAATAAATACGGTGCGTTTGTTATCATGATGAAACGTGACGTAGCTATCGAAACAGACCGTGACATCATTAAAAAGACAACGGTTATCACTGGTGATGAACACTATGGCGTTTACCTTTACGACCCTACACGAGTTGTAAAATTCGGTGAGTAAGAGGTGGCGATATGAGCTTATTGCTACGACGTCATTATATCCAAGAGGAGCGGGTTAGCCAGTATTCTGATTTAGAGAATAAGACTCTAGAAGAGTTGAAGAATCTAGCCAAAGAAGCTGGCATAGCTGGCGCCTATAAGTTATCAAAAGCCGAAATTGTAGAGGTGTTGGAGGATTTAAAAAGTGAAATTTAAAATCAAACGAGATTTCTATGATTGGAAATCAAATGTAAAGCGACTGGCAGGGGAGGAATTTGAGATTACTGAGGAGCGTTATGCCGAGCTGGCTGACAATTTTGCCAGCAATGGTGTCGCTATCTCAGATGTTCTTGAGGAAATCCTCCCTGAACCTGAGTTTTTAGAAGAGGATTGATATGTCTATAGAGTTGCTGAAGAAATTAACAGGCGAAGAAGATACTCAGCTTCTTATTTTGCTCCAAACGAGGGCTACAAATCTTATCTTATCAGAGACTAATCGCACATCTTTGACACCTGCTTTAAGCCTTTTGATACTTGAGGTTGCTATCGAGCTCCACAACCGCTCAGGAGCGGAAGGAGAGCATTCTAGAACTGAAGGTGGTATAGCAGTAGTGTACGGAGAAAACGGCCTGTCTACGGGTCTTTTACAGCGTATACGCATGCATAGACTAGCAAGGGTGGCAGGACATGTTTTTGAAGCAGAGTAGACTGAAACCTTATCCAATGCGACGGTTTGAAAAGACTGTCACAGAGGAAGGTGTCGCAAAAGAAGGGTATGCCAAGGAAGCTGAGACAGTCCGTCTTGAGTTGTGGCCAGCTAGTAGTAAACTACAATCTGAATTGTATGGCGAGCGTGTCAACGATATTTTGAACGCAAATGCCAACAAGTCAGCTACTATCAAAGTGAAAGATGGTGTGTGTATCGATAGCCAGACGGAAGTGACTCATAGGGTTATCTCTAAAAAGGTCTACACACATCATCAAGTTTTGGAGTTAGAGCGTGTCAGAGCTACTAGGGGCAGATAGGCTTATAGCTAAATGTAGACGGTTAGCTAGTAAAAAAACTGGCGAGGATATCGTCTTACGTGCGGTACACAATGCTGCTAAAAAAGTTGTCCAAGCTGATGCAAGAAGACTCGTACCAGTGAGAGATGGAGAGCTTAGAACTAGCATCAAAACTAGGGTTAAAATGAACGGAGATAAGGCTATAGGCGAGGTTTACACAAATCTACACTATGCTCCATACGTTGAGTTTGGAACAGGACCTAAGGGACAAGCTAGCCATTCTGGTATTTCTCCAGAGGTCAGCGTGACTTACAAGTCTAATCCTTGGTATGTGCATGAAGACCAAATCAATGTAGGACCTTACCACTTTCAAAAGATTGGGGAGTTCTTACAAGATGTATGGTCAACCTGCCCAGCCTTATCTTTATCCAGCTTTGAGAGACAATCAAGAGCGTGTGTCTAAGAATATTTCGAATTATGTCCGTAGAAAGATAAGAGAACAAATAAAATGATCAATATCAAGCCTGTTATTTATAAAGAATTGCAAAAGGTCGCAGATAATGTGACTGATACTTATCCTAGCGATTGGGAAAATTTCCCAGTCGTTATTTTTTTGGAAGAACAAAACAAGCCTGGAGAGTGGTTTGACGACCAGGAACAAAAATCATCTATCCGCTACAAGGTGGATATCTTTGATGATACCAGCACTAGTGAGTTAGCTGTTAAAATCAATCAGATTTTTGAGTCTTTAGGTTTACGAAGAACCGACTGCCAAGACGTGCCAGACCCGTCTCATTTGAGACATAAGGTCATGCGTTTTGAAGGTGTCGTTGATTTACACTCAGAGCTTGTTTTTCAATTTAGAATGGAGAATTAAACATGTTAGCAAATGGAATTACGCTTTCTTATGGAACAGCTAAAGGAACTTACACAAAGCTTGAAGGACTTAAGGAAGTACCTGAATTCGGTATTGAACCCGAAAAGGTAGAAAATACAACCTTGGAAGATAAGGTTAAAAAATATGAATTTGGTATCGGGGACGCAGGGGAATTGGAATACAAATTCTCTTACAAGAACGATAGCGAAACTGCACCTTATCGTGTATTACGTAAAGCGGCAGACAATAAGAAAAAACTCTTCTTTGAACAAGCTTACCCAGACGGTACTAAAGTTCGTTTTGAAGGTCAAGTATCTGTAAAACTTGGCGGAGGCGGTGTCAATGCCGTTATCGAGTTCACACTTAAGATTGCATTGCAGTCAGATTTGGAATTTACAGATGGTTTAGGAGGTTAATTAAATGGCGTTAAAATACACAACTTGGAAAGTTACTGACGAAAAAGAGTTGAAGCTACGTTTGACATCTCATCAAGCTGCAACTGTGGAAGAAAAAATCGGCATGAACTTGTTAAAGATTTTCATGCCTGAAGCTGGCGAAGAGTTCACTTTACCGCCTTTGAAAGTTATGTTGTTGTTAGTTCACGGAGCCTTGCAGCAGTACGAGCATGGGTATTCTCTTGAGGATGTCTATGATCTATACGATGAATACGTGGATAACGGTGGAGACCAAACAAACTTCATGACAGAGGTTTTAATGCCACTATTTGAAGTATCGGGTTTTACTCCACGAGGAAGCAAGGACAAGAAAACTTCCAAGAAGAAAATGACAGTAGTCGAGTAATCTTAACGGTAACGCAGATTATTGAGAGGCTTTACCCAATGTTTTTGGATATCGGGGGCAAGCCTCTTGATTTTTTTGGGATTTAACGGTGCTTGAAATCAGAGAAATGATTGAAAGTTACAACCGTGTCAAAATCCAAGAGCGTAAAGAAAAGATTATTGACTCTTATAGACTTTCGCAGATGATATCCAACCAAGTTTCCTTATTGTTATCCAAGGATGCCAAGGTCTTTGAGTTCTGGGAATATGCGCCTGAGTTGTTTGTAGAAGAACAACAAGCGGTAGAGCAGGAACGACAGAGACAAGCGCTTTTGCTACATAAGGAACGGATGCGTGATTTTGCAGAAAGACATAATCGAAAAAGGAAGGAGGAAGTGAATGGCAACTCTTGATGAATTGAAAGTCATGATTGACGCTGAGATAGCGCCTTTCAGGAAAAAGATGAAAGAAGTCGAGAATCAGGTCAAAGGAACATCTGACCAAGTGAAGAATGCCACTGCCAAAGTTCGTGAACAGTCGAATTCTATCGGTAGTGCGTTTGGTAAACTAGCCAAGTTCGCTGGTTTTGCAATCCTTGGTAAGAAATTGCTTGATGTTGGAATGTATTCAGCGCAGACAGCTCTCGAAGTGTCAGCGTCTATGAACCAAATCAAGCGCCAGATGGGTGAGAGTTCACAATCTTTCTTAAAATGGGTTAACGATAACGCTAACGCTATGAATATGGGTGTGGGTGAGGCGACCAACTACGGTGCAGTCTACTCAAACCTATTTTCTGGGTTTATCAAAGATACCAACAAGCTAAGCGCCTATACTGCTAAGATGTTACAGACATCGGCAGTTATTGCTGAAGGCTCAGGGCGTAGTATCACTGACGTTATGGAGCGTATTCGCTCAGGTTTGCTAGGGAATACGGAAGCGATAGAAGACCTAGGAATCAACGTCAATGTGGCTATGATTGAATCAACTGAAGCCTTTAAGAAGTTCGCGAACGGGCAGAGCTGGCAACAGTTGGACTATCAAACCCAGCAACAAATTCGTCTTATGGCTATCCTGGAACAAGCTACAGCTAAGTATGGAGATACCTTATCCAACTCAGTTAACGGTAGTATCAGCCTGTTTAAGTCACTGATGAAAGATAGTGCATTGAATCTAGGTAATGCTATGTTACCGATTATCAATGCGATTATGCCTGTCTTAAACTCTTTTGCCATGGTCTTGAAGAACGTTACTGCAAAACTTGCAGAGTTTATCGCTTTAATGTTCAACAAGAAAGCAACAGTTAAAGATGGTGTCGGTGGAGCAGTTGGAGACATGGGTAACGCCATGAAAGACGCTGCAGGCGGAGCAGGAGACCTTGCTGATGCAGTGGACGACGCTGGAGATTCAGCAGGAGGACTTGCTGACAATCTTGGAGACTCAGCCAAAAACGCTAAGAAAGCTGCTAAAGAATTGCTTGGTCTGATGGGATTTGATGAGATTAACATCTTGCAAAAACCAAAAGACGACGACGCAGGCGGTTCTGGAGGCGGTGGCGGAGGCAAAGGTGGTAAAGGAAAGGGAGGCGGTGGCGGACCTTTCAAAGACATCTTGCCAGAAGTTGAGTTGACCGATATGGATAACCAATTTAAGAGCATTTTTGATGGTCTTGGAGATAAGCTAAAAGGGTTGTTTGACTACCTAAAAAATCTTTGGGACTTATTTAAAAAAGGCTTCTCTCTATCATTTAGATGGGATAGTATTGAAAGATTAAAGAATGCACTACAAGGCATCTGGCAATCTATTAAAGATATCTTTGAAGATGGTACGGTTTTACAAGCAGCAGCAAGGTTTGGAGAAAAACTAGCTTTTGCTTTGGGACAAACAACAGGCGCTCTCGCTAACGTAATCATGGGTATTGCCGTCTTTATCGCTGAAAGTCTGAATAAATCACTTAATGAAACGAAGCTAGATATCAAAGCATGGTTAATCCGTATGTTTGATATCGGTGGGGAAATCGTTGAAAGCGTCGGAAATATTGCCCAGAGTATCGGACAAATCTTCTATGATTCAATTACAAGTGAACCTGCTACAAATATGGGCGCAGGGTTAATCAGCGCCTTTACATACGCTTTTATGGGCGTGCAAGAAGTCACCGCTAAATATACAAGAGATATTATCGGTGCTATTGAAGAGACTATCACCGAAAATCAGGCTGGCATAACAGAAATGTTTACGGGTCTTTTTAAAGCTGTAGAGCCTATTGCTCAAGCTTTATCAAGCTCTATGAAGAAGCTTTTTGAAAGTGTTAATCAAGTATATGATGAGCATATAAAACCTTTGTTTGAATCAAGTTCTGCCTTGATGTCAGATGTAGTTGGTGCTTTTGTTAATGGGTGGAATGATAATATTCAACCTGTTCTTGAAAAGATAGGCCACGGTTTTGCTGATACAATTAAAAACCATATTGAACCAGCTTTAGAAAAAATAGGTGGCTTGATTGGAAGTTTTGCTGACTTTTCTAAAGCGATAAATGAAGTTTTCGGCCCAGTCATTTCCTTTATTGTAGAAAAGTTAACGGTTGTACTAGCCCCTGCAATTGAATACATAGGAGAAGTTTGGCGTGTTTTATTTAACACTATCTCTGATGTAATTGGTGGTATTGCTGATATTATCAAAGGGGTATTTGATGTACTTACAGGACTTTTAACTGGAGACGGCTCTAAAATCAAGGAAGGCTTCAAGACTATTTTTGAAGGCTTAAAAGATATCGTGGTTGCTGTCTTTAAAGGTATTTATGATCTTGCTATAGGAGCATTGAAGTTTCTATGGGATGAAGCCGTGGCAATCTTTAAGAGCCTTTGGGATGCAATCGTAGGTATCTTTGGTGGTGTTGGCGCGTGGTTTGGTGAGAAGTTCCAAGAAGCATGGGATGCTATCGTTAATATCTTCAGTAATCTAGGCTCATGGTTTGGTGATAGATGGGCGGATGTGACGAATGCGTTAGCAGAGATTGGCTCATGGCTGGGAGAAAAATTTCAAGAGGGCTGGGACGCAATTGGAAATATATTTGGCAACTTAGGCTCTTGGTTTGGAGAAAAATGGACTGATGTTACCAATGCTCTTTCAGATGCAAATACTTGGTTAGGTGATAAATTCAAGCAAGGCTGGGATGCAATAAGCAATACATTTAGCAAGTTGGGTTCATGGTTTGGTGACCGTTGGAATGATATCAAAGATGGAGTAAAAGAAGCTGATACATGGTTTGGAGAGAAATTTGAGAGTGCAAAAGAGAAAACTCAGAATCCTTTCCAAAAAATCGGTTCATGGTTTGGCGATAGATGGAAAGACATGCAAGATGCCTTGAAAGAAATCCCCAACTGGTTTAAGAATCTGTTTAATGATGCAATGGATAATGCCAAAAACATCGTTAAAAGTGGTATCGATAAACTAAAAAGCTTCTTTAACTTTGATTGGGAGCTTGCCAAAAATCAAACTCCCTCACTTTAATATATCTGGTAGCTTTAGTTTGATGCCTCCTAGAATTCCATCACTCTCTGTAGATTGGTATGCACGAGGTGGTGTATTCAACTCTCCTAGCATCATCGGGGTCGGAGAAGCTGGTCAAGAAGCGGTAATGCCTCTTGAACGGAATACAGGTTGGATTTCTATCTTGGCTCAAAAATTGGCTGAAAGAATGCCTGCTAACAATGTACCTACAGGTTATTCATTACCGGCTGGCGACATCGTTATTCAAATAGCAGGTCATGAGTTCGGACGGGTAGCAATCCAAGAAATCAACAAGGAACACGAACGAGCAGGTCAAACCTTGCTCAAGATTTAGGAGGTTAAATGGCACAATTGACAATCAATGGGGTGGCTGTGAAGCCTCCCAAATCTTTTCAGGTCGGTATTCAGGATATCGACGGAGAAACAGGGCGTAATGCCAATGGCGACATGGTGCGTGACCGTATCACGACTAAGCGCAAACTAGACTGTGAATGGGGCATGCTGACTCAGGAAGAAATGAGTCAGCTTTTAAATGCAGTTTCATCTAAATTTTTTGAGGTATCTTATCCAGACCCCATGGATGGGCAAGTCACAAAGACTTTCTATGTTGGTGATAGGACAGCTCCTAGCTATACCTTTACTGAGAAGTTTAAACCTTGGTCTGGCGCTAAATTTAATCTGGTAGAGAGGTAAGAAAATGGACGCTTTAACTAGACGACAATTTGATAGAGCTATGTTTGCTAAGGAAAGGACGCTGGCTATTCGTGTTGGTGATTATACTTCACGGGATATCAAAGAGGCTAGTTTTGAGTATGGCTACATCAAGGGCGATACATACAAGCCCGGTGGAACGTGTGCTGGTAGCGGTAAGATTACCTTTACCAGTATCATTACCACGTTCAATAAACTGGATATCCTACACCCTGAGATTGGGCTACTTGTTGAGAATACCTATCAGTGGGTCAAGATGGGGGAATACTTCATCAACGATATTGAGATTGACCGAAACCGCAACACAACCACACTTGAACTTATGGACGGTATGTTTAAGCTCAATCGTGAGTATGTGACGGACCTGCATTTTCCAGCTGAGGTACGAGAGGTTATTCAGGAAATCTGCCTGAAACAGGCATTGAGTTAGCGAATGACTATTTCGGAATCAGCGCTATGCGTTACCATGTCGAGCAAGTTCCTGAGGGCAAAAAACTTTCATTTAGGGATATGCTGAGCGCTATGACTCAGATGATTGGTATGTCTTGCTTCTTCAACAGAGAAGGCAAGATGGAAATCCGTGATTTAACTGAGTCAAACATCACGATTAACGCTGACAGTTACTTCCTAAATGGTTTAACCAAGAGTGAGATTGAGTATCAGATAGCAGGTATCACTTGTAAGACGGATAAGAAGCCTCTTACGGTTGGTATGAAGACAGGTCGGTCTTTGGAACTGGACAATGTCTTTATGACTCAGAGCGCTTTAAATGACCTGTATTACAAGCTAAAAAACCTGACTTACTACCCGTATAATCTCAACTACCAAGGGCATTTACTGCTTGAGGTTGGGCAGTGGGTAACCATTCAGACCAACAAGAAAGAGACTTTTAAAGTTCCTGTGTTAAGCCAGAGCTTTACTTTTAAAGGTGGTCTGAGAGGTCGTATCAGTGCAGATAGTAAGGCTGGAAATGATACTCAGTATTCTTACGAGGGTACGATTACCAAGCAGATAAAACAACAAGATGGCATTGAAGCGAAAATCCAAGCACAGATAGAAGCAGCAGACGCAGCCTTTGGAGCAGAGTTTGAGAAACATAAAAAAGCGATTGATGACGGTATCGAACTGGCCAAGGCTAAGGCCGAAGAAGTCAAGCAAGACATTTCAAACGAAATCGATAAACGATTCCAAAACTTCGATAATGCTTCTATCCAAGAAGCTAGACGAAAGGCTGAAGAGGCTTTGAAAAGTGCTGGTGCGAGTGCTTCTCTTGCTCAGGAAGCTAAGAAGATTGGACTGGATTCTGTTGATAAACTTGAAGAGTTCAAAAACAGGCTACGAACGCTCAGACGGCTCTGTCGGGTGATTTAAATGGTCTGAAACAGACGGTCACAAGTGAGGTTAATCAAGCTTCAGAATATCGTAGAACGACCACAGAGGCCCTTAGTCGAATGACTGGCCAGATGAACGGATTTGCGACCAAATCAGAGATTAAACAGGACATCGATGGACTCACGCAGACCTTTGCTAAGCTGAAGGTCGGTAGTCGTAATTATGCCGAAGACTACGACTTTTCAAGAGGACTTTGGAGATATCATCAAGGGGACAATAGTCCACGAGATTGGACTATCTCAAACGGCGAATACAACGTCAAAGGTACGACTAACACTTGGAAGCAGATGCAGATTTTTTCAAAAGAAGGCAGTCGAGTGTCTGAAAAGGATTCGACAGCTCTTCTTGATTTGGAGATTGGCGAGACTTATACGCTTTCTTTTCAAGCTATGTGTCACTCTGGAAATCCAAGCGTTTGGGTTTCTTTAAGAGCCAATCGAACAGTACCTGGCAATCCTGAGATTATATATGGTAATTTCACCCTCACGCCTAGCTGGCAGACTTATCAAGTCACTATACCAGCATTGTCCAAGCCTGAAAATTTTGATTTCTGGCGAATTATTCTTGGTTATAGCAAGATTGGTCATGTGGCATTTCGCAAGGTTGAATTGACTAGAAGCTCTACTCGTATAGATGCAGGGCCTGCTCCCGAAGATGGTAAGACGGACCTTGTAGTAGCTAAATCTGAATTTCAGAAGACGGCTGATGGACTATCTGCTAAGATGTCAACAGTCGAGAACTATGTCAGCCAAGATGGTCAGCGACAAGAAGCGTTGAGAAGATACACTCGAGAAGAGAGTGCGAAACAAGCGACAGCAGTTCGGGAGCTAGTTGCGAAGGACTATGTGGGCAAAACGACTTATCAGGAAACTGTAAGAGCTATTGAGAACAAGTTCGAAGCTATCACGAATCCACAAAATGGTTCGGTTGCTACTCAAATTGCTAACTACAAAAAATCAGTAGATGGTAGGTTTGCAGATATCACTTCATTGATTGCTGGTAAGGTTAATCAGACGGACTTCCAGCGTGTGAAGGAAACCAGCCAACTCTACGAGCGTATTATCGGCAGAAACGAGAACGACATAGCTGATAAAGTCGCTCGCATGGCTTTGACCAATCAGCTGTTCCAGGTTGAAGTGGCGAAAGCTGCAAAAGGTGGCCGGAATTATATCAGAAATGGTCAATTTAAGAACGGTTCAAAAAATTGGCTTGAATTTCAATCTGTTAATTTTGGTTTGAATTTCAATTACCAGCATTCCTTAGCTAATCGAAATCGTCCAGGGCTACACTTCTATCACGATTCTCAAGATGTTGCTTATTTTTTTGGAATTCAGCAATCTTTTGCATTTGATGGTGTTCGAGGTGAGAAAGTGAGTGTATCTCTTCTTGTTTCAAAAGATGGCGGTGCTAATAGTAATTTAAAAATCGGCTTGCACTATATCAAAAACAAAAACATTATTGGGCAAGAGTGGCAAAATATCCCAAGCCCACAAATAACATCGAAGTATAAGCGTTTCACATTTACGTTTACTTTGTCGGACGATGTCGAGAATCTGAACTTGATGCTTTACGGAGAAAAAGGGAAGGTCATCAATCTCTATGTGACAGATGTTCAACTAGAAAGAGGTTCTGTCGCGACAGACTACAAAGAAGCTCCCGAAGACACAGAGGAAGCTATTCGCACGGTTCAAACTCAATTAGCTGGTTCGTGGGCGGTTCAAAACATCAACTCAGCTGGGGATATCATCTCTGGAATTAATCTTGGTTCAAATGGTCAAAACCGAATTACTGGTAAGGCTACTCACATCACTGGCGAGACCTTAATTGATAATGCAGTTATCAAGTCAGCTATGATTGATAAGCTGAAAACGGCCAATTTTGAAGCTGGTTCGGTCACGACTACGATATTAGACGCTGAAGCGGTCACGGCTGAGAAATTGAAAGTTGATAATGCGCTCATTAGAAAAATCACGGCAAATGAAGCATTTATTGACCAACTGACTTCTAAACGCATTTTTGCGACAAAAGTCGAGTCAGTCATTACTAGCTCAACTGTTTTAGAGGGTTACAAAGGTTGGATTGGTGGCTTCCAGATCGGAACGCATGATTCAGGTTCTGGTCGTTGGCTAACTGGTCGCAATCACTTCTCGGTCGGCATGGGCGATGGTGAGGGCGGTAGTGGACAAACAGCTCTTTGGGTTAACTGGGGAGACAATTGGAACGAATCTGGATACTATGCATGGTTCGTTAAAAATAATGGCAAGATGTATTGTTATAACACGGCTGAATTTTGGAAAACACCGATTGTTAATGGGGATCTAAAAGTAACTGGTAACATCATTTATGATGGTGGCGCTTGGATTTATTCCAATGAATACATGAAAATTGGACGAAGCAGTACATATTATTTTTATCTGGAAAAAGCCAATCGTAGCAGAGATTATTTCCTAGTTTCGAATGATACTTCTGACCGCAGACTGAAATCAAACATTCAAGAGAGTAGTGTTTCAGGGATTGATATTATTAATCGTTTGAAAACGTATAGTTACCGAAAAGAATTTAATAATGAGGTAGAGGATATCAAATGCGGTATCATGGCTCAAGATGTGCAGAAGTACGCTCCAGACGCTTTTCGCGAGAGTCCAGATGGAGTTTACACATATAACACATTTGCACTGGTACCTTACTTAATCAAAGCCATCCAAGAATTAAATCAAAAAATAGAAAAAATGGAGAAGACAATAGCATGAATAACAACATGGACGCAGTAGTAAATCAGTTAACACTTGATTCGCTGACTAAAAAGCTAGCAGTCAGTGAGCAAGAATCAGCTAAGAATGAGGCTCTTTATTTGTATGCAGCAAGCGAATTGCACACGATGAAAGAGGTTCTAGAATATGACCCAGCTCTAAAAGAGTTATTTGAAGAAGTGAAAGGAAACATGACAAATGGCAATTAATAATTACAAACTAGCAAGCAAGCCTTATACTCGAGGATTTGGAGATAATATCAAGACAGTAGTTGAAATTCATTTATCAGAAGGCAATCGTTACAGTACGAACATGCGTGAGCTCGCAGGAGATCGGACAAATGAATCAGAAGATGTTTTGATTCAAGATGTGCTGGATATCCTAAAAGCTGAGCTAGATCCAGGCAGTGCCATCGTCAAAACACAGGCGCAGCTTGAACAGGCTAATCAGAAGATTGCTCAAAACAAGAGCGAACAGGATAGACTGTCTGCTCTTGCAAATAAAATTGACAAAGTAGTGCGAGTCATGGCACAAGATTCAATCATGGGTGAGAAACTATCCTACGGGACAACCTACAAGGAACTTGTTGAACTATTCCCACTTGCTGAAGTTGGCAAAGTTTATGAACCCGGTGCAATTTTTGCGGTGGAAGACCTAAGTCACGCTGAAATCAATGGAGAAGGTAAACGCATTCTGATTCAAACCAATCAGTCCTTTACTTATCAAGGAGAAACCCTTGCTCAACTTGAAGGAACACCTTACCAGAATGGCGTTCTAGCAACTTGGAAGTTTAACGCACCGAAAGCGCCAAATGAACAGTAGAGGTGCTTATGGACGTCTTACAATCAACAGAGCATTTCTTCATGAACGTGCTACCAGTTGCCACGCCAATCGTCATTGCTTGGTTGGGCTATAAAATGCCGAAGAAGACCAAGGAACAGACAGACCAAATCATTTCAGAATTGAATGATGTCAAGAAACAAATCAAAGATGTCCAAAAAACTGCATGCGACAGCAACACCAAAATTGACGAAGTACAAGCAAAGCTAAAATTGCACGACGATGCACACCTTGTTACGATGAGGATGCGCCTTGATCGTGACATTCGTAGAGCTATCCGACGTGGATTCACTACCAAGGATGAGTTCTACGTGGTCGAGAACATGCACAATAGCTACAAGGCTCTTGGTGGCAATGGCTACATAGATCACTTGTACAACAATTTTGAAGCGTTGCAAATCAGGGACGACATCTTAGTTGAAGAAGAGAAAGGGGCGCAGAATGGTCTGTAATCTCAATACGACCAATCTTGCTCAAGTAGATGGCGGTTACCTCATTAAACAGGGTGATGTAGCTTCTACCTTTGGATTTGTCCTTTTAGACGAAGATTATCGAGCTGTCCCCTCTCTTGAGGGGGAGGTGGCGGTCGTTAGTCTGACCATGGGCAAGTACCAGTGGAAGAAGAGGGTAACTGTCACGAACTCAAGCGTGAATTTTAATCTGGACACTATCTTGCCAATTGGGAAATACCGCTTAGAGATTAGCGCTGGTGGGTATATTTTCCCAAGTGACAAAGAGACACATATCAAAATAGTGGCTTCAGATAAAGAATTGGTCACAGAGGAAGTCCATGCTCTTAAGGAGCTGGATATAGCAGAAGAAGTAAAAAAACAGCTTGCAGAAAGAACTGCAAGCGAAGGTGGAGCATGTCCGGAAATACCTGACTTGCTCACGTACTATAATCTTGGAAAGGTGTAGAAATTATGGATACAAGTAAATGGATCGCATTCGCTCAAGCATTGGGAGTTGATTATAAGGCGCTGAAGCAGTTAATCGATACGAAGATTGACAGTGCTACTCTAACGCAAGCTATTGAGCAGGCAAAAACCGCAGTTAAGAATGACCTTCTAGGTGATGGGGTACCTGAAAACCTCAACACTCTTAAAGAGCTTGCTGAGGAAATCGCTAAAATGAGTGGTAGCACTGAAGGCGCAGTCGTGCAAAAACTGGCTGATCTCGGCCGTCGTATTGACGAGCTCGCCAACCTCGACCTAGTAGCAACATATAACGCAGCGAAAGCGTGATTGCCATGAATAATTTAGAGGAATTTGCTCAAGCAGTCGGCCGTGATGTGAAAGCTATTAACCAAAAGCCTGAACCAAGGCTGACCTTGACAGGAAATACACTCGGTATCGCTGGGGGTAATAATGTCACTCTGCCTCTGCCAACAAACGTAGGGCAAGAAATCCGTGGTACAGGTTCGCCAGAAGGCCGTATCACAGCCGAAATCGGTACGACCTATGTAGATGTCAATATGACGAATGGTGCGTTGAAATGGATAAAACAATCAGGTACTGGTAATACGGGTTGGAAAGTCATTCATGGAGATACAGGGTGGGTATTAGGTTGGCAGCAGGATATGGATGAAACGTTGAACGTTGATGTTGTAAATAGAATGTATTTCAGACGTATCAACGATGTCGTACATGTGAAATTCGAACCTAAGATTCAAACTTCAACTGTTAGTGCTACAGCTAATTTGGTGTTAGAGAACGGAGATTTTAACATTATGTATGTATTATCTATTAACGGGTTTCGACCTATTAACGATATTGCGCAGACTATATTTCAAACTGCTTCAGTTTTCCAAAGAGCTACAACTGGTGCAGAAAATTCGGAAGTTTCACAAGGGACAGGGTGTGTGATGATTCAGTATTATGAGGTCTTTAAGCGTCGATTTATATGGCAATTGCAGATTGTCGCTAGTAAACAAGACAATCACGTCAACCCATTTTCTTACTTAACGGAAGACGACTGGCCAACGCAATTACCATAAAAGAAAGGAAAAACATATGATTAATTGGAAACTACGACTAAAAAATAAAACCTTTTACCTGTCTGCTATCCCAGCCTTCTTACTTCTCTTGCAAGCTGGTGCAGCAGTCTTTGGATATCATCTAGATTTGGGTGATATCGGCAACAAGCTAATTCTGCTTGTCAATGCGGTCTTCGTGTTCTTGACTGCAATCGGTCTGGTCAATGACCCAACAACAAGCGGAATCACAGACAGCACACGAGCGCTAGAATACAAGAAACCAAGTGAGGAGTAAGTATGGATATCGATACAAGCAGACTACGTACAGATTTGCCGATTGTTGGGTTCGAGCCTTTCCGTCAAGTGCATGCCCACTCAACAGGCAATCGCAACTCAACCGCTCAGAATGAAGCAGACTATCATATGCGCAGGCCTGTCAATTCAGGCTTTTTCTCTCATGTTGTTGGGAATGGTCGTGTGATGCAAGTAGGACCAACTAATAATGGAGCCTATGATGTTGGAGGCGGCTGGAATGCTGAAACCTATGCAGCAGTTGAATTGATTGAAAGCCATTCAACTAAAGAAGAGTTCATGACAGACTATCGCCTTTATATCGAATTGCTACGAAATCTAGCAGACGAAGCAGGGTTGCCGAAAACTCTTGATACAGACGACTTGGCAGGTATCAAAACGCATGAATACTGTACCAACAACCAGCCGGATAACAGCAGCGACCACGTTGACCCGTATCCATATCTTGCGAAATGGGGTATTAGCCGTGAACAGTTTAAGCAGGATATTGAGAACGGCCTAGGCGCCGAAACAGGCTGGCAGAAGAATGATACAGGCTATTGGTATGTACACTCAGATGGAAGCTATCCAAAAGACAAGTTTGAGAAAATCAACGGAAGCTGGTATTACTTCGACGGTTCAGGCTACATGCTTGCAGACCGCTGGAAGAAGCACACAGACGGCAACTGGTACTACTTTGACCAATCAGGCGAGATGGCCACAAGCTGGAAGAAAATCGCTGATAAGTGGTACTATTTCGACGTTGAGGGTGCCATGAAGACAGGATGGGTCAAGTACAAAGATACTTGGTACTACCTCGACAGCAAAGACGGTAACATGGTATCTAATGAATTCGTCAGAGCAGGTCAAGGCTGGTACTACCTCAAACCAGACGGAACAATGGCAGACAAGCCAGAATTCACAGTTGAGCCAGATGGCTTGATTACAACAAAATAATCTTAAAAATAAATAGAAAGGAAACTTTCTAAATTGTTCTTTCACCGCAGGCTCAGGCTTGCGGTTTTTTGTTTGCTCTAAAATACGCTTGATAATCGCATGAAATTCCTGAAAAACATTTATAGATATAGGGTTAGGAGTGTTCTTTTTCGCTTGAATATCTTTATTTTGCTCGGAAATTGACTTGTCGAGATCAACAAATAGCTTTACAAAGCGCTTTGGTTGCCAATTTTGTTGACGTTAACAAAATTAGAGTTTGTATTTCTATTTTGCAAAAACAGGCATTTTGAACGATTAGAAACAGAAATCTAAATCCTATTGTTCAAAAAAAGCGATTTCTTGAAGAATAGGGAGGGCGGATGTAGGGCATTATTGTCAAAAAATGCCATTTTGTTAATAATAGATCCTTTTTATTTTTTTGATTATTGTCAAAAAAACGGTGTTTTGTTAAAATTAATATTTTTTTGATGAAGATTTTTTTATTTAAACATAGCATTAGAGATCACGATTTTTTTGGTACCCATTTTGGTACCCAAAAAGTAATTTATATGTCACTTTTTTTAGATATCGCAAACCATAAAAAAACGTTGATTTGACAAGACTTTGAACGCTATTTAACTTTATTAAAAATCTATTTTTTTATAAAAACAAGTTTTCTGTTTACCCAATCGCTAAATAAAAAGGTCCAGTGAACCTTTTTATCCCGAGCCTTGAAGTATAAAGGCGAGGAAGCTAGAAAATAAGATTAAATAAGGCTTTCCGAGTTTTTCGGAGAGCCTGTTTTTGTTTTGATACCCATATTATGGGAATTGTATTTGCATCATAT